>ERZ808245.2-NODE-2-length-553291-cov-11.989187_pt1 | contig 553291 bp, 465 predicted proteins | sample MGYA00521243_ERZ808245 | MGnify/ENA primary metagenome ERZ808245 (study PRJEB31516, sample SAMN03275576) | gut metagenome | biome: mammalia-associated habitat; material: feces | host: Papio cynocephalus | place: Kenya | collected 2012-07-07 ... | reverse complement strand
TTTACAGCTCTCTAGAAGGGACGTTCGATTTCTCTTCCAAATAAATACTGGGGGTTACTATTTCTAAGTAATGTCTCTTTGATTTCTATTGGTTTCTCCGCCTGGTCTATCGGCGGAGCTGCCAGTGCGGAAGCTCAGATCCAGGTCGGTGCAGCGGATGTTATAGATTTACAAAACATATTTCGAATTCAGACGCCGGAGATGTTTCGGTATTCCCCTTATGGGATAGTGCAAGATGAAACATTTGTTTCGAATGGAAATATCTACTTTCCTTTGATAATCAATACTTCGGATGAGGGTTTCAGTAGACTGCTTTCTTCGGACAATACTCTATCTTTCGATTTCGAGATTATTAATACAGGGACATTTGGTATTTTTAATGATAGTTATCTGGAAAAATCAGAAGACGGAACATACAACGCTTTTTATAGCTTCGATAAGGAAGGATTCTCTAGTAATTTCACCTCATCTGTAAAGTGCAATATCTCCAATCAGACAGCGACAACTCGATTCGCAATTGAAAATACGGGCGGATTGTACGAATCTGGCCATATCTATTTTGAGATTCGTCTCGGATTTTCTTTCTCTGATTACGAGACGGCAGTTTATCCAAAACTATCCGCTTCAGGTCTGTCGTTATCCATTAACGTAAAGGCGGCGGCAGCATGAAAAACAAAATCAAGCAAACCGCGCTTTTGGTTTTGTCATGCGCAAGCCTAGTCGCCACAATTGGGTACTCTAGTTGGATTGTGCAATCCCATCAGGAATATGCCCTCAAAAACCTTGACAACACTTCAAAACCTGTAGCCTATATCGTTGGTAATGATAAGGTAAAGTACACTTCGATTGAAAAGGCATTGGATGTGGCCAAGTCTGGTGACATTGTTTTAGTAATACCACCAAGCAACAATAATTATCATTCCAAAGATAATAATATGGTTCCGGATAAGGTGACATATCACATCAAAAGAAATTGTGAGATTAAAACCGGCGTCTCTTTGGTCGTGCCTACAGACTTAAATACTTCCTCCACTATTTCGGACTCTGATACCCTAACTAAGTTTATTGATTCAATGTCAAATGATGATCGAAATCATGGGGGCAATTATTCACAATCAGCTTTGAAGGATTCTTCGCATTATCTTAGAGTAACAATTGAAGTAGATGATAACGTTACCCTCACAAACAATGGGCAATTGGTGCTGAGTGGTTATATGTCTGGCGGCAATTCTTCTTCTAGTGCTGGGCCTATAGGAAGGACAACACATAGTTATTCTCAAATTCTTTTGAACAAAAATTCGAAAATTATTCAAAGTAATAGTTCAGCAAAGACTTATTGCTTTGGCTTTATTTCTGAAAAAACTGAAAATAATGGAAGCAAAATAGCTATTCAAGCTGGCCAGTTACTCATGCCTTTAGTGATTTATGACTATCGGGGGTTCACATTTTCCGTAGCTTTGACCGGAGGAGCCTTGTCTAATCACCATTGTTCACCATTCAACCAGTTTGGGCTTGAAAATATAGACGCATCAACGTCTGTTAGTTTTGAGGGAAACGTGGTTGGTATTTCTAATCTTTATGCCAAGTATCAAGATAGCGTGAATCAAAATTTTCACAATTCGGTATTGATGATCAGTAAGGATAGCAGTGCTTTTATACAGCTTACAGATGCTGATTATTCATCGGTTAATGCACATTTTTATCGCTCTACAAACGTTATGGATTTGGTCATTGAAGGTGGAATAAATCTGAATAATATTGATTTGAAATTAAAGGCCACAAGTACGATGTCAATTAGCTTTAGCACTGTTGATTCATTTTTGCCTGTAACCAATATGTATCACGTGACTTTGGCAAAGGCTCCTGGACAAGTCAAAGAAGCTGTTTATAACTTTTCCAAACAAAGAGTTAAACTACTTCCAGGCTCCAAGATGAGAATTAAAGAAGGCTGCAAAGTTACGGCTAGTGACTTTATTGTCTATTCCGCTTTCTATGATGGTGCTTTAGGGAACGGTGAAACAGCCGTGAATGCTTATGATGCAGTTAAATACCCTCTCACTGAAGGCGGTGAATTGGTTATCGAGAACAATTCGACTTTGAATCCTACTTCTTTTGGAGGTATCGTTTATACCGATTCGGATAATGCTATAGATTCTACAATAACTGAATCGATTTCCAAAGAAGGTTGGAATGTGAAAAGCTCTGGGAAAATCAATCCGCCTTGGACCGTGGATGATTATTTGGAAATACGTGAAAAAATCCAAATGGTTCCTACCAGTTACTTGTCCAAGAAGAAAATTTATTGTGGAATGAACATATTCACGGAAAACGGCTCTTTTTTGCCAGTGTACGATATTATCTTCTCTGATGGAACAATCGAGACCGTGAGTGGTTATCAAAAGGTAATCTTTTGTGACAAGGATAAGGATTACAGTATTTCCTTCAAGAACAATATTTATAGTGCTTATTCAAACAAAAGCAGATATGCTATGAATTCCAGCGTGAATTCGTCTGCCAATAATATTGTGGGCGTAATCAATAGTGGTGTTGCTATTTCTTCGGATAATAATGGAAAGAACGAATTTGAAGTACAGTCTGTCACAGTCAACTGCTCAACCCCTCTAATTGATGATAAAGTTCCTCTATACGTGGACTCTGCGATTCAACTACGCGCTGCTATTGATGATATTGATAAATCTTATGATAAGACCGTTAAATGGTCTAGTTCGGATGATTCTATTGCAGTGGTAGACCAAAATGGAAAGGTGACTGGGAAAAGACTTGGAAAGGTTACGATATTCGCCGAATGCGGTGGTGTAACCGGCCAATTTGAAACGGAAGTTATTGCTTCTCAAGAAACGACTCCCATAAGCACGATTACAATTACAGATAGTAAAAAAGATACTGCAACGATGGATGTTGCTAATGGGGCCTCTCAATCATTCGGATCCTTTAACTCCAAGAATAAATACGGAAATAATCAAAGTATTGATTTCACTTTGACCTTGAATGATGGTGCAAAATGGTCGGCAATTGAGTGGACATTGCATGCTTCCGCTGCCGGAAGACAATATTTAAACGATTCACAACAGTCAACCAATGTTGTTACTGATGTGGATAAAATCACACTTCATACGGTTTCTGGTACTGGGGCCTCCGATGATGGCTTTAACTTAGTCGTGAAAGTCACCGAATTAGGAACAGGAAAAACATATACGATGACTTTAAATTTGATTCACAAGGCAGACACCGGCTGTTTTGAAATCGGGACTAAAGTTTTGACAGGTAGAGGATATGTTCCTATCGAATCAATCCATAGCGATGATGAAGTGGTTTCTTTTAATCATTTAACGGGTTCGTTTGAGTTTTCAAAAATTGCTGCGGTGATTAATCACGGAGAAAGAAAATACAAAGTTATCGAACTTGGATTTGATGACGGCACATCTATTAATTTTATCGAAACTCATGGCTTGTTTGATGTTGACCAAAACGAATATATAGACATAAATCCTTTTAATTTTAAGGATTTCATCGGGCACCGATTCGTTTCTTATAAAAACAACAGAATTTCAGTATCTACGCTTACTATGGCCAAAATACAAGAGAGAAAAACAATCTCTTATACTTTGGTAACGAGTGAAAATCTTAACTGTGTTGGTAATGGAATTTTAAACATCACAAGCGTGTTAAAGGGTGTATACAATATCTTTGACTATGATAACGGCTTTAAATTCGATGCCAAAGATATGAAAAAAGACATCGATAAATATGGATTGTATCGCTATTCTGATTTTGAGGATTTGATTACTGAAAAGATATTTATCGATTACGGTTTTAAATACTTTAAGGTGTCTATTGGGAAAAAATTGATGACTTATGACACCTTGCTTTTCTATATCCGTTGGTTGAAGAATTGCATTAGCAATGGTGAAGCAATTATTTATTAAAAGCTTTGCCTTTATCATTTGTTGAATCCTCTAACTCTTGTTCCATTTGAGTTTCTTTACTAATGTATGGATCGAAATATTTCTTTTCGCCTACGATACGGGCTTCTATGGCGGCCCGTTTGGTTTTGAATGAGCCTAGATAATGGTCTTTTTGCTGGAAGGTGATATAAGCCTCCCAGCGTTTTCTTTTCTTGTTATATGTGACTCCGGATACACCGGACTTGCATGTGGCATAGACAGCTCTTGTGTGTTTCAGCATGCAAGTCATCGTATGTTTCTCTCTGTCATACCCTAGTGCCCAGTCATTGGGTCTTCCCGATTCTGATTTTTTCGGTTTCGGAGTACACCCACAAGAATAGGGATGCTTGGATAGTTCATCTCCTCCGACGATGAATTCCTTTCCGCAGTCGCATTTGCATAAGTAGTAGACAAACATCCGCCCTTTGGACTTTCCGTTTCCTTTCCCACAGGGATAACGTTCCAGGACGGTCATCATTCCTGTTCTGTAAGGCTTGAAATTCAGATCCATATTCGCCACCTATTCGGAGACAAAGAAAAAACCTCCGATATCCTTTCTAGGAATCGAAGGCGTGTTTCAATCGTGGTGTCCTGGACAGGACTTGAACCTGCATGGAGTTCTCCAATAGATCCTAAATCTATCGCGTGTACCGATTTCGCCACCAGGACGTTGATATTCCTCGGACGTTTCGAAGCTTTCGCCTCAGGTGATGTCCGCACCTTTCTCTGTTGTCCGCATTGGTCCGCAACGTACGTTCTAGACTTTGTCCGCACAGCCTCTAGATTATACCTTGAAACTCGTCCTCATTTAACCTTTTTCGGGAAAAATTTTGGGGAAATTTCAATTTTTGGCTTTGTCCGCAGGCTTCTTTTGTCCGCACTTTTCGGAAATATGCCGATAAATACAGGCTTTTAGGATGATGGAATTCCTGTAATTAGCAGGTTCCTAAGTCTAACGTGTCTACCATTCCACCACAGGCGCAGCGCGATTATTATAAGCACCAAGCCTAGCTAAGACAAAAGAAAATGGAGATTTATAATATGTTTTATTGCTAGCCGGTCGTTTCATCCCTTTTGTCACCTTTACCGATTGCCTAATGAAATAAACGATGATGTTTATTAAACGTTCTTTTTAGCGAAAGAAGATTGCTTTTGATTACTCTCCGCACTTTTCTTTTTGGATACAAAATAAGTGAAAAGAAGCGCATACATTACCGCGATTCCTTCTGCTAGATAGCTCCCCCACCAAATCGCATCCATTCCGAATAGATACCCAAATAGGAAAGAAGCGGGGAATAGAATCACAAGGAGTCTTAGTGCGGTGATTACCATCGGGTGAATGCCATTCCCATACCCTTGAAGAACGCCGTTAGAGACAACACATAAAGAAGCAAGTAGGAAGGTCGGAGCAATGAGCCTGGTTAAAGTAACACCCGTATCGACCCATTCTTCATTCAAGCGGAATAAAAGGAGGAGTTCTTTTGGCATCGCTTCGAAAACGATGATGCCAATTAGCGCGATAACTAGTCCGTAGAGATATCCATATAACGCTGCTTGCTTGGCCCGCTTTTCATTCCCACTTCCATAATTGAAAGCGACGAGAGGAAGCATCGCGTTCACAAGGCCGTAAAGAGCCATGAAAACGAAGTTTTGAAGCTTGTAATAAACGCCATACACCGCAACAAGCATATCTTGTGTAGCGCCGCTATCGTGATATAGAGACATAAAGACAAGTTGGAAAACTAGAGGCTGCAAGCTTTGAATGGCTTGAAGAATAATGCTAGGGAAACCCACATGAAGAATTTTCTTCATCGAAGAGAAATCAAAGCGAATGTCTTTCTTACGAATAGCGATTTCTTTGTTAGCGAATTTCATAAGCAAGAAACCAACGACCATGGACACCATTTGACCGATAATCGTGGCGATGGCCGCCCCTTCCACCCCCATGTTCCAAGTCAGAATGAAAAGAGGGTCAAGCGCAATGTTCGTAATCGCACCTGATAATTGCATCACCATTGCTAAAGTCGTCTTCCCCGTCGCGCATAAGGAGCGTTCGCTCACAAGCTGCAAAAGCTGCCCAAAGGAGAAAATGAAACAAATGCCAAGATATTTCGCGCCCATACTCGCAACCATTTCGTCCGTTGTCACCGCGGAAAAATAAAATCCCCCAAAGAGAATCGCAAGCCCAAAAGCAAGAAAAAGAAGATAGAATGCGATCATGAGCAAATACCCATTGACGCAAGCCCCCGCGGCTTCAATGTTCTTTCTTTGGCCCAACGCTTTAGAAAGCACGGCATTGACACCAATGCCTGTACCAATCGCTACGGCAACAAGGAGCATTTGAAGCGGAAAGGCATAGCCTAAGGCCGTAATGGCTTTCTCGTTAAGTGGAGCCTCCATCATGCCGATGAAGATACTATCGACAATGTTATATAGCGCGCTCACGATCATGGAAAAGATCATCGGAAACGCAGTCTTAAGCAACAAAGTGGGGACTCTCTCTGTCCCCATCCGGTTCATTTTAATTTCTTTGCTTTCTTCCATAAAAAATACCTCGTGAAGGGACCTCAGCTTAACGATCTAGATCCAAAATCCACGGGGCGAAAAGTAAGCAATGCTTAGGAAAAATCCACCGCTATTTTCGTGGGAAATTTTAAGAAAAAACGCAGAAAAAATCAATTTACTATTTCTATTTTCTGCCAAAAAAGAGGAATGAGCCGTCTGGATATCCCGGCAAATCCTCTATTGAAAAGAGGCGAGACGCTTTGGCTCGCCTCTTTTGATGCACTTGCTTATTCTTTTCGTTCAAGCGAGAAGATTTCTTTTAAGGAACTCTCTTTCACTTTATAGGCGCGGTTCTCCCTCACTAAGCCATTCACTTCTTGCTCAACGTCGGATAGCTGGGTATAGCAATATCCTTCAAAGCAAGGAATCTCAAGCGTGGCTTTCACTAAAGAAGAGAGGCGAGACAGATAATCGTCATCGTCTTTGACTCCTTCTCCATACCCCCAGCTCTTGTTCTCTTTGCCGTAGTCATTTTGATACGCGCTTCCGCCGAACTCGGTCAAAAGAATGGGCTGTCCTTCGTATTGATATCCATCCACGAACGCTTTTTTGCCACGCCACTCATAAGGAAGAGTGACCGCTTTTTCGCGGGTCGCGAATTTTTCTATTAAAGTAGGTCCTTCTTGCGAATAATCGTGAATCGTGATGAGGTCGCTTTTGGTATGCTCCCAGCCATCATTAGAAATGCAGAAGCGTGTTGGGTCATAAGCCTTTGTCACATCGTAAATGTGATTGACGAACGCTTGGGTGTCTTTGTTCGTTGCAATATCGTCAATCCCCCATGACTCATTGAAAGGAACCCATGTGATGATGGAGGGGTGATTATAAAGCTGTTTCAACACTTCTTTATATTCTTTCTCGAAACGGGTTTTGCTTAAATCCGTCAAAGCGTACATCGAAGGCATTTCGCCCCAAACGACATATCCGAGCATATCCGCGTAATAATAGAAACGCTCATCTTCAATCTTTTGGTGCTTTCTAGCCCCATTGAAGCCGATTTGCATCATGAGCTTAATATCTTGTAGTAACGCTTCTTCATTGTCCGCGGTAAGCTTACCTTTCAAGAAATAGCCCTGATCGAGAATGAGTTTCTGGTAGAAAGGTTTGTCGTTAAGATACACTTTTTGGTTCTTCGCATAGACTTTGCGGAAAGCAAAATAGCTTTTCACTTCGTCAGACTTCTCCCCCGCTTTTTCTAATGTGATATCCAAATCGTAGATATGTGGGTCTAAAGAGCCCCATAAATGAGGATTCTTAATCGCTAAAGAAAGAACGTTCTCCCCTTCATGAAGTTCTTCTTTCTTGGAAGTCACATTTTCACCTTCGTAAGAAACGAGGATATTCGCTTCCACGAACCCCTTTCCTTCAACAAACAATGACAAAGTGACTTCTTCTTCGTCCACGTTTGGAGTGATATGAAGGGACGATAGATAAAAAGGCGATACTTCTTCCATCCAAACAGGCTTATAAATGCCTGTCGTATCCACATACCAGCACCCATAGTTATGGTCTTCAGAACGCTGCTTCCCCCGTGGCTTTTCCTTGCTATAGTCGTCATGGCAATGAATCACCAAAAGGTTATCGCCGTCTTTTAAAGCATCCGTCAAATCAAAGCTTTTGCGGTGATAAGCGCCTTCTTCTTTTCCAACGAGTATCCCATTAACATAGACTGCGCTTTCATAATCCGCGCCTTCTAGATGCAGCAACAAACGTTTATCCGTTTTATGGTATTCGAAATGTCTCTGGTACCACACATCGTCGCAGCGTTTCTCGCTTCCGATTCCGCTTAGTTCCGCTTCGTAAGCAAACGGGACAATAATATCTCTTTCTTTCGTGAATCCTTTAGAAAATCCTAACTCTTCGCCTTTGCCTTCGAAATCGAAAGCAAAATCCCACGCTCCATTCAGATTGATGAAGGACTTTCGCCGGAATTGGGGTCTAGGATAGTCGTCAACGATGAAGGTGTTTTTCATAATGAATCCTCACTTAAGATGGGTAATAGAATGGTTTCGCCTTTTTTCGAAACCGAAGTGATATCGATGCCTTTACGAAGAAGGTCTTTTCCTCGGTATTGCTCATTGTGGATGCGGTAGGTCTTTTTTGGGTCTAAGCCTTTCAAAACAAGATGAATGGGAGTGTTACTATCTTTCACTAAACTGAGAAGCAAAAAGGATGCAAGGCGATCTTCGCTGACGCTCATTTCAGCCATAATCCCTGAATCAAATTGGTTCATCAGTCGATATAAGGTTCCTTTTTGAACGACCTTTTCGTGATAACGATGGAACAAGTCGTTATAGCTTAGAAGAAGCTTCTTGTCTTCCTCCTCTAGGGACAAAGGATTCATCTCGTAGCCATAGCTTCCCATGAAAGCAACATTGGCTTTATCTAAATAAGTCCCTTTTGCGGCACTCACGTGACTTGAGATGACGTTTAACGGATAAGCATAGCTTGTCCCATATTGGATGAATGTCCTATCGAGAGGGTCGGTGTTGTCGCTTGTCCAGACTAGAGGTGAGAAATAAAGCATCCCCAAGTCGAATCTGCCTCCTCCAGAAGCACAGTTCTCAAAAAGGATAGAAGGGAATCTTTCTTTTAGTCGCGCCATAAAGGAATACACACCTAAGACATAACGATGATAAATCTCACCTTGTCTAGAATAGCGGCTCGCAATATCCCCCAAGTAACGGTTCATATCGTATTTGATATATTCGAATTCCACATCTTCCAAAGAAGACTCGATGCTTCTAAACACTTCATCAACCACAATAGGATTTGAGAAATCGAGTACCAATTGGTTGCGGGAGAAACGATCCTCAAGCCCCTCTTCACGAAGCACATATTCAGGATGCTCTTTAAATAGAGGGGTATCGATATTCACCATTTCTGGTTCTATCCAGATACCGAATTTCATCCCCAAAGAATGGACGTATTCGCTTAAGGCGACCAAATCCACTTTTTGATGGTTGACTCTCCAATCACCAAGTCCGTGCTTATCGTCATTTCGCGAAGAGAACCAGCCATCATCAAGGACGAATAATTCGCTTCCGATATCACGCGCCACTTTCGCGTAACGCTTGATTTTATCCATGTCGAAATCCATGCCAGTCCCTTCCCAGGAATTGAATAGAATAGGGAATGGTTTCTCCCATTCTGAAGGGAGAATGTGTTCTTTAATGAAACGATGATTTTGAAGCGATAAGTCGTTATAGCCGTTTGCGGAATAGCCAATCACCACTTCAGGAGCTAAGAAAGACTCGCCTCGATTTAAACGGAATGCGAAATTGGTGTCGTTAATGCCAACGTTTACGCGCAATTTGTCGTAACTAGAGACAAAAATGTCGTTTTTGAAATTGCCACTATAAAGAAGATTGAAGGAAATCGCTTCCCCTTCGTATTCATTTGAGCCTTTGCTCCCAATAATGAAGAAAGGATTCTCAAAATGTCCACTTCTTCCTTCCAAAGAGAAAAGGGTTCTTTCACCATGCTTTAGCGTCTCTTCTTCATATTGGCGCTCTTTCGCCCAGTGCCCTGGGAAATGAACGAGTTTTTGCTCTTTATAGTCAAAATCAAGCGTGGAAGAAACAATCTTGCGAAGAATAATCGTCTTTCTTTCCCGATTGACGATGCGTGTGCTTTTCGTAAGGATGTTCGTTTCGTTAAACAAGGTGTAAGTTGCATAAAGATAAATATTCCGCCGCGCATCTTTCATTTTTAACGTGATGGAAGTCGCCTTTTCTTTATGCTTCGAGTGGGGATAATCGTCAGGATAAACGTTATGTTTCGCTTTGCTTAAGGCAACGAAACGAAAATCCGTCAAAGAATCGCCATCTTCTTCAATGATAAAAGAAGCGGGGCGAAGATCCATTCTTAGATGCGTGCCGAATTCATTGCGGGATATATTCTCGTAATAATCATCGCGATTCACGAATTCACCATTCTCATAGAATTGAAAATTCTCTGAGCCAGTCTGTTTCACCGCGTGAACATCTTTCAATCGCTTTCCGAAAAATAGATGCTCCACGATACGATGAGAATTGATTTTCATCAAATAAGAGACATCGCGGTTATAAAGATGGATCAATGTTTTTGATGGGTCAATGAATACACTCATTGCATGTACCTCTTCGCAAGTTCGGCGTATTTAGCGTAAGCATCATCGTTTGGATGGAGATTATCGCTTTTTAAATATGCGGAAATGTTTGGATCGAGCAAGGAAGGGATATCAAGATAAGTGAGCCAAGGCGTTTTTTCTGCATATTCCTTCATGATTGCGTTCGAAATGGCACTATTGCCATTCCAGCTTTGCTCTCCGCTTTTGATAATCCCGTAATAATAAATCGGCATATCTTCTTTCATGTAATGAAGTTCTTCGAAAAGGGTCTTTAACTTCGCAGCCAGAGTCTTTCCATTATCTCCAGCGTTAATGAGATTATTCACGCCAAGATTTACGAAAATGGCTTTCGGGGCAAAATCGATGAGATTCTCTTTTTTGATTGTCATCCAATCGTTAGTTTTGGCTGTGCCAATGCCCGTCAAGAAAACGTTTTTCCCTTCGAAAGAGGAATAGAAATTGCTTTCTGTCCAAAATCCCCTTGGGTCAAAGAAAGAATCACCCATGAAGACATACGAATCTTTTCTAGAACCGCGCTTTTCGTAATTCGTGAGCATTTGGGCAGCGGATTCTCGAATCCAACTACGGAAGGATTCCCCTGCCTTCACGTTGATTTTGATCGCGTATTTCTTCCCACTTTCAGTGATAGCGTAGGCTCTCGAACTTCCTTCTTTGATGCCGGTGATTCGTCCCAAAGAATCAATCGAACAGTATTTATTGTTATACGTGTATTCAACGATTCTCTCTTCTGCTCCATCCCCCGTATACATGTGAGTGATACGATACGGCGAGTAGCCGATGAAAGCGTCGACGCCAGTAGAAATGTTTGGTTCATCGACATCGGTTGGGAAATAGATATCTTTCGTCGGGACTATAGAAGATTCTTCCTTCGATAAGGAAGAGTCAATCTTCACGCTCGAAAAAGAACTATCTTTAGAAGAAACTATGCTTTCGCTTGATGAAGAGATTTCGCTCGAGACTGCATTATCCCCGCAAGAAGATAGAGAAAGAGCGCTCAAAATGAGGAGCAATTTTATTTGTCTTCCCATAAGGTGTTCTCTCCGCTTTCTTCGTCGAATATCGCAAGCGCATCGAGGTCAAAACACACTTTGACCTTATCACCAATTTGTAACTCCTTATTATTTTCCAGTTTCATGATGACGTTCGCGCCTAGCATCGAGAGGTGAACCAAATATTCACTTCCAAGCAATTCGCTGAAGCTCACCTCTGCTTCCAAGGCAGAAGTGCGGTGCGCTTCTTTCTTTTCATAAAGATGGACGTTTTCAGGGCGAATGCCAAAGAAAGCGTTCTTCTTTTCTTTTTGGTCAGTTTCATAAACGCCTTCTAAGCGCGTGAATTCTGCCTTGATGGACTCAAGAGGTGAAATAGGAGTGCTCGTGCTTTCCTCCATTTTCTTCTTGAAGAAGGAGAAGAAGGATTTCTTTTCCGCTTTCTGAAGAGGCGCTTCGACTTTGCCAAAGGAAGTCGAGGAAGCGCTCTTGATGCGCTTAGTGATGGAAAGCAAGGCGTAATAAGCTTCTTGGTAGGCTTTTAAGACCTTTTTTCTACGCATCGAGGGACGAACGGAATCATCTTCCAAGATATCTTTCATAGAATCGAAAACGCTCGTAAAGAGAGGATACTTTTTCTTATATTTCTCTAATATCTCCGCAAGCTTCTCATCATCCGTTTCTTGCTCGCATTCGTTTTCGATCGTTTTATCTTCTAACAATGCGGCATGACGGAGTAATTCCTTCATATATTCCGCTTTTTTGGCATAGAATTCATTGCAAAGACGCAACTTGTTTTCTGGCAAAAGGAAGGATTGCCCATCCGTTCCGATTACTTTATCGTCCGCGATTTCTCCTTTGAAAATATTCATTGGAGGCGTGCCGATAAAAGCGGCGACGAAAAGGTTTTTCGGATTCCGATAGACCTCTTTTGGCGTGCCTGTTTGCTGAATGAAACCATGGTTCATGACGACAATGCGGTCCGCCATCGTCATCGCTTCGGTTTGGTCGTGAGTGACATAAACGGTCGTCGCGCCTACATCACGATGGATTTTGACAATTTTGCTACGCGTTTGAACGCGAAGTTTTGCATCAAGGTTACTTAATGGCTCGTCCATCAAGAAGACTTTCGCATCACGAACAATCGCGCGGCCAAGAGCAACACGCTGCATCTGGCCACCTGATAATTCTTTTGGTCTTCGGTCTAGATACGGTCCAAGATCAAGCATTTCCGCCGCGGCGAAAACGCGTTTATCGATTTCTTCTTTTGGCAATTTTTTCACCTTTAAGCCGAATGCAATATTGTCATAGACCGACATATTCGGATAAAGCGCATAGCTTTGGAAAACCATCGCGATGTTTCGATCTTTGCTTTCAAGATGGTTCGCAATGACTTTATCGATATACAAATACCCGTTTGTGATTTCTTCTAGTCCCGCAATCATGCGCAAGGTTGTCGATTTACCGCATCCAGAAGGGCCAACGAGGACAATGAATTCGTGGGGCTTAATGGAAAGATTGAAGTCATAAACCGCTTGAACGTGATTTGGGTAGATTTTGTCGATGTGTTTCAGCACGACGAAACCATCGACATCCTCATTCACGATTTTTCCATGCGTTTTTTTATATTCTGCTCGTGCTTCTTTAACAGTGAGTTTTTCCATAACGTCCTTTCTAGCGTTTCACGCCCGTATTGGCGACGCCTTCGATGATTTTGTTTTGCGTAAAAATATAGAGGATGAGAATCGGGATAGCGCTGAAGATTGCACCGGCAAGCGATAACCCGATCGTATCGCCACGCGTTGTGTTATTAAGCGAAGCGATGCCAACAGGCAATGTCCATAATTCTTTCGTCGGTCCCAAAACGATTTGCGGCCAGAATAAGTCATTCCAGCTTCCCATAAAGGAGAAGAGCCCTTGCACCAAGAAGACGGTTTTCGAAAGCGGGAAGACGATTTTGAAGAAGATTGTCAAATCTTTCGCTCCATCCATTCGTGCGGATTCGATCAAGTCTTTTGGAATGCTCAAATAGAATTGACGAATTAGGAATAGTCCTCCAACTCCTCCTAGCCCAGGGAGAATAAGCGCAAGCAAGGACCGCGAAATATTAAGACGCGCAATATTGTTATACTGGGCGGCGGTCGTCGCAATTCCAGGGATGACCATCGTAAAGAGAATCACCATGAATAGCGCGTTGCGGAATTTGAATTTCAAGAAAACGAACGCGTAGGCCGCAAAACCCGTGATGAGCAAATAGAAGAATGTGCTCGAAATTGCGACGATGAAGGAATTGAGCACCCAGCGTTCCACAGGAACCCTATTGCCATTCAAATCCGTTTGGTTAAAAAGGCGAATATAGTTTTCAAAGGTAAGCCCACTCGATGGGAACAATTGACCTGGCTCATAGGTGAAAGAGTATTCACTCGTGAAGGAGCCTAAAACGCCAATCACAAGAGGAGCAAGCCAAAATAGCGAGAAGACAAGGAGGAAAACAAAGCAATTAATCTGGACGAAACGCCGATTCACGTAATAGATGAATCCGTTATCAGGGAGAAGTCGCTCTTTCCTTAATACGAGAAAAACGATATCGAATAAAATGAGGGCGGCAAATACGATGCCGACGGAAAGGAAAACTATCGATAGAACGTTCATTGTGCGTTCTCCTTTCTTTGAAGATATTCCGCGTACTCTTTGGCTTTTTTATTGCCCGAAGGACGCTCTTTTGTAACAGTAAGCTGTAAGGCTGTGACTAAGCCGATAAAGAAACCTAAAGTAAGACCCATCGCGCTCACCATACCAAAGACGTTATAGTTGGTCCCGGTAATCAAGCTTTGAAGATACGTCATAATGGTTTGAGTCATAAGACGATTGGTGTCGCCAATCATGATAGAAGGGCCGCCACCTGTCAAAACATAGACCTGACCATATAAGCCAAAATAGCCAATAATCGTGGTGAAAATGCAAAGAATGAGCTGAGGCTTAATCGCAGGCAAAGTCACTGATATGATCTTTTTCCAGGTACCACACCCATCAACGGAAGCCGCTTCAAGAAGCGATTTATCGACGTTCTTTAGCCCAGCGGAAAGGATGATGAAGTTGCCTCCCCATCCTCCCCAAAGGCAAAGAAGAATAATCACAAACCAAGCGGTATTTGGCGTGCCTAGCCAATTTGTAAGCTGATTCGTCCATTGGTTGATGTAGCCAAAGTTTTGAGAGAAGAGGGCGGAGAAAATGACTCCACTCGCGGTGACAGGCAAAATCGAAGGAAGGTAAATGAGTGCGCGGAAGAATTTATACCCTTTTGGCTCGAAGTTGATTACCACTGCCATAATCAGCGGCAAAATAACGCCGAGCGGAACAAGAATCAAAGAGAATAAAACCGTGTTCCTCATCCCCCACCAAAAGCCCTTAAAATAGGAACTATTCGGATTGAAAAGGATGTTGCGGTAGTTGGTGAGTCCACGCCACTGATTCTGTGAGAAATCAGCGACGTTGAACTTCATGAAGCTCATGACGATGCCATAGAAAAGAGGGTACACCGTGAAAAGGAGAAAGAAGGCTATGTACGGGGCTAAAAAGAAGAAGGCCGCTCCGTAACGCTTAAAGAAGGAAGCTTCTTTGCTCCTCTTTAAGGCATATTCTTCTTTGGTGATTCTTTTTTCCATGGGAATTAAAGTTCTTCTTTGGATTCGATGGCGTTAATGGCCTCGCTATAACGTGCATCAATGATTTGTTGGATTGATTTGTCTTTGTAATTGTTATCAAGCGTATCTACGTAGACTTTCTTAAGCTGACCGTAGACTTCTTCATAATATGGGGTTCTTCCAAGCATTTTGAAGTTCTTAGGATCGCCGAATTCTTTGAGATAGCGATTATAGAAGGAACTGGTCTTGTACTGCTTGCTTTCCAAAACCGTTTTGGAAGCTGGAAGGTGTCCGCCTTGCATATATTCACTCGAATGGGAGGTCATATATTGGGCGTAAAGAAGCCCAGCGGCACGCTTAATGTTGGAATCGCAGGTACGGGTGACGGAGAAGCAGTGCCCAACGCCATAAACGTAATTCGCGCATTCTTTGGAAGCATCTTCGGCATAAAGCTTCGACATATTGAGGATATCCAAAGGAGCGTATGTTTTCCCGTCTTTGTCTTTCTTTTCTTTTAGAACTTCCTCGTATTCATCAAGACGCTTTTCGACCCACCATGGACCTTCGCAGGTGAAGACGGCATTCCCACTTGCTAAATTCGTCCAAATTGAGTTCTCATCAAGGTTGTCGGCGATGAATTTCCCGGCATAGCCCGTTCCGTTTTTCCAGTTGCGGAAACGGGTCATGGTTTTGGCAAGGCCTTCCGTTTTCCAAGCAGGACGCCCATTCTGTCCAACGAGCTCTCCTCCGTTTTGGAACACAGCGGTTTGCGGAATCCATCCAGATTCGATATTGTCCTTGGCATACATGCTCACAGGCGCAAAATCATCCAGCTTAATTTGCGTCCATTCTGTAGCCAAAGGCGTGGTGCTATTCATGGCACGATGCCACATTTTTCCTTCATTATTAAGGCGAATAAGGGCATTGCAAACATTCTCGAATTCCGTCAGATTCGTCGGCTTGGCTAACCCGTTTTTCTCCAAGATATCGCTACGAGTGAACCACACACCAGCGTGAACATCGAGTGGAACGCCATAAAGCTTGTTGTCTTTATAGCCATAGCATTCGCTGATGACATTATCCAAATAGTCATTGCGGTCAAAATTCGTCCCCGTGTATTGGAAATAGTCATCAAGAGGAATAATGATGTTGTTATCGATGAAAGAGGTCAAACGTTCACTGTGATAGATGACAACATCAGGAGCGTTTTCCGGATCACTTTGGATGGTGTTTGCCAAAGAGGTATAGAAAGTTTGCACCGGTATTGCGCTGATATTCACCTTTATTTGGTCTTTGTATAAGACATTGAAAGCCTCATTCACCTTATTTAAATAGAGATTGTCTGGCTCGCCAATGACGCTCCATACATTGAGCTCGACATTTGTAAACGTCGCGCCGCCACTGCTATTGACGCTGATTGGATCAGTCGGGGTTTTTGAGGATGCTACAGGTCCTTTAGAGTTGCCTTCTTCCCCACCTTCTACTGGCCCACAAGCAATAAGAGCAAGTACTGGAAGAGATAAGCCAATAATCCATTTCTTTTTCATATTCATTTCATCTCCTTATTATTTTCCGTAAATTTCGATCTCGCCAAGCGAATAGGGCTTATTCGAGTCGAAAGTGAATGTGATTTCATCCGTTTCCACTTCTTCAGTAAGTTCAATGACGAAGTCGCTATGAGGGAAGATCCATTTATTTGGTTTTGTGCGGTAATAACCTTGGTTGAACAAGACGTTTTTAACAACGCGTCCTTCGCCAAAGCCAATCTTGTCGATGAAGTCGAGTTTGTAGTCGAAGGAATAACTATTATTCACCAAAATGAATTTCACTTTCTTTTTGGCTTCTAGTTTCACTTTGACATCCACTTTTCCTTCAAAATCGGCTTCTTTTCTGACGTCTTGGTCCGCACGTTCGTAATTGGTTTGCCCGCGGAAGGTGAAGTTATCGTGAAGATAATCTAATCCCGTCAGTTTTCCTTCACTTGAGAAGACAGTTCCGTTATCGAGGGAAAGATTGTGGTAGCCTGTAATTTTATTTGGCAGACGGTTGATGGAATACGTCGGTCCGTTTGTGTATGGAACACCATTCGCATCGAAATATAAGTAATCATACCCAAGGCAGCGCCATTCATCATCGTTATAGCCCCAGACGTTGCGATTACGATGCGCGTGATAAGCGAACATATATTCGTCGCCGATCTTGCAAATGGAAGCATGCCCCGTTCCCGTCATGAATCCGAGATAACGCGTATTCACATAAGTGCCATCATTCCCAGGTACGCCAAGGAGCATATTCTCGAGTGGCTTGCTATTCGGTTTTACGAAGTCACCAAGTGGGGAATCGCTTACCGCATAGCCGACATTATAAACGGTGTCGACATAGGAATTACCAACATAGGTAAGGAAGTATTTCCCGTTCTTTTTAATCATATACGGGCCTTCTAAGCATTCCATGTCGCCAGAAAAAGAAGTAGACCATGTCTCCCACTCGACGGTTCTATTCTTATCGGAGAGCCTTGCCAAACCAGGGGAGGCAAGACGTTTTAATGTGGAGAGGTCCCAAGAGGTGGGACTTGTCATTTTCACGCCCCAAATCTCTTGAACGTTATAGCCAGCATAATCTTGCTTTCTGGATTTCCTCATATCGTAAGAGAAATACATATAGAGATCGCCATTGTCGTCTTGGAACACGGTTTGATCGAGCACCGTGCAGTACTTCTTTTCAGATTCCCGCATCATAAATGGGGTGGTCTTAAGTGTACCATCTGGTCCTTTCACTTGTTTATATGGACCGTATGGTTTATCGCTTACCGCAACGCCGATTTGGCAATTGCTTCCACCGTTGTTCTCGAACTTACCAGTGTAATAGAGATACCATTTTCCGTTGATGTGCTGGATATCTGGCGCCCAGAGGTTTTCTCTTGACCAACTCGACGATTCAGGAACGAACATATCATCCATCCGCTCCCAATTGGCGAGATTTTTGCTTCGGAGGCAATGGAACGTCGTCGTTCCGCGCGTCCCAGAAGCATAGAAATACCCAGTCTCTTCGTCATAGACCATCATCGGATCGCCCATATCGAGTTCTAAGTCATTACGATAGAAGAGATCGTTGTTGAATTTTGTGTTTTTGGCGTTGTAGTCCTTAAAGGAGAGTTCGGTTTCATTTTCACTCTCGCTACTATTTTCGCTAGAGGGAGCGACACTTTCACTCTTTGAAGGCGAAAGTGAAGAACCACTCGTCTCAGGCGAGAGAGAAGACTCATTCCGTGATGAGGAAGCCTCGCCGCACCCAAATAGGAGCGGCGTAAGGCAAACTAAGGTCAATAGTGCGTGTGGTTTCATAGAATTAGCTCACTTTCGTAATGCTTGGATTTGTGATTGTGGCTCCGCACTGGAAGGTGCCGATGCCAGGAAGCGTCTCATAACTCTCGGTCCAGGCATAATTGCTGTTCTTCCACTGCTTCTCACCATCGAAGATCGAAGTTCCGTTAAGATAGAATTTGCATCCATTCAAGCGTTTCTCAATCTTGACGTCTACAGGTTTAGTGAAGTCAATGCCGTAGCTCGCTGGGATTTCATATTCGGTCCATGTCTTATCGTCGTAGTTCGGGCATAATTTATAGATTGGGTTAGCGCGCGTTCCTTTGATGACGAGCTGGATGGAGCAAGTCGGGTTGTCGGAATTGAGATAAACAAGAACTTTGCTATCTAGTGTATCGGCTCCAAGCGGATCGATATTTGAGAGGGTGAAGGACACATCGAAGTCACCAGAGAGATATTCTTTGTTCTTCAAACCATTAGCAAAACCGTTTACTGGTGGCCAGTTCATGTTGGTGCCAGCGAAGTTCGCTTTGGCAAGGTCATAGGACTCACCGTTTCTAATGACGTTTCCGCCGGTGAAGAATGGATGTTTGTTCAATTCTTCATTTACCTTCGTTTCGCCCGTTTCAGCGCTTAAAATCTCGACATTGGCTTTGACGTTATTTGTGAAGATAACAGGTGTTGTTTCTCCTTCAAGAGCATCGTAAGCGCCAAGCAAGCGATTGTCTTCAACGACGTATTGCTTTGCGCCTTTTTTAATGACGGTAAGAACAGTATCTTTATTGATTACTTCTGTTCCGCTTCTTGCATAATCCAATGATTCAGCACCTTTTTCGCTTCCTAGGCGGAGGCTTTCAATGGTGCGTTTCTCATCAGTCGCGCTGTATTTGATTCCACTTTCGAGGTAATCCATATAGCCGTCAGCGCTTGACATAATGCCAAGCTTTCCGTTTTTGAGGATGGTGTCCGTATATTTTGCTTTCACCGAGACAACCCAGTCGGTGGCCTTGATGTTGAGAGGGAAGTAGTTCTTTCCGCTCGTCGCCTGGATGGTGTTTTCCGTAAGAGTTGCGCCAGTGGTTTTTACCATGCCTTCATTCACAAGGCCTGTGCCCGTTTCAGGAGCCGCTATCGCCTGGAATTTTGTCGTTATGGTGGCGTTTGGATTGTTTTTAGCACTTGCCTTCACGAAGAACTGCCCTGTGACGCCAGGATTGATTGTAAGAAGCCCATCTTGGGTCAAAGACACCCCTTCTTTTGCTTTGGCAAGTTCATAAACAACTTGCTTATTTGGAGTATAGGATGGCAATACTGTGCTCGAGAGTTGATAACTCTTACCATTGATTAAGCGGTTGTCGACGCAATTGACGGAAACCGATTCAGCTTTTTGGAATTCGTCGAGTTTCGCATCGACTTTCGCTGGATCGCTTGTCGCTTCGAAATCCGTGACATCCACAATCTGATTCTGGGAATAGACACCAGGATACGTCTCTGCATCCTCGAAATAAGGAACGGCAATGGCTTCTTTCACTTGGCCGATTGTTTCGTCTCCGCTCGTCCACTGGAAGTAATGCATGTTGCCTCTACGGATAATTTCCACAACGAGAGGTTTGGAAGCATCGAATTTGATGGTACCATCAAGGTTATACTCTTTGTTCGTAACACCTTCGGCATAACGCCAGCCACCATAATATGGGGTAACTGTCGAATAATCCTTATCCGCTGGCATAAATCCATACCAGAACATGTTATTCCCGATAGGATGGCTCTTATCTACCCAGAACGAGCCAACGCCGAAACGTCCGCCTTTATCGTTATTTGCAATGCCTTTATGGGTCAATTTCGCTTTGAAATACCAAGTCTTTGATTTTTCATTGACGAGAAGTTGGGTTTGTTCGCCTTTAATATTGACGATGCCATTATCTTCATCGCTCACGTCAACCGATCCGTTTTTGAACCCACGCGTCTGTATGAAGAAAGGTTTCTTCACTTCAAAGTTCATTTCAACTTTATCCGATTCATCTCCGATGATGGAAATCGTAATAATAGCTTGCCCTTCGCCGACAGCTCTTACGTTCCCGAAATCATCAACCGTAACAACCGATTCATCGCTACTTTCATACTTAACGTCTGTTTCAGGATCCTTGGTGGGGTCTTTTAAACGGAGAACGATATAAATTTCGTCTCCGATTTTCATTTTTTGGTTCTTCTCCGATTTTAAATCGATGATGCTTTCTTTCGCCTCGCTGACGGAAGACGAAGCTGGAGTTTCTCCTGAATTAGAAGAATCAGGATGTAAAGTCGCGGAAGAATCCTCTCCGCCTTTGCTTGAATCAAAGTCGCCGCTATTGGTGCATCCTCCAAGCAAGGTGAGTGACATAGCGACCGCAATCGCGGCCAATAAGTTTCGATTTTTCATATTTTCTCCTCTATTTCTCCTTTTGCTCGTAATAGGTTCAATGGTGGCGAGCTAATTAACCCACCACCATTGAACAAGGAATCGAATTATGCGGTTACCGTTTCAAGTGCTTCGACTTTGATGTCGGAAATGGTTGCAGTGCAATCATTATCATCAGCGTTATTATTGAAGGTGAAGAAGTACATTGGCATATCCGCGGTGAGACCGTTGACTTTGGAAGGAACATTGATCGTCGTTCCATCAGCTTTTGGCACAGAGAATGTTACATTCCCTTTGCCATCGTTCACAATGGTAACAGGAAGGGTGAGCTTTTCCGCGGACAAATCAATACCGCAGAAGTTAGCGCCCCAGCCACTCGGAGCGGTAACTTCTTGAATCTTTTTCCAGTCATCGTTGGTCGAGTTACAAATGTGGAACTCTTCCTTCCCAAAGCCGACAATGACTTTTCCATCCGTCATCATTCTAGAGAAGGTGACGTTGAATGTCGCCTTATAGCCAGCAGTAAGATCATCAAGGTAGGCTTGTGGGTAGACGGCCAAGTTTTTGCGGCTGCGATGATAGTCCCAAGCATCGCCAGTCCCCGTTTTCATCGTCATCAAATAGCCACCTTCTTCGGTGAGCGTTGTTCTTTCGCCGAGAATGGCAACCTTTTGTAAATCCGCGACCTTGCCAGTTTTGACTTGAATGTTGCTGACCTTGGCAGAAACACCATTCGTGGAAATGCGGACTGGGAGTTCTTTTGCGTAACTATCAATTGGAACGATGATATTACGAAGCTGGCCATCCATTTGTTGATTCAACGGGGTTTCCGCTCCATCTAAATAGAAGTTATAGAAACCATTCTTTGATTCAATCTTGTAATGATGGGTTGCAGTTGGATCGAAATCTTCTGGGAAGTCTTCCGTGTTGTTCCATTGTCCAGCATAAACTTGTTTGGAATAAGTAAACGTTTCAATGCGTGACTTTGTTCCGCCGCCATATCCGCAAGCAATGTAGAATTGACTGCAATTGCCGCCTAAGGAAACCATCAATTTCGGGAAATTCACGCTTGCTTTATAACCGGTGACGTCAAATTCAAGCGTGAAATCGCCGCCTAAGACTGTTTGCTTCAAGATAGCACCATATTCTTTAGTACTATCATAGGCTTGTTCGTTTCCAACGCCATTGACGTTCATCATACTTTCCGGGAAGAAGATGGAACCATCAGTATCCGAAAGTTGGACGCCTCCTTTGACGGTAAGCTGTTCGTTGCTCTTTTCGGAGCTCACTTCGCGAACTGGGATTTGAATGGTATCAAGGGTCTTGCCAGAAGCACTCTTCAAAGACAAATTGAGTGTGCCATTCGGAGCATCTTTTCCAATCGTAATTTTCTTTCCTTCGATAGAAACATGCGCTGCGTAAGTCTCATCCGCGACAAGCGTCAAGGCTTCTTTGGAATAGGAAGGAGCGAACCCATACTCGAATTCACGACTTTGTTCACGAACGATTTCCGTGAGATTGGGTTTGTTGAATTTCGCCGCATCGATGAGGGCGGTGTCTTCGTTGTAGGAAGCGGTGATTGCGGCATCGACGGCTTCTTGGGTATAGTCAACGGAATAATTCGTGAAAGTCACGTTTTTATTCTGGCTGAAGAATCCTGGGTAGGACGCTTCGTTCGACCTAGCCGTATTGCTTGTGTATTTTCCGTGTCTCCCGCCAATATTGTAATAATAATCAACGCCGTTTCTAATGACTTCGAAATCGAGAGCAATGCCATTGCCGTCCTCTGTTTCATCGAAGGCAAGATTATCGTAATAATCGGGAGCGCGATCAAATTTTGCATTCCCCCAGCCCTCATAGAAATCACGGATATAAGCGTTAGAGATGTTGTCGGCCTTGCCATCTGAATTGCGTAAACCAAACCACAATGCGTGATCGCCACTATCAAGGAAACCGCCAACACCGACAGAATCGCCACCTGTGTATTTCTCGATGGTCGCCTTCGTTTTGAAAACCCATTTTGTATCCGCTTTCTTGACGAGAGCCGCCGGTTGGCCCGCCGTGCCAAGAACAATCTGGTTATTCGCTTCAGTCACAGAACCGCGAATAAGATCTTTGTTTTGATTGAGGAAGCATTCATTGACGACGTAATTCACGGTGATTGGTGAAACGCCATCAACACCTTTTAACGTGAAGGTAATAGAAGCTGTGCCAACACCGGTAATTGTCACGTCATAACCATAGCTATTATCGTTTTCCGCAACGGTAATGACGCCAGTGTCTCCCCCTGTGGTTACTTCGACTTCGGCATCAAGCCACTCAGTCCCATTCTTTGAAACGGTTAGACTGATTTGGTCAGTTTCCTGTTTGTCTTTGTTGATGGTTCTAGTGAGGGATGTCGCGCCTGTCTCAGTCCCATCATTAAAGCAGAAGGTATAAACGTTGTCTTTGACGACAAGATGACAAGCCGCGGTTTTGTTGCCATCCACGCTTGTTGCAGTGATGGTTGCTTCACCCACTTTTAGGGCTGTGACTTTTCCCGTTTCGTCCACGGTAGCAACTTCTGTATTACTCGAGGCGAAAGTAACGGCTTTGTTTGTCGCCGCTTCTGGCAAGACAGTAACATTTAAGGTTTTCGTCTCGCCTAAATATAAAGAGGCTTCCGCGTCTATGAACGCGACGGACTCGACAGCGACGACGCCTTCTTTGACGGTGATGGAGCAGGTCGCGGTTTTCTTGCCATCAGTCGTTACGACGGTGATGGTAGCTTGGCCAACGGCGACTGCGCTGACCTTTCCTTCGTTAGTGACGGTCGCTACCGCAGTGTTGGAACTTGAGAAAGTGTAAGACTTATCTGTTGCGTTCTCTGGCGTGACAGTCGCAACAAGGTTCAATTCAGAGCCAACGGTGAGTTCGGCTGTGGTTTTGTCCAAGCGAATGCCTTCGACATGAATGACATTTTCAGTTGAAGTCGATGGAGCAGGGACTTGCGATGTGCTTGGGGCTGGCGGATTCGATTCGCTTTTCGAAGGCGAAGAATTGTTGCCACAAGAGGCGAGAACCGCCACTGCAAGTGGGATGATAAATAATTTTTTCAAGGATTGTTTCATGAGTGAAGCATCCCTCCTTTATATGCATATCATAATCAGTAGTCAGTTCTATGTAACCGCTTTCTTTTCAATATTTTGTAGAGTCTTTTTCACTTCGAAGATTTTCGAATTTCATATTGCTTGTTTTTAAATCAATCGTTAATATGATTTTTGCAAAATATTCGATAACAGGAAAGGGAAAGAAGATAAGACCATCCCACTTGTTAAGAGAAAAGGAGGCAAGATGAGGGATATATACGTAAATATTAAAAACGATGATACGTTAGAAAAGATTGGCGACGCATTGTCTTCTCCTATCCGCAGAAAAATATTGGTTCTATTAACGAAAAACTCTTACAGCGCCTTGGAACTTGCCTCTCTTACAAATGTCGCACTTTCCACCATGTCTTTTCACCTCAAAATTTTAAAGGACGCGGGACTCATTAATATGGTCTCTAATCCAAGCAAGCGCGGTAATGAAAAAAACGTTTCTCAATCGTGCGAGAACATCTACATCTCGTTTTCGCAAATCAATGCTAGCCGCAAGAATACGTATTCCGTTGAACTTCCAATCGGTTCCTTTTTTGATTTTCAAATCACCCCTCCTTGCATCATGAATGGGCGTAACGCTCAAATCGGCGAAGTTGATTCTGTTGCCCCCTTCTATTCACCACGCCGAAGCGAAGCAAAACTCTTTTCTTTCTTAAAAGGATGGGTGGAGTATCGTGTTTGCACGAATTCGTTCAAAGACAAAGAAGTCCAAAGTCTCACTTTTTCTTTGGAGGTATGCTCAGAATGTCCCAATTACAACAACACTTGGAAAAGCGATATCACGTTTTTCGTAAACGACAAGGAAATTTGCACCTATCGCTCCATGGGCGATTATGGTGACCGAAGGGGGTTATTGAACCCGGATTGGTATCCAGCCCAGTCTTCCCAGTACGGCATGCTCATCAAAATCCGGGTCGACGATAAAGGGACTTGGATCGATAACGATTTGGTGAGCGGAGTCACAATCGATACTCTCAATTTAACGGAGAAAGAATACTTTTCATTGAAATTTGGGGTAAAGCCAAACGCCCATTATTTGGGTGGTCTTAACCTCTTTGGCAAAGGCTTTGGCGATCATAACCAAGATATCGTCGTGCAAGTCAGTTACAAGGAATCGTAAATTGATTAAATCCTAACTATAATGATAAAAATCGAGGTTTTATTATGAGAATTGCAATTTATGGGACAGGATCATTAGGGACGGTCCTGGGCGCGTATCTAGCGAAAAACGGAGTGGATGTTGATTTATTCTCTCGTAACAAAGAGCATATCGAAGCCCTCAAAAAGCAAGGCGCTCACATCGTTGGCAAAGTCGATTTCATTCAAAAAGTGAACGCTTATTTCCCCACAGAAATGAAAGGAGAATATGACCTTATCATCCTTCTAACGAAACAACTTGATAACCATAACGTCGTCACTTTCCTAAAAAGCCATCTGGCAAAGGATGGGGATATTTTGACGATGCAGAACGGACTTCCGGAACTTTCCGTCAGCGAAGTCGTTGGGGAAAACCATACGATGGGCTGCTCCGTTGCTTGGGGTGCGACGCTACTTGGAAAAGGCGTCTCTGAACTCACTAGTGACCCCTCCAGCATGTCTTTTGGACTAGGGAGAATAAACGGGAATGTCGATGAACACCTACTTCGAGCAAAAGGAATCTTGGAGCATATGTGCCCCGTCGTTATTGAGTCGAATTTCATCGGAAGTCGTTTTTCCAAGTTACTTGTGAACTCCGCTTTTTCGGGTTTAAGCGCTCTTCTAGGAACCACATTCGGTGGCGCGGCCAATGACAAAAGAAGCCGTGTCTACTGCCAACGTATCATCAAAGAAGTCATCGATGTCGCCAAAGCGGCAAACATTAAGATTGAGCCCATTCAAGGCAAAGATATCGTAAAACTTTTGGACTACCATAACCCCATTAAAAAGAAAATCTCTTTTATGCTCATCCCTTTATGCATCAAAAAGCATGCTGCCCTCAAAGCGAGCATGCTTCAAGATTTACAGAAGGGCAAAAAATGCGAGGTCGACGCCATTAACGGAGTCGTCTCTCAATATGGTAAAAAATTCAACGTACCCACCCCTATCAATGATGCGGTCGTAAAACTGATTCATGAAATCGAAGAAGGGAAACGGAAGCCTAATTTCGACAATCTGAAGGATATGCCACGGTAATCGATATGAAAATATATACATCAAAAGAATTGGCTAGCATTCAAAAAGGAGCGCTTCTTTTTGCTAGCGATGACGAGCTCAAACCCGGTGCGAAAGGGAATGGCGTCATCGTTTACCGAGAGGGTTCTAAATACACAGGACCTCTCGTATTTTTAGGCTCTTCTTTCGAAAAGCTCGGATATGGCACCCAAGATTTCACGGATTCGAGCATCAATAACGACGGGGTAGGAGGGCCAGATGGCGATACGCTATATCTCTATCAAGGGCAATTCGACTACAGGGTGAGCCAATGGATATACGGGAATGGGATTTTCTATTTCCTAAAAGACGGGAAACCCGATGCTTATTTCCCCGGTTTCTTTTCAAGCACATCCTATATCAAGCCTTATGAAGGCGATAACGTTGAAGAATTGCTTCTTCCCTCCTTCAAAAACGCAAAACGCTTAAGCACTCTTCACCCCAACAAAGCGCGAATTGCGAAAATGAGCCTAGACAAATCCCCTGTGGACGTTTTGTTCGTGGGCGATAGCTATTTCGATTTCTTGTCCAATCATTTCGATAGCGATTCCAAGAATCTTTTTGAGCATTACACAAAAGGAATGAATGCGGCGAATATTGGAATCAGCGGTTACCGTTTCCGTAACTGGATTCCTCTCATCGAAACACTCATCGCTCCTCGAAATCCGAAAAAAATTGTCGTGAATCTTGGCTTTAATGACCTTCACATCGGACTGAGTGCAGAGGAAACACTAAAGGACGCGAAAGAATTTGTTTTTAAAGTAATCGAAAAATTACCAAACGTTCGAATATATCTAATCAACGTATCGCATTTCCCCGCCTTCGTTCGTTTACGAAAAAAAGAGGACGAATACAATCGGAAATTGGAAGAATGGACGAAAACGGATGATCGGCTACGACTCATTGACGGCACTAGCGTTTTCCCACCAGTGGAAGAATTAAAGCCTTATTCAGAAGATGATTTGGTTCACCCCAATGATTTAGGCTATTCCTTATGGATGCCTTTTATCATGAATGCAATTCGAAAATGACGATATAATCAATTGTTTTCTTCTCTTTTCACATTGCGAAAAGAGCTAGAGCAAATCAAGACATGGTCCCAAAACTATACAAAATTGTATCATTTTGGGACCGTATTAGCAATTTTTGGGTCAAAGAATCTCCCAAAGAAAACACGAAATACCTTTCCCACTTCAATTCGCGGTCTTTTGATGCTTATCACAGCTAGCAAGACTCGGTAAACGTTTTGCCATCAATATAGGTCTTGAAGCGCAATTGAACAGAATAATCTTTGTTCATCAGGCGATGTTTTATGAGCCCTGTTTTGCTAATGCGCCTGCGCCAGCAAATAATATAGCCCTCATAGTTATCTCTATTGATGATGCTTTGAATCACTTTCTGCTCTTGTTCTCTTCAATAAAGTTCATGTTGGTCTGCTCGCATTCTCACGATTAGTAAAATGTGATTTAGTAATTTATGTTTTGCTAAACAAGCATCCTAGACTCGCCCCACTAAGGAAAGCGAATCGTTCCTGATAAAGCCATCACTATATAGGAGAAAAAAGAAAAATCACCCTCACGGGTGACCTCTTTTTCCTTCTTAACCTTAATTATTGAACTCGCCAAAACCGGAAACGAAGCTATCATAAACCCCATTGGCGAAGCGTTCTAACTTGGATTCGAAAGACTGCGAACGTTTCTTTTTCGAGAAACTCGCGTTTACTTTTTCTTGATACTGATTAGACATAACGAGCGACCTCCTGTTCTTTGCCCCAAAACGATATTTCTTTCGGGGGTTCGGTATGTTACTACAAAAATAGCGGCGGTCAATAGGAGGTAAACGCTTTCATGATCAAATGCTATTTTTGTCGATTTTTCAACGCGCGGAGGTTATTGCTTCTCCCCTGCTTTTTCATTCGCTCGTAATTATCATTCAGCGCTTTTTCATATTGGGAGCGGCTCATCTTGTTGGGCTCGTAAAATTGCATGTTTTTCACAAATTCCGGCAGATATTGTATCTTTTCCCATAAATCAGGACGATCATAAGGATATTTATCTTCCTCTGCCATATTGACGGGGGTGAGCTTTAAATAATCCTGTACCATGAATGGCTTTGTAGCGGCAAATGCCATAGTGTCCTCAATGGATTTGCATGAGGCTTTGGATTTGGGGGATAACGCAAGTTCGCACACTGTAAAGCCAAGCGGGATCACTGCTTCAGGGAAGCCGACTTGCTCTGCGGCCTGAATTGCGAGTTGGCAGCGCATCACCGCGCTAGGATTGGCTAAGCCAATATCTTCATAAGCCGTGACCAAAAGCCTTCGTTTAATCGAGTCCAAATCCTCGGCGATGCATAGTCTTGCTAGGTAATACAACGCGGCATCCACATCGCTCCCACGGATGCTTTTTTGGAGGGCAGAAACAGAATCGTAATGCTCTTCTTCGTTTTTATCCATCGCGAAATTGGGCACACGCTCAATTGCTTTTAGTTCTTTTTCGCCGATGGCCGATCCTTCATCAAATTGAATGGAGGCTTCTTCAAGCATATTGAGGGCGAAGCGCAAATCGCCGCCAGACAAACGAGCGATATAGCGAAGCCCATCTTGATCGATGGATAATTCGTTATTCAAACCTTTTTCGCTTGTAAGCGCCCTTTGCAACCCCTCTACAACTTCTTCTTCGCTTAGGGGTTTAATTTCAAAAACACGGCAACGACTTCGAATCGCGCGATTAATGGAAATATAAGGATTCGCAGTGGTCGCGCCCAAAAGGAAGAAAGTTCCATTTTCCACATAAGGCAAAAGCAAATCTTGCTTGGTTTTATCCAAGCGATGGACTTCATCCATAATAATAATCGCGTGCCCAAATAACTTCGCATCTTCAATGGCTTGCTGCATCTCTTTTTTATCCGTCGTCACGGCGTTAAGAACCGCGTAATGGATTCCCATAGAACGGGCATAAGCCATCGCGATGGTTGTCTTTCCTGTCCCAGGCGGACCGAAAAGAATCATCGACACAGGTGCCTTTTTCGTAACGGAGCGGCGTAAAAAACCATTCGGACCAACAAGTTCTTTTTGTCCGATGATGTCATCAAGATTTTGTGGGCGCACACGAAACGCAAGAGGGTCTAACATACATTAAGATTATATCAACATTCTCGCCAATCGGTGGAAGATACGCGCGAGAAAGAGAATCGATACAAATGTCTTTCCTTCTCCGCTCGTTTCTTGGTTTACAAACAAAAAGCCCCTTTTGAGGAGCTTTCTAGTTTGGCGGAATCAGATTAACTCGGAATCCTTTAAAAGGGTCTCGATATCCGTGTCTTTGATTTTTTTAAGAACTTTCTTGAGCAAGAAACGTTCCGCGACGGATAAATCCATATCTTTCAACTGTTTGCGGTCAATCGCGTAATAAGCGGCGCGAAGCATTTCTCTAACGTCGTATCTAGACCCCCACACCTCAGGAACCGCGCGATCGACATTGAGCAAGGTATACACCGCTTCCATCCCAGAACGCATCGAATATTCTGTGGTGAAGATGGTATCGGCTGGGATTTCGGCGAATTGGCCAATGAACGCGATATTCACGGAGCCATGTGGCACAACAGCGGGACGGTCGCTCCCTTTTCGCGGTTGGAAGAAGGCATCGATATACGGCATATAGGCGCTTGTGGTTTTGCTGTGCTTTTTAGCATATTCTTCAATCTTGTCGGTTGGAACGCCGATATGGTACATCCACTCTTCCGCAATCTCGATCCCAGTGCAATCGCGCATCGCTTTTTTGACGTAATTACCTGGGCGATTCGTATAAAGGGAATAGAACCATACAAGGGTTCTGTCTTTTGGCTGATCCTCGAATTGGCCTTGGCGGTTGATTGTCCAGGAGCAGCGCCAATAATCCCAGGAATCTTTGACCGTGACGATGCCACCCGTGCACACTTTCCCATCATGAGGGTTTCTCTCGGTGATTTTCATAATATAAGGGAGAAGGGTGTCATCTACGTCGATGGTCGCGCTCATCCAATTGGTTTCTTTCGTGTTGCCGCAGAAAACCTCTGGTCTCCCAAAGCTTCCATCGGAAATTTGGCTTGCCATTTTCTTCCAAAGATTCCAAGAATCCCCTTCCCCGTCTTTCACTTTGGCGTAATCTGGGGCTTCGTTTTGATAGCCATAGCAAGTGCTATCGACACAAGAACCATTCGTGACGAAAACCAAATCATTTTCCGTAAGGGGGATGGTGGTTTCCTTACCTTTGAGAGTCGCTTCAATCGAAGTGGCGATTTTCTCTCCATTTTCTTTGGTTTTGACGACGATATTGTTCACTTCACAACCAGAAACAAACTCCACCCCACGATCAGTTAAATACTTTAAAAGCGGAAGAATCATCGATTCGTATTGGTTATAACGCGTGAAACGGAGGGCCGAAAAATCAGGAAGACCGTCGATATGGTGGACGTAACGCTGCAAGTAACGTTTCATTTCAAGCGCGCTGCTCCATTCTTGGAAGGCGAACATCGTCTGCCAATAAAGCCAGAAATTCGATTTCCAGAAATGGTCGTCGAAAACTTCATTAATTCGTTTGCCTTCCAAATCCTTTTCCGGTGTGAGATAAAGCTTCAATAACTCCTTCTGGGCTTCTTTATCAAGCGTAAAGTCTCTTCCCGTGGGGAGTTTCTTTCCACACGATGCCGTCGCGCGGCAAAGAGAATAATTGGGGTCCTCTTTATTAAGCCAATAATATTCATCGAGAACGGACGCGTTCGAATCATTTTTGGATGGAACATCCCTATACACATCCCACATGACTTCGAAGTGGTTATCCATTTCTCTCCCACCCCTCATAATGAAACCGTTTTTCGGGTCGTGATACCCATCGCACGCGCCACCCGCTCTAGGATCGCGGTCCAAGATTTTGATGCGTTCTCCTTTCACTTGAGCGTCTCTTACTAGATAAAACGCCGCGGTGAGACCCGCCAATCCGCTACCAACGATATAAGCACTTTTCTTATCCGCGTCCACCGGTTTCTTTGGGTGAGCGAACGCTTCGTAATTTCCTGCTGAGTAATACATTATTTGAATCTCCTTCTGTCTTTTGGACAAGAAAAGATTAATGGGCTTTTTCACCACGAAAAACGATCAAGAAAACGCGTTTGTCAAAAATTCGTAATCAAAAGATAAAGTGACAAAAAATTTGACAAGTGTCAATTTCTACAAGAATAGGCTTTCAAAGCGTTAGCGATTGTGCCTTTCACGAGTGGAGACAAGTGATTGATGATATCTTTTGGCTCTTCCTTCATCCCTTTGGCAACCCAAGAGATAAGAATATCCACGAAGGCAATCGTATAAAAACGCTCGATAAATCCTTTATCCGACTCAGAGACATCGTCAATATTTAAAGAAGCGCATACTTCATCCACAACTTTCTTAAGCAGAGGGAATGTGAGCTTGCATAGATAATCCTGCAATAAATCAATAGAAACACCATGATAAATATTCATGATGAAAGACTTCTCGTCCTTCGCCAGTTTGAAAATATCTAAGAAGCCTTCTTCCCGGTTTTGGTAAGTTCGGTTTTCTTTTAAAACGGATTCCACTTCCGTATAGCAAGTCCATTCCACGAGTTCTGGCAAATCAGAAAAATGATAATAAAACGTCTGACGGCGGACCCCTGCTTTTCCACAGATATCGCCAATGGTGATTTTGTTAATCGTCCTTTCCTTCAATAATTCTTTTAAGGAGAAGGCAAGTGCTTTCTTTGTTAACTCTGACATAAAGGAATTATAAAGTGAGGAAGAGCAATTGAAAAAGAAAATCCCTCATCAAGAGAAACTTCTAAAGCAAAATCTTTTCCTTATGCCGCTATAGTAACTTAGCGATAAGGACAATTCGCAAGATGCATGGGATGAAAGAGAAGATTGTGCTAAGAATCGGCAAAGCAAGACCCGCCATCGCGGTCCCAATCTTCGCTTTACTTTTTGCAACTACCGCTAGCGCAATGCCAACGATGCTCATCACCAAAGCGATAATAGAAAGTCACCCTAGAAAAAGTGAAAACGAAACACAGCTGAGAATTAAGGAAATAATGCCAAAAACCAAAGATGCAATTGCCATATCCTAGCATCGTTTCTTCTTATGAATCATAAAATAAGTATCCCACATCCGCGTCAATTGATAATTTGAGTGTCTTATCTTTTATGCGTTATGGAAATTGCTTCAATATAATGCTCAATCTTAAATAACTGCTTATCGAGAACTACATCTTAAATCTATTCCAAATTTCCCAGCGCCCATGTCTTTTCCAACATTTCCTTTGCGTTTTTTCAGAAACAACAAAAACCATGGGTGATATTTGACTGCTCATAAAGAAACGAACAATTCCTTAGATGGTTCTTCGGATGAACTGTTGCAATCTTTTTTGACTAGCATAAAAAACGAGATTCCTTGCTTACCTAGTGTTCGATTGGTGTGCTAAAAAACTCTTTATTCAACAAAACGTTATGCTCGGTTAGCAATAGTTTCTAAAAGGCAAATTAAAAAGAGCGATTTGCGGCGATTCCCGCTTCAATTGTGTATTGACTATCACGACTTCTTTTCACACTAAAAATAGATTTAAGGCGTGCTCGAAGTGCGAATTGCACTTATAGAAACAACCTATAATTCTCTTGCTCACCCTATGAAAAGGCGATACGAAAAACAGGGTCGCTTTTACGCGCCCTGTTATTATCGAATGGTGCCGTCTAGCGGAATCGAACCACCAACCTATTGATTACAAATCAATTGCTCTGCCAATTGAGCTAAGACGGCACATGGTGGGTGTTAGAGGTGTCGAACCTCCGACCTCTTCCGTGTGAAGGAAGCGCTCTCCCGCTGAGCTAAACACCCGCGAAGAGAATATTACTACTCCTTGAGGAATGTTTAAAGAGAGTGTTGTTTTCCTTGTTGAATATTTTCGCCTTTAAACACGTGGAAGCAAAGCCACTAAGAACAAAGACCGCTCAAAAAAGACGTGCCATTCAAAAACCCAGAAATGATAAACCCTATTCATGCATATTTACAAATTCGCTAGAGAAATAGGAGACATCAAACGCTTTTTGAATTGATTAATGAACGAAAGCAAAAAATTCTAGTTTTTTCGGTAAACCGAAGGAAAAACGTCTAGTAATGGGTGAGGAGTAGATGCATATGCTTCCTCATAGCCACCCCGGGAAAGAAGGCGGGGAAAGGAGAAAAGGGGCATGGACGTCACGGCGATTGTGGTCATCCTGATCTTGATCTACCTCCTGGTGGACAAAAAAGACTCTAACGGCCCAGAAGGGCGTTAGAGCCAACAACCACTACCATTATAGCCTAGCCGCAAGGCTTTGCAATGATGTCCGCCCTCTTCCCGGGGCCACGCTTCAAAAAGCATCATGGTAACGTTTTCCTCCCACACGTTTTGTAGCGGCAATTTAGCAGAATCGAATCGCCAGCTTTGATAGTTCAAATGAGATTAAAGCTCGATAATTTCTCATTGTTTGTACATCTTTAAAGCTAGTCAAAACTATGCGCTTTAAAAATTTTTTTGCAAAAACGGGCAAATTCTGTCTATAGATGAGTGAGGAGGTAGGCGCGTATGCCTTCTCAAAGCCACCCCGGGAAAGAAGGCGGGGAAAGGAGAAAAGGGGCATGGACGTCACGGCGATTGTGGTCATCCTGATCTTGATCTACCTCCTGGTGGACAAAAAAGACTCTAACGGCCCAGAAGGGCGTTAGAGCCAAAGAACCACTACCATTATAGCCTAGCCGCAAGGCTTTGCAATGATGTCCGCCCTCTTCCCGGGGCCTAGCTTTAAAATCATCGGCGTCAAATAAAGAAAAACCACTCGATCGAGTGGCGCTTATCAATTTGGTGGGCCTTAATGGGCTTGAACCATCGACCTTGCGCTTATCAAGCGCACGCTCTAACCAGCTGAGCTAAAGGCCCATGCACAAAAGTGCTTACATAATATACAACTTAGAGACATTTGAAACAAGCCATATTTATCATTTTTTCTTTTCCGATTTTGAGGTGCCGCTTCTTTGAAATAATGGCTTTTTTAAGCTCTTTTTCTTTTGATACTATCAAAATCAATGCTTTTGGCTATAGGCTCTTGATTAGGAAATACTTCGCATGCGATGGATGAAGTTTGTTTTCCCTTGTATATTCAATTTGGAAGCCATTCTCTCTTTCGAAAGGCTCGCAATTAAAAGAGCGCTGACACCTTTCGTATCGGTTTTGATTTTGATTCCTTTTCACAAATGTGATTTCGCAATGATTCACGCGGAGTATTTGCGGTGATTGCTCCGAATAATCGCTTCCATATCACGATTCATTTTCGTAATTTCCTCTTCTATCCCGTTTAGGTCCTTGTTTGTGACCTTAATCTTAATGCTCCCATCCTCAATATACTCCCCCAAATAATAAAGAAGGAACATATGATCAAGCAAATTATTGACATAAATCGTACGAGCAAAGAGGATGGAAGAAATGCCTTTTTCCATCTCTTCCGTAAGAGATGAAAAAGCGCTCCAAGGACTTGCTGGTGTCAAATGGGCATACACGAGTTCGCCGTTTTTATGCGAGGTGAGTAAGAAAGCAAAAATCGTTGCCGCTTCTCGTTCTTCATCTTGGCTCACAAGAGGAACGCTCAAAGCGCGGATGGTCATATCGAAACTGGCGTTGGCAAATACAAGGTCTTTCGGCGTATGGAAATCGTCCAAATCGAAATCGTAAAAGGGGGAATCTGGAATCATATTGGTGCCTTCATATGGTTCGAAATAGGATAATGCTTCATCTTTTACTAGAGACACAATCCCGTTTGCCCCATTGCCGATTTCTTCTTTGTGACGCGCAAAGTAACGAGGGAGACGGTCATTCACGGCTTTACAAAACGATAGAATCCGCAAAGCCATACTTTCCGTTAAATAATTGCCATAACGAAGTCCTCTGGAAGTGTAAATTGAAGATAAAGAGCAATCATGAAACGGATTTTTGAAAAGGGGATTGCTCATTGAAACGCCATTCAAACAAAAAGAGACAATTGAAGATAAAGAAAAGAAAGTATTGATGTCAATCCCATAATCATCCATTGCTTGGATATAACGGATGGTACCTCCATTTTCATCGTCCACGAAAAAGAAAATCCCGTTGTTCAGTTGATTGCCACCATGAGAAAAACAAAACTGAAATCGCTCCGCAGGCAAGTTCACTTCAAAGAAGACATTGTGGCTGATTTTGTGCCAATATGGGTTATTTTTCAAAATGCGGAGTTCTTTTGCGATGCTTAAATAAAGCGATTCGTCCGCTTCTTTTTCCGAAAAGTGATTCGCTAATGCGAAGCGATGGAAATAGGGCGCAACAAATGTTTTTATGGCCGTCTTCCATTCGTCAAGAAGATGATACTCACGCAGAGTTGCGGCAAAAGAAAGGAAAGGCAAATCGAAACCATCGAATTTGAAAACGGCCGAATGAGTTAAAACAAATTCCATCATCGCTTGCTTCAATATACCGCGCGGCATGTTAATTTTAATAAAGTTCTTCCTGCGTTTTAAAAACGAGCGATAAGGCTCGATGGCATCTTTTCTCGCTTTCCGCGATTGCTTCAAAATGTTTTTGTCTAAAGCGATGACATTCCCCTTCACGGAATCGAAAAACAGTTCGGTCCCCTTTTCTTCTTCAAGCGCTCTAACGAATTCCTCGATCTCGATTGTTCCCATAGCGATTCCCCATTGAGCCTATTTCGCTCTCTCGCATTTTAAACGATGGATGCCCATCGCTCCACACAAATCGCCAAAAGAATGAGCCTGGCATTGAAAAAGCTATCTTGAATCCAGCTCGGAGCTCCATATAAAAAGAGCCGACCAAGGGCTCTTTTCAAACAATGCGTAACGAACTAATCTCGATGAATCACGACATTACCGTCTTTATCCAATGGCTGAATGAGGAGGCCACTGCCGAGGACGTAGTTCGCTTTTTGGTTCGGATTAAAATGGAAGAATGCGACATCGCTATCGTAGATAACCCGGAGCTTTTCTCCCCCTTCCCCTTCTTTTATCCAAATAGTTTGTTTACTTGGATCAATAAGATAAATGGGGCTATCATAGCCATTCACTTGATAATCGTCATCGCGATAGCCAACATCGATCTTTTCCGTTGAGGTCACTTTCATAAAACCAGCCTTTTGGAATCCTTCGTCCAAAACACTTGTAGGAACATTGCTCCCCGCGCAATAGAACCCAATTCCGATAAGAGGCGAGTCGAAATCGATCTGGCCAGCTTCGTTTGCGTCAGGAACTGCAGTGCCGGATGAATAACGCGGTTCAGCATACCAATTGCCAACGTTCTTCTTGTCGTAATAATAGGGAATCAACGATGCATATTCTTGGCCGATATAATCCACCAAATCCTTCCATTCTTCAGGGGAGTCGTCTTCGTAACATGTGAGTTCCATCGGCCCGATTTTATTCGGATCGATTGTTTCAGAAAGAGCGATATTGTCATAAGAGAATGTCAAATATTCCCCGTCATCGCTACTGTAATTGACCCCATATTGCATCGAAGTTAGTTTCCCTCCTTCAACCATCATTGAAACGGTAGAAGGAATGACGTTATTTGAAATCCAAAGAGTGTCAATGATACTTGTAACAAGGTTACGGAAGACATATTTCCCTTCCGCGTTTTTCCCTATGGTTCTTGCGTCCGCCATCCGCGGAAAATGGTTGGCGATTGTATCGTTTTGAATCACTTCTTCAGACTGAACGAGCTTATCTTTGCCTTTGATTTTGCGAAAAGGGAGAATGGTGCCGTCTTTTTTCGTGCAATAGCCATGAACGCTTTTATCGAACGAATTTGTCTCCGAATTATAAGTTTCTTCTTCGATCAAATATGTCCATCCATCAAAAGTGTAAGTCGTTCTTCTAGTCGGTTCTGTGCCTGCAGGCTTATTACTTTTCGTGACCTGAAATGGCGTATTGCCATCGAAATAGCTCATCGCTCTTTCCACTTCCGAAAGTCCTTTCTCTTCATAAGGAGATGGCATTGAAATCCCGTCATACATCTTTAACGTGGTAACGGCTTTGTAGCGGGCGTTGAACACGCTCCCTGTGTCTGAATTCATCGTCACCCCGGTCACTTTATTGTCTACAAGATTCAAAATTGCTTCTTCGAAAGAACAAGAACGGTCATTAATCGTCGTATGAACGAGCGTTTGGTAGACAAGATTCGGCTCGATGGAGAAATAACGATATTGCCCATCGCCACAAAGACGAAAATCTTGGATATCAAGGTCTTTTGGAAGCGGCCACTGGCTGAAGAAATAGCGGCTATCTTCCTCCGTTGTCTCGTTTTGAGCGTTAAGTCCGTGATAATACGCCCTACCTTCCGCCCCATTTTTACTGATATAAGAATAGTATTCCGTCGGATTGTTTGTCGGGCTATCGACGCTATGAACGTAAATCGTGTCCTCGTTGCACTTGAAATCGACTTGAGCAATCAAAGTATCTGCGTTGCCAAATGCTTTCGTAATTTCCGTAGTGCAAGAGAAATTCGCATCGAACAACGTGGATGCTTGCTCATTGGTCAACGCTTTCCCCGCGCTTTCCCAAGAAAAGGATTCCACAAAGGAGGATATGATTTCGTCTTTCGTGTTATTAATATGGAAAAAAGAACCAGTCGTTAAGGAGGAAGAGGAAGAATCAAAGAGTTCGAAATTCAGGGTTTTGTTTTTATCGCTGAACCAAAAGGATATCTTGGCAATCGAAACTTGATAGAGATTCGTAAATGAAGAAAGGACGCTTTCATCGCCAGATAGATATGTGTCTCCATTATCAACAAATGCGCTTTCAGACAAATCACCGCTGAGCGCGTCAAAAACTCGGAACGTATCAAAAGTGAGCTCGTGTCTTTCACCATACGCGTCTGTGTAATAACCCATGTTCGATAGATATGGGGTGCCGCTTTCCGTAAAATTTAGAACATAAGCCAATTGCTTGCTCTCATCCCGATGAGAGGGCAAATTAACATATGCTTTGCCCGTCCCTTCTTTCTCATAGAAGACTTCATCATAGAGATAAGTTGAATCGTCATAATCGTTATGCAAAGTGAAATTCGAGGAGCGCTTAAGCTCTTGCAGAGTCGAAATCAGTCCGCTTACGGAATCCTCGGCGACATAATCCTCGCGTTTCTCGCTTATAGCGGAAGATGCCGTCGATAGGCTCATTGACGAATCTGCGCTTCCTTGGCAAGAAGCAAGAAGCATAGATAGGGAGAAAGCCAATAGAGGGATCATTTTGATTTTTGACATCGTTTATCTCCTTATTCATAGAACAACGTTTTATAAAAAACGCTGCTTGGAAATGTACTCTAATCAAGTTCCGGTTAATATCAAGAATTGTTCTTGGTTAGAGAAAATATTGTTTTAAGTGAAAGAGAGGAATATCAACTGATTATGCGCGTTTTTATAGATTAAAAAGGAGGATTCTCGTTTTGTAAATGTTTTGTAAAAACGAAAAATAAACATTGAAAAGAGGTCAATCGGTTTCAAGATGATACGCAAATTCCAAGGAGGAAAAAGGAAATGGAATTATTGAAAAAAATCTTATGCCTTTCCTTCGCATCAATCACTCTACTGGGCTGTGGGAAAGAAGTATTAGATAGCCCATCTGTGAGCCAAGAGCCGATTCCCGGCCCCAAAGGAGAAAAAGGCGAGAAGGGAAATAGCCTTCTTTCAGGAGAGGGAGCCCCTGCCGAATCGCGTGGAGTAGATGGCGATAGTTACATCGACTTGTCAACCTTTGATTATTATCTTAAAGAGGAAGGAAAATGGTCGAAAAAAGGGAACATCAAAGGTGACAACGGCAACGATGGGTTGGATGGCAAAAACGGCAAAGACGGTCAAAAGGGTGAAGATGGACTGTCTTTCTTGTCTGGTGAGACAGAGCCTAGCGACGAGGATGGCGCAGATGGCGATTTGTATCTGAATCTCACAAACGATGACGTTTATAAAAAGACCGAAGGATCTTGGGTAAAAATCGGAAACATCAAAGGCGAGAAGGGAGAGAAGGGAGCGGACGCAACAAACTATTACGCAAACACTTTCTTGCCAGCGGAAGGAGGGTATCTCAATAGCGACAAAGGATGCTACGCGTTAAATGAGACCATTACTCTCAGCGCGAAAGCGGAAACGGGATATTCCCTTGAAGCGATAGAGGCCACTTATAACGGCGTGACAAGCGTATATGCCGTGACGACGGGTTTAGATACTCTCCTTGCTGAAGGAATCGTCGCCAAAGAAGGCGGATACGTCTTCCGTCCCGTTTTCTTGAAATCCGATCAAAAATTCGCTGTGAGCGACCTTACGAAAATTGGGGAAAACGGAAATGGTACTTATTCTTTAAACGAGTCCGCATATGGGAGCGTAGAAGCGGGTGTGACATTCTCTTCAAGCGGAGAAATCGTCAAGATGGAAGGGAAAACCGATGGAAACGGAAAACCGGCAACAACCATTTATGTCGCTGGAAAATCGGTCTTATCTTCTCGTTATTTGTTCTTGAAAAACGTCAATATTGTCCTTGCTGATAACTATGTAGATTCTTCTTCTGTTTTGGAATTCAATAACGACTTTGCAAGTTTTGAAAACTGCACGATCGCAATCAACAAAAACGTCGAATGCGCGCTTTGCTTCAAAGGGTCTAGCTTCGGCATCAAAGATGTGGCCATCGTTTCTGAAAAAGAAAACGATAAAGCTTTCTTGAAAACTTCCGTCCTCTTTGGAGAAAAGAATGCCACTCCATTTTCACGAGTCGTTATCGATAATTTCTCAGTCAATCAGGTGAAAAAAGCGCAGAAAGGGGTGTATGCAGGTTCTGTCTTCAAATCCTACTTGGATACCCCTTATTTCTACTTCGCCATCAAGAATTCTACATTTGGAACAGCGGATACCCCGATTGGAGAACTATGGGCCCATTACCGTCAAAAAGACTACATTTCGACACGATTTGGTCAAGATGCAAATTTGTACAAAAAGTATCAAAAAAGTGCATCTGTCAAGATCGAGAATACCGCCATTTATTGCGACTTGGTGAATGACTACCCCGACTCTTATCCGCTCAACTTCGCTCTTATCACTTTCCATGTCAACGAAACGGAAGATGACGATATTACATACAAAAGATGCTTTGCCGATATTTTGCTCCAATTCGATTCTTTGGCGATCAATGGAGCCCCTATTGATGCGAAAAAAGTGTCCTACGGAGTCGATGGTAACTTCCCACTCGTCACTTTGTATCAGTATTACGGGGAGGACTCGCTTTGGTATGGATGCGACCGAATCAACACCTTCCAGTCGATATACCCATATGCGAACATCGATGGCACCGAGGTAAAGCTCGCCAGCGGTCAATATCCTTTTTGAATTTGATAATGAGCCGTTGATGCTTAGGCTTTCTTAAGCCTTGTCACAATCGGCAAGGCTTTTGCCTTGAAAGGAGATATTATGAAATTCTGTAAATTGGCAGTTTTGCTTTTGGTTCTATCTGGCGCTTTGCTTTCGTGCGCAACATCAGAAAATAGCACCCCTTCTTCCTCGATCAATGAGCATGCCTTCTCACTTGGCACTAGCAAAAACGCTTTCTATCAATACGATAGAATCCATTACAAAGATTTCATATTAACGGATCGCTTCTCCAATCAACCGATTGGCGATTTTTCGATTTACTTAGGCGATAAACTACTCGTGGACAATGAAAGCAGAATATTCGCTTTCGGAGATGTGGAACTCCTTTTCTTCAGCGATGGCTATAAAAAAGGGAGTCTTATCATCAACGTCAAAAAATCCACCGCCTTCGATGAACGGATTCTCGTCACCCAAGGGCCAGATAAAAGAGTGTATGAAAAAGGCGAGAAATTCCAAGAAGAGGGTCTAGAGATCAACTATTGCATCTCTTATACCAAGCAAAGCAAAGAAAAAGTGAACGAAAGCGAAAAGTGGGAGCCATCCGCAATCAAAATCGATGGGATAGATGCATCCAATTATGAATTTCATGAGGATGGATACGCGATGAAATACGCCATCGTGGAGGCAAATGGCCCCCAGGGGAATACTTTATTCGCCTCTACCTCTCTTACGCAAAACGATGCCTCTACCTTAACTCATCGCACTCTCACCGATGAAGAAGAGAAGTACGAGTGGACAAAAGAAGAGGGGAAAATGAAAGTCCGTTTCGTAAATGAGAAGCAAACGCGAGAGAAAGCTTTCTATTCCCCTGATGAAATCAATTTGAATTTCAATATCAACGCGGTTAGTGAAACTGATGCGTCCAATTTCAAACAAACCCCGTCCTTAGGAGAAGTTCCATTGCTCGTCGTGCCGGTCGTCTTGCACGGGTTTGAGCATATCGCAACCGAGGAAAGCCACCAAAAGCTGGAAAAGGGATTTTTCGGCAAATCAGAGAAAGGCAGTCTTCCTCCCTCTTTGTCTTCTTACTATTATTACTCCTCGTTCAAACAATTGAAGTTCATCGGGGAAGTGACGCCATACTTCAACCCGGTGAAAGAAGGATTCCTTGGCTACAATGACCCTTATTCTTTTAACATCAATACGCCTGAATCCATCGCGAAAGATGCCTTAAAATGGGCCAAAGAGACCCTTAAAATCAATATGGACGATTACGACTCCGATGACGATGGCTACGTAGATGGGTTATGGCTCGTTTACATGGAAGACATAAGCAATTCTTTGACAGTCAACGTCCAAAACCCCTTCTGGCCGTTCACGAGCGCGTCCACCCTTGCCCCAGGAAATAAAGAAAACCCCGTTTTGAACACCTTCGCGTGGGTTGGTTTAACCCATCTTTGGGGAAGCTATGCCGATCAAGACGCTGTCGCGAAAAACGGGATCGACGCCCATGTTTTAGAGCATGAAACCGGGCACATGCTTGGCTTGAGCGATTATTATTCCTATAGCCCCATGAATAACGATGGGACCACCTACTCCCCACTAGGGAAACTCGACATCATGGATCGAGGCCTCGGCGATCAAAACCCTTATTCGAAAATGCTTCTTGGTTGGAGCAAACCCTATCTTATCCTCGATGATTGCGAAATCGAAATTCCTTCTAGCCAAATAGAAAATAGTTTTTTCCTTTTGCCTTACGATGACAAAACTTATCGAAAAGACAATTTGGGCCGTCTCATCCTTAACCCCTTCGACGAATATCTGCTATTGGATTATTACACTTACGAAAACCTCTATCAGGATATTTATCATGATGGCGTTCTTGCCTACGCTTATCCAAACGCAAAGGGAGGGAGGCTTTATCACGTGGATGGACGATTGCTCCAATATTTCGACGAAGGAGAGCGTTTTGAGCTTCCCTCCGACCCTGACTTTATCTTGGATTACCAAGGAATGAGCTATCGCTGCATCACAAATTCGCAAGCCGGCGAAAGGGCGGAAAGTCACTACAAAGTGTCGGAAATATTAGACGGTTTCGACGAAATTCGTTTCATTTCCAAAGATGGGACGCTCATCAATGGCAACACGAATTTGCCGAGTGAGAATTCATTGTTTTATCCAGGTGATACATTCTCCTTCCACAAATATCAAAGCCAATTCAATGCGACAAACAGTTTCAACTGTGGGAAAACGTTCTCCACTCAATTCGAAATCGTATCGCTATAAAAACCTATTTCTTGCCTTTGGAAACCCAATTATCCAAAAAAGCATTTGTTCTTTGACATGGAACCAGCGCTCTCCGTTTCGCCTGATGGTGAGCTCTATATCGTTTTCTTTGCGAAAGCGGAGATTGTCTCTAAAGAGGTCAAATTGTCGAATTCGCCATATAGAATCCGTGTGGGAATGTGCCAAACGAGAGGATGGCCTCGCACATAGGAAAGATAATCCCATGACAAGGTCTCGCCAAATCGAGTAGGAATCTGCCGTCTTTTTGCAAGTTCTTGCTCACTCACGTTAGAAACATTCATCATGCTCATGATAAGTTTTTCCATATCAGCGACGGGAGAAACAAAAAGCGCGCGATCAACAAACGTCTCCGTCGAGCGAGCACATAGAGAAATACGCCTCAATGCTATTCGCTAATAGCGTAATGGAAGCGGCGCGGTTCCGCCATTCATGGAAAAAAGCGAAATTCTTCTCTCGCTTCCCACGAGGTAAAAGCGCGATAATCGAAACCAATCACTTCCTCTTCCGGAAGCAAAGGCTTATAGTGTTCGGCTTCCGCCGCCGAACCGCCTTTTCCGTGTATGTAAATCAAAACATCTTTCATTATTATTCGCTCCAAACGCGAATCGATAAAAGCGGTTCCGTTCCAAGAAAAATCGATTCGGACTACAATTTTCCTTCTCTTCACTGCATCCTACGCAGCTTTTTGAGCCTTTCGATAATCGATGGGTTATTGACGGCAATGCGTCGTAAAGAGTCACATCCATCCATCTCCGCGCAATCGGCGCATGTGCAAAAACCCTTCTGTTTAACGCAATGACGCACTGGACAAAGCGCATCGCAAAAAACGGTTTTTGCTCCATCAAGTCGACAACCGGTGCAATGAATCATATCCGCTGTAATCGTCGCACCATTGAGCTTGCTCCACAAAGAAGCGGTTTGCTCACGTAAGGCATTGTCATTGTTAATCGTCGCGATTCTCGCATCGCAGTTATCGCAGTCTATCCCACAACATCCAATCAGTTCATTTTTCATATAACAAACCCTCCCAACGCGAAACAAAAGCGCAATCCAAGGCAAAGAGTCTACTTAACGAAGCGCTCTAGTGAAAGATGATACGCGCTTGTCATACAAAAGTCTCTTTTTTTCGGACTTAGAACCCCTAAGGATAAAGCCATTATTCGCATGTGCTTCTATCTATCAATCGTTGCTTTCCCCTATTGTAAAAAACGCCATTAATGGCTCGATTTCGATACCCATAGCCACAAAAAGAAAACCCGAAGAAGCAGAATTCTTCGGGATTTTGTTTTGCTCGAACTGCAAGCGATTAACGTTTGCTGAACTGAGGAGCGCGACGAGCGGCTTTAAGACCGTATTTCTTTCTTTCCTTCGAGCGGGCATTGCGAGTAAGCATGCCAGCGACTTTAAGGGTTTTGCGATCTTCACCAGCCTCAAGCAAGGCACGAGCGATGCCAAGGCGAATCGCTTCGGCTTGTCCAGTGAATCCACCACCTTGAACGAAAGCTTCGACATCATATTTGTTTTCGCTTCCGCTTAAAGCGAGAGGTTGTTTGAGATTTTGGACCAAGGTCGCATAAGGCATATATTCGTTGACATCTCTGCTGTTGACGATGATTTTGCCTTTTCCAGCGGTGATGTAAACGCGAGCGATGCTGCTCTTACGTCTGCCAGTTCCGTAATATTTCTTTTCGTTAGCCATGAGTGATCTCCTTATTTCTTGAGCTCAAGCTTGACTGGCTTTTGAGCTTCTTGCTTGTGGTCGGCTCCCGCATAAACGAACATCTTTTTGTACATTTGACGTCCGAGAGGTCCTTTTGGAAGCATACCCCAGACCGCGCGTTCAACGAGTTCTTCTGGGAATTCGCGAAGCATGGTTCCAGCGCTACGGGTACGAAGACCGCCGTTATAGCCGGAAACGTTGTAATAATTCTTTTTGTGTTCGGCATCGCCAGTGAGCTTCACTTTGCTCGCATTCACGATGATGACATAATCACCCGTATCTTGATTTGGGGTGTAGATTGGCTTGTTTTTGCCCATTAAGATCTGAGCGACTTGGCTAGCAAGGCGTCCGAGTGGGATATCGGTCGCATCGACAACATACCAAGCTCTCTTGAGCTCAAGAGGTTTCGCCATTGTGGTTTGACGTTGCATTGTTATCTTCCTTCTTTTCTATTGCTCTTTCGAGACGTGCTCAATTATTGACGTGAAAAAACCGATAGTCAAAGGCTTTTTTAATCTTTTGTTTTCATTAATACAACGTTTATATTAAAATTGTTGTATGAAAGAAAAGAAATCTTTTGAAATACTCGTTCTAGCCGAAAATAATAATGGATACATTTCGGCGAAAGAAGCGAGGCAAGTAGGAATCGCACAGCAATATCTTGTGCTCGCGGAAGAAGCAGGTCAATTCATTAAGGCCGCCCGTGGATTATATGTGAAAAAAGGATATCCGCTTGACCCATACTACATCTTGCAATTTCGCTACAAAAAAGCCGTATTCTCTTCTCTCAGCGCTTTGTCTCTCCATGGGCTTATCGAAGAAAGAAATGAAATCTGCGTTAATCTGCCACGCGGATATTTGACGCACGGCATTCAAGAGGTCTATACCCATCACGTAAACGAAAAAGAATACAATTTGGGACAAGGGCTCGCCGTTTCCCCAAATGGCCATCTTGTGGAAACATATGACATAGAAAGAACCTTTATAGACGCTTTTCGGGAAAGAAAAGAATGGAATCTTGATATGAAAAGTATCTTTGAACGGTTCAAAGAAAAAGAATTCGACAAAGAAAAACTCCTTCTTTACGCAGAAGAGCTACACGTTAAAGAAGCGATAGAAGCTTATCTATCCTTATTATAAAGAAATAACCGCGATTTCTCGCGGTTATTTGATTAAACGTTTTCGACGTTATGATAAACAGCTTGGACGTCCTCGCATTCATCAAGTTCATCAAGCATCTTTTTGAATTTGCCAAGATCCTCATCATTCAAAGTGACGTATTCGTTCGGAATGAGGGTCGTTTGCGCATTATCGAATTCGGTAACGCCCATGTCGTTAAGAACTTTCTTCGCTTTTTCGAAATCGGTTGGATTCACGCGAACTTCGATTTCCCCATTATCGAGATCAACGGATTGAACATCCACATCCCCTAAAATGAGGTTCTCTTCGACTTCATCACGATTCGTGCCTTTGAAATCGATGACGCCGAGCATTTGGAAATTGTATTCAACGCTCCCCATCTTTCCGCCTTTGCGGGTGACGATGGTACGAACGCTAACAAGCGCACGGTTGACGTTATCACTCAGCGTATCGACGATAACGAAACTTCCGCCGACACCGAAGAATTCGTAGCGTCCAGGGATATAAGCGACAGCATCTCCGCCTTTGGCTTTCTCAATCGCTCTTTCAATAACGTCTCTTGGGCAGGTTTTGCGGTATTTTTCAATCGCACTTCTTAAAGCGAGGTTCGATTCTGGGTCAGGAATGCCGCTTTTGGCAGCAGCATAAATCTCCTTACTAGCGCGCATATAAATGGCGCTTTTTGCTTTGGCGGTCGCAGCCATTGCCGCGGCTCTGACTTCAAAGTGTCTTCCCATAATCAAAACTCCTTTTTGCGCGTGTATTTTATCACTACTATAAGAAGGCGGTTAGCGAAAAATGGTTCAAAAGAGGAGATTTCTGCCACTGACTTATAATTTTGACAGCGGCTGGATTTGTCTTGCATTAACGTTTCTCCTTAAGAACTCACGCTTTCAAACAATCACATTTTTAATTGTTGTGATTCATTTCTTCGCGACATATCGCGAATCCTTTCTCTCTAGTTCAAACTTTCATAGAATTCGTAATCTGTTCTTGCCCATGACCAAATGAAATGTTTCTAATATAGAGATTAAATATTGATGCCATTTCCGCATTGATTTGCCTCTTCTTTCCTTAATGGAATCGCTCAATGGGATCAGCGGACGCGAGTGATCAATCCGCTGAACACGGCAATGTCCTTCTACTGCACCGACCAGAATTTCCAACCAGTTCTGAATAACCCGAAAGCCTATGTCGACAAGCTGCGGAGATACCAAGCCGTCATCGGTATGGATTGCAGTCCATTCGACAATATGCCCCTCATAGTCCAAAAGCATCAGATATGGTTGAACCTCGCCATCACGTTCTTTTATGGGAATAGCGGAATAAAGGTGATCCCCAACGTCCGCCTCGGCGACAGAAGGACATACGATTCTCTTGTCGCCTATCCAGAAGGAACCATCATCGCGATTGGCACAAACGGCTTCACAAAAAGGATCGATGGCAGGCAGCTCTTCATGGAAGAGGTGTCCGAAGCCGTCGAAAAGCTAAAGCCAAGCGGCATAATCGCCTATGGTCCAGCAGACGAACAAACGTTCATTCTCCCCCGCCTGATGGGCATCGAGATTCGCTCTTATGCCTCCTTCATGCATTCGCGCAGCCTTTCCAGAAAGAAAGGAGGTACTCTCCATGAAGGGAAATAGCCCGTTGTTCATTCGGCTTGAGGAATACCACAATGCAATCGCCCCGTCCGCAGGAGACGGATCGCTAATGGGCAAAAACAATTCTTTCTATAACAACATTAGGAGAAGAAAGGATGTTGATCCTGATGGAAAATTCGACATAATCGCCCATGGCACCTCGAAATTTATTGAACTTGATCACAATGGCAAGATCTACAAAGTCAATTGGAGATTCGTGAGTCGCATAATTAAAAAAATGCCTGGGTACACCAACCGTAAACCAGTCAGGCTTTTATCCTGCAACACTGGCAAAGGCTCAAAAACATTCGCCCAAAATCTAGCCAATAAATTGAATGTTATTGTTTATGCCCCAAATAAATACTTATGGGCATGGCCCAACGGTGACTATAAAGTATTTGGCGGGTCATCAACGACGCCCGACTATAATGATGTCGGCAAATTCATTCCCGGAGGTAATCGAAAATGAAATGCGAAAAATGTGGGGCTGCCATGAAAACGATGCACGAGGAATCTGGCACAACCATTAAATGTCCCAATTGCGGATGGAACATTGCGACAACAATGTCCTTGACAATTGTCGAAGACGAGACGGACTATTCCATCTATATTTGCGGTTCTTACAAAGCAAACATAGAAAGGCTAAAGGCAGTTTCCGAAATAGTAGGTGGGAATTTTCTAGATGCGAAGCGATATCTTTCAGGCGAAATAAAAGCGGCGCTCATCCACGGAGAGGCCCTAAGAATCAAAAGAGCGGCGCGCTTATTAGAAACAGCCGAAATCAATTACGAAATCACGCCAACGTTTCCTTACGATTTGGAAGACCATTCTGACGACGACTATAGAATTTGAGGTTCAAGAAAGGGACGAGATCAAATGCGCGCTAAAGACTTTATCAAACTGATTTCTTCTGGCTTTGACGTTTCATTCAATAATGATGACGTTTTCTACACAATTTCGCTAATAAAAGACGACAAGGAGGGACGGGTTTACGGAATTGGCAGTGACAACGGTTTTAAAGCGGATTTCGATTCTGTCGACTCCATTCCGTCTTTCGAACTCGGAGGGAAAACAATAGAAAGCATCATAGAAGCCATCCCCGAGGACGAAATATATTATTAAAGTAACTTAGCATGAAATTATGTTCAACCAACTAACTAAAAGGCATGCCACCAAGCACAAGACAAATTTATTCATTGCAAAACAAGCCAATTGCAAAACACTTCACTATTCAATGCTTCGATATGTCCATTGGTTTGTACATGGACTTGCAATTAAGAATCTTCTTCGAAAAGCCAGTAGAAATCGGAAGCTCATTCATAAAAGACTTTTTCTAAGCAAAGCCCTTCTGCTGGCGCTTTATAGGAAAGGATCTTTCTCTCCTCACTATCAATTCGTTTTGCGAGCTCAGAAAGCGTCATTTTCTTTAAGCCGACTTTTAAGGCGGCGCCGATCATCGTCCTCACTTGATAAGTCATAAAGCCATCCCCCGTAATCGAAGTGACGCGGATATCATTCTCATTTGACTTATGGGAAATGTCAAAAACCGTTCGGATGAAAGACAAAGAATCTTCGCTTTTCGGCGTGAAGTCTTGAAAATTATGCTTGCCCAAGAATAAAGACATAGCCTCTTCATAAAGCGCTTCGTCAAACTTCCGCTCCCCTAGCATCGCCACCTCATAAGCTAGGAAAGGATCTTTAGCCCCAAAACGGAAAGAATAAGAATACGTTTTCTTCTTCGCGCTATAACGGGCATGGAAAGATTCGGGGACGGATTGAACGGAAATAATTGAGATATCGCTAGGCAAAACGTGGTTCATCGCGTAAAGAAAACGGGATTCACTATTAGGAAGAGAGGATGAGCACACAAAGGAAAACGTTTGCCCTTTTGCATTCACTAATGCGTCTGTTCTTCCTGAAGCGTTGATTTTGATTTTCTCATGAAGAATTGCACTTAAGCATTCCTCAATTTTTCCTTGAATCGTTGGATGATTCTTTTGTCGTTCGAAGCCAAAATAGGCGGCACCTAGATAAGAGCAAACGCAAAAATAATGGTTCATTTAACATTCACTCCGAAAAAGAAAGAATACGCATCAAAATGAAGGGCGCTTGAGGTAATGAAAGCAGCAGCAAACGCACTCACGAAAACAAAGGCGAGCAGATCCTTCAATGAAAAACGCATCGTCCGGTACTTGGTTCGCTTCGCTTTTGGGTCATACCCTCGGCATTCCATCGCGTCCGCTAAATCTTCGCTGCGAATAAAGCTTGAAACAAATAACGGAATGACCAAAGAAACCATTGATTTAATCTTTGCGAGTAAATGCCCGTGCTCAAAATCAACGCCACGGCTCGCCTGTGCTTTCATAATCCGCTTGGTATCATCAAGAATCGTTGGGATAAAACGAAGGGCAATCGAAATAATCATGGCCACTTCGTGGGCAGGGAAGCCAATCGCGCGAAGCGGAATAAGATACCATTCAAAAGCGTCCGTCATCTCGAGCGGTTTTGTGGCGCTAGTGAAAACCATCGTCAAAGCGATCATTTGAAATAGACGAGTAATGATTTTCGCTGCTTCAAGCAAGGAATCATAGTAGACGGGTATAGAACCAATATGAAAAGCGATCCAATCGGGATAAGCGTGCGAAGAAGTCGGAATAAAAATATAGATAACAAGCAGGAATAACATCATAAACCAAAGACCAGAAAGGCTTTTGAGCAAAGACAAAAAGCTTGAATGCGTCAATAGAAGAAGGAAGAACAAGAAAAGGAACATGATGCCTACCATCGTAAACGTCATCGCGTAGTTAACTTGGGGCATGAAAACCGCGACCATAAGCACGATAAGGCAATAGATTTTATTGCGCGCGTCAAGCTTATGGACGAAAGAGTTATAAGGGACGTAGCGTCCTAACGTAAGGCTAGCCATGACGTTTCTCCTTGATAGCTTTTGCCAAATCCTGAACGCTATTAATTTTGCCTTGCTCGATATTCATGCCCCGCTCCTTCAAATCATTGACGCAGCGATATAGCAAGGGCAATTCAAGAGAATAAGAATCGAGGTTTGACGAAAAAAGTTCCAAAGGGGTAGCGATTTTCGCGACTCTCCCATCTTCCATTACCACAACAATATCAGCGTAGCGGCTCACAAGATTCATATCATGTGTCACGAGAAGAAGCGTAGTTCCTTCTTTTTGTACCGCTTTGAATAAATCCATCGTTTCCATAGAGGCTACAGGATCTAGCCCCGCGGTAGGCTCATCCACGATGAGCGTGTCTGGTTTCATGGCAAGAACGCCCGCGATAGCGACTTTTCTTTTTTCGCCACCCGACAATTCAAAAGGAGAACGCTCATAAAAAGAAGAATCTAAACCAACGCGGGTTAGAGCTTGGTGAGCAAGCGAAAACGCTTCTTCCCCTTTCGCGCCAAAATTTTTTGGGCCAAAAGCGACATCTTTTTCCACAGTCTCCTCAAAAAGCTGATATTCTGGAAATTGAAAAACAAGCCCCACGTGCTTACGTAATTCTTTGATGTCTTTGCTTTTAAGGCGATTTTTTGGGGCATTAATAAACGACCCCACATTCACCTCGCCTTCACTCGGCCTCAGTAAGGCATTAATGTGACTCACCAATGTGCTTTTGCCACTCCCCGTCCTACCGACAAGCGCGATAAACTTGTGATCGGGCAAATCTAAATTGACGTGATTAAGAGCAGCAAATTCAAAGGGCGATTTGCGGTTATAAATATAGCTTACGTCCTTGAAACTTATCGGCATAAGTAGTCCTCCAAAGACGTCAAGTCATGAATTGAAGAAGGAATTTCTACCCCTTCTACCCGCAAAGCGTTTTTGAGTTCATAGAAAAAGGGAAGCGCCAAATGGATTCTTTCCAATTCTTCTTTTTGGGAGAACACAGCGTCTGGGGTTCCTTCCAAAACGAGTCGCCCCTCATTAAGCACCAAGACCTTGTCCGCGTGCGCGGCTTCTTCAACGTCGTGAGTGATCGACAAAATAGTTAATGAAGGATTTTCTTCTTTCATCTTTCGCGTTAACGCAAGAATCTCTCGTTTCCCTTTCGGATCGAGCATTGAGGTCGCTTCATCATAAATAACGAGGCTCGGTTTCATCGCAAGCACACCCGCGATGGCGACGCGTTGCTTTTGCCCGCCGCTTAAATTCTCGGGGCTCGATTCTAAATAAGATTCCATGCCAACTTCTTTTGCGTATGTTTCGATGATTCCTTGCATTTGTTCTTGGGGAACTTCACGATTTTCTAGCCCGAATGCAATATCGTCAGCAACGCTAGTCCCAACGAATTGATTGTCTGGATTCTGGAAGACAATGCCTACTTTTGCTCTGATTTTTCCAATATTAGTGTTATTTATAGGCAAGCCAAAAATAGTCACTTCGCCATTGAATTTGCGGTTCAAGCCCATGATGATTTTCGCAAGAGTGCTCTTCCCTGAGCCATTATGGCCAATAAGGCAAGCATAACTACCTTCTTCTAACGAAAAAGATAAATCCCGCAAAACGGGGGTTCCTTCTCGATACGAATAAGATAAGTTTTTGATTTCAATAGCGTTCATTTTTTGTTTTTCCGAGCAATGATAATTTCGTTTGTAAACACTGTAATGAGCCAAATGCCAATGAGGACGCTCATCGCGATAAGATAAGGCGTTCGATTCGTTCCACTATTCACGCCAGGCAAAGTAGCGGCCAAAGCAATGGCGAGGGCGAGAAGATAAATGATGAATCGTATGCTTCGTTTCTTCATTGAGCGGTAATGACGATTTCTTTCCCTTTGTATTGGCGGATTTTAACACCACTCATCTCTAAAAGCTTTCTCGATGCTTGATAGATGACTTGGTCGCCATGGAAATCGTCTTTATAAACGAGTTCCTTGATTCCGACTTGAATCAATGCTTTCGCACATTCATTGCAAGGGAAGAGAGTGACATAGCACACACAGCCATTGAGCGCTGGTCCGTCCCGCGTATTGAGAATTGCATTGAGCTCTGCATGGCAAACATATAAATATTTGCTATTGAGACCTTCTCCGTGCCCCCATGGGGTCTCATCTTCATTCACGCCGCGCGGCATGCCGTTATAACCAACAGAGACAATTTTATGGTTTTGGTCAACGATGCAAGCCCCGACTTGAGTGGAAGGGTCTTTGCTCCGCATCGCGCTTAAAATCGCGATTCCCATAAAATATTCATCCCAACTAATGTTGTCTTTGCGTCTACTCTCCATCGTAAAAACCTCGCTAGCATATAGCATACTAGACCGGCTTCCTTTTTTAAAAGGAAACCTCTTACAACTTAATCACCAAGGCCTCATATGGGCGAAGGTGTTCTTTATATCCATATTGCGCTCCGCGATAGGTAGAAAGAAGCGTGACGCCTTTCGTGCTTCTTAAAGAAGGTGGGATATGTGTCCTATGGCCCGTCATATTAACGAGCACAAGGATTTTCTCCCCTTGATATACGCGATAAAACGCCATCATGCTTTTCTTCGTCTGAATGGGTTCAAATGACCCATATATCAATGTTTGGCTTTTCTTGCGGAGAGCGATGGCTTTTTTGTAGAAATTCAAAATGCTATCCGGGTCTTCTCTCTCTTTGGCCACGTTGATTGTCGGATAATTCGGATTGACTTTCATCCACGTTTTCTCGTTGGACGTGAATCCTGCGTTTGATGTGCTATCCCATTGGAACGGAGTGCGGGCGTGATCACGCGCAAAATTACTGAGTAAACAGTTTTTCACCCACACTGGCAAATGGTATTTGCCCATGAGGTTATACGCCCAGAAATCCACGGGGTCTAAGCAATCTTCGATGGTTAAATTCGGCAAATTCGTCATTCCGATTTCTTCACCATTATAGATAAATGGGGTGCCGCGGAGCGTCAATAAAATCGTCGCAAGCATCTTGCCACTCTCTTTCCAGTACTTTTTCGCATTGCCAAATCGCTCAATCGATCGTCTTTGATCGTGATTTTCAAAATAATTGGCGTTCCAGTCGATTGCTTTTTGCCAACCAAAGAGGATTTTTTTGAGTGCTTCAGGCTTGTATTTTTTCAAAAAGCAAGGATACGTGTGTTTATCTACGTTCATCGCGTCGAACTGAAAACACATATCAAGTTCGTTTCCTTCCGTGTAGCGCTTCGCATTCGCGTAATCAACATCAAATGTCTCACCAATGGTGACGCAGTCATAGTGAGAGAAAACGTCTTTATGGAGACGTTCCAAAATCTTATGATTCCCATCTTTATTGATGTAATGGTCTTGCCCGGTGATGAATTTCCCTTTTGCCCCATCAAAAAAATCTTCTTTCCAAAGTTGATTGATGACGTCGCAACGAAATCCGTACACGCCTCTATCAAGCCAGAAGCGAAGAATCCGCTCCACTTCCATAACGACATCGGGGTTATGCCAATTCAAATCCACTTGTTTCTTCGCAAAAATATGAAGATACCATTCTCCTACGTTTTTATCGAATTCCCAGGCGCTTCCACCGAAATTGCTAACCCAGTTATTCGGAGGTTCCGTGTTATTGTTTTTGCCTTTTTTCCAATAGTAATAATTGTGATAAGGGGAATGAACATCTTTTGATTTCTGGAACCAAACGTGCTCGTCACTCGTGTGATTCACCACCAAATCCATCACGACGCGGATCCCTCTTTTCTTCGCTTCGGAAATGAGTTTATCCATATCTGCGAGGGTGCCATATTCTGGATTGATTTGATAATAATCGCTCACGTCATAACCAAAATCGACATTTGGGCTTTTGTAAACTGGAGAGAGCCAAATAATGCCAACCCCTAAGTCTTGGAGATAATCCAGTTTGGAAATGATGCCAGGAATGTCCCCAATTCCATCCCCGTTGGAATCGCAGAAGCTGCGTGGATATATTTGATAAACGACGTTCGAGCGAAAAAACCTATTATCCATAATCGCCTTAAAGTATCGCACATTTTTTCATCGAAGAAAGCCTTTTGAAATAAAATTTCAATTGTTCAATCGTTTATTCGGGGAAGCAAAATGAAAATCGAAGCAATGGAAGCCTTATGTGCATGGGGAAAGAAAACGAATTCAATTAGAAAGACAATCACCGACCAATCCGCTATTGATCTCTTTTGAAGAGGAAAGAAAAACTGGCCAAGGCCAGTCGCAAATTCACTCAATTTAGTCAGACAATGGGTCAAAATATTCCATCACCTCGCGGAAATCTTCGTAATCACTTTGAAGGGCGAGTTCATAAGTAGCAAGGTAATCATCATAAGTCACCTTCTTGTTTGCACCAGATTCAATGAAATTGGTTTTAGAATAAGGGCTCATGATATTTCCTCCGTCCGGTATTTTGACGGATTGATAGAGCACTCTCAAGAGGCCTTCTTATACACTGTCCAATAGAACAAAAAAATTCTCATAACGGAAGCCAAAAACGATTTGTTTTTACGCTTCAAAACGAAAAAATGACTTGCTTTTTAGAAACGTTTAAGCATGACGAGCTTATAGCCTTGTCCATAGACGCTATCAATTCGAGCGCCTTTGATGTATGCGAGTTTTTTACGAATACTTGAAATGTGGACGTCCGCGGTTCTAGTGGGTTCCCGTATTGCACTCGCGCCCCACAAAAGGGTGATGAGTTCATCACGTTGCACAAGGGTCCCTCTTTTTTTGTAAAGCAGCTTTAAAATTGCCCATTCAGCATCCGTGAAATGGACATGATATCGATAATAAGAAAGTGTTTGCTCTTCTAAGGAGCAATCCACGAAGGAACCATCTCCACGTTCGATTTTTATTATCGCCATATTTGACTCCTAGATTCCATTCTTTTCCTTGCCCTAACGTTATTATAAATAACTGAGAGCCGCATTTTATTGGCAAGCGCTATTCAAGTGGGATCACTTTGATTACGACAATGCATGCGATAATAAGCACAAGAAGAACGCCAAAAAGGATAAACCAGGAAAGCCCTCCTTTTTCTTTCTTCTCCTCCATCGCTGTTTCGGATTCCTTTTTTTCGTTATTATCCATACGTTAAGCACTACCCCTAATCAGATATTTTTTCGTAAAAACAAGCAACCAATATACGATAAACGCATTAAGCACAATATTCAAACCGCCAAAAACGAACATGCAAGAAAACAAAGCACCATAAGAAATAGGGAAGGCGCTGCTCGATAGAAAGTTATAGAAAAGATAAAAGGCGAGAGGCTTCAAGCACATCATTAAAGAGATCTCGATTAAAAACGCGATCATCGCCGTTTCGTAAGGGGAAGGCAAACCATCCAGTTCCCCTTTGTTTTTTTCAAAAAAACGATTGGTGAAGAACAAACCGAAAAAAGCTGCGATATCGAATAAAGCCGTTAACGCTAAAATGAGTGGCTCAATCCAAGCAGCAATTGTTCCGAATCCATTCGCGAAATAATCTTTTGTCGCTGGGAAGGCATAAAAAAGGCACGCAAGAAAGACAAGCAATAAAAGCACCGCCCCAAAAAGGAAATAAGGTTTTTGCAGAGACTCACGAAAATGCCGCGTCGCTTTTTCTAAAGCCCAAGGAAGAATGCCAAGGAGCGTGTAAACAACCGTCAAAAGGAAATTGATTTGTCCTTCGATGCCACTGAAGATCAAAATGCCTAACAAATCCCCTGCTCCGCCGACGATGGCCCCATAAAATGGCCCTAATAAAAGAGAGGCGTACATCACAACGGCGGGACCGAGCGAAAGCCGGATAAAAGGCAAATTGCCAAGCATCGGCGTGCGAATGATGTGCGTTGCGACGATATCTAAAACAAGTAACATCGCGGTAAGCGTGATTTTTTGAGTAACCGAAAGGGATTTGTTCATAGTTTTAATACATCGATGACGTATTCTCTTACGATTGAGGCAAACGCCAAGCTGCCGGTGACAAGAACTAAGTCATCTGGGTATTGCGCGAGGAGATTGTTCAAAGCGGCACGATAGTCCGGATTAAAATGATAATCTTCGGAGAACAGAAAGTAATCCATTTCCTCTCTCGCACGGGGATTGGGGAATGTCGTTAGTGTGATATCAGAGGCAACGTTTGCGATAATCGGAAGTTCTACCGCGATATTTTTATCACGAAGAGAAGCAAAGAGAACGTGGATTTTCTTCCCAAGCCCAGAACAAGAAATCGTATTCATTAAGGCGCGTATGGCTTCTGGGTTATGTGCGCCGTCGAGGATGATGTTATGATGCTTCTCATAACGGCAAGGAAGCGGCTCTTTCAATAAACCCTTTCTAACTGAAAATTCATCAATCGGAAGGCGATTAGCAAGGATTTTCGTCGTCTCAATCGCAATGGTTGCGTTAGAAAGTTGGTAACTCGCAGGCGTAAGGAGTGTGAGGTCATGATAGGGGCGATAATCAAAATGGAAATAAGGCGCTTCATAATGGGAGAAATGATAATCATCGACGAGAAAGAGCTCCGATTGATGAGCTTTTGCAATATCGCGAATCTTTTTCATCGCTTCATCGGGGAGTTTCCCTACTAGTACAGGTACGCCATTTTTAATGATTCCGCCTTTATTTTCAGCAATTTCGGACAAACTGACGCCGAGGAAGGCGGTATGCTCCAAGCTGATGGTTGTAATAATCGATAGAAGCGGTTTCGCGCTTAAAATATTCGTGCTATCGGTAAGGCCGCCCATCCCGCATTCGATAATCGCAATATCTGGTTTCTGCTCATTAAAATAGGCAAAGGCGATATACGTTTCGATTTCAAAGCGAGAAAGCTCACATTGCTCGATTTCTTTTTCGTGGAGCGAATATAGGCGAGCGAAGTCGGCATCGCTGATTTCGCGTTCATTCACGCGAATCATCTCGTTTTCTTTTTGACAAAACGGTTTCGAGAAAAGAGCCACTTTATATCCTTTCTCTCGATACATATTAAATAAATAATAAGCCGTTGATCCCTTGCCATTGCTCCCAGCGATATGAACAAAAGGGAAGGAGGGGGAAAGACCGATTCTATGAACAAATCGGTCCCAATCTTGTCGCTCGTAGCGTTTCATGGTCAAATCACGCGCTTGTAGAGCGTTCATCACTTCATCGTAGTTCATAATCAATCCTCATAATTGCCTTTTCTGCCTTCACGAGCCTTAAAAGCAAGTTCTTTTTGTTTGATGGTTTCACGTTTATCATGGAGTTTTTTGCCTTTCGCTAAGGCGATTTCCACTTTTGCGTATCCGCGCGACAAAAACACTTTCGTAGGGACGCAGGTATAACCACCTGTTTTTAAGTTCCCAGCAAGTTTATTAATCTCTTTTTTCGTTAAGAGCAATTTCCGGTCGCGAAGGTGGTCGACATTAAAAATGTTCCCCTCTTTATAAGCAGCGATGTGCATATTCGCAATATAGGCCTCTCCACCTCTAACGTACACATAGGCATCGCTGATACCAGCATCATGTCGCCGAAGCGATTTGATTTCCGTGCCCGTCAAAACAAGCCCAGCAACCAAAAAATCGCTGAGGAAGTATTCATAATGGGCTCTTCGGTTCTCCAAAAGGAGAGAGTTATCTTTGTTCTTCGCCATAGGACTCTCCTTTCACAACGGGAATTGTAATCCATTCTTGGCTTTTTGGAAAATATGAGCGACACCGATTCGTCAAAAAATAGTCTTATATAAGGAAGAAATAGATAGAAAAGAACATCGCACTTGTCCCGAATAAGCAGAAAACGTGAAAAACGACGTGCCACCACTGACTCTTTTTTGCTCCGAGGCCGTATAAAACGGCACCGATGGTATAAAAGATGCCACCTGCAAGCAAAAGCATGGAGCAAGATAATCCAGCCGCTCTCACGAGTGGTACAAACGACACGATGATGGTCCAGCCCATCAAAATATAATCAATCATCGAAAAGATTTTGAATTTCTCCAAATCCACCGAATTCAAAACGATGCCAACGACCCCCAAAAGCAAAACAATGCCATAGATACTGTAGCACCACGCAACGCTATATGGGCGTATACCAACTAAGCAATAAGGCGCATACGTCCCCATAATGAGAAGGAACACATTGTTGTGATCGCAAACACGGAGGACACGTTTTGTTTTACTTGGTTTCCAGCCATGGTATAAGGAACTTCCAGAATATAAAACAAGAAGCGCGACAACGAATATAACAGATGAAGAGATTTTATAGGCGTCACCATCATTTACCGCGTTCATGAATAAAAAGATTCCGCCGCCAAGGGCAAAAAGGACCCCAAGAAGGTGCGTGATGCAGTTCCACCATTCTTGTGTTCTCGTATAGTTTGGCAATGAAGTTTCACTTGGTTTCATAGTTCTAATATAGTGCAAATAGTTTTTCGTTACAAGAGTATTTAGTTTTTATTACTAGGTTTAAAAAGGAAGGCGCTCTCTATGCATATTAGCGTTTACTAAGATGAGCATTCGTGCATACACTATCGTCATGGTTACGTTATTAAGAAAACTTTTTATCAAGGATTACCAAAACATTAACTCCGAAGAAGTGCGGGCCAAGCATGGCTTTCTCGCCGCGGTTTTTGGCATTGTTTCAAACTTTATCTTGGTCGCTTTAAAGGTTTCCGTCGCTTTTACATTGGCCTTTCATATTGTGAAAGCGAATCCTGAGGCAAGCATTTTGTCCGTCCTCCCGATGGCTTTGCTCGGCGATGCCGTGAATAACTTAAGCGATATGGCTAGCTCCATCGTCACACTTGTTGGGTTCAAAATTGCCGCAAAACCAGCGGATGCCGACCATCCCTTTGGACATGAAAGAATCGAATATATCGCAGGTTTAATCGTCAGCACAATTGTTATGGTACTCGCCGTCGAATTGTTCCGCGAATCCTTAGAAAAAGTCGTCGCTGGGGAACAAGTTCAATATGAGCTCATCACTATCATCATTCTCGGCGTTTCCGTCCTGATTAAAAGTGTTCAATCCTATTTTAATTATGAAATGGGGAAGGCGATTCACTCTAACGCTTTAAAAGCCACCGCCCTTGATTCTTTGACCGATGCAATTGGCACCCTGTTTATTATGATTTCTGGAGTTCTATCCTTTACCTTAAAATGGAATTTCCTAGATGGCTATATGGGTATCTTGGTTAGCCTTTTCGTCTTTTATAGTGGCATTAAGATGATGAAAGAAACTGCCGATCCTCTCATTGGTGAAAGAAATAACAAAGAAGTGCAAAACGAAGTGGTAAATAATGTTTTGTCGCATCCTGGCATCAAGGGAGTCCACGATGTCTTGTGCCACTGCTATGGCCCGACCAAATATTTTGTTTCATTGCACGCGGAAATTGATCAAAAAATGAATATTGTCGCCGCACACGAGTTAATTGACTCCATCGAGGAAGAGATTCGCGCTAAGTTCCATTGCGAAATCACGATTCATATGGACCCTATCGCCGTCGGTGATCCTTTAACGGATTCCTTAAAAGGGAAAACGCTAGAAGTTCTTGCCTCGCTTGACCCTACTATTGGTATCCATGATTTTCGGGTAGTGAAAGGTGAAAAGAAAACAAATCTCTTGTTTGACATCGTCACCCCTTTCGACGAGAAGCTAACGGAAGCGGATATTCTCGATGCATTAAATCGCGCTTTTAACGAAAAGGACCACGCCTATTCCTTTGTCATTCATTTTGATCATCCTTTCTGAAGCGTCTTCTTTGCTTCTATTAGAGGATTGTGGGAAGATAAAGTCCTAACGGAGGTACTTTTATGTCAGTCGAATTACTAAAATGTGAAAGATGCGGAAACGTTGTTCTCCGCCTCCACAAAGGATGCTGCGTGCCACAATGCTGCGGCGCTCCAATGGTCGAGCTAAAGCCTAACACCGTCGATGCTTCTCTTGAGAAACATGTGCCTGTCGTGACTCATGAAAATGGTCATCTTGTCGTTAGAATTGGAAGTGTGCCTCACCCAATGAGCGAAGAGCACTATATTTCATTCGTCATATTCGAAGGACCGTGTGGGGCCGTTATCACCAAACACTTAAAACCCGGTGATAAACCCGAAACATTCTTCCCAGATCACGAGCACGGAACAGTGTACGCCTATTGCAATTTGCACGGCCTTTGGAAAACGGAATTCTAAACAGCAAAAACACCCTCTTCCCGTTATTTTGAAAAAGAGGGTGTTTTGTTTTAGTCTTTTTTGCTTCGCCAATAAGCAATCATATCGTTAACTGTATCTTGATAATGGTATTTTTCGACCCAGCCAAGTTTTTTGATTTTATCGCAGTTTCCCGCATAAAGCCTTTCGTCAGCGGGGCGAAGGAGTGACTTATCCGTCACAAGCTCAAACTTCATATTCATTGCTTTTTCGATACATTCCACAACGTGATTCATGCGGAAAATGTGAGAGGAGCAAATATTGTAAGGCTCACCCGCTTCGCCTTTCGAAGCAAGGATAAGGAGCCCTTCGCACAAATCCCTTACGTCCAAAATGGCACGAAGCGCAGAAAGATTTCCCACGACCAAATGGTTGTCCCCTTTTCTTTCTAATTGCACCGCCCTATGAGTGAAATCCGCGGTAATGTCACCGCGTTTCCGTGGTCCTGTGCAGTTAAATAAGCGAACACGTATCGCTTGAATCCCGAAATTCTTAAAATATTGGAAGCAGAGAAGGTCTTCTGCGACTTTACTAACTCCATACGGGTGAAGTGGTTTTAAAGAGCAAGTTTCATCCGGAAGGTGATTGGTGTCATAAGAAAGAAGCGCTTCGCCATAAATCGCGCTGGAAGAAATAACGACAATTCTTGGGTCGTAGCCAGGGTGAGCGATACGCGCCGCTTTGACAGCTTCGAAAATCGCAACTGTGCCGTTCACGTTGACATCCATCGTATAATAAGGATCTTTCCAGCTCACAACCGGATAGCTTTGTGCGGCCAAATGATAAATCTCATCCGGAAGATATTCATTAATCCAGTTCATCACTTTCTCATGGGCACGAAGATCGAGCTCGAACAGATGGATTCCTTCCGAATCGATGTCTGATAAATCTACGGTTGGATGATAATAGCTCCCCGCTACTTCATACCCTTTTTTCTTAAGCAATTCGACCAAATGGCTGCCCACCATTCCGCCAGCGCCAGTAACATATGCTTTCATAATCAAACCTCAACAAAACATTATAAAGAAAAAGCCCCAAAATGGGGCTCATTAATTATCAATTTAGAGATAATATTTGTTTAAGACCGCAAGCGTCTTTTCGTCGAGCTCGTAAACGAGAGGTTTCCCTGTTGGGATTTCAACAGAAATAATTTGCTCTGGGGTGAGGTGCTCAAGCATCATGACAATCGCGCGAAGAGAATTGCCATGTGCAGCGATAAGAACTTTCTTCCCTGCTTTGATTTCAGGAGCAATTTTCTCGTCAAAATATGGTTTCACACGTTTCGCAGTATCAATCAAGCACTCGGTGAGAGGGCAATCATCGATTGTCATCTCTCCCTTTTTGATTAGTTCTTTGTATTTCTCTTGGTTACCTGGCCATCTTTCGTCGTCTTTGGTAAGAGCAAGAGGTGGAACGTCGGCGCTTCTACGCCAAATATGAACTTGTTCATCGCCCCATTTTTTCGCGGACTCCGCTTTGTTGAGACCTTGAAGAGCGCCATAGTGACGTTCATTTAAGCGCCAGCTATAGAACTTTGGAAGATTACTTTCACCCATTTCTTCAAGCACAAAATCCATCGTGTGATTTGCACGTTTGAGGACGGAAGAGAACGCGACATCGAAAGAATAACCTTTTTCTTTGAGAAGTTTGCCAGCATCATGCGCTTCTTTCACGCCATTTTCGGAGAGTTCGACGTCGGTCCAGCCAGTGAAAAGATTTTTGAGGTTCCATTCGCTTTGACCATGTCTGATTAAGACTAATTTAACCATAGTAATTGATTACCTTTCCTTTTTTACCCCCTCGATTATAGCGAGGTATCTTTCCTTTGGAAAGAAAACTTGTCTATGCTTGGCGATATTTTTCATCTCTTTTTGCAAGCTCAAACGAAGGGGCGACTCCCCTGTTACCTAAGGGAGGGATGGAAATTCGATAGACTCTTTTTCCCATTTTTTCTTCGACAAAAATCAAATAATCGGAACTGCCAGATATCATGTCTTCTCCTTATAGTAAATCAAGAAGCAATGAGCTCGCCTTCTACTGATGCGAAATCATCTTCACTCATTACTAGACATTTTTTCCTCGTTTTACCAAAAAAATTTATTCTTTCGTTTTTTTGTGTAGAGACTATCGAAAAAAGAGGGATTAGAACCCTCTTTCATCGCCATATTTATTCAAGATTTCCTCTTTGTATTCTTTGAAACGATCTTCTTGAATCGCTTTTCTTGCCCCTTCAACAATCTTAATCAAGAAGCGAATGTTGTGGATACTATTAAGGCGCTTGCCAAATTCCTCGTTACACATTTGAAGATGATGCAAATATGCTTTCGTGTAATGCGTACACGTATAGCAATCGCATTCAGGATCAAGCGGAGTAAAGTCCTCTTTATATTGACTGCCTTTGATATTGACTCGTCCTTGGCTTGTCATCAAGGTGCCATGACGCGCAATCCTTGTTGGTAAAACGCAGTCGCACATATCCACGCCGCGTTCAATTCCACCTAAAATATAATCCAAAGAGCCCACGCCCATTAGGTAGCGTGGCTTATCGAAGGGAAGAAAACGAATCGCGTCTTCCACCATTTGGAAACAAACATCTTTTGGCTCACCGATGGATGTGCCACCGATGGAATAACCAGGAAAATCCATCTTCGCAAGTTCCTTTGCCGCGTATTCCCGAAGGTCTTTGAACGCTCCCCCTTGCACGATTCCAAAGAGTGCTTGGTCTTCTCGCTTATGAGCCTCTAATCCGCGTTTGGCCCAGCGTAATGTTCTTTCCGTGCTCTTTTTGACATAATCGTAATCGGCCGGATAAGGGATGCACTCATCAAAAGACATAATGATATCCGCGCCCAAAGCTTCCTCGATCGCGATGGCTTTTTCTGGGGAAAAGAGTTCCTCGTTTCCGTTGAAATCATTGCGAAACCGCACTCCTTCTTCAGATATTTTTCTGGATTTAGCCAAAGAAAAAACCTGAAAACCACCGCTATCGGTGAGGATTGGACCATCATAGTTCATGAAGGAATGAAGCCCACCTGCCTTCTTTACGATTTCTTCGCCAGGTCTTAAATGAAGATGATATGTGTTAGAGAGAATGATCCCTGCTCCGCACGTTTTCACTTCTTCTGGAGAAAGGCATTTCACGGTGGCGAGTGTTCCTACGGGCATAAACATAGGGACTTCTACATCTCCATGCCAAGTATGAAGAACGCCATATCGAGCACCCGTGTATTTGTCCACGTGTTTAATTTCCAAATAAAACTTTTTATCCATATTCATATCCTAAGCAATCATTATAGCGGAACGGATTACTCTCTCCTAGTCATTACCAAGAGGGCTCGGCTTTTCGAAACGGAGCCAAAAAGAGCATAAAGCTTTTATTTCTCCACAAAAGCATCCATAGGAGGTAAGAAAGAGCAATAATCGTTCCTTCACCGACCGCGACGTAGCCAACCATTGGCCAAAATTCCATTCCGGCAAGCCAATATAGCTCAAAGGCGACGACGAATGCGTTAATCGCAATTGGAAAAAACGTTCCAATGATGAGCTTTGGCGAAAAGGCGACAAGAATGCACGATAAAAGCGTTGCGAATGTACCAAAAAGCATATCGTAAGGCCCTAGCGTAGAGAAGATATTGCTCATAAAGCAGCCGACCGTAATCCCTACGATAAAATCGGGACGCCAAAAGCATAATAAAACCAATAGTTCGCTGATTCGAAAATTGATATTCCCGAAGGCAATAGGATAGGACGCTATCGTAAGGGCAAAATAAAGAGCCGCCACGATTCCGTTAGCGGCTACCATTCTTGTCGTGATTTTTTTGGTCATAGTAGACCTCCTTGTTTTTTATAGCTGGTTACTGCGGAACGAACAGCTTTTCTAATGGAACAGGCGTAATCCTACCCCTACTTGCTTAACTTTTCTAGTCTTTTTCTATGTCCAAGATACGAAACGGAAATGAGCCTCTTGCAAAGCGATGTGGCATATTTCGCTCTTGTTTGTATTTGGTTCGATTAAATTCCAAGCAATAAATAAGAGCGTATTGAAAGGTACTTTTGTGGTATTAATCGAACACAAACTGACTCATAAAAGTGGCGCTTTAAGAAGAAACTCGCTCATTTTTTAGTCGAATTTCTATAAAACTCGCTCATTTTTTAGTAATAATGGTGATGAAAGAGATGATGAAATGGACAAGTATTTAAAACAAAAAATTGATTCCTTTCTTTTAAAACGGAAAGAAAACAAAACATATTACGCTTATTATAAAAGGGGCACGGCAAGTAGGGAAAACGAAGCCCATCATACACTTTGCCGAAAGTCACTACGACAGCATTGTAGGAATAAATTTTGTTTCTGATCCGGTCTATAAACAGATTGTAGAGAATGGTTATTCCCCTGATGCAATTATCAAAAACATCACACGCATTAACCCAAAAGCAAGTTTTGTCACAGGGAAAACACTTATCTTTTTTGATGAAATTCAAGAATTCCCCGATATCGCTACATCTTTAAAATTTTTCTCATTAGACGGTAGATACGATGTGATTTGTAGCGGTTCGTTACTTGGAATTAATTATAATGATATATCGAGTATCGGCGTCGGATATGTAACGGAAATCGAAATGCACTCTCTTGATTTTGAGGAGTTTCTTTGGGCGCTTGGCTATGATGATTCTATCAGAAACGACATCGTTTCGCACATGGAATCCATGGCTCCGTTTACGCCTGCCATATTAAAAATCTATGATGATTTATTTTTAGATTATTGCATCGTCGGAGGCATGCCAAACGTCGTAAAGAATTATGTTTCCAAAAACACATTTGAAGACACGCTCGAACTTCAACGGCAAATCATAGTCGGTTACGAAGCGGACATGCGAAAATATGCAATAGGTCTCGATAAATCACGGATAAAAAACGTTTTCCTTTCCATTCCGTTTCAGCTTGGAAAAGAAAATGAAAAATTTCAAATTTCAAAAGTACGTCCGGGAGCAAAATTCAAGGACTATAGAGGAACTATCGAATGCCTTGAAGACGCTGGTATCATCAATATAAGCCATGCGTTTCAAACGCCTGAGCTTCCGCTAAAAGGCAACGTCATCGAAGATTGCTGCGTTTTGTATTATGCCGATAGCGGGCTATTGCTTTCGCAACTGGATGATGAGGCACAACTTGATTTTCGCCAAAACAAAAACTTTGATGTATATAAAGGAGGATTCTTTGAAAGTATCATCGGAGAAGCTCTTGTCAAATCAGGATATGAGCTTCATTATTTCAAGAAAGAGAATTCAACCTTGCAAGAAGAATTTTTCGTACGTCACAAAGGCGAATTAGTGCCCATTGAAGTGAAGGCCGGTAACAACAATTCAAAATCACTTTCAACCTTAATTCATAGTGACAAATATAAAGAGATTCACTTCGGAATTAAAATCGTGAAAGGTAACATCGGCTTTTCTTCGAACATCTATACGTTCCCCCATTTTTGTGCTTTTCTCCTCAAAGAATTTCTTCAAACGCTCGACGCTATCTAAATGGTCTAGGAAAACTACTTGTGATTTTGGTTTCTCTAGCAAAGGAAAAAGCATAGAATTTCAGCATATGAAAACTTGCATTGTTTTATCGGCGATTCCAGGAAGCGGAAAAAGCACATGGGCGAGACATTACCAAGCGGAGCATCCAGGAACCTATATTGTCTCTAGCGATGATCTTCGTGAAGAGCTATATGGAAGCGCAACAAATTTTGAGCACGAGAAAGAACTCTGGGACACTTATTTGGCGAGACTACAAGGAATCGCAAGTAAGGGAGACGACGTTGTTGCAATCGCGGACGCAACGAATTTGCAAAATAAATACCGCGTCTTTTATAACGTCAACACACCTCAATTCAATCGTCATGTTCTTATTATCTTCGAAATCCCTTATGAAGATTGCGAAAGGCAAAACAAATTAAGGATTGGCGAAAGAGTCGTTCCTGATTACGCGATGAAATCACTCCGTAACGAATTCGAAGAGCCTTCCAAAGAGGTTTACGATTTATATGACGAAGTGATCATCATCAAAAAATATTCATCGTTCCCTCATAAAAAATAAGAGACCCGTGTGGGTCTCTTTTAAATTTTCATCGCGACTTCGTATGCGCGCCAGATGACGGTTTTTAGCGTCCCAACCCCTAAGCAATCGCCAACGAGATGGACGTGCTTTGAAGGTGATGCTAGAGGCATGGAGATATAACCGGTTGACATAATCGTGGAATCCGTTGGAATCTCGACGAGAGAACCGTCTTTTTTCTTCACAATCACTTTGTTTTTTTGAATCTCTTTCACCGTTGTTTCCAGATAAACAGGTACTTTGTGAAGAGCGAAATATTCTCTTAGGTAAGAAGAATTTGCCAAGCAGATTCCTTTTTGGGCAATGAGATCATCTTTCATTTCCACGATGGTTGGTTCTTTGTTATTCAAATAAAGTTCATAGGCAATCTCGCATCCCGTAAGCCCTCCGCCGACAACGACGACTTTCTTTCCCACTGGTGCACCATTCAAGAATTCAATGGCTTCAACGCTGTTCTCGATGCCAGGGATTCTCAATTTATGGGCTTTTGAACCTGTCGCGATGACATATTCATCGACAGGAATTTTACGAATATCATGAATCTCTTCATTAAGATGGATTTCGATTCCGAGTTCCTTCATTTGTAACTCGTACCACTTTTCCAAATCGCGAAGTTTTCCTTTGAAAGAAGCTTTTCCAGCCGCAACAAACGTTCCGCCAAGATGATTGCTCTTTTCATAAATAACGGGGTCGTGTCCTCGTAATTTCAAAACGCGTGCAGCTTCCATACCACCAACGCCGCCACCGATAATCGCGACTTTCTTCGGGTGCTTCGTTCTTTCGATAAAGTGCTTTTTGGTTTGCATCGTTTCTGCGTTGACTGCGCAGCGAGCCATACCGCTTGTGTCGGAAAGTTCTTGGTCGTTAGCCACACCTTTATAATGGCACATGTTGAAGCAGCCGTTATGACAGCAAATGCAGGGGCGAATTTCCTCTTCTTTGTCATTTATTAACTTCGTGACCCATTCTCCATCGGCTAGGAATTGACGGGCGATTCCTACGCCATCAATCTTGCCTTCCTTCACCGCTTCTGCGCCAACTGCAGGATCCATTCTCCCAGCCGATACAACAGGAATTGTAACGAATTTCTTGATGTGCTCGACATCTTCCAAATTGCAGTTTTCGCTCATATATATCGGCGGATGAGCCCAATACCAGGCATCATATGTTCCGTTGTCGCAGTTAAGCATGTCATAGCCTGCATCTTGCAGATATTTCGCGGCCTTTTCGCTTTCTTCCATATCACGACCGGCTTCCGTGTATTCTTCGCCAGGCAATGCCCCAGAACGGAATCCTTTCGTTTTGCTCACAACGCTATAGCGAAGAGAGACCGGATAATCGTTTCCACATTCTTTTTTGATGGCCTTGACAATATCAACGGGAAATTTATACCTCCCCTCAAAAGAACCACCGTATTCATCGGTTCTCTTGTTGACGTATTTTAAGGTGAACTGATCAAGCAAATAGCCTTCATGGACGGCATGAACTTCCACCCCGTCAACACCAGCGTCTTTGCAAAGTTTGGCGACTTTGGCGAATGCGCGGACAAATTGTTCAATTTCTTTTTTTGTTAAAGCACGGGAAGGAACTTTATCACTCCAGCGGTTTGGGGACGCGCTTGCAGAAGCACAAAGTTTCTCGACATTAAGCACGGGTTTTGCTAAAACGTTCAATAACTTATTGCAGTATATTTTCTCCATTAAGCCAGTGACGGCCATCGAACGACCAAATCCCGCGGTGAGCTGAACGAAAAGTTTTGCACCGGTTTTATGGAATTCCTTCATGAATTCTTTGAGTTTTCGATACATCCCCTTATTTTGATAAAGCCATCCGCCACCAATCGGATTTTGAAGCGGGGCGATGCCAGGAAGGATTAATCCGACATTGTTTTTTGCTCTCTCAAGCAAGAAATTCGCAGCTTCTTTATCAAAATGATTCGGTTCCATCCAACCGAAAATCGATGTGCCACCCATGGAAGTCATGACGATGCGGTTTTTAATTTCGACGTTTCCGATTTTCCAAGGTGTAAACAAAGGCTCGTACTTTTGGTCCATGTTTTTTCCTCTTTTGTATTTTTATTGGATACCATTTTATAACGTTTTCGCCATTTTTCGATGATGAAATAATCGGTTTTTCGATATTTTTAGCGAAAGTGTCTCTCTTTCCTTATAATTAAAAAATAGGCGCAACGCCAAATGTAACTATAGAAAGGAGTTCTTTCATGTATCAGCCAAAAATGGCTTTAACGAAAGAAGAAGCAAGCATCCTCAATGGCGAAAAGGGTGAAACTTTGCAAAAAATGATGGAAGTGATTGTCCGTTACGGCGACACTTTCGGAGCGACTCGCTTAGCTCCGCTCACCCATAAACAAGGTCACCTTGTCACTAGTTTCGGCATTTCCATGCTAAAACCACTTTATCCTTTAATGGATGAATTAATTGCAGCAGGCCTCAAAGCACCGGAAGGCTTTACGGCTGATCCGCGACCGATTGACTACAAAAACGTCAAAGCAAATCCCATCGAAAAATTAGTTTTCGATAAATTCATGTACGGCAAGCAAAAATCCTACGAAGAACAACTAAAGAAAGTTGGGCTTCGCGACGATAAGTCCTTCTCTTGCACTTGCTATCTTATGGGTAACGAGCCAAAGAAAGGCGATATCATCGCTTGGGCCGAATCGAGTGCGGTCGTGTATGCCAATTCCGTTTTGGGTGCACGTTGCAATCGCAACTCCGGCGTAATCGAGTTATTCGAAACCATTCTTGGAGTGACGCCAGAATTTGGTTTCATTACCGATGAAGGAAGAAAAGCGGATTGGAAAATTGTGTTAAAGACATCCAAAATTCCAGAAGCTCAGATTTTAGGATCTGCGATTGGCATGAAAGTCATGGCAGAAGTCCCTTATGTCATTGGTCTTGATCAATACTTGAAACAGCTTCCAGATGAAGACACCATCGCTTATCTAAAAGATTTCGGTGCCGCAACCGCGAGCAATGGGGCAGTCGGATTGTATCATATCGATGGCATCACCCCTGAAGCAAAAGAGCAAGGCGAAGCGCTCATCAAGGAGAACGCAAAAGAGTACATCATTGACGATGATGAACTCGAACGTGTTTACCGTTCCTATCCAATTATGTGGAAAAGCCCAAACAAAAAGGCATATCGCTGCTTCATCGGTTGCCCGCATTTAACAAAGAAACAACTTATCGACTGGACGGAGAAAATCGAAACGGCTCTCAAGAAAAGTGGGAAGAACAGACTTGTCATCGATACCGTATTCACTACTTCCCCTCATGTCGAAGAAGAGTTCAAGAAAACGCCATACTATGCTCGCCTTCTGAAAACAGGCGCACACGTATCCAATATTTGTCCACTTATGTATGCGGATAACCCGCTCTGTGGAAAGCATCGTCTTATGACCAATAGCAACAAATTGAGAACTTATACCTTCTCTCGCTACTACAAGGATGCGGATACCTTAGCCATTATCACCGGACAAAAGGAGGGCAAATAAAATGAAAGAATTCCATGGACGCGTCTTATTTTCTGGAACGTATAAAGGGCCCGCAATGGTTTCCCACGAGGGATTTAATACCCTTGCTTCCTTTCAAAAGTCTTGTCTCAATTCCATGGCAAAAAAAGTCATTGTAAGCGACCAAAACAACAAAGACCTTTTCGGAAAAAATATCACCGGGGTCGCCCTTTGCTTGCCACAAACAATCGGTTCCACCACAGGTGGAATGGTTATCCAAACTGTCGCAAGCCGTGGCTTATCCCCTGCCGCATGGCTTTTCTCAAAAGAAATCGATCCTCTTGCCGCAAGTGGTATCACTTTGGCAAGAGTTTGGAATCACGTTCCGCTTATCGCCATCGATAATCTAGGCGACGAATTTCTCGCTACGGTCAAAGAAAATAGCGAGGTCGAAATCAAAGAAGACGGAACGGTTATCGTAAAATAGAATACATGCATTCACGAAAGAGTCACCATCACGTGGCTCTTTTTTCATATTAAAAAGCCACCACTTTCGTGATGGCATTAAATCATAAATACGAGATTAAGCAGGACGCTTATTCGCGTTTGTTGTCTCTTTGGAATTCAAGGCGGCGAAGGCAATCGTACCAACAAGGAGAAGAGCCCCTAATACAATCGACATGATTGGATAGGCATAATCGGCTCCAGCGGCTTTGCTCGCAAAATTCAAATGGCAAGCATATTCTCTCCAAACGAGGTCAAGAATCCCATTAACCAAGAAAATGGCACCAGCAACACCAAGCGCTCCGCTTGATAAATATCCGGCTATTTTAGAGGAGTTAGTCTTCTTTCCTTTAAAGAGAAGATATGTGGCAATGCTGAGAAGGACGGCCATAGCAAGGCCGCCGCCGATGCCGAGAAGCAAGAAGGAACGAATCATACCAGCAAAAGCGAAAGTTTGAGTGAACGATCCGATCATCGTCATCCCGGTTAGAACAAAAATCCAAGCACCAACAACAGCAAAGCCACATGCAAAAGAAGCAAGAAGCGGCTTTTGGTCACGATTGTCATATAAACGAACCATTGGGATATTCGTCGCAATCATCAGAACAATCGTAAGAAGAACGGCCATAATGATGATGAAAGTAAGATTGGTCCCCTTGACAAGATCAAAGAAGACAAACGCATTGAGGAAGAAGAACACCGCAGCCAAATATCCTTGGACAATAAAAGTTGTAAAGCCTTTGATAACTGGCTCGTCATTTTTGGGGTCAAGGATTCCTTTGATGCCTTGAACAATGCCATAAATCGCAATTGTCATTTCGCTTAAGCCAATAACGGCAAGTTCCAAGAACAAATTGTATGCATAACCGCCGGAAACAATGCCGTCAAGATTTGGGTTCGCAGTAAGATAAGCTGGAACGGCAAAGAAACCGTAATAGCAACCGAAAGCGCCAAATAGGCAGAAAATTAAAATCTGGAAGGCCAGAACCATAACGCGGGAAGTGCTTTGATATTTGTTCATACTAACCCTTTCACCATTCATGGCACATGCTTCTAAAAGAATGCATAGTGCAACTCGTATATTTAAGTCTATCTTTTTAAGATAGTCAACGAGGGTTTTCTATAAGAAACACTTTTTCTATGCGTTTCACATGTAAAATAAAGCGAACAAAAGCTCAATTGAACCATAGGAATCCGCTCCGTCTTTGGCAACAAACGAAGATACTTTTTTCTCAATCGTTTGCCAAAATGGCAAGCGCTACTTTGATGCCATCAAGTGCGGCAGAAGTGATTCCACCAGCGTAAGAAGCACCCTCACCGCATGGGTAAAGTCCTGGAATGTTGGATTCCATCCGCTCATTTCGAGGAATGCGTATCGGCGAAGAAGAACGGGTTTCTACGCCTGTAAGAACAGCGTCCTCATCTCCCATAAAAGAAAGCTGTTTTGTCAAAGATACGATACCTTCTTTTAGGGATAAACTAATAAAATCTGGGAGGATGTTCACAAGGTTTTCAAAATAAACACCCGGTCGATAACTCGGCAAAACCCGCCCAAACGAATCGCTTTTTTTATTTTTTAGAAAATCTTTCAGCAATTGAATCGGCGCATAATATGGTTTGTCCTTTTGAAAGGAAAGGCGTTCAATTTCACTCCGAAATGTAAATCCATCAAGAGGATTGCCATGATAATAGTCGCTCACTCTCACTGGCACTAATAAAGCACTATTGCCGTTTTTCTCGCCACGATCATTATTGCTCATGCCGTTTGTGACAATTGTTCCAATTTCCGTCGAACTATTGGTCACGAATCCCCCAGGGCACATGCAAAAAGAATAAACGCTTCTTCCGTTAGCTAAATGGGTGACACATTTATAGGAAGCGGCGGGAAGTGAGAAATCCGACGCGTAAGAATGGTATCTCGTTTCGTTAATGGATTTTTGTAAATGCTCTATTCTAACGCCGATGGAATAATCTTTCGGCGCAACCAAAAGCCCCGCTTTCATTAGTGAAAGTACCGTATCGTATGGACTATGCCCAAAAGCGAGCACGACGCGACTGGTTTCAATAGAGTTTTCTTTGCCATCTTTTTGATACTGAACGGAAACAACTTTATCATGTCTTAATTTGATCCCAGCGAATTTGCTTTCGAATAAGATATCCCCTCCTAAAGAAAGAATTTCCTCGCGAAAGCTCTTCACGATTTTTTGAAGATAATCGCTTCCAATATGTGGTAGAGCATCGATTAAGATGTCTCTTTTAGCACCGTGTTTGACGAATTCATCAAGGACGAATTTCGTTCGTTCGTCGTTTACGCCAGTGTTCAGTTTTCCATCGCTAAAAGTACCGGCGCCCCCTTCCCCGTAGCAGATGTTGCTTTCAGGGTTCAATACTCCTTTGTCCTTTAATCGCTCAATATCGTTTTTTCGCTCATTCACTTTCTTGCCACGTTCAAGAACAATCGGTTTCGCACCAGCACGAGCAAGGAGCAAAGAAGCAAACATCCCAGCAGGACCAAAGCCAATCACAACAGGGCGTGACGAAAGATTCGCTTTCGGGATAATAAGCGGCTTTGGCTCAAAATAGGGAAACACATTTCGGCCGTTTAATTGAAACGGCGATTCAACAACGACACTATAGACAAAATTAACAACGCCTTTTCTCGCGTCAATAGAGCGGCGAAGAACGGAATGGGTGAAATATTTCGGCTCCGTCCGTGTCTCTTTCGCAATTTTATAAAGCAAATCACTTTCCTTATGGTGAATAGGAAGAGTGAGACCACGTATCACATATCTCATAATGAATCTGACACTTTCAGCGCGCTAAGCAATGCCCAAGCAAGATTATTGCCACCGCAAACACCATCCATATCTAACGCTTCGCCTAGAAGAAAAACGTTTTTCTCCGTTTTGCTCATTAAAGAAGATGTCAGATCGTCAAAACTCACGCCGCCGATACTCACTTGGCTATTTGCGAAAGGATACGGTGCTTCAAAATGGTACACGAACTGATGCAGGACTTTTTCAAAAGGAGCGATGTCCACGCGTTTGATCTTTTCTTTCCCGTATTGCCGCAAAGCTTCTTTTTGAAGGGGCTTTTGCAAAAAAGGAGTAAGAAAATCGTTGTCAAACAAATCGAAAGATTTTCTCAAAGGCAAAACAAGATTTCTATTTGGAAACAAATCAATAACTAATTTGTAATCCGCTTTTGAAAAATCCCGAAGAATCACGCTTTCAAGATTAAAGACGCAAATGCCGGAAAGCCCATCGTTTTTAAAAAGCAGCTCGCCGTTTTGGGACGCAATCCACCGTTCATTTTTATATAACGAGATGGAGCAATCGTGGCGAAGCCCCGCTAAAGGCTTCAAATATTTTTTCTCTTTCACGACCATTGGTGCTAAGCCAGGACGCAATGGCAAAATATGGTACCCGTGGTTCTTTAAAGTGGAGAAAAAGGAGCCATCGCTTCCTAATGAAGGAGAGCTCTTGCCCCCCACGCAAATGAGCAAATAATCCACTGCAAAATTAGCTTGGTTCGTCTTCAATGTGATCCCTGTCTCTTCGATTCGATAATCCTGAACGATTTCTCCGAGCCGAAAGGCGACACCTTCATTTCTTAAAATGTCTAAAAGGAGCTCGCAATACGAAGAAGCGCTATACGTCAAAGGATAGATACCTTCTCCCACTTCCATCGTCACGATACCAAAAGAATGGAGCAAATCAAGGAGCCGGGGCAAAGGGTAATCACGAAAACAGTTTTCAATGATTTCTTTGTGATTGAAAGAAGCCGAAGATAAATTGGCGCTCAATAAATTACAGTGGCCATTTCCAGTCGCTAATAGTTTCCGCCCCGCTTTTTTCTCTTTGTCAAAAATGGTCACAGGCCAATCTGGATATTTTCTTTTGAGCAGCATCGCACTATACAAGCCACTCGCGCCTGCGCCAATAATTCCTACTCTCATCGTTATTGATTTTACGCATTCTGTTAGGTTTCTCCAATGATTGGTTTCGCCTTCGGCACTCCTCTAACGGATTTTGATTATGAAGATGGTGCTTCTTATTATCGCCGTCAAAGGATAAAATAGACCCGCTATGGAAGAACTCACCAAAAATAACGAATGTGAAGATGCAAGGAAAATCGACGATTCATTCGGAAATACGGCGTCAAAAAAACACGCAAAAAGAGTTTGGGAAATCGATTTTATTCGAGGGGTCGCAATTCTCGGCATGGTCGTTGACCATTTTTTATGGGATTTAGGTAACCTCAACTGCTTCTTTTTTAACTATAGGGAAGTTAATATTGAGTGGGTGAACCAAATGGGAGAAGCACTTCGTATTTGGTATGCCGGCGGTCGCCAATATTTTCACAATCTCGCTTTTCTTTTCTTTTTAATTTGTGGAATCTCCTCTACTTTCTCAAGGAACAACTGGAAGCATTCCCTTAAAATTTTTGCCGCTTCTTTTCTCTTGTTTCTAGGAACATATATTCTTTATCATGTCTCTTATGCAATCAATCCTTCTAGTGCGCTCGATTTTCGCATATTGTTTGGTGTTCTATACGCATTAGCGGCGGGGACTTTTTTTGTATCGCTCGTACCGCAAATCTGCGTTTGGATTCTCAATTTAATAGAACGAATAAAAGCGAAAATTGCCTCGCATAAGGGCGATACTTATGAATGCGCGAAAATCCAGCAAGCTCCCGATTGGATTAAATGGGTGTATCTTGCCCTTGGCGCAGGGCTCATTTTCTTTTGGATCATCTATACTTTTTGTGCTATCTATCCTGCGCGAAACGTCAGCATTTCCTCTTTTGGGGACTTTTGGTATTGGTGGATTCGCAAATACGACAGTGCTCCATATGTCTATTTATCTAGCCCTAGGGAAGGCGGCAATTGGTTTGCGAATATCTTTGGCCTTAATTTCCAAGATTTTATGCTAAGTTTGGTCGGTTTCAGAAGCGTGGGAAGTGACTTCTTTTCCCTCCTTCCTTGGGTTGGCTGGACCTTATTAGGAGCATTCCTAGGCAAAACCGTATATAGTAAAAGGCGTTCGCTTCTCCCAAAACTCGACGGGAAATGGAACAAACCTTTCGCATATGCTGGTAACAAATGCCTATGGATTTACGTCTTCCACCAAGTCGTACTGATTCTCATCATCGCTATCGTATTCTGCCCGATGGGGTATCGCTTTTTCTAAAGTTCGAATCGAGGTTAAATTATGATTGATGCAAGGAAAACAATTTACGAGAATTTTCGCGAGATCGCCATCCAGAGGGGGAGTCATGACGCTGTATATTATGAAGGGACAACGTTAAGTTTCCTTGATCTTTTAAAACTCGCTAACCAATTCGCGGCCTATTATTACAAACTCGGTTTGAAAGAGGATGACATTATTACCATTGTCGCTCCGAATACGCCAGAATCGGTTGCCGCTTTTTTGGGTGCCTCTCAAGCGGGAATCAAAGTACATTTGCTTCACCCATTAACAAGCCAAGAAAACATTCTTAAAGAAATCAAAAATAAACATTCGAAATTGCTTGTCACAGTTTCCTTGTTTATTCGTTTCTACGACAAACTCCTTAATCAAAAAATCCCGATGCTCGTTTTAGATTTTACGAGTTCTTTGTCTCTCCTACAAAAGATTGGCTTCTATTTTATTCATCACAAAAAATTAGCGGCTTATCATAAGCACAAAGAACTTCCACGTTTTAGAAACGTCTGCAAAACCCGTGCGGATAAAGAAGTTCATTACCCTTCTGATAAAGGAAGAATCCTTCTTTCCAGTGGTGGGACAACAGGCGAAAGTAAAACCATCGTCTTAAGTGATTTCGCCTTTTGTTCCATCATTCAGACAGGTCCTTGGATTCTCAACACAAAAGAAGAAGACGTATCCAAACAAACAATGCTTGCCGCCCTTCCGATGTTTCATGGTTTCGGCTTGACGATGGGCGTGATGACGCTGCTCCTTTTTGGGGGAAGAATTGCCTTGCTTCCTTCTTTCCGGACGAAAAAAGTTATTCGCCTTTTAAGACACAATCATCTCACCCTTTTAATTGGTGTCCCCGCTCTTTACGAAGCACTCCTAAAGAATAAACATTTTAGTGGAAAGCTCATTCAGCCAATTCGCGAATGCTTTGTCGGTGGTGATTTCATCTCCCCTTCTCTTGTAGAGCGTTTCAACAATCGTTTGAAAGAAGCTGGCAGTAAAGGAAAAATGCTCGAAGGGTATGGTTTGACCGAGACCGTTACAGTGTTAAGCGTGAACCGGCTTTGTGATAACAAGAAAGGTAGTATCGGTAAGCCATTGCCTGGAATCGAAGTCAAAATACTCAAAGAAAACGGAGAGGAATGCGAGCCGAACGAAAAAGGTGAAATCATCGTCGCGGGCCCAACCCTCATGAATGGCTATTTCAATCAAGATGATCCTTTCTTTCATTTCGAGGGAAAGAAATGGGTAAAAACTGGTGACATTGGCTATAAAGATGAGGACGGTTTCTTGTTCTTTGTCTCCCGTAAGAAAAGGATGATTAAGAAAAAAGGACTAAATATTTATCCTCTCGCCATCGAAAAGTTCATCTCTTCACTCCCTTATATTGAAGAATGTGCCTATCTTGGTGATACTTATCAAAACCGCGACTACACCGCATTATTCGTCCATTTAAAGGAGAAAACCGATATTTCCTCCGTAGAAGAAGACATTCGCAAATCCTTAAAGCATGAATTCAATGCTTACGAAATACCTGACTTTATCTTCAGCAAAGAATCCTTCGCCCACACAAATGTTGGTAAAATCGACTACATCTCTTTAGCAAAAGATTTCCGGCAATCCCTCATCGAAGAAAGTCAAAAGTAGTCTTATCATTTTCCATACAAAAAGCGCCCCTAACCGGGCGCTTTTTAAGTTCACTCATTCGTCGTCAATGCCGCGTTTCTTCTTTTCGTCTTCTTCCAAAATCGTATCGACGATTATCTCTTTCGCTTTGCCTTTATTTGTGACAGGGGTTTTGCGCTTGTCGTAGACTTCTAAACTTGAATATACCAATTCTTTGACATTCTTTTTCGTCAATCGCTTTCCCCAATGAAACTGGGGTTTCCCATAGATTGTATCCACGTTTTCATTTGTTGGAATCGGCTTGGGTGTTTCCTCTTTTTCTATTGCGGTAACTTCTTGTTCCTGAATAGCAGTTACGGACGTTTTTTCTTCTTTTGTTTCTCCGTTTTTGGCGTCTTTTTCTGGAACTGGGGCGAGCTCGCTAAAGAGGGTTGGCTCGCTCCGGTAATTGTTCATGATAACTTTGTCGTTGATGGAGGTGGAGGCTTTGTCAACCACCGCAGTCGGTTTTGGTGCTTTGAAAATAAATAGTTTTCTTGTCCAATAATTGTAAATAAGAACAATAAGAGTTTTGATGCAGAAAACCGCAAAGAAAGCCCAGAAAGAGAGGCTATCTTTATGGAATAATTTGCCCCAATCCACTTTCTGAAAGGGATCAAGAGAAAGGTTCATATTCCAAATTTCGTTCACAATCCAGGAACAAAGGCATTGAATACCGATACCAAGCACCAGCCCGCCGAATGCAAATCCAGCATAGGTCCAAAAGTATTTTGGCGTATTGTAGTTGGTGTTTTTATCGACATCTTGGAAGACCCATTTCCGAGAAAAGAAGAAATTGACAACCATGGAAACAGCAAAACCTAGGGCGACGCAAATGCTCAGCGAAAGATAGGAGCCATATCCTGGAATGGTCTCTTCTCCCACCACCGTGCTCCCTAATCGCGATAAATTACCCGCAAAGGCAAGCCCTAATAGGTATTCGACAACAAAATCAATCACCGTGCATAACCCGCCGATGACAACAAACCGGAAAATCTCCCCTAAACGAGAATCTTTTTTCTTCGGCTGAACAATACTATCTTCATTTTTCATAACGAAATTAGTTTAACGCTTACGCCCACTCTTTCAAAGGCTGTTCTTTTTCCTCAAAAAATTCTCAATCGACAAAAAATACCACAAAAAGTCCACTCCTTTTCCTAAAAAGTCGCGAAAAAGGATTATAATGGGACTCATGTTTCATCAAGGAATCATCATTTTAAACGCCTATGTTGCTTACCCTGGATTGCTTCATTTGGCCAAACGTTTACAAATGGAAGCGGAGAACGAGGGGCTTCATCTCGCGATAAAAACAAACGCGGAGATTTTTGCTTTTGTTCAAAAGAGTGGAACGCTTTTTAATGAAACCATCCCAGCGGATTTCATTATTTATTTGGATAAGGACCCCTACATCGCCCAAATGCTAGAAATGAATGGATATCGGTTGTTTAATCACGGTGAATCGATTCGCCTTTGCGATGACAAAATGCTCACTTATCTTTCGCTTCTCGACAAAGGGATTAAAATGCCTAAAACCATCAGCGCGCCTTTATGCTATGGCAACGAAGAAAATCTTTCTTTCATTCGTCATCTCGAAAAGGAACTCCCTTTCCCTTTTGTAGCAAAAACCAACTACGGTTCACAAGGCAAAGGGGTGTCTCTCATCGAAAGCCATGAGCAATTGGTGAAGCACGAAATGGCTATCGCTCATTCCCCTCGCCTTTATCAAGAATTGATTCGTGGCGAAAAGGGAAGCGATTACCGCCTTATTGTAATTGGGGGGAAACTTTTTGCTGCCATGAAGCGAAGGAACACTCATGGCGATTTTCGAAGTAACATCGCTTTGGGCGGAACAGCGGAAACCACTACCCCTCCCCCGTCTTTTCAACAAACGGCAGAAAAAGCAGCAGCCATTCTCAAACTTGACTATTGCGGTGTCGATATTTTAAAAAACGAAAACGGCGACCCTGTTTTATGTGAAGTCAATAGCAACGCCTTCATCGATGGCATTGAAAAAGCAACCAAGAAAAACGTAGCAAAAGCGTATATCGACCACATCATTCATGAAGTTTATTAGGCTTCTTATGTCCATATAGAATGTGGGCTCTTTCTTCACATGCCCACTGAATGACCTTTCGGTCACTATCGTGAGACATACAACGAACCGCGTCATTCGGACTAAGCCAATAAATATCACTCACTTCTTCTTTTTGTGGGGTTAATTTCGTATCTTTTGCGTCCGCGATGAAAAATTTCACTTCTTTGCTCACGCCTAAAGAAGGTGAATACCAGATGGAATAGGTGTCGCTTTTCATAAGCGAGGCAACTAATCCAGTTTCTTCTTTAATCTCGCGTAAGGCGGTCGCCTCATCGTTTTGATCAAACGGTTCAACGTGACCTTTCGGAATGCTGTAATGTCCTTTTGCCATATGCTCCACCAAAATCTCGTTATTATGGAAAAGGACCGCGCCACAACTCTTTTCTTGTTTACCAAGTAAATTATGGAGTAACTCAATCTCATCATCCGTGAAAAAAAGCCATTCAAAATAGTCATCAACGCTTCCCCATTTTTTGAGAAAAGCATCATAAAAATCGAGGAAGAAAAATTGATTCGGCGTTAATGGAAATCGGGGGAACTGAGCATCTGTTTCCATCAAATGTTTGGTCGATGGAGCAAGAAGTGAAAAAGACTCCATGTAATTCTCGTTCACATCATTCAAACAGACCCCGTTTGCGAGTAAAAGAAGTGCGCAAAACACCCCTGTTCTATCTTTCCCTGCCATGCAGTGAATCAAAAGCGGTTTCGGTGAATTCATGATGGAAAGAAAAATCTTCCTTGCTTGGCGCGGGTCTTCAAGCATCTCAATATAGCTATTAATTCCGTCTTGATAATCCACAGGAACTCTTCCATTCCCATTCACCGAACATTCAATTGTTTTGAAGCGTGGATCACTTTTCACTTTGTCCAATTTCGTAGACGGATGGTTCTGATCTCTTAAATCAATAATTGTTTTAATACCAAGTTTTGCAATTTTTTCAATGTCATCATCACTTGCCTCTGACAAAGAAGCGCTACGAAAAATGACACCATAATGCGTGTGGCCATAAGGCGTTTCATATCCCCCCAAATCACGGAAGTTATCAATATTATCAAAATGAATGTTTCTAATCATGAGATTGACCTCGAGAGAATTATACGGATTCATAGTAATTTTGTATCCAAAAATGAACACAAGAATGTCTTAAAGCAAAGTCATCTAATCGCGTTTATCATTTGAATATGGCAACGAAGGAACGCATGTTATCACTAATACTTACTTTAATTTTCTAATATGTATGAAAAAGCCGCTCGATGGCGGCTTAATCACGAACAATCTTATTGTGCTTTTGGTTTTACTTTGGCTTTTGGTTTTGGTTTGGCTTTTTTGGGTTCTTTCTCGTTTAATTTCTTCAATTCATCACGAATTTCCAAAAGAACATCGACATCGGCTGGCTTAGCAGGAACTGCTGGCTTTTCTGGAGCGGGAGCTTCTTCCTGCTCCCCTTCTGTTTTTGCTTTAAGTTCCGCGAGCGCTTTTTCTTTGATTTCTCTTGTTCTTGCTTCCGCGGCGCGAACAACACGAACGATAATGAACAAAGTGGTGCCAATGATAAGGAAAGCGATAATCGCGTTGATGAAAGCGCCCCAATCAATGATGGCGCTGCCGTTATAAAAATAGGTCGTGCCATGAAGCGTGTATTTGCTCAAAATTGTCGTCTTAACCGATTCGATAAGATTCGGGTTTTGCGTAACGACTGTCTCGCCATACAACTCATACGCTTCCGCTTCCGCCAATGTATGCAAACTCCCTGCAGCAAATTGCTGGCCAAGTCCATTCGCGACATCCATGCCGGCTTGCGTTTCGTTCACGGCTGGCAAAACCGTGACAAGACCTTTTAAGCCACCTGGAACAGCCCAAGTACAAACACTGAGCAAAATATTTACAAGCGACGTCACGATCGCGTTGAACGCGCCACCGATAATAACACCAACGGCGAGATCGAGCACATTACCCCGAAGCATAAACGCTTTGAAATCGGTCCAAAACTTATTATGTTTTTCTTTTAACATAGACATTTTCATAAGGCTGTCTCCTTTTACAAATGTTAAATATACTACTTCTCTCAATCAGTGTGGATTTCGAATTATTGATTTTTATGTAATTCGCACGAAAGTAAAAGCGAGGTGGCTTTAAAGCCATAAAACACGTAAACCACGGGGTGCTGTTGCCCTCTCCGTTCACAATTCATTGAAAATAAAGAGAAGATTGCTGTTCGAGCAGTATTGCCACAATAGTGCTTTTCAGTTGCCTGAAAATCGTTTTCTTTACAATTTAAAACCCGTTTTCTAGGTCCGATGTGAGGAGAAAGACATTTCTTTGTACATTGTATAAAATGCATAAAATCCCTATTGACTTTAGGCAGGAGAAAAAAGGGGTCATAAATTGATAAAAAACGAGTCATTTTTAATTCAAAAACGCATTGAGAAAAGGCATGAAAACTTTTCTTGTTTTTTCAGTTCTTTTTTATCGATTGAAAATAGAAAATTGGTCGGTATGATATCTTCCGCAGGGCGAACAGATTGTCTACTCTGTTCGTGTTCATATCAATCGCCGTTTCTCGAATCCGAAATGACAGGATTCCGAACTTTGATACCCGAAAAATTGATAGTCAGGAGGAGAACTAACTATGTTACGTGTGAGGAAAAGAGACAATTCAATCGTTGATTTTGACATCAAGAAAATTGAGGCTGCGATGCAAGGCGCCTTTGATCAAGAGCACATTGTGATCACGCCTGATGTTTTGGAACTTTTAGCACTTCGAGTGACTGCAGACTTCTCGAAAAAGGTCGTTGATCAAATCATTTCCGTGGAAGATATTCAAGACAGCGTCGAAACCGTTTTGATTCAAGCTCAATATGTCGATGTTGCTCGTTCCTATATGGACTACCGCAATAAGCACGCCCAAATGCGCGACATCAAGAAGACTGAGCTTGACTACGCTTCCGTCGTCGATGGCTATCTTCGTCTTAACGATTGGCGTGTGAAAGAAAATAGTACTGTCACCTATTCCGTCGGCGGATTGATTCTTTCCAATTCAGGTGCCGTTACAGCTAATTACTGGCTTTCCCAAGTGTATGACAAAGAAATTGCCGATGCCCATCGAAATGCCGATATCCATATTCACGATTTGAGCATGCTCACCGGTTATTGCGCCGGCTGGTCTTTAAAACAGCTTATTCAACAAGGCCTAGGCGGAGTCGTTGGAAAGATCACTTCCACCCCTGCTCGCCATCTTATGACTCTTTGCAACCAAATGGTCAATTTCTTAGGCATCATGCAAAACGAATGGGCAGGCGCGCAAGCATTCTCGAGTTTTGATACTTATCTCGCACCATTTGTTAAAGCGGACAATCTTGATTACAAGCAAGTGAAACAATGCATTCAAAGCTTTATTTATGGTGTTAACACTCCATCTCGCTGGGGAACGCAAGCACCATTTACTAACGTCACTTTGGACTGGACCGTTCCTGACGATATGGCCAATCTCCCAGCCTTGGTGGGCGGTCACGAGATGGACTTCACCTATGGCGATTGCAAAAAAGAGATGGCGATGATTAACAAAGCCTTCATCGAAGTCATGATCGAGGGCGACGCCAATGGTCGTGGATTCCAATACCCAATTCCAACTTATTCCATCACCCGTGATTTTGATTGGAGCGATACCGAAAATAATCGTCTCCTCTTCACAATGACTGCGAAGTACGGAACTCCTTATTTTTCTAACTACATCAACAGTGACATGAAACCAAGTGATGTTCGTTCCATGTGCTGCCGTTTGCGCCTTGATTTACGCGAACTTCGCAAAAAATCCGGCGGCTTCTTTGGAAGCGGCGAATCGACTGGCTCTATTGGCGTTGTGACTATCAACATGCCGCGTATTGCGTATTTAGCCACCGATAAAGCAGATTTCTACGCTCGGCTTGACCATATGATGGATATCGCTGCAAGAAGTTTAGACATCAAGCGCAAGACTGTTACCACTCTTCTTGACGCCGGCTTATATCCATACACCAAACATTATTTAGGCACCTTCCGCAACCACTTCTCCACGATTGGTCTCGTCGGCATGAACGAAGCTTGCCTCAATGCTCGCTGGATCAAAGAAGACCTTACGCATAAAGAAGCTCAAGACTTCACTACGGATGTCTTGAATCACATGAGAACGCGCTTAAGCGATTATCAGGAGAAATATGGCGACCTCTTCAATCTTGAAGCCACGCCAGCCGAATCTACCTCTTATCGTTTGGCCAAGCATGACCGTGAACGCTATCCAGACATCATCACTGCTGGTAAGGAAGGCGAGGTTCCTTATTACACCAATAGTTCCCATCTTCCTGTCGGCTTCACAAGCGATATCTTCAGTGCACTCGATATCGAAGATAAATTCCAAACCCTTTATACTTCTGGGACCGTTTTCCACGCTTTCCTCGGGCAACGTTTGCCAAACTGGGAGAGCTGTATGAAACTCGTCCGCAAAATCGCGGAAAATTATAAGCTTCCTTATTACACAATGTCCCCAACCTATTCCATCTGCGAAGACCATGGTTATCTTAATGGCGAAGTTTGGAAATGCCCGATCTGTGGGAAAGAAACGGAAGTGTATAGCCGTATTACAGGCTACTATCGTCCAGTCAAAAACTGGAATGCGGGGAAGAGTCAAGAATTCAAGGACCGCAAAACATATGATCCATCCACAAGCGTTTTCCATAATGGTGATGTCGATCATTCGTGCTGCAAAGAGCATGAACGTCACGTCTTGCAAGTGAAGGAACCAATGCTATTCACTTCTCCAACTTGCCCAAACTGCAAAATGGCGAAAATGCTTCTCGATAAAGAAGGCATCCATTACCAAAATATTGATGCCGTGACCAACAAAGAAACGACAATGGCCTTCGGCATTACGAAAGCCCCTACCCTCATCGTCCCAAACGGCGATAGCTACGACGTTTATGAGAACGCTTCTCTCATCCGTGGCTATATTGAGAAAGTCAAAGGTGGACATGTCGCCTGACATCATCATTGTCGGCGGAGGACCTGCTGCATTAACGGCAGGTCTTTATGCTCTTCGGGCAGGTAGAAGCGTCACCTTGCTCGAAAAAGAAGCGATTGGCGGGCAAATTGCCGACTCTCCCCGCGTTGAAAATTTTCCAAGTATCAAATCTATCAGCGGATTAGAGCTTTCTAACAACATGTTCGAACAATACACCGATTTAGGTGGAGGATTTGAGCTCGACGAAGTTCTTTCTATTCAAAAGAAAGACAATGGTTTTCATCTTCAAGGCCAATATGGCACATACGAGAGCAAAGCCGTGATTCTTGCCACAGGTGTCAAACATCGCCATTTAAATATTAAAGGTGAGGATCAGTATTTAGGACATGGCGTTTCTTATTGCGCTGTCTGCGATGGTGCTTTCTATACAAACAAAAACGTAACCGTCATTGGCGATGCCAATAGCGCACTTCAATACGCCATCATGCTCGCGAAAATATGCAATCACGTGAACGTTGTCACTCTCTTCGATCGCTTCTTCGCCGACGAAATCCTTGTCGATGCATTGCAAAAATTAGCAAACGTCACGATTTATCACAACATGAATTCCCTCGAATTCCTTGGTGATGGAATTTCGTTAAAATCCGTTCGTTATCAAAACACCAAAACCCAAGAAATATCCGAAATACCTGCCGAAGCCGCTTTTGTGGCGATTGGCCAAATTCCCGACAACGAACGCTTTGCAAATCTTGTTGATTTGAATCATGGTTTTATCATTGTTGACGATGATAAATGTACAAAAACGCCTGGCTTATTTGCAGCAGGAGACTGTGTCGACAAAAAAGTGCGTCAATTAACCACCGCTTGTGGGGATGGAGCGATTGCCGCCTTAAGTGCAAATCGTTATTTATTCACTTCAAAGTAATTATTCGTAACCACGCAAAGAAACAGATTCAATGTATTTATTAGCAATCGCCTTAAATAGGAGTGCTTTTTCTTTTGGCACTTCATGGAAGCCACGTTCAATGCAGTATTCACTATCGATATAACGTTGAAGGTAATAACGTTTCGCTCCTTCTAGCATTTGGCCGATTCTTTCGATATCGCCATTCGTGTGGAATTCATCGATGATTGTGGTTCTAAATTCGTAATCAACGACCCCATTAATCAAAAAGCGAATAGATTCTTCAATCTTAGACGTGTCCATCAATGGACGCCCACAAGTGACACCATATTTAGGAAGAGAATTCTTGATATCCATTGCAATGTAATCCACAAGATTCAAGTGAACCAAATCCATGAGCAAATCGGGATTGGTTCCGTTGCTATCGAGCTTAATCAAATAACCCAAACGTTTGATTTCTTGCATTTTCTCAAGGAGATCCGGCATAAGAGTCGGTTCTCCCCCCGTAATCACCACCGCGTCAATAACGCCTTTCCGACGTTCCAAATAATCAAGAACATCATCCCAGCGAATGATTGGGTTTTCTTTTGGCGTCAAAACAAGGCTGCTATTATGACAAAAAGGGCAGCGAAGATTGCACCCAGACGCGAATAATGTCGTCGCGATATGGTCATCGAAGTCCACCAGCGACAATTTTTCCCAACCGCTGAAATCCATATTAATCATTTTAGAATGGGGCGAAAAGATTGCAAAGAAAGAAAGAGGAAGGAATAATAATTGTCGGAACTTGGAGGTTCTATTGAAATGTTAGTAAATGCAACAAGAATGCTGAAACTCGCCCATGAAGGCCATTACGCCGTCGGACAATTCAACATCAACAACTTGGAATGGACAAAAGCCATCCTTCTCACCGCTCAAAAGCTCAATTCGCCTGTCATTTTAGGTGTCAGCGGCGGTGCTGGAAAATATATGACCGGCTTCAAGACCGTCGCCGCGATGGTCAAAGCCATGGATGAAAGCCTCGGCATCACTGTCCCTGTCGCCCTTCATCTTGACCATGGTACATACGACGCGGCAAAAGAATGCATTGCTGCCGGATTCACCTCAATCATGTTTGACGGCTCTTCTCTTCCATTTGACGAAAACATCGCAAAAACAAAAGAACTCGTTGCTTTAGCGCACGATAAAGGTCTATCTATTGAAGCCGAAGTTGGCGCGATTGGTGGAACAGAGGATGGCGTTACCGCGGATGGCGAAGTCGCCGATCCAAAAGAATGCAAAAAGATTGTTGACCTTGGCATCGACTTCCTCGCCGCTGGCATTGGCAACATCCACGGCATTTATCCGAAAGATTGGAAAGGTCTCCACTTCGATGCACTTGAAGCCATTAGCAAAGCCACTGACGGAATCCCACTCGTCTTACATGGCGGCACCGGAATTCCAGATGACCAAATCGTCCATGCCATCAAAAATGGCGTGAGCAAGATTAACGTTAACACGGATTGCCAACTCGTTTTTGCGCAAGCCACCATTGACTATTGCGCAAGCGGCAAAGCCAACCCAACCGCGGATAACTTAACCAAAGGTTATGACCCACGTAAGATTCTAAAACCAGGCTATGAAGCGATCTGCGCCAAAGTCGAAGAGAAGATGAAACTCTTTGGCAGCGTAGACAAAGCCTAATTACGATTCTTTCAAGAAAAAACCATCGCTTTATCGGAATGCCCTGCAATTACGGCAGGGCTTTTCATTTAAAACCGCCTAGGCCCCGGGAAGAGGGCGGACATCATTGCAAAGCCTTGCGGCTAAGCTATAATGATGGTGGTTGTTGGCTCTAACGCCCTTCTGGGCCGTTAGAGTCTTTTTTGTCCACCAGGAGGTAGATCAAGATCAGGATGACCACAATCGCCGTGACGTCCATGCCCCTTTTCTCCTTTCCCCGCCTTCTTTCCCGGGGAGGCTATGAGGAAGCATATGCATCTACTCCTCACCCATTACTAGACGTTTTTCCTTCGGTTTACCGAAAAAAGAGAAAATTATTGTAAATATTTACTTCTAAGCGTAGAAATCATGTCTTTAGTGAGACCGACTTTTTCCGTTAAATATTGTTCATATCCACCAAAATGATAGATTTCTTTCATCGCCGTCTCGATCCAACTTCGATCAACTCCGGCTAGAATCAGCAATGATTCATACATGGGGTCGTCACTTGCTAGATGAATCACTTCATCGAAATATTTTTTTCGTTTCTCTCTTTTTTCGCGAACATAATCGTTTGTCGCAAGATAATCCTCAATGATGTCTTTATCCGAAACACCCAAAATGCCTAAATAGAGCATGGATAGAATACCAGTCCGGTCCTTTCCGTCGTGACAATGGAAAAGGACTGCTCCATCTTTTAGTTCCAATAATAATTGAAAGAAAGTGAAGATACTTTTCTGCGCTTCTTTGTCATATAAAGAGTCTTGATAGTATTTTCGCATGACTTTCATGCTTGAGCCATCTTTGTCCCGTTGAAACAAAAAGTTCGCGTTGCCTTCTAACCCTTTGTTGTTAAATTCGTATTTCTTATGTGGAAAACAAGGGCGCGAAGAATCGTCTTCTTGAAAGGGAAGGCATAAATAAGTTACCTTGTTCATCACTTTATCTGGGTAAAGAGCATTCTCTTTTGGGCGACGTAAATCAATAACATAACGAATGTGAAGCTCGTTTTCTAGAACGTATGCGTCGTGAGACGTAATTTCATCCAAAGAATTGCTGCGGAACACTTTTCCGTAAACTGTCTTTTTGCCATCTTCCCCCGTAAATCCCCCTAAATCACGGCAGTTCATCAATCCTTCGAATGGTAATCTTTCACTTTTCATGGTTGATATTGTATCGATTTCACTGAAATCAATAAAGCATCTTGCTTGCTTAATACCCCCACTGGGTATATTTTTTAAAAAGCGAGGCAATATGTATGACAGAATGCTGCCAAAAAAGGAACGTGGAAAGAGATCCACAAGAATTGGATAATCTCAAAAAGAGGATCAATCGTATCATCGGCCAAATGAATGGCATTGCTAAAATGCTCGATGAAAATCGTTATTGCGGGGAGATTTTAAATCAAGTCGCCGCCGCGAATAGCGCTTTACGTTCACTTGCGTATCTTATTTTACAAACGCATATGAATACCTGTATCAAAGACAAGGTCCTAAGTGGAGAAGACAAAGCGATGGACGAATTACTAGAAATTGTCAAAAGGCTTAGATAATTATGGCAAAAATCGTTGATGAGAAATATGGCGTTTTCGGTATGAGTTGCGCCGCTTGCGCAAGTCACGTCGAAAAAGCGGTACGAAACGTAAAAGGCGTAAAGGACGTCAGCGTGAATCTATTAACGAACTCAATGCTCGTCTCTTACGAAGAACCGGCAAACCCTGCCTTAATCATGAAATCTGTCGTTGAAGCAGGATATGAGGCCTCTCTCCATCAAGAAGAAAAAAGACAATCGCACCAAAAAGAAGATGACCGTTTTGCCGATCATGAGACCCCAAAATTATTCAAATCGCTTATCGTTTCTCTTGTTTTGCTAGTCCCTCTTTTCTATATCGGCATGGGCTACATGCTTCATTGGCCATTGGGTGCATTTGGCGAAAACCCCTTCTATGTCGGCTTGACGGAAATGCTCCTATCTCTTTTCATCATGCTCATTAATTATCGCTTCTTTGTTTCCGGCACAAAAAGCGTGCTTCATCGTTCTCCAAACATGGATACCCTTGTTATGCTTGGGGCGGGGATCTCCTGGATTTATAGCGTCGCAATTCTCTTTGTCATGGGGGGAGACGCGCTTAACATGGATATGAACATGCTCATGAAAGACAGTATGAACCTCTCTTTTGAAACAAGCGGCATGGTGCCTGCACTTATCACCATTGGAAAAACGCTTGAATCATATAGCAAAGGCAAAACAACGAACGCATTAAAAGGATTACTCGATCTTGCCCCAAAAGAAGCGCATCTTCTTAAAGACGGAAAAGAACAAACCGTTTTAGCAAGTTCGCTAAAAGAAGGCGATATTTTCTCCGTAAAACCCGGCGAATCCATTCCGGTAGACGGGATTGTCATTGAGGGGGAAAGCGCGGTCGACGAATCCCCGTTGACGGGAGAATCCTTACCCGTAGATAAGAAAGCAGGCGAAAGCGTCAATACCGCCACCATCAATCAAAACGGAGCGCTGATTTGCAAAGCGACGCGAGTTGGCGAAGAAACATCTTTGAATCAAATCGTCAAAATGGTGGAAAACGCGAGTGGAACAAAGACGCGAATCTCCAAAATCGCTGACAGAGTCGCTGGCATTTTCGTCCCGATTGTCCTTTGCATTTCTCTACTTACGTTCCTCTTCTGGATGTGCCTCGGAAATGATTTTGTTCAGCAATTAGGAGATACCACTCTGCTTTCCTATTCCTTAGAAAGAGCGATATCAATCCTTGTCATCTCATGCCCCTGCGCCTTAGGGTTAGCCACGCCTGTTGCCATTATGGTTGGGAATGGGCTTGGGGCAAGAAACGGCATTTTGTTTAAGAACGCAAGCACACTCGAAAATACAGGAAAAATCGATTTCGTCGTCTTAGACAAAACAGGAACCATTACGGAAGGAAAACCAAAAGTGACGGATATTCTTATAACAAGTGAAATAGGCGAAAACGAATTCTTGATGATTGCTTCCTCTATCGAAGCGAATTCATCGCACCCTTTAGCAAAAGCCATCATGAACGAAACCAAAGCAAGGGGATTGAGCACCACTCATGTCGATTCTTTTGAAAATCTAGTCGGAAATGGCGTCAAAGCAAGCATTGGTAAAGACGAATACCTTGCAGGTTCTCTCTCCTTTTTTTTGAAGAACAGAATTCTTAGTGAAGACGAACAAATGAAAGCATCTTCTTTAGCAAGTGAAGGGAAAACACCACTATTCTTCGCAAAAAATAACCACCTCATCGGAATCATTGCGGTTTCGGATCCCATCAAAGAGAGTTCCTCGAAAGCGATTCAGCAATTCCTTCATCTTGGAATTACCCCCATCATGCTCACAGGCGATAATGAAAAAACGGCTCAAGCAATTGCCAAAGAGGCGGGAATTGAGGTCGTTATCGCGAATTGCCTACCAATTGATAAGCAAAACGTAATCAAAGAGCTCAAGCAATATGGAAAAGTAGCAATGGTTGGCGATGGTATCAATGACGCCGTCGCGCTCAGTGAGGCAGACGTTGGTATCGCAATCGGAGCAGGAAGCGACATCGCAATTGATTCCAGCAACCTCGTGCTCATGAAATCGAGTTTATTGGACGCTGCCGCCGCTATCCGCATTTCCAAAGCCACTTACCGTAACATCAAAGAAAACCTATTCTGGGCTTTCTTCTATAACCTAATGATGATTCCAATTGCCGCCGGGGCATTCTCTATACTAGGACTAGCAAAACTAAGTCCTTGGATGGGAGCTGCGGCAATGAGCCTTTCTAGTGTCACCGTCGTTTTAAATGCGTTGCGGCTCAATTTATTTCATCCCTATAAAGAGACGAGAAAATGCGGCTTAAGAAAGTCGCTCCCCCCTCATTTTGTGAAACCTAATCTCAATCCAAAGGAGGATAAAGAAATGACAATTCAAATCCGTGTCGAAGGAATGATGTGTGAACATTGCGTGAATCACGTAAAAGAAGCGTTGGAACACGTCGATGGCGTCAAAGAGGCAAAAGTCTCTTTAGCGACAAAGAGCGCAAGCGTTACGACAGCAAAAGAAATCCCAGCCGCTTCATTAATTCAAGCCGTGAATCAAGCCGGCTACAAAGCGAGCGAAGACAAATAAAATTCACCAGTCTTCTCCTTTTTGTCGAAGAAAGGAAACAAAAGGAAGGAAAAATAGGTACAATCTTACCGATTTACCTATTTTCTTTGAAAAGACACGATAAATACAAGAACTTTTCATTTCTTGTGCACTTCAAAAGTGTATATAATTTTTACGATTGATTTACATAAAGGAGAAACCTGAAATGAGTTTCAAAAAAGTCGTTGTTGCTGGAGGTGGAGTCCTCGGCACGCAAATCGCGTTCCAAGCCGCGTATTGTGGTTTTGACGTGACCATTTGGCTTCGCAGCGAGTCCTCAATCGGTCGCACCAAACCAAAGATCGAGATGATTAAAAAAGATTATCTCGAAGCGATAGAAAGAATGGCCACCACCAAAGAAAAATGGTGCATGGGCATCGCTGATCCCGATCATTTCGACGCGGAAGAATGCAAGAAAAATGTCGAAGCCGCTTACGCTGGGTTAAAGCTTGAGCTCGACATGAAAAAGGCGTTCTTAGACGCGGATGTCGTCATTGAATCCATGACTGAGAACAAAGAAGCTAAGCTCGCATTCTACAAGAAGGCTGCCCCACTACTCGCTCCAAAGACCGTTTTGCTCACCAATAGCTCTTCCATGCTTCCAAGCACTTTCGCAAAAGCCACTGGTCGTCCAGACCGTTATCTTGCGATGCACTTTGCAAACGAAATCTGGCTCAACAACATCGCTGAAGTCATGGCGCAAAAGCAAACGAACATGAAGTATTTCGACGAAACGCTCCAGTTCGCGAAAGAAATCAGGATGATTCCACTTCCTGTTCGCAAAGAAAAAGCAGGATATCTTCTCAACTCCATGTTGATTCCTTTCCTCTTCTCTGCGATGGATCTTTATGTCCTCAAAATCAGTGAGCCAGAAGCAATTGACACCGCATGGGTCAAAGGCACTGGTGCACCAAAAGGGCCATTCCAAATCCTTGACGTTGTCGGACTAAAGACAGCCTACGAAATCGTCAACGCGTATTGCAAGATTCCTAGCTTCCTCGCACCATTCCATTTCAAGCTTCAACGCGATATGCTCAAGAGCTATATCGACGCAGGCAAATTAGGCGTGGCCGCTGGTGAAGGTTTCTACAAATACAAAAATTAATAACACGCTGCTTTTGGGCAAGGTTTCAACTCTTTGCCCATTTGTTATCATGAAGTACTGCTTATTCACGAAAAACGGATTAGAGAATTCCCCGATCGTTTTGGAGATTCGAAAAACACTCCAAAGCGATGGACGTTTTGTCGTTTTTGAAGAGTGTCCGGATTTGGTAATTGTCGTCGGTGGCGATGGTACGTTTTTAAAAGCGGCCCACGTCATTTTCCCAAAGAATCCTGCCGCCCAGTTCCTTTGCTTTAACGCTGGAACAATTGGCTACTATAACGATTTTGGGGAGAAAGACGTCAAAGACATTCCACATATTGTGTTTGACGAAACAAACCTACTTGGCGAACTCGACACTTTAGAAGCGGAGTCCAATGGACGCACTTGGTATGCGTGGAATGAATTTAGCATCACCGGTCTCAGCCAAAATATCGATTACGATGTCTCTCTCGATAAACGTTATCTCGAGCATTTCTTTGGGGCTGGAATGATCATCACCACTTCTACTGGCTCGATGGCTTACAATCGCAGCCTCAATGGAGCGATCATTGATCCTTCGCTCCATTTAATGGAACTTACAGAAGTCGCAGGCATCCATTCGAAAGCCCATAAAACGATCGGAAATCCCATGATCATCGCGAAAGAAAGAACGATTTCTTTTGAAAGCGAATCGCTCCGCGGCGGTTATTTGTTCGCGGACGGGTTCCAACTTTCCGAGGAAAAACTACACCGCTTCGATATCCGCTTGTCGAGTAAGAAACTTCATTGTTATTTGAAAGAAAAGGATTATTTTGTGGAACGTATCCACAAGACAATAGATTTATGAATTTAGGAGGAACCATGTTCAAAATCGTTTCCAAAAAAGTTTTGAATCCGACGGTAACGCAGATGGAAATCTACGCACCAGACATCGCTAGAAAAGCAAAACCTGGCGAATTCATCATTCTCCGCGTAAGTGATAAAGGTGAGCGTATCCCGCTAACCATCGCTGGAGAGAACGTCAATGAAGGCACCGTCAAAATCATTTTCCAAGTGGTTGGTGCTACAACAGAAGAGCTTAATCACAAAGAAGCGGGCGACTACCTTGAGGATTTCGTTGGCCCACTCGGCCGTCCTAGCGAGCTTGATGGTTTAAAGAAAGTCTGCATTATTGGGGGTGGAGCCGGGAGCGCAATCGCAATGCCAATCGCTGAAAAGCTTCACGAAATGGGCGCAGTCGTCCATTCTATCGTCGGTTTCCGCAACAAAGACCTTGTCATCCTCGAAGACGAATTCAAAGCCTGCAGCGACATCCTCAAAATCATGACGGATGATGGCTCGTATGGCGAAAAAGGGCTTGTCACCAATGCCTTAGAAGCCTTAATCAAAGAAGGCAACGAATATGATGAAGTCATCGCGATTGGTCCAATCGTCATGATGAAATTCGTCTGCCTTCTCACTAAGAAATACAACATCAAGACCGTTGTTTCCATGAATCCAATTATGATTGATGGCACTGGCATGTGCGGCGGCTGCCGCTTATCCGTCGGCGGCGAAATGAAATTCGCTTGCGTTGATGGCCCAGATTTCGATGGGCATCTCGTGGATTTTGACGAGGCGAATAAACGCAATTGCATCTATCGTGATTGGGAAAAGCATAAATACGAAGAAACATGCAATCTCTTCAAGAAAGCGGAGGAAAAATAAAATGGCCTTCAATCCAAGTAAAATAAAAAACGCGATGCCAAGCCAAGAGCCGAGCGTGCGTGCTCACAATTTCAAAGAAGTCGCCACTGGCTACACCATGGAGCTCGCTTTAGATGAAGCGAATCGCTGCTTAAACTGCAAAGTCCCCCACTGCGTGAGTGGCTGCCCTGTTCACATTAATATTCCTGCATTTATCGCGAAAATCCGCGAGAATGACTTAAAAGGCGCAAATGACGTCTTATTGGAGGCTTCTTCTCTTTCGAGCATCTGTGGGCGTGTTTGTCCGCAAGAATCCCAATGTGAGAAATATTGCATCCGTTCCGCGAACCCAAAAATCAAATGTGATCCAGTCGCGATTGGCCGCTTAGAGAGATTCGTTGCCGATTATGCAAGAGAGAATCACCTCGTCGAATTCAAGAAACCTGCTCATAACGGCCATAAAGTCGCCGTTGTCGGAAGTGGTCCTTCGGGGCTTACCTGCGCAGGGGATTTAGCCAAGCTCGGATATGAAGTCACCGTTTTCGAGGCGCTTCACCTCGCGGGTGGCGTTCTTTCCTACGGCATCCCTGAATTCCGTCTCCCTAAATCCATTGTTCAAAACGAAGTTGAGAACTTGAAGAAGATGGGCGTGGAAATCCGCACCGATGTCGTCATCGGAAAAACCTTCTCCATCGATGAACTCATGAAAGAGGATGGATATGAGGCCGTCTTCATCGGAAGTGGCGCAGGGCTCCCCCGCTTTATGGGGATCCCAGGAGAGAACCTCAAAGGCGTTTATAGCGCGAACGAATTCTTAACCCGCATCAACCTCATGAAAGCCTATCTCGACGATAGCGAGACCCCGATTATGCACGGAAAAGCCGTCGCCGTTGTCGGCGGAGGAAACGTCGCGATGGACGCTTGCCGCTGTGCAATGAGGCTTGGCGCGGAGAAAGTTTATATCATCTATCGCCGCAGTCTTGAAGAACTTCCCGCCCGTAAGGAGGAAGTCGAACACGCGATGGAAGAGGGAATCGACTTCCGTCTTCTCAATAACCCTGTTGAAATCCTTGGCGATGATAATCTCATGGTTAAAGGTATCCGCTGCGTGAAAATGGAGCTCGGTGAGCCTGATGCAAGTGGCCGTAGGAGGCCAGTTGCCATCAAAGGCAGCGAATTTACCCTCGATGTCGACGTTGTTATCGAAGCGATCGGAACTTCGCCAAACCCACTCATCAAAAACACCACCGCTGGATTAGAGACCAACCCACATGGTTGCATCATCACCAAGGGCGAAAGCGGAGAAACGACCAAAGAAGGCGTTTATGCAGGCGGCGATGCCGTCACAGGCGCAGCGACCGTCATCCTTGCGATGGGCGCTGGTAAATCCGCGGCAGAAGCCATTCACGAATACATTACAGGAAAGAAATAAGTTTCCTGATATTAGGCCAAGCGAAAAACTTGGCCTTTTTTCTTTTATGCAGCCATACGGAATCAATCCGATTCCTCGTTTTGATTCATTTTCCAATGCAATAGAGGGCCATCTTGGAACAAAGAAAGGATAAATCCAAAGAAAATGATGCCCGCCAAAGCAAAAAACGAGGCATACCGCATGTCGTTCAAAAACGGATAGGCAAGTTGCAAAAAGGCATTGATGAATTGATATATCATAGGTGCGATAAATACCGCTTTTCGCCTTTGCTTCGGCCCCAAAATATGATGAAGCATCGCCAAATTGGAAGTACAGTACAAGCCATTAGAAATGCCTTTGAAGGAATGTAAAAAGATGATGAGAAGGGCGAGCGAATATCCGCTTTCTGGCGGAACACGGAAAAAATAGGAAAGAATAGCGAACCCTAAAGCACCCAAGAAAAGAAGAAAAAGCGCCAAATTCATCGAAAAAACGAGGCGTTTCCCAAAACCAACCTTCGTATTGAAATAGACGAATATCGCTTCAATTAGTGAGGAGAAAGCCAGGAAAACGCCATACATCAAAGGGTTGAACGCGTTCATGGAATTCGCCCCTTCCAAGCTAGCCCAATAACTTGACACCAAGGAAGCGCCTGCCCAAATGGAAGGAATCCAAATCATCGCGATGAGCAAGTATCGGCGATAGGCGTGATTCGAAAAGAGTTGCTTATAAGATGTTTTCTCTTCCTCATCGTTATGAAATAAGGAAGGATCGTAGCTTTTGAAAGAAAAAGTGAACGCAAATTCTAATAGTAACAACGGGGAAGCGACTAAAAAGAGGAACAAATACCCGTAATAAGAAGCAAAAAGGCTTTCGGCGATATACCCAGCAAAGGGAGAAATGAGCATCGAAACGATGGGCCCAAAGATACAGACGTGGCCGAAGCGCGTTTTTTCCACATAATTAATGTCCGCGATATTCGAAATCTGAAATGAGAGGAAAGACCAGTGTAACCCCACGAGCAAAGGAGGGAAAATCATCATCATCGCAAACAAAGAATAATACTGATGATAATTCGTCACCATCCCGTCCGAATTGATTCCGTTTGGCAAGAATAAGCCAAGCAATGAGAAAGCAACAAGAACAAGAAAGGAGAGAAGGGTGAGCGCTCTCATCGCTTTTAGGTTATCTTTGTGATGCGTAACGAAAAAAGAAGAAACAAAAATGGATAATGCAGCAATGAAAGGAGGCAAGAAAAGACTCAAAGACTGCATCCAATTTTCCCATCTTAAGCTCATCTTGCATTCGTTTAAGAACAAGGTCAAGAAAGAAAAAACCATCGTTTCATAGAAAGACGACAAGGCATAATACCGTTGCGCCTTCTTCGTCTCCACGTGAACATTTTTATCCAAGAAACGCTTCTTCATAAACGCAACAATGATAGTAAAAGAATGGAGAGTTTGAAAATCGTTATTTGTTCTTTTTCACGAAATAATGGTACATCTTGCCTTACAAATCGTCTTCTTAAGCCTCATGTTCAAGAAAATAAGCGTTTCTTTGCGAAAAAGTATAAAAGGACCTTCGTCAAAATATCCAATGAAAAAGGCAGGATTGTACATGCATCGGGAACGAAAAATATCAGCGTGCGATAAATCCATGACATCGCGAAAGGAATGAGCCCCAATCCTAAAAGCACGCTAGCGATTGACCCTATCACTACCGAAAGAAAGCAAATCTTCGTAGCTGCGTTTCGCGTATATCCGAAAGAAAGAAGAAGACGCGCATCCCCTCTTCGATTTTCCGTTAAGCGATATAGCATCAAAGAAATAGCAATCGCTTCGATTACGAAAAACGCGCAGCAAACAGGCAACAAATAAGCCATATTGATATCTTTTACGGCATAGCAGCCGCTAAGATCAATGATTCTTTGTTCTCTATCCGTTCGCGTATGCTTTTTGATTTTAAGATGCATACTCATATCCGCGTGCTCCGAAAAAATAAAATCGGCGTCTCGCTTTGGATCTTGGATATACATTGTGACGCTTTTCCAAGGTAATTTTGTACTGATTGCCTGGAACTGCTTTTCACTGACAAGTGCTTCTTCTTCGTGTAGGTAAGATGCAATTTCTGCGTCATAACGAACATTAACTCCTGATGCGTAGAACGAACCAAAATCGGGGAATACCGACCAAGCGGAACCAAAATCAAAAATAGAATAATCAAGAAAATGCGTTCTCGAGGAGGGCAAATAGTAACGCATTTCATCGCTACAAAAAATTTCATCGCCTTTGATATCCACCGTTTTTTGATACCCCCTCTCCTTTAAAATGGTTGGGGATATGATCGTTCGCTCAATATTATCATTCAGCGTTTTTGCAATTCCTTCTCGGCTTGAGAAATCCACATTTGGATTCTCCCACATAAAACCATAAGCATGGAACGGCTCTACCGCTGGGTAATTCATATACGTATCTATGTTCACAACTGGAGAATTTAGATCTTTGTCCACGACTACATATGGAAGATATCTCCCATCAACCAAAATGGCATTTCCTTTAAATCGATAACCCCTTACTAGCATCGATTCATTAACCAAACAAGCGGTGTCACTACCAAGTCGTCGATAATTCGAATGAGAATCGCCTGATTGGACACAAAAATCCATATTGCTATCCAAAAGACGATTAAAAGAGTCTTTCTCTATTAAAGAAGAGCTGTGGTTTAAAGCATATTCGTCCCCTCCCCCGCGTATGAGATTTTTCCCATCAGTGGAAAGACTGATTTCGTCCCCCGCTTCGAGAAGATTAGAAATCTCATATTTAATATTCGTGGATGAGCAATTGGTATATGTGCTTCCCATAAACAAAAACGCAAGCGAGCAAATAAGGACAATCAAAAACGAGAAGAAATCACGGAAGAACAGCTTTTTGCCCAAGAAATATTTATAATCTCTTCTTTCTCTAAGAAGATTTGTCGGCTCACACGGTCCTTTATCCTCGTAAGAATCTTCTTTAATCAATCCGTCTTGTAACGCTAAAACATATTTGTCTTTTTCTTCGAAGAACAGCGAATCGTGAGTAACGACGATAGTGAGTTTATCTTTAGAGGCGGACTGCAAACGCTCAATCACTTTAAGCGCGTTTTTCTCGCTTAAATTGGCGGTTGGTTCGTCCAAAAGAAGGATTTTCCGCTTGCTACGAATCGCCGCTTCAAGATAATCAAGAACCCTTTCCCCCTGGCTAGGGCTTTCTTTCTTCTCCCCTTCTCTCTCGCTTTTCCATAATTCATCACGAAAGAAAGAATTCTCTTTGCTATTCAAAAAGGATATGTCGTTATCTCCTTGGAACAAGTAAGCAAAATATTTTTTGCGTAATCCCGCTTTCTCTTTTTCTTTTAGTGAAGAAATATCGCGCCCACAAACGATTAATGATCCTACGTAGCGATCATCCAATAGGCCAATGATTCGTAGAAGCGTGCTCTTGCCCGCTCCATTGCTCCCCTTGATGAGAAAGAATCCCTTCGAAGGAAAAGAAAACGAAACGTCATTGAGCACGTTTTTCTTTCCAAACGTTTTGCGGATATTTTTTCCTTCAATGAGTGTCATTTGTTACCCCCAATATGAATGATCTTGTCAAAATGGAGTGGGACACGCCGAGGAGAAGCCATCACAAGAAGACGCGTTTTGCTCGCTTCCATAAGCAAATGAAAAATCTGTTCGATGTTCACTTCGTCCAAATAAAACAGACCTTCGTCCATGAAGACGATTTTCTTTCGCGTATGACTCACTAAATAAGCAACGCACATCTCCATTTCTCCACCCGATAAAGAAGATGGGTAGCGTTCTTTGAAAGGTGCTTTATCAAGAGAATCAGTATCAAAGAGTTTCATGTTTTGTATCATCGTTAACGCATTATCAAAATTACCATTGGGCGCCAAATAAATGGCGTTCTTTTTTCTTGTAATAATTTTATCCAATGAGAATTCGCTCATATCGACATCATCGTAATAGATTTTGCCTTCGTTTGGTTTGAGCAAACCCGCCAAAATCAGTAGAAGCGTTGTCTTCCCGCTCCCATTCTCGCCATCAATTAAAATTAATCCAGTGTCAGGAAGCGTGAACGATAAATCGGAAAATAGAGTTCTTTCTCCGATATGCATACCTAGTTTTTCTACGCGGATCATGCGGAAATCCTCCGAATGTTCCTCACCAATTGTTTTGGTCGATAGGCAATAAGGATGTAGGCAAAGAAAATCACAATGACCCCTAGGCTCAAAAAGAGTAGCCACGTGAACACGGGATCAAAGCGCGCGACGATGATTACGCCTTCATACGGGCTCCTCAGAAGACTGAAAAAATTTAGCTGGCTAGAAAGAGAAGCAGCGATAATGAGGATAGGCAATAAAGTCGGCAGCAAAACAGTGAGAATCAGTTCCAAGAAAATGCCCGTCCTCGTTCCGCTTCTCATGAAAGAACGGGTGAAGTGGTCCTTTTCTTGATAATAAACGATAGTCAATGCCGCGAACAAATACGCAACGAATACGGCAGTAACAAGCAGCACATAAACCGTCTCCCAGAATTCAAAAAGAGAAAAGGTAAGTCCTCGTTCAATCTCCTTTGAATCGACTCCTTTTGGGTTATAAACGCATTCTACGAAGAATAATTCGCTTTTTCGTAAAGAAAGTAAAGTGCCACGATTCGTAGAATTAGACAAAACATCCCACTCCAAAAAATAATCGAATTGTTTCGATAACACATCGAAAACACGATCTGAGACAACCAAGACATAATCTTGTTCCTCACCAATATCAACAACATGAAAAGAATCGGGGAAAACGGATTGAAGGTCAGGGGCGTTCCGCTTTTGAATCCCTTCGATTTTATATCCTTTTATCGTAGGGAAATAAAACGTATCACCATAATATTTTGCCGAACAAGCGATTTCGTCATCGGCGAGATCCCTTTTTAAAGAAGAGTTATCAAATTGATATAATGACCTTTTGTAAATGCTCATTCTTTTAAAAGAGACGTTACCACCATCACCTTGAATCGGAAAATCGACGTGAATGCAACTAGAAATCGCACTAGAATCAAAGGACGAAGAAAAATAAATCGACTTATAAGGAACCGATGCAACGATTTTAGTCGGAAGAGTAATTCTCGCATAAGGGGTAGTAAAATCGAGCGTATCCGGGCGCCCGAGAAGTAGATATGTCTCTAAATTCAACTGAAAATACCCCTTCTCGATATCCTCTTTCGGATAATAAGAAATAACGTCGTCCTTATTCTTTGTTTCAGCAACGAATTGCTTGACATCACCAAAATAAGAATGAACCGTTTTTTCGATGTCTGCTTTGCTTTGATCGCCGATTTTATTTGGCTTCAAATAATAAATGGAATTATCAAAAATATTGTTGTCAATCGTGCCTTTGACATCAGCGTTTAAGAAGCCGATAAAGCCAGCAAAAAGGAAACTGAAGAGAAAGGAAAAAAGGAAGGAAATTACGAAACGAAACGCACGTGTACGATTAATTGAGCTTAATTTCAATTTCACCCGTATTCGCTCCCTCCCTTTCATTCGCACTTCCAATTACGCCATATCCGACTTCAGCAAATGAACTGAATTTCATAGTCATCTTTTCCGAATAGGATTCGTCTCCGAAAGCAAATGAATAATAGAAACTAATTGCGTTTGTCGATGGGTGATAATAATTCAAAGGTTCGTTTCCGCATTCGGCATCTGTACCTTCATGCATAGTTTTCTCTAGATTGGATGCATACATTCGTTGAGATTCGCTACCACTATCAGATTTATACTGATCATCGGAATTAAAAGTCCATAATGCTTGAAACGATTTACTATTGGTTGACAGATAGTTATTTACCAATAATTGAAATCGATCGCCTGGAAGACTAAGGTAGCTTTCGTTTTGTGAAGAAACAGCGCCTGCACCATAAAAAGATAGCGGTAGAAATGCGTAATAAGTAGCAACTGGCACCAACACGTCTTCGCCGTTATTCAAAAGCTTGCCATTATAGTAGCAGTTATCAATAGATCCTTCATGGTTTTTGTCATTACCAAAACAGTCATCGCTACTCGTGTAAATCAATTTTCCGCGTTTGGAAAAAGCCTGTCCCAATTGAAATTCTAATCCGAACCATTTTAATCTCACGGGATCTTCCGGATTCATCCATCCGAACGCATCGACCTGGTGTTTAATCTTGCTCGGATTAATTTCGATAGTCATTTTTGTATTAATTACTCGAGTGTGTATTGGAGGTTGATAAATCGTCAATTGATTCATTTCTAAGCATTCCCAAGTGATTGTGTTTTTGGTCATCCAATCCTTTTTGGCTGATTCTACAGTGAACGTTTTCTCCCCATTGCTGCAGCATTTAACAACGTTTGAAATAGATTTCCCATCAAAAACCTTGCTTTGATAAAGCACGTCATTTGTGCTCTGAGCATTAGGTACGCTGCTCATACATAAAAACGTTGCAAAAATCCCAAAATAACGTCTTATTTTCATAATGCCGTCCCCCTCGTAAAGGACACTATCAATATAGGATGTTTTCTCAGAATAACAAGAAAGAAAACATAGAAAAATCTAAACAAATTAGCCTTATTTATTAAGAATTAGAGAATTTAAAAACAAATAAAATGCGAAATTATATAGACGATAAGCAAATAATAAACGACTCGATTTATCCTTATTTTAATAATTTTAATGATGCTGTTTACCATGAAGAAATCGATTCGGTTTTTTCGTATTTTCTAATGTATTTGCTTCTTCGATGTCTTCTCTTTGGCATTAACCAATGTCGCGCGTTCACCAAAACGTGGTTTTCCTAGCGTAAAATCGTTAGTAGTAGACAATTGATGTTTGAATATAGGAAAAGGGCTTTCGCATAGTCGCCTTGTTTATAGAAAAATAGCGAAAACCAGTCAGGAATTACGCAAGGAATAATTTGATATCGTCTTCAACGAGTTTGCAGTCTTTCTCATTCAGAATCTCATGTCTCATGCCTTCATAGATGTGAAGTTCAACACTTTTAACACCGAGTTTCTTATACATATCCGCAAGCGCTTTCGGACCTTTCCCCCATGCCCCGACTGGGTCATCACTCCCAGCGACAATTAAAATCTTCTGGTTCTTATCGATCTTCTTGAGATTCTTTCGCATGTAAAGCGTTCTTAGTCCGCGGAGGAACTCATGCCAAAATCCGTTTGTGGCAGGATATCCGCAATAAGGGTCAGCCATATAATCGATAATGTTTTGCTCATTCGCGGAAATCCAATCGTTTTCTGATTTTGGATTCTCAATCTTGCTTAAGTATTTCCCCCACGCGATTTTTTGGATCCGTTTCCCTTCTTTGTCCCAGTTCTTTTTATTGACAAGGAATTTCGCAGCGATGAAGCCAGCTCTTAGCGTGAATTTCGCATTTGGGCCATTGCTCGACATGATGATGACTTTATCTACAATCCCAGGATGCCTCTCTAAGAAGCACTGCGTCATAAACGAACCCATGGAGTGGCCCATCAAGGCAAGCGGTTTCCCTTCCTTTTTTAGGCGTAACGCCATAAGACCTAAAGCGTCTACGTTATCAAAGAACGCTCCTTTATGCCATTTCTCTTGGTCTTCGATTTTGCTCACATTGAGTCCTTGCCCAAACGCATCCATGATGTATACGTTATATCCTTCTTCGTTGAGCATTTTGGCAAATGGCTCATAACGGGTTGCGTGCTCACACATGCCCGTTTGAATTAAAATATTTTTAGTGGTTCCTTCTTTTTTGTATGAGGCGCCGAAAATCTTTTTGTTGTTCGGCAAAACGACTTCGAATTTTTCCATATTATTATTCCTCTACTTTCCTAATCATACGTCAAAACGTAAAATTCGTCCACGTTATAGGCATAGAGGTGTAAGAAAAGGCCATATTAAATGGCCTATTTCTATTCATGTTTTATTGAATGCCGTTCGGATTCTTCTTTTGGAAGTTATAAGCATCGCGGCATGCGTCAACGATGGTAAGAGTCGCCTTCCAATGAAGTTCTTTTTCTGCTTTGTCGCAAGAAGCGTAGTTTTCGGTAACATCACCCGCACGACGCGGAAGCACTTCGTAAGGAATCTTAATTCCGTTCGCTTTTTCAAACGCGTGAACAAGTTCAAGAACGCTCGTGCCCTTCCCTGTTCCGAGGTTATAAATGAGGAGCCCATTTGTTTCTTCGAGCTTTTTAAGGGCCGCGACATGGCCTTTTGCGAGATCGACAACATGGATGTAATCGCGAATGCCCGTTCCGTCAGGTGTTGGATAGTCATTACCGAACACTCTTAGATACGGAAGCTTTCCAATCGCCACTTGTGTGATATATGGCATTAGGTTATTTGGAATGCCTGTTGGATCTTCCCCAAGTAGGCCTGAAGGATGCGCACCGATTGGGTTGAAATAACGAAGCAAGATGACATTGAGTTCTGGATTCGCTTTCGCAGTATCTTTCAAAATGCGCTCAATCATAATCTTCGTTTCGCCGTATGGGTTCGTGGCTTCGCCAATCGGATCCGTTTCTAGAAGTGGAACCCGCTTTGGCACACCATAGACTGTCGCACTACTTGAGAAAATGAAGGAATGGCAGCCGACTTCTTTCATGATTTTAAGAACGTTTAAAGCCGTTCCTAAGTTGTTTTGATAATACTCGATTGGTTTCTGCACAGATTCGCCAACTGCTTTGTAACCAGCAAAATGAATTACCGCATTAATTTCGTTTTCCGTAAAGATCTTTTTTGTGGCCTCGTAATCGGTAACATCTACTTCATAAAACTTTGGACGGACATGGGTGATGGTTTCGATACGATCGAGAACGGATTTTTTCGCGTTGTATAAATTGTCCGCGATAATCGGGTTATACCCGTTTTGGATGAGCTCCACCACGGTTTCACTTCCAATGAAGCCAAGCCCACCAGTAACTAAGACATTTTTGTTCATAAGAATTCTCCTTTACTTCTTCTTTCCTTTGTCTTTGTTTTTTGTTTTTCTCGTTTCTTGTTTGTGTTTTGCTTCTGCTATGCGTTCCGATTCGGCCATGGAAATCTTCATTTCCCGTTTCATCTCATGGGCACCCCTGCTATTGACAGCTTCCCAGATCGCCTCTCCGTGCATATCTTCCGCGATAGCTTTTAGTATCGCTTTGGAAAGGATTTGGTTCACCTCAGATTGAATTGCTAGGCGAAACGCCGTAAGACCAAGCGCGTCGCGAAGATTGCTTTCCGCTTCGGGATTGTGAGAAGTAACCTCTTTATTATATCTTCTTTCATAAGATTCGATTTTCGAAAGTACAACGCTCGCTTTATCTTGAACAACGTCATTGCTCATGGAAGCAAAAAAGCGATACAAAACACTTTTATCGCTTGAAACACGAGAGTCCATTTCAATGAGTAACGATAAATCCGTCATTGAAAGAGTATCCTTCAGGCAGGAAATCGCAAGGAGGTAGCCTAAATGCTCATTTGTGTATTTTTTCTTTTCAGGTGCTTTTAGCATCCCTGCTTTGACGTAATTATTCACCATGAACGAGGTTAATTTGTTTTTCTCGCCTGTGCTTAAAGGAGCCAATACGTTATTGATGTACAAAATAACTTGTTCCATGTACAAAGGGACGGAAGGAAGCATCTTATAATCTGGCAAGGAAAAAGAAGATACCTTCTCTAGCCATTTTTTTAATTCTTGTGTTTCTTTTTCCATAATTTATCTCTTTGCGAGTTCTTCTTTGAGCAAACGTGAAACTTCAGCAGGATTGACTTTCCCATGACTTAGCTTCATGACTTGACCAACGAGGAAGCCTAAGGCTCTATCTTTGCCCGCCTTATAATCCGTAATGGATTGGGGGTTGGCTTCCAAAGCATCTTTCACGAATGCCATAATCGCACCAGCATCGCTCACTTGAGCTTCGATGTGGAGAGCCTTCTTCGCTTCCTCCGGTTTCATTCCGGTATCCAAAACCTTGAAGAGGATGTCCGCGCATTGCTTATGAGACAAGCCACCACTTTCCTGCATCGTGACGATTGTAGCAAGCGTAAGTGGCGATAACGGTAATTTCCCAATGGAAATGTTTTTCTTATTGAGATAGGAATTGATTTCCACGATGAGGAAATTGGCGAAATTCTTCGGATTTTTAACGCTAGAAGCGCCTTCTTCGAAATATTTCGCCATCATGGGATCACTTAAGATAATCGTCACATCATCTTTCGCTAAACCCATGGCTAGATATCTTTCTTTCTTCGAATCATAGAGCTCTGGGCAAGTCGCAATGGCATCATTCACAAAAGAATCGCTCAATTTGATTGGCGTGATGTTTGGCTCGGGGAAATATTTATAATCCACCGCATCCGTTTTCACACGCATGAGAATGGTTTTCCCGCTTGCCTCATCGAAACGCCTTGTTTCTTGACGCACTTGTTCGCCACGCAAAAGAACACGGCTTTGGCGCTCAATTTCGTAATCGATAGCAAGAGCGACATTCTTCAACGAATTGATGTTCTTGACTTCGACTTTCGTGCCGAATTCTTTGCTGCCAATGGGGCGAATGGAAACGTTGGTGTCACAGCGAAGTGACCCTTCCTCCATCTTTCCATCGCTCGTCCCGCTATAAACAACGATATTGCGTATCCCTTCCACGTATTTTTGAGCCTCGTAACCATTTTTGAGGTCAGGCAAGGAAACGATTTCCACAAGTGGGGTTCCCGCACGGTTATAGTCAAGGAGGGTGTAATCCAAGAAATGCTCCTGCTTGCAGGTATCTTCTTCCATATGAATTCGTTCAATCCCAATTTTTCGTTTTGAGCCATCTGGTTCTTCGATTTCAATATAGCCGTTTGATCCAATTGGGCGACGTTGCTGCGTGATTTGGAATCCTTTTGGAAGATCGCTGTAGAAATAATTCTTTCGGTCAAAATGGAGGGTATGGTCAATATTCATATGAAGCGCGTTCGCCACACGGATGGCATTGATGACCGCAGCTTTGTTGACGACTGGCATTGTACCAGGAAAAGCCATATCGAAGGGGGTGACTTCGCTATTTGCTTCGCGTGAAAAACCATTCGGAGAAGAAGAGAACATCTTCGATTTGGTTTTCATCTGAACATGGATTTCTAGACCGATAACTGCTTCGAAGTTCATAAATTGCCCTCCTTTTTGTTCAAAACGCTGACTTCCGATAAACCGCTTAAAACTTCAAAAGCATGGGCGATTTGAAACAGTTTCTTTTCTTCAAACGCGCGTCCCATGAAATTGATTCCTATAGGCATGTCGTTCATAAAACAAAGCGGTAAAGTAATAGAGGGAAGACCCGCGAAATTCCCCAAGCAAAGATGATTATCCGCGATAAGGTATTCGTCAGATAATTTATCGTTACTCGCAATGGCTTTCGGAGCGATGCCCGGCGCTGCTGGTGTATAAATAAAATCGTAATCTTTTAGAATTTCATTCACTCGTTCCACGATTTTGGCGCGGTTTCTTTGCGCACGGAGGAACAGTTCTTCCTGGTTCTCTTTCATTAACGCATAAGAGCCAATGACGAAGCGGCGCTTGATAAGCTCGCCAAATCCGGCAGTTCTTGCGTTGTACATGACTTCTTGATAAGTATTCCCGCCTTTGAAAGGACCAAATTTTATACCATCAAGATTGGCGTCATTGCTCGTTGCTTCCGCACAAGAAATGACGAAATAGGTGGCGTATAAGCTCTCTAACATGTCTTTCCCAAAAAGAACTTCTTCAACTATCGCGCCTTCTTTACGAAGTGCTTCAAGGGAAGCGTTCCAATGACGAAGGAGTTCCTTGTTCGTCAGACTATCGACAATATCTTTGATAACGGCAATCTTAAGCCCTTTGATTGGCTGATTCATGTCGGATTCGTATTTCTCCACCGCTTTTTCGCTTGAAGTGGAGTCTCTTTCATCGCGGCCTGCAAGGGCATCGAGAAGAACTGCGCTTGTATAAACGTCGCGAGAAAAATAGCCAACGTGATCCAGCGATGGGGCAAAAGGGAATAAACCGAAGCGAGAAATTCTCCCCCAAGTTGGTTTCATGCCAACAAGTCCCGCATAAGAAGCGGGTTTACGGACAGAATCGCCTGTGTCACTGCCCAAAGCGAAAGGAACAATCGATGCGGCAACCGCGGCGGCGCTCCCGCAGCTACTCCCACCAACCAAACGTTCGTGAGATGGGTCATACGGGTTAAAAGTTGCGCCTAAGTGCCCTGTGGTGCCAGTCCCGCCCATTGCGAGTTCATCCAGCGTAGATTTGGCGACCATGACCGCTTTCGCCGCTTTCAGTTTTTCAATCACCGTTGCATCGAAAAGAGGAATATAGCCATTTAAAATATTGCTGGATGCATTCGTCTCAATTCCTTTAGTGCTGAAATTGTCTTTTGCAACATAAGGAATCCCCCAAAGAGGGTTATCTATTTCTGGTTCAACAAGAGAAGAAGCGAAAGATAAAGCCTCTTCGTCGCAAATCTTTTCAAATGCGTTATCGCTATTTTCGTGGCAGCGTTTGAGCGCTTCTTTCGTCAAATCTAAAGGAGTGACTTCTTTTTTGACTAATGCGTTATGAAGCCCTTCAAGAGGTAAATCCAAATAATTCATCATTGCACCACCTTTGGAAGCTTGATTTGATTGTCTTTCACACTTCCTGCATTTTCTAATGCCTCTTTTTGCGTCAAAGGCTCTACGGGTTCATCCTCTCGCAAATACGAAGTTGAGCAATCGAAAGGGAAAGTCATCGGCTCGTAGTGATCAAGCCCCTGAATTTTTCCGATTTTCTCCATCTGCTTTTGGAGGGTGAGGAATTCTTCATAAAGTGTTTTATATTGCTCATCGCTAAGATCGAATAGAAGACGGTTCGCCGCGTCTTTGAGCACATCCATCGTTATCGTTTTCATACTCACTCTTTTCTTTCTAGAAAAGAATACCACAAGTTCTCATTCGATTAGAAAAGAAAAGAGGATATTCTCCTCTAATCTTGATTATCGCTTTCGCGGTAAATGGCTTTTAATTCCTCTTTGTTGAATTCTTTTGGAACGGGATAAAGGGGGTTGGCTTCTTTGTCTGCGTGGCGCGACAAAGCCTCTAAGTCCTTATCGTTTTTGATTAAATGGTCGAACTTTGCGGGGATATCCATTTTGCGATTCATTTCATTAATCCAAGCAATAACAGCCTCTGCCTTCTCTTTTTTGCTGCTCAATGGGTCGATTAAATTCAAATCGTCAGAAACTTCCGCAAGACGAGCGTAAGCGTTTTTGCCATACGCTTTTAAAACGTGAGGCAATAAAACAGCATTCGCAAAGCCATGCGGCACATTATAAAAGCCACCTAATGCGTGAGCCAAGGCGTGGACATATCCTACATAGGCTCTCGTAAAGCTTACACCCGCTAAATAAGCAGCTTTTTGCATGTGGGCACGAGCTTCTTCATTGTGCGGATCCTCATAAAAAGCGTAGAGGTTGTCTTTTACTAGCTTCATCGCTTGAAGCGCATATTCTTTCGTTTTCCTTGTCGATGCTCTGCCAATATAGGATTCAATCGCATGTGTCAAAGTGTCCATGCCCGTTGAAGAAATGATCTTTTTGGGAAGTCCTTCGAGAAGCGAATTATCGAGAATCGCAACGTCTGGAATAATATGCGGATCGTTAATAGAAAACTTGTCTTTTGTTTTCTCATTTACAATAACCGCGCATACGGTTGCTTCGCTCCCCGTTCCCGCGGTTGTTGGTATCGCAACTAGAAATGGAATTTTCTTCCCAACGGACAACACGCGTTTGAATTTGGAAAGGCCCTTATTCGGGTGCACCGCTTTCACACCGACCGCTTTTGCGGTATCCATGGAAGAGCCTCCGCCAAGTGCGACAATAGAATCGCAGCCTTCCTGTTGATAAACGGAAAAAGCTTCTTCGATGACCGCGAATGTGGGATTTGGGCACACCTTATCATAAAAAGAATACGAAATACCTTCATTCGTCAATACTTCCAAAAGGCTTTTGTGAAGACCTAAAGAAACGATACCTGGGTCAGTAACAACAAGTGGGTGCCACTTTTTTTCGCTTTTGAGCAAAGCAGGCAATTTATCGATGGAGCCTTTCCCCTCCACAACTTTCGGCTCACGAAAGTTCAAAAATGAGGCTGCAATATACATGACTCCTTGATAGAATCGGCAAAAACATTTACGGAAAATATTCATGGTGTTCAAGAATTTGATTGTTGATTAGGCTTTCAAACAATTCTCCTTTCGCCTGTATGATAGAACCGTTATTCACAAAAAGACAATGTTCGATACAAGAAATTTAGAACGCGGAAACGACAAAATCCAATCATCAATGGATTGCTTGCGATAAGAAGCAAACAAAGCGGTTCTTTCCTTAAACCATTTTCGTTATATAAATATGAAATAGGGGTGCTTTTTTGGCGCGCCCGAGGTGATTCGAACACCTGACCGATAGTTTCGAAGACTATTGCTCTATCCAGGCTGAGCTACGGGCGCGTATGGGCGGAATTATCCGCCAATTTTATTGAGGTGAGATAAGGCTTCTTCCTCATCCATCACTTCAATGCCTAACGCGGTCGCTTTGTCTAATTTGCTTCCCGCGCCAGGTCCAGCGATGACGATATCGGTGTTTTTGGAGACGCTTGAGGCGCAATGCGCGCCAATGCCTTCAAGAATTTCCGTCATCTGCGGACGCGTATATTTTACTAGAGTTCCCGTCAAAACAATCGTTTTTCCGTAAAAATAACTATTTACGTCCACTGTATCTGTTCCTAAATAGGCGAAATTTAGGTTGTCTGCCCTTATACGTTCAATCAAAGAAAGATTCGTTTCGCTATGGAACCAATCGTAAATGGATTTGGCAGCGACTGGGCCAACATCTTTAATTTGAAGCAAGTCTTCCTCTTTCGCTTCCTTTACCGCATCGAGTGTCTTGTATCTTCTCGCCAATATTTTGGCCATTTTCTCGCCCACTTCTTTAATACCAAGTCCGAAAAGAAGTCGTTCCAAAGATTGTTTTTTCGAGTCCTGTATCGCCTTAATTAAGGCATTGATGGATTTGTCACTCCATCCATCGAGGTCTTTGATTTCGCTCGCGTGATCCTCAAGACGATAAATGTCAGGAATATCTTTTAAGAAACCTTCGCCAAAGAACTCTTCGACGACTTTATCCCCCATTCCGTCAATATCCATCGCATTGCGAGAAGCAAAATGAATCATCCCTTCGATTTTGCGGGATCCACAGTTTGGATTAAGACAATAATGAAGACCTTTTACGCGCGTTAAAGGCCCACCGCATACAGGGCAGAATTCAGGCATAATCCATGGCTTTTCATTCCCTGTTCTCCGGTTGACAATCGGCCCTGTTACTTCAGGAATGACATCTGCGGCTTTATGAAGACCGACGATATCTCCGATGAGTAACCCCTTATCTTTTACGAAATCTTCGTTATTGAGAGTCGCTCTTTGAACCAGACTTCCAGCGACACGAACTGGTTCAAGGATCGCGTTCGGAGTAACTCTTCCCGTTCTTCCAATGGTAATAACAATATCTAAGAGTTTCGTTGTGACTTCCATCGGTGGGAATTTATAAGCGATTGACCACTTTGGCTCTTTCGCGGTATAGCCAAGTATGTCATAGTCGTCAATGTTATCCACCTTGAACACCAAGCCATCGATATCGTAAGGAATGCTCGGCCTTTTTATTGCATATTCGCGCATATAAGCGATCACTTCTTCAATCCCGTGCAATCTTCTTCTTTCGTGATTAGTCCGGAAGCCCAAAGAATCAAGATAATCAAGTGAATCGCTATGAACGTGGAAACCTAATTCGCGTGCGTTCACCAAATAATACCAATATGCTTCTAAGCCTCGCGAGGCAGCGATGCTACTATCTAATTGGCGGATAGAACCAGCGGCCGCATTTCGAGCATTCGCGAATAATGGTTCGCCTGCTTTTTCTCTTTCTTCATTAAGACGCGTCAAAGATGCGGCAGGCATATATACTTCGCCACGCACTTCGAAAGAACGTTTCTCTTTCACGCGAAGAGGGATGGAATGAATGGTGATTACGTTGGCGGTAACGTCTTCTCCTGTCACGCCATCTCCACGCGTCACGCAATATTGTAGTTCCCCATTTTCGTAAATCAGTGACATGCCCAATCCATCAATTTTCACTTCCCCCATATAATCGACGACATCTTTATGGAGGGTGGCACGCACTTTCGCGTCCCACTCGCGCATTTCCTCTTCGTTATAGACATTGCCCAAAGAGAGCATTAATCGCTTATGCGGGATTTTCTTAAAACCATCTTGGACGGCCCCGCCGACTCGTTGCGTTGGGGAATTCTTCTTCTTTAACCCTGGAAATTCTTCTTCAAGAAGTTTTAACTCGCCCATAAGACGGTCAAATTCGGCATCGGAAACAGTGGATGCGTTTAAAATGTAATATTCGTAAGTGTAGCGGTCGAGTAATTTTGTTAGTTCCTCGATTCTCGTTTTTGCCTCTTCTATGCTCATGCCACTCCCCCTTTCTTGGAGATTCTTTTTAATTTTGGATGTGAGGCAAGGAGCGTCTTTTTGCCTACCTCATCAAATTGAATGACAATAATCGATTTATCAATGATATCCGTAACGGTTCCTTCGCCAAAAACTTCATGGCACACTCTATCGCCGAGCTGCCAATCGGTAACACCATTGGTAGCCTTTGGCTTTGTCTCTTGCTGTGGCTTTTCCTTTTTTGTCTCTTCGAAAGGAGAAATGGAATCCCCGTCGCTAAAGAAAGATGGGGCGAAGGAAGAATTTCCTTTCCTTTGGCCATAGTTAGATGGACGAGAGGAACCCCAAGAATGCCACCCATTTCCTACGTGATATTCATCATGAGGGACTTCAATTCCTGCCTCTTTGAAGTAAGAAGACGGGATAGAGTGAGAATCGGTAACATAGCTATAACTGGTGTTCGTGGATAGATATAGACGTTTTTTCGCGCGTGTGAAAGCGACATAGGCGAGTCTTCTTTCTTCTTCAGTGCCATCTCTCCCCGTTTCTGCTTCCGCTCTCGCGCTTGGAAAGGCGCCTTCGTTCATACCGATGATGAAGACATAGTCGAATTCCAAACCTTTCGCAACATGGATGGTCATCAAAGAGACGTAATTACCGCCATTCATATCATCTTGACTCGTCAAAAGAGTCACGTTTTGGAGATATTGTTCAAAGGAAGAATCGGGGTTTTTCTCGATAAAATGATTAATGTCATCGAATAAAGCGTTCACGTTTTTGATACGATCTTCATCAGGATCTTCCGTCTCCGCTAAATAATCGAAATAGCCGATGTTCTTCGTGAATTCTTTAAGAACGCTAGCGAATGTTTCGCCAGTATTTTCACTCATTTGGTGCTTCGTTTTTTCCATTTCTAGCATCAAATCTCGCAGTGTGTTAATGGCCTTGGTAGACACTTTTGTGTTCGGAAAATCGTCAATTTGATGGATATATTCGTATTCGGACAAATGGGCGAGGGTGGCTTCGTTATGGATTCGCTCAAGAGTCGTTTCTCCGATTCCGCGTTTTGGCACATTCACAATCCGTTCAAAAGAAACGTTGTCGAGGGGGTTCGTCAACAAAGAGAAATAAGCAAGAAGGTCTTTGACTTCCATTCGTTCATAAAAACGAAGCCCACCAAAAATGCGATAAGGAATACCTCTGTCCTTTAATTCCGATTCAAAAGGCCGAGTCAAGTAGCTCGAACGATACAAAATCGCAATATTACTATAAAGAGGATTTCCTTCTTCATTACGTTGCTTGTTAGCAATCTTTTGAATTTCTCCTGCCACCCATTCCGCTTCTCGTTCAGGCGTGCCAGTTTGCTTCACAGAAATTGCTTCCCCTCCTGGAGCACGTGTGAACAAATTCTTTGGCACACGCTTTTTGTTGTTTGCGATGAGCCGGTTCGCTGCATCCAAAATCACTTTGGTGCTGCGATAGTTTTCATCGAGAATAATGGTTTCTGCACCAGGGAAACGATTTTCAAAATCAACGATGATCGCTTGGTTTGCCCCTCTCCATGTGTAAATTGTCTGGTCTGGATCGCCGACGACAAACAAATGAGAATCGTCGCGTAAAAGAAGCTTCATCAATTTCATTTGAGTATCGTCTGTATCCTGGAATTCATCAACGAGCATATAATCAAAACGCCGTGACCAAGCATCTCTCACTTCAGGATAATCCTCTAAGATTTTCAGCGTCTTGCAAATCAAATCATCGAAATCGAGAGCGATATTCTGCGTTTTTCTTTTTTCATATTCCGCAAAGAATTTATAAGAAATCTTTTCGTCCTCGTAAAGAGAATTATTCGGATTGATATCATCTGGATAAAGCCCCTTCATTTTCTTTTTGCGGATATAGGCAAGGGCTCTTTTTACGACGTCATCACCTTTTTTATAGCCAAGATCGGGAGCGATGGATTTCACGAGCCTAGCTTGGTCATCATCGGAATAGATTGTGAAGCCAATAGGGTAAGAAGCATTCGCTTCTTGAAAATCTTCAACTTCTTCCCCTGTCGCTTCATTAAAAAGAATTCTCTTTGTCTCTTTTTTATAAGTGAGGTATTGATGCTCCGCCCGCAAAAAGCGAGCGCAGAAAGAATGGAATGTCGAAATATGAAGATTTGGACGAGAACCTCCTGTGATTTCACTGACGAGTTTTGCGGCTCTTTCGCTCATTTCACCCGCAGCTTTATTCGTAAAGGTGAAAGCCAATATGCGAGAAGGGTCCACATGGAGTTCACTGATCAAATAAGCGATTCTATAAGTTAGGACACGAGTTTTCCCGCTCCCTGCGCCAGCGATGACGCGAACAAATTGCGCCGTACTCGATACGGCTGCGTACTGCTTGTCGTTTAATAAAGATGCGTAATCCATAATTTTTGCCCATAAATTATACCCTCTTGCCATTTTCTCTAATAGAGAAAGCAAAATGTTTTTATACGCTTTATAAAGAAAGGCGGAAAATTATCGTGACGATGAAAGAAAATGCGAAATCATTCAAAAAAATGGATAATTAACGTATGTTAGCGATGAAAGAAAGAAAAGGAGCCAGTCAGAATATCGCCTTTGCCGCGATACTCGTTGCCGTTATCGCTGTTTTTTCTCTACTTTCCGCTTGGATTCCGCTTTCAGCGATTTTTATCATTCTCTTCATCCCGCCTCTATCTGCTTTAGCGGTTGAATATTGTGAGAGAAAATACGCATGGTTATTCCTTCTTAGTGCTTTAGGCGTGTCCATCGCTGTGACGGCAAATAATTACATCGACACCCTTTTTTATGTTTTCCCAGGTATTCTTTCCGGCTTCTTTTATGGATATTTAAGAAAAACGTCTATCCCCATTTCTTTGAACGTCTTTTTTAGTTCTTTGCTTTCTATGGGGCTCAATTATCTATCCTTGCCCCTCATCCAAGCCATTTTCCAAGTCGATATGATTTCTTTTACCCTCACTCTTTTCCATCTCCAAGAGACGGAAAATATTCTCTATATCGTACCTGCCTTCATTTTTTCTTTGTCACTTGCGGAAATCACGATATCTCATTTGATCATCGAAATTCTTAACGCTCACCTTCATTATCAGGGGAGGTGCGAAACAAAAGTCGCCCTCTTATATCCTTTTATCTCTTTGCTTTTTGCCGCCTTATCGATTGGGATGGCTTTCCTTTGCCCCTATCTGGGCTTTCTTTTTCTAGTCTTTTCTTTCTATTTTGCTTTAGCGGGTGATTTTTGCTTCATCCAAAAAGGGAAAAAGATTCATTTTATCGTCTTAGGATGTTTATTCATTGCCTCCTTTTTTCTCTTCGCTTTCTTTTACAGTTCATTCCCAAAAGACACTGGTTTATTACTTCTTTCAATTTTCTTGCTAGCTAATGATTTCGCGATAGCCCCAATCGGTTTACAATACCTTTTTGAGGAAAGGAAAAATGGAGAAGCCAACAAAAAGTAGCAATTTCTTCAAAAACTTCGGAATGGGTTTGGTTTACACGATTGTGTTCCCACTCATCGTCGTAGCTTCTTTTGTGTATGGCTTCATCGGTTTTTGCACTTGGTTAGCGTCTGGAGTCGGAGGGATCATCCGCTTTTTCAAAGGAGAGGAATTCTATCCGACGCTTCGTGAAGATAAAGAGGTGGCTCTAGTGATGAAAACACAGCACGACGCGATGCTAAATGGCGTTCCACCAGCCCCTGATCCAATTCAACCAGGACCATCATCGAATTCGGTCTATGTACAGAATAACTATTATTCTCAGCCACAAAAGAATGCGGAGCCAGTCTCACAAACCACTCCCCCAGAAGCGAAGCCCTACATAGAAGGAAATGCGTCTTTCACCGCGCCTACTTTGTCACAAGATAATCCTGTAAATCCAACCCCAATCACGCAGAATCGACCCCAAATTCAAATCAATCAATCCTCACAAGAACCCCCTACTCTTGCGGCGATTCCGCCTTATTCCCCACAAGATAGCGCGCCCGAAGTCCATGTGGATCCATTAGGAGATGACAGCCATGACATTGTTCGTTGATGTAGTCAATAGCGAAAGCGACCGCCGACTTGTCATCGCGGCGTTTGTTATTCTAGTTGTCCTTTTCATTTTAATCGGCTTAATCGGGATGCTCATAAGAAGAATCATGCAGTGGCAAGGCTCAAAACTAGATGAGCTCGTTTCCCATGCGGTGCACTTCCGTATCCTTGAGGACGAAAAGCATTTCCGAAAATACGCAAAAACGAAATCAAAAAGACTATTTTACAAACAAGCTCTCCCTGCGATTGCGATTCTTTTCGTTTCCTTACTTTTCTATTTAATATACGCGGGCGTGACCGGTGAATGGGCACACGACTACTGGAAAGATTACGGAACGATATTCTTTTTATGGAATTTCGGCGATGAAGGAAGCTATGTCACTTTCTGGGGCATGAAACTCCTTGCAAAATGGCCACCGCTATCGAACGAACCTCATTTCGTCCCAGAGAATTATGCAAGTTACATTTTGTGCACGCTTTGGATCGTCGGACTAGCTTATTTCTTCGTCGCGAGTCAAGCATTTTTATCCCGCTCCTTCATGATTTCCCATCGTGCGAAAACGGTTTATAGCAAGTCGCTTGATGGTTACAACTATTACGATTCCATATATCCCGCGAATGGCGCAGCCAACCCATACACGGGAGTCAATTTATCGACGGGAAGGCCAATGCCACCGCAAAATAATTCTCAAAACCACCCTTAAAAGAAAAAACCATTGCCATTCGAAATTCTAAAAACAGCTCTTTTAGTTATGCAAGAGCATAGACGCTTAATAAACCATGCTGGTTAATATATTTTATAATTGGTTGACAAATTATTTTTGAAGGTTATATTTTAGGTATATTCGAAGCAAAAAGGAGTTTTCGATTCTATGGGCTATACAAGGTTTGGGAAAACGATAAGGAAACTGATGATCGACCATGACGAGAATTTGGGGACTTTGTCTAAACTATTGAACGTCAGCACGGCGTTCGTATCATCCGTTTTGACTGGCAATAAGGCCGTACCGGAGGAATGGTATTCAGCGCTTTGCGATCATTATGAATTAAATGAGAACGATAAAAACGATTTGTATGACGCTTATTGCGAGACGAAAAAGGCGCTAAAGGTGGATCTCTCCAACGTCCAAACCGATAAGAAGAAATTGGCTTTGGAATTTCAGCGTAGGCTACCCTCTCTTAGTCAGTCTGAGTTGAATTCAATTCGTAAGATATTGGAGGAGGATGACTAATGGATTATGTGCCAAGCATAATTTTAGGACGAGCCAAAATTAGGGAAATCTCCTGCTTTTTGAGAAAAATGTTCGATATAAGGACCGTCGTTTTCCCGGTCCTTAAGGTACTGGACAAAATGGAAAACAAATTCCCTGACAATTTGTATTATTCCGTTGAAGAAGACGATCACTTTGAGTCAGGCGTCATGGCCGCGCTCGAGACTAACGATTTCGAGCATTTTTGCATCAAAATTCGTAGGAGTGTCTATGATTCCGCGTTAATAGGAAACGGGGCATCGTTGGGTTTCATATGCCATGAGATGTGCCACTTCGTGCTAATTTTCCTTTTCGGCATCGGGCCGAAGATGTGCAGTCAAAACGGCCTAGTCTTCGCAAAAGCGGTTGGCTCGAAGCCAGAGAAACCTTATATGAGCATGGAATGGCAGGCAAAGGCGCTCTGCGGCGAGGTCATGATACCATACGAAAGATGTAAGAATTACAACATAAAACAGATTATAAGAAGAACAAACAGCTCACGTGAGCAAGCCCAATTCTTCTTAGACAGAGTGGCGGAGGAGGACAAAATATGAAAAGTATGACTAGAAAATAAAAACGCCCGCTTCCGCGAGCGCCCATCACGATACGCTAGTACCATGACTTGAACACGCACGATTCTAGCGTTGAGTGGTGATTTTGTCAAATTGCACAAAGGGCCGAGTGCCCTTAGGAGGAAAAAAGATATGACAAAGTCAGCATATCTTCTTTGCAATTATTTATGGTGAAGAAGAGCGATCTTAAGAAATTGCTAAACCTAGGTATTCTAGGCTATACAAATCGGACGTATCTCGTAGGCAAATACGATTTGCCTTATGTCAAGTGCCCAAACTTTGCGGATATTGATTATCTCGCCTTGTATTCCGAGACAAAAGACTATCAAAAAACAGATAGAACTGCGGTTTGCTTCTATCAGTACGATAGGACATTTGATGGCGTTAGCGGCATCTATAATGCCATCTACTATCACGACAAACGACTTCTTTCCAAATACAAGGAGAGGTTCAAAGGCGTCAGGTTCGCCATCGCCCCCGATTATTCGCAATGCGGAGACGTGCCGAAAATTGAAAACCTCTACCGCCTGTTCAAATCAAGAGTAGTTTCGCTTTGGCTGCTACTAGAATGCGACATTCTCGTTATTCCAAACATCAGCTATGCTAACGAAGATTACTTCGACGTGATGCTTGACGGGATGGAAGATTGCAGCGTGGTCGCATTCTCCACCAAAGGATCCGTGAGAAATGCAGGCCAGAGTAATTTGCTTCTAAAAGCCATCAAACGCACGGTCGATGGGCTTAAGAAGTTAAAGAAAATCATCGTTTATAGTGTGATGCCGGATGATTCTAGAACGCTAAAGCTCTTCGATTACGCTTTGTCGCATGGCGTAAGGGTTATCGTCCCTAGCAATCTTCTCAAAGAGAGAAACGCCGTCCGCCAAAAAAGGGGCCCTTATGGGAAGATATAAGGACAGCGGCCTGGGGATCGGGGCCGCCGGCTCCCCCCAAGGCAATATTTCTCAAATCGACGCCGAAGTAAAAGCGGAGGAACTGAGTAAATTCTATTCACCCTTCGATTCCTCAAAACTCATTTATAATGAGAGTAAGGAAAAATATGAGGGATACTTGCTAAATTTTGATCATCCAATTGGCGGTGCTAAGGCGAAGTTTTTAAAACAGACACTAGGCTATTCTAAGGCTGATAGCGAAAAATTGCATAAAGAGATTTGCAAGGCCGTGAACAACAAAATCCCATATAGCGTGGATTCCACGTTATATGGGATTAAAACTAAATTTAAAGTCAAACTAAATGGTAGCAATGAAAAATATGGGAGCGCTAACGTTATTGTGATAATTCAAAACAACTACGGAGAATCCACATGGAGAATTATTACTATAATCCCAGGCGAAAAAGAGAAGTGAGGAGTTGTGTATGAATGAATTAGATTGCGTGAAACTGGTTAAACCATTTAAAGGTTTAAAAATTGGAACAAAAGGATGCGTTGTGGCCAAACATAGCGAAACGGATTATGACGTTGAATTTGTCGATGACAACGGCAATACGCTCGACGTTTATACGATTTCAAATGACTTTTTAGAAGTGTATTGGATATCAAAAACCTTATAGAGCGTTTAAAATATTCATAACCAAAGGGGACTGGAACTCTCGGAAAAATAAGGTTGAAGGCAAGTCAAAATTTCGGCTTCGCTGAACCAGACAAATGATAGATTTGATGAGCTAAACGATGGCTACTTCGAAGTCGAGGACCTTGAGACGGAAAGGGTGAAGAGCCTTTGACGGTAATGGCGCAGAGCAGCGAACGTCCGATTACAAACAAGCAAAAACAGAAGGATGAGATAGTGCAAATCGAAAAAATGTCTATCGTCGGTTGTACGATAGACATTTTTGAAGTTATAAGAATAATTCGATGATTTCCCACAAAAGGAGAATCACCATGACGACGTTTGCTCCAACAAGCACATAAAAGATGCGCTTGCGACTGAGTGCTTTCTTTTCTTGAATGCTTGTTTCGAAAATATCCTGATCGTCCATATATTAATATTTTATACCGCTTGAATTTCTTGGGTAGGGTTCTGTGTCACGAATGTTATTCATGCCAGTGATATACATAAGGAGACGGTCGAATCCGATGCCAAATCCACTATGGATGCAAGATCCGTATTTACGGAGATTCAAATACCATTCAAGTCCTTTGACGTTCCCCTGCTTTTCCATCTTCGCTTTCAAAATATCATAACGTTCTTCACGTTGGCTTCCGCCGACAATCTCTCCTTCGCCAGGAACAAGAAGATCGCATGCAGCAACCGTTTTCCCATCATCGTTTTCACGCATATAGAACGCTTTGATTTCTTTTGGATAGTTGATTAAGAAGGTCGGACCCTTCACGACTTGCTCCGTCAAATAGCGCTCGTGCTCACTTTGTAGGTCCATTCCCCATTCGATGTCATTGTTCTCGAATTTATGGCCATCTTTGACGGCTTGCTGAAGGATTTTAATGCCTTCTGTGTATTCCATTCTCGTAAAGGGCTTATTCAAAACCAGGTCGAGTTTGTCTTTAAGTCCTGGAGCGATCCATTTGTCGAAGAATTCCATTTCATCTTTGCAATGATCCAGAACATAACGGATGCAGAATTTGATACTGTCTTCGATGCAGTCCATATCATCTTCTAAATCGGCGAAAGCGAGTTCAGGCTCAATCATCCAGAATTCGCTCGCGTGACGAGTCGTGTTGCTCTTCTCCGCTCGGAATGTGGGACCAAAGGTATAAACGTCTTTGAAGGCCAAAGCGAACGCTTCCACGTGAAGTTGTCCAGAAACGGTTAAGGAAGCACGTTTTCCAAAGAAGGCGGTATCACTTAATTTTCCGTTTTCCGTTGTGCAAACGGTGAATACCTGTCCCGCCCCTTCTGCGTCGTTTCCCGTAATTTCTGGGGTGTGAACGTAAATGAAATTATGGCTTTGGAAATAAGTATGAACCGCCATTGCAAGAACGCTTCTTACCCGGAATACGGCATCAAACGTGTTGGTGCGTGGGCGTAAATAAGCTTCATCGCGGAGAAATTCAAAAGAATGTCGCTTCTTCTGGAGTGGATAATCTGCAGCGACATCTCCTAGAAGAATGACTTCTTTGGCATGGATTTCGAATGGCTGTTTGCTATTCGGGGTGACAACGATTTTCCCTTTCACCTCTAAGCTCGCGCCGGTGTTATAATGCGAAACGCTAGCAAAATCGCTAAGCGTGTCATCATAGACGACTTGGATGGACTTAAAAGCGGTTCCATCATGTAATTCGATAAACCCAATTTTCCCACTATTGCGATTCGTGCGAACCCAACCTGCCATCGCAATTTGCTCAGTGGGCAAAGAAGCGCCACTTTGGAACAAATCGTATAATTCACGAACGCTAATCACTTTATCTTGCATAACTGCCTCTCATTTTTCTTGCCTAATATAACATAAGTCGATTTTAATAAACTATTTTATTCACCAAAATCACGGAAATGATCAATTTTCCAGTTTGGATCCACGCCCAAAGAGAGAGGAGCGAATAGTTTTTCGCGATATAAATGCTCCGCCACTTTCGCAATCATTGCCGCGTTATCGGTCGTGCACCACAAAGGCGGAATAATCAGGTCAATGCCAGTATCTTTTAATCGCATCGTCATCTCTGCACGAAGATAGCTATTCGCGCTGACTCCTCCCGCCAAAACGACTTGTTTCACGTGATAGTCAAGCGCAGCCTTCGTTGCCTTTTCCACAATCATACCAATCGCGACATCCTGAAAGCTCTTGCACATATCGTCGAGACGAACTTCCTCGCCCTTCATCTTGAGCTGATTGACAAGATTGATAACGCTTGTTTTCAAGCCACTATAAGAGAAATCGTATGTCCCTTTGTGAGAGAGTGGCTCAGGGAGAGAATACGTGTGTTTCCCTAGTTTTGCGTGTTGATCGATTGGAAGGCCGCCTGGATAAGGAAGGCCTAGGACACGAGCGACTTTGTCGTAGCACTCCCCCACCGCATCATCTTTTGTTTCTCCGATAATTTCAAACTGAAGATGGTCTTTCATGATGACAAGTTCCGTATTACCACCGCTCACAACCACGCATAGAAGCGGGAAACGAAGTGTCCCGACATATTCATTGGCGTAAATATGGCCCGCCAAATGGTGAACCGGAATAAGCGGCTTATCGTAAAGCATCGCTAATGTTTTCGCGGCTTGAAGCCCCACATGAAGACAGCCAATTAATCCTGGGCCCCTTGTGACAGCAAAAGCGTCCATGTCTTCAAATTTTAGATGTGCTTGTTCAAGGGCTTCTTTTAAGCAAACGTCGATATTCTCGCAGTGCAACCTAGAAGCAATCTCAGGCATAACTCCACCGTACTTTTGATGAACCGCAATTTGGGTGCTCACAACATTGGAAAGGAGCTTCCCGTTATCCGTAATCGCGACGCTTGTTTCGTCGCAGCTTGATTCAATTGCTAGAATTTTTGCCATATTAGAGACTCCTTACCATATATATCGCGTCTTCCCCGTTTTCGTAATAATGAGGTTTTTTTGTGATTTCTATCCAATCATTCTCTCGATAAAGACGAATCGCAGATTCGTTAGATGCACGAACTTCAAGAGTGATGTAATCCACCCTGTCCTTTTGTTTTCGACAAACCGCGACCATTTTATCAAGAAGCGCCTTCGCAATGCCTTTTCGTCGATGATTCTCGTCCACGCAAATGCGGTCGATTGTCGCGCTATCAAAGGTAATCATGAAATCAAGATAACCAACAACATCATCGTCAAGCAAAGCCACGTACACGTAGGAGCAAGGATTTTCTTTCATCTCATAGCGGATTTGCGCTTCTGGCCAAGGGTCCAAAAAGCAAGCTGCTTCGAGATTGGCGACCGCTTGAATGTCCTCTTCTTTGATTTTTCGAATGCGGATTTTGCTCATAAAGGATAATTGTCTTTCAAATAAACAGGCTTTGCAGAAAGGACGTCTTTTTGGAGATTCTTTTCATGGTTGCCTGCATTAAGGTTCGCCAAAATATTCGGTTTTTCCGAATTAATCCCAAGATAATCGGTCTCACCACAAAGTTTCATCTCGGGATGGTTTTGAAGATAAGATAAAAGTTCCTCGTTCGTCCAAATGGTGTCTACAAGTAACGTTTCCTCACCCTTATATATCCCAACATACGAGCGCTTACTCCTTGCGTTAGAAACGCAAAGTGAAGGGATATCTGGATCTTTTAAAGCCTCGAGGCTAGAAAGAAGATAAAGGGGGACGTTTAAGGCAAACGCCATCACTTTCGCGACCGTTAAGGCAATGCGAACGCCCGTGTACGAGCCTGGCCCCTTACAAGCGACAACGTAAGAAATATCTTCGCGTTTAATGTTGTTGTCACGCAAAAGCTTTGCAAGCAAGTCTACAAGAAGCTCGCTTTGTCTTTGCCAAGCGGGTTCATCCACGCTCGCGATTATTTGTTCATCCTTAGAAATGCCAAGAACCAAACTCGCATTGCTGGAATCAATCAAAATGCCAATCATCGAAATACCTCCTCAACTTTTTCCACCATCTTATCGAAATGGGGCGAATTGCTTTTTATGGTAATTTTTCTTTGGTCGATGTCGATGTTGGACAAAACGATTTCGAGTCTCTCGCTAGGAAGCAATGGGGCAATGAATTGGGGCCATTCGACGAAACAAACTCCATCTCCCTCGATATATTCATCAAGCCCTAATTCGATATTCTGGTTTTCTAGGCGATAAGCATCAATGTGATACAAAGGCAAGTCACCTTTAAAATAGCATTTCATGATATTGAATGTGGGCGATATGACCTCGTCTTTAATGTGCAATGCTTCGCTTACACCACCCACTAGCGTCGTCTTGCCCGCGCCTAAATCGCCTTCAAGAAGGACAACATCGCCCGCCTTGAAATAAGGGGCAAGAAAGGCACCGAAGCGCCTAGTTTCATCACGATTTTTACTAATAAAAGTGTATTCCATAACATTCCCTCGCTCATTATAGTCTTCCAAAAGGAAGGAAGTATCATAACGATTCTTTTTTTGTGATTACAAAAGGTCGATTTTCATTTAAAAACCGTTCAAAGATGCGTTCCACTTCTTCTTTTTGAAACGGAAATTTTTGATAAGCCATAAGTTCCTTCACTTCTTTCATCGATTTGCGGATGGCGGCAGTGAGTTCTACCGAATAGCCATATGTTAAAACGTGCCGTTCAAATTCTTGCTCATCTAATTCCTTAATGTTGCCATCCGGGAAAAGCTTAACGTCCAAATCGTAATCGATATATTTTAAATATCCTTGGTCAAACAAAGTGGGGGAGGCGATATTCACATAATAGCAAAGCCCGTCGTTTTTCATCATGCAGATGACATTCATCCATTTTTTCTTAAACAAAATAAAAACAGCATGTTCTTTCGTCATCCAACGCCTTCCATCCGATTCCGTAACCAAAGAAGCGCGGGAACAAAGCGCCCAATATTCATCCGTCTCTTCCGCCAAATAGGCAGGAGACCATTGCCGATGGAGCAAGCCATCATGCTTATACGCTTGCACGATAATCCACTTAGGAAAATGATTCGTCTTTAATGTGTTATCCATAAAAGTAGCAGCCTCGTTCGAGGACCTAGCTTAATTATAAATTAAGGCAAAGAAACCTCCACCCCTTTTCGTCATAAAAGAAAAGCCTCCAGTTAAAAACGGAGGCGATTCATAGCTTTTTATTAGGGATTATTCTGCTTTGAAGCCGTTTAAGGCATCAATGGTAGCAAGAACTTTCTCCATATCTTCTCGATAATGCTCCGTTGGAGCGGGATCGAAAGGCTTATCAAGCGGAAGAACCATTAATGTGTCTTCATATCCCATAAGGAAATAAGTGTTTCCTGGTTGGATGGAGACGGCCAAATCCACGAGCGTTTTGTCCGTTTGGATGGATTTAATGACGTCAAGGGCTTTTTTCGTAAGGCCTTTTCGATTTCCTTTTTTGCCATAAACGACATAATCGGCATGATCCTCAAGCACGCTGAGCCCCGCTAAATTTGTTGGGGGGAGGGCACGTTTGTTGCCTTTAAGGTACACAACGATTCCTTCTCCGTCATAGCGATTGGGAGCGACGACCATTTTGCCGACAAAGACCGTCCGAAGGGTGTTCTTTTCACCGCGCGTCTGAGCAGCACAGTCGACGACTTTGATTGTTTCGTCATGATAATCAAACGAAATCAAATCGCGCGAACCGACTTTGACGATATCAGAATAAAGATTACATGCACGCAAATCCTCAGGTTGGATTTTGTTCGTGACTCCGCCTTGAAGATTTGAAATACCACGTTCCCCAAAGGCGTAAGCGTTCGTGAACGAATAGAATTTCGCAAAATAGTCATTCATCATTTGATCAATCTTTTTGCGAGAAATGAAGCTATACACACCTAGAGCGATAATTGCGGCAAGCAAAACGCCAAGGGTGATATAAAGCGACCAAGACTGATTCTTAAGTTCTGGAACAACGTTCGGAATTAAGTAGCCTAAAACAATGAAAAGAAGCGACACGCCTGTCACGATCCATTTAATGAGATTTGTTTTTTTGTATGCTTTGTGAAATTCGCTTCTCGCGTTTTCAATCGCTGCAAGATTCTCATCAGAATAATCAAAGGAGGAAGCTGTTTTTGCTTTTTCTTTTTGAGGCTCTTCAGGAGCGGGTTCTTCCACTTCTTCCTCTTTATATAGGTTTACCTCTGGTTGAGGTTCTTCTTCAGGAGCAGCCTCTTCAACAGGGACTGGCTCTGGCTTCACTTCGTCAGCGAAATCACTTTCTATTTCTTTTTCATCCTGAGAATCGCTAGAAACTGTTTCCTCAATGGATGACTCTTCGATTTTCTTCTCTTTTTCCATTCTTTTTACCTCCTAAAAGGCTACGCTCTAGATTATAAACAAATGAATGCGTAAAATCTTGCACATTCACCGCGAACTGCACGAAAAAACCTCTTCCGAAAAAAATAAATCGCAAGAGGTCAGCCAATCGAATAGATGGATATTCTTATTTTTGTTCTACTGGGAACATGGTGTTCAAATGGCATAATGGACCATAAATCGCCATGAGGAAGGCAACGGCAATCGCACCGGAAACCGGAATATAAACCGCGTTATAGGCGCAAGCGGCGCCGAAGTCATAGCCATAAACGACCATCGAACTTGTTGTACTACCAACAAAGCGAATGAAGGTTGCCACTATACCGCCGGCTAGCAAGAACATCTCCCCTTTTAAGGTGTAGTTCCTTTGCCCTGGGACCAGGATATACTTGCGGAAGAACCCCATGACAGCCACCGATCCAAAAGCAATAAGGTAATCGAAAGGATATGTGGCAAAGCCATATCCATCCGTCAAGCAAGTAAGCAAGCCAAAGATAATTCCGCCCGAAATGAATCCATGAACTGGGCCGTGTCTTAAGGCAATAAGCATCAAAGGAAGCATTTGGAAATTGGCGCTTCCCCCACTCGCTCCGACTGGAATCTTCACAAAATTAAGGCCAAATGCTAAAGCGATAAGAATTCCGTCTTCCGCCATATCGCGAACGTTGAATTCGTTCTTCGAATAATCAAAAATCAATGCAAAAACCGCTCCAACGGCAAGGAAAAGAATCCCTAGAGCAGCGCCGTATCCAATGGAAGCATCGTGATAGTTTTCGATCGCATCCGCGTTTCCGCCAAAGAATTCTCTAGCGAGGAATAATAAACACATTGCAACAAGATAAGCCAAGGATGAAGCAGTCGCAAAACCCTTAAAAACCAGGCTCAACGCCGCAAAAGCCATGCCGACGATTATAAGGCCTAATGTGAGCCACATCGTCCAGTTCATCGGATTTCCATTCCCAAAATAATCCCACAAATGGACATCAAAGAACGTTTTCACTTTTGTACCATCTTCCAAATACGTCCTCGTCTCGAAATTGACAACGGTCCCGCATAAAGAGGCAATCGCAAAAACGCCCATCGCTAAAGCAAATAGCCAAGCCCACTTCTTGCAGAAAGCAACAATTTTGTTTTCGGATTGTTTCGTCTCGTCTTCCATAAAAAACCTCCAAGTGTTTCTTCACACCCAGAGGAAAAAAGCAAATTTTTTACCTCCGCCAGCATTATCTGGATCAGGTGCGCCGTCGAGCTTGCTTTAAGCCCCTCTCAGCCCACTGTTGGTGAGCTCCGGATAAGAAAAGGCTAATCCTATTTGATTTGCCAGTCAATAGATTCAACGCCTTGACTTTCTAGATATTGATTGCATTTCGAGAAAAGCCTCATTCCAAACCACCCCCCACGGTTCGCACTTAATGGAGAAGGGTGCACGGCTTCTAGAATCAAATGATTTGAACGATGGATCATTGCTTTGTATTTTTTTGCGAATCCACCCCAAAGCATAAAGACGAGTGGCTGTTCTAATGTATCCAAATACGCCATCACGTCCCGAATAAAATCATCATATTCGCTTCTTCTATGACTTAATGGCTCGTTTTCTTTTACCGTAAGATAAGCATTCAATAAAAGCACCCCTTGTTTCGCCCATGGAGTCAAATCGCCATTCTCATAATTCATCTGAACGCCAATGTCTTTTTCAATTTCACGATAAATATTAATGAGGGAAGGGGGCGGTTCGATTCCTCGTGGCACGCTGAAAGATAAACCCATGGCTTGCCCAGGATTGTGATAGGGATCTTGTCCGATGATAACAGCCTTCAATTGAGAGGGGTTAGTGAGGCGAAAAGCCTGAAAAACCATATCACGGGGTGGGTAAACGGTGAATTTTTTATATTGATCATCCAAGAACGCATGAAGCGTTTTTGAATAATCTTCGTTTTTTATTTTTTTGAACAATGGTTCCCAATCTTGCAGCACGTTTTCCATTATAAGCGACAATATCGGTTGAGAAAACCTTATTGATAAATCCAATCAAGCCAGGGGAAATTCTTCCAATTCTCCGTGTGAAGGCGTCCCATTTCTTCGACGAGCAAGAGTATTTTCCCAACCGCCGGTCGCTGAGGGAAAACATCATAGTATTTGCCTTCTACATAAAGCGAAATATAAGTAGCGTCAACAGGCATCCCAAAAGTGGGTAATTCTTGCCAATGGAGTTTCCAATGCCATGATTTCCCATCTTTTATCCCATTGAAGAAAAACCCTTCGTGCGTGATAGTGATTTCTCCTTCTCCACATGGTTCGCTGGTTTTTTGATCTTTGATGAAATGATAGTCATCTAGCTTTCCAACATTCACTTTTTCCGTAAAAGAGAAGGAAGGGTTATCCTTAATCTCTTGATAAACGGCTCTTCTTTCTTCATCGAACCAGCGACTTGGTGAAACTGGGATGACCGCATCTTTAGAAAGAGGCAAGAAATCATAGTAATCATTCATTTTGGCATCATTGCCACAATGTTTGCAGCGAATCGTGTCTCCACCACTTTCCATTTCGAACTCATGCCCACACTTTGGGCAGCGATAGAGAAGGTCGCTCAAATGTTCACAAATCCTGCCTTTGGTTTCGTATTTGATTCGCGCCGTTTTGTTCCATTCATAATCGTCTTGCCAAAGCGCTTCATCAAGCTTATTCTGAATTTCAGTGGCTGACATTTCTCGGAGATTCTCTTTGGAAAATAGAAGCGAAATCGTCGAATCAACAAGGCCTTTTCTTTCATCTAAGCACACTTTTGTATTTGTTAAGAAGGCACCTTTGTTTTTTACTATGTAAACAGGAATGTCGTAGTGCTTCAAAAACTTCCCCGTCCCATCCACGACAGGCTGATTATGCCCTGAAATCGAACTCATGCCTTCAGGAGAAAAACAAACTACGCCATTTTGCTTAATGATGCTATCCATGGCACGCATCGAAGCGAAATCGATGTTGAAATTCTTCTTCGGGATAGCATTGACCAAGCGAAGAATGAAGGCAAGGTGGCTTCTAAAAAACTCATTATATCCCACGACGAAATTGATTGGTCGTGGAGCGCAGCAGCGCGCAATCCAAACATAATCAATACGCGATTGATGGTTATAAACAACAAAGCAAGGTCCTTTGCAATCTTTAATGTTTGCTTCTTTGTGAATCACCGAATTGTATTTTTTCGCCAAAAAAGGGCGAATGACTACGTTCATGAGAAAATGCCAAAGGAGAGGATTTGGCTTCTTGTATTTCTTTTTCGCTAGTTTTTCTTGAATCGTTTGTTCTTTCATAAAAAACATTAATTAATATGTATAATATTTGACCTTTCTTCTTATTTTGTCCATTTTTAATCACTTTTTCGTATATCTAACCAAAAAATCGTGCGGTATCGCCTTTTCGGTAAAGGCGGGAAAAAATAGCGTTTTCGGTGTTAACCGGCGTGAGAGTGTCCTATAATGACTGGTGCTTACGTTGTAAGCATGTTGTGAAAAAAGTAATTTAAGGAGAAGAAACCAACATGTCCATGATTGAAAAAGTCCATGCTCGTCAAATCATCGACTCACGTGGTAACCCAACCATTGAAGTCGAAGTGACAACTGATGAAGGCGCTTTTGGCCGCGCTGCTGTTCCAAGCGGTGCCTCCACTGGCGAACGCGAAGCTCTTGAGCTCCGTGATGGCGATAAGAAATATTTCGGTGGAAAAAGCGTCCTCAAGGCCGTGAAAAATGTCAATGAGATCATCGCTCCAGCACTCGAAGGAAAATTCGATGTTCTTGATCAAGTCGGAATCGACGAAGAAATGATCAAGCTCGATGGCACCCCAACAAAATGCAAACTCGGTGCTAACGCAATGCTCGGCGTTTCCCTTGCCGCTGCCCACGCTGCCGCTGATTTGCTCGGCATCCCGCTTTGGCGCTATATCGGCGGACCGAACGCGAAACAACTCCCTGTCCCAATGATGAACGTCATCAATGGTGGTAAACACGCTGATAGCTCTGTCGACTTCCAAGAATACATGATTATGCCGGTCGGCGCAAAATCCTTCAGTGAGGCCATCCAAATGGGCGCTGAAACCTTCGCCGCACTTCGCAAAATCCTCAAAGATAGAAAAGACATCACCGCGGTTGGCGATGAAGGTGGATTTGCTCCAAACGGCATGAAGAACAACGAAGAACCTCTCGAAGTGCTCGTTGAAGCCATCAAAGCCGCTGGCTACAAGCCAGGACCGGAAGGCATTATGCTCGGTATGGACCTTGCTTCTAGCGAATTCTACAATGCGGAAACGCACATGTATGAGCTCAAGAGATCTGGACAAGGCGCAAAGACCACCGACCAAATGATCGATATCATTGCTGACTTCGTTGAAAAATACCCACTCATCACCGTCGAAGACGCGCTCAGCGAGAACGACTGGGAAGGTTGGGAGAAACTCACCAAGAGACTCGGCAAGAAAGTCCAGCTCGTTGGGGATGATCTCTTCGTCACCAACAAGATTTACGTCAAGAAAGGCATCGAACTTGGCTGTGCCAATAGCGTTCTCATCAAAGTGAACCAAATCGGCACCTTAACCGAAACCCTCGATACTTGCCAAATGGCGATGCGTGCAGGCTATACTTGCGTCGTGAGCCACCGCTCTGGCGAAACCGAAGACACGACAATCGCCGACTTGGTCGTTGCCCTCAACGCTGGGCAAATCAAGACCGGTTCCATGAGCCGTACCGATCGTATTGCCAAGTACAACCAACTTCTTCGCATTGAAGAAGAACTTGGCGACAAGGCCGAATATCCTGGAATCAACGCTTTCTATAACCTTATTAAATAAGGAAACTGAACAGCATATAAAGCCATCGCAATCGCGGTGGCTTTTCTTTATTGAAAAAATGCTGTTTCCTGTTGTTTATTTTTAACTGGGGAAGATAATTACTATGTATGGTATTTCTATCATGGATTATAGGGACGGTATTTCCTTTTTTATTGCTCATCGCTTGGCGACTATTTAGACGAAAAGAAACGAAAGGCAATTGGGAATCTTTATTGATTCGCGATTTGTTTTCGTTTGGTTTTTCATTTCATATCGGCGCATTGCTATCCCTCATATTTTACTTTTGCTTCCCACGCTTCCCTTTATGGAATGGCACTTTGTATTTTGCATCAATCAGCGGATTATTTATCCTTTTTAGCCCCTCTTATTTTTTTCAGGAAAAAAAGGAAAAACCTTTCTTACTAAGAAAGGCAATTTGTCCTTCTCTTCTTATGATTGGGCTTCTATTGGAAGCGTTTGTTTTAAATGCGAACGCTTATGGATTAAACGCACCTTCCGAAACGATAGAGACGCCGGCGAATTCAAGCCTCGTTTCGGGGAATTATCATTCTTTAGAAGACGGTTCAATCCAAATCGAGAAGGGGAGTTATATCGATTTAAAATACGAAGAAAAGGAAGGAGCACAAAATATTTTTCTTTCATTTTCCGAAAGTGATAAATGCAATATCTCCGCAAAAACCTACTATACAGTTGATTTAGCGAACTATTCATATATCGAGATATATCGCTTTAATGGCACCAACGAGAACTTCAATGTTCTCTCTTTGCAAAACGATAATAAGGTCTCGGAGGAAATAAAAGGATACCGCATTCAATTTGATTTTGATGATGGCTATTATGGCGCCGGGAAAACCGCCACTATCACTTCGATTCACTGGAATGTTCCATTAAAATTCCATTTCTCGGCTCTCCGATTTGGTTTTTATTCTGTCGCCGTCTGTTTTTTCTCGTTTTTGAGTTATTTTGCGAACAAGTCAGGCAAAAAAGAACCTTCTAAAACCCCCTATTTCGTGATAGGAGGGGTAATGCTCGCTTTGTTTATCGTGGCGACAATCATGGTTTTTACGCTCGGTGAATCTTGTTTAACCTCTTACCCCATTTCGATAAGCGATTTACACGCTCATATCGGTAGCAACGCTGGCAAAACTGATATCTATGTTTCACTCTTTGACGCCTTTCGGAAGGGCAGATTCGATTTGGATTTAGAAGTGGATCCCAAATTATTGGCAATGGAAAACCCATGGGATCCAGGATTAAGGGGCGCAGCTGGAGTGTCTTATTATTGGGATCACGCTTTTTACCAAGGCAAATACTATTCATATTATGGGCCGTTGCCCGTTCTTCTAGTTTCCTTTCCATTCTATCTTTTTAGCGGATTCCGCTATGTATTAACAGCTTTTGGATTAGAAATTATCGGGATGGCTCTTCTCATCCCTGCGTTTTTATATTTGCTATTAGAGCTTTTCCGCTTGGTTCAGAAAAAAGTTTATTGGCCTCAATTCATTTTGTTTTCCTTCGTTGGTCTTATTGCCTCAATGATGATCATGACGATGACTTGGAAAGATGGAGTCTATCACGAAGCGATATATCATGTCCCAGACATATATGGGCTTCTTTCTTTTGATTTTTTCTTGTTCTCCGCGCTAAGAGCCTATCGCGATAATCGCAATCGAACCTTACATCTCTCTTTTTCAGGGTTATTCTTCGTTTTCATTATCTTGAGCCGGCCAAATTTGTTCTTAGCTCTAGCGTTTGTTGTCCCTTTCTTTATTGGAGTTTTAGCCGAAAAGGGGGTTTCAGTAAAAAAGAAGATTTTACAGTTCGCCCCTATGACGGCAATCCTTCTTATCGGCGCTGTTTTTGTTTGCTATTACAACTACGCACGCTTTGACTCCATCTTTGAGTTCGGCCAATCCTACCAGTTGAATGTGGCTGATCAAAGAGACTTGACCTACTCCAAAGAAAAATTGCTGCCTACATTCTTCCACTTCTATTGCCAGGGAGGCGCATTCTACAATAAATTCCCTTACATTTCTTGCACGGTACAGCGCTTCAATTTCGAAACTAGTGCGATGGCCCCTTATATTTCTAGCTACTACGGAATTCTGGGAGTGCCTCTCTTTTGGCTTACTTTCGCAGGGCCATTCGTGTTTTTCCGTGAAAAAAGAAAATCGCTTTTCATTGCAATGACTATTTTCCCGTTCTTTCTTTTCGCATTTGCGTTCACTACCTATTCGAAAGCAGGGCTTTGCCCCCGCTACCTCATCGAATTCTATCATCTTGCCACGATCGGGTCTTTCTTAACCCTTCTGAAATTGGGGGAAATCGTGAAGGAAAAACCTTCGGCAAAATATGTGGCCGCAGGAGGGTTTGTCATTTTAGCGCTCTCCGCATTCGTCTGTCTTAATCTGTCTTTTGATTCGTTTGACGGAATGAAAGAGGGCTCTTGCTTCGGGCTTTTATTGCACTTCAAAGAAGTCTTTAATTCTTATAATCTTTAGTTTTGAGCTTATACGCATCGTCCACCGCGATAAGGGCTCTTTCAAACTGGACGAATTCCTGATTCCTTAATGTAGAGAAAAGAAAGCCCGAAAAAAGGCAAAGAACGGCAATTAACATCGAAAAGCAGCAGACAATCAAGGTTGGAAATCGCTCAACCGCGCGCGTCGATAAATAATCTAAAAATACAGGGATGAAAAAGCCGATTCCTAAGCCAGCAAATATGAGAGACAAAATGCCATAAAATGCAATAGGCCGATATTTGCGGAACAAATCCCCAATCGTATAAAGCACTTTCATGCCATCGCGGAATGTGTGCAGTTTTGAATAACTGCCCTTTGGACGGTCGCGATAATCGATTTTCATCGTCGATAAAACCATGTTTTTATCTGCGGCGTGCACCGTCATTTCCGTTTCAATTTCAAATCCTTTGGATCGAACAGGGAACGTTTTGACAAAACGATAAGAGAATGCGCGATAACCCGTCATGATATCTTTGATATGCGAGTGAAAAAGCGAATTGACCTGAAAGCGAACCAAATCATTTCCGAAAGAATGAAAGGCACGTTTATTCTCTTCGTAATAGGCGCCAGATAAGCGGTCGCCGATAACCATATCGGCCCCTTCTTTGACTCTACGAACCATCTCAGGCGCACTTTCCAAGCCATAGGTATCGTCCCCATCGACCATGATGTAAACATCTGCATCAACTTCTCGGAACATTGTTCTTACGACGTTGCCTTTCCCTTGGCGAGGCTCTTTTCTAACGATTGCACCTGCTTTTTTCGCAGTTTCAAACGTTTTGTCCGTGCTATTATTGTCATAAACGTAAATCGTTGCTCCTGGCAGATATTTCTTCGCGTCTGCAACAACTTTGCCAATCGTTATCTCTTCGTTAAAACAAGGAATTAGCACTGCAACTTTGTCCATGGCCTGTCTCCCCACTATTAATATGCTTAACAATATCGTACACCGATTTAATCAGCAATAGTGTCGTCTTTTTTCTTAAATAGTTTCTTCTCTAAAGTAGGGTAAAAAATCACAAGAGGAACGATAATAGCGGCAGACACGATTGAAACCGCTACTCCAGACGATAATCCTTTGTCGCGATAAACAATCTTAATTTTATGCTTTCCGTTAACGAGGCCATCCAAAGAAACAGCCGTGAAAATATCAAATCGTTTTAAAACAGGTTTCTCGATGTCGTCAACATAAATGGAGAAATCATTTTCATAAGGTAATGTAAAAAGGAACTCCCCTTGGTCATGTTCATAAGAAAACGTACCTTCAAAAGAAGTTGAGGACAAAGAATTCGTCTCTTTCAAATCAAAACTTCCTCCTTTTTGAATTTCCGTTAAATACTCTTTGAGCACCTCCAAATCCTCAAAATAGAGCTCGGGGACGATTTCTCGCTCGATTACTCCTTTACCCGTATTCGTTATCGTCAAAACGTGGGTTGTTCCTTCTTTCGCGTTAAAAGAATGAATACCACTATTCCAATAATTATTAATTCCAATTGTCCGCCCATCTAATTGATACGATAAACCCTCAACCATATTCTTTTCGCAAAGATAAAGGTTATTGTCTTTCGCCTCATCTGGAACTACGAAGGTAATGCGAATCGTGGATCCTTTCTCTAACCGATATGTTTTTTGGCCAAATTCATCAACGGATTTTACGCTCGCACCACCATATAACGTCTCATTATCGACAGGAATACTATGAAATATTGCCTTTCTTGATCCATCCGCGTTTTTAATGCTATTAGAGAGCTGGAAAAACATTTCGTTTTGGTAATCAAAATGACCATACCAGTAAGTATTCTTATAGCCATCTAATTTCGTCCCTTGAGAAGTGAATGTGGCACTATGAGAAGGAGTCACGAATCCTAGAGGAAGTGCATACTCGTTTTGGTAATAATGATAGTTGTCATTTACGCCTTCTTTTTCCAAGGAAATTTCTCGATATAAATTTAACGCTGATTCATTATAAATAAATTGAGGTTTCTCCCACGACATATCGTTGAAATCATCAACAATATATTTAATTCCAACAAACGAGTTTATCGCCGCGGTCGATCCAGCATCATATCGTTCCCAAAACCCATTTCTATGGAAGCCGATTCGGCGCATGTAGGAAGAAACGTCACGCTTACCAGTAGAAGAATAATGGCTTAATCCATTATAAGAATAAAACATTGGATTATTGTCAATCGTGTTATTTCCACCGGGCCGATTAAAAGTGGCTTCCATACGGTAAATGCTGTCGCCAGCAAATTCTTTAATATTATTAAAAACTGGAGTTAATTCTTCGTCTTTTCGATAAACCTCGTAAGACTGGTAAGAATTATCCTTAATATTGACACTCACCACCGCTTTTCCGCCTCGATAGCTTGAAATCGCGGTTAAAACAATCATGCAAACATCAAAAATAGGTCTTAAAAACACGTTCTTTTTGTTCGTTCGTTTTAGATAACGAAGATAGAAAGAATAGAGCAGAAATAAAAGTGATCCGATAAGGAATAGCAACAGCGAAATAAGGGAGAGGGGGTAAAGGATTTCGGTATTTCCGCTCGCTAATTCATTCTTCTTTGCAAGGCATAAAATCGGAAGGAGAATCACCGTGCTGCCTAAAGGAACGGCCACACCCCAGACTGGTGTTTCTTCCAAAGAAGACATCTCTTTATTCGCTAAATAGCAAACATGGAAGCCAATAATGAAAGAGTATCTTGTCGGGAACCATGTTGGTTCTCTTCCACCATGGAACAAGGCATTGAGGATGCTAGACAAGGAGACGACGAAGTAAGTAAACAAGAGCAGTCCATCCCCTATCTTGTCTCTCCAGGAAAACTTTTTGTTCGTAAAGTAAAGTTGCGCGAAGATGAGGGTTATGACGGAAACAAACATCGTCATATATCCAGTATTTCTAGAAATCGCGCTTCGGCTAAGATAATTATTTTCTAAAAATCCCTCAAAAAACGAGGCCCAATTAAAGAAACTGTGGCTAGGCAAGGTCAAGGTCGCTTTGGTTCCATCGAAGTGCGCAAAAGCGGTTATCCAAACAAAAGACGCCAAGAAACCGCCAATTAATGAAAAAATGAAAAATCTCAGCAAAAACGGAATTCTATTTTTGATTTTCTCTTTCATAAAAGAAATTCGAATAAGGAATAATAGAACAGAGTAAATACAAATCATCGCTCCCAAATACCAGTTAGTTAGTAGCGCGTATCCTAAGCTTAAAGGGTAGATCCAATATTTTTCTCCTTTTTCTAAAGCAGTGAGCCCTAGCGTTACAAAAGGAAGAATCATTAATCCGTCTAAATACATAAAATTAGATAAATAGACAAACGCATAGGAAATAAAACCATACGCAATAGAAAAAGCGAGGTGACCAAGGGTTTTATTTTTTGAAACATAACTCGCTAGTAAAGTCATGTTTCCAGCGGCAAAAGACATTTTTACAATCGAAGAAAAGAAAAAGAAAGCTGGAATGTCGTTCGAACCAATAAAGACTACAAACAAATTAAATGGAGAAGATAAATAATAAGTAAAAAGCGATTGGAAGTCTCCCCCAAAAACTTTGCCAAGTGTGTATACAAAAGAACCACCGTTTTTTAATAAAACTTGGTAAGTTCTCATATAAGCGATATATTGGTCTCTTTGATCGAGCATCATCGTGGTTAGACCCGTTTCATCAAACGGATAAAAACCTAATGATTTGAAAAGGAAAAGATAGAGGAGAAAAGTGATAAAAAATGCAGCGACGAAATACAAGAAAGTAACCAAAAAAGGAAACCATTTTGCTTCCTTCATTTTCTCTAGACGTTTTAACCCCTTCACTTCCTCAGCCATATAAAATCTAGATTTCTTTGCCTACTAAAGACAAACCCAATCAATAATTTCCTTTGATTAACGCTTTAACGGTGGAAACCATCTCTACGCAGTAACGAAACGATGTGTACGTAGGTGAAGAAAAGCAAATTGTTCCATCTGCTTCTTCTAAAGAAAAACGGAACATATCATTCGCGTCTTTGTAAACAACAAAACGAGGGATTCTTGTTCGGGCGACTTTTCCTTCTGTTTCATCGTAAATTTTTGCATCAGGGATAATTGTTTTCATTCGCTTAATGGAGTTCATCGCTTCTTCTTCCGTATGAAAGAAGGGGGAAATGCCTAAAACTTCCCCTTTAAAGCTTTCTAGTAGAAAACGATAACCATCTGCAGAAGAGCCAATAACAAACTTACCCATTTTTTCTTTCTCGTTTCACGAGTAAAGAATATATCAAAACGAGGAAAAATCCTATGTAAGATTATGTTTTTCTTTTAGAAAACAACTAGTTCAATATGAATAATCTGTTTTGATTAAGAAGTGCCCTAAGACAAAGACCAATGAAATGCTCTTCCTTTCATAACTTTGTGGAAAACGTATTTTCCTAGTGTAATCAGCCAATGAGTCACAATCGCAATGGCTAAAGAGACGGAGATTATGATATAGGGTCGACTATTTCCTACAAAAGTAACATAGCTATCCAATACCTTCGCCACCGCGGTATGGTAAATATACGCATAGAATGAAAGCCCCGTTCCAGTGATAAGAGAGAAATAACGCGGATCTGGAGAAGGGCACAAAAGAAAGAATGACGTGAAGAAAGCCGCAGAGAGAAACCCGCTGATGTAACACTCACCATTAAAACCTAGTGCTTTCCATTCCGGAAGCTGAAGGAAAAACAAGGAAACAGCAAAGGCAAAAGAAACAGAAGCGAGAACAATTTTCTTCGCTTTTGTATCAACATATTTCGATACAAGGTAATGAATATCAAAACCAGTTGCAAAGCAAGGAAGTCCGAAAAATAAGGCATTTCTCGTCATATCGCCCCACACAACATCGCCTTCATATTTGTTCAAATACACCGCGAAGAAAAAGAAAACGATAATCAAAGAAGGCAAGAAGAAATAAAGCTTGTCTATTTTTGCTTTCGTAATGAAATAGTGAACGACCGAAATGGAGAATAATGCCAAAAGGAACCACATATGACCGCCGGAGTTATTCACGTGATTATAGATAAATACTTGTGAAAACAAATCGTTCACAAAGAAACCCTTGAAAACACCCGCAAGATTTTCGCCTTGAATGAAACCTTTAAATACAATATCGAATAAAAACCAGAAGGCATAACCGAAGGCCAAATATTTGAACATTGAGATGATTTTCTTTTTCGTAGATGCAACTTTTCTTTGCTGGTAGGTCTCATCCTCTTCCCCTTCTCTTCTTTCCGTATAGCAATAGCAACCGGAAACCATAAAAAACATTGGAAGAGCCATCCGTGCCAAATTAAGGAACGTCGGGTTATTGCCAACATGGACCCAGGCCACACAATAGAAAAGAAAAACCTTAAAGAGCTCTAGCCAAAGACTTCGATGCTTTCGAGTAGTCGCTCCATTTTGGCAGGTTGTATTTCCATGATTCATAATTGGGTCTATTTTACGAAAGTGTTTCTTGTTTGTCTAAACTTCGTAAATTCATCTACTCTCTTTTGAAAGCCATCATAGGAAGTACATATGCGAAATAGTGTATCAGTATAGTAATACGAAATAGGAGAAAAAATAGTCCTAAAAATATGCAATGTTAAGCGTGTTTAAATTCTTTGTTTATCGAATTTATTCGTTAGTTATTAAGACTATTTATTTTAGGTATTTTTGTAACTTCGCTTTGAATAGTTCTAGTCCCCTTTTTCTTATTCTTTTATAAAAAAGTTCCATCGCCATTTGGAGGATGGAACATTCAAAAATTGATTCCAATATCGCTAAATATTAATGAAGATCGGGAAAAGAAATTCTTAAGAGCGAACCGCTTACCGTTTTTAGATCCACATAATGAAGGAAGGTAGTGTAATTGTCATTCACCATTATGATGTCAGCGTACTCGGTATGCGAAAAAATCCACGTTTTGGTTGTTTTGTAATAAGAGGAGGCTCCTATCACAGGCATCGAGTGATTGTTATAACGGCCAGAAGTCTGGTTCCATATGTACATGCTTCCAGCACTTTTCTTCAATTGATTATACATATCGTCGAATGACCAGCTGGACAATATTTCGCCTTTGTAATTATCTTCGAAATAAACGGACAAGTAATTTGTGATGAGCTCAGGTACCACGGTTAGTTTGCATCCATCGAATGTATACCCACCTAGTTCGATGAACGTATTACGGATGGTCTTATACATAATTGGGTAATTGCTTACATTTACCGTGTATCTTGGTTTGCCAGAAGAAGTTTTCTCCGAAGAGAAGGTGCTATACAAGGGATCGTCTTCTGCTGGATTGAAAGACCATACGTTTTCTTGAAGCGGAAAATCCCTTACGGACGCTAAATAATGAAAAATGAAATAGATTGAAGCGGATAAACAATTCCCTTCATAAGTGGAAGTGCCGTCGTCATTGTTTCTAAAATACCATGCGTAATCGCGTTGAACCATGAACGACCAAAAAGGCAACAAATATTGGGTGTTTGAAGTATTGTAGTCTTCGCCATTGAATTTCGTTTTTAAGTAACGTGGGAGATCGACAATCGCCCCATTCGAATCTAATCCGTCTTCTCCTGCGCCAAACCAGCCGTCTCCTAGAGCAGAGGACGTAGACATTGGCTTAGCCACACCTTCCTCGTTTATGAAAAAGCCTTGTCTTCTATCGTAAACGAGATGCGCTTCTTGTTTTAAAGAAGCGAGTTGCCCTTCTGGCTCGAAAGAAAGGAGCTCCAGGTTGTCGCCAAAAAGCGCATGACCGTTTTCTTTGTCGAAGTCGAGAAGATAATAGGTTTCTAAACCATCGCGCGAAGGAACTTCCGCCTCGAATTCAATCGATGAAGCAGCAAAAGACGCATAATTATTTGATGCGTTTTTCATTTCGCTGACAAACTCGGAAAGATTTTGTTTTACGAAACAAGCTGCTTCATACGCAGTAATCGTTTTGTATGTATTTCTTACTTCGATAGGAACAAAGGCGCTACAAACGGCCGTTGTCGCAAGCAATAATTTGTCAAACATATCAATTTACCTCTTATATAATTGATACGTTTTATAAAATAAAAATCGTCACTCAAAAGCCAAAATGTTTCTGAAGAATTGCGAAATCGATGAATAAAGGGCTAGCAGCATAGGATTCACCATCGCTTTTTATCAATATTGGCGTGAAATCCAATTTCGTCGATGAAACAGGAATACTGCAATACGATTCTTTAATATTTATGGGTTCTCTAGGGTCGAAAAAGGAAAGGATCATCGAAGAAACGAGATTTTTGTCAAGGCTCACCACCAAATAACGTTCTTCGTTTTTCATAGAAGCATAATAATACTTCGCGTAAATCTCCTCATCACCTGTGGAATAAGCGATAGGATCAGAGGAATAATAAGGGTATTGGCTTAAATAGGAGTGAATATCTCCTCTATTTTCGCCGCTTCCATAGCAGCGATCGAAAGTCCCGTTTTGATGCAAAACAACGCTTGCGGTTATCGTACTGGAGATAACACAAAGCGCGAGCAAAGACGAAGCAAAAACAATCGTGGATTTCATAAAATGTTTTTTGCGTTTTTTCACGATTTTTTCGCCATCTATCTCTTGAAACACTTTTTCAAAATCACCTTTCCAAGTGTTTTCCTTGATGGCTTGTTTCACTTTATTTTCATCAAATTCTTTCATAGTCGTCCCCTTTATTATTTATCAGTTATTCCTTTGGCAATTTTCACGAAGGATTCGCTTTCCCTTAATTTCCGCCGGGCTCTAGTTAAGATGCTTGTGATGGCATCCACGCTCATCCCAAGTTCTTTAGCGATTTGCTTGCACGTCTTATCCTCCTGATAATAAGAAAGGATAATGGCAAGTTCCGTTTCTGCAAGAACTTCGCTCATTGTTTCAAGGAGCTCTGATGTTTCTATCTTCGACGCGACCTGTTTTTCATCCGCGATATATTTTTCCTCTTCTTCTAAGCAAGTCACTTTTGAGCTTTTCCGAAGAAGATCTATAGATTCATTTCTCGCTGATTGGCACAAATAGTCTTTAATCGATTTTTCTTCATCTAGCAAAGATGGGTTAGAGATAATTCGGCAGAATATTGTCTGTGTAACGTCTTCGGAATCTTCGCTCGAATGGGTAATCTTAAGCGAAACGGAGAAAACGAGCCTCCAATATTTTTCATAAAGGTTGCACATTGCCTGCTTGCTGCCTGTCTTAATCTGCATGACAAGCAATTTATCGCCCAAATTACCTCGCGTCATGAATCTCCCTTATCCGCTTAGTATTATATTCATAATTAGAAAAGGGAGAATAACTTGCAGTCAATATTCGATTCCATCACCCCCTTAATCTACGTTTTTAGGCTAGCAAATAACACTCACGTTTAAAAGAATGTTGTTCGTAAATAACAGTTTTTGAGAAAAAAATAGAAAAGAATGACGAATTTTTATTGCTTGTTCGTATTAATTAGTGAGGGGTAATCAAGACGCTCTTTGTTCGATTACTGCATTTCAAGTCAACACCAATGTGGTTTGGCATTCCGTATGGGGTCATTAGATACGAGGAAATGACTTAAAAGGTGTTACTAGATCAACTTCGTTTAGAAACTGACCTTAGCAACATCCCGCAGTGTCTCAAGAGCGTTTCTTTTTTTACTGACTCTTTTTGGCAAAAGAATGACGAGCAAAAAAATAAAGCGAATATTTTTGCAAACGTATCAATAACAAACGGCACCAAAATAATTCCAACAGTGGACCCAAAAATGGCACCAATAATATATGAGGAGGATAATATAAACGACGATTGTGAAGCACTATAGCCAAACGAACGAAGCAGCGTCATCTCCTTTTTGTGGGCGTTAATAACAATATAAGAGGCTAACGCAATAGACAAAACATCTAGAGCATAGAAGAAGATCAAATAAGGCAAGTAATATCGGATATTGCGGTCACGGTTCGTTTCTTTCAGCAATAAGGCATTAATTTTTGAAATTCTAGGCGGCTCTGCAGTAGCGCCTTTACGGTCAATCTTGCTTCCACTAAGGCTTAACGAAACAAGCAAGTGAGAATCTTCGCTTGGGTTCCGAATCATGAGATTCGCGCTAGAAAAGACGAAATCATTCGCAATTTCATCGAATCGCTTTTGTGAGATGAGAATCTCGTTTTTTTCTAAAACAGAGTCAAAGTCTTCGTCAAAGAGGATATTCGCCCCATGAGAATTAAAAGAAGAATAATCATGGTAAAGAAACCAAAAAGACCCCAAATCAAATGAAGATAGGTTCAAAAAGGAAACGGGATTCTTTGTAGGAAGATAATAAAGGTAGTTTTGGCTGATGAAGATATCGTCGTCTTGAACTTGATATTCGCCTTGGTAGCCCCGTTCCTTCAATATCTCTGGCGAAACAAAATAGCAAAATAAATCCGGATTCAGCACTTTTTCGATATCTGATGGGTTGGCAAAAGATATATGCTCATTTCCCCACAAAAACCCGCGCACCTCGATTGGCGTAGTTCTTCTATAATCGCGGAAATGGTTCAAATTCACGACGGGACATCTAAAATAACCATCTCTAATTTCATAAGGAGGGAGACGCCCTCCAATGAAAGCTTTTCCGTCCGCTGTGTTCACTTTTCCTCTGTCTAACAATTCTTTCGATAAAGAAACGATTGGAACGGAAGACGATAAATTCTTATACGCAGCACCATCTCCACAGAAAAAAGAAATATCACATTTTGGAGAAAGGAGAACACTGGTTTTTTCTTTCTTTGGGCATTGCTTATAAAAATCGGAAAAAGAAGAAGAGACGACGTATGAATTGCCTTTCTCGTCGAAAACGGCCTGCGTTTCATCTTTTTCTAAAAGAGAAACTTCATCTCCATAAGCGTAGAGCTTAGATAACTCATATTCCAAATTAGAAGAGATGCTATTCGTAAACATAGAGCCCGAAAACAAAAACGCCATAGAGAAAAGAGCAACAAGTAACGAAATAAACCAATCGTGGAGAATAACCTTCTTGTTTAGAAAGCGTAATTTCCTCTTTTCAGGCAAAATTAGCAGGAAGGGGGTATCGTTATGGCTATAATCATCGGTTTTCACATCGGGGAATAGTTTTCCGTTTTCAAGGACATAATGAATCACGCCTGGCTTCGCTAGAACCATCGGGTCATGCGTCACGAAAATAATAAGCTTGTCCTCCGCTATATTTATGAGAGAGTGAAGAATCTTTTCCGTATTCTCTTCGCTTAGGCTTGTCGTTACTTCGTCTAAAAGAAGAATGTCTTTGTTGGAATGTGCAATCGCCTCCAGATAATCCAGGATTCGCTCTCCTTGACTTGGACTTCCTTTCATTTTGAGCACTCTTTTTGCTTTGAGCAATGAGTGACGAAGTATGGAATTTTCTTCTGAAGACAAGAAAGAAAGGTCATTACCATCCTGGAATAAATACGCAAAACAAATAGATTTTTAAAATGGTTCTCTTTTGACACGATTCGCCACTTTTGCTACCGACCAAAGAAGCGTGACGTACATCGCAAATTTCGGAGATACAGCGGCGCTACTTTGCAGTGTTCCTTTTATACTCAATCGGTGCCATCCAGCAAGGTAACATGGCTGCCACTTATACCCACTTTTCAATGAGATATTGCTGTACGAAGTCGAAGCGTATATTAATCGATTGATAGAACGAAAAAAGAAGCACTTATCGAAATCTCTATAAACCATTTTGCACAAGTTAAAAAGAAATTCATAAAAGACATTTTAAAAAAGAGATAAATGCCTTTTAAGGGTATCTTTTTTTATTATTTCCAATTTTGATACCCGGAAAAGCCATTTTATTTTCTGTGCAAATGCCATCGTGAAGATGGTTTGATTGAGTGGTTGCCATTAGTCGATAAACAAATTAGACAAGGATCTAAAAGAATCTTCGAACTAGGCGATGATATTCGATCGTCTTAGTGCTTTTCCGAAAGAATAAGAAGATAATTTAAGAAAAGAGGAATACATATGAATCTATTCAAAGGAAAAACAGTGCTCATCACGGGCGCTGGACGTGCCACGCTGAGTGACGGCAAATGCGGCTCAATTGGCTATGGCATTGCCACAGCCTTCGCGAAAGAAGGCGCGAACTTAGCCATCACAGGCCGCAATAACCAAAAGCTATTGGACGCGAAGAAAGAACTTGAAGAAAAATACGGAGTCAAGGTTCTTGCCCTTCAAGCCGACGTGAATGAACACGGTGATAATGAAACCATCACCAAAAACGTCATCAAACAAATCATCGACGAATTCGGGAGGCTTGACGTCCTCATCAATAATGCCCAGGCAAGCGCAAGCGGCGTTCCATTAGCGAGCCAAACGACAGATCAATTCAATTTAGCGCTCTATTCTGGCCTTTATGCCACCTTCTATTATATGAAGGCGGCCTATCCTTATTTGAAAGAAACGAAAGGAAGCGTCATCAACTTCGCCAGTGGGGCGGGGTTATTCGGCAATTATGGGCAATGCTCTTATGCTGCCGCCAAAGAAGGAATTCGCGGGTTGTCTCGCGTCGCGGCAAACGAATGGGCGAAAGACGGCATTAACGTGAATATCATTTGCCCCCTTGCTTGGACAAGCCAGCTTGAGAATTTCCAAAAAGCGTATCCGGAAGCCTACAAAGCCAACGTTCACGTTCCCCCGGTTGGCCACTTTGGCGATCCGGAAGAAGAAATTGGACGCGTATGTGTGCAAATTAGCACTCCTGATTTCAAATATATGACAGGCGAAACTATCACGCTTGAAGGTGGCATGGGCCTCCGTCCTTAATCAAGATGGAATCATTCTCGTAAGACGATAAAGACACCGCGTCTCGCCTGTTTAACAAGAAAACGACCGCGCAATAGAGAATTTCATATTGCGGGTCGTTTCTTTTCTATAATCGGATGTCTTCAATCTTGAGATTTGGTTTCGCGCTCTTTTTCAGCTTCACCTCGCCAAGCGTAATGGCGCCCACAGGACAAACGTATCCGCACAATAAGCAACCAACGCATTTATTTTTATTGCAGTTTGGACGACGTTTCTTTTCATTCCACTCCATGGCTTGATGAGCACCATCATAGCAAGAGATATAGCATCTTCCACATCCAACGCATTTCTTTTCGTCGATGGATGGGTAAACGATATAATCGCGATTGAGCTCTTCGGCAGGCACAAGATTCTTGTTTGCCGCTCCGACAAGTTCCTCTAAATGATCAACGTGTTGCTCATCCATATAATGCATAAGGCCGTTTTTCAAATCTTCCACAATACGATAGCCATATTGCATGATACCCGTTGTGACTTGAATCGTGCTCGCGCCCAAAAGAATGAATTCAGCGGCATCGATCCACGTCTCCACCCCACCGATGCCAGAAATTTGAACGTCAGGGATTGCCGCTTTTAATTGTTGAATGAAACGAAGGGCAACAGGTTTTACTGCCTTCCCTGAATAACCAGATATGGATGATTTTCCGTCTACAATCGGCATTCCAACTTTCTTGTCCAAATCGACATTACAAATCGACTTAATCGTATTGATCGCGGCAATGCCGTCCGCTCCACCCGCTAAACACGCTTTTGCAACTTCGCTCATATCGGTGATATTGGGCGTCATTTTTGCCATCATCGGCAGCGATGAGCCGCGTTTAACTGCCTCACAATAACGTTTGCATAGTTCTGGATTCGTCCCAACATCGCTTCCCATCGCGTGACTCGTCATCTGTGGGCAAGAGAGGTTCATTTCAATCATGTCCGCACCCGCTTCGGTGACTTTTCTCGCCAAATCTTCCCATGTCGCTTCATCGTTTCCCATGATTGAAGCAATCAAAACATGATCAGGGAATTCTTTCTTAAGGCGCGACAAATCGGCGAGGTTCTCTTCTAAAGAATGCTCCGCGATTTGCTCCATGTTCTTAAAGCCAACAAATGGCTCCGCTTCTTTGCTCAACACATCAAAGCGGGGCGAGACTTCATTAATCACATAGCTTTTCGGACCAACGGTCTTGAAAACGATGCCACCCCACCCCGTTTCATAGGCCTTTTTGCACATATCATAGTCATTACCGACGGGTGAAGAGGAAAGGCAGAAAGGATTTGGGAATTTAACCCCAAGGAAGGTAATACTTAAATCTTTGTTCACCATGTTTATTTCACTCCTAAATACTGCGCGACTTTCGTTGAGACCTCTTTGCCGCTTCTAACGCTATAAACGACTGTCTTGTCATTTCCTCTAGCGATATCGCCGCACGCAAATACTTTTCCATTACGAGGATTCACTTCGCCTGCCGCAGTAACGTCTACTCCTAATGATCCGACATGAATCTTTTGCCCTATCGCTAAGATAATAAGCGGGCTCTTGATTCTGATTTCCGCATCAAGGAAACGGTGATGGAACGTAACTTCATCCTCTTGGCATTTTGTCGGGATATAACCATCCATGATACTAACGCCTTCTTCGCGAGCGTTTTGAAGTTCTTTTTTGCTCGCTTTGAATTCCGCAAAAGTCTCATAAACGACATCATTCACATAACGAACGCCAAGTTTTTTGAGCGTCGTGACGACGTCCATTGCAACGTCTCCGCCACCGATTACCAAAGCGCGGTCAGGAAGCGAAACGTCTCCTTTTCTCTCTTTGACTCGTTTTAAAAAGGCCGTCGCAAGTTCAACATGCGGATTGTTTTTGAACATGTCTAACGTTTTTCCTTCGCCAAAACCAATTGCCATAATCACCGCATCATATTCTTTTTTGAGTTTTTCCAAATCTTTAACTTCATGATTCGTGACGACTTTTACGCCAAGGGAAACAATTCGTTTGATTTCTTTATCGACGACTTGGGTGGGAAGGCGGTAAGATGGAATCCCATATCGAAGATAACCACCTGCCTCGCTTTCTTTTTCGTATACGGTCACATCAACCCCTTTTAAGGCAAGTTCCCCTGCCGCGGATAAACCCGCTGGGCCAGCGCCGATAATAGCGACCTTTTTGTTGACACGGGGTGCCTTTTCCAAGATTTTCATCTTATTCGCGTCTTCGAAATCAGTGACGTAGCGCTGAATGCGAGCGATATCAATCGGCTTGTCGATGCCGCTTCTAGAACAACCATACTGACAATATCTCTCCGTTGGGCACACTCTAGCGCATACGGCTCCGAACAAATTGTTGATCCGAATAGTTTCGGCCGCGCCCTTGATGTTTTGGAAGCGAACGGAACGGATGAACTTCGCCGGATCGGTTCCAGCCGGGCAGCTTTTGGAGCAAGGCGCGTCATGGCATAGAAGGCAACGCGATGCTTCCTCCATCAAAAGTCTAGGCGTGTAGCCAGTTTCATTCTCCTGCAAATATTTTTGCTTCATGAATACCTCCTAAAATGATTCAAAGCTATGTGGAATGTTTGATTTAAGTGTATCAAAAACAGCGTTTTATTCCAACGTATAGAAAGGACCGTTAAACGAATGATAATTGAGCTAGGAAGGCAAGCAAGCGCTTTTCGTCATTAATGGCCTTTCTTGGAGAATTCTTAGTTTCATTGAAAGAGGCTATTTTATTTGCGTTCAATTGCGCATGTTTGCAAAATAAAGCATATCAAAACTGAAAGTCGGCTATTTATCGAATGTTTTTTAATTGCGCGCTATTGCGCTATTGTCGCGGTTTTCCGCTTTATAAGGAAAACGCGCATTCAAAATGACACTTACATTTGAGCCATAAGACCATGTTCAGCAGCGAATCGAACGAAATCGCCAAAAGGCGGCATACATCGTCGATTACAGGAATGCCGCAAAAAGGAAAAATGCATGGCGAGCCCGGTAGAAGAAAGGCGCCAATTAGGTCAAGATACTAGTCTGAAAGACGGGGAAAACCATGGTTTCAAGTATCAAACACATGCTTATTGTAAGTCCCTAAGGCGGGGAGTGTTCCGAATTATGTGTATTTGATCTGATGCGTATCCGTTCCGCATATCCCACGGGGGTGGGCCCCTAGGGGTCGCGGTGGGAGCGAAAAAAGCAGGGTTCCTGTTGCAATAGCTTTGTGCAACAAACTTTGAAAGGAAACCTGCATGGACAATTTTAGCAAACTTATGGCCGACCTGTTAGCGGAAGGCAAATCGTTGGAGGAGGCGATGCGCGCCGTCGCCGCCAAAGCCGCGAAGGACTCGATCGCGTCCTTCACCAAATCCGAGCTTTCCGCCCACCTCGGATACGAAAAAAGGAGGGAGAAGGGCGAACGGCGGGGCGGACGCGAGGAACGGATTCTACGAGCGCACCGTCCAAACGAGCGTCGGCCCGATCGCCGTCTCCATCCCGCGCGACAGGGACGGTGATTTCCGAACCGCGGCGCTCCCGCGCTACAAGCGGAGGACCGAGATCGTGTCGTCGGCGATACTCAAGCTCTATTCGTCGGGGATGACCGACGAGGAGATAGAGGTAATCTATATTTGGCCAAAAAAGGAAAATAACATTTACCAATTTCGGGAATACTCTACAATCCCTTCTCAAGGAACGATTGTGAAAGATAACTTAATAGGTGCCTTAGGCATATTTGTAACGATGGGAATTAAACCGAAAAATCCAAAACCGCAAGAACGAAACGGTTTTGGATTCCATTGATGGGGACTTGTTCCTATAACCCTATTTTTTCGATGGTTAGACCGCCTGAAATACCCGTGTTCACTCGAATCACTATGTAGCAAACATCAACATAAGAATTTAGATAAAATTCATAGCCTTCGTCCAACGTAATTTGGGTCAACCCCGTTTCGCCGAAGGAGAAAACACCGATATCGGTTACAATAGCTTCATCTTCAAAGTGCATTTTATAACTACATTCGGCGTTAGAACTGAAGTTCGCGACGATATATGCGCCATCAACAAGTTTGCCAGCCAGTATGGTTTTATCGCATTCAACGGTTTCTGTGTTGTCGTTAATTGCAAGACTCAAAGTGATTTCCGTCCCTTCGTAAATCCATGCGCCATTTTCGTCTGTATATCCTTCGATATTGGGAATAAGGTCAAAGGCAAATGCGACTTTCGCTTTGTCAACATTATCGACAAATTGCATTCCACCATATTCGTAGCCGAACTTGCCGCTTCCGAGCCCCTTTCTCGTGCCGATAGCAATGCAAATCATTTTGCCCCCCACGGTTGCGTTAACTTTGAGCGTAAATTGTTTGCAAGCGTTTTCACCTTGGAACAGTTTCTCCGCAAAGCTGCCCGCTTCGCCACCCGCACTAAAATTGCTGAATCCGCATCTGAGATCGGTAACAGGGAAAGTGCCCCACAAAGAAGGGGAATAGCAGCTGCCGTTAACTTGTGTTTCTTGAACGCTGCATTTCAAAGTTGCCACAAGTTTTCCATCGCTATCTACGGCTTCCAACTCGTAATTTTCCGAGCCGTTGCCGACAAGTCTGACGCGTTCTCTGTTATCTGCTTTTTGAGCGCTATCTGCATAGAGTTCAAAAGAACTGCCATCCGTCCAGTCGCTTACGTTATCTCGTAGAAGTTCAAGAGAAACATTATCGCCATCCAAGATACCATCGATTTCATTTAGCACTAGACTGGCTTGCCATTCCTTTCCGACGTAAGTCGCATAAAACTCCTGATCTTCGATGCTGATTTTCTTTTTATCAATGGAGTAATTGTATTCCTTACTTATCGCTTTCCATTCAGAAGTAGCGGAAACGGTAACTTTCACAATATAGTTTCCTGCCAATATGGGGGAAGTCTTCGTAAACGCGGTTTCGCCCTCTTGTTTGAACTCGAAAGTCAATTCGCCATTTCCGTTATAGACAAACATATCTTTCGTCAGATTGATACCTTGTTTGTCATATTCCTTATAAAATTCCGTTTCTCTTACACCATCCGCAAGCGTAAGAGAGTTTTCTTTCGCGCTGAGTGCGTCAACTTCTTGTTTGTCTACATAGGAACAAACTGTGCAGGTACGTTGCTTTTCGCCTTTTTCAGTGTAGGATGGGGACTTTGTTTCCGACCCCGTCTTTGGTAAATAGCACCATATAATTTTGGTGGCGTAATAATGTTTTTAATAATTTATATCGCTATGCGATATTTTTTTGTTTTCGCCTCTTTTGCAAAAAAATTTGTTTGCTATACTAATGGTGCTTTGCGGTGCTATACCCATAGGAGGACCGAAAATGGCCTATTTCCTCAAAAAATCCAACACCAAGAAGGGCGTCTACCTTCAGATCTACGAATCCTACAGAAACAAGGAGAAAAAGGAAACTTCCCACAGGGCGGTCAAGTCCATCGGATACGTCAGCGAGCTGACCTGCGAGAAGATCCCCGACCCGATCGCCTATTACCGGGCCGAAGTGAAGGGTATGAACGAAAAAAGGAAAAGGGAAATGGAGGCGTCCAGGATCAAGACGATCGAGAGCGACCCAACCAAGAACCTTGGATATTTCCTCGTTAAGAGCGTCTTCGGCACCCTCAAGGTGGAATCCCACCTGAACCTCTTGGCGAAGATCGCGAACAAGCCATATGACCTGAACGAGGCGATCGCTTCCCTCGTTTCGGCCAGGATAGTCTCCCCCTGCAGCAAGATCAAGACCATGGAGGAAGTGATTCCGTCTTTTCTGGAACCCGTCCACTTCTCGAGCGACCAACTGTATGACTCGATACTTCCGCTAATCGGCGACGAATACGAAAGAATACTCGAAATAATCAACCACGCGTTCGCCAGGAAATACGGGAGGAAGACCGACAGCGTCTTCTTCGACGGCACGAACTATTATTTCGAAATCGACAGGGAGAAAGGCGACAGAAGGAAGGGGCCGTCCAAGGAAAGCAGAAACGACCCTATCATCTCCATGGGCCTGCTTTTGGACGCGGAGCAGATACCTTTGGCGATGAAGATGTTCCCGGGCAACGAATCGGAGAAGCCGGTGATGAGGGAGATCATCAAGGACATGAAGGAGAAAAACGGCATCGCCGGGAGAACCATCCAAGTCGCGGACAAGCGCCTGAACTGTGCGAAAAACATATGCGAAGCGCTAAAGAGCGGGGACGGATACATCTTCTCGCAGTCCGTGAAACGCTTGCCGGAGCAAGAAAGGAAATGGGCTTTGCTCGAGAACGAAAGCGCGAGGTGGACGGAAATCAGGGACGGCAGCGGGGCGTTGCTATACAAATACAAATCCTGCGTCGACAAGTTCCCGTACAAGGTCGCCGACGGGGCCGGCCGCCAGGCGACCGTCAGCCTGACGCAAAAGAGGGTGGTCACCTTCAACCCCCTTCTGGCGGAAAAGAAAAGGTACGAAATCAACAAGATGGTCGAAAAAGCCAGGGAATTAAATGGCTACCGGGCCAAAAGGAAGGAATATGGCGATGCCGCAAGGTACGTATCGTTCAAAGCGGTGTCCAACGAGGGCGAGATCCTCGACGACACGGTGGTGACGGCGGCAATCGACCAAGGCAAAGTGGACGAAGACCTAAGGCTTGCGGGGTACAACCTGCTCATCACCTCGGAAACCAAGATGAAGGCGGAGGAGATATATAAGGTCTACCATCGCCTGTGGAGGATCGAGGAGACGTTCAGGACCCTGAAATCGGAATTGGACGCCAGGCCGGTCTACCTCCAAAGGCAGGAATCCATATATGGGCATTTCCTAATCTGCTATCTCGCGGTTTTCGCGCTGAGGGTGCTCCAAATCAAGGAATTCAAGGACGAGATACACACGAACGAAATCATCTCGTTCGTCAGGAACCTTAGGGTATTAAAAAATGGCGATTCCTACATAAACCTTGGATCGAAAGATAAAATCAAAAGGATTAACGACAGGCTTGGATTGAATTTAACAAATTACTTCCTGACAGACAAAACCATCAAAAAGTTGCTAAGTTTTAAGCTTTAGCACCATGTTTCAAATTTATTTACCAAAGTCAGGTCTCATTTTTAACTCATTTCTCGTAATTTATAGTATTTTTTACGAGAATCGTCAATAAGTTACGAGAATAAAAGTGATAAATCCACAATGTTTTCATATTTTTCTCAAGTGATTTTTACTATTATACTTTTCGTTCCGCAGTGCCACCTTTTGTTCCGCTGAAGCACCTATCGTTCCGTTGATAAGGCTTTCGTTCCGCAGCAATATACAAAAAGAAAAAGAGCCTCATAAAAATGCCGTTTGACACTTCTACAAGACTCTAAAGTTTGTTGGCGAAAAGGTTAAAGTTCCTATCCGCAAAGAAAAAAGGTCTGACACAATTTGTGTCAGACCTATTGTTTTTAAATGGTGGAGCCGAGGGGATTCGAACCCCTGTCCGAGGAAGACCCAACAATGACGTCTACAGTTTAGACCATATCGGGATTTAACTTAGAGGAATGATATCGTCGAGTCCCTTAAGCGAGATTATTGATTTTTTCAACCGTTTGTCCTAATCAAAACAGGCGGCTTAGTGGCTGTATATTATGCCCGAAGTATTTGCCAGCGACGCACAAATAGAGGACACGCTGCTCTCGAATCGATGTCGAGAATCCCGTAGGATACTAATTAAGCGCGAGCGAAGGATGCACGTGGAGCCACGTTCATCCAAGGTTTATAACTGTTGTCAGTTATTGTGTTTCGATGTTAAAGCTCATCACGCCACTGCAATCAAAGCCTAATACATCCCCGTCAAAACCAAAACGACCCCAAAGAACAATTGCTGAATCGTGTTTCAGCGTAAGAAGTATACAATAGAAACCCCCCTTCGCAACGAAAAACGAACAATATCACTCCTTTTCTTTGCGAAAAGGGAACGTTTCCTTTATATTCATATTAAATAATATATGGAGAAATCGATATGAAGGGTAAAGAAAAAGCATCTTTAATCAAGAAAACGATTGCGGCAGTGGTTTTATTTATGGTCGCTGTCACGCTCATCATCAGTGGCGGTGTCACAAAGACGATTACGTCCGCCATCATTCACGACGTATTGTACGGAGTAAGAGGAACGTTCCGAATCTATTTCTCGGCCTTAACGGGGAAAATCTTCGACATGTGGACACTTGTCGGTCTCGTCATTTTGGCAGTCGATATCTTTGGTTCCCTCTTTTTGTTCGTCTACGCCCTCAAGAAGAAGAAGGCACTGTTCGTCTTCCCAGTTGTTACAAACGCATTCCTTGTCGCACTGGTTCCTTATTTATTGACTCTTGGGTCAACCGAAATCGCCCGTGGCCTTATCACGCCAACCGCGTTTTGGTTCATCTATATCGCACTCACGTTAGACGTGATTGGAATCATTATCTTGACCAATGTCCTCATCGGCCTTCACGATGAAAAAGTCCTTGAGAAGGAAACCGTCGTGAAAGAAGTTGTCACTCTTTCGCCAACGCATGAAGGGCTTAAGCAAGACGAAGTCCGTGAGATCGTGAAAGAGGAACTCAAAAACCACGAAGCGACGCTTCACCAAGAAAATACTGTCGTTCAGCCAGAACAAGTAGAGGAACCAGCTGAGACTACAGAAGTCGAAGAAAGCGGAAATGATGACCCTTTTGCCAAATTCGGCGATCGCCGCAAGCTCAGTTTCGAAACCAAACTCAAAAAGAGCGATAAAGATTTGCGAAAGAAATATTCCGATTTGAGTGATTACATCAAAGGGTATGGCGTCAATAACCGCATTTCGCTCAAAGGTGATACTTATTCTCTCCATCGCGAAAGATATGTCTTTGTGACCGTCTCTGGCAAGCACATTAAAGCCTATTTCGCTCTTGATCCAAAAGATTATGCGAACACCACAATCCCTGTGAAAGAGAACGAAAGAAAGAAATACGAAGACCTTCCATTACAATTCGATATCCGTAGTGACCTCTCCTATCGAAGAGCTACGCAACTTGTGGATGACCTTATGAAAAAGAAGGGCATCGAAAAGAAAGACAAGAAGAGTAAATAATCTAAGCCACAACTAAGGCGCTTCCAAACAGGCGCCTTTTTTCTTTAGCGGAACATATCGGAGGCAACCTTATACCGGTAACGTCGTTCAACAGCCAAAACGCAATTGGAGAAAGCAAACGAAGGAGAAGCGAATTCGATCATGAATAAAAGCGATAAGCAAATCACCCAGGAAGCAAAAGAGAAGCAGCAGACCGTGAAAGGATAAATAACGCCTTTAAGCGAGACGACAATGAAATAAGCGGACAAAAGACTAAGGAGGGTGAAAACCGCCATAACGAGGACCAAGGCAATAATTTGTTTGTCGGAAGACGCTGCTTTTAGACGGAAGGCGAAGAACAAAACGCTAAAAAGTGCGCTAACCCCGAGGAGTGAGAGCGCTATAGCGTCTTGAATATACGATCCTTTCCACAAAACAATCGTCATTGGCATTGCTGCAACAAAGACGCTCAAGAAGAAGGATGTGAGTTTGGAGCAAGAATAAGGGTTCTTCTTTAAAGAAACAGATGTAGAACAATATTCTTTGACGAATTCTTTTTTCGCATCCGCTTGTTTTTCTTCATAGCGAAGCGCGAAAAGAGGAATGGTCAAATATAAGTTCAAAAGGATGGATTTTAAATCGACGCCAAGAAGGAATTCCGTTTCCGCCATGGTGCGCATTAAAAACGTGGCAAAGAAGATAAGATAGAGCCAGCCGCATTTGCTCTTTTTGCTCGAAAGATGGGTGAAGAGTAGATAAGCCACGTAAGCAAGAAACGCGATATAAATGGAAAGACGAATCAAACCACCCCTACCAAGTATCTCTAGGAAACCATTGTGAGTATAGAAGCTGTATTTCCACGAGGTATCGCTAGCGAAAGCAAAGGCAAACGGGAAATTCGCATCGCCTAATCCAAAGAAAAGGAAACTCGGGTTGCTATTTAGAAGCGTGATTAGCTTTTTCCAAATAATCTCACGTGACTCTAAGGTTGTTCCTTCTGGGTTGAGCAATGCTTTCTTGATTGCCCTAAGGACGTTCCCAATAAAGGAATTGTCGAATATCTCACTATGAAAAATAAAATAGGCAGAGACGCCCAAAATAACAGCGAAGATAGTAAAAAAGATTGTACCGATTGCCTTATGGGGGCCAGAAAGAGATTTGATAAACCAATAAAAAGCGGAAGCAATAATCACGAATATCGCGCAAACAATGGACGTTTTAGAGAGGGTAAGGAAAATGCTCACGAAGAAATAGACAATCAAGGGGAGTCGCCACCACTTCTTATCCATGGCGAAAAGATATATCTCCGAGTATACGCCAAACAGAATCAAGGCGGCAAAGGTATTCTTGCTATTGGTAAATGATTTGATGTTCGCAAACATGTCCAATGGCTTTTGGGAAAAGATATTTGCATAGACGCCTGAATCGCTATAGTAACTATAAAAAATCGCGGCAAGAGCGACGATGCTCACCGCTTCTAAAAAGACATTCCACCCCGCTTCCGTAAACTTACATTGTGGGGCAATAACAAAATACACATACAGTGTTAAAACAACGTTCGCAAAAGAGAGGGTGTAACGGATTTGCTCCGCTAAGCCGACGGAATAGGCGTAACCCCCTTCCCAAGTAAGCGGAGACGCAAAAGAAAAAGTAGCGTATGTATTTGTCACAAAAAGGACGAACAAAAGAACAAGAGCAGTCCAGTTTGTTTGTATCACAAAGAATCGCTTTGCAAAAGCAATGACAAGAATCCCCAGCACGATTGACATTGTCATCGCCGAATAGAATTCAATATCGTTCATGAACATCTCTGTTCCATCTTGGAAGATATTAATCGCTTCCGTTGCGAATAAAGAAAGCAAAAGAAACACAGCGAAAAGAAGCATGAACAAAAGATAAGGAGGATTGATTGATTTCTTCTTTTCCGTGCTTAAAACCACAAAGTCGTCCTCGTTTTTTGTATCGACAAAAGCTATTCTTTTGTAGATTCGACATCCACGATGTCTTTGTCCTCTTTTGAAATATAGACAGCGCAGCAAATAAGCGAAGATGTAAGATAGCCAATAGCAAGCCCTGCGATCGCGCCAATCCAGGGTGATAACGATCCAGAAACATCGATAATACCGGGATAAGTGTAAGAAACAGCGTTACGATAAGTGTTATTCACATATCGATAAACTTCTGAACCAGCTGCGATATCTTTTACGAGCTTGTTTTTGACGTTGATGATATTGTTCCCGAACGTTTCGCACGCTTTCGCCCAGCTCTTTCCTTCTTCGGTTCCGTTCTTCACGGCGTCGAGCTTCTGAATCTTGCCATCGCCCGTCAAGGCGATTGTGCCAACGTTATCAAGCGTAACATTTTCCGGAACGTTATAACCAAGCGTCTTCAGCTCCTTTGCGTAATCATTTTTTTGCAAAGAAAGCTTCAAAATTACCTCATTGTACATAGCGGCTTGGGATGCGGCTGCGCTATCCCCGGCCAAAATCGATTGGCTGATCCCTTTTAAACGTTCATCATAAATCTCAATATTTTTCAAGGTCGCTTTCAAGCTTTCAATATCAGACTCACCAAGTTCGGTGAGCTTATCAATTGAGCTTTGAACATTGCTCGTGTCATAATTCACGAATTTTTTTGATTCCAAAGAGCTCTGCAACGCTGTAAAAACAGTGCCTGTTCCTTGCTTGTAAGCAAGTTCATAATCGGAAATAATAGAGTCAAGCGTCTGGCTGTCATTGCCCTTAATCATACTCGAATTTTCATCGATGGTTGTATAAAGGCCCTGCAACGTAGTTTTAATTTGCTCGTATTGCTTCGAAAGAAGGGTGATTTGGTATTCATAATCAAGACCTGAATAAACAAAATCAGTGGGGAAAAGGGTGCTGATTGAATATTTATTGGTGGCCGCTTCGGCTTTCTCTTTCGTCGAATCGATCACGGCTTTGATGAATTTCGTGGCCGTTTCTTGCTTCCCAAAGCAGCTGAGTTTCCCGCTCAATGTATATGTGACTGGCAAAGAAACCACGAATTCGTTCGTTGTTGAATTTCGATACCCGTTGACCGAAATGGAAATATCGTTTTTCTTAATAGCTTTAGCAACGTCAATACCAGCGAAATCAGGATTTGTTGCTTTCACGGCAAGCAAATTCTCTTCCGAGATGATGTCGTAATAATTAAAAACGCTCCCGTCCATGAAAGTGCCATTGCCTGCTTTGTCTTCTTTGATGGCGAGGTTATATGAAAATTCAGATTTGAAGGTTTCTTTGGATTTGTTATAGCCGAATTGAACGACAAGAAGCGCAACTAATCCCAAAGCGAAAGTGCCCCCTACGATCCACCATTTATACCTGGCGATGGATTTGCCGTATTTTGCCCAAGTCCATTTTGATGGAATCTTTTCTTCGTCATTCTGAATAATGAGAACTTGTCGATTATCATTTTTATCCATGGAAAAACACTCCTATTCGAGAATATACTAAAAGTATAAAGCAGTTATGGCTCATACTCCACCGCAATTTAAGACACAGATGGTTTACTCCGCTCCGCTTTTCTTGAACCCAAAAAGAAGAATTACCGTTTTAAAAATCAGCTTGGCGTCATACCAAAGGCTACGTTTGTTTTGAATATAATCCAAATCCATTTCAATCATCTCATCGAAGGTTGTAGTTGAACGACCATGCACTTGCCATTCGCCGGATAGACCTTGTGGCACCAGCAAGCGCTGCTTATCGTAATCGTTATATAATTCATATTCCCTTACGGTACAAGGACGAGGGCCAACAATCGACATGTCACCTTTGAGAATGTTAAACAATTGTGGAAGTTCATCCAAAGACGTTCTTCTTAAAATCTTGCCGAACTTAGTGATGCGGGGATCGTCTTTTATTTTAAAAGTAACGCCACCGGGAATTTCGTTTTTATTTAGTAATGTTTGCAATTCTTCTTCCGCGTCCTTTTTCATAGAACGGAATTTGTAAAACTTAAAGACTTTTCCATTTTGTCCAACGCGATTTGACACATAAATCATCGGACCCTTTGATGTAAGAACAACAAGAAGTCCAATGATCAAAAGAAGTGGAGACAGAATAAAAACTGCAAGAAGAGAGAAAAAGATATCGAAAAACCGTTTGAAAAAAGCATACGTCCTTCCGCCTTTCACGTGAATTGCTTTGTTTTTCTGATTATCCATATTACCCGCGTTTACGATAGATGTGGCTCTATTTTACACATATTGGAAGGAAGAGCAAGTGAGTAAACAGCATGCGTAACTATCGTCGTTTTTGCAGTGAAAAACAAATCAATTTTTATTCGCTTTTTCGATTCGCTTCTCGACTCGTCTTTAGTCTTTGCAGTGAAAAAACGATTTCGCTTTCAAAAAAGGAAAAAGTCAAAAGAAAGAAAGAACCAATATAAACGACAAAGGCAAGCCAGTTCCTCTGAATTAAAAAGCAAAGGTAGAAAGACGCCATCATTAAAGACATGTACGCGGTGTTTTTCCCCCGTTTTACTTTGATTTTATGAACCAACGGTCCTTGGGTAAGGAAGTAGTACAAAAACAGTGTAATAATTGAAGCCCAAGATATCGCCTCGGTAGTTCTAAACAAATAATAAGCAGCAAAATTGAGGCCAATAGAAACCGCTAAAGTAATCGCACTAAAAGCAAAAAACAATCCGGGTTTTCCAAGCGATTTATAATAATTTTGGATAATTGCACTAATTACTGACGACAAGGCAAGCCCTGGCAAAATGATTCTAAAAATTGCAAGTGATCCCGCATACTTAGGCAAAAACCAATGGATAATTGGAACCAGCGGATAATACAAAGATAAGCATCCAAATACGAAGACGAGCAAAATCGATATCAAGATATGATAGTTATCTTTTAGTTTATCAAGAGAACTGTTTTTTAGAATTGGATAAATGACAATTGTAATGGCAGAAATTAACCGGGTTACCATGCCTAAAACGCTGTAAGCAAAAGCATAAATGGCATACGTTTCGTTGGAGAAATACAGATTAACAAATTGACTATCAAAATTAAGAATAAGGCCGCTGCACAAATTGGCGATCAACAAAGGAAATCCAAGAATGAAACACCTTCTAATACCGGGCCATGACTCTTTAAGAGGAGCGCCTTTGCCAAATGTAATATCCCTGTATTTCAGGGCGAACCACATTGTCATTATAAAATAAACGGCAAGCAAAATTAGAACGTAAATCTTGAAAGTAATAAATGAAGAACCACCATATTTATAAATGACCCACATGCCAACAACGCCTGCCGCGGTTAGCATTGAATAAACGATATTTTTAAAGGAGTATTCTTTGAAACGTTGCGTGCATTGAAGTACATATTGATAATAAGTCATCACGTTTTGGAGAATGAGATTAATTGCAATACAAAGAAAAATAAATTTGGAATTGCCTTGAAGAGCAAACAAAGAAATTAACGCAACAACAAGCGCAATTGCCGTTTCGAATATAATGAAAAAGCGGGTGTATGTAACAAATTTTCGTTTGTTTAATTCATCGTATCTCTTTCCTGCGAAAATCAATTGAATGCCATCACAAAAACCGAAATGAAATAACCCAATATACCCAGCATATAAAGTGAAAGTTTTAAAGTATCCGTATTCTTGAACGCCGAGAATGTGCGGGATTACAAAGCCAGTCAATAAGCTACATAAAATGCCAATAATGTTGCTGAATCCGACCAAAAAAATATCTTTAAATGCGCGTCTCTTTTCTTGAAGTTCCATAACGAAGCCAACTTATCGATACCTTTTCATCCATTTCATATATTCACCCGTTTCAACGTGTCTCAACCATTCTTGATTCTTAAGGTTCCATTCGATGGTTGGAATGATGCCCGTTTCGAAATTATATGTTGGTTTCCACCCCAATTCTCTCTCAATTTTTGCCGGGTCCATTGCATAACGGCGGTCGTGCCCTGGGCGATCTTTCACATAGGCAATCAAGGATTCTGACTTCCCTAGAACTTTAAGAATGGTTTTAACGACTTGAAGGTTGCTTCTTTCGTTATGACCACCGATATTATATATTTCACCATCTTTGCCATTACGAACAATCAAATCAATCGCATTATTATGATCACCTACATAAAGCCAATCACGCACATTTGCTCCGTTGCCATAAACTGGAAGAGGCTCGTTTCTATTAGCTTTCTGAATCATCAGAGGAATTAACTTTTCTGGGAACTGATATGGCCCATAATTATTGGAACATCTTGAAATCGTAACAGGTAAGCCAAAGGTTCTATGGTATGCCATAACGAGCAAATCGGCGGAAGCCTTAGACGCACTATATGGGCTTGAGGTGTGGAGAGGGGTATTTTCGGTGAAAAATAAATCCGGTCGGTCAAGCGGCAGATCGCCATATACTTCATCCGTACTCACCTGATGATAACGCCTAATTCCGTATTTTCGACAAGCGTCCATCAAAACAGAAGCCCCAACAATATTCGTTTCTAAAAATATCGTTGGATTTGTGATAGAACGATCAACGTGGCTTTCCGCAGCAAAATTAATCACGTAATCAAAATGTTCTTCTTCGAAAAGCTTGTAGATTGCATCCCGGTCGCAAATAGTGGCATGAACAAATTTAAAATTCGGCTTCTTTAAAATTGGTTCAAGGGTTTCCATGTTGCCCGCATATGTTAATGCGTCAACGCAAACATATTGGTCATCAGGATATCTACTAACCATAGTATGGAGAAAATTTCCTCCAATAAATCCTGCTCCGCCAGTAACCAAAAATTTGGGCATGCAACTACCTCCTACTCTTATTTAATTCGTCATGAATGAATCTATCAACAGCATTCTGCCAAGTCGGCAATCTCTTATGCCAGGCTTCATCAAGGCTAGCTTTTGACAGCCTAGAATTAAATGGCCTATCAGCTTGGTTTGGCGCAAGTTTCTTATATTCCTCGGTTGTTACATGGTTAACTTTCATTTTGATGTTTGCGACCTTAAAAATGTATTCTGCAAAGTCAGCCCAACTACAATATCCTTCATTTGTGGCGTGATAAACACCAAATTTATCTGTTACCATCATATCGCACATCAGTTTTGACAAATCATAAGTGTAAGTTGGAGAACCAATTTGATCCGAAACAACATTGAGTTCTTTGAGCCCTTTGTCCGCTAAAGAAAGCATTGTTTTAACAAAATTGCGACCATTTACACCAAAAACCCAGGAAATACGAATGATGAAGTAATCGTTAAGAGCCCGTTTTACAAATTCTTCCCCTTCGCTTTTGGTTCTGCCATAAACGGACAACCCGTTCTTTGGATCATCGACTTCAAAGGGCTTTTCACCTTTTCCATCAAAAACATAGTCCGTCGAGATGTAAAACATCGTGGCGCCGATTGCCTTGCACACTTCAGCGATATATTTTGGCCCTAGCGCATTAACGGCATACACGGCATCAGGCATTTGCTCGGCTTTGTCCACGGCTGTCCAAGCAGCGTTATGCATGATGGCATCTGGTTTATAATCCGAAATAAACTTTTTAACCGCAGTTTCATTGGTGATATCCAATTCTTCTTTGTCAATGCCCAATACATTTGTGTAGCCACGTTCTTTAAGCTCACGAACACAGTCATAACCAAGCTGGCCTTTAACGCCAGTGACTAAAATCCTAGAATCCCTCGTAATCATTGTTGCCTAACCTTTTGTATTTTTTCTTTAAAAGCTCGATAGAGAAAAATAAAATTTTGCCGTTTTTCTCTTTTGATGAGCAAATGCAACTGAGCCATAGTAAAAGAGTGCCGTTTTATGTATGAAAGAGCCTTCAATGCCTTTTCTTTTCCATAAACCTTCGAAAAATAATGATAATTACCCTCAGCGAATACTTGGGCGTGCTTATAAGTAATGCCTTTAAAACTACCACCTTCAAAGTGAATAATTTTTGATGAAGGAATATTATAAATCTTCAAATTGCACTCATGAATTACGCGATAGCAAAGAAGCGTTTCTTCTGCATACATAAAGATGTCCTTGTCAAAACCGCCTAGTGTATCAAAAACGTCTTTTCGTATCATTAACGAGGCACCGCAGACATAACCGCTCGTTTCAATAGGATGGTTAGAATAGTTAAAATCAATGCGCTTCCCCGTCAGTTTCTTCTTAACGGCAACTAAAATGGAATCCATCTTTTTCTCGCCTTTGAGATTCTTCTCAAATGGGCAAAAAGAATGATTTGGCTCGCCGTTTTTTGTATAAAGATTGCTGCCGACGACGCCAACCTCGCGATGAAAATCTAAGAATGTTTTCAGCTCATATATCGCGTTATTAACTAATAGGGTATCTCCGTTTAAAAAATAGAGATATTCCCCCTTTGCAATGATAGAGCCCAAATTATTGGCCCTTCCGAAGCCAAGATTCTCTTTGGCGTCTATAACATGAACGTCGCTATTTTCTAACGTTCTTAATCTCCGCAATTCTTCACAATCTTGCGAATTATCGACAATAATTATTTCATAAGAAAACCCTCGCGATTTCTCTTTTATAGAATCGATCGCGTTTTTAATTAGCTCACTCGTTTTATAGTTAACCATTATTATTGAAACGTCAACGCTTTGAATGTTCATAAGTTATAGAACTTGAAGTTTTCCTTCCTTCGTCGAGAATACAATATGCGATTGCTTAATAGATGGATGAAGTTTATCTTTCTCCGACAAATCCAATTTGCCAAAATACGGCCACTGGATATTAATATCGGGGTCGTTCCACATAATGCCACCTTCATTCCCAGGATCGTAAACGTCATCAACTTGATATTCAAAAATTGCGGTATCGCTCAAAACAACAAAGCCGTGAGCAAAACCTCTTGGAATCATGAGCATCTTATGGTTTTCGCTGGAAAGGATGACACCAACGTATTTACCATAGGTAAGAGAGTCTTTTCGCAAATCAACTGCAACGTCATAGACTTCACCTTCCACTACTCGAACTAACTTAGCCTGTGGCTTTCTCGTTTGAAAATGAAGACCGCGTAACACGCCTTTGTGTGATTTACTTTGATTTGCCTGAACGAAATTGTACGTTAGCCCAGCTTGATCAAACTCATCCTTTTGATAAGTTTCCATGAAGTACCCCCTATCATCGCCAAAGCTTTTTGGCTCAATGATATAGACGCCTTCGATATTCGTTTTGCTAAAAATGAATGACATAATTAATATTTGACTTTCCCCTCTGCCACGCGAATCAAATGCTGGCCATATTCATTTTTGCTCATCGAATTACCAACGTCCAATATTTCTTCTTTGGTAATCCAGCCGTTTTTATAAGCAATTTCTTCGGGACAACAAATTTTTAATCCTTGATGTTCCTCTATTGTTTTTACAAATAAGGAAGCATCAAAGAGGGACTCGTGAGTCCCCGTATCGAGCCAAGAATAGCCCCTACCCAATAAGGTAACGTGTAATGTTTTATCACGAAGATATAGGTTATTAAGTTCAGTGATTTCCAATTCTCCACGAGGTGACGGCTTCACTAGTTTTGCCTTATTTGCAACGCCTCTTGGATAAAAATATAAACCGGTCACTGCGTAATTGCTTTTTGGATGTGGGTCTTTTTCAACAATTACCAACGGGTTTTTGGACTCGTCCATTTCAATAACGCCAAATCTCTCTGGGTCATTTACATAATAGCCGTAAATCGTCGCCAATCCTTCTTTTTCCGCTCGCTCAACGGAATTACGAAGATGTTTGGTTAGCCCGTCTCCATAAAAGATGTTATCCCCTAGCACCATGGCGCATGCTTCATCCCCAATAAAATTTTCCCCAAGAGTGAAGGCTTGCGCTAAACCGTCTGGCGTAGGTTGGACTTTATACGACAAATGAATCCCAAAGGATGATCCATCGCCAAGCAATTCCTCAAAGCGAGGAGTATCAGTCGGTGTGCTGATAATCAAAATATCTCTTATGCCCGCCAGCATTAGAATGCTAAGCGGATAGAAAATCATTGGTTTGTCATAAACCGGAAGCAGTTGCTTTGACGTTACTTTAGTTAATGGATACAGGCGTGTACCTGACCCCCCAGCTAGAATGATACCTTTCATCATAAACTCCGATGTTATTAAAGAGAAATAATTTATTGACTTAATATAATATCAAATTTTTCCGCGCGCGGCGCATAGGGCAGTCTAAGGGCGCTGAAGATAAACGCTTTGCGAGATACCTTTTGGTATCATGGAAATCGAGTAAAGCATTAGGGGATAAGCTATTGATTGCCTCCAAAATACTCTAACAAAACAGTTTTCGTATGATTAATTGTAAAGTCTCGCTCCCATAAAATCCGATTTGGTTCGCTAAAGCGGACGCCGACATTGGATAGTTTAGTTATAGCGTCGACGTAATCTTCAATACTTTTGCAAACGAAGCAGTCGCAGCCATCGATGGAGTAACCAGAAAACGATTCAGGACTCCCCACAATTAATTTACCATACATTAAGGATTCTTCGGTTTTAACTTTCATGCCGCTTCCGCTAAAAATGGGAAAAATCATTATATCTGCGTTCAAGAAGCAACCATGAATATCGGCCGCAGTACCATGATTGATAACATTAGGTTTAAGAGAAAAGTCTATTCTTTCCATTTGATAACCATAAATGTCGAAAATAGTAGTTGGGCATCTATCCGCGAGTTGATTATTGATAAAAGCCACTGCTTCTATGTTGGGCTTAAAATAAGAACCAACGAAAGTGAAGTGATTCTTCCTCTTTGTTTGTTTCAAAAAGTTCTTGTCTTCAATAGTTAGTTTATCCTCCATTGAGACGGGGAGTCTAATAATTTTAGAAGAGATAAAACGATAGTTTTTTAATATGGCCTTTTCGTCTCTTTCGCTCAGAACAAAAGAATAATCAGCGTAACGAAGAGTTAGTTCTTCATTATGATGTATGGTTTTATACCATAGTTTATTGCGACACGCCTTAGCAAATTCTATCTCACAATTATGGAAAAAAACTGCCACTTTTTTATTATGTTTTTTGGCAATTTTAGCAAAATAGCCAAGATTGCTGTTTTCAATGAAAACAATTTTTGCGGCGGTTGTTTTAATGATACGAAGGATTCTCTTAACTTCTCTATAGCTATAAAAAACAGGGACCGGTGATGTCACAAAGTCGATCAAAGAATGAAACTTTGAACGATTGAAATCGCTAAAAACGTTTGCCTGTTCAACGTCATACAATTCTTCAAGGACTTTTAAGTGAGAAGATTCTCCGCCGCTTCCGCCGTTATGAACCTTATTCAAATCAAGCTCGTTTATATATAAAACTTTTATTTTTTTAGGCATAGTAGTGTCTCGATATGTTCGCTTTCGTTCTCTTTTTCGTGAAGAGAGTATATAACCTTTACAGAAGTGATTCTATTTTCATATTGAAATGTACCAAAGAAAATAGAGAAAGGTGCAATAGTTGTATACGCAGTCAGTTGTTCCGAAATAAAGCCTGTCGCAAAAAATACAACGGCTGACAAAATAACAGTAATCAAAATAGGCCTGTCAACAAAAAGGCGTTGATTCCCATACACTTTGGTTGTCGCCAACAAGCTCATTAGATAGATGCATACAAACAGCAACATGCCTATGCCACCCGTTTGACCTAGCAATGTAATATAAGTGCTTTCGGTCCCAACATTTGAGTAAATCCCGAAAGAACCATACCCAGCCCCAAAAAATGATACTTGAGACAACGAATCGGTAACTTGTCTTATGTGTTCTATCGTAGATCCGTCATAAATATAGCTAATGATTTTCTCTCCAAACAGAGCTGCTCCAATAATTACGGCAAAAACAAAAAGCGCAACAATTCCAGCCCTATATTTTGGTCGAAAAGCAAAGAGCATTATGGGCAACAAAAAAAGAACAGGTATGATTATTCCCCTAGTAAATGTCAAAATCAAAGCGGAAAAATCAATGACAAAGACAAAGAGGTAGAGGGCCTTTCTGCCCTTATTTAAGAGCAAAGAGCAAAAAGAGAAAAGAACACTCATTAAAAGACCATACCCAGACGTTAATGGCGTGCCCCAAAAGCCAACGAGTCTCTTTTGCGAGAAAAACTCATTTCCATATTGGCCATAGAAATTACCAGGCAAGCCATTAATTAAAACATTGTTTTTAATATCTTCAAGATAATGGCCAAAGCCGATTGTATCAGTCCAAAAGGTGATTGTTCCAAACATTCGATCTAAAAAGAAATCAAGCAAGCCGAATAAAGCAACGAAGGTAATAAATTTCAAACAGTACCACTTAAAAAAATTTGCCATAGATTGACGGTTCGCGCCCATACCAATAAGTATCATTCCCGGCAATAAAACAGAGGCTCTGACAGAGGCGATGATGTTAACCAAAGACGCATCGGAGCCAACGAGAAAGGTGAACGACAAAACCACAAAGCAAAAAGCGAAATAAATGGTCAGCAATCGATACAATGGGGAGTTAGTTTTCCTGCGAAATAGAAAAGAAATAGTCATTAAAAGTAAAAAGGCGACGTCTTTAGCATGAAAAAGAATTTTTATAAAGGCGACGTTAGGAATGAACTTATATAAAATCGCTAAAACAAAATCTTGAAAAACAAGCCATATAATCAGTGCTTGAACCCCAAGCGTATAGCAGTCCCTTTTGTTACTCTTATAATTAAGACAATTTGATAACATCTAAAATTCTTTTTGCGCTCAATTTCCACGTATAAATTTGGAATTTTTTTCTTGTTTGTTGAAGAAGTTCATCCTTCTGCTGGCTTCCCAAAGATAGGATAGACTTTAGTTTAACATAGAAATCCGCTTTGTCGTTCAGTTTAAAGAAATATGGATAGTCATCACTCAATATTTCTATTGAGGTCGGTATGTCAGAACATAAAGGCAAGCTATTAAGAATGGTCGCTTCTATTACGGGGATTCCAAATCCTTCATAAATTGAAGGAAAGACGAAACAATCGGAATGAGAATAAATATATGGCAAAGACTTATCATCGACAAACCCCAAGAAGTGGAGCTTTTCTTTCGTATCAAAGCCGATTTTGCTCAGCAATTTTTCTGTTTTCCAGCCCTTCCGCCCTACAATAACTAAATCAGGAATTGAATCGTCTTTTTTCCATATGGTACCCATTTGTTCGATAAGCCATCGAAAATTTTTTCTTGGCTCGATAGTGGATAAACACAAAAGATAATGAGCGGGGACATCTTTTTTTATCTTTGAATCGACACTTTGAATGGAGGGCTTGATGTCACACCCGTTATAAGTGACAAGTATGTCATCGACATTTCTTTTTAACAAATGGTGGATTCTTTCCCTAGAAAAATTTGAAACGGTAAATATTTTTTCAGATCTTTTTGCAGCGTACCGATAGCCAAGTTTAAAAAACACACGGCTTTTAAATGTCATTGTTTTTGGAACGTCAAACACGACCATATCATGAATTGTGGTATAGACTTTTATGTCTTTTCTTAAGCGTGATAAAAAACTGGGAGGAAAAGCAAAAAACAACGCCGCATCAGGCTTACTGCCGTTTATGAACTTAGGAAGAGAAAACAGCAAAATTTTAACTCGATTCCCTCTTAAAATAGCCGTTTTCACATTTGGCTGGGCCAATTCTCCCGGTTTGAAAAACTTAATTTTGTTTTTAAAAATCAACAAAAAGTTTATAGACTGGTCCTTAATTAATTCTTTCGTAATGCAAAGAGTGTATCGTTCAATTCCAGAAAAATTGTCGTCTAGAGAAGTTAAATCAATTGCAACATTCATTTTGTGTCCCATCTTGTCTCAACCGCAATATCTTTTTCTTGTTAAAAACAATTAATAAGAGCATTTTTACCAAAAACCAAAAATCAAGCCAATACCGTTTAAAAAGGCGCCGAAAGTCTTTAAGCAAGCGAAAAAGCCATTCAAATCCAATTTTGCTCATCCACTTGGGAGCTCTTTGAACCGAACCAGCAAGGAAATCTATGGTGGCGCCGACATTAAAATAAAGTCCTGGGCCGAAGTAATCATAATTGCTAAAGAAAAATTGCTCCGTCTTCGGAAAGCCGGTACATAAAAGGATTATGTTCGCCTTAGAATCGTTTATTTGTTGAATATAACGAAGAGAGACTTCTTTGTCTTTTTCAAAACCAAATTCAGGGCACAAAACAGAAACCACACGAACGTTTGGATATTGTTTTTCTATATTCGTTTTTGCTCTATCGCCAACGCCTGGTTTACCACCAAACAAAGCAACAGTTAGTTCTTTTTTATTGGCAAGTTCTAAAACCATCGGAGTCAGATCTGAGCCAGAAATCTTATATTTGAATTTGCTTTTCCGAGTAATCTTCGCTAGCCATAAAACCGGGACGCCGTCGATTACTGAATAGTCTGCAGAATTAATAGATTGACGAATAAAAGAATCCCTATACGCGACCCGAAGTCCATCGAGATTTGGAGTTTCGGTAATAATTTTTTTATTGTCAGCAATATCTTGTTCGTAGTGCTTTAAAAGTTCATCTGGAGAGAAGCTGTCAAATTTTAGAAAAGTTATATAGTCCTTCATGATATACTAATGTCAAATTCTTAATCCTTAGCTCGGCAATGAGGCTTATGGTATCAATTATAGCCGTTCTCCTCCAATATTTTTTTAATTTGGTCTGGCTTTGCTTTTGAAGCCACATACACACCATCTTTTGACACAGCCACAATCGCGTCAGAAAGCCCGTTTACAACAACCATAGTATCGGTTTCGTTTACAAGTTTAACGTTGCTGCAGTTATTTAGAACGCCTTTCCCGAACACGGGTCCCTCCATGAACTCCGTAAAAGCATTCCAACTGCCTAAATCCTCCCAACGGCCATTGAATCTCATCACGCGAATACTGGGTTCGTGCTCCACCACAGCGTAATCAACGCTTATCTTTGTAGCGGTTTCATAGTGGGCATAAAAAGATTGATAATCTGTAAAATTCAGTAGTTCTTTCGCTCGATTGAGCATATACCCAATCTTGAATCCAAAAATACCCGCATTCCACAAGGCACCTTGCTCAATATACTTTTTTGCTATCTCAGTATCTGGTTTTTCTGCAAAACGGAGAACCTCACTTATGGGCTGGTTGTCTTTAGGAATGATATAGCCATATTTCGAGGCGGGCTCCGTTGGCTCAATCCCAATAAGAGAAAGATTCGATTCATTGTCACTAACAATAGAGTCAAGTCTCTTGAGCGCTTCAAAATAATCGTCGTTTACATAGGGATCGACTGGGCAAACAATCACATTTTCATTTTCGTTTACGTGCATCACGTCACGCGAATAAGCGACCGCTAAAACAATCGCGGGGAACGTGTCCCTTCTCGCTGGCTCGACAGAAATATGGATATCTTCGCCAAGTTGTTCCTTTAAAAGAGGAATTTGTGTTTCCCCTGCCGCAATTAAAACATTTGCGTCGGAGTCAATGCGCTTGATGGAATGATACATCCTTTGCACCATAGATTCATAAGCGCCCTGTTTGTTCTTAAAGAAAGGAATAAACTGTTTCGACCGAACGTCGTTGGAAAGAGGCCATAGCCTTTTCCCCGATCCACCTGATAGCAAGATAATATTCATACTTTCTAAAAAAATCTCTCTTCTAGCATTAGACACAAACAATGATAAATTGGCAGATGGAGCTCTTGAACCATAAATGTTTCATCCGCCGGTGCTTTGATTGTGACATCCGCGATATTGGCAAGCTCGCCACCGCTTTCCCCGGTTAAAGCAATAACTTTAAGACCTTTAGCTTTTGCTGTGACAGCTGCATACAGCAAATTTTTAGAATTACCAGATGTTGAAATCCCTAAAAAGACATCACCCTCATTGCCATACACATTAACTTGTTGCGCGAACATTAACAATCCGCCATCGGGTACATCGTTAACGAAAGCGGTGTTTAGAGCTTGATGGTCGCTGAGCGCGATACACGGAAGACCACCTTGAAGGTGTTTTGATAATTCTTTTCCACGGATTGGTTCGATTGATACTAGTTTATTTGCAAAATTTTCAGAAACCGGTCTTTTTTTCTTGAACCCCTTCATCAATTCTCCAGCGATATGTTCGCTGTCGGCGCAGCTTCCTCCGTTGCCAGCAATCAATAACTTGTGATTGGATGAAAAACATTCTTCAAGGATATGAAAAGCGTCAAGAATTTGATGCTTGCACGTATTTAAAGATTGATATCTTTCGATTAACTGCTCGGCACTATAATGGTAGTTCTCGTTTTCCATAGTTATAATCGTTCTCGTTTTCTGAAAAATGGACCTTTTTCGCAAATGAAAGCACAAAAATTATTTCTCTTTCGTCGTTTCAATGTCAAACACTTCGGGGGAATAATAAATGACGTTGGTTCCCTGCTTTTCGAAACTGAATGGGACTTCCATCAAAGTAGATAAGGCTTTTCTAACGGCCTCTCGCTTATCTTCTTGAACGTAAAACAAAAGAAAACCGCCACCGCCTGCACCAAGTAGTTTTCCGCCAAGAGCTCCCGCGTCAATAGCTTTATTGTAAAAATCATCAATTTTGTTGGAAGAAATAGAGCCTCCAGTCTGTTTTTTTAGTTTCCAAGTGGTGTCAAGAAGGCGACCAAAATCGTCTAGGTCTTTGCCATCGTTTTCTAAAACTTCTTCTGCTTCATCGACAAGGGAAAGCATGTTCATCAATTGGGAATGTTCTTCTTCAATTGAAGCAACGGTTGATTTCTGAATGTCGAAACTAAATCTTGTGAAGCCGGTGAAAAGAAGAATCAAATTACGATTTAGCTGATGCAAACGATCTGGCGAAACAATTAAGGGGCGAACATGGAAATGGCCCTTTTCAAAGTCGATACGGTTGAAGCCACCAAAACTTGCGGCAATTTGATCCTGCCACCCTCCAGCTTCTGCACATAAATCCCGTTCAAGATGTATGGCGTCTTTCGCGAGTTTTTCCTTAGAGGCATATTTTCCTTTTAAACAATAGAAAGCATTTAAAAGGCCGACAGCAAAAGTTGAACTAGTACCCAACCCAGTTCTCGCCGGCAAATCGGCATCATATGCAATATGAAGTTCGTGCATATCAAGGAACTTCATTGCATTCCTAACCATTGGGTGTTCCAATTCATCAACGCTGGTTACCCTTTCGGTTTTTGCGTAGACAAGCTCGGTTGAATAATCAAAGAAACGTGGAAGATGTCTGACTGTTACATAAACATATTTATCGAAAGTTGTAGATAAAACAGAACCTCCATACTTATTGAAAAACTGAGGTATGTCTGTTCCTCCGCCAAAGAAACTCATTCTGAATGGGGTTTTTGTAATAATCATTTTTTGCTCCGTTATAATTGAATTAAGTTAGCGAAAGTTCAAACTGCATTTTTGCTTAATTCAAAAAATGTTCTTTTCGGTCCGTCACTAGCAATCGCCAGCTAACGCTATCGAAAAGCCATATATGATTATATTAGTCAAAGCTCGACTGGGAAACGGAGAATAATGTAATCCGCTAAAATCGCTGGCTTGAAACATATATAGAAGTATGGCTGAAACACATCGTTTCAACAAAAGGTGAGCACTGACCCAATTTGATTCCTGGGGGAATAGCCATATAATTTAGATATACACGCGCATATATTTCAAGGAGGTAACACCATGTGCACCGCGATTACTTTAAAGACGAAAGATTTCTATTTCGGTAGAAACCTGGATTATGAGTTTTCCTATGGGGAGGAAATCGTCATCACCCCTAGGAATTATTCATTCTCCTTCCGTCACGAAAAAGAAATGAAGCATCATCTTGCTCTTATCGGCGTGGCTCACTTATCTAATGGGTATCCTCTTTATTATGATGCGATAAATGAGGCTGGGCTTGGAATGGCAGGTCTTAATTTCATTGGGAATGCTCACTACTCCTCAAAACTGCTCAAAAGCAAAAACAATGTCGCTCAATTCGAGCTCATCCCTTGGATTCTCTCACAAGCAAAGAAAGTAACGGAGGCAAAAGAACTCATTCAGAAAATCAATATCGTCGATACCCCTTTCTCCGCTAAATACCCACCTTCTGAGCTGCACTATATCATCGCCGACAAAGAACAATGCATCGTACTAGAGTCTATGAAAGAAGGCATCCGTGTATACGATAATCCAATCGGCGTTCTCACAAACAATCCCCCTTTTAATGAACAACTCTTCTGGCTCAATCGCTATATGAATTTATCAAGAAAAGAACCAAAGAATCAATTTTCTAATCTGGCGCCACTACATGCCTATAGCCGCGGCATGGGAGCGATTGGTTTACCTGGCGACTTATCGAGTTCTTCTCGCTTTGCTAAAGTCGCGTTTACCAAACTCAATAGCGTTTCCTCCACCGATGAACTCTCTAGCGTATCTCAATTCTTTCATATCCTTCAAAGCGTGGAGCAGCAACGTGGTGTTGCCGAAGTCAAAGACAATGAATACGAATTCACCATTTATTCGACTTGCTATAATTGCGATAAAGGCATTTGCTATTACACGAGTTATGGCAATCGCAGGATGAATGCGATCGACATGAAAAAAGAAAACCTCGACGATGAGAAACTGATTCCGTTCTCTATGAACCTGAAAGAGGATGTGTTGTATCAAAACTAATCGGAAAGAGGATTCATAGCCTCTTTTTCGTCAGCATAAATTTTGAACATTTAACTATATTTTATCGATAATTCGATAATAATTACGATAAGCCGGTATTTTAGTACCGGTACTCTTTTCTTGGATTATACTAAGTATTGGTAAAACATTTTTGGAGGATTATTCTAAATGAGATTTACTTTACCAAGAGACGTCTACTTCGGCAAAGATGCCCTCGCCGAGCTAAAGAATTTGAAGGGCAAAAAAGCTATCGTCGTCACTGGCGGACACGCCATGCAAAAATATGGTTTCTTAGAGAAAACCGTGAACTACCTCAAAGAAGCCGGCTTAGAAGTCAAAACCTTCGAAGGCGTTGAAAATGACCCAACCATCCAAACCGTTATGAAAGGAGCGGCTGCGATGAGAGAATTTGAGCCAGATTGGATTATCGCTTTAGGCGGCGGTTCCCCAATTGACGCTGCAAAAGCCATGTGGGTTTTCTATGAATACCCAGAAGAGTCCTTCGACTCCATCATCCAACCATTCTCCTTCCCAACATTAAGAAAGAAAGCGAAATTCGTCGCCATCGGTAGCACTTCTGGAACCGCGACCGAAGTCACCGCCTTCTCTGTCATCACCGACCCAGAAAAAGGTATCAAATACCCACTTGCTGACTTCAACATCACACCAGATATCGCGATTGTTGACCCAGCGCTCCCTCTTACGATGCCAAAATCCGTCACCGCATTCACCGGAATGGACGCTTTAACTCACGCGACCGAAGCCTATGTGAGCCTATTTGCCAACGACTTCACCGATCCTCTTGCTTTACACGCAATCGAGCTCATCGTGAAGAACCTCGTTAATTCCTACAACGGAGACGAAAAAGCGAGAGAAGAAATGCACTATGCGCAGTGCTTAGCGGGTATGGCTTTCTCTAACGCCTTACTCGGCATCACCCACTCCTTGGCCCACAAGACAGGTGCTGCTTTCTCCACAGGACACGTCCCACACGGAGAAGCCAACGCAATGTATCTCCCACACGTCATCGAATTCAACGCGAAAGACGAAAGAGCGAAAGAAAGATATGCCCATATCGCTGATTTCTTACATCTTGGTGGCGATACTCTCGATGAGAAAGTCGAGCGTTATATCGGCCTCGTGAAATCCCTTGATCGTGAGCTTGGCATCCCGCACGGCTTGAAAGAGTTCGGCGTCAAAGAAGACGAATTCTTAGAGAAGTTAAACACAATCGCCCACAACGCCGTCTTAGACGCTTGCTCCCCAGAGAATCCAAGAAAAGTCGACGACGAATTAATGGCGAAGATTCTCAAAGCCTGCTACTACGACACTAAAGTCGATTTCTAATCACCACAAAAGAAAGGAACCATCGAATCATTCGGTGGTTCTTTTTTCTTTGAAATGTGCGCTTTGCAAAAAACGATTGGAGCAACAAATTCATTTATTTTGTTTCCAAAAGTTCATAGTTTCTAATTCTCTTATTCACAATCATTGGTTTTAAATATCCATTGCTCGTTAATTCTGAACACCAATTGATAATTGTCCGGTTACTAACTTTTAACTTTTCCGCCATGTCAATTGGCGCGAATGAGACAAAATGATGCTTCCGCAAATATTCAAGAAACACTTTAGCCTTATTGGACAAATGAGATTGTCGTTCGTCTTCGTTATTCCTCGTTTCTCTCATTGCAATAGACAAAACCTTTGAGGCATATAATTTGAATACTTTTAAAAAATAGCGGAACCAAATCTCTGGATGGGGTGGATTATCTCTTCCATCATAATACGAAACAGGCAAACCCATTTGGATGGAATCGTAATATTCGTCGATGTCATATGACATAAATTCCTCTAGCGATCCAATATTTTTAAACCCATATCCAGCGAGGGACAAATAATAGCTTGAAAGAATTCTAGCCGTTCTTCCATTACCATCCTCAAATGGGTGAATCGTAACCAATTGGTAATGAATAATTGCAGCCTTAATCAAAGGATGGTCATTTGAGGCGTTAACATATTCACATAATTCGTCTAACAAATTAGATACTTCGCGAGAATCCGGCGGAATATACGCGGGGGTTCCGTCATCGTTCCAAACCGCAAAAAGAACGCCAGGGGGCATTGGGCCTCTTAATCCAATCTTTTCTTTTGGTTCACCATCACATATTTGCTTTTGGACTTCCAATATCATCTTTTTTGATAAAGAGTGCCTGTTTTCTAATTTCTTTTCCAAAAACCCCAACGCCAAATAATAATTTCTTATTTCTTGCTCCGGTTTAAGAAGGTGCCTGTTTTTAGACTCAATAGCGAAATTGGCTTGTTGGTAGGATAATGGATTACCTTCAATTTTATTCGAAGCATAGGAGGACATCTTTTTTGTGTTTTTTCTAAATTTATTCGATAGATTGGTAGGAATCTTGACTGTATTTAATAAAACTTTGTTTTTTTCGATATCTAAAATATCGTTAAGGATATTGTTGTCTATAATAGCTTTTATCACTAGAAAACCTCCTGCTAGTATTTTCGCATAATTTCACTATTTCTTCACTATTTTTTCACTATTTTGTAGTTCTATTTATATGGAAAGGACTCGTGAATATGGGCTGTTTCCGCTTTTATCACGTAATTCTATTATCAAAAATGAACGCAATCGTTATTTCCGCTTGATTCCACCAATGAAGGCTTTTTCAAACGTATCATCCATTACAAATGGCTTATGCTCTTCTTCCGCCTTCGTAATCGCATTTTTCTCTAATAAGGAAGAAGCAATCTTCCGATTTTCTTTTTCTTTCTTTTCTCCATAATCGTCCAAGAAAGAATATGCCTCCCCTTCTTTTTCATAGCCAAGGATTTTATCAAGCTGAACCTTGCTTGCCGAAGAGAAGATATTCTTCTCCACGAATTCGTTATAGGTTTGCTTCAATTCTTTAATAAGCGCTTTCGTTTTTGCGCGTTGGCTGCCACCACCCCCATTGTCGCATACCGCACAGTTTTCCGTAAAACGGCAAGCGCACTGGATAAAGGAAAGATGATTCTCGTTTTTAAACGCAATAATATCGGCTTCACGAATAAGATACATAGGTCTTATCACTTCCATACCGCCATAATTGGTGCTTGGGAGCTTTGGTAACATCGTTTGGAAGGACCCGGCGTTAAGCATATTCATAAGAGTCGTCTCAATCACATCGTCATAATGGTGACCCAAGGCGATTTTATTGCACCCATAACCTTTAGCAATGCGATAAAGAGCGCCCCTTCTCATTTTCGCGCATAGATAGCAAGGCGATTCCGTCTGAGAATTAGCAATCTCGAAAATATCGGTGTTTACAACGACTGCAGGGATTTCGAGCAATGAAAGGTTCTTCTTAATCATTTGGATGTTGATGGGGTTATATCCTGGATCCATCACTAAGAACTTCGCCTCAAAAGGAAAATCCCCATACTTCAATAGGCGCTTGAAAAGTAATGCCATAATCATGGAATCCTTGCCACCGGAAATGCAAACGCATACCTTATCCCCTGGCTCAATCAATTTGTATATTTTGATCGCACGAGTAAAACGACTCCACAAAGCGATACGGTAATCTTTTTGAAGCTTTCTCTCTAAATCGTCTGCGTAGGAAAGCTCTTTTCGTTTTTTCTTATTTTCCATCAGCTATCTCCTTTATTGCGTTCCCTAGCGCGAGCACGTCTTCTTCTTTCGACAAAGAGCAAAGAGAGACGCGGAAGCTCGTAAGCGCCCTTTGCTTATCATGATAAACGCTCATGATGACTTTAGATGGGGTATTCGTGATAGAACAAGCGGATTTCTGAGAAACATAGAAACCTCGCTCGTTTAATAAAGAAACCATCTCATTTCCCTTTTTATTAGGCAAACTCAAATTCACGATAAAAGGGTTTTCGTCAAACGAATTAATCTGCAACCCACGAACCCCTTTTATGGAAGACAAAAATAACATTTGTAGTGATTTTGTTTTTTGAAAATTCTTTTCTTGATTTGCCAATGCGATTTCAAGCGCTTTCGCACTAGAAGCGATAAGCCCAACCGCAGGCGTCCCGCTTCGATAAATCGACACGCTGGAGCCACCATCAAGTAGCGGCGTTAAAACGATATTCTTCTTTTTTAGCAAAACGCCCGTTCCGATAATGCCACCGAATTTATGTGGTGCGAAAGAAACCAAATCAAAAGAGGATAAATCGCAAGGAATTTTTCCAATCGCTTGTGTTGCGTCTACAAGCAAAAAACCGGAAGAACGTTCGTGAACAATCTGATTCGCTTCAAAAACGGGTTCAATCGCCCCAAGTTCTCCTTCCACAAGAGAAAGACAAGCTAAAACCGTATCTTCGTCCACTTTGTTGGCAAGGTCATTCAGATCAATCTTTCCGTTTGGCAAGGAGCGAACAAGACTTGCTTCCGCGCCCATCGTTACCATAGAGGCCATCGCTGCATTGGTAGAACTATGTTCAAATTCACTTGCAACAATTTTACTTTTTGCGCCCCCATAAGAAGAAAACACCCCTTTGATGGCAAGATTATTCGATTCTGTGGCACTAGAGGTGTAAATCGCTTCATAAACGTTAGGATTTAGATGAAGCAGAGCGAAAATCTTTTCATTCGCTTCCCGATAAAGCTCTAACGATTTTCTTCCTTCTTCATGAAGAGAATTCGCGTTTCCTCTTGCTAAAAGCTCGACGCGTCGAAATTCATCAAGAACCTCTGGAAGGACAGGATAATTCGCGGTGTAATCAAAATAAGCCATACAATCGTTTATTATAAAGCAGTTATTTGATAATCAATCGAACGAACTTTCGCTCCTTGAAGAATAAAATCGGTTGAGGAAAGCCCCCCTATGTAGTAGAGTTTTCTTTGCTCTAAGCAAAGAGAAGTATATTGAAATCATGGGAAAATACGTTAAAGCAAAAAAAGTGAATCCAAAGAAGAAATCTTCTGGGTTCGGAAAGAAAGTCTGGAATGTGGTAAAAACCACCCTTTTGAGTCTATTCAGCAACCAAACCTGTGTGGACGCGAAAGACAAAAAATGGTATTGGGCCGTTCCTCTTGGCCTAATTGCCACCGTCATCGCGGTGATTCCATTAGGAGTTTCGCAGTGGAATCAAAAAGGTTCGATGGTAATCGAATCCCCGACATATGGCATTGAAAACGGACTCATTGCCTTCCAAGAATCATTAGAAGACAAAAACATCTCCGTGGAAATCGACACCACCACCCGCACCTTAAAGCTCGACGAAAACGCATGGAATGCCGCTTATGCGAGTACGGGGAAAGCATTCTCTTATTTCTACGATAAGACGGTTACCAAAATGCAAACGACGACAATCGTAAGTGAGAGTTCTTCTTACGTAACGGAAGTTGGCCCGGTTATCACATCTGTTGAACATTGCTGCGATCTCACCGTTTATTATTATGCGGACACGGAGAATTTCGATACGCTTGTAGCCACCACTCTTCAAGGATCCGACGTATTGGGAAATGCGACTTATTCCGTCAACGCTCTTTTCCTAGGCAAAAACAAATTTGTTCTTTACAAAAAGCCAACCGGCGCAAAAACCGCGCAATCAAGAATGACCGGTTATTATGAGGGTCCTTCCTTCAATTTAAAGGATTTCACAAAGCAAGATAGCCATGGCAATCCTTATACTGTCACCCGCGCTCAAGTCACTACTGGCAATAGTCTTACCTATATCAAAGAATCCACGAATGCTTGGAAAACGTTCTTTAATGATGCTTGGGATAGCCAAAGAATCGAGAACGGCTGGAGAGCAAGCGGTGTATGGCTTGGCATTTACGCCGGTGTTACAGTCGTCATGGGTTTCTTAATCTGGCTCATGACAAGAGGCAAAGACAATCCTTATCGTTCCTACAATTTATGGGATACGCAAAAGATTGCCTATTGGAGTTCGCTTTCCCCTGCTATCCTCGCTTTGATCCTTGGCTTCGTCTGGAGCAGCTTCCTACAGATGTACTTCATCTTCCTGTTCGGTTTCCGCATCATGTGGATGAGCATGAAGACGCTTCGCCCTTATCAATCCTAATATAATGAATAAAGGGGCCGCTTGAAAACCCAAAAGGTGAATGGCGGCCCCTTTTTGTTATAAAAACCTTATTTACGCAGGTGGCATCATATAAAAGTCCTCCTCGAGCTAAGGACAACTGGGCGTTGCGATTGTACTCCCTAGAAGGACTTTTTCATGACCGCTTGGCTTCTTATCGTCTCACCAACATAGTAGGGGTTAAGGTTTCCCTATCGGTCCACATAATAATATTGACAAGGATTTCAATCTCTTAATGCGCCGATTGACATTATTAAAACGCCACTCTCATCGACATAACCATATTTTCCATCTGTGATGATTGCTCTAATTGTTGGCAATTCCATTTTTGATTTCGGGTTTTTTTCGTTGTGTTTTTTTATTAGCGTGACAAGCTTGTTTAAACTATCAATTCCTTCTTTGATATCGTCATCTCCGGTTTTCACTTCAAACAAACCATATCGACCATCAGGAAGATGAATCACGAAATCACACTCAAGGCCAAGCCTGTTTCTATAATATGAAATTTCACCATCAAGCGATTTTGAATATACTTCTAAATCTCTCCCGACTAAACATTCAAAGAAAAAACCTCTAGTTTTAAAATCCTTTTCAAGACCATCTTCGTTAACACCCAACGCAGCGCAGGCCAAAGATGGATCGAAAAACTCTTTTTTGGAAGTGATCTAATAGATGTTTTACTCCTAATATTCGGGCACCAAGCAGGGACCTCTTTAATCACAAGCAATCGTAAAAGAGCGTTATAGTAATCGTAGAAAGTGGTTTCTGCTAAAGGATGGCCAGATTTGTTTACATCATCGATAATTGTTTTGTTATCGGCGCTTCGTGAAAGCGTTTTAGCCAACGATCTAAGCAAAACCATTGTAGTGGTTGGGCTTAATTCTTTTCCGCTGGCCTCTTGAATATCGGTATCACAGATGCTATTCAACGCCTGCTTTCCATAAGAAAGAACATCATGGGTGGATTCTTGACGCCTTCTGGCCATCCTCCTTTGACGATCAGTCTTCAAATATCCTTTCTCTCTTGCTTTAAAACAGCTCTAATTCTTTGCGTTGGGTTATCAAATAAAGATTTTAAAGAAATTTCTCCCGTTGAATCTCCACTTTCAAATAGAGACATAGTAGCCATATCAATTTTTACTATACGCATTGCGCCAGTATGATTCGTGGTCCCTGCTTTAGGAGAAAAAGAACCTATTAATATAAACTGGTTTTTTTAAATGGGATTCATCAGCATGGTTTTTGATCTCATCCCAAATAGCGGGGTAAAGTTGCCACTCATCAATCAGCCTTCGTTTGTCACCTTCTAAAAACAATTCGGGACCGGCGGCATGCATTCTATCAAATTCTTCTCTTTGCTTTTTTTGTGTTTAGTTTGATTTCGCTGTTGGCAAAAAATTCAGCGGTTGATGTTTTTCCACACCACTTCGGACCCCTAATTTGAACAGCGGAAAAATCTTGAAGCAACTCAATTATTTTGTTATCAATTAATCTAGGAATGTAATCTTCTTTCAACATAACTTTAACCCCAAAATTATTATTTAATCGATGAAGTGATTTGCAATAATATATCGATGGTTTTTGTATGGTAAGAATCAATTTCCAAGTTTGGGGTAAAGCTGAAATACACTCCGAAAATGACAATGAATATGATTTTTGGCCTATTCCTTCCATCACGCACAGACGCTGATCATCTATCCGACGTAACGCTGCTAGGTTAGATGAGCGCTCATTTTATGTGCCAATCTGATCCCTTTTACAAGGAAAGGTCTTATATTTACCACTTTGTCGGGTTTTGAACAGCTTTTTTAATCGCCGTAATCACTTGGCCTAGAATCATCAATCCATGTGCAATGAAGCGGATCGGTAATATCGGTCATTTCTAGATACACATAATCATCGAGTTCGACGAATGGGTGTTCATAATCGGCGGTAAAGACCACTTTTTTATTTCGCTGAATCTCAAAATCAATTCGTTCCATAATCCGTTTCAGATTCTCAGGCGTTTTCTCTTTGTATCCAGATAACAAGGCGTAAAATCCTGGCTCCACAAAGAAAGAATTTCCTTTATCGTCTTCGTAATAGTGGCATAATGGGTTAAGCGGATTCCGAATCGATTTATATTGATTAAATTCTTCGTAAAGCATATATTTTCCCACTAAATATACACCGATTCTCACTTCTTGAGAAATGAAAGGAGGCTTTATGGCAACTGACCCTAAGAAAATCAAAATTGTCTTCACAGACATAGACGGGACTCTTTACTCTCACAAAAGCAAGCACATCCCCGAAAGTGCGATTGAAGCCATTCATCAATTGCAGGCAAGAGGAATCAAAGTATTTCTTTGTAGTGGTAGGAATTACTATTTAATTCGCAAAACAGGAATCCTTGATTTAATCAAGCCCGATGGCATCGTCATGATGAATGGGGCCGCGGTCATGGTTGGAGGCAAAACGATATACAAATACCCAATTCCTCAAGATGTCGTATCAGCGATGATTAAATTCTCCTATCGCTTAAAATTCGGTTTAACCCTCATCGAAGAAAGCGAAGGCCATATTAACTATATTGATGACCGCGTCATCGACGCCCACGCAAAATACGGTACCCGTTTCCCACAACCCCGCAAATTCGCGATTCCTTATGACCGAGTTGTGTATCAAATGATTGCTTTCTGCGATAGCTTTGACGAGTCTTTGTTTCTCCCCCATTTGCGCGATTGCAAAGCGGCTCGTTGGGATGAATACGCGGTTGATATCATGCCAAAAGACAGCGATAAGGCAAAAGGAATCATGGCGACATTAGAGCATTTTGGTTACAAAACGGAAAACGCGATGTCAATCGGTGACCACAATAACGACATCGATATGCTTCTTTTCACGGGAATCGGGGTCGCGATGGGCAATGCCATTCCAGAAACGAAAAGCATCGCCGATTACGTGACTGATGACATCGATAACGATGGTTGGAGCAAAGCATTTAAACACTACGGCTTAATCGAGTAATCCTATTTGTTATAAGGTTCGTGATGAAGAATCTTAAAAGAACGATATAGTTGTTCCAACAATATGACGCGGGCAAATCCGTGCGTGAACGTTAATTCGCTTAACGTGAGAATCGCATTCCCGCGTTTTTTCATTTCCTCGCTTAAGCCAAGAGAACCACCAATAACAAACGTGATTTCGCTCCCCCCAAGCGTAAACCATTTCTCCATTTGCTTAGAAAGCGCCTCGGAAGTCAATTGCTTTGCGCCTAAATCAAGAAGAACCACATAATCACGCGGCCGAATCTTTAATAGCATCTTCGCGCATTCTTTACTCTTAATCTCTTCTTTCACGGTAGAAGAAGGATTCTCTACCGTTGGGAGGTCAGCAAATTCTTCGATATCGATATCCGCGTATTTTCGTAATCTCTTCGTATAATCCGCGGCCGCTTCTTTTAGATAAGAGTCTTTTAGTTTCCCTATCGCTAGAATCCTTATTTTCACTAGAGGTCGCCTCCAAAAATCATCTCATTCTGCCGTAAACATTTGATGGTTAGCTTAGAAAGGTCAATTCCTTTATCCCGCAATACATCGTGATACGTATTCAAAGCAAGTTGTTCCGTGTTGCATTCTTGACTTAAATGGGCCAAATAAATGCCTTTGGTTTGTTCCCCAATTAAAGTAGACATGTATTGAGCGGATTCCATATTCGACAAATGGCCATGGTCACTATGAATCCTTTGTTTCAAACAAATAGAGCGATGCGACGTATATAGCATTTTTAAATCATGATTGCTCTCAATCACATAAAAGGTCCTGTTTTTCATGAGTTCAAGATCGCTCTCGCTCAATTCGCCAGTGTCGGTCACATAAACCAAGGATTCTTCTTTATGGAGAATCAAATAGCCAACAGGGTCAGTAGCGTCATGGGACACTGAAAAGGGGGCGATATAAAAATCACCCAAATGAAATACTTCTCCGCGCTCAAAATGAATCGCTTCATCAATCGGCGTTTTTTCGCTGCAATAAACAGGGATATCCCTTTTCAATAAATAGCGGACACCTTTGATGTGATCATCGTGTTCATGCGTGATGAAAACCATTTCGATGTCTTCTCTTTTTTTATAAATTTTCGCTAAACCTTTATCAAGCACTTTCAAAGAAACACCCATATCAATTTGAAAGAGGACGTGTTCATCATAAATCAAAGTGGCGTTCCCTTTGGAACCGCTCGCAAGCGACAAAAAGCGAATCATCGTTATTCCATTGGGTTGATGTTCATCCCTTCCCCGTTCATACTCGCTTCTTGGCGCTGCATATCTAGGGTTGGGTTGTCAAACCGCTGATAACTTTTTGAGAATAAAAGGCTAATGTTCCCCGTTCTCCCGTTTCTATTTTTCGCAAGATTAATACTAATGACAGAGACATTCCCTTCGTCTTTGCCTTTCGCTTTGGACTCATTGACTTGGTTTTCCAAAGCTTTGGCATAATCGCTATTGGCTGCCCCGCTCGGCTTTACTTCTTGGTTGATGGATTGATAGTAGTCCTTACGGTACATAAGCAAAACCATATCCGCGTCTTGCTCGATGGAACCCGATTCTTTTAATTGCGACATATTTGGAACTTTCGACTCCGTCTTATCGACATCACGGTTTAACTGAGCAAGGGTAATGACCGGAATGCGGAGTGTACGAGCAAGTTCTTTTAATGTCTTCGTAATCAAAGCAATTTCAAGATTACGCGAATCGTATTTTGTTTCAACACCGATGATGTTGAGATAGTCGATGAAAATCGCGCATAGGTCAGGGTGCTGTTGAGCCAATTTTCTACTTTTTGCGACAATATCACCGAGTTTTTGGTTTGGCGTGTCATCGAAATAGATATGCGTTTGACCGATTTGATCAAGCGCGCTCATTACCTTAACAAGTTCATTTCCATGGAAATCACCCATTTGGATTTTTTCTAGGGATACGAGGGACTCAGCCGCGCAAAGACGTCGTTCGATATCTTCGCTAGGCATTTCGCAAGAGAAAAACGCGACGGTTTTGTTTTCGTGAATTGCCGCATTATAAGCAAGATTGATCGCAAATGCCGTTTTGCCAACGGAAGGACGCGCAGCAAGAACCACCAAACTGCCCGGCTGCCAGCCATGCGTGTATTCGTTTAACAAAATGTATCCCGTATCCACGCCAGATAGTTTTTTGTTGCTACGATTTTTCTCAAGATTGATGCGGTTTTTAACAATATCGCCCACTTCACGAGCGGTTTTGAATCCCCCTACCGCACGGGAAGAGGATATTTGCTCTAATTCCATAGAAGAGGCGTTCAAAAAATCGCCGACGTTTTCAATCTTTCCTTCGCAATAATCTTTCTTGATTGTTTCCATTTTGAGGATGTATTTCCGCAAAACGCTTTGGTCGCGAACGATGTTGATATAGTGATCAACGTTGCTTGGGTTAATAGAGGTACTCACAAGGTCAAGAAGGTAATCAGGAGAACCCGCTTCTTCTTTTAATTTCGTCAAAATGAGCTGATCGTTCACCGTTTGTGCATCAATCGCCGTACCTTTGTCGGCGAGCTCTTTCATCGCACGAAAAACGATTTTGTTGCGAGGATCGACATCGCTAAAAGAGTCTTCTTGTAGCGCCGCTAAAGCGATAGACGCCGCCGAAGAAGAAATGAGCATCGCGCCCAAAACGCAGCGTTCCGCTTCAACGTTTGATGGTAAAACAAATTTCTCCGCCATCACTTATCCTCGGAAATATGGACATTGACCGTGCCAATGACTTCTCCCGCAATCCCTTTATATAGTTGTATGCGCAAGCGCGTATATCCAAATGCGTTTGCAGGATATTTATCAAGGAATTTGCGTTTGTCGATTTCAATCCCCCACTGCGTTTTTAATCCTTCTTGGATTTCTTTTGGACTAATGGTGCCAAACATTCTGCCATCGCTTCCAGGCTTTACCTTAAATTCGACATTGATATGTTCTAAGCGAGAAGCGATTTGCTCCGCTTCGCTCTTTAATTCCTTTTGGCGAGCTTCTTCTTCCGCATTTTGACGCGCTAAAACTTTTTGGCTATCGACCGTAGAAACAACGGCGATTCCTTTTGGAATCAAGTAATTGGTGGCGTAGCCATCACTCACATTGATTGTGGCGCCTTTCTTGCCAAGGCGATCGTCTTTGAGCAAAATCACTTTCATTTTATTTATCTCCTTCTGCGTTCACGCTATTTCTGGCAGCCTCTAAGTAATCCTCAAGGGTGTCGTTTAAAATATCTTTTACCTTGGCGATTGTGCTATTTGGGAAAACAGCTGCCGCCATGGTGAAGTGACCACCTCCACCCATCTTTTCGCAAAGAAGCTGAACATTGATTGTGCCATCGCTTCTCGCACTGAGTTTCACGGTTTTCTGATCGATTCTCCCGATAACAAAACACGCGTTGATGCGTTTGAGCTGCAATAAATTATTGGCGACTTTCGAAATGGTAGCAGATTCAATGTAATCGTCTTCATCCGCCGTGCAGTAAACAATGCCGTAGGACGGGCTAACCATCGTGGACACAATACGGTTAATCAGAACATATTCTTCGTATTCGTCTTTCAAATAATCATCCGCTTTCGAGTTATCTGCGCCATAGTTCTTTAAAATCTCGGCCGCTTCGAAAGTTCTCATGCCAGTCGATTTGCTCTTGAAGTAATTGCTATCAAGGAAGATTCCTGAAAGCATCAATGTAGCGAAATCCGGCGACATTTCGATGCGTGGGTTTGCTGTAGCATAGCGAATCATCATGGCAAGTAATTCGCTTGCGCTGCTCGCACTTGGTTCAATGTAAGCAAGAACGGGTTTTTCAATGAATTCGTTGCTTCTTCGATGGTGATCAATCACGATGATCTTTTGTGCCTTGTCTAGGATTTTCGGGCACATTGTAAGGCGAGGAACAGAAACATCGGTCACAATAACAAGCGAGCTATTTTTAATTTCATTTACCGCGTCATCAGGGCTGATTGTCATCTTATCTAGTTTTTCTTTATGGAACGCTTCTTGGAAAGCAATGCGCGTTTTCTTCTCTGCCTGCTTTGGGTTATAAATAATCCTGGAGCGTTTCTTACACCAATCACAAATCGCCATCGCACCAAGACAAGAGCCGAGTGCGTCCATGTCCATATCGGTGTGCCCCATGATGTAGACATTGCTAGAGCTCTTGATAAGAGAGATAAGAGAATCCGCGATGGAACGAACCTTCACTTTGCTAGAAGACTCGAAGGCTGCGCTCTTCCCACCGAAGAATTTCAATTCTGCGCCATATTGGCTCACAACAGCCTGGTCGCCACCACGTGACAAAGCGACATCAACCGCGCTTGTGGCCATTTCGTTTAATTTGCTAACATCTGGGAAATCGTGAGCAAAGCCGATAGAAAGCGTCAATGGGTTTTCTTCCCCCTTCCCTGCTGCACGAACTTTTTCCAAAACATTGAAACCGTCTTGCTCCAACTTATGAAGTGAGCTGAAATTACAAACGGCAAAATAAGTATCGTTTCTCACACGACGGAGAAGAACGCCGAAGCTACGGAAATAATCGATGATGATATTTCTGATTTTATTCACCATATCCGCAGATTCATCCGTCTCCGAAGCCACGTCATTGAAGTTATCGATCATGACGATGCCCATAACGAGGGCTTGTTCTTTGGAATAGTTGACGATGTTATCGTATTTTGTTGTGTCTTTGAAAATAAACAAACGCGGGTCACTTAAATATTTAACGTCAAAATTGCATCCTTTGATTTCCACGCTATGAAGCACTTTGTTCGCGGGGGCGTTCACCAAATCCTTCAAAACAGGGAGCCAGTCATAGACGTTCATGTCGATGAGTTCAATATTTCTTTCCTTGAAAAGGCTATTGCTCCACATGACCGTTCCGTTTTCATCAACGACCACAAGACCGATTTGGCCAAAGTCATAAGCTTCTTGAATATCGGAACCAACTAAAGAAGCGGTTTCGATATCGTTTTTCTGCCTCATGTGGTTAATTTTCACAAGAGAGAACCAGAAGAAAAGCAAATCGGAGATCATGAGTGATGCAAGAGCAAGAACCATATATCCGGCGCTAACGTAATTGCGGAAAGAAAACCAATCAAACCACCAAAATAAGGAAATGCCGACAATCAGAAGCACTTCTACGAGGGTGACAACAAGAATAGCGATACGTAAATTTCTAAGTGTTTTGCTCATATCAAAAATATTATAGTCTCGTTGAGACTATAAAATAAAACAAAAAAGAGCTTGGCTTAGCAAGCTCTATAGAAGAATCAGTAACAATTATTTTTGTCCAGCTTCTGGAAGAAGACCCATAAAACGGGCATTCTTGATAGCACGGGCAAGCTCTCTTTGATACTTCGCACAGGTCCCAGTCGCACTGCGAGGGGCGATTTTTCCATCAGGATTGACGAATCTTTGGAGAAGTTCGACGTCCTTGTAATCGATGTACTTAATGTGATTCTTTTTGAAGTAGCAGACCTTTTTTCTCGGTCTCATTTTCTTATAAGCCATGACTCCAATATCCTTTCTTTACTTAAAACGGCAAGTCATCATCCACGACATCAATCGAATCTAAGCCATCGCTATTTTGCGTTTGTGGAGCGGGAGCGCTTGGGGCTTGGTTATCCGCGACATAGCCGCTATTATCCACGCTACTAGCGTTCGTTCCTTTTGGCTCGAGGAGTTGGAAATCGTCAGCAACGATATCCGTAGCAGTCATCTGCACGTTATCAGCGCGACGAACATATTTCCTTTGAGTGAGACGTCCTTGAACCGCAACGAGATTCCCTTTGCGGGCATATTTGCCGACAAATTCAGCACTTTGGCCGAAAATGGAGCAATTCATGAAAACGGTTTGTTTTTCGCCGTTTGGGCCTTTGCGGTTATCGTCACAAGCAATCGTGAAGGAAGCGACTGATAGGTTCGATGGTGTTTTCCGTAACTCAGGGTCACGGGTAAGGCGTCCAATCATAACAATTCGATTAAGCATATTCTTTGACCTCCGTTAATCGTGGTTTAGTCTTGATCAACAGTGACCAAATGACGAATGACGTTGCTGTCGAGTTTCGCTAAACGCTCGAATTCATTAAGCGCGACAGGTTCAGCGGTAACCTTGATGATTACGTAGTAACCTTTCGTTTGCTTTTTGATCGGGTAGGCGAAGTCTCTTAAGCCCCATTCTTTCGTATTGGTAACCTTGGCCTTGAGGCCTTCAAGGATACCTTGGAGCTTACTGATCTCTTCTTTGCGGGCGGACTCTTCAAGGTCAGCGCGCAAGATGTACATGATCTCGTACTTCTTCATATTTGCACCTCCTAGTTTCGGACTCTGGGCCACCTCGCTCATAAGCGTGTGACCATAAGAGTGTGTGCCTTAATCCTTCCTTAAGGCGGTCATAATTATATTATGACGATTTTTGGTAAGCAATTAGAATCGCGGGTGGGTCACTGCTTGCCCCTTCGCTAAACCGAGAAAGGGGGTGTAGAAACCGCATTCTAGTGTGAGAGTAAGCCCCTCACTCATTACTAGACATTTTTTCTTCGATTTACCAAAAAAATCTGAAAAAAGAAGAAATGGAGTTCCGAAATATGTTAGATTGAGCGCATGAAATTGAAAACGCATTTCGGAATAGGAATCGGGATAACCGCCTCCATCAGTATTACCTCTTTATTCGCGATGCTCCCTTTAAGAGCAAAAGGTGACACAAGTCGCGGAAACGAATGGATGAAGGGAGTTGATGGAGCAACTCCAATCACGGCCCTTTCTATTCCTGGATCGCACGATGCTGGAGCTTTTTATTCCATCGGCGATTTATCTGGGAAATGCCAAGACCTATCCATAGAAGAGCAACTCAATGCGGGAGCCCGCTTCTTTGATATTAGGCTTCAACAAAGAAGCAACACGCTTCATGTCGTTCATGGCTTTGTCGATCAAAAACTATCATTCCACAAAGTCCTCTCTTCTTTCGTAAAATTCTTAGAAGAGCACAATAGCGAAGCGCTGATTGTTTCCGTCAAAAAAGAGCAAGAGGATTATCATTCAAACATCTCTTTTGACGATAGCCTAAAAGCGGCTTTATCCCCTTACAAATCCATTTGGGACACATCAGGAACACTTCCTAGATGCTTAGAAAAAGCGCGTGGGAAAATATTTCTCATTTCCCGTTACGATAATCCCACCATCGGTTTAGAAGCGTTTCGAGGCTGGGAAGACCCAAAAGAAGCGGAAACAAACAATACATTCGATATCGACTCGAGCAATCTTCATGTTCAAGATCATTACAAAATCAAAGACATCGAAGTGAAGAAAGCTGAATTTAATCAGTGTTTAGAATTTAGTAGAAATAGCACAAATAGATTAACCTTGAATTTCAGTTCGTGCTACTACGTGAATTCGTTCCCTCCTTCTTACGCTGGAACAAGTGCGAAAATAATGAACCCATGGCTCATTGAACAGGCAAAAATCCACACTAATTTAGGAATAATAGTCAGTGATTTTGTTACTTCTTCCTTATGCGAAGCAATTTATAAGAGGAATTTCTCATGAAAAGGGCTGGTAGAATCATTTGCTACATTTCTGGCGGAGTTTTATTCCTTTTGTCCATATTATTTATTGTGATTGAATCACGCAATTTATTTAGTGGAGATTGGCTACTATTTGAAAATCGAGCAAACGGCTTTTTCCGCTATTTTTTCCGTTTCCTTCTTGCCTTATTTTCACTTGCCGTTTCTCTTAACACATTCTTTGCAATCAGGCGAAATAGCACTCAAATTCATCGCTTATATTTCTATTTTGGTGTTTTATCCGTATTTGTTGCCTCCAATGTAGTCTCTTATTTCTCCTCTAATTACATCGATTTGCTATTTCGTCTTGTGACCGCTCCATATTTCGTTGGGGCAGCGTTACTCTTTTCGGGATTCTATTACGAAAGGAAAGCCGCAAATACGGCAAAAGAACAATAACTCTATAAAACACAAAAACGGCCTGTTTTGACCGTTTTCATTGTCCGCTATTATTACTATTTTTCATCCTTCATCGTCGGGAAGAGAAGAACTTCACGAATGGTATCTTCTTCCGACATAAGCATGCAGAAGCGGTCCACGCCTAATCCGATTCCACCTGCTGGAGGCATTCCGTAATTCAAGGCGTCAAGGAAGGAATAATCGATCTCATTGGCTTCGTCATCGCCCCTATCGCGAGCCGCCATCTGAGCCATAAATCTTTCTTTCTGATCAAACGGATTATTAAGCTCACTATAAGCATTTGCGAATTCTGTTCCACCGATAAAGAGCTCAAAGCGGTCCACGAAACGTGGGTCTTCCGTCTTCTTGGTAAGAGGCGAAACCTCGATTGGGTAGGTATGAACAAAGGTCGGCTGAATCAATGTTGGTTCCACGAATTCATCGAAGAAAGCCTGCATGATGTAACCCGTGCTATTCCAGCTCTTTTCGAGTGGAACTTTGTGTTCTTTGGCTAATTCCACCGCTTTTTCGAATGGAATGTCTTGAGTGAAATCAACGCCTGTCTTCTCTTTGATTGCTTCCGCCATCGAAATGTTGGCGAACGGTTTGCTCACGTCGATATCGCTTCCATGCCAACGGAAAACGTTTTTGCCAACAACATCATTCGCGATGTAGTGGAATAAGCCTTCCGCCCATTCCATCATGGAACGAAGATCGCCATAGGCTTGATATAATTCGATGGTCGTGAATTCAGGGTTGTGTCGATTGTCGATGCCTTCATTACGGAAAATACGACCGATTTCATAAACGCGGTCAATTCCGCCAACCATGCACTTCTTCAAATTCAGCTCTGTTGCGATACGAAGATAGAAATCTTTGTCGAGGGCATTATGATGTGTAATAAATGGACGAGCGCTCGCACCCCCCGCGATTGGAGAAAGCACTGGCGTTTCCACTTCAACGAAACCACGTTCATCGCAATAATGGCGAATCCCTTTGACGATGGCGGGTCTAAGAAGCGCGTTTCTCTTCGACTCATCATTGATAATCAAATCGACATAACGATGGCGGCAACGGTCTTCAAGATCAGTCAAACCGTGGAATTTCTCAGGAAGAGGTTTTAGGCATTTGGTGATGTGAGTGTATTTGCTCACGCGGATGGTAAGTTCTCCAGTACGTGTGAGCATAAGCGATCCACGAAGACCGACGATATCGCCCAAATCAGCGAGTTTAAAAACAGCATAATCATGCTCACCAATAACGTTCATTCCAATCCAAGCTTGGATATTTCCGTATTCGTCTTTCAAATTGACAAAGCTCGCTTTTCCCATGCGGCGAATCGCCATAAGACGTCCAGCGACATCAACCTCCACTGGGTTCGCTTCAAGTTGCTCCGCAGTAAGTGAACCATACTTTGCACGGATATCCTTGATTTGGTCTTTCCATTCGTATCGGAAGCCAAAAGGGTCCACGCCTAATTCTTCGTATTTGGGGAGCTTATCGCGTCTAGCTTGCTCTTGATCATTTAATTGTTCGTCCATAGTAAAACCTCGTATAGCCTTAGTAGTCTAAGCCAAAACGGTCTTAAAAGAAAGAGACTGCATAGCAGCCTCTTACGATTCTTAACGCCAATTCTCTTTACGCTGCTTTTTTCTTCGTCAGAACAAAGAAAGCGTCCACAAGTCCCAAAATATCTTGAAGAATCAAAACAATGCCAGTGGAAAGCCAAGGGACGGAGACGTTTGCAAGAGCTTCTTTCGTTTCATCGGTACTGGCAATGACAAAACCAAAGGGATCAAAGCATCCCTGTTGCGAAAATAGGAAAATTGAACCAGCGATAGTAAAAACCGCACCAATGAGCGTCACGATTTTGCTCCCATAGCCGGAAATAAGGAAGAAAGAGCCAACTAAGACCAACAACGCTCCGATTAAAGGAATGATTTCGCAATTGAAGGTAAAATTCGTGAATTTGCTTTGTGTCTCCACCGTTTCAAAATCGAATTGAACCCCGGTTGCAATATCATAACTCACATCGGATAGTTTCCCAGTCACCGTCTCCGTAAAAGACAAATCGCTGCCGCGAAGCAAAGGACTAAGGAAATTCACCGAACCCGTGGCGACCAAATTCATGTATATGCCACTCGTCGAAGCGTCCGTGACAAAGCCATAATCGACATGAAGCGATAATAGTGTCACTGCGAAAGCAAGTAAAAGAACCGGTGCAATAACGCAATAAACAATCCTCCAAATCATCCGTAACAATATCATAACTCGCCTCCTGAATTTAATTCTTTAATAACTATGCGGACATCCGATACTTTCTTTCAATAAAAATTTAAAATTCAGAAGCATTTTTATTCGCCCCGTTTCTATAATTGATTATCATTATTGTCTATGACAAACACGGAAAAGATTTGCATCGATAACAAACATTTCGAGGGCGAGCGTGCCTTGTTTAAAACAAAAAACGCAGAAATCAGCAATTGCTTATTCGACAATGGGGAATCGCCATTAAAAGAATGCAGCGATTTATTTGTAAACCAATGCACCTTTGGCTGGAAATACCCTTTATGGTACGGGACGAACTTTAAGGTACGTTATTGCTCCTTTCTTGAAATGGCACGCGCTGGAATTTGGTACACTACAAATTCAACGTTTAAGCACCTTTCTATTATCGCCCCAAAGGAATTTCGGCACTGCAATGGAATCGTCGTTGAAGACGTCACTTTTGAAAACGCCGCCGAAACGCTCTGGTGGTGCGAAGACGTAACCTTAAAAGAAGTAAAAGCAAAAGGCTCTTACTTGCTTATGCAGTCTAAAAACGTCGTCGTAGACCATCTTGAGCTTGAAGGCGATTACGGCTTCGATGGCTGCGAAAACCTTAACGTAAAAAATAGCGTGCTCCACACCAAAGACGCCTTCTGGAACTGCAAAAACGCCACCATCGAAAACTGCGAAATCGAAGGAGAATATTTGGGATGGAACAGTGAAAACATCACATTCATCCACTGTCGAATCAAATCCCACCAAGGCCTTTGTTACATAAAAGGATTGAAGCTCATTGATTGCGAATTGATCGATAGTGACCTCGCCTTCGAATATTGCTCAAATATCGAAGCGGAGATCCACTCCACTATCAATTCAGTCAAAAACCCTCTATCGGGCATTATCAAAGCGGATGCTATCCAAGAAATTATTCGTGACGATTCAAACGTGAATCCAAAGAACACGATCATTCTAGTCAAAAGAGAGGATGGCGAATACCATGCCGTATGATTTTGACAAAATCGTCAATCGACGCCATAGCGGCTCTTTAAAATGGAACGTTAAGGAAAACGAACTCCCCATGTGGGTCGCGGACATGGATTTTGAAACGTGCCCCGCGGTAAAAGAAGCAATCGTGAAACGCGCAGAAACGGGTGTATATGGTTATACCGAGCCTGATGAAAATTGGTATCAAGCATACATCTCGTTTTTCCAAAGACGACATCATTTCTCCATTCAAAAAGAATGGCTCCTATTCAGCACTGGTGTTGTGCCCACGATTTCTAGCAGCGTGCGAAAGCTCACGAAAGAAGGCGACAACATTGTCGTCACGCCACCGGTATACAATATCTTTTACAATTCGATTGTGAATAATCGCCGCGTTCCGTTAGAAGTTCCTCTTAAAGAGCATAACGATTGCTATTCATTGGACTTCGACGGGTTAGAGGCAGCCTTCGCAAAAAAAGAAACATCCTTGTTCATTCTTTGTAATCCAGAGAACCCCGTTGGGAAAATATGGACGAAAGAAGAGCTCGCCAAAATTGGCATGCTCGCCAGAAAACATAATGTGATTGTGTTGAGCGATGAAATTCATGGAGAAATTACGCGCCCTGGCCTTTCTTATACGCCTTTTCTTTCCGTGAATGAAACGAATAAAGAAGTTGGTTTTGCAGCGATATCCGTAACAAAAGCCTTCAATTTGGCAGGGATACAAACCTCTGCTATCGTGATACCAAACGAAAAGATCAGGGAGTCTGTCAATCGACAAATCAACACGGATGAGGTCGCTGAAGGGAACATATTCTCATATTTAGCAGCAACCACCGCTTTAAATGAAGGAGAGGGATGGCTCGACGAACTAAGAAAGTATTTATTCATTAATCGCGATATCGCTACATCCTTCATAGATGAGAAGATCCCTTCTTTGTCATACGCAAAAGGAGACGCCACTTATTTGCTTTGGATCGATGCTAGGAAAATTTGTCTAGATAGCGATGAGCTCGCTAAATTCATCCGTGAAAAAACAGGTTTGTTCTTATCTAGCGGAAAAGTGTATGGAGCGACTAGCAACGGATTCCTCCGCATGAATTTAGCCACACCAAAATCCGTTTTGCTCGATGGGCTAACGCGATTTAAGCGAGGCGTTGAGTTATATTCGCAATCAAAAAATCATCAATAATCGCTCGGTTTTAAGAATTAAAGATTGGGTAAAAACACTTTATAGTCGAGGTTATTCTCCACGGAGAAATTTTTGTATGGTTTTAGCCCAGAAAGAAGCATGGAGCGGCATAGCGTTCTACCCGTGGTTACGCTGACGCCATTGCTTGCGCTATCAAAACCAACAGTAAACTCGCTCGAATTAAGCGTATACCCTTCATCCAGACTTCCTTCAAGAACGTAATACGTGGTGCCAGATACACCAGAGTAATCATTGCTTGCACGCATATTGAGTTGAATATGACTATCGTAAAAGCCAATATAAAGTCGTGCGTTTTTCACCGTTATCGAGCCATAAAGGCTGACGTTGACGAGAATGTCAAACGCCTTGTTGTCTTCACTACTAATATTCCTTAAATAAACATCGGTCGATATTTCGTAGTCATCGTGGTCTTGAAGAATTGGCGTTCTTTCTAAATTTGAGTCATACTTTGGCGAGGATTCCATCGCCGCGATTGTGTTTTGGATAACATCAGCCTTAGCATCCGCTTTACCCCCATCTCCGCAAGAAACAAGAGCGAAAGTGCTCAATAGCGTTATGCCAATTCGAGATAATTGCTTCATTTTTTCTCTCCGTCCGATTAGCTCTATAAGCAAGTATGTCTCTTTTCCTAAAAAGAGAATATGAACAAGAAGAAAGGGGCGTAAACAAAAGCGTAACCTCGCTTTTGTTCAAAGTGATTAATCCGATGAAAGAATATATTTATAATGCGGTGATAGTGGTAAAAATAATATCGTTTGCTAATGCAAAGCTAATGATGGGCCCCACTACGTCACCACTCGAAGAAAGGCTATAATCACGTTTGTATGGAAATCGGCTCCTTTATATCTGCTAGGCGCAAGATTCTTGGTCTATCACTGTCCGAAATCGGATCCGTTTTAGGCTACACGCCTCAAGCGATTTATCGTTATGAAAAAGGGATCGTAAATATTGACTTGAGCTCAGTGAGTGCTTTTTGCAAAATACTGAATCTATCTATTGATGCCTTTTTCTCGATGGAAGTAGATTCTCCTACCCCGTACTCGGAGAAAGAAGAATTCGACGAAAAGAAGTTCCGTTTCGTTTTGGAAACGAGGCTCAAAGATGACGCTTCTTTAGAAAAGAAAATCTGTTCTTCGCTTTCGGTGTCTTCTTCTCGCTTGAAAAAATGGGTGAAAGGTCCTTCTCTCCCTTCGGTCAATGAATTCCTTTCCCTTGCCAAGATTCTAGGGTATCGCCCATCCGAGCTATATCTCGGAAAAGCCCAAGAAGAAAAAGAGGCGCCAATTAAGAAAAGAAACACGAAGAAACTCCGCCGCTGGATCTTTGTGCTAGCAGGGTTAATCGCTATTGGGTGCCTAGTCACGCTCATCGCGGTTTCCCCTTCACTTTCATCCGCTTCTCATTCAGAAGGATCAAGCGTATCGAGTAAACCAATCGAATCGAGTGTTTCGTCGGAGAAATCTTTAAGAACGTATGAGCTTTCGATCCAGGGCTATGATGTTGAAGATAATAGCAAAATCGATTCGCTTTCGTATCGTTACGCTGTGAAAGAAGGGCAAAAATTGGAAGATTTCCGCCCCAATTCCCCTTATTACGATTTTGTGAAGCTTTCCTTAAACGGTAAAGATTTCGACGCTATCACTACCCCCATTCAAGCCGATTTGAATTTAATCGCGTATTTCGCGAAGAAAACTTTTCAGGTATCTTTCCTCGGCTTTAATGATGAACTGCTTTATGTTTGCCCAACTAAATATCTAAGCGATGCCGTTCCGCCGTCTATCATTGATGATTGTGGCGATTTTCGTTTCGCTGGATGGAAGGAGTCCTATTCTTGCACCAGGGGCGATACCGAAATTCATAGTTACTTCACACGTTTCCGCGGAAACCTTCATCTTGATTTCGATGGTGGGGAGAAAGATGGGGAAACATCCGCTCTAATCGAGGGGTATACCTCTAGCGAATTTGGGTTATTGCCTGTTCCAACAAAGCGAGGGCATGAATTCCTCCATTATGAGGATCAAAACGGAGTCGAATTCACTGCCATTATCCCTCTTCGTTCTGAATTAACAAACCTAAAAGCGGTTTATCGACCTTTGACCTACACGCTTTCTCTAGGCTCATTTTCCTCTCTCTCCGTTACTTATGGGGAAGAGATAGCTTCTCTTCCTAATAGTTTGGATGGCCGTATCGTCATCGGCTACAAGAAGGACGATACAACAATCACGCTTCCTTTTACTTACGAAGAAGCGTCCGATTTGACATTAGAGCCAGTATTCGCGGACGAATACTTCGACTACAAAATCGAAAACGGCTCTCTTTCCCTTAAGAAAGTCAAAAAATGCGATAGCGAGAATCTGGATTTAACAAGCATCGGCGATTACGAAATACAGCACGTCGCTTCTGGCGCGATTTCGAATTTAAGCAATCTCCGATCGATAAACCTCAATCAAAGAAAATTAACGCTTGAAGAAGCTTCTTTCGCTGATCTTCCCTCACTAACACGCATTACTTTCCCTTATCTCACAAGCGAGTCTATCTTCGCTAAAAACGTCTTCTTTAATTGCCCAAACGTGAATTACCTTCTCGTCGGCAATCCCCGGAAAACGCAGACAGAACCATTGCTATTAAAAGAATACGGCTTAAAAGGCGGCGAAGACTTTGTCGTTGAATTCAATTCCGCCGTAGAAGAAATGCCTTTATCCTGGAACGCGGATTTTGGGACAATCGGAGAATTTCGTATGGGGGATGGTCTCACTAGCCTTGACGAAAAGCGCTTGGTGAAGGAAGGATCGAAAGTGCTTCGTTTCGTCCCTGGGAAAAAGGAATATTTCAACATTCGTCTCGACCTTCCTGACATCGAACAAGACGAGATGAATTTCCTTGGCACTAGCTTAGTGAGAATCGTCGGGGAGAAATTCGGCAAAGTGAGGCGATTCAGTCTCGTTAATGGCGGTGTCTCTGTCTCGGATAGAACCGCGCCACTGATGGTTGAGGAATTTGACGCTTCTAAAGCGAGGCTCTTTCCGATGCGAGAGCAAAAGATCCTCGCAAGCAAAGTCATTCTTTCCGACCAAGCGAGTGAAGGCTATTATGGGCCGCTTCACGATAAACTCGAAGTGGAATTCCACGGATGCACGGAAATACCTTCCGCTCTCATTAATAAATCCGCCTTCTTCAATAAGGAGCGCACCACCTTTTCTTTCTTTTCCGAAAGGCTCTATGACCCCGATGAGACAATTACCTACCCAATGGAGTCGATAGCGAATTGGTAACCCCCTTCTGGACTTTTAAGCGTTTTATGTGGTTAGGGCGCACTTCTCATTCTATAATAATAGAATGAAATTTTTTGCAAAAAAGAATGCTCCTTCCTCGCTTCCAAAATCACGTGAAAAGCAGTTTTTCTTTATCATCAAAAATAATTGGCTGACGATTTTTTACGTCTCTTTTCTCTACTGCGTCTCTCTATTCCCTCTTTGCTTTTTCGGTGGGCTGAATTACATCCATTACATCAACTTGCTGAAAGGGGAATCCGCTTCATCCGAACTGTTTTCCACTTTGCTTTATTTCGCTTTGATTTTGCTCCCCTGCTTTTTGTTTTTGTCACTAGGTTCCGCTGGCGCTTATGGCTATTTCGGCCAAACTTTGAAGACAAATGAGGCGGGGCTGAAGGTTTTCTTTCGTTCCATTAAAAAGAATTTCCTTCCCTTTTTGCTACTATACTTCGCCGAAGGTCTCTCTTTTTTTCTCCTCGTCTTCAATTACGCGTTCTATTTATATATTCCATTTGATCCCGTTTTGAAGCTCATGCTTCTTATCGTTTCCGTTCTCTTCGTCTTTCTCTTTTTCTTGGCGAAGCCTTATTTCGTCATACAGATTCTTTTCTTTAATACATCGATTATCGCACTCATTCGCAATTCCTTTTTACTTCCTTTTTCTCGGCTTTTTCATTCGTTTACGACACTTCTATCTTCCTCTATTTTTTATATTTGTTTCTTCTTTTGGCCGATCGATTATCTTTTTATCTTAATCGTTCTTTTCATCATTTTCGGCGGTGCGATTTCTCTTCTTTTTTCTCTCTCATTCAATTTTTCTTCGCTCGAAAAAAGCTTGCCCAAAGAGCAGCTTGGAACGCTTTATCATGTTGGCTTACTTAGTGAAGATCAGAAAGAGAAGGAATAGACTGGCTTGCCCCACGCTTTAAGCAGGCATAGGCACTAGCTTTTGTCGCAATCTTTAGGCAATTAGGAATGCTTTCTCCTTTGGAAAGCGTTCCTAGGAAAAAGCCTAAGAAAGTATCTCCCGCCCCGGTGGTATCAATCGGCGTGATTTTTAAAGCAGGGAAGGAAATATCCTCGCTTCTATCAATATAACGGCACCCTTTATCACCGAGAGTCAATAAAATCGATTTAATCCCTAATTCGCCGAGATTGCTTTTCCCTTCTTTTTCCAAGATTTGGGCAGCCTCAATCTCATTCACGACAAGAAGATCGATATAACTCAATAAATCTTTAGGATAATCCCCCATTGGCGAAGGATTCCAGACGGCCATAAGTCCTTTTTCTTTCGCTTTTCGAAAAGCATATTGGGTGACGGCTGGCTCGTTTTCGTACTGGCTTAGAAAATAATCGCCGGGGCGGCTATAAGAAAGAAACTCATCGATTTCCTCTTTCTTTATCGCATAATTCGCCCCATGAGAAAGAACGATTCTATTATTCCCTTGGTTCAATAAGATGATGGCGATGCCTGTTTTTTCTTTTTCATCCATGCGCACATGGCTCATGTTTAAGCCAAAAGAAGAAAGAATCTTATAGGCACCATCCCCGAATTCGTCTTTCCCGACTTTTCCAAAAAACGAGACACTCGCGCCCGCTTTCAATAAGGCAATCGCTTGATTTGCCCCTTTCCCACCTAGCGTGATTTGCAAATTTTTCCCATTCGCCGTCTCCCCGCTTTTTGGAAAGGGATCCACTTCAATGGAAAGGTCTTGATTGATGCTGCCTAACTCAAAAATCGTTTTGCTCATAAACAAGAACCTCCGTTTCTGCATTAAAAGACCTAACGCGCGCAGATATACGCATAACCCCCACTTCCTTCCCCTTCACGTAGAAGCCATACTCACCACCGTCTAAAGCGATCACAGAAGGCCCGATAAGCGTCCCGTTTTGAATCGAAATAGTTGCGATATCGGTTGATTTTGATAAGACATTTCCCGCTTGATCGAGAAGATGAATGGAAACGTAAACGGCATCGTCCTCGCCAATTTCGTTATTCGATGCTTCCATCGCTAACGATGTAGGGAGTTGATCAGCGAGCAAGACTTTTGTAATAACCGGTTTTGAATCGATGTATCCGGTAATTTTGGCATCTTTCCAATCTAACCCCCAAGCGCCTGATAAGGCATCGATTCGGAAAATCGGGAATGGCAATGCGGAAAACCTTGGATCCCGTTCTTTAAGTACCTGCGTTTTTTGCCCTTCCATCTCGAAAATGACATAATCGCAGTTCGTAAAAATATATAAAGGGGTCACGCCGCCGTAATTTCTTTCGCCAAACGCCCAAGAAGAAGAACAATCGAGGAAGAGCCCCCGTTTTCTTTCTCTTTGTCCCTTATAGAAAGAAGCAGCCATCTTATCCAGACGGAAAATATCGCATACCCCGTGATAGCAAATCTTATTCCCTGAGCCAAAATTATGATGCGTGTTGTAGTCAAACGCACACCACCCACTCGCTCCTAAATACCCACTATTCTTGGACACGGCGTTATGGACATCAGCATGAATCAATGTTTGATGAAGCGCACGTCCTTCGTTATCCATCTTTCTTGTTGGATAAGTATGCCCGCAAAATTCGGTGATGAGAATCGGCGCTTTTTCCCCTTCTCGAAGGACTTCTTCGGGGCTTTTGATTGGTTTTTCAAGTGTGTATGTGAAGTCATTCCAAGAATACACGTCTTCCAAAAGTTCGCTTTTTTGGATGCAGCGCACACCTGCCCGCAGTCGATACGGATCGAGCGTTTTTGCGATTTCATTCGTCGCTTTATAGAAATCGTGGTCATCCTGCGATTCGTTAATTCTCACGCCCCAAAACACGATAGAGGGGTGGTTATAATCACGAAGTATCATCTTTTGAAGATAGGTTTCCGCTCTCTCTTTCCAAGCTTCACCCCCAAGATGCTGCCAGCCTGGGAATTCTTCGAAAAGGAGTAAGCCTAAGCGGTCACATTCAGACAAAAACGCATCTGACATTGGGTAGTGGGACAGGCGGACAAAATTCAGTCCAAGCTCGTAAAGCTTCCGCGCATCATAACGTTCCATCTCATCTGTAGCAGCGTAGCCGATGTAAGGATATGACTGATGACGGTCTAGCCCGAAAAGGGTTATAGGTTCATCGTTGATATAAAGTTTGTTGTCGCGAATCTGAATTTTTCGAAATCCATAATCGAAAGAAATCGCCCTCCCCAAAAAAAGAGCGGATACGTGATACAAATTGGGCGCGGAAGGAGACCATAACTGAAGGGATGGGAATTCGATAACGCATTCTTCTTTATCAATAAGAAATTCATGCCTTTCGTTCCCTTTTTCGAAAATGAGGGATGTGGAAAGAGGAGCATCGCCCGCTTTATTCACTTTGACAAGCGCTTTGTTGTCGCCAAGATAGGCGATTTGGATTTGATCGATGTATGTGCTTGGCACAATTTCAAAGTGGCTTTTGCGGTAAAGACCGCCGAAAGCAACATAATCAAGCAATCCGCCGAAAGGAGGTGTAGAAGAGTCTTCTCTGGAGTCGAGTATCACTTCAAGCACATTCTTGCCGTTTTTTAGGAAAGAAGTCACGTCTACCCTTTCCCCCGTATAGCCATAAGGAGATGAAAAAGCGGCTGCGTCATTTAAGAAAACTTGGATTGCATTTCCAAATCCTTCAAAGGAAAGAAGGTACTTTTTGTCTTTTTCCAAATCCAAATCGAACAATTTGCGGTATGTGGAAACAAACTGATAATCGTCTTCGCTAAAATAATCCGAGGGAAGAACCGCATTCGTATGTGGAAGCGACACCTTTTCGAAGGAAAGAGTCCTCTCTTTTGCGTTTCCTTTCGCGTATCCCCAATCCTTGTTCCAATTTGGATAAAACATAGTTCATTTACGGATTCGCCACTTCTTGATAAACCGTGAGGGATCCTTCTCCTTTCGCCGTCTCTTGATAAGCATACGCGGAAGTCTTTGGCGACGCTAGAAGAGGGTTCTCGTTTTCAACACCATGGCTATTTGGGTCCGAAAATAAGCCATACCCTTTTTCCGCAGAGGAGCCCCACGTGGAATCCAAGGCGTCGTACATACGGAAATAATGGACGCTTTCTAAGTAGGGAAGATCGTCTTTCGCAATTTGATATAACTGTGGAATAAAATCCGTGATGCGTTTTAAGGAAACGTTTCCTGTAGAAAAGCCCATCTCCGTAAAGAAAACCTTTTTGTCTTTCTTCTCGTTTTTCTTAATGATGTCGTAAATGCCATTATTGGTTTCTAGGAACAACTTTTTGTTGAAGTTATCCATGTAAGGATGCCAATTGGCGACTTGGAAATAGTCATCAGGATAAGCACTCCCAAAATCCCCGCTCGCAATATTGTCATAAATATATTGGAGGAACGTCTCCGCGCCAGAAAGAACCATCCCGCCAAGAACCGTCAACGCATTAGGGTTGGCTTCATGAATTCCTTTTGAGGCGTAATAAAGCATATCGGTATAGATGTCCGCTTTTTCCTTCAAAGAGAAGCTCCCGCCTTCTAGTCGTCCAAAGAAGACATCGTTATTGTCCTCGTTGTCGATTTCCCAATATGAGATTTCGGGGAAGGCTTTCACAAGGTTATACCATGTAGTTCGATAATCCTCTAACCACGTCAAATAATAACTACCTTCGCTGAGGTCTCTAGATGGTTTTGCCGTCGTGCTTGATGAGTTCTTAAAACCACCTTTATGGAAGTTAGAATGGTTCATGCCGATGATTTGCATATTATTCGCCAAATGGCTTTCGACGATTTCTCTCCCTAACGCAAGACCTTTTTTATTGTATGTGGTAGGGTTTGACATGATCCAATTGGAATGGAGCCAGACGCGAACGCTTTTAACGCCTAGATTTTTAATTAAGGAGTGCGTCTTTTTCCAATCCGTATTCGTCCAAGAATACTCGCTCCAAGACAAATCCCCCATACCCATGATAAATTGCTTATCGACAACCGCGTTTTTAGGATCGTAATTATCCCCATAATCAGTATCGTTCACGCCGGAATTGCTATTTTGCGTTCCAGTGCCGCCACACCCCACTAGTGCGCTAAGTGAGAGGGCAGAGAGTGCGATTTTTTGTAATGTTTTCATGGTTAGATAATCCCCGCTTCTTTCGCGAGCTCCTCAATCATTTTTTGAATGTTCTTGTAGTCATAGGTTGATTGATTCACTTGGTTTAATAACGCGTCCCAATCGGATGTGAGATTCTTTTTCCCCATGATGGCGTTAATTGCGTAGATGTTGGAGGCATCCTCCACCTTTTTCATCTTACTTGTATAGGAACTGTAATAGCCTGTCACATTGAAAAGGCGGCTACGCACGACTTGATTATTTTTTAAGCCTTCTTCAATGAGTTCTTTGTGAACTGCATCTAATGCGTAAGGATCGCGGCGCACTTTGAAGGACATATCGTCTTTCCAATCAATGTCACTCCCGAAAACGCCGACTCCCATTTCGTAATAACCCGTTGGAGAACTATCCCCTTCCGCGTCTTTTGTTTGATAAAAAGTCCCTGTTGGTTCTTCGTTTCGATGTTCGATGTTTGGGATATATTCATCATTCTCGTTTACGGAATAATGGTAGTCCTTTAAGCCATAGCTACGAAGTTTGCTGCCCTCTGGAGAATAAAGATAGTCAAATAGTTTCATCGCTGCGTGTGGATTTTTGCAGAATTTGGAAATGGAAAAACCGCCCCAATATCCGCCCCAGCTAGAGAAGCCACCCTTGCCTTCAACGCCAAGATTTTTCGTTCCAATAGGCGCCTTCCCCAAAACAAGTTTCCCTTTGCCGTTCGCATTCTCAAAAGAATTCGCAATCCAGCTCACGTGCATTTCCGCGTTCGTGATTAAAACACCGACTTTCCCATCATAGAATTTGTCGCGATCTTGCGTGTTGTTATTGACTGCGAATTGAGGATCGATGTAGCCAGCGGAATACATTTGTTGCGCCCAAGAAAGGAAACTTTTGTATTCGTTTGTCAAAAGCATATATTGGCCTTTGTTATTCGCGTCCAAATCGTAATCTGGCGTGACGCCGAAAGCATGATATAACGGATTCATGTAGAAAGCTTTCCCGAACGGAGAAATGCCATACGTGTCGTCTTTCCCGTTCCCATCTGGATCGTTTTTCGTGAATTTCATGAGAACATCTTGGAACTCTTCAATGGTTTCTGGAGTTTTCGCGATTTTCTCACCGTTTTGTTCTACATAATAGCCAATATTAATTAGCCAATCACTACGATAATAAATGCCCCAGCCAGATTCGCTTGTTAAATAAGGGAGCAAAGTGTGAGCGTGATTCCCAAACGTTAGATTCTTGAATTGGTCACTATTGAGAATCGCTTCAATATGAGGATATTGCCCTGGCTTTTCTGCGAGTAGCTCATCGATATTCCAAATAATATCTTGATTGACCCAGTTGTTATATGAATTTCCAGCATCATGAGGAACTGCGAAAATAACATCCGGAATGCTCCCCGTATTAATCATTGGATTAAGCGTCGTGTAATAGTCACTATTGTGGGTCGCACCACGGATTGCCATTTTTACGCCCGTGTCTTCTTCGATTTTTTGCCAAATGGAGTCTTTTTTCACACCATCAAAGCTATTCCCACCATTGACGAACATGTCAAGAGTGACAGTTCCGTCAGATGATTCACTATCGCTAACTCCCCCACAAGAAGTTAGCGCAAGCGGGGTTAAACAAGCTAGACCGAGGACAAACAATGTTTTCTTATTCATATTGAGCTCCTTTTTTCAGTGTCTCCTGAAATGTATTTTCAAATAGTTCTTTATTAAGCGAAGTGGCAATTTCCTGCGTTGGGTAATTACGGAAATTGCTTTCAATATATAATGGCCCCTTCGCCTCCTCAATGGATATGGTAAGACCCGTCGTAAATTCCCCTTGGGTGCAAAGAGAAATATGACGCTTTTCAAATTTCACAACGCTAGGAATAACAGCGCTCATCGCGGTCAAGGGGTCATGAAGCGTCATTTGGCGTGTTGGGTTGGCTTTTTGCCAGAGGTGAATGCACTCATTACGATACCTGCCATAAGGGCTCTTGTCTTCAAAGAAGAACGATTGATGCTCTTTGGGAAATTCGGTCTTTTTTGTAACATCGATGCCAACCGCGCGAAGGTTTTGTGTGTGATTGAAAACAATTTCCGCTGCCCCGTAATCGCATTCGATGTTCCATTCAACGAATGATTTGAAGTAACAGCCTCCCATAATGATGATATTTGTTTTTTTCATCACCTCTTCGTCCTTTTGGAACGCTAGGGCAATATTTGTTAACGGTCCGATACCTAACACGATAAGGTTATCGCCATATTTTTCCGCCATGGAGACAATGAAATCGACAGCAGACACCCCTTCGCTCCCTTCGCCAGCGTTTTTTGGAGCATATTCCGTTCCATCCAGTTCTTTTGAATACTGACAAAACACTTCCTTTTCATTAATAGGATAGACAGACGCAAGCGGTTTCCCTACGCCAGCGTAAACGGGAATGTCGCTTTTACGTAGCAAAGAAAGCACTCTTTTCACTTGTCTGGCGCGTAAGGAGGTATTCTTAAAAGTCGTCGTAATGCCGACGATTTCCACCTCTTCCCTTTTAAGAAGAAACTCGAGCGCTAATAAATCGTCAATATCGTCCCCGATGTCGGTATCAACCAAAATTTTTCTCTTGAGCATGTTTATCCTTTCACAGACCCTAATAGGACCCCTTTCACGAAATATTTCTGAACAAACGGGTAAATGAGCAAAATCGGCAAGACGGAGATAACAATCGCCGCCATCTTAACACTCGTTGCCATAGCCATGACATCCGGATCAACAACCCCTTCGCCCGCCGTACTTGTAATTAAGATGTTCCTTAAAAACTGCTGAACCATCCATAAATCTTTGCGGTTTTGCATATAAAGAACGCCCGTCATCCAATCGTTCCACTTACCAACCGCAACCCATAATGCAATCGTAGCAACGATGGGTCCGCTTAATGGAAAAACGATTTGGAACACAATTCTTGTTTCGCTTGCCCCGTCCACGCGCGCACTATCGAAAATCTCCTCCGGAATACCTTTGATGAAATTTCTTGCAATGATGATATTAAATGGGCTCACTAGGCCGACAAGAATATAAACAAGAGGATTATTTTTTAATCCAAGCTGCGTGATGACAAGATAATAAGGGATAAGTCCTCCGCTAAAAAGCATTGAGATGACTAAGAAAACAAGTACAGCATTCCTCCCTTTGAATTCTTTTCTAGACAAAGGATAAGCGGAAAGCATCGTGATAAGAACCGCAAAAACGGTATATACCAAAGTGATGCCAATAGATAAGAGGAACGATTCCCCCAACCCATTGTTATTGAGAATAATGAAATAACTTTCTAACGATATCTTTGTCGCAGGATTGCCTTCTTTCGTTAAATACTGAACGAGCAAAGATTCCTTAACGACGTAATAGAATGGATAAAGAAATAGAAGGAACAAGACAAGGAACAATAGATAATTCAGCGTATTGAAAATGATGTCACTAATCTTGATACCAAAATACTTGACGAAAAAGGTGCGAAATGGGTTCTTTTTGCTTTTGCTTACCATATCGAATCCCCTCCAATCAATTTAATGAGTTTATTGGCGACAAGAACAAGAACGAGCGATATCGTGGAGTTAAATAGGCCCATCGCCGCCGCGACATCATACTGTCCTTCTTGAATGCCGATGCGGAACAAATACGTTTCGATAATGTCGCCTTTCCCCAAAACCGTATCGTTATAAAGATTGAAGACTTGATCAAACCCACCATAAATGAGGTTACTTGCCGTCAGAATCAAAGTGACGCTGATTGCGGGAATCATCCCTGGCAGCGTGATAGACTTAATTTTCTGAAAACGACTCGCTCCATCGACGTCTGCGGCCTCGTAAAGATCCTTTGGAATGCTTGTTATCGCTGCAAAGTAGATGATTGTACTCCAGCCAGCTTCTTTCCAAATATCGCTCGCAATAACCACACCGATAAAGAAATTATCGTCCGTAAAGAAAGGCAACTCCCTTCCAAATAGCGTTTTCATGAATTGCTGAAATGCACTTTGAGAGGAAGTGAGCGAAGTCAAAATCCCAGCAATAACGACCCAACTGATGAAATGTGGCAAATAAGAGACAATCTGAAATCCCTTTGAAACCTTCTTCGAGCTCATTTCGTTGAGAAGAATCGTCATAATAATGGGGATTGGGAAGCCAAACAATAAACGCAGCCCCGAAATCCGCAATGTGTTACCAAGCTTTTCCAGGAACACGGGATCCCCAAAAAGAAGTTTGAAATGTTTGAACAAATCAATAACGCCATCTGTACTTGCCCAAGGACTACCCCAGATTCCACCCATGATTCGCCAATCCTTAAAAGCGACAACGACGCCAAGCATTGGGTAATAGGAGAAAATCAGCTGATAGACAATCATGGGGAGAAGCATCACGTAAAGGGGCCAGCTTCTTTTGAAGTAGCCGGCCCACTTTGAAGAACGTTTATTCTTCGGGGAACGATAAGCGATGCTGTTTTCCATAGAATACTTTATTTCGCTTTCTTCTTTTTCTTAATAATTAATGTTGCTCCGATAGCGCCGCCGATGGCAAGAGCTCCAGCGGCACACCCGATGCCAATCCAAAGACCGGCATTACTAGTAGACCGCTCTATCTTTTGAATGGCAGATGCTTTTTCTTTAAACGAGGCGAGGGCTTTATCCATTTCGGCAATGGTCTGGGCGCTTCCCAAAGCTTTTTTGTAGTACTCGTAATTGCTTTGAATCTTTTCCCAATCTTCCTCGCTATAGTCGTCTTTGTTCAAGGAAGCGAAATATTCATCAATGGCAGTCGTAACATCCGCTTTATGATCCGCGAGTTTTTGTGCTGTTGGAATCGCATCGATTTTCGCGAGTGCTTCTTGAGCGATCGCATTTACTTCTTCTTGCGAGGTCGCATTATCAATCGCGTTAATTGCCTCGTCCTTAATCACTTGAATATCGCCCCAGTCGCGGGTGTTATAATCACTTTCCTCTAACTGATTCACTTTGTCATTAAGCGCATTGATTTTTTCTGTTTTCAAAGAAACCAGAGCTCTTGCTGCTTCAAAGTCGATAGTATCAGATTCAGCGTATTTCGATGTATCCGCAGTGACAGTCGGCGCATAATTCACGCTATACCATTCGTCGTTTTTCGTCGCGTAATCGATTACCAAAGCCTCTCCTTTTCTGAGGCTAATAGAGATTCCGAAATCGTTTTCTTTGCTGCCTGTGGTGATGACTTTCGTTTCTTTAAGGAAGAGAGTGCCATCTTTATCAAGGCCGTAGAATCGGAGCTCACTATTGTCAGCAGACCAAGCGTCTTCCCAAATTGCGCTATGGGTAATGGTGAAGTTCGCGTCAACTTTCGCCGTGATTTTCATAATCGCGTCCGCAATTGGGCTGCACTGGAACTGCCAGCGTTGGAAACCTGTCGATGAATTTGGAGCACCAGACCAAAGCGCATCGGCTGATGTCCCCGTTCCGTCTCCTTCGTGAGATTCAAAACGATTCATTTCTTTCACGCTTCCATAATAGAAGCCGAAATCAAACAATTTATAAGCAGCGTCTTGATAATCGCTATTGATGGTTTTTGTTAATGCGTCCCACATGGCCACGCTTTCCGTCTGCACTTTCTTTTGGTTGCTATAAATCGTCTCATCAAAAGCGGCTTCGTCTCCTGAGAAAGTAGGAACAATGGCGACGTTTCTTTCATATGCTTCTGTGCTTCCAAAAAGCCAAATCGCCTTATCGCCTTTTTTGAGCATCATTTCTCCGCCAAAAGCGTTGGCAGGATTCACTTTTTCAGTGATTCTCTTGCTCCATATCGTATAGGATTCTTCCCCACTCAATAAATAGAAACCGAAGAACTGCCCTGCTTCGTCAATCCAGCAATTATCTTGCGTCTTTGGATGGGAAACGCTGATTTTCATGTCTTTTTCCGCTTCAATAACGAACGCGGGGAAAGAAGTATTTGTCGTCTTCAACCGCCAATTCTCAACAGCAGCCATGTCACGGCCATCAAATACCCCTGCTTTAGAAAGAAGAGCGTTATCGCCATTCAGAGAATAGTTGCCATATTTGCTCCACCCAGCATCAAACGTCCCCTGAAGCGCTTGAACTTTGAAGCCATTTAGTGTGAGAGGATCACCATTCAAAAGCACTTCTTCTTTTGCTAATTGCGGCAACGCGATGGATGTCTCACCAGTTAAATCAGATGGAGTTGGCGCGCTTGATTGAGAGGAAGAACTTGATTCACCAGCCGATGAGGATTCAGACGATGAAGAGGAACCACTTGATGATTCCGATTCGGAAGAACTAGCTTCCGATGAGGAAACTGCTTCGCTACTGGAAGAGGACTCGCTCTCGCTGCTCGATGAAGCTTGTTCACCGCTGGAGGAAGACTCTTCCGATTCGGAAGAGATTGGCGTTTCTTCGCTTGAAGAGGATTCCTCGCTAGAAGAAGGTGTCTCAATTTCTGAGGAGCTTGATTCGCTACTTACTGGAGGAGTGACGGAACTAACGATAGAAAACGAAGGAAGCGGGTCCATATTTCGATAGTCGTCCCATTGGAAACGGAACTCAAAATAATAACTTTCCCCAGCCACCAAATCAGCGGATATGGCAAAATCGGAAGCCGTCTCTTCGCCAGTCATTACTGTAGAGGCATGCACGGCTTCAAGGTTACTGTCAGTGCCTTTATAAACGCCAAACTTGGCGCTTTGAATCCATTCGGCTCCCCTTTCTTTCGCCATTGTGACTGTAAGAGCCTTTTTCGCGGTAATTTTGGCAATAATGCCGTCGTTCTTTCTAGTGAAGAGCTTATAGTGAAGACAATAGGCATTATCACTATTAGCAGTTCCTAAGCTGCCAGCCCAGCCAGATTCTTTTTGGTAGGTCGTGAATGGCTGAATGGTGTTCTCTTCAAGGTTTCCATGCAGCACTTGAAGATCGACGTTCTCAAAATCGGTATAGGCTCCCCCCTCTTTCATCGCCGTCCAAATGATCATGTCCCCCATTTTTACCGAAGTCGCCGCATTGGCTTGCAAGCGGATCGAGTTCGGTAGCATTGATGTTGTGATAGGCACCATCGTGAATGCAGCGCCCAAGGTAAGCAATACTGTTTTTTTCATATGTTTGGTCTCTTTTTTGCATTATATGGAACGAGCCGATTCCAGAAAAAGAGCTTCAAGGAAAGAAGCACTATTTTTGATATGAAAAATAGTAAGAAGTCCGATTTTTGATATGTAATTTCGAAAATCATTCGATATTTGATAAAAAATTAGTATTTTCTTCCATTTTTTGACAAATTGATGTCCGTATTTTATCATTGTCGCATGTTCGATTCTGAGTTGAAATTTGTCGTTGCTCATAATCATAAAGCGAGTTATTCAGTTCAAGACCACCTCCATCCTTGCTACGAAATCGTTGTTTATCGTCATGGAGAAGGCATCTCTCGAATCAAAGGAAAAGATTACCCATTTCATTCAGGATCATTTTCTCTCATTGAGCCAAACGTTCTTCATGGCGAAGAAGGGGTTGGTCCCGTTGACCTTATTTATATAGGATATATTGCCAATAACTTGGATACACCTTTGCAGTCTGGCGTATATGAGGAAAAGAATTTTGGAATCTTATCCGATATGGAACTCATCCAGAAAGAAATGGAGAACCAGCCTTCATATTATGGGAGAATGCTCAATCTATTAACGGAGAAAATCATTATTTCTCTGGAACGTGGCTTTTCCAAAATCAAAAAAGAAAAAAGCGACCCTTTCGCGTATGTGGAGTCTTTCATCAAATTGAACTGCATGAAAAATATCTCTGTTGAGCTCATTGCCCAGAATTTCGGGTTCAATTATGATTATTTTCGGCGTGCTTTTAAAAAGCGGTTTGGCATTTCTTTAAAGGATTATTTTATGAATGAGAAAATCCGTTACTCAATGGATTTATTAAAGAACTCTAATCGTTCTATCAAGGAGGTGTCTTCTCTTTGTGGGTTCAATAGCCCTTCTCACTTTGTCGCTTCTTTTCATCAGAAGGTTGGAATAACACCGAAAGCTTTTTTAGAAAAATTCCAATCAGGGTCTTCATATCCGGAAATCGCCGATTTTTCTAAGATTTCTTCGTAATGTCTTTTTGCAACAAATCGCCAAATTCGCTATAGAGGCATGCTTTTCGCTCACAAAGGCTTTTTTGACTAAAAAAGCACGGATTTAAAACTTTCATTGATAGAAAAGGGAAGTTCGAGTAGATTAATCGGAGAAACGAGAAAAAAATGAGCGATATTAGACACGATATGGATGATTACCTCACAAGAGAGATTGAGGTATTAAAACACATTAATATGGATGAGTGGGAAGCGGTTTTTCGTTGCCTTCTCCGCCATTACGAAAACGGAAGCACTATTTATACAATGGGAAATGGAGGCAGCGCTTCCACCGCCTCTCACATGATTTGCGATTTCAATAAAGGCGTATCTTGCGAACTCAAGAAACGATTCAATTTCGTTTGCTTAAGCGACAATGTCGCCGAAATGATGGCCGTCGCTAACGACATCGGATACGATAATATTTTCCTTTATCCTCTCACGAATAAACTCAAAAAAGAGGACCTCATTATCGCTTTCTCAGGGAGCGGGAATAGCCACAACGTTCTCAAGGCTTGCGAATACGCCAAAGAAATAGGATGCGACATCGTGGGTGTCACGGGATACCAAGGCGGAAAGCTCAAGCAGATTGCCAATTATCATATTGATATCGCCGTCGAAGATATGCAAATTACCGAGGACGTGCATCTAGTTTTTAACCACATGATGATGCAAGTTCTTTGGAAATACCTCATGGAAAAAGAGGGAAAAGAAGCCGTCTATAGAATCAATCAATAACAATCAGCGCTTCTCATCCCGGCTTTTCCGATACGCCTATGAATCGGCTAGTCGGAAAGCAAGGATGGGCAAACGCACGCTTAAGACGCAAAGCGCGATTCTGCAGCATTAACGACACAAAATTCAAAATCGATAACCCCTTTTTCCATGCCTAGAGCCGTCTTAAAAGCTCACCCATCGTTTGATATGATTAAGATGGCTTTGACGAAAAAGGGATGCTCGATACGCTCAAATCCATCTATGGTTTTCTTTGATTTTGGCACCGATATAGTTCAAATTTGTCTAGATATAGGAGCAAATAAGGGATTGTAGATTCGTGTTATAATTCCAATCAGCCAAACAAGTTGGGCTTGGGAGGCCGATTGGAAGACTTGTTTGGCGATGAGCTCTTCACCGGTCGGCCTCCCAGGCCCGGAAAGAGTTCACATGACAAGAGAAGACGTCTCGCGACTGTCCGACGAGGAGCTTCAAGCCCTCGCGGAAATTATCTCCGAGGAATCGAAGAAAAGGGGAAAGAAGTCCGCCAGATTCGCCAAAGGCCTGAAAGCCAAGGCGATGAAAAGAGATCCGAGGTGCCCGGAATGCGCCGCCAAACTGTGGCGCGACGGGAAGAGAAAAGACGGAATCCAAACCTACGTGTGCCCCGTTTGCAGCAGGAAGTCCTGCGACGCGAGTGGGACCTCCCTCGCATCGTCGAAGATGACGATGCCGATGATAGAGAAAGCGATAACGCTGATTATGCTGGACTGCCCGAATTGGGTCGTTTCTTGGATGCTCGGGATCGATCAGAAAACCGCTCAGTTCTAGCGGGACCGATGCTTGGACGCTAGTCAAAAATGGTCGGCGGGATCGATGCTTTCTAAGCACGTTTGGATTGATGAGATGCGCTTTGCGCCGACGCGGGCGAGCGGCTTCGTGGGCGGGGTTTGGAGCACCTATGCCGGCAAAATTGCCAAAGACGCTTACCTTGAAGTCGCCTTCGACTCCAGCGGAAGCGGCTTCTGCCGGCTTTACGCCGAGAAACTCGGCATGCCGACGAGGGACATGGTTGCCGAAGCTCTGGGGCGGGAGGATCGCGAAGGGATCCAAGCTGACCCACGACGGGGCGCCTGCCCACAATCTCCTAGTGAAGAAATTAGAGCTAGAGGACGATTGGTGCAAATTCGTCCCGGGGGATAAGGAATACGAGTCTAAAATGAAACTGATGAGCAATTGCTGCAGCTACCTTAGGCATTCCTTCGAATCCCATTGCGGAATCAAATTCGCCAAGCTTGAAGCATACGCAAATTTCTTTTTGTATCGGTGGTCGCACGTCAGGAAACATGGCCTCAGGGATGCGATATCGTTCATGGTTTCGAGGGTTTGTGGAACGCCAAAGAGTCACACTTTCGCCGAATCATTCAAGAAAACCTCGAAATGGTCGTAAATAAAATCCCTTATTTGCTCCTATATCTAGACAAAAAAGAACTAAATAATCTTGGCATCTCCGATAAAGACGTCCCTTCATTTATAATAAGGGTGTTGGCCGAACACAAAATAGTAGGCATTCAGGGAGAGCAAAATGATTTCCCTAGAGATATCTATGAGACGCGGGTTAATAAAAAAACAATTTATGTAGCTATATCAGTCTCAAAGAATGGCTACGTAGTTGGGGCTAATTTGATAAGCGAGCGTAAATTAAAGAGGAGAAAATAAAAATGATAAAAATGACAATAAAGTTAGATTTGGAATACGGGTGTGAACCTATATGGCTGCTCGATGAAGATGGCCAATGGACCAATAACAGCAAAGAATTTACTTTTGTTGGTTTTAAGACTCCAGAAGACAAAATAAAGTTCAAATCAGACCTCATTCGTTTTGCCGCAGAGATAAAAGCAAAACTGAAAGGGAAATATAAAATCATCGACGCTTTCCACTATGAATATTATTAATTGAGGAGGCATAAAATGAAAACTGTTAGATTGATGCTTGAATGGGGTTGTGATCCCGTGTGGGTATACGAGGAAGACGGAATAGCTTCTTGGCCCGGTTTGCCTGGCGATCTTGAAAACAACAAAGATTTGGTTTCATTGATGAATAAGATAAGCGATAAGCATGATAGCCAATACATCAATATAGAAAAAGAATTCACGGGTGTGGGATTCAAAACCGAAGCGGAGCGAAAAGAGTTCAAGCAAGACCTCATCAAATTCTCGGCAATGGTCAAGGCAGCCGTTGGCAACAAATACAAATTTGTCGATGACTTCAACTATGAGCTAAAAGGCGGCTGCAATGCCGTATTTCTTTTTTGATTTAATGAATAAACGAAAAATCTAAGACTATGTGTAAAATCGAAAAGGCTTTCTATATTGTCCCGCCATACCCAAACTTGCGCCGACAAGAGACGATAAATGCCAGCAATTCACATAAGAAAAGGCGAGCCGTAAGCCCGCCTTTTTGATCATTCCCCCTCAAGTTCTTTTGTGGAACCTGTGTATAGTTGATAATATTTCCCCTTCTTCGCCATAAGGTCGTCGTGAGACCCACGCTCAATAATGCGTCCTTGATCCAAAACCATAATGACATCACTATTTTGAACCGTAGAAAGGCGGTGGGCGATGACAAATACCGTTCTCCCTTTCATGATGGCATCCATCCCCTCTTGCACCATCTTTTCTGTATGGCTATCGATGGAGGATGTTGCTTCGTCGAGAATCATCACAGGCGGATCAGCTACCGCGGCTCTCGCGATGGCGATAAGTTGACGTTGCCCTTGAGAAAGAGAAGCCCCACCGTTCATCAAAACTGTGTCATAGCCTTGTGGCAATAAATTAATAAACGAATCCGCGTTTGCTAGTTTTGCCGCTTTCACGATATCTTCATCGGTGGCGTCTAAATTACCAAAGCGAATGTTCTCACGCACTGACCCTGTGAATAGTTTGGTGTCTTGAAGCACCATGCCTAAGGATCGACGCAAATCCGCTTTACGAATCTTGTTGATATTAATGTCATCGTAACGAATTTTGCCGTCTTCGATATCGTAAAAGCGATTGATTAAGTTGGTGATGGTCGTTTTGCCTGCACCTGTAGGCCCAACAAAGGCGATTTTTTGCCCCGCCATCGCGTAAAGAGTAATGTCGTGAAGAATAATTTTGTCTGAGGTATAACCAAAGTCAACATGGTCCATTGTAATTTTGCCCTTTAGCCATGTATAAGAAACAGTCCCATCTCCATGGGGGTGTTTCCACGCCCACTTCCCAGTTTTTTCTTTTACCTCAATAGGACTACCATTCTCCTCTTCTTTCGCGTTGACGAGTTCCACATAGCCTTCATCCGTTTCTTTCGGTGTATCGATCATTTCGAAAATACGCGTCGCACCCGCAAGAGCCAAAGCAACCACATTGAATTGCTGAGAAATCTGACCAATCGGCTGAACAAAGCTCTTAGAGAAGGAAAGGAAACTGATGATTGTGTCTACGCCAACAAGAGTAGGACCCAAAAGGCTAATAGAGGTAAAACCACTGATGGTCCATATTCCTCCAATCAAACCGAGAATCACATATTGCATATTCCCTAACTGATTGACCGTCGGCATAAGAACGTTTCCGAAGCGGTTCGCTTTGGTAGAGAAAGTGAAGAGGTTGTTATTCAGCTTATCAAAGCCTGCGATATTACGATTTTCGTAATTAAAGACCTTAATTACTTTTTGACCAGTCGTCATTTCTTCAATGTAACCATTCGCTTTTCCGAGTGCAATTTGTTGCTCCACGAAATAACGAGCGCTCATCTTCGCGTAATATTTGCTGACAAAGAAAATAAGGATAGCAAAAGCGATGACAATGAGTGTGAGATATATATCGGTCAGGAGCATAACGACCAAAAATACAATCATGCTGACAAAGCAAGAAAGCATCATCGGAAGACAGCGGGACAGCATTTCACGAAGGGCGTCGACGTCATTAGTGAAAACGCTCATGATGTCCCCGTGTGTTCTCGTATCGAAATAAGAGACAGGGAGATCTTGCATGTGAGCGAACAAATCATCACGGATTCGTTTTTGGACGCCTTGAGCAATTCGTGACATGTAGAAGTTATAGAAATAGGCGGAAAGAATGCCAACAAGATAGATGGAAACCATCACCAAAAGAATGGTGCCGAAATTCATACCTAAATATTCATGAGACCAAAAATCTTCAAAACTTCGAAGCGTCTTCCCGTCATCCATCGTCAAATATTGACCAACAACGATTTTACCGATGAAATAGCTTCCAATGGCACTGCTGCTCGTGCTCAAAATAACAAACAAGGCAACAAGGAAGAATTCTCCTGGGTAATAACGAAATACGTATTTCAGCAAACGAAGAACCGCGCCGAACTTCGCTTTTTTGCTGACGGGAGTCATATTTCTCCCTCCTTTTGTTGCGCGCATATTAGGACCTGGCATCGAAATCACCTCCTCCACCAAGCTGAGAATCGAATAAGCTCTTATAAATTTCACAATCTCGTAGCAGTGATTCGTTATCGCCTACCGCGATGATTTTCCCATGATCCATCACCGCGATTTGGTCGCAATCCTTAATGGAAAGGACACGCTGCGAAATAATGATTTTTGTGATGTCTTTCCGCATGGTAGACAAGCCTTTACGAATCATAGAATCCGTATGGGTGTCGCACGCGCTCGTTGAATCGTCCAAAATTAATATCTTTGGATTTTTAAGCAGCGCCCGAGCGATGCATAGACGCTGTTTTTGGCCACCCGATACATTTGTTCCCCCTTCATCAAGCATCGTATCAAGGCCTTTTGGGAAACTACGCAGGAAATCGCTCGCCTGCGCTAAATCGCAAGCAGCCCAAATCTCCTCATCACTTGCTTTTTCATTGCCCCATTTCAAATTATCGCGAATCGTTCCCGTGAAAAGCGTGTTTTTCTGCAAAACAACCGCCACCGCGTCACGAAGTTTCTCCAAATCATAATCTTTCACATTGCGTCCTGAAACGTCCACCTCTCCTTGGTCGACATCATATAGACGAGCGATTAAGGAAACTAACGTCGTTTTGCTAGAACCTGTCGAACCGATAATTCCTAATGTGGAACCAGAAGGAATCGTTAAGTCGATATTTTGTAAAACAGGTTTTCCTTGAACATAAGAAAATGTGACGCCTTTAAAAGATACGTTTCCGTTAGCAATCGTTTCAACTGGCTCTTTTGGTGATTGAATATCTGGCTTTTCTTCGAGCATTTCATTGATACGTTCCACGCTATTGCGGGCAATCGTAATCATGACGTATACCATCGAAATCATCATAAGGGAGTTAAAAACCATGAATACATATGTGAATAGGCTCGATAAGTCCGCCGTAGTCATGATTGTGCCTTGGGAACTCACGATTAAAGAAGCGCCGAAATAAGCAAGAAGCATCAAAGCGGCATCGATGGCCAAGTTCATAATCGGGCTATTAAAGGCCAAAATACGTTCCGCGAAAGTGAACTTCTTATAAATGAAGCCTGAGACATCGCCGAATTTCTTTTTCTGCAAATCCTCTCGGTCAAACGCTTTTACAACACGAATCCCGTCGACGTCTTCTTGCACGCTTTGGTTGAGTTCATCGTATTTGTTGAAAACCTCGACGAAGGTTGGGTGAACCTTCTTTGCAATGAAAAGAAGTAAGAACAAAATCACCGGAATGATAATGAGGAACACCCACGCGACTCTCCATTCCGTAATAAAACACATCACCAATGAAAAGACCATCAATAGAGGGGCGCGCACAACAGCTCGAATCGCCATTTGAAAGGCGTTTTGGACGTTTGTGACATCCGTGGTAAGGCGCGTGACGATAGAAGCGGTTGAAAACTTATCGATGTTCCTAAATGAGTAACGTTGCACCGTCTCGTACATTTCTTTTCGCAAATTCTTACCAAGCCCTGCACTCGCGCTCGCAGCCCAATACCCCGACATGATTCCCGTCGCGCAAGCAACGATAACAAGCCCTGCGATAATTCCGCAGTAAAGGTATATTCCATTCATATCGCTCGCGTTAATCGCTCCGATAAGATATTTCATCATAAAAGCGACAAGAGCTTCGCAGATGCTCTCAAGAATCACATATATCCATGCAAAAATTGTGTCTTTTTTATAATTCCCGATGAAATGGAGCACTTTTTTAAATGCAGAGCCTGTTTCAATGATTTGTTGCTTTTTCTTTTTGATTCGATTCATACTTTGCCTCCCACATTTTTCCGAATTTGCTCACATACCCGTAAGAACGTTATTTTGTCCTCTTCGCTAATCCCTTGTTCGATGGTTGGAATTAGCGAAGCATAGAGATGCTCAAATTCTTTATGAGCCTCTTTGCCTTTTTGAGTCAGCGAGATAATCTTTTTCCGTTTGTCTTTTTCATCGACGGAAGCGTAAATCATATCCTTCTTTTCTAAATTCGCAAGGACTTGACTTATCGTGGCTTTCTGCAAATGGAATGATTCCATAATGTCCCCAGCCACAACGTTTTCATGATGAAAAATATAACCGACGACAAGGCCTTCAATGCCTGTTAAGTAATTCGGAAGATATGTATTCACGTAACGATCCACGAACACTTTAATATCGTGATGCGTCCTTCTGATTGATGTTCCAATTTCGTCCTTGTTTTCCATAGTTAGTTCGGATGCGAACCATTCTAGTAATGACAAATGAAATTGCAAGAGGAAAATGCTTACAAGACGCCCCGGGTCCTGACGCTATTGAAAATCTTCTCTAAATCATCAAGGGTTTTGACGTTTTCAGAAATCGCTTGTCGGATTCTTTTATACCCTGGAAACCCATTAAAGAAATGAGGGATGATTCCGCGAAGCTGCATCACGGCAAGCCTTTCCCCTTCATAAGCAATCAGTTTTTTAGCGAACTCCTCCGCCCATTCCGTCGCCTGCAAAACGCTTGGAGAGACACTATAATGCCCTGTCGCAAGATATTCGTTGATATCGGTGATTAAGTTAGGGCGACCAACCGCGCCCCTTGCCACCATGACAAACGACGCACCTGTAATATCCATCGCCCTTTTCGCGTCTTCTGGTGAAAAGATGTCCCCGCTCACGGCAAAAGGAATGTTTACGTGTTCATTGAGAGCAGCCATCGCTTCATAATTGGCGTGACCCGTGTACATTTGTTTGCTCGTTCTTGCATGGACTGTGAATAAGACGCAGCCTGCATCTTCAAGTAACTTCGCAACCGAAAATACATTAATGGAATCTTCGTCCCACCCTAAGCGAATCTTTGCTGTTACTGGCCTTGAAGAGCAAGCAACAATAGAACGAACGTAGTGATACAGAATATCGGGATTTTTTAGCATTGCGCTTCCAGCTCCTGTTTTTGTGACCTTATTCACTGGACACCCCAAATTCAAATCCAAATAGTCGTAGGAAGCATTGGCTTCCAAAATCGATACTGCTCTCCGCGAAATTTGTATATCACTTCCGAAAAGTTGAAGGCCAACAGGTCGATCAATAGACGAAGTCGCGAAATATTCATAGGTGCGTTTATTACCATAGGCAAGCCCACAGTCGCTAATCATCTCGCTAAAGGATAAAGCGACGCCGAAAGGTTTCATGAATTCACGGTAGGCTAAAGTCGTGATGCCCGCCATCGGTCCTAGGATTACCTTTCCGCTAATATCAATTCCACCAACCTTCATAACGGACACATTTTACTATTGGTAGACGAAAAAAGCCTAGAGCGATATTCTCTAGGCCGTTTCCTTATCGTAAGTGAATTGAGTCGTCTTCTTCAGGAGGAACTTCCTTTTTCGGCTTCTTTTTGCGAGCGGTTTTTTTCTTTCCTTCAGAAGCATCGATGGAAGGTCCGCTCTCTTGCTGATTCGAGTTTTCAGCCTTTGGAGTGCTTTTCACTTCTTCCGCCGTGTCTTTTTCTTCAGCAGTGGTCTCATTAGAAGGAGTGACAGCATCAGGAATCTGCTTTTGGAGATTGGCTGTTTTCGCAATCTCTGCTGCTTTCGCTTTTTCTTCCTCAGAGACATTGATTTGATTGACGGTCTCCGTCTTTTTCTCGGTGAGTTTCCCGTTTTTGATAAGCTCGTCAATCTCTTCGGCTGTGATGGTTTCTTTCTCTAAGAGCGTTTCTGCGATCAAGATAACCTCTTTTTTGTGGGTCAAAAGAATATCTTTCGCTTGCTTATGGCATTCCTCGACGATTTGACGAACCTCTTTATCAATCTCGTAAGCGACCTCGGAAGAGAAGTTCTTTGCGACATTCGTGTAATCTCTCCCTAAGAACACGCTTCCTTGATCTTGTTCATATTGAATTGGGCCTAGCTCGCTCATCCCCCATTGCGTCACCATCATACGAGCGATTCTGGTCGCTTGTTGAATATCGTTGCTTGCGCCCGTAGAAACATCGTCGAAGAAGATTTCTTCACTTGTTCTTCCACCTAAGAATCCGGTGATTTCCGCAAGAAGTTCTTTCTTCGTAAGCAAGAATCGATCGTCTTCTGGCGTCATTAAGACATGACCGCCCGTTTGTCCACGAGGAATAATCGTAATTTTTTGGACTTTATTGGAATGAGGCAAAACAAGTCCGATTACCGCGTGACCAGCTTCGTGATAGGCATCAACGCGTTTTTCTTGTTCGTTCATGCCTTTTCCAGACTTCGCTGGGCCTGCAATGCGGCGATCAATCGCTTCGTCGATTTCTGCCATGCCAACCGTGTCTTTATTGAAACGAACGGCGAGAATTGCTGCTTCGTTCAAAATATTATCAATATCAGCGCCAGAGAAACCGACCGTTCTCTTCGCCAAGGCGGCAAAATCGACGGATGGGTCGATTTTTTTGTTTCTCGCGTGGACTTTGAAAATTGCTTCTCTTCCCGCGCGGTCAGGCAAAGAAACTGTGATAATGCGGTCGAAACGTCCTGGGCGCAATAACGCCGGATCAAGAACATCGTCTCGGTTGGTTGCAGCAATGACTAGAATTCCAGCATTGTATTCGAAACCATCCATCTCCACGAGAAGTTGGTTGAGCGTTTGCTCACGTTCGTCGTTTCCACCACCTAAACCAGCGCCTCTTTGACGGCCGACGGCATCAATTTCATCAATGAAGATGATGCAAGGTGCACTTTGCTTTGCCCGTTTGAACAAATCGCGGACTCGCCCCGCGCCAACGCCGACGAACATCTCAACGAAATCAGAACCGGAGATGCTGAAGAAAGGAACGCCGGCTTCACCAGCGACTGCCTTAGCCAAAAGTGTTTTACCAGTACCTGGATTGCCAATTAAGAGAACGCCTTTTGGAAGACGAGCGCCGAATTTGCTATATTTCTTTGGGTTTTTCAAATACTCAACAAGCTCTTCCATTTCGGCTTTTTCTTCATCACATCCAGCAACATCGCTGAAACGAACTTTGCTCTTATCTTCTCTACGAGCAGGCGATTTATTGAAATCGAGCGCTTGACGGTTGCTGCCGTTAACAGAACCATTAATTCGAACAAAGAAGAAAATAGCGAGTAAAGCAGTGCCACCAAGAAGAATGATGGTCGGTCCCCAGGTATCCCACCAACTCACAGTAAAGGCATCATTAACGGTGTAATACGCGGTTTGGTTGGGCTGAAGCACACCAAGCTTATTGGCTTCTTCAACGCGGTTCATGAAGACGTCGCTCCACGTTACGCTCCGTTCTTCGCGAATGGACGTTTGGGTTGTCTCGTCATAACGGAACATATAAGCATCAAATTTGTTTTTGCTCCAATCGTCATTCTCCAAAATAACCTTATAATTAAACTCTTTAAGCGTACTGACGTTTTTAGCAACACCGGTCACCGTTGTGGCGCGATATCCTTGCGACACTTCGACCGTTCTAAGGTAAACGCTGTTTTTGTCATCCCCACTGGGGAGAACGGTTTCTTCCGCCGTTCTTAAATAAGTGGCGAGCTGACTTTTCTTCCAAAGCATTGGTGTGTTAAAAACGTTTTGTAGCCAAAAGACAACGATGAGCACAATAATCACGGCAATGAGCAAATAAGGCAATATGTAGCCCCATACGTTTCGTCTATTTTGATTGTTATTATTATTTTCGTTCATGGAAGTCCCCTCCTTATCCCCCACGCCTTATTAACGGCATGGGTTTAATTTTTGTTGGACATAGTCGAACATTACACCCGAAATTGAGGTGAAACAATAAGAATGCGATTATTTATCTTTCGGAAGATGCAATTCTAGCTTCGAAGTGTGATATTCTTCGAAGTTTTTGCGGTAACGAGGAACATAAACAATCTTGCTATCTTTATTCACAAACACAGGCCAAACGTCGCGATATGGGCGTGGCATTTCTTCATCCAAATATACGCGACGAACTGGAACTTGATATCCGCGGTAGGAATAGTTATCACCTGGAAGCATCGTGCGAATTGTCAGTGGATAGTCCTCTTCCTTAATCCCACGGTCTATTGCCCCCATGGAAAAATCCAAACTGAATTCTTTGGTCTCCAACTTTCCTGGCGCTTCAAGACGATAGGAATAATTGATTTTTTCAGGATCAACTTCGACACTAACAATATCGTATTCCTTAACCAAATAGACATTGTCCTTAACTTGATACGTCATCACTGGATTGTAATCAAGAAGCATCGCGCGAATTTCGTTGATTTGTTTCGTTTTCAAAGCAATCTTAATTGGCGATTTATTTGCGATGAAACCAGACACCGCTGCGAAGAAGTCGTCTTTTGGTAAGGCGATAAGTTCACGAATGCCGAGCTCTTCTGACATTTTTGTTTTATTAACGATCGCACCAACAAAGGATGTTTTGTCGTTGTATTCAGCATTCATTTTCTCCACAATCTGAGCGCGCTCGATCTCGTTCATACGCTCAATTTCTTGACGAACGATACTGCGTGTATGCTGGTGTTCATAAAGCGACATATGCTCACTATAAGGAACGTTTTCTCTTCTGTTATGTTCGATAATGTCCTCTTTAGAGAAGGCGAGAAGAGGGCGAACAACGACCATTCCATCCTTGGTGGAAATGGATGAAAACCCGTATCGGTCAAATTTGTATCCTAGTCTTTTTGTCGTTAGATAGGTTTCGAGTAGGTCATCTTGCGAATGGGGGATAAGAAGGGCATCTGCATTGTATTTGTCATAAATATTTTTAAAAAAAGCATAGCGGACTTTTCTTGCCCAATCTGCAAAATCCTCATCTTTACCATTTTGGTCACTAGAAGCAGTATCGAGTACTTCAAGCGTGAGATTTTTCGCTTTGCAATAAGCGGCCAAATCGTTTTGTTCTTGTTCCATGGAATCATAAGAATGGTAGTTCACAAAACACACAATTGGTTTGATGCCTTGCTCTAATGTCAAATCGAGCAAGCACATGGAGTCTGGCCCATAGGCGCAAGAAAGGATGTAAGTTCCTTCAGGATTGAGTTCTAAGAAATTCGCGCTCATAAAATTCTCCTATTCACTATAGCGTTTTGTCGGTTATCACTTCAAACATCATGGACGCTTGCTCTTTTTTTGCAAAAGGGCGCACCTCCTTCACTTTAATCTGCACAAACCGCTTCCCCAAAGTAAGAGAAACGACATCCCCTTCTTTGATTTCGCTCATTGGTTTCGCGGTTTTCTCGTTAATGAGAACATCGCCGTCGTCACAAAGGTCTTTCGCGGTTTCTCGTCTTTTAATCAAACGCGAGACTTTTAAGAATTTATCAATTCTCATAGTGCTAATTGTAGCACTAATTGTTCTTGTGCCTTAAGTACAAAGCGTGGATTGTCTTCACGATGGATTCCAAACGATCAATCCAGTCTTCTCTTTTTGCCATTCGGATGCGGAGTTTTTTCTCAAGGAAATTGACTGAAATATCCTTCAAATAAGGAGTTAATGCGTTGAAAAGTTCGATGCCAATACCGTCGATACGAGAGAAGTTTTCAGCGAGCAATATATCGATAAAACCGTTTTCTTCGCGAACATAAACAAATTCGGGGTTACTAACAAGTAAGTCGATTCGCTTCTTTTGAATCAAGAGGGACACTTCTTTGGGAAGCTTACCGTACACATCGCGGATATGCTTTGCAAAAGCCTTCACCGCAGCTTCGCTTTCAGCGTCTTCGAGCTCTTGATAAAGAGCGATCTTGTCACTATTCACCGCATAATCTTTTGGAATATATGCATCAATGGAAAAAAGGCTCTTTGCTTTCGGTGGCTCTTTTTTGATTCCCGTTTTCTTTTCTTCTATCGCTTCATTCAATAGTTTCAAATAGAGGTCAAGACCAATGGTATCGATAAAGCCCGCTTGTTCTGGACCGAGCATATCCCCCGCTCCACGGATAAGCAAATCACGCTGAGCGATTTTGTATCCACTTCCAAGTTCTGTGAACTCTTGAATCGCTTCTAGTCGCTTTTGAGCATCTTCATTCATACTTTTATTTGGTTTGTAACACAAATACGCATAAGCGATTCTATCTCCACGGCCTACTCGACCCTTGATTTGATAAAGTTGTGACAAGCCAAAGCGATCAGCGTCTTCAACGATAAGCATATTCGCATTCGGCACATCAATGCCGTTTTCGATAATGGATGTTGCTACCAAAACGTTCAAGTCGTTGTCGTAAAAACGCTCCATGGTTTCTTCGATTTCTGCTTTTTCCATCTTGCCGTGCACCACCCCGATTTTGGCACCTGGTACAGCACGAGCGATTTCATCTGCTTTCGCATAGATTGATTCCACGCGATTGTGGATATAAAAAACTTGCCCTTCTCTAGAGAGTTCACGGCCAATCAATTCATAAATCGTGTTGGCGCTATAGGGGGTGACGTATGTTTGAATCGGCATACGGTTATTTGGGGCGGTATTGATTTCGCTTAGCGGGCGAATTCCAACCAATGACATTTGTAATGTTCTTGGAATTGGAGTTGCCGAAAGCGACAACACGTCCACGGTATTTTTCAATTCTTTGATTTTTTCTTTTTGCTCAACGCCAAAGCGCTGCTCTTCATCCACGACGAGCAACCCCAAATCCTTGAAAACAATTTCCTTGCTCAATAATCGATGAGTTCCAATAACAAGGTCCACTTTCCCTTCTTTGACCGCTTTAATATTCGCTTTTTGAATTGATTCTGGAACAAGTCGAGAAAACAAAGCAATATGAATGCCGAAAGAAGCGAAACGTTGAAGCGCGACTTCATAATGCTGTCTCGCCAAAAGGGTGGTCGGACATAAAATCGCTGCTTGCTTATGCCCATCAATCGCTTTGAAACATGCGCGGAAAGCAACTTCCGTTTTCCCAAATCCGACATCTCCACACAATAGGCGGTCCATCACTTCCGGCTTTTCCATGTCGGATTTAATTTCATCCAATGCCTTTTGTTGATCAAGGGTTAATGAATGAGGGAATTCGCTTTCGAATTTTTCTTGCAGTTCATCATCAATAGGAAAAGCGTAACCAGCGATCTTGGCACGTGTTCCATATAATGAAATCAAGCGATCGGCAAGTTCATTTACTCGCTCCTCGATATGCTTTTTCTTCTTTTTCCAATCATTTCCAGAAAGATGCGACAGTTTTGGAGCAACGCCTTCTCTACCAGAATACTTCCGTACCAATCGAAATTGCTCTAGCGGAACGTAAAGCGTTTGGTTCCCTGCGTAAGCAATATGCAGATAGTCACGATGAACCCCGTCGTTTTCTAGCGTTTTAATCCCCAGGAATTGACCGATGCCGTTATATTCATGAACGACATAATCGCCCGGTTTTAAATCCTCATAAGATTTTAAAATCGTCGCATCTTTAAAACGGGCAGTATAGCGGCTACTACTAATGCGATGACCGAATAACTCCGAGGTTGAAATATAAGCGATTTTGGCATTCCCAATTTCAAATCCAATATTCAAAGGAGCGTCACTGAGTCCGATTTTTCGCGAAGGAAGTTCATAGCCATGAACGTTTTCAAAAGCGATATTCGCTTCTTCTAATAGTCGTGAAATGGTGTCTCTTTGATGGGGCTCCGCTAAAGCGATGATAACCTTTTCACAAGTCGAAAAATAGCTTTGGAGGGTGGGCATAATCGAGGATAGCCCATTCCCACTTGGCACAATCGGCATGACATTCAATTGATAGGAAGAAGGGTCTTTCAAAAAGCGAGCGCCATAACTCACGAGGGATTTCTTAGGAAGCGCCTCATCCATCGACATGTAATGAGTGAGACCCTTAAGGATGCGATTATCCTTTTCTAATTCAGAAAAATAAGCACCAAATTCTTCACGCAAGCGATGATAAGAATCGTTAAAATCGTCTTTTGAGGAAATAAAAATATCCACTGGATTGAAGTATTCCAAAATGGAGTGAGCTTCCTCTAACGCATAAGAATAATATTTATATAAACTCGGTTTCTCATTTCGCGCAACAATGTCATCGATATCATTCATGACGTTGGTGTGTAGTAAGTCCGCGTTAGAAGGATTAAGCGAAGATTCCTCTTGCGATAATTGGGCGGTTGCCCTAGCAACAAATTTAGTAATTTGTTCGTCACTAAGTATCGTGTCAGATGCTGGTAAAATCGTAAGAGAATCCACTTCTTTGACACTATTTTGTGTTGCGATGTCAAACATACGAATCGACTCTATTTCGTCGTCGAAAAATTCAATTCTATAAGGAGAAAGCGAGGTGACGGAGAAGACGTCTAGAATATCTCCTCTTGAAGCGAATTCCAAAGATTGATCAATCTTGTTCACGTGCTTATATCCAAGCTGAGATAATTGAAATTTCAATTTTTCTAGGTCAATTTTGTCGCCTTTTTTCAAATGGATGATGGATTCTTTGAAGAAGGATGGACTCGGCAAATACCGTAATAAGCCAGCTGGATGAGTAACCAATATTTTATTGCCATCTGAAAGCAATTGCCCCATTGCGTATAACCGCTGCGAAAGAAGGTCTCTGCTTGAGGAAATCGCCTCTGCTCTAAGCAGTTCGTCAACGGGGAAAAACACAACTTCTTCTTCTGGAAAGAAATTTAATAAAAATTCATATATTCTTTGAGCACTATAAAGGTTATTCGCTACGATAGCGTAATTGTTTTTCTTTTCATGAAACAAGCCCGCAATCATTAAGCCAATGCCTGTTGTATCATTGACAACAAAAGGCCCCTTTTCCGAATGGAGGGGGGTGTGTGGAAGATATGTTTTTAGTGCGTCAAATAAAGTTTCCGTTAGTGTCATTGCTCCTTTTTCGTCGAATTATATACGTTACTAGCATAATCGAAGCTATGCGTAACGATATCACGAAGTGCTTTAGCGGCCCTATCAGTCGCTTCTTCAATAAGGGCAAGTTCTTCTCCTTTTGGTTTTCCTAGCACAAAATCAACTGCGTTTTTGTAAGGGGGCTCACCAATGCCAACGCGAATGCGGGCGATATTTTCGTTGCCAAACTGTTGGATGATATTTCCAATTCCTTTGTGTCCTCCGCTCGATCCGTTTTTACGAAGACGGATAATGCCTGGGGATAAAGCCATCTCGTCATAGACGACAACGATATCTTCTTCGCTAATTTTAAAATAATCAGCAAGGGGTTTCACAAATTCACCAGAAAGATTCATATACGTTTCTGGTTTCCCAATGATAATTGGCTCTTGAAAAAGAGGGTTTTTGACGATTCCATAAACGCCTTTAAAACCACTTCTATCAAAAGAGGCGCCAACCATATCCGCGAATTTATCTAACGTGATAAATCCCATGTTGTGGCGTGTTCCTTCGTATTCTTTCCCAGGATTTCCTAAGCCAACGAAAAGTTTCATTCTGCTTTTGCCTCAACCGGTTCAGCTTGAAGCTGACGAATCACGGTGATAATGCGCTCAATTTTTTCACCGTCATAATACTCAAGAGGAGTGTTTAACACTTCCACGAGCATCTTTTGTTCAGGAGTTGCATCTGGACTATTCGCAATCATACGAATAGAGGCTTTCATCATCATGCGTTGGGTAAATTTAAGCTTACTAAAATCAAAATTGCCTCTCACTTGATAATAGCGGATGTGATAAGGGCTCAAATAATTCCTGTCGATAAGCTCTTTTCTCCCTTTATCAGTAGGCACAGACATCCCAGAGCTAAACACGATGACGTCTTTGTCTTTCAGACGATTTTCGTAATCGTAAAGAAAATCATTTATTCCTTGGATAGAGCCGTTATTGACCCAACCGCCGAAAACAACGATTTGATAATCATCAATATTCTTCCATTTGAATTTCTTCAATGGCATGACTTCCGCGTCGACTGCATGAGCGATGTCTGTTGCGTATTTTTGCGTTGAGCCGCAATTACTTGTATAAAGGACCAGTGTTTTTTTCATGAACGTAAGTTTAGCACATTCTTTTATCGATAAAAGAAATCGATGTAGTACAATTGCCCTGCTATGAAAATAAAAGACTGGTTTATTGATTTCGCTCGAGGCGGTGCCTTAGGTTTAGGGATTCTACCCGGAGTAAGCGTTGGGACAATTGGAATCATCACTCACGTTTACGACAAATTGATTGATTCCATCGATGGCTTGCGCCACCACTTTGCAAAATCCTTTAAGGTTTTATTGCCGTTGGCTCTTGGTTGTATCCTCTCTGCCGTTTTATTACTTCTTTTCTGGCAAAAAGTTGCACGTCCTCATATCCCTTTTATCGTCATCAGTGTTTTGGCCGGTATTGTCGTCGGAAGCCTTCCTGTTATCTTGGTCGAACTAAAAGGGAATCATATTTCACCCTTATTCATCGTACGGGTTTGCTCTGGCCTTATCCTAGCGGCCGCTATCGGCATCGTCTCTTTTTTCAGTGCGAAATACGGATGGAATATTTTTGATTTCCGGTCTGCCTTCATGGACCCCTTCCATTCTTGGTGGATTTTCTTTGTTGTTTTTGTTGTTGGCTTCGTTGCCGCTGTCGCTTGCCTTATCCCAGGAATCTCCGGATCCATGGTTCTCTTTATTTTCGGTTTATATAACCCTGTGGTGGGTATTTTTCTCTCCGAAAGAAATGCGAGCGGGGATATCGTTACCCCTTCCATCTTTCAAGATCATAATCGCTTAGGTTCTGGAATCGTATTGATCATCGTCTTACTCATTGGCATTTTACTTGGCTTCTTTGCTGTTTCAAAAGCGATGAAAACACTTCTACAAAACCATAAAGTCCCAACATTTGAGGTCGTCTTAGGATTTGTCATCGGAAGCGTTGTCTCTATGTTCGTCAATAATGACATGTACGGTGTTTATACGGAGTCATCGACATCCCAGTGGTGGCAATTCCTCATCGGTGGAATTCTTTTTGTCGCCGCCATAATCATCATGTGGCTTTTGGTTCGGCGCGTTCAAAAATATGGAAAACAAGAAACGGCCGAGTAAACCAAGGAATAGGTTCGACCGTAGTAAGGTCAATAATTTCTATTGACATATTTGGAAGCAACTCCAAAATAGAGGAGCATCGTTTACAGGGGGTGGTATATAAAATGCCAAGAACTTTCGAGCAAAATAAACTCATTAAAGACCAAAGAAAGAAAAAGATTTGCGCTGCGGCAATTCGTTTATTCGCGTTAAAAGGCTTCGAAAACGTTTCCGTTGACGAAATTACGCGCGAAACCGGTTGCTCACATGGTCTGTTTTACAGATATTATCAAAACCAACAAGACATATTTTTGTCCATTGAAAAAGACATTATGAGCCGTGATGACGGCAAATATCTGATTCGTTTTAAAGAATATGCCAAAAAAGGCGGGGTAGTAGGTCTCAGCGATTTTCTCAAAGTGTTTTCCACCATCGCTCAAGGAGAAGAGGATGTGCTTTATTATTACGCGACAATCGCTAGAAACGACTTCGAGCTTTCTTCCGTCCCCTCCGCTTACTATGGTCCCGAAGACAAAGCCATCTTTCAGCAGCTTATCAAAGAAGCAATCGAGGACGGCTCAATTCGAGAAGGCGATCCAGAAGAAATCGCGAACCTTTGCTATGACATCATTTCGGGCGGACTTATGCGCAAAGTTCGTTCCAAAGGTAATCCTATTTCGCTAGAAACATTAAAACGCGTTTTCTAAGATCGAACGATACACGTATGGCTCGTTTTTAGTTCTTTTTTCGCGTTTCCTCTTGTATTATGAAAACATGGAGATAGGCGAATTCAATAGCGTTGAAACAAATAACCTCGAGCAGACTTTTTCTGATTCGCCAAATAACATAGAAACCTCCGATGAAACATCGTTAGGGGAAACCCTTTTCGTAAAGCAAGACACTACATACGCTCTAAAGAAAAGAGATGATGAAAAAATAAAGCGAATTGCTGCAGCCGCCACAATTTCCGTAACCGCAGTATTAGGCGGGACCTTTTTAGCGAATTCCTTTCTCCCAAGTCCACCCACCATTGATAATGTTTCTCATTCCATCCGAAATGACACGCTTCATTATTCTTTCGATGTATTCAATAACAAAAAATACGAGGTAACTTATACCGTTTACATAGACGGAGAAGCGCTCAAAAACAGCAAAATCGACATCAGCCAGAACAAGCATTACGAAGGGGCGATTCTCATACCGAACTGTTCTACCGAACTACGAATCACCTCATCCGTGGTAACAAAATTGGCTGATTATGAAAAAGAAATTGGACAATATATAGTCCAAGAAGGGAGCAAACAATGAATAAGCCGAAAAAGATTAATCCAAAAGACGCCGCGATAAGTGAAAAAGACCCCTCCGTCATTAAAGAAATGATGAATGAGGAAAAAGAAATCATGGAAGAGCGGAAGAAAGAAAAGAAACGAGAGAAAAAGAGCTGGTGGAAAGAGAAAACAAAAAGCCAAAAGACCAATTTCATTGTTTCCATTTTTGCTTTCGCGCTCGCGCTATTGACTTTAAATGGCTATATATTCGCTCGTCAGCTATTTGGGGACGAAATTGGGGATACGCTGTTTGGTGAAAACGTTGCGAACGGATTTGTTTATTTCGGAAAGATTGCTCCCGTTTCCAATTGGATTGCCACCATTGTCGCAGTCGCCATCGGCTTTGTCGTCGCTTTCATTTTGAATTTCATCATTAAAATCACTACTTTTGAAGGCAAAAAAGCAAAAACGGTCGGAAGTCTTATCCGAAGTCTCGTCAAATACATCGTCGTCTTAATCGTGGCAGCCAAAATTTTAACGATTTGGGGTGTTGATGTTGCGAGTGTACTCGCTGGAATCGGCGTGCTCACTTTAATCATCGGCTTAGGCTGCCAAAGTTTGATTCAAGACGTCATCAGCGGTTTGTTCATTGTGTTCGATGATTTCTATGATGTTGGCGATATCGTGATCATTGATGGATTCCGCGGAAGAGTCAGCGACATTGGACTGAAATCGACAAAAATACTCGACTGGGGTGGCAACGAAAAGGCAATTAATAACTCCGCGATAACAACAGTCACCAACCTTTCTCGTGGACCAAGCCTTATTTTTGTCACCATCAATATCTCCTACCGTGAAGACCTTGAGCGCGTTGAAAGCGTGATTGCAAACTTCTTGCCAGCGATTCGCGAAAGAATTCCTGCGATTACCGATGGTCCTTATTACAAAGGAGTATCTAGCTTCAACGGACACGGCGTCGAGCTTGGTTTCCTTTGCTTTAGTGATGAAAACGATCGTTTCCAAGTCACTCGTGATCTAAATCGAGAAATTTATTTAGAATTGAAGAAAGAAAACATTCTCATTCCGTTCCAACAAGTCACGGTGAATCAACCGCTTCAAAAGGAAGATTTCAAAATGGCAAGTGCAGAACAGAAAGAGAAAGCGGAAAAAATCACTGCTTCAAATCGTCCAAAGAAAGTAACGCCAAAAAAGAAAACGTTAGCGGAGAAGACGAAAGACGTTTTCTTCAACACTGCAAACGGAAAATAACAAGAGCTTTTTATTGATACTTTTTGCCGTACCGTTTGATAGAGCAATAGATATCTTTCAAAGACGGATACATCTTTCGGTAACAATGGTTGAAAAGATAATCATATTTTTCTGCGTTTTCTTTGTTTGGTGTAAACGTATCTTTCACTCGAACCATATTTTGGACGGCTTCTTGCGGATTTTTGTATTCTTCGATTGCTAAAAACCCTGCAATCGCCGCTCCTAGACTGCTTGTTTCGTATGTTTGCACTCTTGAGACTGGTTTCCCAAGAATATCCGCGGTGATTTGGCAGATTTTATCGCTTTGTGAGCCACCGCCGCTAATCCGAACCACAGGGATTTTGTGGTGAATTTTCTTTTCAAAATGTTCCAATCCTTCACGAAGCGCATAAGCAATGCCTTCAATAATCGCGCGATACACGTGCTCGCTTGTAATCGCATCGCTAAAACCAACAATGGCCCCTTTTGCAAGAGGACGTGCAAGCCCTGGGCCCCAATAAGGCTGAAGGATAAGTCCCTCACATCCTGGTGGGACTTTGTCCAAATCATCATTGAATTTGCTCGTTAACGAATCCGTGGAAATCATATCGTCGATTTTTTCACCACCGAATTCTTTTAAGAACCAATTAATCATCCAATAGCCACGATAAATTTGGATATCCATATTGAAGTAATTGGGGATTGCAGATGGGTAGCCTGGCAAGAACGGTTCTGATTCAGTGTACCTGCGGCGAGTTGTTTCCACTGTGGAAGCTGTCCCATAAGAAATGGCGGCGGTCTTATCGTCAATGACACCCAATCCAAGCGTTTCGCACGATTTGTCACTTCCACAGGCATACATCAAAAGCCCTTCCGGAAGACCTGTTTTCTTAGAGGCTTCTTTTGTAATCGCGCCGATTGCTGATCCTTCAGGGACGATTTCATTGAGCCATCTTTGCTTGATACCAAAAATTTGTCCTTGGAAATGATGTTCGACGTCTTTGTACCAACGACGATGCTTAAAATCGATTGGGTAGTGCCCTGCCATATTGCTGGAACTGTCTTTCATTTGACCCGTTAATAAATAAATGAAATAAGTTGACACAGGGAGGAACTTATCAATCTTCTCATAATTCTCCGGTTCATTTTCTTGAATCCAATTGGCAACGGAGCGTTTGCGGTTGAAATAAATCGCGTCGGATTTTCCAACCAAGCGGAATAAAGCACGAGAGAAAAGAGGTAATTTTTTCTTGCATTCCGCCGTCCTTTGGTCGAGCCAAAGAATCATCGGGCGGATGATTTTCTTATCTTTGTCTAGAAGAACGGCACTGTCGCGGAAACAAGTTAATGTAATTCCCTTCACGGAAGAAATGACATCACCATGATTCTTAACCAAGCGTTGCGTGCATTTGCAAAGACACTCGAAATAATAATCAGGATTTTGCTCTGCGAAAGTCGGCTTGGAAGAATAATAAGCTGGTTCGTATTTCTCTTTTTCCATCGCGATGACGTTGCCTGCTTTGTCGAAAACGGCAACACGTACGCTTTGCGTGCCAAAATCCATTGTTAAGATATAGGAATCATTCATAAGGGGAACCTCAATTCTTTATTTTACCACGAGGGAACACGGATATGTGTTATCATATCGTAGCGAAAGCAAAAGATTATTTTATGATTATTTCAAGAGCACCATTCAGAGTCAGCTTTTGTGGGGGCGGGAGCGACATCCCTTCTTTTTACGAAAAATATGGAGGATGCGTTCTTAGCACCTCTATCCGAAAATATGTTTATTTGGCTATCAATAAAGCATTTAATGCCGATACGATTACGCTGAAATATTCACAAACTGAAGTAGTCACCAATCCAAAAGACATCCAGCATCGTATTTTCAAACAGGTTTTTAGCGATTTCGGCACCAAAGGCGTTGAAGTCACTTCCATGGCAGATATCCCAGCAGGGACGGGCTTAGGCTCTTCTTCTTCGTTTACCGTCGCTCTCCTAAAGCTCTTATATACTTATAACGAAAAAACGGCATCCACATACAAAATTGCCAAAGAAGCGTGTGAAGTGGAAATCAATAAACTAGGCAACCCCATCGGGAAGCAAGACCAGTTCGCTGCAGCTTACGGTGGACTTCGCTTTTACGAATTCTTCCCCGATGGTTTTGTCAAAGTGGAACCCGTCATTATGCGTCGCGAATCCTATAAAAAATTGCAAAACAATTTACTCATGTTTTACACAGGATTAACGCACAACGCAAACGCAATTCTTGGCGAAGAAACCAAAAGCCTTGCAAGCAATGAAGCGAAAATCAAAGCGACAAAAAAGCTTTGCGAAATGACTAAACGGCTCAAAGTGTCTTTCGAGCAAAATGACATCGACGCGCTTGGCCCAACACTAAAGGAAAGTTGGGAAATCAAGCGAAGTCTTGCCACAGGAATCAGTAATCCCCTCGTGGAAGAGCTCTACGAAAAGGCAATGAGCCATGGTGCAACTGGCGGCAAGCTTCTCGGTGCTGGAGGCGGTGGATTTTTATTATTTTATGTCCCAACAGAGCAAGCAAAGCTAGAAGTGAGAAAGGCACTCTCTGGCTACCAAGAAATGCCTTTTGAGCTCGATCAATCCGGCGCATCAATTATTTTCATGGAGTAAAAATGAAAGCGTTCATTCAAGCTGGTGGAGCAGGAACCCGTTTAAAAGAAATCACAGGCGACCTTCCAAAGCCGATGGTGCCAATTGGAGGAAGGCCGATTCTTGAATGGCAGCTTTTGTCTTTGAAAAAAGCAGGCATCGATGAAGCATGGATCGTCATTGGAAAAAACGGGGACTCTATCCCCGCTTATTTCAAAGACGGATCTGCTCTTGGTTTGTCCATTCATTATATCAAAGAAGAAATGCCACTCGGAACCGCTGGCGCTTTAGCGTTCGTCAAAAATGTTTTCATTGATGATTTTTTTATCGTTTTTGGTGACTTGATGCTCGATATCGATTGGCATCGTTTTTTGGCATTCCATCAGAAAAACAAAGCAGTAATCACTGCATTTGCCCACCCAAACAGTCACCCTTTCGACAGTGATTTATTCGTATGTGATGATCAAGAAAGAATTTTGTCTATCGATAGTAAAAACAACAATCGAAATTACTATTATGAGAACTTAACAAACGCAGGTCTCTATGTCGTAAGTCCCAAAGTTTTCACTCTCGTAAATGAGACACAAAAGGTTGATTTTGAAAAAGATGTTTTGCCGCCTTTCATCCATAATGGAGAAGCTTACGCATATCGAAGCAGCGAATACGTAAAAGATTGTGGAACTCCTGAGCGTTATTACGCAGTCAATGAAGATCTTCAAAATGGCGTTATCAGCGCAAAATCCCTGTGTAATAAACAAAAAGCAATCTTTCTTGACCGCGATGGCGTCATTAACGAATTCGGTGATTTCGTCACAAAAGAGGAGATGTTCCATTTGCTCCCCCAGGCACCAAAAGCTATCCAACTCATTAATCACTCTGCTTTTCTTGCCATCTGCATTACAAATCAACCTGTTATCGCAAGAGGAGAAGTGAGTTTCGCTGGACTAAAAAACATTCACAATAAGATGGAAACTTTGCTCGGGAAGGAAGGCGCTTATCTCGACGATTTGTTTTTCTGCCCCCACCACCCTGACAAAGGCTTTCCAGGAGAAGTCAAAGAGCTGAAATTCGATTGTGATTGCCGCAAACCAAAGATTGGTTTATTGCTGAAAGCTCAAGAAAAATACAATATCGATTTCAGTAAAAGCTATTTTATCGGTGACACATGCCGGGACGTTCAAACCGGAATCAATGCAGGGTGTCAAACGATTCTTGTCACCTCAGGTGATCCTCGCCCAGACCGCGCTTATTCGAGTGCCAAACCAAATTATACAAAAAAGGATATTCTTGAAGCGGTTCGTTTCATTTTGAATCGGCAAAAATAAACCCTCCATGGAAACGAAAGAACAAAAAAATCATCAACGAAAGAGCCTTCCTATCTGGGCAATTCTTTTACTATCTCTCATCGCTGGTTTTCTCATTGAATTATTTGGCGCCTCTAGCGTTTCCCCTCTTTACGTTGGAACTCATTTAGGCACGAATGATTTCGATCCGAATTTTTTCTTATATCTAGGAATGGCTTACGCGAAGGGAAAGACCCCTTATGTAGAAATATTCGACCACAAAGGCTTGTATATTTTTTGGATAGAAGGTTTGGGGTATCTATTAGGCGGAAAAAATGGAATGTATGTCATTTTATCGCTTTATATGGCTATCAATATCGCTTGCTTCCTCTTTGTTTTGCACGAAATCGGATACGGGGTTAAATCGCTCGTCATTGGAATGTTATTTTTGGCTACCTTCTATGGTTCTTTTATGTATGGAAACCATTCTGGAGACTTGCTCAACCCTTTTTTCTCTTTGATTTATCTTTTCTATATTTATGGAATCAAGAGGAAAAAAGAATATTTCTTTTTCTTGGGGTCGTTATTTGCAGGGTTAGGCGCGGGACTCTCGATTTGCTCTCGCCCATCAGAAGCCATCCTGCCTCTTGCAGCGGTTATTTTCTATTTCGTTTACTGGCTGAAAAACGAGAAGAATATGAACCTTCTTTGGAATGCACTTATTTGCCTTTCTACTCTTTTTATCCCCGTTGGGGCGGCGATTATCCAAGCCAAGGCGGGTGGCTATTTCGAAATTATGTGGAACGCAGTTTATCATCAAAGTGCCGTCTATATCGGCAATCATAACGGAATCTTTCGGCTGGGCAGTCAACTGGGAACTGCGGCGATCGCCTCATTAGGACTTCTCGCCGCTTTCTTTATAAGGAAGAGACTCGGGAAGGATAATCCAATCTCTTTATTCTTGTTCATCGTTCTTGCTTTAACCGGAATGATGCAAATTCTAATCGCACGTTTCCCCCATTATTGGCTTACATACGTGTTTCCTTTATCGCTCGCTGCTTTTGTTGCGATATTCCCTTTAGAAGGTGAGGAGAGGAAATTCTCAAAACGAGTCTATTCAATTTTAAATGGCGCATTTTCTTTTGGCTTTGCCGCGCTAGCGATTCTTTCCCTTTGCACTTATTATGGTTTTGAAAAGCCACTTACCATCGCAAATGACGGCGAAATCATGACCACTTATGCAAAAAGCAAGCAAACGGAAAAGGATGTCATCGTTCTATTAAAAGATGATGCGGAACGAGGCGAGGAAATCTACTTACTAGACTGCAACAGCGCGCCTTTGCTCATTCTCGATAAAGTATCTAACGCACGTCTTATTTGCAATTCCAGTTGGTGGAGCGAAGACAATAAAGACATGGAAAGAGAAACCATTGAGTACTTACAAACGGAAAAGCCGAAATGGGTTATTACTGGAAACCATGGCTTCGAAAGCCACAACGACAATATCTATCGCGTGATTGACGACAATTACACCAAACAATTCTCTGATTATTATCTCACTTTTTATCACCTCACAATGAATTAGAGGCAAGAGAAATCAGCCCCTCACTCTTAATGAAGGAAAAGGCTTTTCGGCGCTTTTATTCCCTTTCTTCTTCTAAGAAGAAACCTCACGTGCTAATATTTATCGCGTCAGGGCGCTTTGTAGCGTCTCAATTAGATTGTCATTAGGAGGACAATATGGCAGAAAAGAAGTACGTTTACTCCTTCAAGGAAGCTCATGAAAGCCATGTCGGCAAAGAGATCCTTGGCGGAAAAGGCTTCGGACTAGCCGAGATGACTGCCGCGGGAATCAGCATCCCAGCCGGATTCACCATCTCCACTGAAGCTTGCAATCTCTACTACGAATCGGGCAAGAAGATTCCTGATTTCGTGTGGAATGACATCGTCGCGCACGTTCACGATGTCGAAAAAACCGTTGGTAAAACTTTCGGTGGTGGCAAGGGAATGCCTCTCCTTGTCTCCGTTCGTTCTGGTGCTCGTCAATCCATGCCAGGCATGATGGATACCATCCTTAACCTTGGCTTAAATGACACCACCGTTCAAGAACTCGTTGATGCTACTGGTAATGAGCGTTTTGCTTGGGACAGCTACCGCCGTTTCATGCTCATGTTCACCAACATCGCCAAAGGCCATCCAAGAACCGAAATGGACGCGATGCTCGACAAAATCAAAGTGGACAATGGTTACAAACTTGATACAGAAGTCACTGTCGCCCAACTCAAAGATCTTGTCAAAGAATACAAAGCCTATTACAAGAAAATCTTTGGTGAAGACTTCCCAGTTGATCCATACGAGCAACTTAAAGAAGCAGTTGCAGCCGTTTTCCGTAGCTGGGACAACCCACGCGCTAACGTCTACCGTCAAATGAACGGCATCCCATATGAATGGGGCACTGCCGTTAACGTCCAAACCATGGTCTTCGGAAACATGGGTGAAGATTCTGGAACAGGCGTCGCCTTCTCCCGCTCCCCAAGCGATGGAACGAAAGAGATTTACGCCGAATTCCTTCCAAACGCGCAAGGTGAAGACGTTGTTGCTGGTGTTCGCACTCCGCTCCACATCGACGAGCTCAAGAGAAGAATGCCAGACGTTTATGATCAATTCACCAAAACGATCAAAAACATGGAATCTTACTTCCACGATATGCAAGATATGGAGTACACCGTTGAAAAAGGAAAACTCTATTTCTTACAAACCCGCAACGGAAAGAGAACCGCTCGCGCTGCTTTGAAAATTGCTTGCGACCTTGTTGATGAAGGACTCATCGATGAGAGAGAAGCTTGCTTACGTGTTGAACCAAAACAACTTAACGACCTCCTCCACCCAACATTCGACGAAGCGGACCTCAAAGCCCACGATCCAGTGATCAAAGGACTTCCAGCTTCCCCAGGCGCTGGCACTGGTGCCATCGTCTTTGATGCCGATACTTGCAAAGAGTGGCATGACGCAGGCAAGAAAGTTGTCCTCGTCCGTGCCGAAACCTCTCCAGAAGACATCATCGGTATGGTCAACAGCGAAGCGATTCTTACTGCTCGTGGCGGCATGACTAGCCACGCTGCCGTCGTTGCCCGTTCTATGGGCAAGTGCTGCGTTGCTGGCGCTACCGAAATTGTTGTCAACGAAGAAGAAAAGACCATCAAAGTCGGTAACAAAGTTTACCACGAAGGTGATATTCTCTCCGTTAACGGCACCACTGGCTTGGTCTATGAAGGAGCCATCAAGATGGTCCCAGCTGACCTCGGCGGTGACTTCGGACGCTTAATGGGATGGGCTGACAAATATCGCCGTCTCAAAGTCCGCGCGAACTGCAATACTCCAGAAGACGCCCACAATGCTCAAAAATTCGGTGCTGAAGGCATCGGACTTTGCCGCACTGAACGTATGTTCTTCGCCCCAGAACGTATTCTCAATATGCGTTCCATGATTCTCTCTGATACCACAGAGCAAAGAGAAGCCGCGCTTGAAAGAATTCGTCCATTCTTAATGGGTGATTTCTATGATATGTACATGGCTAACCCAGATAGCCTCGTCAACATTCGTCTCCTTGATCCGCCACTTCACGAATTCTTACCAGAAATCGGTGATGAAGCGACCATCAAAGACATCGCTGAAAAACTCAATGTCACCGAGCAAAAGGTCAAAGACCGCATTAACCAACTCCACCAAGCCAACCCAATGATGGGCTTCCGTGGCGTCCGTCTTTGCGTCGCTTATCCAGAAATCTACGCGATGCTTGCCCGTGCGATTATGCAAGCCGCCATCAAAGCCAGCAAAGAGCTCGGCCATGATGTCGAGCCAGAAATCATGATTCCTCTCGCTGGCGAGCTCAAAGAATATAAGTTTGCCAAAGACGTCGTCGTCAAAGCGGTTGAAGACGAAATGGCCAAAGAAGGCAAGAAACTCGTCTACCACATTGGCACGATGATTGAAATCCCAAGGGGCGCCTTACGCGCTGGGGACCTTGCCAAAGAAGCCGAATTCTTCAGCTTTGGTACCAACGACCTTACGCAGCTCACCATGGGCTTCTCCCGTGATGACAGTGGCCAATTCCTCCCATACTACTACGACCGCAAAATTTATGAATTCGACCCATTCCAGACCATTGATGTCGAAGGTGTCGGCGAACTCGTGAAGATTGCCTTCCAACGTGGACGCGCAACTCGCCCAGACCTTCTCGTCGGCGTTTGCGGAGAGACCGGTGGCGATCCAGCCTCCATCATCTTCTATGATGAAGTCGGGCTTGATTACGTCTCTTGCTCCCCATTCCGTGTCCCACTTGCTAGACTCGCGGCTGCTCAAGCCAACATCTTGCACGAGAGAGCAAAAGGAAAGAAATAAGGAATTAACATCCTAAAAATTGAGGCATCCTCCAAGGGTGCCTCTTTTTTCTTCATACATAAGAATAGAAAAGAAAAAGCGGATATCTTACTTGAGCTTATCGTATTTATCCGCTTTGCCCTTACAAAGATCGACGGGATATTTCTTTCTATTTTTCACCATTTTCTTTTCAATAATATCTTTGATATCAAATCCTAACGCATAAGCCATTTGAATCGCATAAGTAAAGACATCGGCAAGTTCTTCTTTTACGTGCTCAACATCATAGTTTTGCTCATCCCATTGAAAACATTCAAGGAGTTCCCCTGCTTCAATCGAAATGCTTTTGGCCAAATTCGCAGGGCTATGGAACTGATCCCAGTCCCTCTCTTTCGTAAACTCCACGATTTCATTGATTAAAGTCTTTAAGGAATCTTGCATCTTATTTCCCTCCTTCAATGGCCTTTGTTAATGGCATTAATTCAAAACGGATGTCTTTGTTTTCATCCACTTTTCCAACACGGCGACGATGAATAAAAATTGCCCCGTTTTCTTCAATATGACCGAAAGGAACACTTTTGATTTCAATCACCCCTTCACTCGTCAACACGCCCAATTTACTTCCACCGAAAAAAATAGCGGCATTCTCTCCATGGCTTCGCGCGATATAACCAACGCGGTTATTGTCAACATATACATCATGTCCAAAAAGCGTCTTGAAGTCCATAAGACTATTATGGAGCGTTTTTTATTAAACGGGCAATGTTCTAACAATTTTTACGATTTCACTTTATCAAGGGTTCTCGTGAGAATCGCCGTATATCCTTTATTCTCAAAACGATGGGCGGCCGTTTTAAGCAAATGAATGTCTTTGCTAAGCGCGAAACAAGCACTGCCAGATCCTGTCATCGCCGAAGCACATAGCCCCATCGCTTTTAATTCGTCCACGATGGTGCCAACCACAGGTAAAATCGTTTTTGCTGGTTCGAATAAGTCGTTATGCATCGCGCTCGATAAAAGGTTGATGTCGCCTTTTTGAAGCGCGTCTTTGACGAATAAAGTTTGCTCTATGATAGAAGAGAAACGGAACGAATCCGCTGCCTCATACACCGCTTTGGTGCTAAGGCCCTCTTTTGGTTTGACAAGAAGGCAGAAATATTTTTCTTTCACTTCGAATGGCTCAATTTGCTCCCCGATTCCACGAACGATAGAAGGCTTATTGATGAAAAAGAAAGGGACATCCGCGCCAATCGACAAAGCAATTCTTCGTAACGTCTGCTCATCAGCATGAAGGCGAAGCATTTTGTTAAGCCCCATAATAACAGCAGCAGCGTTGCTACTTCCGCCCCCTAATCCAGCAGCGTAAGGGATTTCCTTATGAATCGCGATATTGAATTGGTCCTTGAAGTGGAAAACATCTCTCATCGCGTTCAACGCCTTCATGCAAAGGTTATGATGATTATTGGCTAGCCCAATATCGTCGCATGTGATGAACGAATCAAAGGAATTGTTCGCACGATTGAGTTCAATAACGTCATGGAGCTCGAGTGGCAAAAAGACCATCTCTAATTGATGGTAGCCATCGTCTTGTTTATTGAGGACGTGTAAAGATACGTTAATTTTTGCGTAGGATCTTAGAACCAAGGAACTAGGAGCAAATAGCATAATTGCGAATTGATAATACTCGCTATTTTGATGAGTGCAATATGGACAATAGAGACAAATACCCTTTTAGGTCAATTTCTTCAGGTCTTTTATTCTCTTGGATGCCTGCTTCTAACAAAGCGGACTTCGCTTTTTCCTCATCCGCCAAAAAAGAAGAGAGATTGTTCAATATCGTTTTTCTGCGGTGCAAGAATAGCGCATTTAAGAATCGATACAAAGACACGGCAACTTCATGTGACGCGTTTTTGTTAAACGTAAGGGTGAACACAAGTGAGTCAACGTGAGGGGCGGGCAAAAAGAAAGAGCGAGGAACAACAAATTCCTTTCGTATCGTCGTTAGATAAGAAATTAAAATTGGAAGAGGCCCATATCCATCTTGCTTAGGATGACTAGATAGACGCGAAAACACTTCTTTTTGGACCATGATGGATGCGATTTTGCACGAAGTCCCACATAAAAGAATCCTTTCTAAAAGAGAAGAGGTAATGTAATAAGGGAGATTCCCCACAATTTTCGTGAACGATGAAATATCATACTTTAAGGCGTTGGCTTGAAGAACTTCGATGTTTTGGTTGGAGGCAAAATCATTTTTAAGTTTTGTCACAAGGCCTTCATCGATATCAATCAGAGTAATCGGGTTGGAGTGAAAGGAAAGATAATACGAAAGCGAACCAGCGCCACTGCCAATCTCTAACACATGGTCCCCTTCTTCAATTTGAAGCAAATCGACAATTCTCTTTGCCGAAGTCTTATCCACCAAAAAATTTTGGCCAACCTCGTGTTTCGCAAGTAGTTTATATTCACTGATTGTCTCGAAATAGTGCTCTTCATTCATGCGAAGCGTCCTCCAAATCCTTTCTCGTAAGGCGTAAAGCGTTGGCTCTTTTTAAAAGCGATTTCCCGTTCGTATATCCCAAATGCAATTTTTGGTTAATCCGTTCTCGCTTCAAAGAAGAGTCTGGCTGCGAAACGAGCCCCAAGTCAAACAAATCGGCATACGTTAATGTCGGCGCCCCGCATTCACTCGCGGGCACTAAATGACTTAGTGCCTCCAAAATGACATCTTTGCTCGACTCGGCAACGCCCACTTTATGATGCTTGATCGCCTTTTCTTTTGGGATGAACGCATGAAGGAGCCCAGGGATATTTTCGTCAAGAATATCACGAATCCTTTTCCCAGGAGAATCGGGGTCAGTCAAAACAACAACATCGCGTTTTGTCTTTGCTTCTTTGATGAAAGAGATTGTTTCACGTGAAACTTCAGAACCATTGGTGATAATAATATCAGCGTCAAGAAAAGATTCGATGAGGTCTTTATCCGTTTTGCCTTCTACCACAATAAGCGCCGAGTAATGGTTCATTGTTTTTGCTCCACGTGAAATAAACTTTCCGTATTCTTTTGGATCATGGAAGCCATTTCTTCTACCGGAATTCCGCGTAAAGTAGCCATTTGAAGAACGACTTCTTTAACATAAGCAGGATGATTCTCTTTCCCTCGATATGGAACAGGGGACAAGTAAGGCGAATCCGTCTCACTCAATATGCGGTCAACGGGGCAAGCGATGACGTTATTTTTTGGCGTGAGTGCATTTTTATACGTAATCGGTCCATCGAAGCCAAAGAAGAGTCCTAATTTTGCGAATTCTCGGAGTAACTCCGTTGAGCCGCTATAGCAGTGCAAAACGCCCTTCGCTTTAAGAGGGTGTTCTTTTAATAGGAGGAAAGTGTCTTCACTTGCTTCACGGCAATGGATGCTTGTAGGAAGATTGAGCCGATTCGCTAGGTCGATTTGTTTAATAAACCACTGTTTCTGATTCTTTCTATCTTTCTCTTCTTTGAACCAATGGTAGTCGAGCCCGATTTCGCCAATCGCAACCACTTTTTTGTCTTTTGCCATCAATTCAATTCTCTTTAGCGCATCATCAGAAACCATTCCTAAGTTTTCTGGGTGAAAGCCAATCGCGGCATATACGCCTTCGAATTCATGGGCGATTGTGATGGCTTTCTCGCTGCTTTCCATATCCCAACCTGGAACAATGAAAAGGGAAACGCCATTTTGCCGCGCTTCTTCGATAATCTCTTTTCGTCTAGGGAAAAGAGCGTCGTCATTGATGTGACAATGTGAATCGATAAAAGTCATTTTCCAACGCAGAAGCGCGAGAATATCTCATCGGTGAGATCAGTCGTCGCCTCTTCTCCTAATAGTTCTCTTGCCGCGTTATAAGAAGCGGACAAATTGACCGAAATCAAATCGATTGGGAGGCCAATTTCGCAATCGTGTTCCGCTTCAGCAAGGCAAGAATCGATTTTCTTGAGCATGCCAAGTTCCCGCGCGTTGCTTAAAGAAGGGTTTGTGAAAGCTCCTTCAGATAAGCCGAGAGCTTTATAAATTTCATCAAGCAAAGGCTGAACGATTCCTTTTTGGGCAGAAATAAAGAGCTTTGATTTATCTTGCGTTTCAATAAGATCCATCTTGTTATAAGCGATGACGGTCTTTTTGTCGTGACAACGTTCTAGAATCGACTGGTCGCTTTCTTGGATCCCTTTTCTTGCATCAATTACAAGAACCACCAAGTCAGCTTCATCAATCATCTTTTGACTTTTTTGAATGCCCAAATTCTCAAGTTCGTCCCCTTCTTCGCGAATTCCTGCCGTATCTAATAAATGAATGGCAACTCCGTTAACATTAATATCGCCCTCTACAACATCCCTGGTCGTTCCTGGAATATTGCTCACGATGGCTTTTTCTTCATGAAGAAGTGCGTTAAGCAGACTGGACTTCCCAACGTTCGGCTCGCCAACAATAGCGACCTTAACGCCTTGGCGAACAATAATTCCTTCTTCACCGCCCTTAATGAGCTTTGCCACCTCCGCGCGGATTGGACGAATTGCCTGAGCGATGGTGTTGACGTTTGCTTCTTCGATGTCGGTATATTCGGGGTAATCAATATTCACTTCAACAAGAGAAAGAAGATCCGCGAGTGATTTCTTTAACGGCTGAATCAAGGAACTTGTCTTTCCTAGATAGGACATCAAGGAAAGATTCTTTGCTTCTTTTGTTGTCGCGTTAATGAGATCATTCACCGATTCGGCCTCAATCAAATCCATCTTTCCGTTATAAAAAGCGCGCATCGAGAATTCGCCACGAGTTGCATATCTTGCGCCTCGTTTCAAATAGCATTCGATGATTTGATTTGCGATAAGCACGCTACCATGGCACGTAATCTCAATGACATCTTCCCCCGTCATCGTCTTTGGCCCAGGATAAGCAATTACAACAACGGAATCGATATTCTCGTTTCCTTCATGAATCGTTCCAAGGAAAACGGACCTCTTTTGGAGGCCCGACACTTTGTGGGTAAAGATTTCATCGGTAATCGAGAAGGCATCGTCCCCGCTGACGCGAATCAGGTGCAGTGCGCATTTAAGAGGGGCCGTTGCAAGTGCGACAATCACATTCCCCATAATAGAGAAATTATTCCTTTCTCATTTTTCCAGAAACAGCATGGATGCGAATGCTTCCGCCCTGCGTTCTAACTAGACTCTTCGCATAGATGATGGCTTGTTGTTGCGTGGCGAAAAGTTTGATTGCTCTTTCTCCAGTCGCTAATTTGACTTGCCATTTTCCGCTTGGCTGTTTGCTGATATGATAAACACGTGGGGCCGATTTATAAGTGGATTTAGCCTCCGCTCTTCTTTCGGCTGCTTCTTCCGCTTCCTCATCGCCAGTATCTTCGCGAATGTCGATTCCTTCATCGCGGGCTTTGTCTTCTTCAGTTTTGAGAATGATTACTTTCTTGCCCGTTTTCTTCGGTGCAGGTGTTTTCGTTGGCTCAGCTGGAGCTTGCGCGGCAGTTTTCTCTTCGACGGAAGCCACTGTTTCTTGTGCATTACACGCTGGTGTCACAGGTTCATTGTTGTTTTCGTCATTAATTGGAGCAACGGACTTTTCCTCTTCTGTGGCCACTTCTTCAAGCGCGGCTGGCGCTTCTTGCACGCACGCATTGCTCACAAGAGTACGAATTCCAAATAGAAGCATCGTCAAAAGGAAGATGCCAAGGATTCCTCCGCCAATGATAATCGCGGTTTTGTACCAATTTTCGAAGGTGCTGAAGCGGAATACATCGAAAACAAAGGCGGCCGGGAAATCTCCTTTGCCTTCCGCGACGACCAAATAGTCATAGAGCGTCATGAAACCAAAATACGCAACGCCAGGGAGAACCCCCCACAAAACATGGACAAATTCTACTTTTGGTTCAAGTTCAAAGAAAACGTAATCGAGGATCACGATAGCTGGAACGACGATGCTGATGAATAAAGGTCCATGCCAGTCAAGAAGGAAGTCGAGCGCTATTTTGCACTGATCTGCGGTAGCGAACCCGCCCAAATATTGATAGCAAAGGCCATCAAGAACGTAATAATTGAGGATAGCAGTCAAAGCGACGCCGGCAGAAAGCATCTTTAAAATCGCAACGAATTTGCTTGTTGGTTTTTCTTTGACGAGGCAAACAATATCAGAAATAACGGTAACCAGAGCAACGACCGTTCCGAATAACGCCGCAAGGAAGCCAAACTCGAAGAAAAAATTAAATACATTATCGTCAGCAATAAGAGCAACTATAACTTGGCTATCCGCGCCCATTTCCAAATACGGCCAAAAAGTATTTGTAATGGCGAATGCCGTCGCGGCAATAATTAGAATATTAAGGATAAGAGAGATTATATATCGTCCTTTTTTCATGTTTAATCCTCCAAGCTAACCATATCGGTAAATAACACACGTATAGTATAAACGCAAGAATGGCCTAAATGTATAAAAAAGAGAGATATTTCTGCCTTAGAATATGAAGTAAATAATTGTGGTTTGTTCTAATTGCTATTGTTCTTAAGAAATCATCGGTTAAATTTTCGAATTGTAAATTCGTAAGATTTGAAAAAGAACTTTTCAGGCTACTTAAACGACAAGACAAATTCGATTATTTTTATCGTTAAACAGCGCATGTGTCAAACCAAATCGCGTCATCCTCTCTTCTTTTGGAAAGAGATCACGTCGCGATTAAAACGCCTCTTTTACTAGGGAACGGAAAAACGATGCGCATTCCTCAGGCCAGTAACGGATTCTTCCTGTTGGGTCTTGATAACAAGGGAGGGAACAAACTTCCTTGTCGCCGCTAGAAACTCCGTGCGCTCCGTTTGGAAAGATGTGGAGTTCGCAAGGAATTCCGTTCTTATATAAACTTGAGGCATAACGAATTGCGTTCGACACAGGAACGAGTTCGTCATTTCCTGTCGCGATAATATAGGCGGGTGGGTTCTCTTTGGTGACATGCTTTTCCAAAGACAATTTTGCCCGGAGTGATATTTTTTCCTCTTCTGAATAAGTGCACAAAAGATTTTGATATGTCCCCATTTCTCCGTCTTCATAAGAAATCACAGGGTATCCAAGTCCTATGCCTTTTAATTTCGAATCAATAGAATATTCTTCTCTGAGTGTTTCTTCTTCCATCGCGACATCGGCGACAAGATGCCCACCAGCAGAAAAGCCAACGGCAAATATTTCGTCAGGATTGATATGAAATTCGCCCGCATGTTTTTTTAAGAAATCAATTGCGGCGCCAAGTTCGTTTCTTTCTTCTGGATAGGCGACACCGTCTCTCGCTACTAAATAATTCAAAATAAAAGTTTGGAATCCTTGAGCCAAAAAACGAGCCGCAACCACTTCCCCTTCTCTTGAACACACATCGTTATATCCTCCACCCGGTACCACAATGACCGCTGGTCGAAACCAACCTGGATTAGGGTGATCCGATATCCGGTGCACAAAAAGAGGCGATAAGGTGCCGCCCTTAAGAAAATCATACGTTTCACTTAGCTTGATTGTTTCCATTTTCTTCTCCTTTCATTGGGGCCATGCCCTTGCGATAGAAATCAGGAAAATCATCTTTGTTGATGTCTCTATCATAAATAGATAAACAATAAATCATCCAGCCATGCATAAGCAGCGGATAACAAAACAAAACGAATACGAATATGACCGGGTAACGGATGAAGGGGTTTGCGATTAGGGTAAGAAAGAAAGGAGAGGAAAAGCCGACAAGGAACAGCAAAGAGATAGGGAAATGGCGCAAATACAAAAGGAGAGAACGAGATAAATATCCAGGGAAAGACAAATCATAATAAGGCGATAAGGTAAGACTATACAAAACTAAAGGGGCAAAGAACACAAAAAGGGAAAGAAGGGGCAAATAACGGATGAAGGGGTTAACATCGCTCCCAGCCACAAATAGAGAAACCCAAAACAAAACGGCAAATAGCAAACCATAAAACAAGCCGTTCGTCCACGTCGCCTTCAAAGAAGAGAAGAAATCTTCTTTATAGAAAAGCGGTTCTTCGAAAGCAATTAGACGAAGATAACGCATGAGAGCAAACGAAACGATGAAAAAGACGGGAAAGGCGACAACGAATAAAGACCCTGCGATGTTGCGATTCCAAAAAGAAAGCAAAGTTGCTTCTTCTAGGCTGATTTCGCCCAAACGAACCTCATCCGTTAATTGATATGCGTAAATATCTTCCCAAAGCATAATGCCAAGCAAAGGCAATAACGCACAAAAAGAAAGCGCGCCGAAAAGAAGTAACGTCCCCCATCGTTGCTTGACTCCGTCTCTCCACAAAGCAGGGTAAGTCGCAGGCAAATCAGAACTATCAAAATCCTTATTTCTTTCCCGCTTTTTCATTCTTCTCTCCACAGTTTATATGCTTCATCGTCCACGCCATTTTGCAAAGTTTTTGTATGTAAAGAACCTCTCCGATAGAAAATATAATAATCTTCCTCAGGAGCGTTTTCTTTCGTATAAGTAATCAAATCTGATAGAACACCAGTTTTCTTTTCCGACGAATAAGCCGTTTCCCCGTAAAACAAGCCATTGATTTGATATCCATTATCAATCGCCGGGAGAGAAATAAAATCACGACTCAGCATTTCTTGATCGAGCGTTTTTAAAAAGGAGCTAGGTAATAAAAACGTGTCCATACTCTCTTTTTGCTTTGTGAAAAGATAACCTAAATCAGACGAGGTTGAGAAATAGAAAGACAGATTGATTTGTTGAATATGTTCCCCTTTGTTTTGTTTCCAAGACGAAAGAAGTTTGTCTTTGTTTACTCCATACGAAGAAAGAAAGACATTCACTTTCTCTTCTTCTTTCGGATTTGTCTTCATTTGAACAATTCCTACATATGAGGCACCAACAAGAACGCCGATTAAAAGAAAGAATGGCCATTTGTGTTTTAACGCTTCTTTCCAAGTCATGAAATCACCTCATAAGAGCAAATCACATTCTTCACTACGCCCAATGTAACTTTCTCGTTCAACGCAAAAGGGGCTTCCCCGAAGCTGGGATCAAAATAGACAATCGCCTTTTTCTTTTCTTCGCCTATGGACAAAGTAACTTCTTTTCCTTTCTCTCCATAGCCTAGAGAAATCGTCTCACCAAAAGAAACAACTACTCCGCTCAGCACGTTTTGTTCACTTTCGAGGCGTTCTTCTAACACGTGTTTTCTTCGCGCTTTTGGCCAAATGAACAAAAGAAAAACTCCTAAAGGGAAGAAAGAAAGGAGGATGACTAATGGTGTCCCAAGGAATAGAAAATAAGAAAGCGTCTCGTATCTAGAAAAGAGCACAAGCAAAAAGAAGGAGAGGAGAAACACGACGATACCGAAGGCAAAAAGAACCCATCTTTTTTTCAAAGAAATCGCAATTTTGTCAAATTCCTGTTCTAGTGGCAATGTTTTCATACTTCATCCGAATCTTTAAGTAACGCCAAAATTTTAGGATCGTTTGACTTCGCAATGTCCATCGGCTTTCCAAAAGAATGCAGCCCATTTTGATCAAAGAATAAAATCTCGTCGCCAAGGGAAAGGGCCTCTTTGATGTTGTGAGTCACATAAAGAGAAGTCATTGCGAGTTCACCAGAAAGCTTTTTAATAATGGGTCGTATCGTGTCGCGCGAATTTTTATCTAAATTTGACAAAGGCTCATCGAACAGTCCGAGAGCCGGTCTTTTAATAAGCGCTCTCGCTAAAGCAGCTTTTTGTTTTTGCCCACCAGAGACTTGGTCTGGTTTTCGCGACAAAGCAGCCACTAAATCAAATGGCTTTGCGATTTCATAAACGCGTCGCTTAATCTCATCGACAGGAACTTCTTGTAGCCGCAAAGGATAAGCGATATTTTCAAATAGCGTTTTTCGGGGGTATAGAGCGTATTCTTGTGTGACATAGGCAAGGTCTCTATCCTTAATCGGAATTCCTTCTGCTTCTCGGCCATCGAAAAGAATGTGACCAGAATAATCTTCTAACCCAGCGATAAGCCGTAATAACGTCGTTTTGCCAATGCCAGAAGCCCCTAAAATGACGTAAAATTTGCCGCTTTCAAAAACATAGGAACACTCATGGATCACTTCTTTTTCTTTTTTTCGATAAGCGAAGCTTACTTTTTGAAGGGTGAGTTGCATAGTTAGTCTAAGACCATGATAGCTTCAAAGGGCGAGATTGAGAAGGATGATGCGCTTATTTCGTTCTCGTTATAAGGATCGGCATAAATCTTTTTCTTTCCATCCCAAGAAATATCGCGGGGGGCGTTTGTGTAGTTCACAAAGAACGTAGCTTTTTTCCCATCTACTTCAAACGAAGAAGATAGAACTGAAGGGAAGGAAAGGGTATTCCCATCCTCACAGCGGAATTTCTCTTCCCCGTTACATTGATAAGCAAACGGCCTTTCCATTTTTCCGAAATTGAAATACTCTTCTCCAAGTCCCTTCTTCCACGCATTAAGATTCTTCAAAATGCGGAACGCGATATCTTTTTTCACAGTGCGTTTTTGCCAAGAACTGCACCAAGACGAATACACGTCTCCATTATCTGTCAAATCAACGGCAAGAAAATCCCCACATAAAAAGGAATGGGTGAGGCGGAGAGGGTAATTTCGGTCATCATCCATAAGGGTTTCACAAACTTGATTGCCCATGAAGTTGTGAACGTATTCATGATACAAAAAAGAATAAAGAGGGAATGGCTTTCCGAAATAGTAATTCAGATTAAAACGGCAATCGGAAAAAAGCAATAGTCCCAAATAAGGCTCGCTGGCACCAGACTCGCACCCCAATAACGTATTTGGCCTATGGATACGGTTCAAAATATCCACAACCGCGCTCACCTGCCATTTTCCTGGAACAGGAGGGTGCCCATGTTTGTCGCTATAGCAGAAATATCCAGTCCCACCATGGTTTTGGTCAAGCGCCTGAATGTAATCGACACCTAAAGAGACGCATTTTTGAATTTCCGAAGAGAACGTCTCTTTCACCCATTCGCAATAGGGGCACATATCGTAGCCCGTTCTTTGAGGAGGGCAAATTGTGGAAGCAATTTCCCCGTTACTATTCGCAAGCATGTAGCGAGATAGTTTATCTTCTTCATAGGTTTTCGTTTTGCGATATTCGGGGATCAACTTGGATTCCAAAGTGTAGCCAAAGCCGCTGCAATATAGACCAACAAGCACGTTTTCCTCATGCGCTTTTTTTACGAAAGAAGAAAAGAGTTTTTCTCCGCCGAAAGGAGGATAAACATAAGGGGGAGCCCATGGGGCTGTGCCTTCCCAATGCATCAATAGCGCCATGATTTGGCTATCCGTTTCTTTGCTCACCTCTTTCAAAACCGGCAATGCGTTCTCATAAGGATAGAAACGATTAGGGATCATCTTGTCGGTATCGAATTTGCCACGAATCGGGTAAGGAGCGACAATGGGAGAAGAGAAATACCAAGAAGGCAAAGAAACGTTTTCTCTCACTTTCTTGCATCCTTCTGGAAGATGCTTTTCAAACCATTCACGATAAAAGGAGCACGCGCTATAAAAATCGCCTTTGAACGGCTTGATTCTAATTGGGAAAGCGGAGCAATAACTCTCGCCGTAGTTTTGATTGGAATACGCTCTTAAAAGAAGTTTGATTCCGTTTCCATAAGAACAGAAATCAATGTGTTTGGTTCCTCTTTCAGGGTCTTCCATTGCTAGATAAATCCCCTTCCCCCCAACAAGATAGGAAATAAATTGAGCACATAGCATATTGGGGAAAATGCTAAATTTTCCTTCTGAAGGATAATCTGGCTCGATGTAGTGAAACGGGGAAGCCTCTCGACGCGAAAAGGAAGAAGTAATCGCTCCTTCGTTATAGGAGGTCAAGATTTCTCCTTTGCCACCTTCTTCTTGTAGTTTTCCATTGATGCCTAAGCTACCCCATTCAATCCATTCCAAAACATCGCTAGTTTTATTTTGAACGGAAATAAAAACGGATAAATCTTCCGCGCTTTTCTGAAAGTGGAGCGTTACCGAAGCATTCTCGTGTTCATAGAAAAAAGAATTGTCTTTCTCCGTGATGAAACGAAAAGAGAACGAATCGATGGTGCGCGTCTTTGCGTTTTTGTTACGAAGCCGAATGGCGAAAAAGGGGACGGGGGAAGACAAAAGCTCTTCTCCTTCTTCTTTCAGGCTAACAATAGAAGCACGCTGTTCGTCAAAAAGAATTTCGCTATTGTCATCAAAAAAGAAGCGCTTCATAAACAAACCTCCAAACTGCAAATTTGGAAAGGCGAAAGTTCTAAGTGGATTTCATTATTTGATACTACGACATCTTTGATTCGATTTTCCATTAAATCGGTAAGGAACGCCTTCTTAATGGGAGGCGTAGATAGTTTTAAGGTGAATGAGTGATGATTGCCATGTTCTTCGACAATTCTAAATAGATAGCTGTCGTGGTTTTCGGCTTGTTTTACATGTTCGATATAAACCCCTTCCTCTTTCATCGAAAACAAAGAATATGAGGTTTCTTTTGTGAACTCTTTTTTCACTTCCACCATTTTAAGAGGTCGATTTAGTAACGATCCTGCTTCAATCACTCTTCCTTCTTGGTATTCACCAACATGAGGCAACAAAGAATATGTGAAAACTGGAACGATTTTAGAAGCGTTCGGATTTGGATAGGCTCCGCCTTTAATCAAAGTTAAGGTTAGTTCGTTTTCGTTTGCCCCGTATCCATATTTCCCGTTGTTTAAAAGGGCAACGCCATAGGAATGTTCGCTCATATCGGCCCATTTGTGAGCACAAACTTCAAATTTCGCGCTTTGCCATGGGTCGTTTTGCGTCGTCGGGCGAAGGATAGACCCGTATTGAATGTCATAACGTGCCATTCTCACTCGTAGAGCGAACGGAAAATGAGCTTTTAGAATTTGATGTGGTTCATTCCATTCGATTTCGGTCTTAAAATCCACTTGTTTGCGGTTTCCTAGCATCGTGACTTCTTGTCTAATCTTGGAATGGCAATACGTATAAGTGAAAGCAAAGCCAACACGTTCTCCATCTCTAATTACTTCTTGCGAAACAAGATTCGTTAACGGATATGATTTTTGTGCATAATAAGGGGCGAGTTCCCAATTATCATACTGGAAGGGCCGGTCCTCATAAGCAACTAAAGCATTCAGCTCTTTCCCTTCTTCTACAATCTCTCTGTTTTCTTGTTTATCCCACAAAGAAAGAATGCGACCTTCTTTAGAAAAGCGAACGCGAACTGTTTCATTTTCTAGCGTGTTTTCATAGACGATAGGGATTTCCTTTTCGTTCAAGTCGCGAATTAAACGATACCCCATCGCGCCTACTTCTGGACTAAGGAACGTTTTCCCTTTCCACTCAAGTGGACCCCGAGTAGGGAATGAATTGGGATTAAAAATCAATAGACCTCCGCCCGGCAATGAGCTGACGAAGGAGTGCATAGCCTTCTTTTCGAGTTCTTTTTCTCTTTGGAAGAATTCCTGGAACTGCTTTGCTGAATCCAAATAGACTTTTTCAATTGCAGAGCCTGGAACAATATCGTGAAATTGATTCAACAATAACGTTTTCCAGCAATTTTCGAGTTCTTCTTTTGGATAAGGAAGTCCATTTTTTATTTTGGATAATGATGAAAGGAATTCCAAACGCTGTAAGGCTGATTCGGCGTCGCGGTTATTTTTCTTAATTTCAGGAACGGACGTATATGTGCCACGATGGTATTCAAAATAGAGTTCTCCGTCCCAAAGTGGGTAGCGATGAAGCTCCTTCGCTTCTCTTTCGAAATTACTCTTTATGCTAGAAACGGAATCTGAAAGAGTAGAGCAGCAAAATTTAGGCATACCTGGTACGCCTTTTTCATAGCGTTTCGCTTTTTCAAGCATTTCTCGCGTAGGTCCGCCACCCCCATCGCCCCATCCGAAAGCAAGCGCGGATGTAGAACTGAAATCTTTGCTTTCATAACGATGATACGTGCCCAAAATGTCGCTGGACGAAATGTTACCGACATAAGTTGTTTCATCTTCATCATAAACGCCGTTTCTTGGATTTGCGTGGCAAGTGGAAAGGAGGGTCGCGAATACTTCGCTTCCGTCAATGCCTTTCCAAACAAAGGAAGAATAAGGCATACGATTGGTGTCGTTTAGGCCGATTTTAGCCGTCACAAAAGTGTCAATGCCAGACAATTTCATGATTTGAGGAAGAGCTGCGCTATAACCAAAAACATCAGGCTCATAAAGAATATGGCAATCGACGTCAAATTCTTTCTTGAAGTAACGCTTTCCATATAAAATTTGGCGGATGAGGGATTCACCATCCACAAGATTGCAATCGCATTCTAGCCAAAAAGAACCTTCTGCTTCAAAGCGTTCTTCTTTGATTCTTTCTTTTATTTTTTCATACAAAACCGGATCGTCTTTTTGAATGAATTCATACAAGGCTGGTGTCGAAGAAAAGAAACGATAATCAGGGTACTCTTTCATCAAAGATAGAACCGTCGAAAAACTGCGACGCGCTTTTTCGTGGGTTTGAGCCAAATCCCAAAGCCAAGCAACATCAATATGCGTTTGGGCAAACGCTTTAACCGTAGCGGGCAATGTGTTATGGCCGTAATAGTTTTTCTCTAAAAACGTTCTCGCCTCAGCAAGCGAAGAATAAAACTCTTCCGAATAAGGGTTCCGTAAGTCCAAAAGATCCATCGCTTTTTCTAAAATCGGTAGAGAGAACAAATAGTCGTCATCCTTCTTGTCTAGAATAGAAATCGTCTCAAAAGGGACGAGCAAGTCGTAAAAGGCTTGGTCAATTTTCTCGTCTTTCTTTGAAAGGAAAAAAGATAATTCAAAAGGACGGAAGAACTCATGTGTATAAAAAATAAGTTCGTAATCATGCTCTCCTTCCGGAAGAAGAACTTCGGTGTGATAGATATCCACCCCAGCATAGGATTCTCCATCCACAAGCAATAGACCCTGCGGGCGAGAAGTTAATGCACCTCCGTAAATTCCCGTTTCAATTGAAAGATAGCTTTTGCTCCCTTTTTCTATGACAGGAGTTTGCAAATGAAAGCGAAAGCGGAGCCACCTCTCTTGCTCCGTTAGAAGAAACGGAACGGGAAGCGGCTGAAAAATACTAGGAACGTCGTTGGCCGAATTTGCATACGCGAACTGGATGCCGTTAATTCTCGTTTTGCTAAGATAACGCCACTGTCCTAGGGCGGATACCATCGTCGAAAGGTGTTCTTCTGTTTTTGGATTAAGCATAGATGTGGTCCCCTATTTTTTGGAATCAGATTATTTCACATAAATCGGAGAAGAGGAAGAAGCCGTAGCTCCTTCCTCGATTAGAAGTAGAACTAAGCGTTCGCGGCGCGATGCCCGATAAAACTCGATACAAGCCACGTTCCTTCCGCGAATGCTTCATGAGCATCCACGACAAGGAAGAAACCACCGCCAAACGTCTTCACGTCAAGAGTAACTTCTGTCCAAGCTTTCGGAGCAAGCTCGGCGGCAAGCCCCCAGTTTCCCCAATCGTTTGTATAGTGAATAAGGTTGGTTTTTGTATCAAGTGGGTTGTAAACCGAGAAGGAGATTGTTTCGTAGCCAGTGCAATTCAACGACATTGGATAGAAATCACCCCCGTTTGAGGTCGTTCCAGTTGCGGAGATTGCCCAAACGGTTCCTTTTTCCGGATCAGTCACACTCGTAATCGTCTCAGCGCTTCCCGTGTTCGAGCCACCTTTAAGAGCCCCCTCCGTTCCGCCTTTTAGAAGCACAACTTCTTGAGGAAGCGCGGATTCGGATAAGCCAATCAAATTGGTAACAAGCCATGTGCCATCTTTGGCTGAAGCAGAATTGATGATGAAGAAGAAATTAGAGCCATAGGTAGCGACATCAAGTGTAATCGTCGTCCAAGATTGAGCTTTCAGTTCATACACTTTTTGATTGCCCCAGCTCCCATCGTATAAAACAAGAGTGGCATCGGCGGCAAGAGGATTGTATAAACAGAAGGCAAGGCTGGCGTAACCAGTTGCGTCAACGCCGTTGAAGTGGAAATCACCATTGCCAGCGTTTGTCGGATTGATGGTGAACACACTTCCGTATGTGGCGTCAAATAGAGTGCCAACCTTCCCTGGGTTGCCAGTATCTCTACCCGAAGCAACACCGCTCGCTCCAGCAAGAGGAGAAACGAGGTTCTTGGCTTTGTCGCATTTTGTAACGCAAGCGGCCAATTTGCTCGCGTTTGTAACTTGCGCTTGTTCTTCGGCCGTTAACGTATCGTAGAAATTCTTCACGGAGAGAACTTGAACCATATCGCCCTCAGAAGCAATGGGTTCCGCTTCAGGGAGGTTTTCGATCAAATCGATGGCAAGGAGTGGGTTAAACTCTTTGAGCTTAGCAACAAGCTGCTCTAATTTTTCAGCGTTGGTCACTTCGTCCTTAACAGATTGACGGGCCATCGTGTATTTGTTGTTGGCGGATAAAATTGCATCGCGATAAGTACCAAAATTCTCTTTGGTGATGGTTTCTGGGGCAGGCAAAGCATTGATTTCGGCGTCGATTTCGCTAGACAAATCACCGATAATGGCTTCGATTCGGGCGACACACGCCTCAAGTTTTGACGCATTGCTGACTCTCGCTTTTGCATCCTCTGATAGAGCATCGTAAGAGGCTTTGGCTTCATTGACTTTTGTTTCGTAAGTGAGATCGCTTATCGAAGACGCTTCTGGAAGCGCGTCAATCAAATCAATCGTCGCGGCGGCTTTCTCGGTAAAGTATTCGTCTTCCGTCACGCCATAGAACCCAGAAATGAGCCATGTTCCTTTCGTGACCGGATGAGATTCATCACCATCAAAGTTTGGTCCAGCTCCATTCAAAACGAAGAACACATCATCCTCGTCATAGAATTTCTCCACTGGGATTTCAACAATGCTCCAAGCGCTTGAAGCGGATCCTTGCTCCACTTGATACACGCCAGGCAATTGCTTGGCGATACTGTTTTTCCAATCAGTGCGCCAGCAAGCAAGCGTGTTTTGCCAAGCGTTGGTTGGGTTATAGATGGCGAAGCGAACCGCTTTAATCCCTTTCGTATCAAGACTTCCAAAAGGTTTGAAAGAGGAAGCACCGCTGCTATGGGCTTTCTTAACCTTGAGGGCAAAGACGTTCCCAAATTCATCGCTTGTGGTATTTCGAGTAACGGAAACATTTGTATAATCGCCTGGCGCCGGATCGGTCAAAAGGGTATTGTCTTTGGCGCTATAAAGATTCTTGTAGCCATTCGTTTTGGCAGCAAAACCATCATAAGCGGCCTTTTCCTCACTTGTGAGCTTTTCTTGTTCGCTTGTAGGAAGAGCATCATAAATCTCTTTAACAGAAAGGAAGCGGAAAATCTCTTCTTGGCTATCTAAGCTTTCGCCAAACGATGCAAGCAACGCTTTCACGGCCACAATCGATTTGGAAATCTCCTCCGCTTTCGCTAAACACGCGTCGAGCTTTGTCGCGTTTGTGACGATCACTTTCGCTTCATCTGGAAGTTCATCGAACGCTTCTTTCGCTTTTTCCACTCCGTTAACTTGCGTATATTCGCTCATCTCGGCCGCTTCTGGCAAAGCATCGATTAATGTGATGACCGGTCTAACAAGCTCACCATAAATGGCAGCGACAACGAGTTCTTGCAATTTGTCTTTGTTCGTGACTAGTTTTTGAGCTTCTTCGCTAAGAGCATCATAAGCTTCTTTTGCCGCAGCAATAGCTTCTTTGTCCTCATCAGTAAGCGTATCCGTGCTATTCGGAAGAGCGTCAACCATCGCGATAATCTCATCAGCGCATTTTTGGTTTGTAACGCCCAAGAAGCCAGAGAACAACCATCCATCCGATACTGGGTTTTGAACAAGGAAATAACCGCCGTTTGCGTTCATTTTGCTCATTGGGATAGAAACTCTATTCCAACTTTGAGCTTTCAAGGTGTAATAAGAGGAAATGCCACTCCATCCTTGTCCCGTTGCAGAAATCAGCGTTCTATCTTCCGCGATTGGGTTATAGACGTAAAGTATCACTTCATTGTAATTTGCGGCATCTTCCAAAGCGCCATAACGAAGCTCCATGATACTTCCCGTTCCGACTGAGGTGACATTCAAATGGATGCGAGACCCAAATTCTGGATCGTCTTCATTAAGCAATGCGCCACTCCAATTGTATCCAGCGCCTGAAGAGGTAATCATCGTGAACAGATTCGTGCCGGCGTTGAATAGCAATCCATATCCATTTGTTTTATCAACGCATTCGTTGAGCTTATCGACATTGTTCACCAATGCTTTTTGCGAATCGGTCAACGCATCATACGTGCCTTTTACCGTAAGCACTTTGATAAAGTCTTTTTCTTCGGTGATCGCTGAGGCTTCTGGTAAAGCAGCGATTTTTCCAATCACAGGGTTCGCGATATCTTGATCGGTGATGGAATCGCCAATGGTCACTTCGAATTGGTCGACATAGAAACTACCTTCCTTGCCTTCCGTTTCAAGTTCCAAGGAAACGCCGACAATGGAATCTTTGTTTTTGAATCTGGTTACGGAATCGACGTTAAATGTCAATTGATTCCATTCGTTCCCCTTCATTGGTTGACTTTCGCTTGTAAGCAAGGCAAGATTTCCGTTCGCAATCACTTTCAAATTCGCGTTGACGTCTTCCGTTTTTTCATTGAAAACCCAAACGCTCACTTGTGCGATAACACTCCAATCTAAGGTTGGCGCGTGACTATGGTCAATTCTTTGCAAAAGTTGCGGATTCCCACCTTTTTTGTACTCGTATGACAAACTGGAATTGCCTTCTTTTTTCTTGTCAGTGGTGATACTCATTTTTCCAACGCTATCGTAGCCGAGATTGGTTTGCTTCATCGAGTACATGTCTTCCCTAGACTCAAACCCGTTCAACAGAACAACATCGCCAGTTCGATAAGTTGGTTCTTCCGGCATTGAAGATTCGATGGAGGAAGAGGATTGAGCGGATGAGGACGAAGACGATGACTGTGTTTCTCCCCCACCAGCGCAGCCCGTCAAAGCAAAAGCCATAAAAGCGAAGCTGGATAAGACGAATTTTGCGGTTTTATTCTTTTTCATGTTTTTCTCCTTTATTCAGCAACGCGCATCGCTAAATCGCGGATGGACAAATTTTGATTTGGAGCCAAGGAAACTTCGCCTTTTTCGTTATAGACGACGTTGTCGAAGCTGATTTCTAGCATCGAAATGTCCTCGCGTTTCACACTTAATTGTTTTAATAAGTTGTCCGAAAGGACCAAAGAGACGCTTCTCTCTTTTCCTTTTGGGGCGTAATTGCTGATGAGCTGGGTTTTGTAACCAGTTTTATCGACGAGATTGATGATCATATTCACTTCATCATCGCCTTCGTTGGTGTAACGGAAATTCACTTCTTTTGCTTTAGCTAAATCTTCGGAGGCCAAGAGGATGGATGGGCGGAATATTTTGGTTTGAGAGCCGATGTTTTCGCCTTTGTCTTTATATTGTGGTTTCATCGTTGCCGTATAAACACCATCCGCGACGGAAATGTCGCTTCCTTCGGAAACAGTGACTTTGTTCGCATCGAATGTTTTGGCAGTACCTGTTTTTTCAATCAACTTATCTTCGTTTTTTAAAGAGAGAATTCGGTTTGCCAATTCTTCTCTTGCTTGGAATAGAAGACTATCTTGTTCATAGTAAATCGCGCCTTGGAAAATGTCCGCATAGAGATCGTTTACCAAAGAGGAGAACGAAACATTAACGGAATGCTTCTTCGCGTATTCATTGACCAAATTCTCATAAACGCAAAGCATGTCGTAATCGTCTTGAGAATCGCGGTAAGAAACCAAACGCAAAGAGCCAAATGGTTTTTTGGAATCATAGAATCTTCCTGGGTAAACCAAATAGCCATCCCCTGGCACCTCTTCATAACGGAGAGGATTGTCATAAACATCCGTATAAACTTCTTCGCTCAGACGGAATTGGGTTGCCATGTCATAGGCATAATAAAGATAACCTGTGAGCCCGAAAGCTTTTTCCATCCAGCCAGAAGTGCGCATGCCTAAGGTAGAATCGTCGATATGGAAGGTCCCATATGGGTAATTTGGACCCATGCAGGTATAGGCCCACAAATTGCCGTTCGCGTCCGCTTTGGCGGCGTCTTGGTAGCGCTGCAAGGTTGCTTCGTCGTTATATACGCTGAAGTATGGGCAGAATGTCGCACCCAAAGTACCCACCCACTTTGATTGATAATTCACATTTGTGAAAACAGCAGGAATGTTCAGGATATCTTCTTTCAGAGCGGCTTTTTTCTCCGCGCTGACTTCAAAGAACTCCGAATCGGTATCAATTCGTTTGGCGGCAGCCTCTAATGTCTTGTGGTACTCGCCTTCTTTCCCAAGGAAGGTTTCCGATTGCGCCTCTTTATTGGTTATATCGGCTTCGTCATAGGTGGAAGGATAGAAATAGGCTAACTTAAGATAGTTGTCATCCCCTTTCGATTCTTTTGCCAAGCCAAGAATGTAATCGACGACTTTATTCGCATCCGCCGTCAAATTATCCCCAGAATAAGCGCGATATGAGAGAGGGAAATCAAACGGAATGACGATGGAATTGTAATTCATGTTGGAATAGAGACGTTTTGCTTCATTCACAACCCCTTCCGTCGTCCATTCGTTTTTGTCTTTAATCACATAGGTATTGACCTTATAGTCAAGCATGAAATCGACATAGGATTGAACCATTTCATCACTGGAGTCATATTCGCCCGCAAGCAATTGGCTGCGATAAAGCAAGAAGGAGGATTGGAAAGTTCTTCTGCCTTGATAGGAGAAGTCCCACACTTTGATAGAGACAGGAATCTCTTTCGTCTCCTTGTCGACGGTAAGAAGGAAAGAACCGGTATACGTTCCAGCCGCAAGGCCCGTGGAATCAAACTCGACAGTAATGCCTTGATTGCTCATAGGCTCAATGAGGTTCTCACCGTTTTTAATCGCAAGGTCCATCGGCAAAAGCATGTCTGGGATATAGTCGCCGGAGAAGTAGTCGCGATTCCCCGTATACGTTTTGGCAACCTTGATGTATTTTTGATGGAATATTTGAATCTTGTCAGTAGGGAATTCCGTCCCATTTTCATTCTTCAAAACGCCACTTTCCAACTTATATGTTTTCTTTTCGTTGCTTGAGGAGGTAAGAATGAGCTGTCCATCTTCTTTTTCTCCTTGGTAAAGGGAAACGTTAATTTCCCCTGGCATTTTTTCCAAAGAACCGTTGCGATCGGTGGCTCTAACGACCTTTCGGGAAGAATAAGTGCTCCAAACTTCAGGGAATGATGAAGTGACTTGGCTATTGCTCACGCCGCTACTTGAAGAAGCGCTTTGTTCGTTTGACGAGCAGCCCGCCAAAAGCATCGTCGTGGATAAGAGTAATAAAACTTTTGAAGCTATTTTTCTCATAAAATCTCCTTATTTGACATATTGAGAACGGATGGAATTCCAGTTCTGCTTAATGTAGGCTTGATTGGTCGCGATAATCTTTTCTGGGGTTTTTCCCTCTAAGATTTCATGAACCATGTTGCCAGTTCCATTGACGTAATAACGGTTCACGTCGCCAAGGCAAAACACTTTCGCTTTAATCCCAGCTCCGTAATGGCACACATTGCCTTCACTCATAATTTCATTGATGTTCTCGCGGAATTGGCTGATAGAGACACCTTCATTGCTGTAGCCGGCAGTCGGGGTGGCTGGCAAAGTCCCACCATCCATTGTTTTGTAGTAAATGTTGAGCCCTTCATCGCTATAAACGAAACGGAGGAAGTCTTTCACGTTATCAATCTGATCGGAATAGGAAGGAACGAGCATGTTATGATCGTGGCCGCCACGAATATAAGAGGCAGATTCTCTCACGTCTTTAACAATTAAGGCGTCTTCTTCCGTTGTTCCTTCTGGCAAAGTGGCGACGCGCCCGTCGACATAATCGATTAAGGCGCTTAATTTTTTGTCGTTATCCGCTTGATTGTTCGCATCATAATAAGACAACTTCTCGGAGACGGCGGAAACGATTGGTGTTCTAATGTAATCGATGTTCGAACCTTTGTAATTAGAACCCATTTCGGTCTCTAGCCAACTTCCATTCACGCAGAAGAGAGCTTGATCGCGAAGGAAATATCCCTGCATCGAGGTAAACGGAAGCGTTTTCGAAGAATCGTGTTGGTAGCCTTTTTTCGAGTCGAGCAAAGTCTGAAGGATTTCTAGCGATTTTACCATTCCGTCATAGGAATAAATGTTGTATGTTTCTTGCCCCGATGGATCGCGCCCATTGAACCAATTCGCCATAGAGGCACTGCCTTCGTATTGTGCAAACCAAATTGGGACGATTGTGGAATAATATTCGTCGGAAAGGCTATAAATGAAGGGGGCCGTTCCTTTTGCTTTCACTTTGTCGCAAAGAGCGAACATCTCATCCGTCGTATTTGGTATATCTTCGTCCGTGAGCCCCAATTTGTTCCATACATTCAAATTGCGAACTATGCCCATGATGTCGCTTTCCCATGGAAGGCCATAGTATTTCCCTTCGATGTTGAAGTAGTCGGAATATTTGGCGTCCATTTTCGAAAGAACGGTTGCGCCGTTTTCACCCTCTAAAGGAGTGGTGTAAACGTCAGTCAAATCCGCCAATGCGCATGGATAGGTTTTCCCTTGGGCGTTAACAGCTCCAGAATAAACCATCTTGAAGTAGTTCTTTGGGCGGGTGATGAATAAGTCTGTGGAACTCGCTAGCGATTCCATTTCCGTTTGAATCGCTTCAATGCCTGCTTGTCCGACAAGCTCTGTGATTTTGAAACCAACGCCCGTCTTTTTGGTGAAAGCGTTGCAAAGAGCCTTTAACCAATCGGTTCCGTTGCCAAGTTTGGTCACAGCGATTTCGATAGTCCCTTTTTCTGGATCAGCGCTAGGGACTTCGCTGCCAATAGGACCATCATCGCCACCACAACTTGCCAAACTTATCGCGCTGGCAAAGAGCAAAATGAGAGAACGAAGTGATTTCTTCATAAATAAACCTCCTATTTTTCTTTCCTCATTTAAATTAACCTTTTAAACCGCCCATATAGACCTTTTCCATAATCGTGTTTTGGAAGCAGAGGAAAAGAATCAATATCGGCAAAAGCGAAACCAAAATTCCCGCAAAATATGCTGGAACATTCGCATTATATTTTGTGACTTCCCCATACGCATAAACGGCATAAGCCAAATTTGGGTATTCATTCATATACAAAAGGGTCGATTCATAATCGTTCCAGCCCGTAATGAAATGCATGACATAAAGGGCGGATGCGCTTGGTAACGCCATCGGCACCATTACTTGGAAGAAAACGCGGAAATGGCCAGCCCCATCCACAAATGCCGCTTCCGCATATTCCCAAGAAAGGGATTTATAAAACGAATACATATAGAAGAAATAACCGCCAAACAAAGAAATAGAAGTAATCAAAATCATGGGGTTATTTAATAGACCGAGGTTTTCGAACAAACGATAACTTGCAGCCGCCGAACCATATAAAGGGAGGATCGAAACGAAAATCCCCAAATTGTAAATAAACTTCGTTAACTTGTTTTTATAAAAAACAAGGACATAACAAACCATCATGGAAGAGCCGATGGAGAAAAGGCTCGATAGGACAGTTCTCCAAATAGAGTTCCAAGTAATAGATAGGAAAGTGCTATGGGAATCGATTTTCCCCAATTCCGTAAACGACGTAATCAGCGAGTCAAACGAGGGCTCTGCCGGCCAAGAAAAGAGGCGCTTCATGATTTGATCATCAATAAACGCCAATTGATTCTTCCTTAAAGCGATTAAAAAGGCAAAGACGAAGAAGAACAAAACGAAAGCAACATAAAGAACAAAAAGGGTGAAAGCAGTAATAAATACCGCACGTTGAGATGGGCTATTCCCACCGAAATAATGGCGATGATGAAGCGAGCGTTTACGCAGCCGCAACTGTTTTCTTCCTAATTCCATAATCACTCCTCACCTTTCTTGCCGTAAACCACTTTTTTAACGATAAGAGCGAATGGGAAAGATACTGCGGTCATGCAAAAACCAATCGCACTTGCCAAATACAGGTCTTGGTTAGCCCCTTGCCCGGAAACCAACGCATAAATGTAATAGGAGAGAGTCATCGTCTTAAAACTACCTTGTGTGAAAGCGAGAATTGGCCCCGTCGTTCCCAAAAAGCCAGCGGCCAAAAGAATGAGCATCGTGGATAAGGTCGGCCAAATAGATGGAATGATAATATAAATCAATTCTTGGAACCAATTGACCCCATCGAGTTCTGCCGCTTCGAGAACTTCCGGACTCAATGAATTCATTGCCCCACCAAAAAGAACAATGTTCGAACCGAGATTGAACATTAAGCAATAGAATAAAATGGTAATGATTGCCGAAGGGGAACTAGCAAGAGGAGCAACAAACGTGCCTCCTGTTGCGCTAACGATGGCATCAAGTGGCCCACCATCACCGATTGCATATTTAAACAAAGCCACCAAAGCAGAAGAGCAGATGATGGTTGGCAAATACAAAACAAAGCGGAAAAGCTTGTATCCTAAGATTTTTTTATAAATGAAATAGGACATCAAAATTGAAATCGGTATGCCTAAGAAAAGGCCCATGCAGTTAAATAGAAGAGTATTTAAAATAGCGGTCCCCAGAACATCTCCCTCCGCTGACGAAAACAAGTTTCCAATACGGACAAAATTATCGAAGGTCCAAATCAACTCCTTCACGGTTCCGTATCGTGGCCGTTGGAAGGCCATTAAGAAAGAATCGATGTTGACGTACAAGTAAAAAACGGAAAAACAAATCGCGGGAACGATCAAAAATGAAAACATGAAAACGATGCGTGATATTTTCTTTCTGTGTTCTTTGAAGAATCGTTTGATTCCCTTGTTCTTCTTTCTCCTTATCGGGGCCAAAGTTGTGCTCATGTTGCCTTAATCCTTACTAAAAGTTAGTTTAGATAAAAAGATTTCATTTGAAAGGGCTTACACATTGAAAAGTATTGTTTTCTTTCAGTTTTTACAATAAAACAATAATTAGATGAAATTTATGAAGAGTAACCTTGTTCCAAAATTCCAGCTTGTCGTGTTTTCCATTGACAGTTACGAAAACCCCGCCACCTGGGGTGAAAAAGGGCCTTATCACCAGCATAATAGTTATGAATTTTTCTCTGTAAGAGATGGCTCTATGTCTCTTTTCTACCAAGATGACGAAGGGAAGGAAATGGAACTCATCGTTCCTCCGAAAGAAGTGCTCATTATTGCCCCTTATGTCACTCATCGCACTCAAAAGCACCCTCATTTATCGACTGTAAAAATGGAAGTTGCCATGGCAGATGGAAGCGACATTCGCTCCTATCTCCGCTCTTCGCCTTATGTTTCTTGTTTCCAAGAAGCGAACCTTTATTTGCAGCAAAGTCAAAAGACAACGATCCTCACCGATGGAGGTAAAATTGACTTTCAAATGGAGAAAATGGGGAATTTTGTTGGGTCCCCTTTCGGTTGGAACGAAATCAAAAAAGCCAAATTCGAATTAGCGTTAAAGGAACTGTTTCTTGAGATATTATCTTCTCGTGTCGTTCCGTCCCAGTTCAAACAATACAATCTTCCTTTGAAGAAAGCGCTCGCATACATTGAGAACAATTTTTATCGTTCCTTGTCTGTGGACGAAATCGCTGCCGCGGCAGGCATTTCCCCTTCTTACTTGCAAAACCTATTTAAAGAGGCGATTGGTAGAACCGTCAAAAAGGAGTTACAAAGGGTTCGTATCGAAAAAGCGAAGCACATGCTTACATCGACGAATTATTCGATTGGCGCTATCTCGACTCGATCTGGTTATCGTTCCGTCCAAGATTTCAATTTGAATTTCAAAAACGAAACAGGAAAATCACCCGGCGAATACAAAAGAAACCAATACGGGGAAGACGACGCCCATTTCTTTTCAACCCCAAATGGGTACAACGAAAAAGACTATAAAAGCGAATAGCGTATATTCGTTAAAGGTTTCGTACGCTGACAAAACCAGAGTACAAATTAAAGGCGCTATCAAACGGAGCGTAAGGAAGCAATCGTTCTTCTAGCTCGTCGATCTTTTTAATCTTTCCATCAAGATAACAGGTCAGCCTATCTTTGCATTCTTTTAATCGTAAAGAAAGCCCGCCTAATCGAATCGTTTGAACATCCCAACCATGAGGGCGGTTAAAAAGGAACCACTCTTTTTTGAACGCCTCTTCAAATAACGCCAACCTCTTTTCACATTCCACATAGACAGGAAGAAGGCTTTTAAGCATTTCTTTATCGTTTTGCTGATAGAAGGCTCTCGTTTTTAGCCCTAAATCGTATTTCAAAGCAAGAAAAGAGCAAAGACATATCTCTTTTTCAAACAAAGGTTGAAATTCTAATGAAACCATTTTTTTCGCTTGTTCAAGTTTTTGCTTCGCCCCTTCATAATCGATGGATCCGATTTTTGCGAGTGCAAAATCTTTCCATCCAAGGAACGGATCGTTATAAAAGAGGCTTTTCGATGAAATCGATACACGTTTGAGTTCTTGATTCACCGGCGTGCGATTGGGCTCGTCCAAACATAGAAACGCATCAAAGGGAATACCTGTCTTTTCCAAGAACCGCTGCTTCATCGTCTCTTCCTCCTCAATACCGTCCAATAGGCAAGAGGCAGCAAAGAGGCCAGGCAAAGAGGCAAAAACATTCACGTCATTTCCATCATCGCCCCATAGAGTGATCAGTATTGAATGTATTCCGTTTTTTTCGATAATGGGTAACTGTTTTTTTAAGATTTCAATCGATGCGATATTCGCTGGAGCGAAGCCAGCGAAGTTCGTAATCGTTCCCGCGAAAGAAAGAGGGCGATGGAGACGGAGGTGTTCTTTGACCATATGAGTCAGTGTTTCTTCATCCGTGGTGAAATAATCCCAATAGCATACGTTCATTCCTTCAGGGATTTTCTCAATCACAGAGGAAGGCAAAATCACATTTTTATCGTAATAGATTCCTTTGTTTGCAAGTTTAAAGAACATATCGCTCCACATCTCTGGCTCAAATCCCTCTTCTTTGCATAAAGAATTTACCAAATTCAGATGTTCCAAGAGCAAATCGAAACGATTTCGATAACCATGCTTGTCTAGGTATTTCCCTAAGCCGACGTGATGAGCTTCATCAAAACCGATATTGATGTGTTTTGTTTTAAAAGCAAGACGGAGGGTATGTAATAAATGCCGTAATAGAAGGGTTGTCCTTTCTTCTCCAATGAGTAAAATGTCATCGATATCGATAATCGGATCATATTCTGGAATCTTCTTTAAATAGCCAAAATGGCCAAGCATCTGACAAGAAGGAACCAATTCGATACCTTTCTTTCTTGCATAATCGTCTAGCTTAGAGAGCTCTTCAACGTGATAGCCACCACGAAGGTAACCGTAATACGGTTCTTCAGGGATGATGATCATATCGTCCAAACCCAATTCTAACGTGTCGTATCCGAACAAAGACAAATAGTCAACGAAGCGATATAGGCTTTCGATTTTTAAGTTCGCGTTGCCGCTTAAGCAAAGGAAAACGCCCTTATTCATGCTCGTCCACCCACCGAATTTCGCCACCGGAAAGAACCATTTTTTCCTCCTGGCCGTTTTTGTCAAAGAACACAGTCTCGACCTCTTTTGAGGAATTATTCACAACCGCATATCGGTGGATGCCCGGATAATAATTCGCTTCTGTATCGACGTTTGATGAAAAACAGGAGTGTATTTTGTTTTCTTTGCAAGAAGCCCATAGAATCGAACGATAAAGTACGCGCGCGTTTTGAGAAGAATAAGGAAGTCCCGCTAGATACACAGAGCGCCCATTGCCAAACGAATTCGCTGTCATCATCACTTCACCGACATTGACGTTTCTTTGGAAACGGTTAGAAAAACGAATGTCCAAAACATCCGTTCCGTTTAGAGCATAAACGTTCTTTGTCCCCTCTCCAAAATCCATTTCTGAAGTTACATCTTCCGTGATGAAATGCTTTTTCTTTTCGATATTATATTTGTCTTCGGAAAGAGTCAAAGAAACCTCCTCATCAACTCCTAAAACATCGGAAAGAGTAAACAAACGCCCCTCTTTTAGATAAGCAGTAGGTTCCCCAACTCCGATGAATCCTTTCCCTTGAGCAACGAACTGACGGATTCTTTCTTGAATCAACGGATCCATCCAATTCTCGCCTCCCGAATAAGCGGTGTCTCTATCTCCTACGTTTATAATAACGTCAATATCGTCAGGAATACCTTTTTTGCGAATATCGTCGAAAGAAATAAATTTCACTTTAACTGGTAGCCCGCTCAGCGCTTCATAAACCCCCTGATAGCTATAGACTTTTTGGTACCATAATTCATGAGCAACCATATGCGCCATCCAAGAGCGTTTCTCTCCCCACGCATTCAAAATAGCGACCGTCGCAACACTATAAGGCTCTTCGCCAAGGCATGCATCATGGATTTGACGGAACTCGTCACAAATTTGGCCGACCCGTGTAATGAATTTCGGGAATTTTGCCGCCAAAGAAAGATAACCTCCATACCCCATCCGGTCTAATGGCTTTCTGAGCAATGCGCGGCGTGCCGTATTCCAATTCTTGTTCAATTCTTTTACCGCATTCTCCTCATTTCCGTCAAAGAAGACGTCTGGGAAGAAGTAAGGCAAAAACCTTCCTTCATGAATCTTCACATGAGGAATTTCGGCAAGCATTCGCACCGTGACTCCTCCACCAACCGATCCTACGACCGCATCCAAATTCATATCTTTGAAATACTCTCCATACGGTTCGCTGCCGATCCAGTCGTCACCCAAAAACATCATCGCTTCTTTCCCGTGCCGGTGGACAATATCGGTGAGGCCTCTAATTGTCTTCGCCACAAATTTAGAAATGAAATCCTGATATTTCAAAAACTTATCGCTTGGGATTTTAAACGGGTTGTTGTACATTCCGTTATTAATAAAATCCTCCGCGGTTAAGGAGTATCCGCTTTCTTCTTTGAAAGCTTTTAATAAAGAGGGGTTAGCAGCGAATCCGTATCCAAACCAATCCACATATTTTTCTTTTCCTGTCTCATTAAAAAGCAGAGTGAATTGATAGAGGAATGTTGTGAAACGGACCACATCGATGCCTGGGTTATTTTCGCACCACTCCTCCATATGTTTTTTAATATATTCGGCGGTAAAGGGGCAAGCAGGGTCGTATGTTTTTTGTTTTGGAATCGTCCAGCCATTCGTAAGGTAATTGTAAATTTGGACAGGATGCCACACGATTTTCGCCATGAAATCAACGGAATAAACGTGATAGGGGGTAACGTTTTCCATTACAACAAGCCCGTTTTCTTCATCAACGTCCCAACCCTTGATTTCTTCCCCTGTTGTCCTATCGAATACCTGCCAATAAGAAACATTCTCAAAATCAGGAACCACTTCGTCTTTCAAATATCCTTTGGCAACATCAATTTTAAGGCGATTATCAAAAGCGGTGACTCGTTCGCTGGACAAAAACGCACGAATGGCTTCTTCGCTATGTTTTTCCGCCCAATCATTATCTCCACGAACGACGAAATAGGTTTTATAAACCTTTTCCGCTAATTCGTGGCCGTTTTCTGGCAAATCAGTACCATCACAATCGCGAATTGCATCCGCACCCCATAGTGCCCCAATTTGCTTTGTCCCTTCGACAAAATTCTTATCGGAAGGAATTGTAACCATTCCTTTTTTATTTTTCATAAAGCCCTCCAGTATGAGCGATGCGTTTTCTTGAATGATAAAAGAGAGGGGAAGAAAAAACAATGTGGGTAATCGTGTTTAAAAGTTGTTTTGTTGAATCTTCTTCAAAAAAATAATTCCAAGAGAAAGAAAACCAAAAGAACTTCCAAAGTTCGCTCGTTTCATATTCTTTCGGCAGCAGATCAAAGGAAATCCGATCAGAAAGATGGCAGCCACATTAAAGTAATAGGAAGCGGTTTTGATTGTCCCTTTTCTGTACCTAACGAAATGGATAAATCTTTTTAAGTCAAAAAGTTTAAGGTCGCGTCGAGTAAGATGCGTAGAATCAATCCACTATTGTAATTTATCTTGGTTTTCTAGCAAAAACGATACTGGGCCAGCGCTCCAACCATGGCACAAAGAATGTCGGAATCCCTGATAACAATATTGTCCGAAATCGCCATGAATATCTTTTTGATTTTCTTTAGGAAATTCATCAACTCGACAAGAATTCTTAACCCAGTCTAGGTCAAAATCTTCCCAGAAAGTGGTCGCTCCTTTTTCTAACATCGCCCCATAATATTCTTTCATCATTTCAACAGCGACTTCAAAATTGTGATTGCTAACCGCTTTTAAGATGTAATAAGACATAAAAGTAGACATCCCTTTTGCGCCATCTTTAATTAGCAGTTCATAAGATTCCTTATCGTTGCTCACCAATTGATAGAACGCCAATAATTGTTTCTTTTTAGGCAGGCCAATTTTCTTTTTGCGAAGCGAAGACAACATTCTATTCAATTTGTTAGTATCCAGATTTAACTCCGTGAACATTTCTATGACTTTGGGAAAAACGTATTTTAGCAAATTAATATGCGCGTTAACTCTATCTTCTAAAGGCTCTTCTGAACTAGGCCAGTCGATAAAATAGCATTCGCTAGGGCATTGCTTTACGTTTTCAAAGTGAAGATTGCCATCTTCATCAATCGCGGCATCCAATTGATCTAACACCCCATCAAAATAAGAAAGGTGTCTTTTAACAAAACGTCTGTTTTTGTTATAAGCATAGACATCATACACGATTAGCAAATACCAAATAGAATAACTGGGGATGAAATGAAACCAGCAAGGGAGAGGGTAGGCTTTCTCCGCACTAGAAATACTTTCTTCAATTTGTTTGATGTTTCCGTACAAATGTAATATAGCAAGGACTTCAGGCCCCATATCGCCAATCCACACCAATCTATCTCTTTTAATTCCATCCCAAATACGATTTTGGATGTTTAAATCTATCGTCCTTTTGCTAACGTCGAAAATCCTCTTTATTAATTCGTCTTTCGTTTTTAACTCTTCTTTAACCCGAAGATTCCGATAATACTCTTTCGCATAAACGGATTTCATCTTTAAAGGGAGGTCGCTTAAATTGTCAATGCGTACAAATCGAAAGCCAGTATCACCAACGATTTGATCACTCATCGCGGGGAGATAAGTAACCAAATCCCTTAATGAATGATCGTTGCAGCTCCCTTTTTCTCCTAGTTCGGTAGAAGTTTCGCTGACAGACTCTCCGAATCGAATTCTCACGCGATAATTCTCTTGGGCAGATTTATTGCAGCTTGTTAATATTCTGACGCCACCCATAAGTTCCTCGCCAAAATCCAAGACGATGTAACCATTGGCTTCAATCGTCGTTACTTTTGGCTCTTCGATGAATATTTGTAGCTCTTTATCAAGCAAGAGATTTTCTTTACTTAGTACATTCTTTGAAGCAGCTATAATTCTAGTAGGCAAACGATATCTTATTTTTCTTGTTTCTTTAATCATAATTCGCTCCGCGTTTCGAGTCCGCATATAGCGCACGCATAGTATATTAAATTAAATACCCACGATTTTGTCGACTGCAATATCTTTTCGCCTTCTATATGAAAAGCAAGCGTGTTGTTTCATCGCTTTTATCAATCATCAACATCTACAAATAGGCTATATTCCAAGCGAAAATTGCAAGGATTTTGTGTAAAGCCATATAGGAGCCGCCTCGCACGTGGGCATCTTTATAATCCGGCCCCTTTCCCTCGTTTTTTGGTCGTATTCAAGACGAATCTCGCACATCTACTTAAATCGATTTATCACCAATGAGACTTGACTGAACTATATTAGCTTTGATGGTTTACGAAGCTGAAAAAAGGTCCGCCTTATTCGACGAACCTTTCATTATTCTTTAATTAGTCGACGTATTTAATCGCGACGGCCCGATTTGCTCCTTCGCCGCTGCTCTCCGTCTTGATATGCTCCATACCGTTCAGAGCATTGTGGATGACGCGTCTTTCGTCTGGAGTCATTGGATCGAGTTGAACATCCACGTGGCTTTTCACGACTTGATTCGCGGTTCTTTTCGCTAGATACGTAAGACGCGAATACTTATCCTCTTTGTATCCGCCAACATCAAGCAAGATTCTATAACGATGACGGAAGTGATTGGAAACGGCCAAACGGTCAAGCTCATTGAGCGCTTGGAGGGTACGGCCGCCTTTGCCAATTAATACGGGATTGCGTTTGCTATCCAAAGAAACGTGAATGATATCGTCTTCTACCATGCTTTCGGCAGTCGCTTCAATCCCCATAGCGCTTAACGCGTTCACAAGATACGACTTCGCGAATTCCGCAGCGTCTTCGATGGTGTAAACCTCAATTGTTGCTTTTTTGGAAAAGAGGCCTTTCTTTTCTTCTTTTACTTTATAAATAAGTTGCTCGGCAGGCGTCCCTAATTCAAGGCTCGCACTTTCCAAACATTCCTCAACGGATTTTCCGGAATACTCTTTCATGGTTGATTACCTCTTTTCTTGTTTTTTCTTCTTTTTGACGTTATTCATAATCACCTGAGTCAAAAGGGTTTGCGCCATCGAAATCACAGCGCCGATTGCCCAATAGACACCCATAGCGGCAGGGAGGAAGAAGCCCATGATAATCGTGAAGATGAGCATGCCGTAGCTAATCCATTTCATCTGACTCGACATCTTGTCTTGTGCAGGATTCTTCGATAGTTTCGGCATATCTTTTTGCTTTCGCTTATTAATCCACTGCGGAAGCATCATCGCAAGGAGCTGCGTACCAGACATGATAAGGAATAAGACTAAAGCAGTCCACCAGCCACTGCTATTGAGATACCAAGTCCCCGAAATGTTAAACAATGCACTTTGAATGCTGTCGGAAAGACGCAAATTCAAGAAGGCACCGCTGGATAAGACGGCGCTTCCTTGCAAAGCACTCCAAACCGAAATGAATACTGGGAATTGGATGATTAAGGTCAAAATACTTGAGAATGGAGATACCTTATTTCTCTTATATAAAGCCATTTGCTCTTGCTGCATTCTGCTTTGCTCACTGCGATTGGTGTTGCTATTCGGATATTTCGCTTGAATTTTTGCGAGTTCCGGTTGAAGCGCCTGCATTTTTTGCTGATCCATTGTTCCTTTGAAGGTCAAAGCCAACAAAATGACGCGGACGATGAGAGTAACAAAAATAATGGACCAAATTTGGCCAACACCAGAAAGCATTGGATCCATAGAATAAGCGAAATTATCAACCATCCAAGCGACAGGATAAACAATGAGTCCCTCTAAGAACCCTTTGCTCCAAGCGTAGGAATAGCTCTTTCCTTGAATTCCGACTTCCCAGTTATTCTCTTTGCCATAGTGTCCGTATTGGCCATCACGTGTGGCAACACAGCTACGATAAGAATCCGCTTTTGTGTTGACTTGCGATTGATAATAGTCCGCAAACTCAACGCTTGGGCAATTTGAATATCCTAGGTTTGGATCAGAGGACGAACGCAATTCGTTTGTCCATTGGTTCCAGTTATACCAGAACTCCTCTTCACCTTTTTCATTGATCCCCAAGAACTTTTGGTACCCGTATTCACGAAGTATGCCGGGGTTGTATTCGGCTTGAGAGTTCATTTCTCCATCGCTATCGCTGACCGTAAAAGCATTCACATCGAGTGCCTTTAAATCCGCTGTGCCAGTAATGACTCGTCCATTTACTTCATAGCGATCAGAAATCGCTGAAGCAACAGCATTATCGAGAACTTTTTTATCGATCGCGGTGAAGTACTCTTGCGATGGGATGGCGTAATTCTTATTCTTAGCGCCAGCAATGATGGTATTCACTAAGAACGTGCTCTTTTTAGACGTAAAATTCCCATTTGAATCAACGGGAACGTAAGCGTAAAGCGTTGGGTTATCATCAAAAACCGGTCGAGCGACTTCTTTATAGTCCTCTGGGACCTCTTCTTTATCGCAATAAACCGTAACGCCTTGTTCGTAAGGATAGGCGATGTTCGCCCTATCGACGATCGAGCAAAAATTTTGGGTGCATCCAGTCAACAAAAGAGCGGCGCCCGCAATCCCAAAAAGTCCGATCAGTCTGGTTTTAATATTTCGTTTCAATGCCTTTATCTCCGATCTTCCCTAGAGTTTCCGTAAGTTCCTTCGTGTTAGAAGCGAACTCACCCGTCTCATATGACGTCCGAACGATAATCACAATATCGTAGGGCAGGTTGAAGGATAAATTCGAACCCAGTATGGCTCGAATCTGCCGTTTGATGAGATTTCTTTTAACGGCGTTTCCGTTTTTTCTACTGACAGAAATGCCGATTCGCGTCAAAGCTTCTTCTTTAGCGTGATAATAAATGGCGAAGTGTTTGCTTTTGACGGCGTGGGATTCATGAATGATGAAATCGAATTCTTGGTGTTTTCTGACTCGATTAACGCGTTTCATAAATCTCCGTCAAGAACGATCTCCCAAGCGATTAGTCAGCGATTTTCGCGCGACCCTTGGCTCTACGGCGAGCAAGGACCTGGCGGCCATTATGAGTGGCCATTCTTGCGCGGAATCCGGCTTTGTTACTGTGTTTTACCTTAGAAGGTTGATAGGTTTTTTTCATACGCTTTTCCTCCGAGTCTAACGTGCGTGCGGATAGATTATAGGTTTTTAGGCCTTTCTAAGCAACGAAAAACGCACGACAAACGCGCGCGAAATTGGGGAAACGGATTCCGTATCTTCGGAACGGAGTTTCCGCAAAACAGGTCGAAAATGTGTTGTTCATAACTTTTCCACATTTTGTGTATAACAACAATAACAATAGATTTTATCGGAAATATTTAAAAATAGTAAATGTTATGAAAACCCTTACATTTGATACTTTTCCACATCCGAAAATATTGAACTATTTATCCACAAGTTTTCCACATTTTAATCTCGTGGAAAACGTTTTTCGTCACCCAAAATCGAAGGTAATTACAATTTAAAATGTGGAAAAAATAATTTTGCGTGTTTTTCCATGTGGAATGTGTTACATTTTTCAAGCAGTCTTTTATGGAAAAAACAATTAGCGAATTGGCCATGCTTTGGTCAAGAATTCTCGAGAAAATACGCATTCGCCTCGGAGAGGATGGCGCACAGGTTTACGATACTTTCTTCAAAGATACCTATATCAGCGAGATTCGTGGAAATAAGCTCATTATCGCCACGAACACTTTGGTCGCAGAGAATTACTTGAATTCTTCTTTTAAGGATATGGTAAACGAGATTGTTCGTGACTCGATGGAGAGCGATTTTGAAGTTTCGTTCATTTACCTCACAAAGGAAGCGAAGGAGAAGAGCGAGGACCCCCGCCCCACTTTTTTCGCTTCAAGCAAGCTCAATCCCACTTACACATTCAAAAACTTCGTCGTCGGTCAAAGCAATCGAGAAGCCTACCAAGCCTCTTTGATGATTAGTAAAAACCCTGGAGAGTTATACAATCCGTTGCTCATTTATAGCGACAGTGGCTTAGGAAAAACTCATCTTCTCCACGCGATTGGAAACGCGATCAAATCTTCTTCGCCAAGTAAACGCGTTCTTTATGTAACAACACAAGATTTTTTCGATGAATACGTTAATTTCGTAAAGGGGGAGCATGGAGACGACAACCTTAAAACGTTCTTTAAAACTTCTGTCGACGTGCTTCTTGTCGACGACATCCAAATGCTCGTGGGGAAACGAAAAACAGAAGAAATGTTCTTCAGCGTTTTCCAAACCCTGTATTCGATGGGCAAACAAATCGTCATCACAAGCGATCAGCATCCTTCGCGCCTAGAAGGGCTCGACGAACGTTTAAAAAGTAGATTCACCCAAGGGCTCCCTTTGTCAATCAACGCGCCAGACAAAGAGACTTGCGAAGCGATTTTGCGTATGAGAATCGAAGCGAATGGGCTAGACGTGTCACAATTTGACCCAGAAGTCATTTCTTTTTTCGCGACAAAGTTTTCCACAAACGTCCGTGAACTAGAAGGCGCGCTGAACCGATTGATTTTCTATGTCGTCAACGTTCGTCCGTCTCAGCACATCACGCTTGAACTCGCCATCGATTCTGTGCGTGGCCTCATCGACGTTAAAACGGACGAGGCGAATTTGTCCATTGCAAAAATCATTAACGTTGTCGCGGATTATTACAATTTGTCCCCCGCTCAAATCACCGGGAAAATCAGAACGAGTCAGATCGCTCTAGCAAGACACATCGCCATGTATCTCTCTCGAGACGTTCTCGATGCCCAATATGTAAAAATCGGCGAGGCGTTTGGTGGAAAGGATCACGCAACAGTGATGAGCGCCATCGCGAAAGTGGGAAAAATGTTGAAAGATGATGCGGAACTAAGTAAGGCCATTGCCGACATCAAAGGACGCCTAGGAAACAATCACATCTAATTGTATTAGATGAAGACAATTCATGATACAATATCGGCGCGAACAAGAATCAGTGGGGGCGAAAGTTATCCACAAATCCACATCCGCATAATAATTATTAATATTATTTAGATAAAACAATAAATAAAAACAGGAGACGTGATTATGCGCTTCACAATTGAACGGAACGAATTCTTAAAAGGACTCACTATCGCAAGTAGAGCCATTGGCAGTAAATCAACAAACCCAGCGCTTTTGTGTTTCAAATTAGAAATTACAAACAAGGGATTGGAAATCACGGGTTCTAATAGCGATATCGCGATTTGGACCCTTATCCCCGTGATGAAGGGCGATAAAGAAATTCTTCGCGATCTCATTCCCGGTGCCGTTTTAATTAACGCTTATACTCTCACCGAGTTCACAAGAAAAGGCGAAGGAAACGAACTCACGATTGAAGTGATCGATAACACAGCAAGAATCACCGTGGGCAAGTTGTCCGCGAATCTCGTGTGCATGGATGGCGACGAATATCCAAATATATCCTTTGAACAAAACGCAACGCCGTTCACTCTCCCCTGCTCCGACTTGATTCAACTCGTTGACCAAACGTCCTTCGCCGCTCTCACGAAAGAAACCCGTCCTGTTCTCACGGCGGTGAATCTCCGCGCGGAAGGCGGGAAACTCACTGCGACCGCGACTGATAGCGCGCGTTTGTCTCGCAAGTTTGTCTCCGTTGATCCAGACCTCCGCTTTAGCTCCAACGTTCCAGCGAAAACCTTGTCTGACGTGACAAAACTTCTTGATCCGGGAAGCGAAGTAGAGATTTCCGCGACGAGCGAAAAAATCACATTCAGTTTCAATAACACCATCGTTTCGAGCCGACTCATCGGTGAAAACTACCCTGTTTCCGGTTCCATCATTCCAACGAGTTTCAACTATTTTTTGGAAGTAAATTCTCAGCAGCTTCTTTCCGCCATTGATCGCATTAGCATTCTTTCTCAGAACGTTGTTCCTGTCGTCAAGCTTTCTATGAGTGAGGAAGAGGTCGAAGTTTCCACCGCCAATCAACAAACGGGCTTTGGCGTTGAAAAACTGAGCACCTACTCTTATAACGGCGACAGCCTGGAAATCGCCTTTAACGCCGTCTTTGTTTCCGATGCTGTAAAAGCGCTCGGATGTGAGGATGTTCAAATCTCGTTTGTCGGCGAAATGAAGCCTTTCGTCATTAAAAACCCAAAAGATGATTCCGTCGTTGAACTCATCACCCCTATGCGAACGAGATAGGCCAAAGATCGCAAAATAAAATTCATGAAAGGAATGACGAAAAGTCGTTCCTTTTTTTACTACTAAGTAGTAAACTCTACTTGTGGGAAAAATCGATAATAAAATAGTAGTTCAAAACGTGGCCATTTCTAGTGAATACATCACACTTGGCCAATTTTTGAAATTTGTTCGGATTATCGAGGAAGGGGGTATGGCGAAAGTCTATCTAAAAGCCCACAAAGTTCTTATTAACGGCGAAGAAGATAACCGACGTGGCAGGAAGTTACGCCCTGGCGATTCGCTTACGCTCGAAGAAGGAACCTACCTCATCAAGAGCAAATGATTCTCACTCGACTCGAGCTTCGCGGGTGGCGCTCTTACTCTTCTTTGGACTTAAGTTTCGATAAAGGACTTACGGTTATCGAAGGCAAAAACGGAGAGGGAAAGACCAACATTGCCGAAGCCATTTACTATTTATCGCTCGCCCGCAGTTGGCGAAGTGACCTTGACGCACCGCTCATCCAAGCGGGCGCCTCAAATTGTCTCGTGCGCGCACATGTGCGCGAAGGTGAAATCAATCGAGTTGTCGAAATTCATTTGTCCAAAGAAGGGAAACGCATTCTTCTAAACGAGAAACCCGTTCATCGTTTGAGCGAGTTATCCTCCTTAGTCAACGTTCTCCTCTTCTCACCAGAAGATACGGGCCTATTCACGGGTTCCCCGCTAAATCGCCGTAGCTTCTTGGACGTCTCCATCGCAAAGCAAGACCCAACTTACCTATCTCTTGTTGGCGACTATCGCCACCTCCTCACTGAGCGAAACGCTGCTTTGAAGGCAGAGAAGAAAAATCTCTCCTTCGTTGATGTTCTGACCGAGCAATTGCTCGAGATAGAAAAACCCATTGTGGAAAAGAGAAGCCGTTATATCGCCTTGCTTAACGAGCGCTTGCCATCGCTTGCGAGAACGTTATTTGGCAAGCCAACCGCCATCAAAGTCGCTTATCGACCATTCCTAGAACCGAACGAGAACTTCGTTGAAGAGGGCAAGAAAGCTTATCGCAAATGCTTGGAAAGCGATTTGTTACGAAAAAGCACCTCCATCGGTGTTCATCGCGAAGATTTCTCTCTCGTGCTTGGAGAAAGAGACGTGGGATTATATGGCTCACAGGGCGAGAATCGCCTTTCTGCCATCGCACTAAAACTATCACCCTACTTTTTGATTGAGGATCCTAACAAGAAACCAATCATCGTGCTCGACGATATTTATAGCGAGCTCGACTTAGAACGTGCGAAGAATCTATCTCAGCTGCTACTGAGGCTAAATCAGACCTTCGTTACCGCGACAAAATTCGATATTATCGGCGCTTCCTATGTGGAAGTCGCTGACCATAAAGCCAATAGGAGGAACCATCATGGCGAATGAAGAAAAAGATTTGTTAGACGAAGCCGCCAAGGAAGCCGGCGTCAGCAAAGCTTCTTTGGAGGAAGAAGAAAAGAATACATATACCGCTCTCGACGTCAAAGACGAAAAAGGGCTAGAAAAGGCAGATGCCTCTTACACCGCGGACAACATCCAAGTTCTTGAGGGGCTGGAGGCGGTCAGAAAACGCCCCGGCATGTATATTGGCACCACTGCGGCTGCCGGTTTACACCATCTTGTGTGGGAAATTGTTGATAACTCTATCGACGAAGCGCTTGCTGGATATTGTACCCATATCGAGGTGACCATTAATAAAGGCGACAGTATCACCGTGACCGATAATGGGCGCGGCATCCCTGTCGATGTCGTTAAGAAGTCGGGATTGTCTGGCGTTGAAACAGCCTACACCATCCTTCACGCGGGTGGTAAGTTCGGCGAAGGCGGCGGCTATAAGGTGTCTGGCGGCTTGCATGGCGTCGGCGCTTCTGTCGTTAACGCGCTTTCCAGCTGGTGTGAAGTCGTCGTTCATAAAAACGGTGGCATTTATAAAGTCCGCTTCGAGAACGGCGGTCATATCAGCCAGCACCTTACGAAAATTGGCACTTGTGACGAGGAAGAACATGGCACAAGCGTTACATTCCTTCCTGATCCAACCGTTTTTACCGAAACGACTCATTACAATTTCGAAACAATCAAAAACCATTTGCGCCAGATGGCCTTCCTCAATGGCGGTGTCAAGATTACTTTGACCGACAATCGTGGCGAAGAGCCGGTTACTGAGGTCTTCCTTTATAACGGCGGTATCCGCGAATACGTCGCATTCATTAATAGCGCAAAGCTTGCCATCAACAACGAAGTCATTTATTGCCAAGGGGCTGAAGAAGTCACCTTTAACGATGGTAACAAAGAACGTATCTATGCCGAGGTGGCGATGCAGTGGAGCGACAGCTATAGCAATGATGGCGTCTATTCCTTCTGTAACAACATTTCCACGAAAGAGGGCGGTACCCACGTCGAAGGTTTTAACCTTGCCCTCAACCGCACAATCAACGATTATGCTCGCCAATTCAAGTTCTTGGATGAAAAAGACCCCAATTTTACAACGGATGACTGCCGCGAAGGCTTAACTTGTGTTATTTCAGTCAAACACCCAAATCCACAATATGAAGGGCAGACGAAGACAAAGCTTGGAAACAGCGAGGTCCGTAAGATTGTTTCTACGATCGTTGGACAACAACTCAAAGAATATCTTCTCGAGCATCCAGAGCAAGCAAAGCTTATTATGGAAAAAGTTCGCATCGCTTCTCGCTCCCGTATGGCTGCACAAGTCGCTCGTGAAAAAACGAGAAAATCGCCGCTTGATATCACTACGCTTCCTGGAAAACTCGCCGACTGCTCAAGTAAAGACCCAACGATTTGTGAACTTTATATCGTTGAGGGTAATTCCGCAGGCGGCAGCGCGAAAAACGGTCGTGACCGCGAAACCCAAGCGATTCTCCCGCTTCGAGGAAAAATTCTTAACGTAGAAAAAGCACGTGAAGAAAGAATTTTCAAAAACGCGGAAATCGGAAACATGATTACCGCGATTGGCGGAGGCATCCGCGAGAATTTCGATATCAGCAAAATCCGTTATCACAAAATCGTCATCATGACCGATGCTGATGTTGATGGCGACCACATCCGCATTCTTTTGCTTACCTTCTTCTACCGTTTCATGCGCCCACTTATCGATGGGGGATATGTCTATATCGCTCAGCCACCACTTTATAAGATCGATTATAAGGGACAAGCCTATTATGCCTATAACGACGAACAGCTTGAAGTTCTCAAGAAACAACTTCAACTCAAATCCGGCTATCCATTCCAACGTTATAAAGGACTTGGTGAAATGGATGCCGAACAGCTTTGGGAAACGACAATGGATCCGAAAGTGAGGAAAATGATTCGTATTACGATTGACGACGCCGCTAACGCTGAAAGAGCTTTCTCCGAACTCATGGGGGATGACGTTATGCCACGTAAGCAGTTCATCGAGAAGAACGCGAAATTCGTCCAAAATTTGGATATTTAATAACGGGAGGTTGAATCAATGGATAACGAAGAAAAGAAAAACCAAGAGGTCGAGGAAGAAAACACCGAGACCTCTAGCGAAAAAGAAGCCGAAATCATGGCTTCCGTTGATAATCGCTATCACGATAAAGTCGATACATCTGCAACCGCCGGCATTGTGCCGGGCTTAGTTGACCGCGAAGTCACAAGCGAAGTCGAAACCGCCTTCCTTAGCTATTCGATGTCGGTTATCGTCTCTCGCGCAATTCCAGATGTCCGTGACGGCCTTAAGCCTGTCCAGCGCCGTATCATTTTCGGTATGGATGAAGCGGGCATGCAACCTGGAAAACCTTATAAGAAAAGCGCTCGTATCGTCGGTGACGTCATGGGTAAATATCATCCACATGGCGATTCCGCTTTATACGGAACTTTGGTTCGTATGGCCCAACCATTCTCCATGCGTTACACGCTCGTGGATGGACATGGTAACTTCGGTGATATCGATGGCGATGAAGCAGCCGCGATGCGTTACACCGAGGCGAGAATGAATAGACTTTCCGTCGAAATGGTTCGCGATATCAACGAAAACACCGTTGATTTCGTGGACAACTACGATGGCACAGAAAAAGAACCATCCGTTTTGCCATCCCGTTTCCCGAACCTTCTTGTCAATGGCTCTGAAGGTATTGCGGTTGGCATGGCCACCAATATGGCTCCACACAATTTAACCGAAGCCATTAATGCGACTGTTGCGATTGCCAAAAACCCAAATCTCACCCCTCTTGAGATTATGCAAAATTACCTTTATGGACCGGATTTCCCGACAGGGGGTACGATTTTAGGCCGTCAAGGAATTCTTGAAGCGTACGAAACTGGAACAGGCACTGTCACCATTCGAAGCAAATACCACATTGAAGAATTGGATAATGGCAAATCCAGAATCATCGTCACAGAGATTCCTTATCAAGTCAATAAGAGCGCGATGATTGTCGCGATGGCTGCTTTAGTTCGCGATAAAGTGCTCGACGGAATCACCGATATCCGCGACGAGTCCAACAAAGAAGGTATCCGTATCGTCATTGAAGTGCGTCGCGATTGCGTTCCTGAGGTTGTTGCGAATAACTTACTCAAACACACGCAGCTACAAGTCAATTTCGGTATCATCAATCTCTGCTTGGTCGATGGCGCACCGAAGATTTTACCAATCACCGCCATTCTCAATCACTATGTCGATTTCCAAGTTTCTGTTTTAACGCGCCGCACCAAATATCGCCTTACCCGCGATAGCGCTCGCGATCATATCGTCGAAGGGCTTATCATGGCTCACGATCATATTGACGAAGTCATTCATATCATTCGTGATTCAAAAACGGATGAAGAATCTTCCAAGCGCTTGTTTGATAAATTCGGCTTTACCCCCGACCAAACCCAAGCCATTCTTGCGATGACTCTCCGCAAATTACAAGGGATGGAGCAAGACAAGCTTCAAGCAGAGCACGCTCAATTAACAGCAAATATCGCCGAATACAACCGCTTGCTCTCTAGTCGCGACAACATCATCGACTTGCTCATCAAGGAGCTTGAAGAAATCAAGAACCGCTTTGGCGATAAGCGTCTCACTAACATTAGCGATGAAGCCGCCAACATCGATAACGAAGACCTTCTTCCAAAGGAGAACATCGTTGTCCTTCTCACCAAAAATGGCTATATCAAGAGAATGAGCGAGGATACCTTCCGCACGCAAAACCGCGGGGGACGTGGTGTCAAAGGGATTACCACTGGCAATAACGATCACGTTGCGCTTATGGTCTATGCTCATACGCACACAGATATTCTCTTCTTCTCTAGTTATGGAACAGTTTATCGTTTGCGTGGCTATCAAATTCCGGATGCCGCACGAGATGGAAAAGGAATTCCTGCAATCAACCTCTTAAATCTTGATCAAGAAGAAAAAATCGTCGCGATCGTTCCTTGCGATGATTATCCAGAAGACAATTATCTCTTCTTCTGCACGGTTAATGGTGTTGTGAAGAGAGTCTCGTTAAAACTGTTTGAATCTATCCACAGCAATGGCAAACGCGCTCTTGGTTTAAAAGACGGCGATATGCTTCTCGACGTCAAGAGAACGGATGGCAGTTCCATCATTTCTCTCGCCTCAAACAACGGTAAAGTATGCTCCTTCAATGAAGATGAAGTTCGTGCGATGGGGCGTGATGCCGCAGGCGTCAAGGGTATGAATTTGGACGATGGCTCACACCTTGTTGGAATTACCAGCTCTCTTGAAGGCGACCGCATCCTTGTCTTATCCAAACAAGGCCAAGGAAAGATTAGTTACGCCAAAGATACGGATATCGAACAAGATGATGGCACCATTCGCCATTATGACGGATATCGTCTTACCTCCCGTGGCGCAAAGGGCGTCATTTCCCTCAAAGTCACCGATAAGGGCGGGGAACTCTACGCGATGAAGGCGGTACGCGGCGATGAAGATTTGATGGTTGTCACCAATAAGGGTATCGTCATTCGTATGCCAATCGACCAGATCAAAATCGCTGGTAGAAATACTCAAGGCGTCAAGATTCTCTCGCTGGATAAAGGCCAATATGTCGCTTCCATTGCGATTTTGCCTCACGCCGATGAAGAAGAGGAAGAACTATCAGCCCAAGAAGAGGATGAAATCAATCCTGCTTTAGTCGGTGAAAGCGAAGAAGAAACGCCAAATGCGACAACGAAAGTCGTCACTCCTGACGATATCGACGAAGACGTTTCTAGTAGCGATGGGGTTTCTTCCAATGACGACGATTTGTGATAAATCATGAAACCGTTCGTTTATTTTGAAGAAAAAGATACTTGTTCTTTTGAGGGCGTTCGCTTAAGGAAAAACCTTAAGGGCGCCCTTGAATTAGTCAAGGTAAATTACTGTTCCAGTTTTCTTGCTTCCCCGGATATCTTCCACGTCATTTCACCTATTAAAGACGAGATGATAAAAGAGGCAAAAGAGAATGGCATCAAAATCGTCGTGAGTGCGTTTTACGGATCCCATGACGCAAGTTGCACCTTCTTTGAAAAGGGCAAGAATGGGCGCGAATTAAGCAAGGTTGCGTTTCGTACATTGATGTCCGCTGACGCTATTTTCGTCCCAACGAAAGAATGTGAAAAATATTTAATCTCGCGCGGCATTTCTTGCCCGATTTTTGTCCTTACCCCTGGCGTTAATCTTTCGCGGTTTGATGGAATTGACGATGTCGAAAAAGAAATATTCTCCCGTTATGCTTCTTTGCAAAAAACGCAAAAATACGTTATTTCGTGTGGGAATTACGAGGATAACGATGAATTTGAACGACTGAGTTCTATCGCAAAAGAGTTCCCAGATGTTCGCTTCTTTTATTTTGGGAACAAAAAGAGAGGTTTCCTTTCCTCACACGCTCGAAAAAGGTTGTCTTCAGTTTATGGAAACAATATTTCATTCTACGATTTAGTTGAAGATGACGTGTACCGAAGCGCGATGAGCGGAGCAAGCGCTTATCTCTCGCTTGGAAATCTTCCCGACTCCATCTCTCTACTCGAAGCGATGAGCGCGAAGGTTCCTGTTTATGAAATCGAAAGGCCTCTTTTTGGTAACATTTCCGTTAATGGGGAGACGGGTTGGGTATATGACGATGTGACGAAAATCGCTCAATCTTTCAGCTTATGGTGCCAAAGCGGGGAAAACCCGACTATAATCGGTGCGTATCAATTCGCAAAGTCCGAGTCCTTACGAGCTCTAGGAAACGAACTAATTAAGAATTACAAGATCGTTCTAAATGAAGAAGGAGAGTCATCCAATGATTGATGCTAAATTAATTGAAGAAAAGCCTGAGTATGTGAAAGAGGCGCTTGCAAAAAAAGGATGGGATTTTGACCCAGCTCCGCTTCTTGCGCTATTCCAAAATCGCCGTGCTTTATTAAAAGAAGTCGAAACCAATAAAGCGGAGCAAAACAAATTGAGTGCTTCCGTCCCCGCGCTAAAAAAGGCGGGTGGTGATGTTCAATCGGTTTTTAAGAAAGTAAAGGAACTTGCTGCTCAAAACAAGAGCAAAGAAACCGAACTCGCTCAAATTGAGGCTGATATCAAGGCTCAAATTGAAGTGCTTCCGAATATGCCAGACCCCGACTTACTCGCTGGTGGAAAAGAGAATAACCATCCGGTTTATCATTTTGGAAAAGAACCAACCTTTGATGGATTTACTCCAAAAGATCATGTTGAACTTGCTGAATCCTTAGGACTTATCGATTACAAACGCGCTGCGAAAATTTCGGGTTCGGGAACCTGGATTTACACCGGTTTAGGTGCACAGCTAGAATGGGCACTTCTTAATTTTTTCATTTCCACGCATCTTGCTGATGGATATACGATGATTCTTCCACCACACCTTCTCAATATGGATAGCGGATATACCGCCGGCCAATTTCCGAAATTCAAAGAAGATGTATTTTGGCTTGAAGGAACCGACCCCAAGAAATTCCTTCTTCCTACGGCAGAGACGGCGCTTGTGAATCTCCACCGCAACGAAGTTCTTTCCATCGACGATCTTCCGAAGAAATATTTTGCTTACACTCCTTGCTATCGCAAAGAGGCAGGCAGCTATCGTACGGAAGAAAGAGGCATGATCCGCGGCTATCAATTTGATAAAGTTGAAATGGTCCAATACACCACTGATGATGGTAGCGATGCCGCGTTTGAAGAGCTCGTGAATAAGGCCAAATTCCTTCTTGAAGGGCTTGGTTTATGCTATCAGCTAGATAAACTTGCCGCTGGCGATTGCTCTCACTCCATGGCAAGAACCTATGACATCGAAGTTTGGATTCCTTCCATGCATATTTACAAAGAAGTGTCGAGCGTTTCTAACGCCCGCGATTATCAAGCACGTCGTGGCATGATTCGCTATAAGGATCATGATGGCAAGATGCACTTCTGCCATACACTCAACGGCTCTGGTTTAGCGACTTCCCGTGTTTTCCCTGCATTGCTCGAGCAAAATCAGCAAGCGGACGGCTCTGTCATCATCCCAGAAAAGCTTCGTCCATTCATGGGTGGCATCTCGGTATTAAAACCAGTCGAGAAAAAATAAAAAACACTCTATAATAAGCATGCCATCGCGAGGAGAAGGCGACGAACCAGGTCAGGACGGGAACGTAGCAGCCTTAAATCATCATCCCCTGTGCGGTGGTTTTTCTTTTTCCTCCCCGTTAAAATAAAAGCGATATGAAAATTGGAACAAATCACGATAAATACATGGATGCTGCTTTAGAGGAAGCAAAAATTGCATTTGAGGAAGGCGAGGTTCCTGTTGGCGCCGTTATTGTCAAAAACGGAGAAATCATCGGCCGCGGGCGTAATCACCGAGAAACGAAGAACGATATTGCTTCTCACGCAGAAATCGAAGCCATACGTGATGCAGAAAAACATCTTGGGAAATGGTCATTGGATGGCTCCTCCATTTATGTGACTGTTGAGCCATGCTTAATGTGTTCTGGAGCGATTAAGCAAGCACGAATTTCAGCGGTATATTACGGGGCGGGTGATCCTTCTATGGGCGCAGTTAGGAGTCATTATCATGTGTTTGATGAATCTAATGTCGAATTCGACCCGTTGGTTTATCCAGGGTTAAAAGAAAGCGAAGCTTCAAAACTGATGAAAGACTTTTTCGCGCGTAGAAGAAAAAGCGCGGAAAAAAGATAGACAAAACACGACTTTTACATAGTACCTTAAAAATTTATTTTTAATCGGTGAAACCTTTGCTTCATCTATGCTAGACTTTTTTTATGCTGGAACTGATTCACATTGTTAAAGATTATTACGTCGACAAAAAGCCCTATCCTGCTCTTAAAGACGTATCTCTTGCCTTCCTTGACAAAGGCTTTGTTTCCATTCTCGGCCCATCTGGGTGTGGGAAAACAACAATGCTTAACATCATTGGCGGATTGGATCATTACTCATCCGGTGATCTGCTGATCGATGGAAAAAGCACCAAAGATTTCAGTGATGCCGAATGGGACGCTTACCGAAACGAAAGAGTAGGCTTTGTTTTCCAATCCTATAATCTCATCCCCCATCAAACGATTCTTTCGAATGTGGAAACGGGGTTGATGCTCAATGGCGTTCCGCGTCAAGAAAGAAAAGAGAGAGCTTTAAAAGCGTTAGAATCCGTAGGTTTGGTGGATGTTGCCAAGAAGCGTCCCAATCAGTTATCCGGTGGTCAAATGCAAAGAGTTGCCTTGGCTCGTGCGCTCGTAAATAACCCAAAAATCGTGTTGGCCGATGAGCCGACTGGCGCTTTAGACTCCGTTACTTCTAAGCAAGTAATGGAACTTCTCAAAGAAGCAAGCAAGACAAGGCTCGTCGTAATGGTTACGCACAATCAAGAACTTGCTTATGCTTATAGCGACCGCATTATCAAAATGAAAGACGGCCAAGTCGAGGATGACTCGAAACCAGTCCCGATTTCTACTCGTAACGATTCTCCGAAAGAGATCACCAAAAAAACATCCATGAGTTTCTTTACCGCCCTTAAATCGTCGTGGGCGAATATACGTACGAAAAAAGGACGTACGATTTTAACTGCGATTGCTTCTTCTATTGGCATCATCGGTGTCGCTTTAGTTCTTGCGGTCAGCAATGGCTTCTCTCTTTACGTCGATAAAGTCGAAAGTGGAGTGGCGGGTTCGGTCCCGATTTCGATTACCCCTGTGACTTATACTTACAAAGAATCTACAGAGAGATATGAAATCTATCCAAAGGAAGAGGAAGTGAAGGTTTATGATTCCTCCTCTGCTCTTATGAGCATGCATCAGAACCGCTTCAGTAAAGAATACTTTGACTATATTGAGAAAGCGATTGAAAAAGGATGGGCGAGTTCCATTATGTACAACCGCCAAAACCTGAATTTCAATTTGCTCACGGATGATCCGGACAAGACAAGCGATGGCGTTAAAACCGTAAACCAGTACCGCTCGGCGGGCGCAACGGCGGGCGCCGTCTCAAGCGTTACAGGACTCCCGATGACGATTTTCCACGAACTTTATGGTTCATCCCTAGAAATGGCGAAGTGGTACGACTGCATCGCTGGGCGTATGCCTACTTCCAAAGACGAAATTGTATTGATTACAGATCGTTATAATCGCGTTGAAAAATCAACGCTCACCGCTTTGGGCATCATTTCCCCCAATAGTCAAAGCAAAACGATATCCTTTAATGATATTTTGTACAACGAGGCAACAGGAAGTGGGAAAACATACAAGGTATATCGTAATTCGGATTTGTATAAAAACATCCCCTACTACGAAAAGGCGGTAGATTCGTACAAGATTACGGGCTTTGATGTGGAATCGCTCAAAGTAACGGGCGAAAAGACAACCAGCACTATCCGCTATTTTGAGTCGCAGCCTGATGCTGCTACAGTGTATCAGCATGACGAAATTTATAACCCCCTCAAGCTTAAAGTAGTCGGTGTGATTCGTTCTAGAGAAGATTCTTATATCTCTCTTATGCCGTCTTCTCTGGGCTATCTATCCGAGCTAAAAGACTATCTTGCGGATGATGGTCAAACCATTAGTTCAAGTCCTGAATTGCGTACGGCACACGAACGACTCCTAAACGCTGCGAAAGGCAATGTTTATTATCGCTACGACGTCGATGAGAATGGTGATCCGACAAAAGACGATAGTCTTTATAAGCTGAATGCGTTGATTTCGGAATATTATCATTCTTATAATCTCGGCGACATGATTCAACGTTTCGAAGAAACGGGAAAACTCACTGAAGCGGATGCTTCCACCCTCTCCACCCTTCTTACGAATCTCCCATCTAACATTGCTTCGTGTTTGTCTTATCGCGATTTCTGGGGGAACGAAAAGAACAAGGAAGGGGTGCCGAACTTCACAAACTCCCACTACTATTTCCAGCACTGTCAAAACGTTGGATGTGATTTGCTTCAGGGCGAAGTTGATATCCCCTCTTTCTCAAACGCTGATTCCTCTAGTGCGATGGAAGGCGTTGGCAAACTCGTTGGTAAAATCACTGATCCTTCTTTTTGGAATGACGTCAATAACAATGAGCGTACCTCTTGGTGCCTCATTGATTTCTTGGCTTTGGAAAATAATTTCTCCATCATCACATCTGTCCTCATTTTCCCTGCTTCTTTGACTACGAAAGAATCGCTGACCAAATATTTGTCGGATTATAACGTTGGCAAAGAGGATAGTGAGACGATTGTATATAGTGATGTAATGGGTTCATTCACCGATTCTTTGGGCGTTTTGATTCAAGTTATCAGCGTTGTTTTGATTGTTTTTGCTTCCATCTCACTAGTTGTGAGTTCCATCATGACGGGTATTATCACTTATGTATCCGTTGTGGAAAGGACGAAAGAAATCGGCATTTTGCGTGCTTGTGGAGCACGAAAAAAAGACGTCGGGCGTCTTTTTGAGGCTGAATGTGTGATTATTGGCGCGATGGCGGGAATTATTGGTGTTGGCTTTTCTGCGATAGCGTGTTTACCAATTAGTGCGATTATCGATCACCAATTCCCCGGCAATGGACTCGAATCCATCGCTTCCCTTTCTCCTTGGCACGCCCTTCTACTTATTGCAATCGCCATTGTTTTGGCGTTCGTTTCAGGACTCATTCCAGCGCGTATTGCAGCCAAGAAGGATCCGGTGACGGCATTAAGGACAGAATAACATCATGACAAAAGAGAAATTGATTTCCGAATTAGAAACCGCGGAGCGATTTAAACCTAATTTTCGCGAAGGATTAACCGAAGAACAAATCAAGGTGAGAAAAGATGCCGGATTGGTAAACAAAACACCAAAGAAGGTCACGAAATCGTATTGGAAGATTTTCACCGACAACTTCTTCTCTTTCTTTAATATTGTGCTTTTTTGCATCACGGTCTTGATGCTTTGCGGCGGCGTGTTCGAAATCAAGTACTATGGCTATATCGTTGTTCTCTCTTGCAACATCATTATCGGGCTCTTCACAGATATTCGGGCAAGAAGGCTTGTGGACAAGCTTCGCCTTATTACCGACCCTCGCGTGATTGTTGTTCGCAACAAGAAAGAAGAAACGATTCCTGTCGATGAACTTGTTTATGAAGACATTATGGTTCTTTCTCCAGGCGAACAGATTTGTGCAGATGCCATTGTTCTTGATGGCGAAATGAAAGTGGATGAATCTCTTATTACTGGTGAATCTATCGCCATTTGCAAAACAGAAGGCAGTCAAATTTATAGTGGATCCTACGTGAAGAGTGGCAAAGCCTACGCTTGCGTTAATCGAGTTGGTGGTGCGAACTACGCAGAGGACATCCAAAGTAAGGCGAAAGAGTTCCGCCGTCCAAAAAGTGAATTGAAACGCTCCTGCATTCAAATCTTCTGGGTTACGGGATTCATTTCCATATTGATGGGCTTATTGGAAGCTGCCACTTATATTTTTCAATGCATTAACACCACTGGATTCAGTCACGAAAACTTCTATGATTTCGTCAAAATGATGGGGGGTTCGATGGTCGCGATGATTCCGAGCGGACTATATTTGCTTGTTTCTTTAACGTTAGCGACTGGTGTGATTGCCTTAGTAAGGAAACGAATGAACGTTCAGGAACTTTATTGCATTGAGATGCTTGCTCGTGTGGATGTTCTTTGTTTTGATAAAACGGGCACATTGACTGATGGAACCATCGTTGTAGATAAAGTGCACGTTTTCGACAAAGCCTATAGTGAAGAGAAAATCGGAAACATCCTTGCTTCGCTTATTAAGGCGACGGGAGATCAAAACGGAACCGCAAAAGCGATTTCCTCTCATTTCCAAAAAGCACTTTACTCTTCCATTACTGCAATCCCTTTCGATTCTGATTACAAATACAGTGCGGCGACATTGAAGGGGGAAGGAACCTTCATTATGGGGGCATATGGTTTTGTCGACCAAATTGAAGATAAAAAAGCCGCAGAAATGATTACATCTCTTTCGAAACAAGGCCTTCGCGTCATCGCTCTTTATCATAATGACGAAGAAATTAAAAATTCGAAAATCCCCGCTAAAAACAAACTCATTGCATTGGTTTCGTTTACCGACCACATCAAAGAAGACGCAAAAGAGAACATTGAATGGTTCCGCAAAAACGGCGTAAAGGTGAAAGTCATAAGCGGTGATAATGCGATCACGGTTGCTCAAATTGCGAAAGAAGTTGGCGTCGAAAATGCCGATCAATATGTTTCTATGGATGAAGTAAGCGACGAAGAGATTCCCTCTTTGGTGGAAACACATAGCGTTTTTGGTAGAGTGAAGCCTGAACAAAAAGCACTCATTGTGGAAGCTCTTCAAAAACAAGGACACAAAGTCGCGATGACGGGTGATGGTGTTAACGATATCATCGCTTTGAAAAAGGCAGATTGCTCGATTGCGATGGCTAACGGATCAAGCGCAGCACGTAATGTCGCACACATCGTGAGCATGGATAACGATTTCTCCAAACTTCCGGACGTTGTTGGCGAAGGAAGGCGCGTTATTAATAACTTGCAAAGAAGCGCTTCTTTGTTTTTGGGGAAGACGACGTTCGCTGTTATTGTCTCTTTCGTTTTCTTGATTCTTAGCTGGTGCGGGAAACCTGGTTACCCCTTTACGACGACAAATCTCTTTGTCTGGGAGCTATGTACAATCGGACTTGGTGGCTTCTTCTTGGCGTTGCAGCCATCGAACGAGCGTTTATCCGTATCGTTTATGAAAAACGTGTTGGCGGCCGCTATCCCATCTGGTTTTGCGGAAATCATGTGCGTTGTCATTTGCTTCTCCACTTATGCCATCAACCCCGAATTTATGCCATATCGAGCGGCGATAGCCTGTTCCACGATTGCTTTTACCATCGTTAGCTATCTCATTCTTTTCCGCATCTCTTTGCCTCTTGACCGTTACCGGCTTTGCGTATTTATTTTTCTCTCCCTTGTGGGCGCGGCTTGCTTTATTGCGGATTGGGCGTTCCCTGCAAAGACGGTGGAAGGCGTTTCGGCGAGTTTCTTGCTTGATTTGGACTATACTATATTCAATTGGAGGATCGGCTTGTTCATCTTCTTCCAAGTTCTCTTCCTAGCCATCTTATATTTCTTCATTGATTGGCTTATTCGGAAATACGTTACCCACCTCAACATATTGAAAAAGAAAGAAGGTTAATCTTATGAAAATCAATCCAGAAGTCGCAAAAGCATTAAAAGAGGGGAGACCTGTCGTCGCTTTAGAGAGCACGATTATTTCACATGGCATGCCTTATCCAAAGAATGTGGAGACGGCTCTTCTTGTTGAAAAAACGATTCGTGATAATGGCGCGATTCCTGCAACCATGGGCATTATCGAAGGAGAACCCATCATTGGCATGACGCCCGAAGAAATCGAACAATTCGGGAAAAGGAAAGGAATCGCGAAAGTTTCAAAGCGAGACCTCCCTATCGTCATTGCGAAAAAAGAATGGGGCGCAACTACAGTAAGCGCGACGATTCTTATGGCAAAAAAAGCTGGCATCGAAGTATTTGTCACTGGTGGAATTGGCGGCGTTCATCGTGGCGCGGAAACCACATTCGACATTTCGCGCGACCTCTATGAGCTAGCGAGCGAACCTGTTACGGTTGTTTGTGCTGGTGCAAAAGCGATTTTGGATATCCCAAAGACCCTAGAAGTTTTGGAGAGCCAAGGCGTTTCCGTCCTTTCTTATCGCTCAAAAGACTTCGCCAATTTCTATTGCGTGGATTCTGGCTATCCAGTCGATTACACCTTCGAAACCCCTTTAGAAGCCGCAAAGATTATCAAAGCGAAACGCGATTTCGGTTTATCGGGCGGCATTCTCATTTCCAATCCTTGCCCAGAAGAAGACGCTTTGCCACACGAATATATTGACTCGATCATCGCTAGCGCGGTTAAAGAAGCTGATGAAAAAGACATCAAAGGAAAAGACGTCACTCCGTTCTTGTTAAAGCGAATCGTCGAACTCACGGGCGGAAAATCGCTTGAAACCAATATTCATCTCGTTATTAATAACGCAATCCTTGGCGCGAAGATTGCTAACGAATACGCTCATTTAAAATAAGCATGACAACAGAAGCCAAATTCAAACGAACCCTGCGCGAAATGATGCTGAGCAAACCGCTTAGCGAAATCAATGTCACGACGCTTTGTAATGCCTGTGGATGCCACCGGCAAACATTTTATTATCATTATCAAGATATTTATGATTTGCTCGCCGCGATTTTCCTCAACGAAGAAGTTGAGGGGCTAACTCGTGCGAAAGATCCAACCGAAATACTTCTTTGCATGCTTATGTACTGCAAGGCGAATTTCGTATTCTTGCGGAGCTCCTATAATAGTGCCGCGAGTGAACTCGTTGATGATTTTTGTTATAGCAAAGTGGCAACGCGAATTCTTTTCCTCTTTACGAAAAATGGCAAAGATGAATTAACGAAAAGCGGATACCGGAGTGTGGCGAGAAGGTTTTCAAGAATTGTTTCGGATGAATTTGGCTACTGGTTTAAAAACATGACTGTCACCCCCACTCGCTTCGAAAAGGCCATGAAGCGTTTCATTCATAGTGCAGTCACGATTCTTTTGCCTGCGCTTATTGAGCTAAGTAAGGAGGAGAACAAAAAATGATTGATTTTGATTTTGTAAACCCCACACGAATCATTTTTGGAAAGAACAAAGAAAACGAAATCGCTTCGATTTTGAAAGACTATGGATTTTCGCGAGTATTGGTGGTTTACGGAGGCGGAAGTGTCATCCGTAGCGGGCTACTACAAAAAACATTGTCTTTGCTTGACGAAGCGGAGATTTCCCATGTCGAAATGAGCGGCGTTTTGCCAAACCCAGAGCGTGATTATCCTTTAAAAGGAGTGGAAATTGCGCGGAAAAATAGAATTGATTGCCTTTTGGCTATCGGTGGCGGAAGCGTCATTGATGTCGCAAAGTCGATTGCGGCTGGTTTTTATTATGCAGGCGACCCCTTCGATTTTAATTTGAAAAAGGCTACACCAACAAAAGCGCTGCCAATTGGCGTTATTCTCACGATCGCTGCTGCAGGAAGCGAATCGAGTAATTCGTGTGTTATTCAAGATAACGAAACCAAAATAAAAAAAGGTTTTAATAGTGATCTGGTACGTCCTTTGTTTGCGATTGAAGATCCACTACTGACATTCGAAGTTCCCCCTTACCAAACGGCTGCGGGCATCGCCGATATCATGATGCATAGCATGGAGCGTTTCTTTGATCCATCTGGAGACTATCAACTCTCTGATGATTGGGCTCTTGCCTTGGTGAAGAATGTTATGGAAGCTGGGAAAGCCGTTATAAAGAATCCTCATGATTATGACGCTAGAGCGGCCTTGATGCTTGATAGCAGCCTTTCGCATGATGGATTAACAAGCATTGGTAAAACGCAGGCCTTCGTCGTTCATCCGTTAGAGCATGCAATATCTGGATATAAAAAAGAGGTCACCCATGGTGCTGGAATTGCTATTTGTTATTTGGGGTGGGCGAAATATTGGGCTCCAAAAGAGCCAACCAAGTTTGCTCGTTTGGCGCGCGCTTTGTTTAATATTAATGGAAAAGACGAAAAGGAAGTCGCTATAATGGGTGTCAAATCCATGAAGGATTTTTATGTTTCCATCGGCTTGCCCATCAGTTTAGAAGAACTTGGGTTGGCTGAAGATGACATTCCTGCTTTAGTAAATCTAGCGACAGGCAACGGCACACGTGTGGTTGGTCTAAGCCCACAGCCACTAGATTCTGAAGCGGTTAAAGAAGTTTACTTTAACTGCCTTAAGTAAAGGAGTTTTTTATGAAAAAAAATGACACATTAGGGTATTTGGTTTACGCACTTATGCTAGCGATGGCCGTTGTCGTTGGCTTCTTCGTGCTTCGCCCTGACTTTTCTTCTAGCTCGGCCAATTTTACGATGAATGTCTATGTTCTCGTTCTTTTATCTATTCTCGTGGGTGTTGTCATCACGAGCTTATTCTTAGAATTTGGACACTTCCTTGGAGCGAAAATCGGGGGTTATGAAATCACGGCGTGGATTTGCCTTGGCCTCGGCCTTAAAAAGAAAAAAGATGGAAAAAGGAGATTCTTCGCCGGGAATTATGACGGATTAACAGGTGAAACGGTTGTTACTCCGAAAGACGCAGACAAAAGTAATCCGCGTCCGATTATTTATATGGGACTGCTTTTCTTGTTCATCGAAATTGTAATCGCGGTCGTCCTTCTCATCCTTTCTTTGACGTCGGTAAAAGCGGGAGACAACAGCTTGTATTGGCTAAAGCCTGCAAGCGAAGTCGTTCTTACTGTGGCGTGTATGGTCCTTGTTTATGAATACTTCCCTGCACCTCTCGATTCAAAAAATGATGGCTATTTGATGACAATCCTCAATAGCAAGGTGAATGTATCCGCCTATAACCAAATGCTTCTTGCAGAAGATAAAATGGCACGTGGTTTACCTACGGGCGAGACGCCTGTTTATGATGAGGTCACCGACTTCACCGCGGCTGTCAATGATGTCACACTATACGCTGACTTGGATAAAGGCGACTATGAAGGCGCGCTATCGATCGTAGAGAAGACACTTGCGTGCGAAAAGAAAGTATCCACTGGTGTTTACCGCATTGCGGAAGCGCAGAAAGTCGCTATCATCCTCGATACAAGGCCTTTAGAAGAAGCGAAGAAATACTTCATCGCTCTTCCGGTCGAAGTTAAAAAGCACCTTGCCGCGCTCAATAACGCCCCTGCCGTTCGCGCTTATATCCTTGCGAATGGCCTTATCGAAGAATCCGTTGGCGAAACGGAAGCCGCGCTTAACAAAGTTCATGATGCTTTCCGTAAGCTTCCAAAAGAGAAAAAAGCGGTCGAGAAGAAACTCCTCAAACTCGCGATGGAAAAAGTTCTGACCGCGCATCCAAATTGGGATTTTAGCGATTACGGGTATACGTTAACGAAAGAAGAAACAAAAGTTGAAAATACTTCTGCTTCCAAAACGGGTAATGACGTGGTAGTCACCGCCGTAGACGAAGATAAACACGAATAGTCTTATTTGTTTCTTGTGAGGGCCTCACGGCCCTTTTTTTGCTCAAGAACACAGCCCCAAATCATGATATGGATGAGAAAAGGCATTTTTGAGTGCGTTGGGAAAATCAACAGACAATCGATTTATGATTTGAAAAAGTGAATACGTTTTAAAAATCAAAGAGAACCCGAAATACAATTTCGAAAAGGAAGGGGTTAAAAAGTTAAGATCGAACCTCAAAAAATGCCCAATTGTGGGGGAACGGCATTCAAAGACAGCTTCTCTTATGACATATGCGATTCGTGCAATTGGGAAGGCGAAGGTACCGAGCTCAGCGTCATAGATGACTATTAGGACGCTAACAACACAACGATTCATGAGGCCAAAGAGGCGTTTGCAATTTTTTACTCCCTAATTTAATGGAAAACTCATAAACGCTTTTGCGCTTTTTGTTGGAAAAAGTGCGAGGGGGGTCTATCATTTGCTAGTAATTTTATTACTAAATAAGGAGTCTCCAATGAAAAAGAAAACATTCATTCCAGTTTTGGCCTTGTTCGCCTTGCCTTTGTTTAGCTGCGGCGACAACACAACCACACCCACCACTTCTATTGCAAGCTCAGAAGCATCGTCAGTATCTTCTGAAACGCCTGCAACCTCTTCTAAGGCCGTCTCCTCTTCTGAGGCTACTGCTTCTTCTTCCGAAGTCGCCCTCTCTTCCGAAACCACATCTTCTAGTAGCGAAGCGCAAGAAGCGGGATTAACGATTTCTCTTTTTGACAAATTGCCAAAATCAAAAAGCGTTGAAGGCGGCGCACTCGATACATGTCTTTTCTATCCCGCTAGCGAATTCGATTTGGGCGCTAAAGTGACCCCGAACGAAGCTTTAAAGGATAACATCGTCGTCACTATTCCCGAAGAGCACAAAAACGAAATCGGCTATGAAAATGGCAAACTCGTCACCAAAAACGTTTATTCTGCCCTTCCCTTTGAAATCACTATTTCTGTAGAGGGAACTGAACTTTCTTTAACTCAAAAAGTCGCTGTCATTCCTGGATGCAGATATGTGCTTGCCAAGATCAATGACAATCTTATCGCAACATACGAAGCGGAAAGGAGTTCTGCAACAAGCGCATCATATGGCATGTTCAATGGCCTTGAAAAAGCAGATGACACTCCAATGGACCAAAACGTAGAGATTGCTTATTTCGAAAACGAAATAATCACGACAGAATCCAGCAGAGGAAATATTTATCGTAAATCAGTCAATCGAATTGAAGATGGCTACTATTACAACGTGGTTTTTAATGAAGATGGGGCAACGATTGACTACGATTCAAGCTGGAAAAAGCCGATTGGAGATGGCGAAAACGAAATTTCCAATGAAAAGGCAACTAACCAAGTCAATCGCGCCTTGTATAGGAACGATCAATACGGTCTGAGTTACATCATTTCCGATCTCGTTAGCGAATATGAGCTTTTGGATGGAGGTGCTGAATATTTCCCAGAGACATTACGTTTTGACGTCAACGAGGATAGTGACTCCCGCTTCTCAGTCGATGTAGTTGGTAACAAGCCGAGCCAACATGGGCCATTCTACATGAATGTGAAACTCGATTTCCTTTTTGACTCCGCAAAAAGAATCACCTCATTCAATCTTTCTCTCATTTACTCCGATGACAAGAATCCAATTAACGAAGACATTGAGCCGACATCTCAAAACTGCATGACAGAGTTATTCAATATTACATATGCCGACAAAAAGAGCGCGAATCCAAATCCGGTAAGTTTCAGAGAAGTCGCCTTAGAACCGACCTCTTCCGAAAAAGTCCAACGAAAGATTTCCATGGTTGCCGAGCAATTGAATAAAGAGGAAGGCGAAAGGGCGGCGAATGCGACTTTTAGCATTGAAGGTACCAGCGACATGCCTTATACCATGGACACAAATATCACTTATTACAAAAACGAAACTATTGTGGATACGCATAATCGCACTGTTAGTGGAGAGACGACCTACGAGTCACGCAATAAGACCGTAACGACGATTCGTGAAGGGAGCTTCTATACTTTGAATTGTGATGCTGAGAGCGAGACTTATTCGGTCGCTTCTTCTATGGCTATTGGCGATGGAGAAGGGCAAATCAGCCAGGCCGATGCGATTTATCAAGCGAATCATGTGCAACTCGATTCCACCACTTTTGGTCTTGGCAGCCTCTTGGAAGAAATGTTTACGATGGGAGTAATGGATGAAACGAGGACCGAGGTCGGAGAAACCGTCACTTTCAGTAATATTAAAACAACAGTCACTAGTGATTCTCATAACAAGAATTCTTTCGATTACGTTGTGTATTATTCCGTGACCTATCCTAACTCTACGGAGTCTGGCACGGAAATGACTATGTGGTATGCTGGTAGGGTAGAATTATCTTTTGATTCTGCAACAAATGGCGCTTTGAGAAGAGCTATTATGGGACTCGACATTTATATCGCAAACCCATTCGATAGTGATGGTAATTTGAAAGAAGATGTAAACCCAGATATGACGGAGCGCATCCGAATGGACGTGGAATATTACAAAGGAAACGAGAAAGAAGCGAATCCAAATCCGATTGTGTTCTAATAACGGTTTAGAAAAAGCGGCCTTGCGGTCGCTTTTTTTCTATTAGAAACGTTCCACAAGACTCGTAGCGCCCCGATTAGTGTTTCCACATGAGTTTATAGAATCCGCTGCCAAGAAGCGCCTTAGCGGTCTTTCCTGGAAAATGCGTGAGGAGTTCAATTGCTTCTGGTGCGGAAAGGTGTTCTTCGCGAACGTAATTTGCTAGAACGGAGTAATTTCGTTTTAACTCTTCCTCGTTTGCATAGCTGATGTAGGTGAGGAAGGAAAGAAGGCTGATATTTTGTGGCGTGATTTTTGCATAGGGTTTTCTTAACACGATTCGCCTACCAAATTGATAGATTGATTTTTTGCCACTCGTCGCTTTGTTCGTGACGATTTCTAAACCGGTTTTTGTTAGTGCGGCGCCTTTCAAATTACGGACGAAATTGTCTCCGTAATAAAAACCGCAGACGGTCTTGCCTACGCCAATATAACGGAAAGAGATGAATTTGTTCTCTAGAGTTTCTTCATCCATTTTTCCTGTGTCAATAATGTAGACTCCGTATCCAAGTCGCTTGACTTGCCCCTTTTTAAATAAACGAGACATTTCCTCTTTGACTGCGTCGGGCGTCATGGATTTATTAACACGGCTAGCCATTGATAGATCGAATAAGGTATCTGCCCCAATTGCAGCCTTTAGTTGTGAGTAAAAAGTTTTTGCCATTACATAGAATACTAACAACTTATTAATAGTTAAACAAGTAACATTTTCAAAAAAAGAAAAGGCGCACAAGGCGCCTAATCGTTATTGATTTTATTTCCCGCCGATGGCCATCTTTTTAATTAAGACGTCAGGGCAAGCAATAGAATTGAGACGGAGCACAACATTATTGTCGAGCGCTTTGATGTCGTTTAGCATTTTGAGCAAATTGCCACTGATGGTGATGAGATTGAGTGGCGTGGATAACTTTCCGTTTTCAATCATGAATCCTTGCGCTTGGCAAGAGAAGTCACCGCTTTGAGCATTCATCCCCGTCCCTAAGCCGGCAATTTCCGTAATGTAGACCCCTTTCTTGATTGGAGTGATCATTTCGGTAAATGTCTTCTTAGAGCCTTTCACGACGATGTTGCTATAGCCGATACCGATTTTGCCGCCCTGCCACTGCCCGTTTCCGGTCGATTCGACACCATCTTTCTTTGCAGTTTCGCGGTTATAGAAATAATTCATAAGAATGCCTTTTTTCAAGATATCCTTATCTTTTGTGGCAACGCCTTCATCATCGAAATAAGAGAAGAATACATTCTTCTGAAGCGGCTTCTCCATGATATTCAATTTATTAGAAGCCACTCTTTGACCTATTTTTCCGATTAAGAACGAGCTTTGTCTTTGAACTTCGTCTGCAGATGCACTGCTAAGGAAATAATTGATCAAATCGCCGAAAACATCGTTTTCTAAAACGGTTGGGTATTTTCCGCTTTCGCAAGGTTCCCCACCAAATTTAGCGAGTGCTTTTTCTGCGACGTTTTTGACGAATTCCTCTTTATTAAAGGTCGACAAATCATTGCCGAAAGAGAGATCAAACCCTGTTTTGACTTCCTCCCCTACTTTTGCGACGACTCCTGCATAAAGGAAATAATAATTTGATTTTTGCTTCAATTTTAATCCGTAGGAATTATAGAATTCGCTGCTGGATTCACTTTCGTTATATACGACTTCGGAAACGTCGTTGATGCGTTTGTCGAAAGAAAACAAGCGATTTTCAATATCTTTAATTAAAGCGATTTTGTCTTCTATTTTGACTTCCGCCAATTCTTTCGAATAGACGTTCTTTTTATGATATTTCTTGCTACCTTTGAATAGTTCTGCTTTCTCTTCTTTTTCGTTGATGGCCGCCGAATCAATAATGCCATTTACCAAAAAAGAGAATGTGTCTTTGTTGAACTCCTCCGTGCGGCAGCTGCCGAATTTTCCGTGATAGACGCCACACGCCATGATGCTTTGCGAATCATTGATGGAATAATTATCGATTTCATGATGGAACAAAGAAACAGATGTTGATTTGCTTTTCGAGATTTGTAGTTGCGCGCTTTCTAGTCCTTTTTCCTTGGCTAGTTCAAAGAATTTCTTTGTGTTCATTCGAGTTTTCCTCCTCTTCCGCCGACAGTGATTTCTTTGATGCGAATTGTTGGCTGGCCGACATTAACAGGGATTGACCCGCTTGCAGCACCGCACATTCCTTGACCTAAATCGACGTCATTGCCAACGCGGTCGATATTCATAAGTACTTCTTTTCCGCTTCCGATTAAAGTGCAACCCTTCACAGGTTCACACACCTTGCCATCGCGGATAATATAAGCTTCGCTCGCGGAGAAGTTGAATTCTCCAGTGGTTGGCTCAACGCTTCCTCCGCCGAAATTCGTGACATAAATACCTAATTTTGTATCTTTGATGATATCTTCTGGATTGTCTTTACCAGGTGCAATATAGGTGTTGCTCATTCTTGAGACTGGTTCATACCGATAGTTTTGTCTCCGACTTGTGCCGTTTGCTTCCATGCCAAGACGCCTGCCGTTTAGTTTATCGATCATAAAGCCAACGCAGATGCCATCTTTAATCAATTCGTTCTTTTGCGTTTTATGGCCTTCGCTATCGATATTGTTTGAACCCCACTCATTTGGCATTGTTCCATCGTCATAGGCGCTGACGAGCGGCGAAGCGATTTGCTTGCCTAACGAATCGGAGAAAACGGATAAGTGTTTCGCTGTTGCGGCAGCTTCAAGACTATGCCCACATGCTTCGTGGAAAACGACCCCACCCCACCCATTACTAATGACGACTGGATAGCGGCCGCTTGGGCATTCTTTAGCGGACAAAAGCATAATTGCTTTTTCGCCAGCATTTTTGCAAACCGCTTTGTAATCTAAAACGTTTTTGAACCAATTCCAACCAGCGCATCTACCTGGGCCAGAGAAGAATGTTTCGATTTGCCCATTTTCGCTTGCGACAGCGATAACGGCCATTCTTCCTCTTTCTTCCACGTTTTCATATTGATGGGCAACAGGACCATCCGCATTATAGATTTCGATTGTTTTGTAATTGTCCACAAAACTGTTTTGGACCCTTACGATACGTGTTTCATCCCCTTTTGTTGCTTGATAGCATTCTTTTAGATAAGCCACCTTTTCACAGGATGGTACGTCTTTTAAGTGATCCTCAACGGGATTAATGACTTTGACTTTTTGCTTTTTAATGCTCGTAACAGAAATTTGTCTAGTTCCAGTAAAGGAAGCGGCAAGATTATGAGCAAGCGACATTAAACTCTTTTCGCTTAAGTCACTTGTGTATCCATATACACTTCTTAATTCTTTTAAAATTCTAATTCCAACGCCGAAGCTTTTATTCTTCACAACGCTTTCAACCTTGCCATTTTCAAGCATGATGCTATTAGAAAGAGTGCGTTCAAGATAGATTTCAGCGTAATCGCCTCCAGTTGCTAGACATTCGTTTAGAACTTTCAGCGCCACTTTTTTAGAGATCATATAGGTGGTTCCTCCAAACATGTAACCGCGATATTAGCACATATTACCGAAGGTTTCACTTTCAATAATCGAAAGTTGAAAAAGGGTTAAAATGTTTCCACAAATTATCATTTGATACTATTTATCGTTTATTTTTCGCCCTGTTTTCCTGTCTGAATGGTGAAACGTGGTATATTTAGATTCAGAAAGAGAACCTTATGCCAAAACTATTTTACCAAGGACATGCGTCTATTCGAATCACAACAGATGAAGGGAAAAACATCTTCATCGATCCGTACGCGGGTGAAGGATATAAAACTTCAGCCGATCTTGTTTTGATTACTCACGAGCATTATGACCACAACGCGATTCATCTCATTACGATGAGTCCAAGAACGATCGTCATACGTTCTAGTGACGCGTTGAAAAATGGCGTTTATTATGAATTTGACCAATGCGACGTTCATATTAAAGCCGTTCCTGCCTATAACGCACATCATAATAAAAGCGAATGTGTTGGCTATCTTTTAACGGTAGATGGTGTGAAAATCTATCACGCAGGGGACACCGATTTTATTCCTGAAATGAAGGATTTATCAAAAGAAAATATCGATTATGCGTTGCTTCCAATCGACGGATTCTATACGATGTCTCCTCTTGATGCATCAAAAGTGGCAATCGCTATGAATGTGAAACACATGATTCCAATTCATATGCATCCAGGCATGAATTTCGATATGACACAATGTATGAAAGTGACTGCTCCAATGGCGATGCTTGTGCGTCCTAACGATCTGATAGATTTACATCACGAGGACTAGCTATGAAAAGACTGCTTTGGTACTTTCTTCTCTATGCTGCATCTACTTTATTTGTTTTCTTTATGTTTCAAGCAGGCATGTCGCTCTTGAATCAAACGAATTTATCGGAAATTACTTCACATTTCATCGGTGAAAACGTCTTTTTGCCATTTTTATATTCTTCGTTATCACTAGTGATATTAACGATAACGCAGACGAAATTATTAACGCATGAGGAGAAACAGGAAGAATTCATCTACGGCTGTTTTAATTTAATATTTTCTGTAGTTGAGGAAGCCCTCGGGATCATTCTTTTTGTCTTAGCGGTCCAAAAGAATTCGCTTCCATTATTTATCGTCGCGTTGATGGTTGCCGGACTAGGCTTCATTGAGATGGCTTATTCGATATATTTACTCATTGACCAAAATAAGAAAAAAGAAATACAAGAAACATCAAAAGACATTCCTAATTCTTGAAAAAGTCTTCCAAAGCGCCAAAAGGATTATCTGACCATTTTGTTATACTAATATCCGATAGATATTCCTTCGGCGTTTTTTCGTAGTAACGATGGAATAGTTCTGTGAAATAGCTCGGAGAAGAAAAGCCAACAGCGTGACTGATTTCTTTGATTGGCATAGAAGAATTCTCTCGTAATAGTCTCGCTCCTTCATCCAACCTCTTCTTTAATAAATATTGCGTAGGTGAGTCTCTAATCACTTCTTGAAAAACACGTAAGCAAGCTCTTTCGCTGAGCGACGCTTCCTTTGCGATGTCTTGAAGCGTTAATGGTTTCATATAGTTTTTGTTGATGAAGGAAATCATTTTTTCAATCTGCGAATCACATTTTTGTCGTTTCTGTTTTGTTAGTTCTTTTTTGAGTGCATTTTCATACACGATCATGAATATCTTTAAGATGCTTTCCTTCGTAGTTATCGATGAAATTAAACTATTATTTGTTTGAGATTGATAAGCACCGAGAAAAGCGGATTCAATCGCTTTTCCACTTGTAGAAGTAATAAGAAAGAATAGATACGAGGAAAGGTGTTTATCTAGAAAAGGAATGACCGTTTTCTTATATTCAGTATCATCTACGTTTAATTCTCCACGATTGAATCTTAAGATCTCAATCTCTGCTTCATTCGTGTCCTCAACCTTGTATAAAGAACGTTCAAAGAAAAATAAAATATCACGTTCTTTTAACAAGAAGTCCTTTTTTCTTGTTCGGATTTTCGCGATCCCTCTTTTTACATGGATTAGGCATAACAAATCGCTTGTGCTCCACTCACTGGACCTTATTGTTTCTTTTGCTATTTCTTTAGTCTCCGTAAATATCATAAATGGCGGTTATGTTATACTATTATATTACGATTTTTCACTTTTTCTACGCAAACAACAGTGATTGATTTCCCCCTTTTACTCGCGCTTCATTTTCTCTTTGTATTTCTTTGAAATGGAGCTAAATTGAAGTTGCAAATAAGGATGGTTTTTCGTATCATATTGCGCGTATCTCTCTGTGCGGCGTAGACCGTACGGCGAAAGGAGTAATTAACTATGAAGAAAGACATTCACCCAGAGTATCACGAATGCACAGTGACCTGCACCAGCTGCGGCGCCACATTCAAAACAGGTTCCACTTTGAAAGAAATCAAGGTTGATACTTGCTCTAACTGCCACCCATTCTACACAGGCAAACAACGTTTCGTTGCTGCTGATGGCCGTGTTGACAAATTCAACAAGAAACTTCAAAAAGCCCAACAAGCTAAAGCCGAAACCAAATAACAAGTTATCAATAATCATGATAAAATTAAGCCGCGTTAATCGCGGCTTTCTTTTTGGAGCATCTTATGAGCAAAAAATTCTACATCACAACACCGATATATTATCCAAGCGCTCGTCCTCATTTAGGGCACGCTTATTGCACAACCATTTGTGACATCATTGCCCGTGGAAAAAGAATGAGGGGTTTTGATACTTATTTCCTTACTGGTCTAGATGAACATGGCGAAAAGATTCAGAAGAACGCTGAAGCGAATGGTATTACGCCACAAGAATTCGTGGACAATGTGGCGAAGACTTTCACAAATCTTTGGTCGTTGCTTCATATCTCGAATGACGATTTCATTAGAACGACACAGCCACGCCATTACTTGACTGTGCAAAAGATTTTCCAAAAGATGCAGGAAGACAATGACGTATATCTTTCTAGTTATAGCGGGTGGTATTGTGTTCACGAAGAGTCTTATTGGACAGAGACGCAAGTGGGGGAGAATCATCTTTGCCCAGAATGCGGTCGTCCCGTTGAGAAGAAAGAAGAACCTGCTTATTTCTTCAAATGTTCTAAATACGTTGAAGACTTGCTTGCCTATTACGATTCCAATCCGAAATTCATTACGCCAGAAGGCCGTAAAGCGGAAATGGTGAATAATTTCATCAAGCCTGGCTTAACCGACCTCTGCGTGTCTCGTACGACGTTTACGTGGGGAATTCCAGTCATTGGCAGTGAGAAACACGTTGTCTATGTTTGGCTTGACGCTTTAACCAATTACATTACCGCGTTAGGGTATTTGCAGGATGACGATAGCAAGTTCCAAAAATTCTGGAACGATCCAGAAACGGAAATCGTCCACGTTATCGGTGCGGATATCACACGCTTCCACACGATTTATTGGCCAATGTTCTTAAAAGCGCTCCACCTTCGTGAGCCAAGCCGTATTTTCGTGCATGGTCTATTGATGATGAAAGACGGCAAAATGAGCAAGAGCAAGGGCAACGTTGTCTACGTAGAACCGCTCGTGAAACGCTATGGGGTGGATGCGGTTCGCTATTTCCTTGCCCGGAACATTATTTTCGGATTTGATGGGAAATTCACGCCGGAAGATTTTGTTGAAACGACCAACGTTGATTTGGCAAATAATTTAGGCAATCTTCTAAATCGAACGGTCTCTATGATCGAGAAGTACTATAATGGCGTTGTTCCAACCTACGAAGGTGATATCACCACGCTTGATAAAGACCTTCACGAATCTGCATTGAAGACAATTGAATCTTATGAAGTACTTTCCGATGACCTTAAAGTAACCGAAGCCTACGCTTCCGTTATGGAACTTGTAAGTAAGGCAAATAAATACATTCAGGATAGCGCTCCATGGGCCTTAGCAAAGGACCCTTCCAAGAGCAAAGAATTAGCAAGCTGTATGAATCATCTTGCGAATGTTATTTTCTTAGCGGGTATGCTTTTGTCTCCAATCCTTGTGACGAAATCCGCGAAAATCTTTGATCAATTAGGAATTCCTTCCGAACTACGCAACTACGAATCCGCAAAGAAATTCGGTATTGTATCTGGCACAAAAGTGGAGAAAGGGGAACAATTGTTCCCACGTCTTAACGAAGCGGAAGAAATCGAATACATTAAAGGCTTAATGGCCGCTCCAAAAGAAAAGGCCGCAGCCTAATGAAAAAGAATTCATTTCAAAAGAAAATCCTTCATGGGGAATGCGTTGACCTTTCTTATGAAGCCAAAGGCGTTTTTAAAAGTGGGGGAGACGTTGTTTTTGTTAATGATATGTTTCCAGGGGAAGTAGGGGACATCGAAGTCGATTATCGGCGGAACGGGCAACTGTTCGGCCATGTGAAACAATTTACAAAAAAATCGCCGGATAGAGAAGACGTGCGCTGCCCCTATTTTTATCAGTGCGGTGGTTGCCAATTTCAAGATTACGCATACCCCTCTCAGCTTATTTTCAAACAAAATAAGGTAAAAGAACAGTTCCGAAAAATCGCTCATATGGATGTAAACCCACAACCGACTATCGGAATGGATAACCCGGTTGCGTATCGCAATAAAGTTCAACCTCTATTAGGCCAAGATGATCACGGCAATATTTACTCTGGCTTTTATAAAGCTGGCACTCATGTCATCGTTCCGATTGATAAATGTCTCATTGAAGACGAACGCGCTACCAAGGTGCTTATGAGCGCTCGTAAACTCATGAAAAGTTTCCATATTCAGCCTTACGAGGAAGATAGTGGGTATGGTATTATGCGCCACATTCTTGTTAAGACATCTCATTATTACCCAGAGGTTATGGTTGTGCTAATAACAGCGGTGGATTCTTTCCCTGGACGTAATAACTTTGTGCATGCGTTGATTCAAGACTGCCCATTTATCACCACAGTTGTCCAAAACATCAATTCACGCCATACCTCCGTTGTTTTAGGCGAGAAGACACGAGTTTTGTATGGGAAAGGATATATTCAAGACACATTATGCGGAATTCACTTTAGAATCTCCGCAAAATCCTTTTATCAAACCAACCCCGTCATGACGGAAATCCTTTACAAAACCGCGATGGATTTTGCGAATTTGACCAAAAATGATGTGGTATTTGATGCGTATTCTGGTATTGGCACAATCGGATTAATCGCCGCAAAAGACGTAAAAAAAGTAATTTCTGTTGAGATTGTCCCGGAAGCAGTAAAAGACGCAAAAGAAAATGCGAAATATAACCACATTGATAACTTCTATGCTTACGCAGACGATGCGTCCTCCTTCATCTACAAAATGATTCATAATAACGAACGAATCGATGTTCTTTTCATGGATCCGCCTAGAAAAGGGAGCAATGAAAAATTTTTGAATGCGGTTCTCTCCATCAAACCATCTCGTATCGTCTATATTTCTTGCGATCCTTCTTCACTAGCGAGAGATGTTGCGTATTTGTCCAGAGAATACGAAATTATGGCAATTCAACCATTCGACATGTTCCCTCAAACATTCCATGTTGAGACTGTGGTGTTGCTGAGCCGCAAAAATAGCTGAAAACAGCCAAAAATCGATAAAAATTGATGGATTTCCTACTTCTCAAAAATGCGGGAAATCCTCTTTTTTGTTGCAAAAACGCCTGAAAACCCGATAAAGCGGTAAAAACAGGGCCTTTACTCGTATGGGGGAACAGGTCGACGTTCAAAATGCACGCCCATCCTACCTCGTATCGACGCGGGAATAGGTGACCAGAACCTGTACACGGTGGAAGGAATAGGTGAAAAAGCACGTATTTATCGGCTTTTTCGAAAAATCACGATTTTCGGATTTTTTGCGTTTTCGGAGCACGTTGCAACCACACAGCCAACCTAGAAACCGACTTTCGGCCCAAAATTGGGTAAAAACAGGGGTATAGTTTGACTGGAAGTCTAAAAATATGGAATGCAATTGAAAATCGTTTGTAAGCAAAATAATTATAAGGGCTATGCGGTTTTTTTACTTGTCGAGTCCAGCAAGCAATGGCTATGATATCGAATTACGCGAACTTATTGTCACTCCCATTTCCAGTGCCAATCGGTGCCAAAGCAGTGCCATTTATGGCATTGGTGTGTTATACTATTGGCGAAAGATGAAATATCTATGCTGAAAGAACTGATTGCTGAGTGCACCGATTATGACTATAAAGTATCTGTTGAAACCAAAAAACCAAGAAGCTGGCTAAAACCGTGTCCGCCTTTGCTAATGGAGTGGGAGGCTCATTATTCTTTGGTATAAGCGATGAAGGAAATGTTGTAGGGCTCAAAAATTTAAAAGAAGATTCTGAAAGAATTTCTGAATTGATTAAGACGCGAGTTGAACCTAGGCCCATATTTGTTTTGATTCCTCATCAAATCGATGGAACGGCGATTTTAGAAATACGAATTCAGCCTGGGACATCTACCCCATATTATTATCATTCTGACGGTGTGACCATTGCTTATATTCGTTCCGGCAATGAATCCATAGAAGCCCCCACATACATACTTAATGAGTTGATACTGAGAGGAACGGGGCAGACTTTTGATGGCGTTCTCACAGGCGATTCTTTTTCGGATTATGCTTTTTCGTTTTTGAAATCCAAGTATCTCAAAAAGACTCAAACGAGGCTTAACGACCGCGATTTTGTTTCATTTGGATTGATGAAGAACGACCATTTAACTAGAGCCGGTCTTTTGCTTGCTGACGAAAATGAATTGTTGCAAAGTAGGCTATTTTGCACTAGATGGAATGGCGTTAATAAAGTAAGCGAAAAAGAGGTCATAGACGATGATGAGATAAGTGGTTCTATCATAAAACAGCTCGATGCGGCCTTCGATTTTTACAAAAGAAACACAAAAAGTGCATGGCATAAAGAGGGAGAAGGCACCGTCAGTGAACCAGAGTATGACGATATCGCCATTACGGAAGCCCTTGTTAATGCGATAATCCATCGTGATTATAATATCGTCGGGGCCGAGACGTGTTTAAATATCTATGACGATCGCATTGAAGTCACATCGCCGGGCATGATGTTTTCCGGCAAGAAAATTCCTGAAGTGATTGATTATCCAATGGAATCCATCAGGCGCAATCCCGTTATTGCTGACGTATTCAATAGGATGAATTTGATGAACAGAAGAGGATCAGGCCTTTCCAATATCACCAATAGAACGAATGCTCTATTTGGCGATGGAAAAAATCATGTGGCTTACACCTCGGAAGATGGCTTCTTTACTGTGAAAATTGAGAATTCCAAATATAAAAGAAATGTTAGAGTCGCAAGTGATAACGAAGAAGCGGTTGCCGATATGAACCGATTATTGACGCTGAACGAATATGCTGTTTATTCGAAGTTGAAAACTAACTCGAAACTTTCTTATGATGAATTATCTAAAGAAGCGGAAATCTCTAGAAGAACCGTCGCAAGAGCCATATCGGCTTTAGTGGAAAAGGGCTATATCAAAAGAGCTGGTTCTGCTAATAAGGGCGGATATTGGATTATCTTAAAATAGTTTTTACGGCATATCGCTTTTCTTATATTGGCTAAGCAGTCTGCTTTTGTGCGGTTGTACAGTCGTGTTTAGACTGCGGTCGATTCGTTCCCTCCACACATTGCCTCGTATTGGCAGGCCTGTTCTTTGCGTCCAATCTATTCGTGTTGAGATGGTTGTATTGATGTCAAAGAAAGATAAATAAGGGCCAGAAAGTGGAGCGTTCCCGGGTTTTTGGGAGGTTTGAATTGAAAACCAGACTCCTAAAAAACTCGGTTATTTTATATGGAAACATATCTATTAGGAATGTGTGTCAGGTTGTAACCTCGGATTAGATGTCGTGATTTGAGACAGTGGAATAGATGGCAAGGAATAATCAAGTGAATCGGAATTAGTTTATTTGATGCGGAAGAAAGAGCACTCTTGTTCGGCACATTTGATATCGGTTTAAATTTTTCTATAACTAGAGTTAGTATTAACTAATCATATTACTTGATATGGATTGGAGGTGGGATAATGATATTCAAAACGGTTGGTAACAAATCAATCCAGTCATTCTTTTTTCCATGCAATGGGGGTAACCGGGGAAAGCAGCATCCCGGTTGCAGAGAAAATGGCAGAAAAATTCTATTGTGTTATGCCGACGGTCAAATCCTGCAAGGCGATAGAGACGCTTTTGAAAGCGGATGAGCATTTCTCTTCTCTAGATACCAGATTATCAATCTCTCCCAGGAGGGGGTGGGAGCGGGCAACGACGCATACGAATATTTGATGAACGGCATCACCGAATCTGAGAACACAAACAAACTCGGGTCAATCGCCATAACGGTCAATAAGCTGACCATCGGGGTGACAGTGAAGAAGTGGTCCAGCGTTTTCGTGCTGAAGGACTTGGCGAGCCCTGAGCAGTATTTCCAGGCGATTTTCAGAATACAGACCCCATATGTATGCCGTGAACGGAAAAATAGAGAAAAGGATGGATTCGTCTACGACTTCAACATCGATAGGGCCAGCGCGTTGCTTTTGAAATATGCCGAGCAGTCGGAGAATGAGCAGACGACAAAACTCCAGATTGCGAAGCTGATCGTCAAATACATGCCAATCTTCGTGAATGGGGACATGTCCGATCCAATCTCAGAACAAGCGTTCTACGAGTTGGCGCAATACGGCGATTCTAGTGGAATTCCATTGTCTAGGAAAATAACTGATACCACCAAAACCACTAGAATGCTCGACGAAGAGACGATGGCGGAGATGCTTAATGACAAAGAAGTCAGCGATATCATCAAAAGAGTTTCCCGCATGCTAAATTCGGAAAGCCGAAGACCAAAACTGTCCCGGCGAGGCCAGAAGACGGCTTTGATACGAAGATTGCCCAGGAAGGCAGAAACAAAGGCTACGAATTAGGACAACAAGACTTCAAAAAATACGTCGATTACGACGATAGTCAGGTCCAAACGGAATTTGAAAAAAACCTTTTCGATTACATTAAGGAATTTTGCCCAAGTGAATATGCCGATGTTAAGGCGACCTGGTACGCTAACGAGTTCAAAAAAAGGCTATGAATCAGGCGTGAATGCCCCAATCAAGAAAGAACAATGCGGATATGATGATGGCGTGAAGTTTGTGGATGTAGTAAAGAAGAAATTCGGTGAAGGAATCAAATACACAAGTAATACTAGAGTCATAATTGACAATTTCGTTAAAGGCTATTTGAACGACACTAAGAATATACCTGTCAAATATAGAGGAATGCTATACAGGAGATGGTATTGCGATTCGTTTAGAAGAGCGGTGAAGACTAATCTTACCCCAGTTGTCGATCCCAAGAATGGCGAGACAATCGAAGATGCGGATAACGCATTGAAGCACTTGCTTGCGAGATTGTTTGAGTTCCTCTATATCAGCGTATACCGTGAGACCACATTCATGGAGATATTCAAGAACGCGGACCCAAACGTGTTTTTGGAAGCCGTTGGCATCACTAAAAAAGATTTCGAAATACTCAACAAATACAAAGTCTTCCAAGAAGATGTTTTGAATAACTACATTCATGGTTTCTTTGCTAATGAATCCCTAGGAAGCAAGTTGGATTTGAAGGATGAAGAAGTCCGAAAGCAATATAGAAACAGCTTTGATTGGTTTGGATTCGGGCTTGAAACCGATAATACCGTGCAAGAAAAACATTAGAAATAAAGATGATGGTTCTATAGAAAAGCTCGTATCGAGGACATTTCTATTGATGGTTTCGATGAAATTGGAGAAGAATCCCAAGAGGATATAGATAATGACCAGTCGGAGCTCGCTTTGCTCGATAAAATCAAAAGCCTTCTTTCTTCAAAACAAATGAAATCATCGAAGATTGCTACGGTATTAGGCGTTTCTAAAAAAAGAAGTCAATCAAGTTTTATACTCTCAACTATTATAAAAAAGCAAACCACTTTATTGATTTACTGCATATAAAAATATAAAATATATGCAGAAATATAATAAAACTATGCATAAATTTACTTATGAATTTTTAAAAGATAAAACAATTACATCTGACCTATTTTCTTTATCAAACATTATTACAGATCTAAAAAGCAAAACAAACGAACGAAAGAATTCGAACAAATCTCTCTTTTCTAAACTAGAAACAATTGCTATTAAAGAATCTGTTAAGGGCAGTAATGCAATTGAAGGAATATTCACTACTGAACAAAGGATTAAAGAAATTGTTGAAAATAATAGTGAACCATTAACTCATAACGAAGAAGAAATTGCTGGTTATCGCGATGCTATTAGGTTCGTAAAAGAAAATTATGAACATCTTTCATTCAATGAAGAAACAACTAAAAAAATACACGCGATGCTTGTTTCTAGGCTTGTTGGATACGATAAAGGTGAAAAGTATAAAACTAGCGATAATGTCATTGCTGAAAAAAATCCAGATGGAACGATTAAGCGAGTAATCTTTGTTCCCACCAAAGCAAAAGATGTCGATAAAGCAATGGATGATTTATTCTTGGCTTATCAAGTTTATAGAGATGATTACGATATTCCATCACTCTTGTTAATCCCGTGTGTAATAGTAGACTTCCTTTCTATTCACCCATTTAGCGACGGGAATGGTCGTGTCTCAAGATTATTAACGTTATTGCTTCTTTATAAAGAAGGATACGATATTGGCAAATATATTTCTTTCGAAAACGAAATTAATAAATATAAAGGCAATTACTATGATACTTTAGAGAGAAGCCAGCATCAATGGCACGACTCTAAAAATACTTATTACCCATTTATAGAATTTACATTTCAAATTCTTTACCAGTGCTATAAGGAAATTAATAGAAGATTTATTAAGACTAAAAGCGGAAAAGATAAAAAGAATGAGCGTATAGAAGCTGTTGTTATGGATAGTCTTGTTCCGATGTCGAAAGCAGATATTCATGATTTGCTATCCGATGTTTCTATAACCACTATTGAAGCGGTTTTAGCTAGGCTTATCAAAGAAAATAAAATTTATAAAATTGGCACCTATAAAAACGCCAAGTACTTGAAGAAATAGTCGATATGTTTCCTAGATCCAAACATGTTGAGACAGCGGTGCAACTGGTTCGCAAATAATGCGATAAATACGGGACTTTTGGCAAATCATTAAAGAAAAGAAAAACACTAAAAATTGCACAATTTCCGAAAATCCAGAAATTCAAAAAAGTGCTACTAGACTCGGGAGACATATCAAAAAGTGCCTGAAATACGGCACTTTTCAATATTTGGCCTAAAAGTGCCCAAAAACATCAAAAATGACCAAAATTCCGGTAGACACACGATGGAGTAGACATAATAAAAATAGAAAACGGCCTTAGTTCCAAGGTCATTTTCTATCACATAGACTGTTTGCTACAATTCGCCTTCTTCTTCGGCGCTATCTATCTTTTTTATTGTTCCGTCTTTCAAAGAAATGATGGATCGGTTGCATTTTCCACTGAAAGGATATCCGAAGATGTTGTAGTGTTCTTTTAGACTTTTAGCTTTACTTAAGACGTCTTTTTCATCTTTGAAGAATTCGACTTCTTCATCTAAGTACATGTTCTCCTTGAAGAAACCATACTGTGCTTTGTTTGTAACGAATATGATTCCGTCGGAAGAAGTCATATGTTGGAAATAAATGCCATCCTTGTAAATATCTCCATCATCTTGAACGATAAGAATGTTTTCTATTTTTTCGTTAATGAGATGAGTTTCTGTTGCATTCTCAGGCCAGGTTTTAAATGGATTTTCATCAGCGGTTAGTTCCTTGAAGTCTAAGAAAGGAATATCTCCGGTGCCAGAGAAGTAATCATCAAACCAATCTACATCGTTATCAATGAGATAACGACCAGTGGAGGTTTTAATTTCAATTTTTTCAAATACGACATTGCTTTTTGTTATTTCAAATCTAAAAGAAACCAATTGTTGGTTAAAAAGCGATTTCAATAATTGAATACCTTTTCTTGAAATTGATAAATCTAAATCATTCATTTTTTAGTTCCTTTCTTTATAAAATGTATTTTTTGATTTTTGATTCCAGCATTATCCTTACTTTTTCTTACTGATATCATAACTGCAGGTGCGTGTTCTGGTGTAGGATGGTCGATTCTTAAAGTAATCATCGAGCCATCTTCAAGTCTTGAATGCCATTTTTTGTTTGGAATGTCTTCACGGATTTCTGCGCCTTTGGTTAGTTTTTCAAAAAGAAAGCGTGTTTCCATTATTGGGTCATCGTTGGTATATATCAACCTTACATCTAGCGTATTCCCACTCCCGTGTTCACCAAAATAGCCAGTTTCAGGGTCAAAACGGTAAAACGGATTCGTTTTCACGGGGTATGAGTTTCTTCTTAGCGTTACACCCATATTCATTTTGCTCCTTTCATGTGAGTTATCTCAAATTCAGACGGATATCTGTGGAATCTTGCTAGGCCATAGAATTCCTCGAAGATGTCTGGTGGCATATGGCCATAAACAAGAACATCCGTTGGCTCCAACACCTCAAGCATTTTTCTTAATCCATCTTTGAAGGTTCGCCGGAGCAGATTTTCATTGGACTTATCCTTGGCAATGGCTCCGTGGGTGCTTATTGCAACAACGGATTGCTTTGGAATTCCAAGGAAACAAAAGTCATATGTTGTAGCGTCGCCCCACCGAACGTTTGGAATTACTGAAATGCCTCGGCATTGTTCGTAATAACCTATTGCGCGATTCATATAGGTCGACGCCGCCTGTATGCAATGCGGCATTCCGACGGTGATTGTTGGATCCGGGGTGATGATTCCGTCGTACTGCGAAATGATTTCGTCGTATTTCCTTGTGTTCGTCAGAAAATCGCCGTACTTGCAATCATGGATATAGAAATGCAAATACCCATGCTTGTTTTTAGTGGTTCTGGCTTTATCAAAAGGAACCAAAGATGTGGGAATGGCATGTTTTGTTTTCAATAAGCAGGGGATGCCATCGTACCCTTCGAATTTGGCTCCATTCACTAAATAGTCCTGGAAGCCATCGTCAATAATAATCTTCTTCATAAAACTCTCCTGAAGATATGAGCGCCACGATTCTTCTGGTACAATATTGTCATCGATTACCGAAATTACTCGTGGTCAGGAAATAGATTACAAAATTGAGTCTTTTCCCTAAGGTAGCGAAGGAAGTCGAAGGAAGTTCGGGGAAGTTTCAAATAATGACATTTTCAGACTTGTGCAGGTTGATTCACCCATTCTTAAAAGGGATATGCAAAAGCAAAGAAGTTCTTTTTGATTTGCTGATTTTGAACTCGATCAAATCGGAGAATGAGGGTCTGAGGGAAGAAATTGCCCATATGTCGGCAAAGCAAAAAAAGGAACCTTTGCAACGGGGTGTATTCGATTTCAAAAGTAGCGGAAAAGATATATCCCTTTTTGGATATGTCGGATTTGATTGAGGTTTTAAAGACCCAAATCCAATGCTATGCTTTGGATGACTTCGTGAGCACTTTTGGCTGCTATGATGGGAACGTCACAAAAGAAAATTTTGCCGAGGAAGTTTCTAATTTGTTGTGGAAGATAATTTTGGACAATTCAGCTTTGTTTCGGAGTGCTCAACTAGAAGGGACAGCCACGCTGCGCTCTGAGCTTTTCCAGGAAGATGCCGGTATTTGTCCGACCTGCGGGCGCCCGCTCGATATGGATTCCTCTAAAGAAAATGCAATCGTTGCAATTGGAGTAGATGGTTCATCGCCGTGTGGCGTCACAAAATCAATAGGCCTTTGCAGAAAATGTGCCGAAAAGTGCAGAGATGGTTCATTAGGCAAGGATTTGGCGAAGATAAAAAAGTCATTTGAGGAAAAGAATAATCTCCGAAAGCAAACCGGTTCTATCGAAATCAATGAAAAGCTTATGGCGGCGATCGATCGTCTATTGAGGCAAGGGAAGGACACGAAAGTGAAACTGAGCATGAAGAGCCTCAAGATAAGCCAAAAGATCGATAAAAAGGGGGATTTTGCTCTTTATGCGAAAATCAAAATGAACGTCACTTCTTACTTTTCCACGCTTTATGACACGTTTGGAGAATTAGACGGGGAAGATAAACGATCGTATGAGTTTCTCTCTGCGTCGATTAAAATCGCTTTTTTGAAAGCGGAGAAAGTTTCCGATAATAGAGAGGCTATTTTCAATTGCCTTGTTAATCAAGTATCCAGAGCTGTAAGCTGCGAACAATCAATAGCGGAAATTATTGTTTCCTATTTCGTTCAAAGTTGCGAGGTGTTCCATGAAATTTCCAAATAAGGTAAATCGATACAAAACAACAGCCATCTACCACATGGCCGAAATTTTGAATGCTATCAACAACGATATGTTTCCGACCGAAATTTACATTAAGGTTTCTTCGAAGATGAACGCAAAAGAATTTCTTGATGGTATGAGCGCCTTATTCGCAATTCAAAAGGTAGAATTGCTCAAAGAAGGGAGGATTAGAAAATGCTAAAAGAAATCAAATGTGAAAAGTTTTCGGATCATATTCCGGACAAAACCATTCATTTCCTAAACGGGCTGAATTGTGTGGTCGGCGCAAACGATGCCTTGAATTCCATCGGCAAGTCTAGCTTGTTGCTCATTGTTGACTTTTGCTTTGGCGGGAACGCCTATTGTGCTAAAGATTCTGATGTGAGGCAAAACATAGGAGACCATCTCATATGCTTTACATTCGAATTCGATAACATTGAATATCATTTTTGTAGGGGCACAGCTGATTTCGGACATTTTTATGATTGCGACAGTTCATACGGCAAAATCAGTGACAAAAAGCCAATTGGTGAACTATGTGCGTTCCTAAAAGAAAAATATTTCGGAACGTCCACAAAAAAGACGTTCCGAGCTTTGGTGGACGCCTTTTCCAGAGTTTATGGGAAGAACAATTATGATGTCAATAAACCGTTGAAGACTTACGCAAACGATGCGACAGATGAAAATGGCATCAGCGTTTTGATCGATTTGTTCGGGAAAACAAGCATCGTCGAAGAATCGATTCAAAAAGTCGCGGAAGCGAAGAAAGCCAAGAAAGTAATGGACGAGGCGCAGAAATACAACATCGTTTATTCTCCCATTAAGACGGTTTCAGCGTTGGAAGAGGCAAAACAAGAGATTAAGAGACTGCAAGATGAAGTCGAGACGATGGTAAACGAACAGAATCGAGCGTCTATATCGATAGATGAAACCATTTCCCAAAGGGACATCGATCTCAAATCGGAGCAAATCTATCTTTATAGAGAAAAAATCGTTATCCATCCAGCTTAAAACGTTGCAAGAAATGACGGGGGATTCCTTGCTCATGGACGAAGAAGATAGGCAAAAACTTGTCGCATTATTCCCTGAAATTGATTTGAAACCGATTTTGGAAATAAACGAATTCCAAAAGCAGCTGAGTAAAACCGTCAATCAAGAAGTAAATGCGCAAAAAGAAGAACTTTCTTGCAAAATAAACGGAATCCAAAAGAGAATAGATGAAATTAATGCCGAACTGTTGAAAAACAACGTCTCTCCGAGAATCCCGAAAACATTCTTGGATACTCTTTATAAAAAGAAGAACGAAATCCAAACACTTGAAAGTCAGGTTTCTCTGTTCGAAAAAGTGAAAATCATGAAGGAAAAAGCCAGCAATATTAGCCGGCAAATGAACGATGATTACGGATATGTTTTGCTTGAAATGGAAAATGCAATAAACGCTAAACTGAATGAATTGAACGATTGCATTTACCTAGAGAAGAGAATGCCACCCTCTTTGAAGCTTGCTGATTTTAGTCATTACAGCTATAAAACTCCAAACGACAAAGGCACGGGAACGGAATATAAAAGCCTGATTTTGTTTGACCTTGCCATCCTGAATTTGACCCCCCTTCCATTTATCATCAATGATTCTATGCTGTTTAAGAACATATGGGATGAACCGGTTGAAGGATTATTCAAGCTTTACAACAAAGCTGAAAAGCAGATATTTATCGCCATAGACAGAATCAATGTATTCAGTATCGAAATACAAAAAATTATCATCGAGCATGAAGCGGTGGAACTCGGTGGGGACGGCCAAGCGCTGTTCGGCTTTACTTGGTCTAAAAAATAAAGCGGTTCAATTCATCAAAAGCTGAAAGGATGAGCACAATTTGCTTTAACATGCATTTTGCCTTGTTACAAGCCTTGATGTGTCGATGAAAAATAGTGGCTTCAAAACACATATTGCAACTATCTATTCGCCTCGCATATTGAGGCGTTGATATTGTTTAGTCACAAAAACGGCGAAAAATAGCCAAAAATCGCAAAAAAATAGATGGATTTGCTTCTTCTCGAAAATGAGGGAAACCCATTTTTTGTCGAGAAAACCGCCCAAAACCAGGTAAAGCGGTAAAAACAGGGCCTCTACTCGCATGGGGAAATAGGTCGACACTCAAAATCAACGTCCACCTACCTCATGTCATCACGAGGTAGGTTGGCTTGTCCCTTTGGTATATGAAATAGATAGGGTATAAATCTCTTGTCTAGGAATAGTTTTGTCTTTTCGAAAAAATCTATTTTGTTTTTAAGACTTCCTGATAACCTGTCTTTTTGATCTAACTCTTATCACACAACCATACGCGACTAACTTTTCAAGGCATCTCTGAACGGTTCTTTTATTAATTTTGAGCTTTAAGGCGATGCTTTCCCTTGCTTGATTGGGTTTTTCCTTTAAAACTCCCAATACTTTATAGTCATTGGCTATAAGTTTTTGATTGGGCTTATAGTGACATTTAAAGTGACATTATTCCTATAGAAAACGAATGAGAACTCATCGCCATTCAACTCATAGCCGAATTCAATGCCATTTGCTTTACAAGAGGAAAAAACTTTCCTGAGACCACTTCCGAATATTCCGACGTCCTTGCACTAATATAAAAGATTAAGAATGGTTTTGTTCCTTAGATGACTCTTTCTCTTGGATTCGGGTAACATTTTTGGCTTCAGGTTCGGCGGAAAATCGCCAGGGTTGTAGATCTCAATTTCGGAAGGGGTGATGTCGATTTCATCTTCGAGAAGGCGGAAACGTGCTCGAAAAGGAAGAGGCTGGTCAAATCGGTTCGTGTAGAAGTGAGCCTGAACATGGAAGGAGAACGCAAAATAGACGGAATACAAAATGATTGATCTGCTCTTTACCCTCTTTCGCCCGAGGTCTCCCAGCAAAGTCCTTTCCTTTGCTGTTTCATGTAGGAGCGTTGATGCCGACGGAGAAAATTTCCGATTTGATGCATAATGTGGTACAATAAGCCGATTTCGGGGAGCGCAAACGGCATGAAGAAGAGATTTTCGTTGAAGAAATTCTTATCGCGAAGGCTTGCGGGGGGAGGGGTATTACTACTAAGTAGTATCTCTTTGGTTTCGATTGGCTTCTCAGCGTGGAGCATAGGTGGCGTGACGGCCGGCGAGGCACAGATCAACGTGAGCGCCGCAGACCTAATAGAAGCAAATATTTTTAGCGACATAAAATACGTTTCCTTTTCTTTAGGCAAAGAAGGAATCATCGACGACGATATATTTACGAAAACGGGCTCATTGATTGTTTCGTTCAATATCAACAATTCATATTGCCAGCAGCTTTCCTATTTAGATTCAAACAACAATTTTCAGCTGAGCGCGAAGCTTGGCTGCACGGATGACAATTTTCTTTGTTTGGTCTCGGATGTTAAATGCAATGTCGATGGAAGCTCTCTTTCCAAGGATGAAAGCTCCTCAAATCCAATTTCCCATTTAGTGAATCTTCCGTTAGAAAAAGATTCCAATGTAACAAAGGTTGAGCTTTCTTATTCCTTTTTAGAAAGCACCCAAGTTGGGAATTCACAAATTTCTATAAATGATTATTTTGACAAAACGCCAAGTCTCTTTTTTAAAGCGGAGGCCATTAAGCAATGAGCTTCCGCAATTTTTTTCGCAATGTGCCTTTGCTTATTACGGCTTTTGCCTCTCTCATCGGAATCGCATTTGGCTCGTGGGTCATTGAGAGAAAAGAAATAGAAACAGAAATAGTCGTCCCTTCAACAAACAAAGGGCCTGTTTGCTACACCCTTTCCGATAACCAGCAGTATGCCTCAATCGAAAAGGGGGTCGAAGTCGCAAATTCTAGAAGCTCTGAGACCGTAGTCGTTTCCGCTAATTCCACTATCAATTCAAATTTGGTTATTGACAATGGGACAACGTTGTTGCTCCCCTACAATGATTCACGAGGCGAAAAAGAATTTCTCAAGACTGGGAGCATATCCAAGAAATATCAAGTGGTATTGGCGTCTGACAAAACGATTACTATAGAAAACGGCGGTGTTTTAACAATTGGCGGCCAATTGGGAACGCGGGCAATCACAGGGGCATATTCTGAATTGGTTTTGGGCACTGATTCGAATGTTATCGTAAATGGGATTTGTAATGTTTATGGGAAAATAGTCGAGGATCGCCCTAATTATGGGTACGTCAATGATAAGGAAATTATCTACGATAACTCGAATGATCCAAAACGATACGTTCAAGTCAATTCATCTGGAAACGTTGTCACTGGCTTTGCTAGCTATGACATAAGCGGAAGTGGATCTGCTTTGAAGAATCAGATCGAAGCGAACATATGCCCTACGTATGATTTTGATTTTCCAAACATGCAGACCTATGTCCGGTTTTTGAAAGGGGCAAAACTAGATGCATACGCCTATGTCAGCACGGCTTCTGGCGATAAGGATGTCCCAGCCGGACTGATTGGGTCTGACACATCGGAAAAACGCTTGTTTTATCTCACAAAAGGAGAAATCGACATCGAATACTGCGGACAAAAAAAGACTACAATTTATATCGATGGGGAAGTTAATGTTGGCTCCTTATATCTTGATGCTTCCGTAGTTAAGATTGACACCACGAAGATGTATTTGCCCTTCGGTTCCTATTTGAAAATCTTCGTGAATGGCATTTTTAATACGAATTCCAATGATATTAAATTCCTACCCGGCTCGTTTCTTAAAATACTGGATGGCGCCAGTTTCAATATTTACGGGTCATCGCAACATGGCTCAAAAGTTATTTTTTACGATGACACCAGCTTAACGTCCATTGGAATTAAGAATTATGGCAATACGAAGGCTACTTTTATCAATAATGGAAATTTGATATTGAATGAATATGCAGGGATTGCCGGATACATAGCCACTGAAAAGCGAGATGGATCTAGTAAGATAGATTTGTCGAAAGTAAGTGATAAGTCATTGCTGACGCTTTCTACGAAAGAAGGAATCCAAGGGGAGAAAAAGATTCCCACGCTTAAGTTTTACGGAGACTTTGCAATTGACAATAATTCTTTAAACGTTTCACCTGGCTTTTTTGAAAGCAACGAAATTTATAGCTCCTATATTGGAGATAAATTGTGGAATGGTAATTTTAGTGAAGCTAAAAAAATCAGGTTAACGGTTGGTTCCATTGATTTAACCGATTTTTCTTCAGAAGGGTTTATGTACTCTGTTTATTCTTCTTCCGATAATGGTGGTTCTAATTTAGAAACATTGTTTGAAAATATCATTAGCGAAAAGAATCAAACCATTGTTGTTGAGAAAGGTAAATTTATTAAAGTCATTGATGGAATTTGCGGCTCAATAAAAACTGATGATTTGCCGTATGATTCGGGAACCTATGTTGCCTGTGACGGCGTTTCTAAGATTGAAATAACTCCCTCTCCGGCTTACCTAGTTAAATGTGAGCCAACTAATGCAATGTCTGGAGCTGGGACTATTAGCAGAAGTATTTCGTATGGCAAAACATCATCGTCACTCGACTTTAAAGCCTCTACCTCCGCTGGCGAATCTATTCAGGCGGTGGTCCCAAAGGGATGGTCTTTTAAGGTCTCTGATGGCTCTAGCTATCTACGAAATTCATCTTCTAAGATTGATAAAACAACCTATTCCGCTGACCACTCCACTCAGACATCGACAATCGCGACTAAAACTAGTGGCCAAGCATGGAAAGACTCAGATGTTTTTACTGCGGATGCCGATTATGACTTTGTTGTGGATAAGATCTATTGCTTAGATAAAGGCAGCAAAATTCTGATGGCGGATGGATCTTATAAAAACATTGAGGAACTGAACTATCAGGATGAAATCCTCGTTTGGGATTTCTTCGCCGGAGCCTACAAAGCTCAAAAAATTGCTATTTTGGTAGACCATGGCGAAGAGCGATTCGATGTGCTCAATTTGAACTTCTCTAATGGCTACGCTTTACGAATAATTGGCGACCACGGATTGTTTGACTATGATTTGAACAAATTTGTATATATCGATGCTGAAAACTACAGCGATTATCTCGGGCATCGCTTCGCAGCATATGAGAATGGAAATGTCGATGTGGTTGTCTTGAGCGAGGCTTTTATTACGACAAAGATAACACATGCTTATTCGATTACGTCGGCATATGATTACAACGCAATTGCCGATGGCTTGCTCACATCTCCGCCGCCTGGCGAATTCTACAATTGGGTTTCAATGGCTGGTAAGATGCGATACGACGTTGAACAGTTTAATGCCGATGTTGAGCGGTATGGCTTATATGACTATTCGGTTTTCGAGCCATATGGAATTTCGTACGAAACGTTCTTGGCTTTCAATGGCCAATATTTGAAGATACCTGTGGAAAAAGGAATATTCTCCTTTGAATACATCATCAATCTATTCAACACGTACAAAGGCTGGCTTGAGGTGTAGTATCTATTTCCTGATACTACCTTAGTGTACAGTTTTTGCCTGTTTCACAGCCATGTTTTGGATGCGGTAGATATGTTCATTCCGCAGTGTGCCTCGTATGGGTAGACTAGTTCTTTGCGTCCGTGTTATGCATGTTGAGACGGTGGCGCTTAGTCGCAAAAACGGCTGAAAATACTCGCAAATCGCGAAAAGCTGATGGGTTTCCTTCGTTTAGAAAACGAGGGGAATCCTCTTTTTGTCGGGGGCCGTCCGAATGGTGGTAAAGCCGCAAAATAAAGCCTTTACTCATATGGAGGATAGGCCTGCTCCCAAAATGAACACCAACCTACGTTGTATCGACATGGGAACAGGTGGCCTATACCTGTACACGATGGAAGGAACAGGTCTAAAAGGCCGTAAACATCGACTTTTTAAAAATTCTTATTTCTCGATTTTTTGTGTTTTCTGGATATAGTGCAACTACACACCCAACCTGGAAAACCGATTTTCGGCCTAAAAAAGGCAAAACAAGGGGTATAGTTTGATTGAAAAGCCAAAAATCGCTAAAGCCATTGCCTTCTATTTAGAAAATAGACTAAGAAAAAAATGGAATCTGTTAAAAATAAGCAGAAATTTTTGATTCGATTTTATCTGCACTAGTCAAAGGGAATTGACTAAAAGGCGTTCCTGTTGTGCCCCCTTTTCTTGACTAGTGCAGCGATTCCGCACTTGCCATACGCCTTCTTGAGGCGGTTGAGGTATTGCCTGCTGACCCCAAGCTTCGCTGCCGAGGCCCCCGAGGTTCATTTGCCCGCGCTTGTTTATTTGACCACGGATTCGACGTATTTGCTGCTCAAGTTCTTCACATTTATGCCACCCTTCGCGGAACGATACCCAGGAGAACTGTCCGGAAACAAATTACGTGATAATGGAAAAAATGCACGGAGCGTTGATAATTCCTGATACATCGGTTACACTAAACAAATAAAAAGGTGATACGAATGAATCAAAATTACAATATGTTGACAAGGATGATGGAGGCCGGGGACGGAAGCATTTCCAGGAAAGACGCCATAGCAAATGGCGTTCCGCCGGCGACTTTCGCAAGATACGTCAGCTCCAATCGTCTCGTCAAAATCAGGCGCGGCGTGTACGCGAAGGATGACGCAGTCGATGATCTCTTCCAGCTTCAGAGAAGGTATCCAAGGATTGTCTATTCCGGCTTGACCGCGCTTTACCTTCTTGGCTTGACCGACAGGATTCCGGATTTGATTGAGTTCACGATTCCGAAAGGATACCGCGTGAGGAAGGGAAACATCGGGCCCAACGCCATCTGTCACATCGAGAACAGCGTCGAGCTCTTTAATCTAGGGAATGTCGGCGCCTGGACCGTGTTCGGAAATGAAGTTATTTGTTACTCAAGAGAGAAAATGATAGTCGAGATGATACGGAAGAGGGACGATTACGATTCGGAGCTGTTCCTCAAGGCAGCGAAAACATTCTTGAATGGAAAGGACAAGGACATGGACTTCCTCTTCAGATACGCGAGGATGAGGAAAGTGGAAGAGAAGGTGTATCGGATTCTAGAGGCCATAGATTATGAGGATTAACAGGGGTTCGCTCTCGGCGAGGGCGAGCAGCATAGCGAAGGAGAAAGGCATCAGCGTGAACGTCGTCTACTCAAGGTATTTCTTCGACTGCTTCCTGAAGAGGCTTTCGGTATCTCCTTATGCGGAAAAGTTCGTGCTAAAGGGCGGATTGTTCCTCTCATCCTTGCTCGGCATCGAGAACAGGGCCACGATGGACATCGACTTCATCGTGAGGAGAATCCGCATGGAGCGCGACACAATCATTGGCATCGTGCGGGAGATTTGCAAAGAAGATGCAAATGATAACGTTTCTTTCCGATACATCGGCGATTCGGATATCAGGAAGGACGACATCTATGGCGGCTTCAGCGTCTCCATCGAGGGGAGGCTCGAGAACGTCAGGCAGAGATTCGACATCGATTTGGCGACCGCGGATATCGTGTATCCCTCGGATCAGAACTACGAATACAAATGTCTCGTCACCGGTGAAACGCTTCATCTCAAGAGCTATTCCCTCGAGGGCGTCGTAGCCGAGAAGTTGCAGACGTTTTTAAGTAGAGGACCGCTGAACAGCAGGGCGAAGGGCCTATATGATCTTTATGTTTTGGAAAGAACCATCGATAAGAATGGCCCGGCCCTGAAAGTGGCCTTCATGGAAACTTGCCGACATAGGAAATTCGAAACCGGCAGAGAGAAGGCGACGAAGACGCTCGAATCCGTCTCATCGAGCCCCATGCAGAGGAAACTGTGGGATTCCTATTCGAGGAAGACGGGCTACGCCAAAGGGATAGTATTCGATGATATCATCTCATCCATCGGTAGACTGATTGAAACCATTGTTTGATTCGGCATTTTAGGCGAGGAGGACGCGTTCCTTCTTTTTAAATTTCTTGGAAAAGCGATAAGTCGGCATCGTTCTTTCCTTTGCTGTTTCATGGAAAAGTGTTGATTGCCTTAGCTAAGTCAAAAATTAAACTACTGAAATAGATGGTTAGATAGATGCGTTTACATGTAAAGAAGGAAAGGAAACTTTTAAATTATGAATGGAAATAAAATGTTGCAGACATTAATGAATATTTCAATATTGGAAATGGTTACAAGGATCAGGTTCAGTTTATTTACGATGAAACGGTCAAAGAAAGAAGGAGAGATAATCAAATGCTTAAGCTTCCAGGAGTCGGAACTGCGCTAAGTAGTTTTATGTGTCTTTCCGTAATTAATCATGGAATGATGGAATTAGCGATAATTTATAAAACCATCAATGCTTATGGAGTAGCAATTCATAAAATGTAAAACTATGAGATATATCCGGATGATAGGCACTTAAACATTCAGGATACAAAGATGGTCATCGATTCGTTGCTAACGCAAGCATTAAATACCAACGCTGTAATCAAAATTAGAATTGATAAGCCGAGAAATTACGTTTGGGTTGATGGAAATCAATTTAGCGGACGATTGGTTTTATAAATGGTTTTGAAAAAATGTGATTAATCTGAATCGCGATAAAACAATTGGACGACGCAACCAATACATGTAAGGCGTACAGTTTTTGGCAGTTGCACAGTCAAGTTTAGGCTATAGTAGATGTGTTCCTTCCGCAGCGTACCTCGTATGGGCAGGCCAGTTCTTTATTTCCATGTAACGCGTGTCGAGACTGTGGAGCAACTGATTCGTAAATAATGTGATAAGCATGGGGCTTTTAGCAAATTTGAGAAGAGAAGAAAAACGCTAAAAAACATAGAATTTCCAGGAATCTAGAAATCCTAAAAGCAGCTACTATACTCGGTAGACAAATCAGAAAGTGCCTGAAATACGGCATTTCAGTTTCGAACTAGAAGCACCTAAAAGCCTCAAAAATGGTAAAAATCTCAGTAGACACATAGGGGGAAGGAATGTGCTTGCCCCTCAAATGGACTTGCGCCATTTCTTTCATTGCTTGAATATGTGTTTTTGTGGGCGCATCTACTCACTTTCGTGGTTTGAGATAAATAAATTTTGACGTGCCTTATATTTTGTAATCAAGTAGACTGGGCGCCTTTTCCTTGCCTTATTAAAACTAGGTGAAGAAAAGGTAATGGATGAAGTTATTTTCGCTTTACCAATCAATTCTTTTTGGCTTCCTTTATAGAGATATCTTTAAAATTTTATACGCGAGTTTTTTCATCTTTAGCCATCTTCTTTCTTCTTATTAATAGAACTCCTAATCTTCCAAGAGATAAAAGCAATAAGAAAGCGATGGCAACCATGACGATGGTAGCACCTGGCTTCAAGTCGAGATAATAGGCGGCGATTAAACCAAGTAGCATGGAGAGGATGGAAAAAAAGACGCTGAAGAACATCGTTGTTTTATATCCTTTTTTTAGTTGAAGGGCAATCGCGGTTGGAAGAACTACCAAGGAAGAAACTACAAGCGACCCAACGACTTTGCTGCCAATGGCAATGGTCAAGCTTAAAAGGAGATCCATCATAAAAGAAATGGCGCTCGTCTTTACTCCGTCTATTTTTGCTTCGTCTTCATTATAGAGAGCGGAAAATATCGAGGGGTAAAAAGCGATGGTGAAAGCGAGTATGGCGAATGTAAGGACAATCGTCACAAGCAATTCAGTATCGGTGACGGTCAAAATCGAGCCGAAAAGGTAAGCGTCGAAATTGTTTGCTTTCGTAAAGCTCGATAAGATTCCCGCTAAACCGATTGAAGCGCTTAAAACAATAGCAACCCCAATCTCTGAGAATTTATTGAACCTCTTTCTTAAAAAATCGATGATCAAGAACGCGATGATGCAAGCGATGATGCTCATTAATAAAGGCGACAGCCCTGAGGCTAAGCCAATAGCTACACCCGCTAAAGAGGAGTGCGCCAAAGCATCCCCTGAAGAGGAAAGGCGTCGATAGATAGCAAAGCCGCCAACAAGAGGCAAAGCAAGGCCTAGGAGTAGACAAACCGCAAATGCGATTTGCATGAATTTATAAGTCAACATGGTGGTACTCTCTTTTCGGTTCTTCTTTGTAAGGTAAAACCATCCCCTCTTCGACGAAATAAATGATGTCCGCTTGCTTTAGGTCCTCCAGATGATGAGAGACGAACAGAATCCCTTTCCCTTCTTCGTGCAGCTTTTCGACAAGAGAGATAAGGCTTTTGTGTGTTTCTTCGTCCAGCCCAGCGTCCGGTTCGTCCAAAACGATGAAATCGGGGTCTTTTATCAAAGCCTTCGCCACTTTGACCTTTTGAAGCTGTCCCCCTGAAAGTTCATTTATCAACCGTTTTCGTAAAGGATATAGACCAAACTCATCCAAGATTTTTTTGACTTTTTCTTTTCTTTCTTTCGTGCGAAAAAATGGAAGATTAGCGGGAAATCCTAAGGAAACGATTTCTTCGACAGTTGCAGGGAAAGACCCATCGGAAAGGGGTGTGGTCTGCGAGATGTAGCTAATTTTTCCTTCGTCACTAACGATTTTGCCAACCGATGGCTTGATTAGTCCTAAGGCGAGTTTGAGGAAAGTAGATTTCCCTCCGCCATTAGGGCCTAGGATGCCGATAAATTTATGATCAGGCAAGACGAGAGAAACACCTTGCAAAATATAGGAATTCAAATAGGAAAAGGAAACATTCTCAAACTTGATCATTCGTTACCGGCCTTTACAATCTTCGCTAGATTGTCTTCCATCAAAGAAACGTAATCGACTTTACCATCGTCTTCTTCTTCGATACTTTCAAGGGTGTATAAGACTTCCGTCTTGACGTTGGCTTCTTCCGCGATTTTCTTCGCGATATCAGGGCTTACCGCATCTTCATAGAAAATCGTTGATACATGGTGTTCTTTGACTTTCTCGATAAGTTCTTCCATTTTCTTGGCAGTTGGGGCAGCGTCAGGCTCTAAGCCGGCAATATAGATTTGCTCTAATCCATAATCGCTAGCGAGGTATCCGAAAGCGGCGTGAGAGACCACAAGGTATTTGTTTTTAATGCCCTTTAGTTGCTCAGTGTATTTTTTGTCGAGTTCGTTGAAACGTTCTAACTCGATAGAATATTTAGCCTCGTAGTATTCCTTGTTCGCGAAATCGATGCTCGTAAAGACTTTCTTGATGTTCGCTAGTTCCTTCATCGCGTTTTTGATAGAAAGCCAAACATGAGGATCGGTGATCCCATTGACCGTTTGTGTTTCTATGCCTTCTGTTACAACATAGCATTTCCTTTTCAGCTCATCGTTTAAGAAATCGCTCCACTGGTCTAACCCTAATCCGTTAAGCAAAACGGCAGGGGAAGAACTCATCGTTGCGATTTCTTTTGCTGTTGGCTCATAATCGTGAGGTTCTTGACCATAAGGGGTGAGGCTCTTGATTTCGTATTTGTCGCCCGCGATCTTCTGAGCCATATCATAGATAGGGAAAAAGGTCGCGTATATGGTTTTGGAATCCCCCACACTATTGTTACAGGAAACAAGAGCCAATGACAAAGTAAATAGAAACAGCGATATTCTCCTAAAAGAACGCATTGTAATTAATCATCCTAAATGCAAATGCAAATCGTTCGCATCTACGTGAAACAATATACACCTGGTGATTTGATTTGTAAAAGGGGAGCGTTATAAAATACTTTTATGCTAGAAGAAATATTCAAAAAACACGGTTTGAAAATTACCAAAAGTAGGCTTTCCATTTATAAAACTTTGGAAGAGAAGAAATACCCTTGCACGGCCGATGAGCTTTCCAAAGGCGTCGTCGGAGAAAAGCTCACTCTTTCTACCATTTATCGTACATTGAATTCTTTCAAGGAAAAAGGTCTTGTTAAACTTGAGGTCAATGAACGTAAGGAAAATGTCTTCTCTTTGAAAAAAGACGAAGACATGCATATCCTTGTCTGCAAAAAGTGTCATAAAATAGTCCCTATTGAGGGCTGTCCTTATCACAAAGTGAACGAGAAAATCGAAAAGGATACGGGCTTCTTGGTCGAAGACCAGAATACAGAAATATACGGCCTATGCCCAGAATGCCAAAAGAAAGGCAAATAATACTTTGAACAGTGAAATAGTCTAGTAATAGTGTTACGTTGGTTCTTTAAACGCTTCCTCGTTTCTATTGCTATGCATTTTTATTTTTCACCTAGTTTCTTGCTTTTAGTAACATAGGCAATCAATAAGAGACTAGTCGCGATATGCAAATGTCATCTGAATCGCTAAAATGTTTTTACTAGCTATCAATTGGCGTGAAACAGTTAAGAAAGCTTTGCGTCTCTCGCCTCATTTGGCAACGAACGCTTTGCCCAATTGCAAGCCATGACATATCGATTGAATCATGTCTCGTGCAAATTGATATTGTATTGTTCCGTAGCCAACACATGTTGAGATGATGACGGTGCTTGGTCACAAAAATGGCTAAAAATAGCCAAAATCGTAAAAATTTGATGGATTTCATAGGCCAAGGCAAGCGATTTAAATGAAGAGCTTGTTCATAGGATGCTCAAAGCGACAATCGGTTTCAAAGATATTATCGAGAAAGCCGCATACGCGAGGAAGGGATTTTCTCTTCCTTGCAACGAGGGAACGAACCGAAGAAAAGGGCAATCGCTGAATTAATGAAAAAGGGAGCGGGTTTGCAATAGTTCGGCATCCTGTTTACACAAAATTCTTGCAATTCTCGATATGAGCGTAGAACACACAAAACAAATGCCATTTTCTTTAATTTTCTCTTTCATATTTTAAGGGGAATAACTAAAATAAGGTCGCCTCAACAAAAGAGGTTATTTAAAAAAGAAGGCGATTCAATTTTGCAATGGATAAGTCCACTTGAATAGACTCGCTCTTCTTAGGAGAAATTCTTCTCTTCTATGGAAAATAAGAAAATCATCATCGGCTTCTTAAGCGGTGCCTTCGTATTGGCGGGCATGGTTGGTTGCACAAACAACGCTGGAAGCTCTAGCAAGGCTAGTTCAAGCGAATCATCCGAAACGTCAAAGCCACGAGAGAGCTCCGAGAACACAGAATCCTCGAAAGCCTCGGAATCCACAAAGGCCGAAGAATCTTCTTCAGAGTCTTCCGAGTCTCGCTCTGAGAGCAGTGAATCCGTTGCCGAAAAATATGCATGCAATATCGCTGCTGCTACTGGTGGTCAAGTGAACGCAGATAAGACAGAAGCCGCAAAAGACGAATCCGTCACCTTCACGGTTGAACCAGACGAAGGCTTCGATTTAATCGAATTCACGGTGAACGGCGTCTCTCATTATTATGATGTGGCAAACGGCCAATATACGACGAGCATGGTGGAAGGTGGATTAGAGGTTTCTGCCAAATTCAGCAAAAAAGAAACTCCTGCCGATTTGAACGATTCCACCAAATTGAATATCACCGAAATCGAAAACAAAAAACAAGAGAATCCAGATGAGCAGCTTGTTATCCCTGTGACTTTAGGGGAGCAAGAGGCTACTGATCTTGCCTATTTTGAGAATAATACGGGCTATACGGGCAAAGGCATTCAACTAGGAAATACTGGTCTTGTTCACTATGGCGCCACCCCAGCGAAAGCCGGTGATTACAAATTCATCTTCAAAGATGGAACAATCACAAGCGCTGCGAAAGGCTATGAGAGCATCGATATCTACTCAGATTCTTCCGTTATGCTCTTGGTGCCAGGCAACAGCGACGTCGTCTTCCAAAACATGACGTTCAATAATGCGATCAGTTTCTATAATCAGATGTTCACGAGCCCATGGAGCTATTTGAATTCGTTGACTTTCAAAAATTGTATATTCAATGGAATTCTTATTGGCTCTAGCCCTGCTTATGAGCTTACTTTTGATGGATGTACGTTTAACAATTATATAAACGAAACATCCGCCAATAATTCCAATCCGATTTGGATGCGCTCTGGCTCCGGCTATTGGGGGGATGGCTATGAGGATAGCGCTCACTCTTTGCACAAATTCGTGTTTAAAAACAACACCGTCACCAGCACGCGTCCTGTAAAAATTGAATATTTCGGACTTGGCTCAACGAGTGAAAACAATTCTTATTCCCCAGAAGCAATATTCCTCGATAACCATTTCGATATCAAAGCGCAAGCCACCGATACGGAAACCAAAGTGAAAAACGACGGCATTTATATCGGCACCAAAGGATCGCAAAAGATTACTTTAGTCGATGATGGCAACACCAAAACAAAGGATACGAACGCTTTGTATGCGATTGCTCCTACCTTTGAGATGGCGAGTGGTTCTAAAGTTACAGACCGTAACGGAAATCCAAAAGTCATCACTGACGCAGCGGATTGGTATAAAGCATACGACGGAACGAAAACGATTCAGTCGGTTGACTAAACGCTAGTCTAGAATCTTCGAATTGACAAGGCATCCGAAAGGGTGCCTTTTTTGTAAATAACTAATAAAAACCAAAAATCGAAAATTCTTCTTGAAAATTGTTTGAGCCATAATACTTTAATGCACAATTACCGATGATTACGCGGTAATTACAGTCATAAAGGCAAGCGTCGTTTGGCTGTCCTCATATGGCGAAACAAGGCAGACATTTGCTTCATGAAGACAAAAATTCGTTTGAATTTTGTTTGAAAAACGATAGGGAAGCAAAGAGGTGCCAAGAAAGGATTTTATGGAAATGAAAATTTCGAAGGTTCTTTGGGTTATGATGCTAGGATCTTTGCTCGCTTCGTGCGGAGGGAACGCTTCGGCATCTTCTTCATCAAAAAGCGAGAGCGCTTTCTCTAGCAGTAATTCCAGTGTTTCTGCTTCTAGCTCTCAAGATAGTGATGTTTCATCTATTGATAGTTCAAGCGCATCCGTGCCCAGTCAATCACAAGATTCATCGACCGATTCCAAACCTGAACAAACCATCGGATTAGATGATTTGGAAGCTGCTTCAGCAAAAGCAAAAGAAAAAATTCAAGCCGTTTGTGGCGGCACGGTGACACTAGATGAAACTAGTTCCTATAGCGGTCCAACCCAAAAGGTAATGCCATTTGAATATGGAGTAGATAAAAACGGTGACGTGCTCCATTATGTTGATTTCGATTGGGAAATGAAAAAGACGGATGCCTATGTAATGAAGAACAAAGAAGGTTCCATCATCGCGGTCACAAAAGATGGAGAAGGCAATATTTCCAAGCAGTATCAAGAATTCGCAGACGTTCAATTTGCGTATCGTGATATCCTTGGTTATGGCTTCGATTATTATGGCGCTGAAGGTTTGCTAGACGGATTGCTCGCAACTGCGAAACAGAACGTCAATAAAGATGCAAAGTTCAGCTTTGAAGATGGCCAATACAAATTCTCATTTGGCTATTTTTCCTCCCTCGATACTTACGAATTCTATGTCGTAAATGCTTCCTTCGCCCTTGGGGAGGAAAATGAGTTGAAATCGATGGGGGTGAAAGTTGCTTCTTATGGCTCTAGCGCCTTTATCGTGGATGACGAATTGCAAACGATCCAGCTTTTGGATGATACAACCCCGAATTCAACAAAAGAATACGCCATCACGCAGACTTTGGGGGATAGGGCTTTCCAAAACCCGATTCATTTGGACGATTTCTACGCGACGAGCTTCGATTTGATTTATAACGATAAAACCATTGTCGATGGCGAGACGATTCAAATCGAGGTTGGCTCAGATGCTTCTCTTGATTTAAGTAACGTTGCCCCAGCGACCACGAATTTCGATTTCGATTCGATTGAAGTATCCGTTACCGAAGGCGATGAGACATCACTGAGCGGCTCCTTTAACAGTTTTTCTAAGCAAATTTCGCTTTCATCTTCAAACGAAGGAAATTATACGCTGCAAATCAAAAGCACAAACGTGACAAAGAATATCAATGTGACGGTTCTTCCAGCTCAGCCAAAGCAAATCAATGTGTCCTATTTCGTTGAGGGCCCTGACGGATATACGGCTTACCCATATAGCGGAAAGATTGATGGCTATGTAGGCGTTTCTTATATCATCGCCGCGACTGTTTCTCCTGACGCTGCAAGTCAAGAATTAAGCGTAGCGTTAGAAGGCAATGTGTCGCTAGACGATTACACGATCGAAAAAAAGCAAATTCAAGTAAATGAATGGGCTCCTGCCCGCGTTATGTATTTATTCACGCCGTTAAAAGCAGGCGATTTCGATGTCAAGTTTACAAGCGTTGCGAATACTGAAGTAAGCACAACTGTACATGTTTCGGCAAAAGAAGCTCCATCTTTGAAAACGGTTCTTAGCGATGACTTTGCTTGGAAACAAGGAGGCGCCATAAAATACTACGTTGCATTTGAGCCATCCGAAGATGGGCTCACTGGAAATATGGTAATCACTGACCGCACATCCAATAAAGCGGAAGCAGCCTCATATATCCTAACAAAAGGCGAAAAATACTATGAGTTTGCGTTGACCCATGTGAGCGGTGAATCCTTCAATCTTGCATTCAAAATGAGCTTTGATTTCACCCTCTTCCTTTTTGGAGAAGATGGATTCGCCAACCAAATGAGCAAAGTCACTCCTGAATTCCTTATTGCCGGAAGTTATGGCGCCACAAGCGGCGATTATAATTTCACAATCACTTTCTTTGATGGTGGGGAGGCCTCATTCCTGTTCAATAAAACGGATTTCAGCGCCTCAGGCTATTTCTCTTGCTCCTATTCGTTAATGGCGAATGGTGAAGCAGGATATACTGGAGAATTACTTGCCTCTACAGATACGACTGATCCTTTCATCAGCTTGCCATTATCATTCAGCGCCGATAAAGAATTCACGGAAATCCGTTGTTCCTTCGTTTATCAAGAAACGAATTACGCTCTTTCGTTTGTCTCAGAAAGCTATTGAATATGAAAAGCAAAAAGGCGTTTCTCTTCTTTGGCATTGCTATCGTTCTCGCTTCTTGCGGGAAGAGCATTGAGCCTATCGAAAGCATCACAAACCATAATCTATCGCTAGAAAACACTGATGAATTCAAAGAAGCCAAATCTTTGTCTGCGAAGGGCGAGCAGAAGTTATTGGTTGTTCCAGTGGAATTTGAAGGCGAAAGGAGTTTTTCGGAGACTGATCTTACGCGGATCAACAAAGCGTTTTTCCAAGAGGATTTATCAACGGACGGCGCCAATAATTATTATTCCGTAAAAGAGTTTTATTCGAAAAGCAGTATGGGGCAATTGAATTTCATAGGCAAAGTAACCGATGTATTGAAAGTTCCTTATACCGTGGAAGAGATGACAAACGATGGTAATTATTTTCCAGGTGTCCCCGCTCAATATCTCATGGAAAACGCATCCTATAGCAATCAATTTTTTCAGGATTTTGATACGGACAACGATGGTTATGTTGATGCGGTTGTCTTCGTTTATTCTTCACCTACTTCGGAACGTACTGGCAATTTCTGGGCGTGGGTGGCCAATTTTGCTACGGAACCTAGCGCTGCAAGACCGACGTTTTTCCGTCATATGTGGTGTGGGGTTGATTTCTTTTCCAAATCCGGCTATGAAATTGATGCCCATACGATTATTCATGAAACAGGGCACTTATTAGGCTTACGCGATTATTATCCTAGCGATAACTATAATCTTGCGTTAGGAGGCCATTCGATGATGGACTATAACATCTCCGATCATGATCCTTATTCGAAGATGCTGTTGTCTTGGGCCGAACCAACCTATTATGATTTTAAAAAGAATCCAACCATCACTGTGACTTTGCCCGCTTTTGAGGGTAGCAATCAGTTTCTTTTATTAAACGTTGATTGGAATCATTCTACGATGGACGAATACCTTTTGCTTGAATACTACACTCCCACTGGGCTAAACGAGCTCGACGCAAAAACAAAATACGACAACCGTCCTCTTGGATTCACCGAGTCTGGAATCAAGGTGTATCACGTTGATAGCAGGATTGCCAAATGCCATTACGATTCGATGCTTGGCTCAACCGTCTTTGATAATTATGTTGACGAAATCCCGTCTCAGAAAGAAGACGATATTTATTATGTGATCGGAGCGTCGAATAGCCTGACGGATTCTAGAACAAACGCATCGCGAAATGGGCGTTATAAGCAAATCGCTTTGGTGGAGAACAAACAATACAATCAGCTTCAAAGTGGGACAAGCGCAGATAACGATTCTTTGTTTCAAGCTGGCGACAAATTTGATTCTTCCTCTTCCGCCTATTTGTTGAATGGGAAGTGGAATAAAGGAGGGGAGATATCGTTTTCTTTCCAAGTCGTAAGCATGAATGAGCAATCCGCGACATTAACGATTGAGTATCAAGGAGGCAAATAGCATGAACTACAAGCGCATTCGAAATTCTATTTTGTCATTCACTGTTTTTACGGCATTAACTGCTTGCGGAGGGAATGTAAATTCCTCTTCCGCCTCTTCTTCATCCCTTTTGCCGACTTCTAGCGAATATATCGCCGCGACATTAGCGGAAGCGATCGAAAACACAAAAAGCAATTACGAAATGGATGTTGAAACGGGGTTAGGATATGACTATCCTTTTCAAATCATTTCCGACGATCTCTATTATTACGCCCCTGGTGTGGAAAACTATATCCGTTTAGACGAAGATAGTGGCTATTACCATAGCTTTGAACGAACAAGCCTCGATGTTGAAGAAACGTATCGCTTTGGGATGGACGTCCATGGGCGGGCGGGAAGAGTCATTGACAAAAGCGTGCTCTATAGCACCAATTTCATGACGCTGCTTGAGTCTTACGCGGATGATTTTGAGAAAATGGGCGAGGACGTGTATTGCTGTAACGTAAAAGACCTTGCCTATGACCTCAAGGATTATTTCCAAAATCGCTCGTTCTCGTATGCGAATTATTTCGAGATTCATTTAGGAAACGATGGAAGAATATCTTCGTTTCAAAGTTACGAGAAGTATTTAGAGGGGACAAACTTAGTGGGAGAGGTGTCTTTCAAGCCTTTTGAGCTTGCCTCTTTTGAAGCATACTCGTTATGGAATCAAGCGGGGAGAAAAATTAATCTCCGAATTATCGATTTGAAGATTGGCGCGAACAACGGTTTGGCTTATCGCTTATTGTATGAGAAGGAGGAAGTGGAAATAGAAGGGGTTGTTTCTGGCTTTGATTATGACGGCCATTTCATCCTTGCTAGCGAAGACGCGACGACGGGATATGTTGGAATTGAAGTCGCATTAAAGGATTCTTCAACGCCATTGCCTTCTATAAACGACAAAATCAAGGTGAAGGGGACAATCTATCAAGATCAATATGTGGCCAAGCTCATCGATGCTTCGTTTACAAAAACCGGCCAAACGGATCATTGTCCCGTCTTTGACGAAGAACGAATCGTTGGAACTTATGGGGGAGGTTATTACGCCGCGTACATTTTCTCGCAAACTCCGCTTTATGCCGATTCGATTTATTCAACCTACGCGTATGTTTCGTCCTTACCTACAGACATCGTGGAAAAGGAAGATACCATGATTGAAGTCATTTGCCCAACGCACACTTCGGGGAAAGATGTATTCCATATGGAAATCGTGCTCCCAAAAAGCATGCCTATAGAAGAAAGAAAAGGAATTGTTGAAGACATAAAACAATATGGCGTTTATTCTACAAAGAATAACATCGCGGAGGAATTATCCTTGCAGAAATTCATTCTTCGTTTCGACGCAGTTTATTCTTATCACGTGAAGCTCGAATACGGCCACGAGAGCGAGATATCCAAAAAATTAACGCCTGCTGAAAAGGTTGAAAAAGCATTGGGCTTAAAAGATTTCCCCTTCCCAGAAACGAGCGAATTTAATTGCTTTTCGTTTGGCGGATCCACCGGGATCAACATTGAATCGAATTATGGGAAAGAGGGGAATACAATAGGTATTTATTATAACGTTGCTTCGCTTGCAAACACTGCTCTTGAGAATGAAATCAACTCGTTAATGGCGTATGGTTTCTCTTTCTATGACGAGATTAAAGATGCTTATTTATCTCGCCACCAAATTTATAAAAAGGATGACATTTATGTCGACATTCTCCTTTCAGATACTTTTTATGAAGAAAACACGAAAGGAATCAATATGTGGATTTACCAAGGGGGGCTTGTTTCGATGCCGAGCATCGAGGAAACCCTCCAAGAAAAGATTCCCTATTTTGATGCTGATGACTTTGTGAAGCCCGCAAGCATCTATTCCGCGGATATTGCTTATTACGAATTGCCGAATTACGCAGGAAACGTTTTTGAGGAAGGGCATTATCTTAGCTGCGTCACTATTGATGTCAACGAAGACTGCTTCAGCACTTTGCGTGCGACCTATCTCAATGAAAAAGGATACAAAGCCGTGCGAGTAGATGGAAAAATTTATACTTACAACACGAGAGGCTCGAACCATTATGTCCTTTATAAAGAGATTCCAGGGAGCGAGGAGAAGCTCTATCTCGATATGGCCATGTATTCGACGAATGACTACACTTTCTCGGATCACGGCCTTTTCAAGAACCGTATCGAAATTCTAATCTACAAAGCCAAAGAACCGCTTCAAACCAAATATGAGGACAATCTCAATGGTTTTGCTGACTATATGGAATCGCTTAACGATGGGGGCGGATTCTTGGTTTCTTTCTCTTCTTCCGTTAAGGTCGAAAACTATCCCGCTTTAGCGAATGGAAAAGGGTATGACTATCTCTATTATGGCTATTATTACGAATACAACGCTTTCATTTATTCTTCTTCCATTGAAGAGACTTACCAAGACGTCATTAAAGGCCTAACTGAAGCCGGATACACCTTAAGCAATACGACTTCAAAAGGGAACGTTTGCTACGTCAAACAAACCGACAACGGATACGGTTCGTTCGTCTTTGTCATGAAAACGAGCGGTTATATCCGAATGATTGATGGTGTCGGCGGATTGGACTTCTAAGCAGAAATTTTCTCAACTTTTATTGTGCGGACTGCAAGAACTATTTGCACCACTCACGATGCAGACAAGAAGATAAATGGCAGTGGCTAAAATTCACCCTTTGATCAAGGATTATTGAGAATCAAAAGACGTGATTTTTACTCATAGATGTCCCACCGATACCAGATTTAACAATTTGTATGATGGGCTGATTATCTACGATTTCAACGATAATGCGGTAATCACCAAAGTGATATCTCCAATAACTTGATAACTTGCCTTTGAGAGGTTTCCCAATTCGCCTTGGGTCAGAAATTCCATCGAGGTTCTTTCTTACCCGTGAGACAATCATTTTGGCTGTATAGCAATCGAGCTTTGCCATTTGCTTGATTGCGCTTTCCGTATAGCGAACACAATATGCTTTTTCTGCCATAATCCGAGGATTCTTTCAGCTTCGTCAAGAGAATAGGCTCCCCCCTTCTTTTACTCTTTTTGAAACCACTTCGGCTTCAGCGATATCATATTCCTCTTCGATTGCATCAAAAAGATCCCTTTTTCATGGCTTCCTAGAGACTGATTCTCTCGCATCTTGCATAAGAATCAGCAATTTTCTTTTGTTCCTCTGTCATTCTGATTGAAATGGTCATTGTATAACTTCGCCGCATGTTAAGTGCAATGCATTGCGATACACCATTCAAGTTAAAACATCCTTGTTATCAAACGTTAAGGATTATGCTAACTACCCGGATAATGGCGTCATATTGTAAAAACAAGTACATAAATTTGGCTTTATTTCCGAAAAACAAGTTGTCGAATTTGGCGCCGTAATTGGAAAACAAGTATTCAAAAATGGCGTTGTCATGAGTTAGGAACTATCGGTGTTCGTTTTTCACGCGAAGATAAGCAACCTTCTGCGTATAATAAATACCTAATCAGGAGACAAAAATGAAGAAAATTAATCTATTATTGATTGCTGTCACTCCAATCGTTTTGATGGCTTGTGGCGGAAATGAGGGCGAAGGGGGAGAAAACGCGGTCCCAAGTGGGGAATCTGTCCAAAAAGTTGATATCGATAAACAGTACGAAAAAGCGGTAACGGCCATGCAAAACCTTGACGCCGTCGGCTTCAGAATGGCTGGTGAAATGAAAACGGTTAGCAATACCAATCAAGCCATCGCGTTTTCGGGCACCGAGCAAAACGCTTCCACTAGTGTTCTGATAGAAATAAGCAATTTTTCCGCCGAAGCAGCCATCAAAAACATTCAAGCAAAAGATGTCAAAGCAATCGATGCCAGCCTTGAAGCGAGCGGTGATTGCACATATAAAGTCGAAATTGAACCAACGGATCCAGATGATAGCGCTAATAAGAATCTTAATGAGAGGGTCAGCGCCAGTGCCTATATTGATGATGGCTATGTCTATGCCGACTTGAGAGGGCTTCAAGGCTTCGTTGACGCGATCTATCCAACTTCTGCTTCAACGAATATGAAGATTAAATCGCAACTCAGCGATATTGAAAACGGGGAATCGGAAATTGACTTTGAAGACTCGTTAGAATCGTTTCAGCAATATTCTTCCGATGTTGATTTCGTCAAAGGCAGTAACGGGACCTATTCTTACGTCTTCACCATCGATCCTGCCAAAGTTTTAGACCAAAATCAGGCTGGGGCGATTTCTTCGTCTAACTTCCATGTGGATGGCAATTCTAATTTCTATCTTTCCTTCAATGAATCTGGATTTGTTTCTGCGGGCATACTGCTTGATTGGGAAACGTCGGGCGTTGTTAATGAAACTTATTATTCAATCAGCGTTTCGACGTCGGTTCATGTCAATCTGAAAGTGAACTACTTATACGGAAACGATGTCAAAGTCAAAGAGGTTCAAGACAAAAGCGCATACGTCGAGCAAACATTGCAATAGCAATCAAAACAAACGTATCCTCGCATCAATGAAGGATACGTTTTTTGATTTTCGAACCTTGCGTTTATAGAATTGTCACTTTCAAGTTCTTGTATATCGCTGCAGCGCCACACGTGTATAAGGCGGCGGGACCGTGTGTTGGGCCAGTTAATGTCATATAAGACAAAGTTAGCTCATTATTGACGTATAGAGAGATGTTATTGCCTTTTGCGACTGCTTTTAGATGAATTTCAGTGCCGCTTGGGAACAAATTGATCCCTGCGTCGCTAGGGCCAGTGAACGTATCCCCGTAATTGCACTCTTTGATGAAGACATTCGAATTGCCTAGCCCGCAATAGAACCCTTGGATGGAATTATCATCGTCTGAGCTTGCAAACGCAGCATTTGAGCCTCGTAACAAAATTCCGGCGCTGGTGGCTTGGGTATCGCCGTCTAACGTCATATCGACCTCGACTTCGTAATCCCTTAACGAATCATCGCCGATATAGAGGAGTTGGCGGTTGCCGCTTAACGCATAATGGCCGCCGTATTTGATCTTCCAGGAGTTGACATAATTTGCCCCATTTGGAATATACGAGCTTAAGTCATTTTCGAATGCGACCTTGTTATTCGTCGTCTTATAGATTTCGCCATTGATGAAAGAAACATCTTCGTCTAAGCCATAGAAAGAGAGATAATGGGTGCCCTTATTTCCTTCGATTTGCCCAACACTGACTTTGATGATATCGTCTTTCGAATCGTATTTTGGAATCGCGAATTGATACGTTTTCTCGTTATCCAAACGGATGCCGATCTTTTTGCCCATGGAAGAAGAGGGGGTGGTCAAATCGATGCCGTAATTGGACGCTTCGTTTAAATAAATTCGGTAGCTTGCCCTTTCTCCTTTTTTAAGGGTGACGGCTTTGGAACCATCTACGGCATTACCTCCATCTGTTTTTTCGATTCTTGCTAAATCCGATTTGAACGTTGACTTCTCTTCGTCATATTCGGAAGCGTAGATTTTCCCTTGCTTCCAGTCTTTCTTCTCACTGGAATCGAATGCGTCGTTGCTAAAGGCGGTGTAAGAGAAATCGCCTCCTACCTCGTATCCGATTTTCCCTTTGCCTAATGGGCTTTCTAATTGCTCATCGATTTTCTTCATGGAATCGAAATACAAAGCAAAACGGGAATCTTTGTATTGAACGCGATAGGTGTGCAAGAAGGAATAATCATATTGTTTGTTGAGCTTTGAAGTCGCTAAAACTTTGTCGTTGCCGTTTTCTACTTTATGAAGCGTCAATGTGTTCGCATCGTTTTGGATATAGGCATAATCCGTTTTTGAAGCGTAAGCGAAAACCATTTTCTTCCCATCGCCTTTCAAATTGAATTCGACCGTGTAGTCATTAGAAGTTTCTTTGGCGGATAAGACAAAGCCATCTTTTGCTTCGAAGCCTTCTTTCTCATAAGAAGAAAAATCAGGCATTTGGGGCACAAGATTATCTTTCTTTTCAGGGTGATTGACACCGAGCTCAGACCCATTGAATTGGACACGCGCCATATTAAAGCGGCGGTATGGACCATTCACGCTGATCAAGTCGTGATAAACCATGTAATAGGAATCCATATTTGGGCCTAAGACAAATGCACTATGACCTAAACCGTTGTATTCCGTGGAAGTGTTTAAAAGGAGACAAGAGCCATATTCGAATGCCGTACGGCTAAAAACGCTTTTATCCGAATGATTTGAATCAAAATAAGAATAAGAAACTCGATATCCTGGCGAGGTGACCGCGGTTCCTGTGAAAGTAAGATAATAGATACCGTCTTTTTTGATTAAACCTGGCCCTTCCGTCCATCCGCCGATAACGGTGTTTTCCAAATTTAATTTTCCGACGATGTTCATATCATCATCCATCTTGTTCATACGGATGCCTTTGTTATCCGCGCGCAAGAAATAGAGCGTTTCATCGTCATCAAGGAAGAAGGAACCATCTATTTTCTCGCCAAAATTATCTTTGTATTGCACGAAAGGTCCTTCTGGCGAAGTGGAACGCAAAATATAGTGGCCTTGGCCTCTTTTAGACTCGCACATATAGAAGTAGCCATCTTTGTAGATGACTTCAGGCGCATAAGCGGTGTAGGTGCACTCGTCAACGGAAACAAATCCTTCAGGCAAACCTTCCGCTTGGACCTTTTCCCAAGTGAGCATGTCTTTGGATTTCCACCCCATCACACCCGTTTGTTGCGATTTGGTGGAGACAATCAAGTAATACATGCCGTTATAGCGATAAACAAAAGGATCACCGCATCCATAAGAATCCCAATAATCAGGAATCCTATCTTTTCCATAGGAATTGTCATATGTTGCACGGGGGAAGGAAGTAGAAAGCTCGTCAAGAGAACACACATCGCTTTCGGTATCAACTTTGCCACAAGAGAATAGAAGAAGGGGGAGGAGGGCGAAACCCAATAGATTCTTTTTCATGTTTATCTCCTTCATTTCAAATTATTATTCGAGTCAATCCAGGCGAATGTGGAAGGATTGGAATTGTTGGATGAGATTCCGTTCATCGTCATGGATGCCTTCAGCGTTTTAAGGTCTGAAGTAAACAAGGACGCTGCGAAGCCGATGTCTTTATTTTGATAAGATTCCGAAACGGCATTTAAAGGCAAACTAAGAGCGATGTAGGAAGCGGAAATATTGCATTCAATCCCTGTTTGTGGGATTGCTTTATTCTTATTCGTTGTCCCCAAATAGAAATAATCTTTCACCGTCTTTTCTTTCAATTTGATTCTTAAGCACCATGTGTCGTTATTTCGACTCGTTGACGCCTTGCTGGAACCATCAAAATAGAAGCAAAGCGCGTAAGTAGAAATGAGCGTTTCGTCTACTGCTTTTACACGGATTTTTAATTCGTTGCCTTTGCGATAAACGTCCACGACATTATCTTTTGTACCGCTTTTTAATAGGCCGACGCCTTCGTTATAAGGGGTATTGTCTTTGCTTGGATTATATTCGTTTGTGTAGAGTTTGCATTCTTCGTCAATCCAAACAAAGGAGGAAGGATTCGACATATTCGCTTTCCCGTTTTCGGTTTTCATCGTGGCCATGACTTTCATAGAAGATAGATCCGCGGATGCGATGCCAAAGGCGATAGGAGCATCGGAGTAGTCTTTGCTTACTACGGAAAGAGGGCAAGAGAGCATGAGATATTGTTCATTGACCATCAGTGTCAGTTTCGCTTTCCCTGCCACGTCTTTGTCTTTATTTGGCCCGCCTAAATAGAAGAAATTCCCAATTCCTCCCGCGACTGTCGTTCGGATGCACCAAGAATTCTCGTCTCGGGTGGTTTTGCCATATTTTCCACCATCGAAATAGAACCAGAACCCGGCATTATCACCCCAGCCTTTCCCCTTGTTATCAAGTCGTAAAGTAACTTCGTCCCCTTTGCGATAGACTCCAATGTCGATATCTGGGTGCGTTGCGGTGTCGGTTTTTGCGCTCGGCAAAGAAGCGTAACTCGTGATATATGTGTTTGTGTCCTTACTTTCATCATAAACGGGCACAGGGGGTATCGAAATCGTGTTTTTGTCATACACAAAATAGGTGTCTGGCTTTTGTGGGTTGGCGAAATTGCCTTTGTATGTTAATCCATACCACATCTTCGAATTCGTTGTTTTCGATGAGTATTTGTCCACTAAGCCAAAAGCGATTCCGATTTTGCTCTCGCGGTTGATTCCGATTTGCTTATAGGGAATCGACATTTCAATCGAATAGCCTGTATCGATGTCGGATTCATTATTGAGCGTTCCGTTTAAAAGCGATTCATATTGGACAAGCCCATTCCATGAAGACCATCCTGAGCCATTTCCGACGAGGACGCGCGTTTTGTTATGAATTCCCAAATTGATTTGGTAATCGTCTGTCTGCGGGGATTCTCCGCGATCGTTTAATGTATCGAGGTATATTTCCACCGAGTCGCTTAGAGAAACGTTGTTGCCGTTGTCGTTCCCTTCTGCGAGCAGATTCGGATCGGTAACGCGCGCGAAAACATAAAGCTCTTTTTCACCTCGATAGAGCTTGAAATCCGCTTGGAATTTGTTTTTCGCCTCGCTATTGCTATCTGCTTTTGAAACATAAGAAATAGAATAGGTTTCGCTCGCCCATTCGCTTTTCCATTCCTCTTCGTCGTCTTTTCCGTCGATATCTAGCTCTGGGTTTTCGTAATTCCCGGCATACGAAAATGGGTTATGGGTGTCCGAATATGGCTCATCAATCGTCACAGAAGAGCAAGAACAAAGGATGGAGGTGAATAAAAGTGGCAAAAGAAGATTTCTGCGTTTCATAATAAAGCCCTCAAAACACTTAAGTCGGTCGTTGTAGTGGCCTTCACGATGACATAAATGAGGCAAAAGGCCACGATGGAGAAAATGAGCGCGCCCCATATCGCGACAACGATGACGTTTCTTTTCATAATGACCTCCAAGATACAAAATCTTTGAATTCCACTTTTGAATAGGCACTTTTATAGAGCCCGCTTCTTCCAAAAGAGTTTAAGGAAGGATAATAAACGCGAATTAATAGGACGTGATCGAGATAAACGTCGATGCAGGAATCCTTGTATTTCACATCGAGACGGTATTCCTTATTTTCCTCTAATGGATATGGCCGATCGAATACACGCGTTTTCTTATAACGGTAGTCATCGATCACGAGCAATCTGTTCTTAAAGCCGACAAAGATGCCATTTAAATGGTGACGGCACTGAATGAGGTCTTCGGAGAAAGAGGTGACATTCAATAGAATTCCTGCTTCTGAATAAGGGGTGAAGCCGCGATTTAGGAAAGTCACGCCGATTTCGTTATGCCCCTCTTCCTTACTAAGGGAATACTTGTCACCTTCTTCTTCACTAGGGAAAGAGGAATAAGACTCATACGCAGATACTTTTTCGAATTTGATGCCCAAAACATTTACTTTTTGCTTATCGAATTCTACATTGAGCACTCCTTCTTTTTCTAAGGGGTGAAGGCCGAAAGAAACGAAAAGGGAGGAGAATTCACTTTGATTTTCGGAAAGGGGGAAGGATACGCCATTGATGACGATATTTGTCTCTTCTTTCCATTTTATCAGCATGGCGATTTCGTATTTTGCTTTTTCTTCCGCGACGTAACGGAGCGATAAGCCGCGTTGATTATCTTCACATAGGTTCTTCGAAAAATATCCCGGGAGTGTCTTTGCGAAATTCATTTCTTCAAAGTTAGAAAAGGAGAACGATCCTAAATGGTCTCCTTTGGCTTTTTTAAAGCCAATCGCAGAGGGATTAATGCTAGAAAACGACCCCACGTTTGCCGTATCTATGTAAACGTAGCATTTGTCTTTGTTCTCAATTCGAATGGTATGCGAATAGGAAAAATCAAAGTGGTTCCCAATGTAACCTTGAGTTTTCCCATCTACTTTTAAGACGAACTGATTCTCTTCTACGGAGAAAGAATACCCATTGCCAAACGTCAGAGTGACCTCTTTGTCCATGAAGGCTTCAAGCACAAATTCTCTTTTCACGGGAGTAGCGGAAACAAATTCCGTGATTTCTTGATTTGGACGAACGAAAAAAGATGGCTTTCTATACTTTTCCACCGAAAAGAAAGAAGGGGTGAGACTGACTTCGCCGTTCTGAATGAATAAGCGGTCAAAATTGACGACGCGCTTGCTTTTTCCTGGCTTGTTTTCCATGCCGTGGTAGAAGCAAAGATAGGAGCATAAATCAGGTGCGAGCACTTCGGAACTATGCCCTAATTTCGAGATTTGGCTATTCGTATTGATGATCAGCGGATTATTGATGCCTTCCCTATAGAAACCGTCGAGCGTGTCTGAAACCGCATAATTGACGCGATATCCAGTCGCGCAGTAGTGGTTCCCGCAATAGAAGAGATAGTATTTTCCTTCAATATTTAATAATGACGGTCCTTCCGTCCATCCATCCATCGGTTCAGAGATAACCCGATGGTTAGAAAGTGTTCCATTCTCATCCATATCAAGCAAAACAATGCCGTTAGATGAGGCTCTTAGCAAATGAAGCGTATTCTTTTTTGATGCGAATAAGCTCCCGTCGATCATAGAGCCGATATTGTCGGTGATTCTTATAAATGGGCCCGTGGGGGAAGAGGAAACGAAAACATAGTGGCCTTTCCCTTTTGGAGAAGTGACCATATAGAATTTGCCATACGCATAAATGACTTCCGGAGCAAACGCGCATACGGCCTTGCTATCTGAAGTGATTTCTCCTAGGTTCTCCCAGTTGATAAGATCCGAAGAAGAATAAACAAGTGGTAGTCCTTCAGGGGCAGCGGCAGTGAAATAAAGGTAATAGGTGCCGTTATGTCTTAGTACGAAAGGATCGCCATAGTCGCGAAAATTTTCGTTTTTGAAATCGATGGGGTTTACGTGCTTCATTATTCTTTGACTCCGCTCATGGTGATTGAACCAACAAACATATTTCTGAAAATTAAGAAGAAAGCAATCATAGGAAGCGAGCTAATAAAGGCGCCCGCCATCATGACAGGGAAGTCCAAATTGCCGCCGGTATCGCTATTGAGGAGGAAAAGGAGCACTTGCACGGTTCTGATATCTTTATTCGTCAAATAAAGCGATGGGGCGAAATAATCGTTCCAAATACCGACGAACCAGAAAATGACTTGGGCAAATATGGCGTTTTTCGCTAGAGGTAAAGCAATCTGCCAATACATTCTAAAGAAAGAAGAGCCATCGATTTTCGCGGATTCGATCAAGGAATCATGAATGGCGCCTTTCATGTAAGTGATAAGGAAAAACATCATCGAAATTCTTCCAAATAAGCCAGGGATGATGATCGGCCATAAAGTGCCGACTAAACCCATAGAGTCATAAGCGCGATATTGCGGAAGCATGACGGCACTATAAGGAATCATCATGCCGACCATAATGGTGATGAGCAACGCTTTTTTGTGTCTAAAATGCATTTTTGCAAATGCGAAAGCGGCGAGCGAACTTACAAACGTTCCAACGGGTATCACCGCGATTTCGATGAGAACCGTATTCAAAATTGCTTGGCCGAAGTCGTATTTGCTGAAAAGAGTATCAAATACGGACCAATTCGGGCTAGCCGACCAAAGAATCAAGTCGGTGGACATGTTCTCGCTGACGCTTTTTAGCGCGCTAGCAAACATCCAATAAAAAGGGAACAGCATTGATAGGGCCAATAGGAAAACAATGATATCGGAAACGATATGGGTGACCTTTTCCGATGTTGTTAGTCGGGAAAAAGCGCTCTTTTTCTTTCTTGAAGGGGTAGCGTGTTCGCTTTGAGCAAGAGTCAAAGGAACATTATTCAGTAACTCAACTTTGTCCATAATTAGATATCAAACATTTTGCTCCGCTTAAATTGGATGATGGTAATGATGGCGATCACCACGGCAAGGCTCACTGCCGCCGCGGAAGCCATTCCATACCTTCCATCGTCGATTCCATAAGTCCAAATGTAATAAATAATCGTTTGGGCTGGTTTCGTCCCCTTCGTGAAAATCGCCGCATCGGCATATGCCTGCAAATGCGTAATTAATTGAGTGACAATCAAATAGAACGTTGTGGGGGACACCATCGGAACGGTGATATGGACGAATTGCTGCCATTTTGAAGCCCCGTCGATTTCCGAACATTCGTAGTATTCGTTCGGAACATTATTGAGTCCAGCGGCGTATAGAATCATCGTCGCGCCCATTCCGCCCCATACGCCTTTAATGAAAATGGCGATTTTGATGAGGAAGAAATCGTTATTATCAAACCAGTTCAGACTTACGTTAAATATCTTATTGATTAAGCCATATTGGTAATTGAACATATACTGCCAGACGACGCAAATGGACACGGCGCTTGTAATCGCAGGCAAATAGAACAAAAGGGAGAGTAATTTAGAGCCATGGGCCAACCGTTTTAGATAAACGGCAAGCAGAAGCCCGGCGGTGACGCCTAGCGGGATGGAAAGAAGCAATACGACCGTATTGGCTACCGCATTTCGAAAATCGGCGTTTTGGAAAAGATTGATGTAATTGTCGAATCCAACCCATTTTGCGCTATCGCGGATTGGGTTATAGTCGGTGAAGGATTGATAAATGGAATAGCAAGAAGATACGAGAGTGAAAATGATGAAGCCGATAATCGGGACGAGAATGAACAAATAAACGGTTCGTTCTTCCTTTTTGGCGGATTTGGAAAGCTTTTCCTTTTTCTTGACGCTCTCAAGAGCGTAATTTTCCAACTTCAGCTTTTCGATGACATCGTCGCGCATAATTAATCCTGCATAGCCACAGCGTTATCGTCCAATAGTTCTTGATGGGCTGGGGCATATTCATCGCAATAAGCAGCGGCCGTCTTTAACCCTGTGTTAACGTTATCGGCGATATTGCTGATCAAATCGTCATAAGAAGAATTGTAATAAAGGTAATATTTGGCGCGGTTATGATAGGTGACTTTGTCGTTGCCAGTCGTGATATCGAGCCACACGTTTTTGTGCTCAGGGAGAGTTTGCCTTCCCGTAAGTCCAACGTTATTGATCCAATCGGTTTTGGCCATCTCCATGATATTTGGCATGGCTTGCCCTAACTGATAGTTCATTTTCGCGCATTTTTCGCCAAGAGTAAGATATTTGGCCAAACGGATAGATGCCTCTTTCTTTTTCTCCTCATTTTTGGAGAAATTGCGGCAGCTCAATGCGACAGAGCCAATCCAAGACGTGGATTTCGCGCCAGAGGCGGTGCCATACGGGGTAGGCATGATATCAAAATCGAAGTCGACGGAGTTCCAATACGCTTTTTGATCCCATGGCCCCATGAAGGTAACTAAGCACTGTTTGTTTAAGAAGCGTTGATAGCCATTGCTTGCTTTTGCTTCTTTCGCGTTTGGGGCGATCCCGTATTTCAAACTTAAATCCGCAATCCATTGGATGGCGTCTTTGAAGTTTTGCGTCGTGATAGCGGTTGTCTTCGTATCCGCACTCCAGAAATCGGCATTGTTGGAGTAGACGGCATGCATTGGCTCATAATAGCCTAATGGATAGGCGTTATATTCGTTCCCTTTGAATTTGGAGAAATAATCCACGAATTCCGACCAACTCATTGGCTCAGTAGCGCTTGGCAAAGCCAATTTATTTCCGTTTTCGTCTTTGAGGTTCTTTGTTTCGATGATTTGTTCCATCGCCGTCTTGTTATAGACGAGGCTATAAGGACCTAAATCCTTGGCGAGTCCGTATAAAGCGGTTCCTTCACCGAGTTTCTTCGTGCTTGCGTCATAACGGAACATCGTTCTTGCGACAGGCCAGATTTTGTTGAGCTCCTCTTCGCTCACGTAAGAAGAGATATCCATCAATTTGCCAGAGCTTGCCCATTGAAGGAAATCGTAATCTGGCATATAGAAGACATCTGGTAAGTTTTTCGCTTTTGTGGAAAGCAATTTTGAATAGTTAGTGGCACTGGTAGCCTCATAGGAGACTTTGACGTCGGGATTGTCTTCCATAAAACTATTGATCATGGTTTGGAAGTTTTCTTGTTCTTCCGCAGATCCCCAACCAAAGAAGTTGATCAAAGTCTTACCGTCTTTGTCGGTGCCATCGCCTCCCTTATTACCACAGCTAACAAGTGACAAAGAAGCGCCGACTAGACACAAGAGGGGAAGCAATCTCCATTTTTTCATAAATTACCTCACAAAGGGCAATCGCCCTAATAATTAACGTTATTTATTATTGATTCTTATTCGTTTTCATTCAATATATGCTTTTAATATAAAATTATTACTTATTGTTCTTGAAAGCGCATACGAATCATGATTTTTAAAAGAAAATAGACTATTCTTTTCTTCTTTGAATCCACGGAAAAGAAGATTGCCTCTCTTTTTGATTTCCATTCCTTGTCGTGTTTTGACTGACGCTTCTATGAAAAAAGAGCCCAGTGATAGGACTAGGCTCCTTTGTTTGTTTTGGCTGACGTTATTTCTTCTTTTTCTTGGTGAAGTAAAGAATTGCTCCGACGCCTCCCGCTAAGACGAGTGCTGCAGCGACGCTCACGCCGACAATCACACCGGCGTTTCCGCCGTTATTCTCCTTTGTGGTGCCACTTGATGAAGCGCTAGACGAAGTTACGCCGCTCGCGCTTGAGGAACTCGTTTCTTCGCCAGATGACTTGCTTGATTCACTACTCGATGAAGAACTTGTCTCACTGGATGACTCGCTCGATTCGCTTGTTGGAGGGGTGGGTGGTACATAACTGGTTGGACGTCTTAAGAAGTTTTCGAATTCGTCAGGGCCGTATTTATTTATGACGGCATCATAGAGGAATAATGCTCTTTCTAAGTCACTACCAGTTTCGGAGGCGGTTCCGTTTTCTAAAGCGGTTTGATATTCTTCGCCTAAAGCGGCAAATGTTTCTTTGAGCGCTTCCCATTCTTCCTGGGTTGGCTTGGTGATTTCTCCGTCTTCATATTTCAACGTGGTTTCCATGGAAGAGACGAAGTTTTCGTAACTCTCGTATGCCTGGTCGACTTCATAGACGGCTTTTAAAGTCAAATTCGAAGTGATGGAGTAGTCTTTGAAATTGAATTCTTCTTCGGTGCCATCGATCACCCATTTAAGGAAGGTGTATCCTTCTTTTACTGGGGCAGCTGGAACTTTAATGGACTGCCACTTTTTAAGGGTTTGGGGTTCGACGACGCTTCCGCCATCAGTGTTGAAGGTAACAGTGAAGGTCTCAGGGGTGAGATATCCGCTTTCTTCGAGTAGGGCTTGCCCGAACATGTTACCGATTTTAAGCATGTCCTTGCTGGAGAAGTGCCATGCGTCGTTATTGTCATTTTCATCAGGAACGATCATTCCTTTTGTGTCGATTACGCGAACTCCTTCGACGGTTTCGGAAACGAGTTGAATTTGTTCTCTAACGATATTTTCGTATTCGCATCTCGACAAATTGTCATTGATTTTGCCAGCGACGACATTTAAGTAGCCTTTTTCTAGCGACAATTCTGTTTCCAAATCACTGATGTCGCTACGTAAATCGTTGATGAGGTTGGTTAAGTGATGAGCATATTGATTAGAAATGGTCTTGCTTCCAGCATCCGCACATCCTTGGAACCACATCATTCCTTTGACGACTGGATGATATCCGCGTTCCACCAAATCAACTAAACCAGATTTGATGACTTTCAATAAATTCTTATAAAGGAGACCCGATGTTTCAACGAGGTTTGCTTCTTCTTCGACTAAGGAAGTTGGCGATAACCAGTTACCATAAGTCTTTACCGTGTCACTGGTGGAATTGGCAAATCCCGTTCCGCCTACTGCGTATTTGATGACGGCCGCTTGCTTGTTTTGCTCTTTCAGAATCGGAGAAGCATATTCAGCGAATCCTAATTCCGGACCCATATAAGCAGCAGCAGTGCCTTCTCCAGCACGTGTCACCTCATAAGACATATTGCCTTTGGAGATGTCGTTGAGCTTGGTCGCTCCGTAATAGTAGACATTGTCATAGCCATTCACATATTCGTCGATCTTATCTTGATTGAGCGTTCCGCCGTACGTGTATGGGTTGAACAAACCTTTGATTGGAGTATAACCGGCAGCGTTGGATTGACCGGCGATGAGATAAACATCAATCGTAGAGGAAGAAACGAAGTTTACTTGAATGGTTGTGTTTCTAGTGATGTTATCAATCTTGATTTCTTTGGCTGGTCCGATGTTTTTGCCATTCACTAGAACACTAGAAATGGAATAGCCTTCATTAGGAATTACTTTTAACGTTTTGCTCTCATGAGCATTCATGGAAATATCGGATTCGATGGTTGTTTCACCATCTTTAATGACGCCGTTCGTTAATGTTGGAATGGAAACGGTGTATGGGCCACTTGCAGTTTCTGGAGCGATTACAACATTATTGGAAGGATATTCGACCGCGCCTTTATCAGTGGTGGCGAAAGAAAGGATTTCCGCTTCGTAGACAAATTTATTTGCGTTTCCTCCAGTGTTGCATCGGAATCCGAAGTGATTGCCGTCTCCAGCGCTGATGTCGAGGTCAGTGACCGTTTTTGTGATAGTGCCTGTTTCGTAAGCTTCTTTGTTCGCAAAAACAGTGACGGATAACTTCTTATCTTTTAATGATAGTCTCAAATAAGGGGAAGTGCCCGTAACGCTGGTTATGACTTGAAGTTTTTTTTGCAGTGGCAGCCGATGCTCCAGCTTTGTATGTATAAGAATACAAAGAGATATTGCTTAGGTTTTTATAAGCCGTATTGCTTTGAATTAATTCGGTTGAAACCATGTAGTAATTGCTATTGAGGGTGGCGTTTTTGGATCCGATGATGATGCCAGATTCAGGAGACACTCTAAGGTTTTTCGTTGTTTGATCTTCGGCAGTTGTTCCTTTCAACGCCAATTGGTTGCCCATATCAAGAGCGATATCCATATCGAATGACTTATATTCTTGATTGATAGTGGTTAATTGAGTGCCGTATGCGCCACCGGCAGGAATAGAAACGCCAACTTTGTTTCCGTTTTGGGAATAGTTCATTTTTGCGCCGGAATTCCAAACGCTTGTGAATTTATCTTCATCCAATAAATCAAGCGTGGATGTTGGCGTTACTTTGTTGGCGTAATTTGGATTGGCTTCATAGAACTTGAAATCGTCGTAGTGGAGCGAATCGTATCCAGCGTTGATTGTGGCAGCAAATCCACATGAGCCAGTCGTGGTGGTGGCCTTTACAAATTTATCTTGAGCCGTTTCTAGGATCATCGCGTCATCGATGAAGAGTTTGCAGACCTCATCGTTTGCTAATACGCGAATTGTGTGCCAATCCGCCCAAGTGAAATCGTTCCCGATTTTTGTATTCAATCGTGTCGAAGCAGCCCAAGCGCCTTTTCCATCATCGCCGTATTCCCAGAATCCGATTGCATAGTTAGTAAAGCAAACGGATCTGCCGTAGAAAGTTTGATAAGAAGAGGTTGGTTCTTGGTTTTGTACGAAGAAAGGAAGCATGGAATTGATGGTTAAGTGCTTCCCGACGTCACTGCCATAAGTAGTGACGTATTCCCCTGCGGTTAATGTGGTGTCCGCTTTAACTTTGACCTCAAAAACGTAATTGGAACTTGCGGAGTCTCCATAAAGGAACTTGCCAAAATCGCTAGGGTTGTTATTCCTTTTGTATTGGATGTGATCTTGACCATTGAATAACCATCCGAATTTGGTTTGTTCCCCTTCTCTATATGAGTAAGCAGAACTACCTTTCACGTAAGACCAGCCATCTTTGAGCTTTCCATTGAAGTCGTCATAGTAGGAGAGAAGATAGCTATGGTCGGTGTCTATGTTTTCTCCTTCTCCTGCAAGCGTCAAAGATGCATTCGTGTTCGGCAAAGCGAGAACTAGCCCAAAAAGGGATAGCCCCAAAAAGCGTGCGATTGTTTTCTTCATATTGTCTCCAATCTTATTTTTCGACTGCCCTAATTCTAGTTTTCGTTGACAAAACATGAAAAGACAAAATCTAATGGAAATATGCTGTTATTTTTCATCTTTGCCCAACGAATGGTGACATTTGATGGGAGAATTACCCTTTTTCTTTCCGTTACTACGCCACGATTTTTCCTTTTTTATTCCTCTACGAAAAGGTATTATCGAAATATAAAATTATTATTTCTTGTTTATGAAAGCAGTATTGAATCGAGATTTTTCGCCCAATTATTCCCTCTATCGGGTTTCCCTTGATCGTGACCGGTCTGGACTTTTCTATCGGATAATTTTCACGGGTTATGAAGAAGACGGGAAGAATCATTACCTCAAACGGAGCGAGCACAATTCTTACATGTTCACCTATTGTTTGGAGGGGCATGGTTATTTGAAATACCACAATAAAGTGAATGAATTTCACAAAGATGACATCCTCTTTATTAATTGCATGGACGAACATGAAATGTGGACGGATAAAAACGGCATGAAACTGATTTATATCCATCTTCAAAGCCCCTCTTTGGAATCTTTTTTATCCTATGTTTCAAGCATCACCGGAAATGTCATCAAAACTCCGGGCGATTCCATTGGGTTTGTGAGCACGATTAAAGGGATTCATAGAGCAATTGAGGAAAAGAAATACGATGAATATGCTGCCTCTAACGAAATATACAAATTGATGCTTCGCTTAAGAAAGCATGTCCACGATATGTCAACATACATCGCTTTCGCCCCCGAAACCGTGCGAAAGGCCACCGAATTTATCGATGATAACTTAACCAAAAAACTCACTCTCGACAGCGTCGCGCTAGAAGTGGGGCTCTCCAAGTTTTATCTCGAAAAGAAGTTCAAAGAATGCATTGGGGAACCAGTAAGCCAATATATTGCGAAGAAGCGTGTGAAAAGGGCACAGGAATTATTGATTCAAACCGATTTGAGCGTTTCTGAAATCTCTATGGAAGTTGGCTTATTGGATTCCCAGGTCTTAATCAGACTGTTCAAAAAATACATTGGTACCACCCCGCATCAATATCGATTAAAATCACGGATTATTTACTAGTGAAGTCTTTTTATAACCTGACCCCGCTATTTTGCCGATAGGCGAAGAAAAAAGAAAGGTCGTCCATAAGGACGGCCATTCGTCTTCCTTTATAAAGAAGCAGTCAATGTTAGCGCGATAGAAGAAAGGTCTAATTTCTTAAGCTCTTCCATCTTTGCTTTCGCCTCTTCTTTTTTCCCTTCACCGAGTAAGGCGAAGATTTCAAGCTCTAAGGCTTTTATGGTGTTCACTCTAGGGATGTCGTAAGCGAAGGGGAGCCTTGTTGGAGCTCCGACTCCGAAATAAGAATCCAGATCTTTGTTTTTCTCAAGGTCAAGTGCGGCCTCGTACAAAGCGTCTAATTTCTCTTTCGCTTTTTCCGTTAATCCAAGTTTTTCGTCGCATTTGCTTGCGAAATAGTAATTGATATTTGGGCCACCCAATGAAGAAATTCCCTTCTTCAAATAATTCTCCATCTCTTCTTTTTCGCCAAGTTTCTCGCTTACGAGAGCGAGTCCGTAATAGAGGTGCGAATTGTCCGCGTGAACCGTGATGGTCTCATGATAATTGAGAGGGTAATCTAAACCGATAAGGAAGTATTCTCTCGCCTTTCGATAGTTCCCTTTCTTATATTCTTCATTCCCTAATAAGAAATAGAGGTTGGAATGAAGCGAAGTCAAATTCCCTTCTCCTCCTTCATAGGTGTGGAAACTATGCGTCTTGAGTATCTCTATCGCTTTGTCGTATTCTTTCAAATCGACGAGATAAGAAACGTATTTGGTTAATACATCGTCTCTCGTTTTGGCAAGTTCCATGTTCTTTTCAATGAAACTCACTCTGTCTTTTAAAGGGATGTTGAGTGTGACTTCCATCATGACAAGCTCGTAAAGAATTCTGCCATTAGACGATAAGCTGAACGCTTTTTTAAGTAACGTATAGGCTTCTTCTTTCTTTCCCAAGTGGTCGAAATAGGCAAGTGCGAGGTTTCGCAAAGAAGGATAGTAGGTGATTTTCTCGTTCGTCTTTTCAAAATAAGAGGCGGCTTTCTCGTATTGGTCCCGATGATAATAAAGGCATCCTAGATAATAATTCGCCATCGGGGTTCCCGCGTTTTCTAACACAATCACATCGAAGTTGTCGTTCGGGAAGCATAGGTATGGGTCGGCTTTTTCCGCTAGGTCGATGTATTTCTTTTCTTCCCCATCTTTCATTAGCGTGTGGATGTAAGCTAGATAATAATAAACAAGTGGGTTCTTTTCGGTTTTTGAAAGGACGTCATATGCCTCTTTAAGCATTCCGAATTGAAGGAGCTCGCGGACGAGGATCAAATCCCTCTTTCCATCGTTTTCGTGGAAGAAAAGAGGATCGATTTCATTCACTTTTTCCTTCGCGCCCGCTTCATTGGAGAGGAGCCCAAGCATGAGAACCGCTAATGGGTTCTTTGCGTTGGTCTCTAAAGAAAGATTCAATAAACGAATCGCTTCTTGCTTGTCAGCTCGTTTGGAAGCAAGCCCCGCCAAAGCGTAATAAGCGCTAGAACGGGTGCCATATTGCCATACCGCGTTATAGAAATCGCTTTCCGCTTCATCGTCTAATCCTAGATAACGATTGGCGAGTCCTCTTCCATAGAAACTTGATGTGTCTTTTGGATTTGGCCCACGAAGTTCCGCTTTTTCAATCGCTTTGGAGTAATACTCTTTTGCTAAATCGAATCTTGCGTTGTCTAGGCAAATGTCACCCATTGCCTCATTGGAGCGCATATCGGTAGGGTCTCTTCTTAAAGCTTCTAGGAAATAGTCGGTCGCTTTGTAAGAGAAGTGGTTATATTGATACAAATGGTAGCCATGCAAATATAACTCTTCGTTCGTTTTGATATCCTTTGGGCGCGGAGAAATCTCTCTTGGCTTGATAGGGGTGTGCTTTTTGAGATTGTTTTTATATTCGACGAGGACGTTTCCGTTTTGATCGAGCACACGAATACAAATAGAGGAGACATCGCCCGTAAAATCAAATGCATCAAGATATGGATTTTCGATGCTTAACTCGACTTTTTTGCGGAAAACCTCTTTTTGTGAAGAAGTGATGATCACTGTCGAATTCGGGAAATTGCCAGAAGGGCAGATACCGAAATGAAGTTTGTTTTCTTGCTTATAGAAATTCAAGGCCGCGTCGAGAGTAGCCGCTTTCGGTTCACCGATTTTTTTGATTGGATACCAATACTGATCGAATTCTTTCTTTTCATAAGGTTCAATCATCGTGAAGTCTGGCTGGTTATCCGTGTAGCATCCTGTCATGAGCTCGCAATATTCGCTTCCATCGTCGGTGAGATTTTCGCACCATTTGGAAGCAAAAGGAGAATTGCCCCAAATCCATAATTTTTTGCCTGGGGCGATACGATGATCTGCGATCATGGCAACACCAGCGTCCTTCCCATGGTCATATCCACAGACGAAATCAAAATCAGATTCGCCTTTGGAAACCATCATCGATGTAGCGGCCACGATGTTTTTTGTGAAATGGACGTCTGTGCCCTCCCCATAATTCCACGGACGGACTGTTTTATAGACGCCTTTGGCGATTGGCCAAGATAAGACGCAACGTCTATCATGGTCATTAACGCTAGAAACATCCGGCGGGAAGACGACCGCATAATCTTTATTGATTTCAACCGCGGTGTTCGCCCACCACATGAATCTTCTTCGATATGGGGTCGAGTTATAGACGATGATGTGTGCTTTTACGTAGCTTCTGTCTTCTTTGATGGAAATACCCACTGTGCCATGCATCGAAAAGAAATTGTCGAATTCGCCCATATAAACCGTTTCGCCTTTTTCTTCATTTTCCACAGGCATGAAAGTGGTTGGGCGGTGATGCTGAGGCCAGTTAAATTCAATGCCACCCGACACCCAAGGGCCGCATAGGCCGACCATCGCCGGTTTGATGACTTTGTTGTTATAAATAATGTCGTAATTGTTTGTTTTATCAAGAATGGAGTGAATTTTGCCGCCGATTTCAGGGAGCAATGTCGCTTTGATATATTTGTTTTCTATAATATAGGCATCGTATTCTTTATCCGTCTTTTGATCAGAGATTGCTGAGGAGAAAGGAAGCGGATAAACCTTTCCCGATGCGCCTTGGTAGTTTCGTCTTTCAAAAAACATCGGAAGCTCTTCTGGCTTGCCGACTTCATAGGTAGGAATGCTGATTTTTACATGTTTGATCATAGTCTTGAACCATCCGCTCTTTATTGTTAAGAAATGAAGCAACCGAAAAAAGACCAAAAGAAAAAGAAATTGAGGTATTTTTTTAGCCTTTGTTTACGAAATCCAGTTTGTATTTTGCGAAAAGTGAAAGCAGTTCCGTCTTATTTTTCCGCTTTGAAATCTTCAAAATCTTTTTGATTCGATATTTCACGGTGTTGAGCGAAACATAACAAGCGTCTGCGATGGCTTCGTATTTGGCACCATTTTCTAGTAAAATCACGATGTTGATGTCGGTTTCGTCCATGTTGAGAAGAGTTTCATTGAGCAAATCAATTTCTTCAATTGCCTTATCGTGATAGAAGTCGATGTCTTCTTCATTCGGGTACGTCTTCGGTGCCTCTTCTATGATTTCACAAGATAGTTTCAGCGGCATCTTCACCGACATGGAATAGATTTCTTTTTGTTTTGCTAAAAAGAAATATAAATTAGCAAGTACTTTTCCTGCCTCAAAATAATCAATGTTTCCTGTGATGTAGGGGATGTGAATGAATTCTTTCAATTTGCTACCGCCGAATCCCGCCATATTTTTGCTTGATGCGTTTTTCGATTTGGAAACGTATAAAAGAAGCAAATCATCGTTGACGAAAATCAAATCATCGAAATCCTTTTCCTGTTTCACCAATCGATCAATTAGTGCATTGGAATCGCCTTCGTTATCGAAGAAAGCATATTCGGCGTGATTTTCTTTCGCGGCGAGCAAAAATCCTTCTTTTTTGAATAAATCGTGAGGAGAAGACGGATTGAAACCAACGAAAGCGATTTTCCCTTTTGTGTGCGAAGTGGAAATGATTTTGTTGGTCAATAAATAGAAAGACATCACGTAATCTTTGGATAGGTAAGAGAAGGGGATGAGGTGAAATTTCGGGCGAAGCCCAAATACAAGGGGGTGGATATTTCTTTCATGGCAAAACGAAAATACTTCCTCAATCCAGTTCAAACTGATGCCAAAGACAATCAAAACTCGTTCTTTTTTGTCGAAATTGGTTTTGTCCTTTAAAACAACATACGATTCTTTTCTTGCAAAAACGGCGGTTTTGAACCCTTCAAACGCTTCGTGGAAGCGGATGTTGTCACGATATCGCTCTTCAACCAATACTTGTATCACGTTTTGAATATAGCCTTAGAAGAAAGAAAAATAAAGGTTGGCCAAAGATTTTCGGTATTTTTTCTTTGCATTTGGTCTTTATCTATCTTCTCTAAAAATAGAAAATCATCCTAGGAGAAGAGAACGATTATGACAAAGTGGGATAAGCAAAAAGCAAAAGAATGGTACGCGAAATATCCTTGGATCAGAGGGTTTAATTATGTCCCTTCTAGCGCGAATCACCGAATTGAGTTTTATCAAGAATATGGCTGGGAAACCCAAAAGGAGACCATTGAAAGAGAATTGTCACTCGCGCACGAGTGGGGCTTTAACGCGATTCGGATATTGATGCAGCTTGAATTATATATCGATCAGCATGACGTCTATATGTCCCATATCGAGCAGATTTTGGAAATCGCCCACAAGAATTCCATTTATGTGATGATTTGTTTTGGAAATGACTGCGTGGTACAAAAGCAAAATTATTCTTGGCCTGTTTATGGCCCACAGACGTTTGATTTTGGTTACCATGGAGGGAGAAAAAAGTCACCCCATGTGGTCATGAACGAACCGGGATACAACATCATTGACGAAAAGAAATATGAAATTCGCTTCTACGACATGATTGAAGAAATCATGACGAAATACAAAAACGATGAGAGAGTGCTTCTATGGGATATGTATAACGAGCCAGGTAATTCCAGAAGAGGCATGATGTCCTATCCATATTTGGAAAAGGCGTTTGAAATCGGTAGACGGATCGACCCGATTCAGCCTTTAACCGCATGTTGTTGGAAATATGATGATGATTTGAAACCATATCGAGAGATTGAACTTAAGGCATTAGAGATGTCCGATGTTATTTCTTACCATTGCTATTTGAAATCGGACGATTGCGAAAAAGTGACTGAATATTTGAAAGAAACTTATGACCGTCCTTTGTTTAACACCGAATGGTTGCATCGTATTTTTCATAACACCGTATTTGAACTGTTCCCATATTTCGAAAAGAACCATATCGGGTGTTTCAATTGGGGCTTTGTCACGGGGAAAGCTCAAACAAGAGAGCCATGGGAGTGGCTTTGGGACGCATACGATAAAGGCAAAGGACAAGATTGGGATTTCACCAAGTGGCAGCACGATTTGGTTCGTCCAAACTTAAGACCATATGATCCCAAGGAATACGAATGCATCAAGAAAGTTTGCTTAGAAGCGGACGAACAATGGGCACAAAAATCGAAAAAATAGGCGATTCCTCCTTTATTCGCTATTTGCATAAAGACATCGAAGTGTGCTTTTGTTCATGCGGCGCATCGATTTATTCATATTCGCTTCGAGGACATGAATGGTTTTTCTCTCCGCTCGACAAAAACAGCTTTTTATCTTCAAAAGGTTTTTATGGGAAGACGCTAGGGCCAATCGCGGGACGATACAAAACCAATGGACAAGTGATTTGTCATGGCGGGGATCATTCTCTTTCTTTTCGCGAATTCGCTTATTCTTTCATAGAAAAACAAAATGGGTTTTTCATCGAATTCCGAATCGATGTGGATGAGGACACTTCCTTTTATGGGAACCACACTTCTTACATTGTTGATTATGAAGTAGGGGAGAACGGGCAAATTCTCGTTCGATACAAAATCGCCCCAAAAGAAGACACGTACGCCTCTCTTTCCCTGCATTCCTATTTTTGCTTCGATAAAGAGGACGTTCGCGATTTAACCGCGGAAATTGAGGCGAGACAGGTATCACTTTTGAACGAGGATTTAAGCATCCGTGGTTTTGTTCCCGTAAGTGAAGCGTTTGATTTCAAAACGCCGAAGCAATTAAAAGAAACTATCGTGGAGAAAGAGAACCTCACAATATGCGGCCATTATTTAAAAAATGTAAGATATCCAATTCGTGTGGAAGGCGACAAATGCAAATTGAGCATCGATTCCTCTTATCCGAGTGCCTTGATTTATCTTGATTCTGCACCCGTGGGTGAGGTGGGCTTAAAGAAGCAAAAAGAAAAGCAATTCTCCTGCTTTGTCTTTGAACCGGAGATCGATCCAAGCGACAAGGAAGAATTGCTCATAAAGGCGAATCAAGAAAGAACGAATTGGATTCTTCTTTGCTTTGATAACGATTAGAAAATCGCTTTTTCCGTCCAAATATCAAACAAATGGAATTTGCTCTTTCGGAAGGCAAACTTCATCGTTTTCCCTTCTTTGACATCTAACTCGGAAGATACTTTCGATAAAATCTCTTTATTGCCGTAATTGAAATGAACATAGAATTGGTCACCAAGAAGTTCGGTGAAATTGATTTTTGATTCAAAGGCTCCCGCCTCTTCTGAAGGAACGACATCCTCCGGACGAATTCCAAATAGCACGGGATGCGGTTTGTTCGCATTCACGTCTTGGAGATTTGCGATGTGTTCTTTTAACGCCTTGATATATTCGTGCTCCTCGATATCCATTGGAGGTTCGGGCTTTTTGAAAAGCGATTTCTTTTTGGCTTTGAGTTCCATTTGCTTTTGGAGCAATTCTTTTGCAAGGGGAAGAGTCTCTTCTTGCCTTATTAGTTCTGCTTTGAAGAAATCGTCATGCGCCTTGATTTCTTCTTTGGAGAGTTCGATTTTGCTTCCGTCTTTAAAAGTGACTACGCCTTTATCGTAAGTTCCCTCGATAACGTTCATTGCAGGGGAGCCAATGAAAGAAGCAACGAATAGATTCGCCGGGTGACGATAGATTTCAAAAGGCGTCCCCACTTGCTGAACATAGCCTTTTTTCATGACGACGATGCGGTCTGCCATCGTCATAGCCTCGGTTTGGTCGTGAGTGACGTAGACGGTCGTAGAGCCAACCGTTTTGTGAAGACGGATAATTTCACTTCTCATCGTCACACGAAGTTTCGCATCCAAATTACTTAGTGGCTCATCCATGAGGAATAGCCTTGCATTTCTTACAATCGCTCTTCCTAAAGCGACTCTTTGCCTTTGACCGCCGGAAAGTTCTTTCGGTTTTCTTTCCAAATAATCTTCAATTTCAAGGATTCTCGCGGCTTGATGCACTCTTTGATCGATTTCTTCTTTCGGGAGATGCCTTACTTTCAAAGAAAAGGCGAGATTATCGTAAACGGTCATGTTTGGATAAAGGGAATAGCTTTGGAAGACCATCGCGATGTCTCTTTCTTTCGGAGAAAGATCGTTGCAGTACTCCCCATTGATATATAGTTCTCCGCTGGTGATGTCTTCAAGCCCAGCAATCATTCTTAATGTCGTGGATTTCCCACATCCGGAAGGACCGACGAAAACGACGAATTCCTTTTTCCTTATCTTTAAATTGAAATCAATGACCGCATGTACTTTCTTGTTATAGACTTTGTTGACGTGTTTTAGCTCGACATAGTCTTCTTTCAAAGATGGGTCATCGTTTGCTTCATTGACCTTGATATCTTTCTCTTCGAGAGGAAGATTTGTTTCTTGATTATCCTGATTGTCTTTCTTCTTTTTCACAAGCATATGTAAAACCGCCTTGGGAAAATTTTAAAGGGAAGAGGAAAAACTAAAAAGTCGAATTCACGTAGAAAAATACTCTTTCGATTTGTCTTTTATCTTATTTCGATTCGTTTTTAGCGGCTTCTATCAACTATTTGATAAATTCTTCTGACACGAATAGGAAAACAGGCATTCGACATAGTGGCAGCGTTTCTTAACTCGTTACGGTTCTATGAGAAAGCTCATCGTGAACGCGGTTAGTATTGCTTTTGAGCATTGGTTACTGCAACATCGAGCGGATGAAGCAACATTCAATAGAACGCCATGAACCATTGCGTTCCTACAAGGAGAATTGCAAGAAATCTTGTGTTTGAGCTTTTGAAACCATAATTCTCCTATCTTTCTAGGCCAATATTTCAAAGCCTAATTGATATCTTTCTTCTTCCGTTAACTCCGCTATATATTTCTCCTTTTTCTTCTTTGCCGCGCTGTTGTAATCCGCAATGCAGGATGTTAATACAATCATTTCATTAGACTCGCTATTGAACAGAATTCGGTGATTTGAATATCTTTGCAAGTCAGCATTGAATGATTCGATATTATTGGTCGTTCTTATCGATTTCCACATACATACGGGAAAATCCAAGTAAGTGAATAGTCCCGCTGTTGAGGCGATTTTTCCAATCAGGCGAGGATGAGTTATCTGCCATTTTTTTAATGAAATTGTCGAATTCTCGAAGCGTTGCTTCCTTTGCGTCCTTGCTATAAACCCCTTTGAAGTCATTGCATATTTCGGTTCTATCTTTGACTCTGACGTTTTGGGATATATTGCGCTGGATATGCACCAGGCATCTTTGATGCTTGGCTCCTGGGAACACTTCTTTTATGACTTCCGGCATTCCTATCAATCCGTCGGTAACGAATATTTTCGGATTGCCGATTCCTCTTTCTTTTAACGAGTGCAGGAATTCCTTCCAGGAATGCGCGCCTTCGTTGGAGACGGTGACAAAGTCCAGTTTTTCCTTCACGTCCTGATCGGTGATTCCCATTACGACTTCGACGCATTCATCGATAACGGTATCGCCATATCTTGCGTATTTCCTTTTCAAAGGAACATGTGTGCCATCTAAGAATATTGCAACGCATTTCGGCAATTTCCTTTTCTTGAATTCCAACGCTGATGAGAGAATTTTTCTCGCCATCTTCCCGATAGATTCTCTTGATAAGTCGATTCCCATAGCTTCATCTAGATATTTAACAATTTCGTTTTGCGACAAGCCTCTTAAATAAAGCGATTGAATTACATACTCCAAATCCGCTGCCGTTTGTTTATATGGCTGAATGATCTTCGCTTCAATAGATTCAGCCTCTCTCTTGGAACGCTTATCTCGATTCTTCCGTATTTTGTTTTGAGATGGCGTTTGTAATACCCGTTGCGGACATCGAGCGTTTGATCTCTTAATGCATCCGTTAAGAAATCTTCAATTTCTCCCTGCAAAAGATCGTTGATCGTTTCCTCGATCTTATCTTTCGCGAATTCATCGAGACTATTTTTACAACAGCCCCCAATTCTTCGGGCTTCTTTCCCTCGATTAATGCTAAAATAGGCATGCCATAGTTCTCCTTGTTATTTGTAGCAATTTAATTATAGAGAATTATGGTTTTCTTTTGCTCTCCTTCCTAAAATCTGCTTTCTATAGCCAAATTAGGATCTGAAACACAAACTAATTGTAAGTCCCATGTCGTCTAATAATTTCTCCTTTTCCTGCTATGAAATTTGTGATTTTTAACAATTTTTAACATTTAAAATTGTGATAAAGCGTCATTTACCAACATTTAAAAATGTGATAATATGCGTTTGAGGGCTTCGTTATGAACTATTTGAGAAGAAAAATTGATAAATATTTAGATGAATGGTACGAGAGCGAAAACAAAAAGCCATTAATTATCAAAGGCGCTAGACAAATTGGAAAAACAAAATCAATTAGAGAGTTTGCTAAAAGACATTATGACTACGTAATTGATATCAATTTTGTTCTAAACGCAGAATTTCGTGACATATTTGATGATGGTTATAGTGTTGATACAATTATTAAAAATATTTCTTTAAAAAATACATCATGGAAATTCGTGCCTGGGAAGACACTTATTTTTTTCGATGAAATACAAAAATGTGTTAACGCCGCAACGTCATTAAAATCATTCAATGAAGATGGAAGATATGATGTTGTGTGTTCTGGTTCGTTAATGGGGCTTTCATATAAAGAAATTGAATCGGTCAGCGTAGGAAACAAAACCGATTACAACATGTATTCAATGGATTTTGAAGAATTCCTCTGGGCGCTAGGATATAAGGAAGAACAAATTGAAGATTTATATATCCATATGAAAGAACTTAGACCATTATCTAGCGTTGAGTTTAATGTTTTCTTGGATCGTTTTCATGAATATATGGTTCTTGGTGGGATGCCCACGATTGTAAAACAGTTCGTTGAACAAAATAATTATAGTGGCATCTTGGATTCGCAAAGGCAAATCATTCTCGATTACGAAGAAGATATAACCAAATACGCAGAAGGATTAGACAAAACTAAAATTTTGAACGTTTTCAGAAAAATTCCAGTCTTTTTAGGAAAAGAAAACAAAAAGTTTAGAATATCCAAAGTAGCTCATGGCGCCCGTAACAGAGAGTACGTTGGCGTTACGGATTGGCTAAAAGACGCAGGAATAGCCAATATCTCATATTGCTTGAACGAACTAGCGTTACCCATTAAAGGAAATTATAATCCAGATAATTATCGCGTATATTTTATGGATACCGGCCTATTAGTGGCTTCTTTAGATGAAGAAGCATCGAAAGATTTAAGAGAGAATAAAAATTTCAGCACCTATAAAGGCGCTATTTATGAAAACGTTGTTGGAGATATGCTGAAAAAATCTGGCTACGATTTATTTTTCTTTAAAAAGGAAGACGGAACTCAAGAAGTGGAATTCTTTGTAAGGGATGCCAACTCATTAATCCCAATTGACGTCAAGGCAAGTGATGGAAGACCAACTGCGATGATTGGGCTGATCAACAATCGTAATATAGAAGATGTTAAATATGGCATTAAATTAGCAGAGAAAAACATTGGACTTAAAGATAATGTTTATACATTCCCATTTTTTCTTTCCTTCTTAATTAAAAGATATTTAAATGAAAAAATAAAAATGCGCATGAACGATTGAATTACAAGCTTATAGCCCTAATCAACAATCCCGATTTGCGTTTAAGCCAATTAATAAGCAAAAATCACTCTTTTCTTTGTGCTGATTCTTTTTAATAGCAAGGATTCAGGCAATAATAGGGTTTGCGGCGAGGGGGATTGCTAAACCAAAAACGAGCCTCCTTTTGTGATTTGGGCGAATATGCTGAGGGGGTATTCTTCCCCACATTCGTAATGTATAACAAAAAAACAAAACGTTTCATGTCATTGTTACGTAACAACGATTCTATTCGCTTCTCTCTTTTGAGAGTTGCAAGAATTTTGTGTAATACATAAACCGCATTGCCCGGAGGTTCTTATCCGTTGAACCCCATTGACCGTTTCTCCTCCTCGCTCAGGTCGAGCATGAATCTGGCGGGCCTGGCGTCCCGGTTGTAGTCTTCATAGACCTTCGCGAGGACGATGAGCGCCGAATTCTCCGAGCTGTACTTGATCCTCGCCCTCGAGCGCCTCGTCGAAGGCCCTCTCGAGCTCGGCCCTTACGAATGAGTTCAGATCCTCTTTGACGATCGAGGCGGCCTCTTCGGCCGTCATGGATGAAAATAGTTGTATAATGGACATGGCTGCTTGGCTCCTTTCAATCGTTTGTAAGCGAAACAATTATAAGGGCTATGCGGCTTTTTTCCTTCCCGATCCCGGGAAGGAAAGGCCTTCACGCCAAATTACACCAACTAATTGTAAGTCCCTCCCCTATAAGCGATTCATGGCTTTCATTTTGGAAAAGTCGAAAATGATGAGGTAGCGATTTGTTTTATCGTAAAATTGAAGAGAAGTTAAACCAATATTATCAAGACGAAAACGCAAAGATTCTTGTCATCGATGGAGCGAGACAAATCGAAAAAAGCTTCATTATCAGAGAAACGGCAAAAAGAGTTTTCCCCATTTGATTGAAATCAACCTCAAAGATGATTTCGAGGGAGACAAGTTATTTGATAAAGTAAGAACTACCGAAGGCTTTTATTTGCAAGTCAGCGCCCTTTATGGCGATCAATTGGGCGAACGTAGAGATACCATCATTTTCCTAGATGAAATCCAAGTCTATCCACATTTGCTCACGATGCTAAAAGCGTTGAAGAAAGAGAATCGTTACCACTATATTTGCAGTGGCTCACTGCTTGGTATTACGCTTCACCATACCTTCATTCCGATGGGTAGCATTGAGGAAATCAAAATGTTTCCCATGGATTTTGAAGAATTCTTGCTCGCTAGTCATGTGGGAAAAGATGTCATTTCGTATTTGAAAGATTGTTTTGTGAATATAAAGCCGGTTTTAGACGGCATCCACAAAACGATGTTATGTTACTTTAAGCAATATTTGATTTCTGGAGGACTTCCGGATTCGGTGAAGGCTATCATTGAAGAAAAGAATGTCTTCAACGCGAGGAAAAACCAGTCCCTCACTTACGGTTATTATCAAGATGACGGGGCATAATACGATGAAGAACATTCCTTAAAAATCAGAAGAATCTATGAATTTTTGCCATCATATATGGAAAACAAAGTCAAGAGAGTTCAGTTTAAAAAAGTTGCTGGCGTTAAAGGCGCATCGCTAGAGTATTATCAAGATGAGTTTGATTATTTAATTTACTCTGGTTGCACCTTACCGACGAAAGCGATCAGCAACCCTAAATTTCCATTGAGTGAATCGATGAGCAAAAATCTCATCAAATTGTATTTCGATGATGTAGGGATTTTGACCAATCTCTTATATCAAAATAATATTGATGCGATTTTGAATAAAGATAGCGGTGTGAACCTTGGCTCAGTTTATGAAACGGCGGTCGCCATGGAACTTGCCGCACATGGACACGAACTTTATTATTTCGATAGCAAAAAAGTGGGGGAGGTCGATTTTTTGGTCAACGATTATGATGCTCTTACTATTCTGCCCATCGAGATAAAGTCCGGGAAGGATCAATACTCCTATCGAGCAATTCCTAAACTCGTCGATCCAGAAGGAAAATACAAAATACCGAAAGGACTGATATTTGGGAATGAAAATATCACCAAAAAAGAAGGCCACCTCATTACTTATCCCATTTATATGGCTATGTTCATTTGAGAAACGACTATCTGCCTCTTCCGAGATTTTTGTCGCCCAAGAACACGGTGTTGGTTAGACTATGGAATTTTTCTAGTTCTTTGATTCTTAATGACGTCAGTTGAGCGAAAAGGACATCGATGATGTTTAGCTGCACGAGGCGAGAGCTGGTCGCGTTGGTTCTTACTCCTTCTCCGACCGCGCTGTGCAGGAGCACAAGATCGGATAATTCGGCGATAACTGATTTTTCATTGGATGTGATTGATAAAATATGGGCGCCTTCTTGCTTCGCTATTTTTAAGGTTTTTAATAGGTCTCTCGATTCCCCTGAATAAGAAACAAAGCAGGCAACATCATTGCTTTTAAGTAAGGTGGATGAGAGCACCTGGTCATGAACATCGCTGTAAAAGCTTGCATCAATGCCAAGGCGCTTAAACTTATAAGAGGCATCAAGGCACGTTACAGCGGATCCTCCGATTCCATAGAAAACGACTTTGGAGGCATTCTGAAACCACATCAAAGCTTTTGATATCGCGGCAGGCGATAAGACTTTTTCGTTATTTTGAATGGCTTTCGCGGATTGCTCAATGACGCGCTTTATCGTCTCATCTACTGATTCTTTTAAAACAACCCCTTCCAAGGAAAGAATGTTTTCGGAATAGTTCAAGGAAGACTGGCACTCTAAATAGATTTCGCGCATGAATTCTCGATAACTCGGAAAGCCCATCCGTTTCGCTAAGCGAATAAATGTAGCGGTGGATGCGCCGCTTTTTGTGGCCAAGTCGACGATGGAGACTTTCGAAGCTTCTAGAGGATTGTCCAATATGGTTTTCGCAGCCAAAAACTCTTGTTTTGGGAGAGAAGAAAGAGCTTCTTTTAAGGAAAGGATAATACGTGGCATGTTATTGTTCTATGGCCTTGCGCACAAATCCGCCTGCTTTGTTAAGCGCGCGTTTGGCACTATCGGCATCACAATCTAATTTTAGCATGACGATTGCCTCTTTGGCGCTACGAGAGGATTCTTGCAAAGCTTTCTCGGCTTCTTCCACGCTCGCTCCAGTCGCTTCTTGAACGATTCTGACCTCTCTTTTCACCAATTTGGAATTACTTGGTATGAGGTCGACCATTAAATTTTCGTACACTTTTCCATTCAAAACAAATCCGCCGGTGGAAATCATATTCAGAACCATCTTTTCAGCGGTTCCTGCTTTTAGTCTCGTGGATCCCGTCAACACTTCTGGTCCACATAGCAAATGGATCGCAATATCAGCGTATTCGCTAATTTTGTCGACGTCCACGCAAGAAATCGATATTGTGGTTGCCCCGATTTCTTTCGCTTTTCTCATGCCTGCCAAGACATATGGGGTTTGCCCAGAGGCGGCTAGCCCGATTAATAAGTCGCCTTTTTTGATACCTGCCTCTTGCAAATCGCTTATCGCGGCATCCATATCATCTTCGCTGTTTTCTTTGGCGGAGTACATCGCACTAGGTCCGCCTGCCATAAGTCCTTTGAATCGGCGAGGGTCAGCGCCGAAGGTAGGGGGGAGTTCCGCCATATCGAGGATGGCGTAGCGACCGCTTGAACCAGCGCCGATATAGAAGATATTCGCGCCACTTGCATATGTTTTTGCGAAGAGTTCCATCGCTTCAGAAATCGAGGGGAGTGCTATGCGAATTGCTTCAATGACGTTTTTGTCCTCCTCATTCATCAAAGTGGCGATTTCTAAAGCGCTCATGGTGTCTAAATGAGTGGAGTGGGGGTTCCGTCTTTCGGTCAAAGGGGTTTGAACTAGTTTGTCCATATTTTTCTCCTTTAGAGGCTGATTTCTTTTCTTCCCGTCAGTTTGAAGAAAAGAAGCAAGGTAATGGTTGTTACAAGCATAAGAATCGTGCTAAGCGCCGCCCCACGTCCGTAATAACCGGTTGAGATGGAGTTAAAGATTTCAATCGACATCGTTTTCGTTTTGATTGAATAGAGCATGATGGAGCCGCTTAGCTCGGTGATGATAGACAACCATGACATCACCGCTCCAGAAGCAACGCCTGGGGCCATCATCGGTATGGTAATGCCAAAGAATGTTTTGAATTTGTTGCACCCTAATGATTCAGAGGCCTCTTCGACGCTCAAATCGATTTGGCGTAGTATGGCTTCCGAAGAACGGATTGTGTAGGGCATACGCCGGATGACATAGTTGACGATCATGATGGTGAAACTGCCAATAAGAGCGAGAGGGGGATTATTAAAACTGAAGAGTAAAGCAATGCCCATGACTGCGCCAGGAATGATATACGGGATATTTGCGACCACATCGATAACGCGTGTCACCTTCGAACCGCGTCTAACGTTGCAATAAGCGATGAATACACCGATGAGCACCACAAGTGCAAGGGCCGCAAAGCTCATCCAGAAGGTATTGCCAACGCTCTTTAATAACGAGCTTGTTTGGAAAATCTCAGCATAGTTTGCGAAGGACCAGTTCCCGCCCATGACGACGTTCACCGAATCTTTGAATGATTGTAAGACGATAATGATGAGAGGGAAAATCAGAAGGATCATGAGCCCATAGCAAAGGAAATGGGAAACGATTTCCGTGCCAATGCCTCTTTTCTTCGGCTCAACGGGCCGCAAAGAGGACATCGCGATTTTCTTTCTGGAGGAAATATATCTTTGTAGAAGGAAAATCAATGTGGTGATGAAAATCGTAATGACGCATGTCACGGCGGCGAGAGCTTCGTTGGTGTCTACATCGCTTGTGAACATGTCATAGACGAGGGTAGGAAGAGTTCGGTATCCCTCACCAATTAACGCAGGAACTCCAAAATCGGAGATGACGCGCATGAAAACGAGAGTGGCAGATGCCAAAACCGTTGGAAGGATTAATGGGAAGGTAATTTTGAAGAAGCGGGATAAACCATGCCCTCCGAGGGACTCGGAAGCCTCCATCAAAGAGACGTCCACTTGTTTTAAAGCGCCTCCGACATAGAGATTCACCAAAGGAACCAGCTTGATAGAGAAAACGAACACGATTCCGCCAAATCCGTATATTCCGCCGTATTGAATTCCGATTTGTGCAAGCCATTTTGTAATGATGCCCGCTCTCCCTAATAGAATGACCCATGCATAAGAAGAGAGGAATGGTGGTGTAACCATCGAAATCATTAAAAGGATATTGATCACTTTGGATCCAAAAATCTTTGTGGTACGCAAGATATAGGCAAGAAGCGTACCTAACGCCGTCGCGATTAATGCGCTAAGAAAACTAACCTTCAAAGAATTCCAAATAGTTTTCAAATAGTAGCCGTATTTGTTTCCGAAAAACACACCCCATTGACTCACATCCCATTGTTGTGCGTTCGTGTCGTATATGGCATGAAGCAAAATTGAGACGAGTGGATAAATGAAAAACAGGGCAAAAAAGATAATGATGGCAAAGGTGACGTAATTCCATCCGTTCGTAAAAAAGCGAACGAGTGCACCCTTCCTTTCTTCACTCTTTCCTTTCATATTCTTTCCTCCATGATGGAGATTTCGCTTGTTGCATCAAAGACGTTCACGGTATTCGCATTCACCTTTAAAGCGATGCTTTCGCCCACGTTCTTTGTTTCGTGGCGGGAAGAGACATGTACTTCAACTTCTTTCTTATCGGCGAGTTCTACCGTATAGCGGACTTCAGTTCCTAAGAAAATTTTCTCTTTGACGATGCCAGATATATCTGCCTTATCTTCGGCCAAGGAAAAATCAGTTGGGCGGATGACCGCTTTGACACCCATCTTATTCTCACCTTTGATTTTGCTTGCGACTGGGATGGCCTCGCCTGTTACCAAAACAACAGCGGTTTTCCCTTTTTCTTTGAGTAGAGTTCCGTCAAAGACGTTACTTTGACCAATGAATGTCGCAACGAAAAGGTTCGTAGGGTAGTTGAAGACTTCGAACGGTGTACCGACTTGTTGAATGACCCCGTGTTTCATAATTGCGATACGATCAGACATCGAAAGGGCTTCTTCTTGGTCGTGGGTGACGTAAATCGTCGTAATCTTATTCGCGTTTTGCAAACGCTTAATCACTAAGCGCATTTCAACACGCAGCTTTGCGTCGAGATTGCTCAATGGCTCATCGAAAAGAAGTACGTCAGGCTGAATGACGATAGCCCGGGCAAGGGCGATACGCTGCTGCTGTCCGCCACTCATGTCCGACGGATAACGGTCCCTGAGGTTTTCAATTTGAACTTCTTTGAGCATCGCGTTGACCCGTGATTCGATTTCTTCTTTCGGGAGATGACGCTGCTTTAAACCATATGCGACGTTTTGATAAACGCTTAAGTGGGGGAATACAGCGTAGTTTTGGAACACCATGCCGATATTCCGCTTATAAATAGCTATGTCGTTGACTTTTTTATCATCGAAGTATATTTCCCCTCCTTCGATGGAATTGAAACCAGCGATCATTCTTAAAAGGGTTGTCTTGCCACATCCAGAAGAACCTAAGAGGGTGAAAAACTCGCCTGGTTTGACGAGAAGAGACAAATCGGGGATGACGGTGTTCTTTCCGTACATTTTCTTAACATGATCGATCTTGATGCCTATGGACATAGTGAACTCCTTTTTTATGAATGAGGGGCTGAGAAATTCAGCCCCTCCTTTGAGACAGTGATTAAGCAGTGTACTTTTGGATGATATCCGTGTATTTGGCAAGTGCTGCTTTTTTGTTATCGGTGGATTCTTTGGAAGTGATAGCAAGCGTCTTCATTGTGGAGACGTTCTTTTTAAAGGAAGCGACTTCCGCTTCGGCAAGAACTGGGTTTGTGCCAGCGATGTCTTTGCCTAATACGGTTTGCCCGTTTTTGGAGCTCATCCAATCAACGAATTTCTTCGCTGCGGCTTCTTTCTTCGTTCCCTTGATGATTCCCACTCCGCTTGTCTTCGGGACGACGCCTTCTTTCATATAGCAAACTTCGACGTTTTTATATTGGCCGTTCGGATCTGCAATTTTTCCTTGGAGCGCCTCATATCCTTTGGTGTCCCAGCTCATACCGACCGCGTATTCACCACTCACAACGCCTGTTAATGTGGTGCCAGAGCTCGAAACGATTTTCTTATCGAGGTTCGCGTAGAAACTATCGACATAGTTCCATGCGGCATCGCTTTCCATTTTGGCTTTGACGGTATCGCCTGTGCCCATGGCTAGAAGCATATTTTCGAGATGGTTATAGGCGCTTGAGGATTTCGCGGCGTCACCGAAGGCGATTTTTCCTTTTAGCGAGGCATTCAATAAGTCCGCATAACCATCAATCTTGGATACTAAAGTAGTGTTGTAAATGATGACTGGAATCGCGAAATTCGTGATGGAGCAATAGCCAGTAGTGGCTTGGAAATCGGCCGGCTTGCTTGCGTCATTGGCTGCTTTATAAGACAAATAGCAGTCGGAATTGTCTTCCACATATTGAGTTGGAAGCCAGACGACGTCGGCTTGTGGGGAGTTCTTTTCAGAATTCACACGTTTGACAATTTCGCCGGTTCCGCCATAGACGTACTCAATATCGATGCCGGTTTCTGCTTTGAACTTTGGAATCATGATCTTCAAGTTCGCTTCGGATGTTGAAGAATAGAGAGTAAGTTTCGTCCCTTCCAAATTCTCTGTTTTCGATTCAGATGGTGTTGGTGTTGGCGTTGATTCCGACGCACTGGGTTCGGCGTTGTTGCCGCACGCAGTGAGTGCGATCATCGCCATGGTGGAGAGAAATAACGTTTTCTTGGTTTTCATGTTTGTCCTCCTTGAGAAAGCGCTTACAAGTATTCTCAATATAGGTTCTGGCCAAAAACGCGACAAGCGAATGCGTAAATCTTCTATGAATCGTGTTTATTATTTTCGTCAATAAAAAAAGAAAACGCAATAAAAGCATAGAAAACATGGGCATTTTCTAGAAATGTCAAAAATCAATGAAACGAAAATTATGAAAATTATTTTCTTTTTTGTGAATGAAAAGATGAATTCCTTAGCAATCCAATCTTACTAAGCGTAGTAGCTCGGATGAAGGGGCTATATTAGCGAATGAAATGGGTACTGATTCGTTTCTCTACCTCGGGGAGTCCGTACTTTTTCTTTCCTAAGGCGATTGATCTCACTAAGAAAACCATATTCTCCGCAAGCGTCCGCATGGTCTGAAGTCCTTCAAGATCTTCCTTTGCTTCTCCTTCTTTTCTGCCATGGACGCTGTTCCAATATTGGCTTGAGGCGATTGGCATTCCCGAAATGGTGAAATATTTGTTTAATTCATCGAATGTGGCGCTGCACCCTCCTCGTCTAGCCACGGTAACGCTTGCTCCTACTTTCATTCGTTTGTCAAAACTAGTGGAATAGAATAAACGGTCAAGCAAAGAAATGAGCGTCCCATTGGCCGAAGCATAATACACAGGACTACCAATAACGAGCGCATCGCTTTCTTCAAATTTCTTCGCGATTTCGTTGACAATGTCATCGATAACGCACTTTTGATGGGTATGGCAATAGTTACAGGAAAGGCATCCTCTAATGGCGAGTTGACCCACTTGGACGATTTCCGTTTCTATATCCTTATACTTCTTGAATACGGTCACCATTTCTTTTAGCGCGGTGGAGGTGTTCCCGTTGGCACGAGGCGACCCATTGATCAATAACACTTTCATTTTTCTTTTCCAAACTCTTTTCAATAGAGAATATAACGGAACGCACGATGCAAAAAAAGAAAATAACGATAACTTCTTTTATTGAGCGCGGGCCATATTGTTTGCCTGTTTTAAAAAAGTGTTGCTAGAATTATCCTCATGCAATGGGTCAATGGGAATTTATATGGTTATGTCATGGCTAATTGCGTTTTGTCGCTCTATCCGATTTTGCATAATTACGGGGAGGGGGATATTCATTTATGATAACTGGTTTTAAAAATGTGAACTGCGTTTTTGTGGACGGAGTTCGACGGGCGGACATTCATTGGGAGAACGGCAAGATTTCTTCTTTTTCAAAGCAAGATTATGCCCCATCTTTAAAAGAGGGCGTTTTTCTTTGCCCTGGCTTCATCGATGAACATATCCATGGTGCAAATGGTTCGGATGTGATGGATGCAAGCATCAGCTCTTTGGAAAAGCTTTCTTCTTCCTTGTTGCAAGAAGGCGTTACCTCTTTTCTTGCCACGACAATGACGGAATCCGTTACAAGCATCGAAAAAGCGTTAGAAAATGTGAAAGAATATCGAAAAGGAACGCATAGGGGTGCTCGTATTGAAGGCGTTCATTTAGAAGGCCCTTTTATTTCTCCTGTTTTCAAAGGCGCACAGGCGCTTGAATATATTCGTGAGCCCAATAGTGACGAACTAGACCGTTTCAATCATTTATCGGGTGAAGCGATTCGCGAAGTCACTTTCGCTTATGAGCGCGATAAGAATGATGCTTTCCTTTCGTATTGTTTAAAGCACCATATTCTTCCGAGCCTTGGGCACTCGGATTGCCCAGGGGCTTTAGCGATAGAAGGCTTTAAAAAAGGCATATCGTGCGTCACTCATTTGTTCAATGCGCAAAGAAGATTCCACCATCGCGATGTTGGCGTCACTGGAGCCGCCTTGCTTATGGATGGCGTCAAAACAGAACTCATTGCTGATTTACATCATTCTTGTATAGAAGCCGTTTCGTTGGTCTTTAAAGCGAAAAAGAAGGAAGACATTGTCTTGATTTCGGATTCCACGGAAGCAAAATATCTTCCAGAAGGAACGAGTGCGAAGTTAGGAAGCCAACCTATTTGGGTGAAGGGAGGCGTAGCCGTTTTAGAAGATGGGACTATCGCGGGAAGTATTCTCCATTTGGACCAAGCGCTCCGCAACGTCCGCCCGCTTGCAAAAGGGTATTCTTATGCTGATTTGATTAACTTAGTCACGGTCAACCCCGCGAAAAATATTGGTCTAGAGAAAGAAATCGGCTCTCTAGCAATCGGACATCGCGCGGATTTCACGCTATTAGATAAGGATTTTCGTGTTTTAGCGACGATTATTGGTGGTGAGGTCACTTACGGCTCGCTCGATAATGTCATAGAAAAAGAATAAATAAAGGAGAATAAATCATGAAGGTATTCGTTTTTCAAAACAAAGAAGAATTGGGGAAGGCTCTCGGGAAGGAATTCGCTCTTTTGGTGAAGAACAATCCGAAGGCTATTTTGGGACTAGCGACGGGCTCTAGCCCATTAGAGACTTATAATGCGATGGTGGAAGCATATCAAGCAGAAGGAGTCAGCTTTGCGAAGATTTCTTCTTTTAATCTAGACGAATATCTCTCCTGCCCTCTTAAAGACCAGACATATCGCTATTTCATGGAAGAGAACCTTTTCTCCCGCATCGATATTGATAGGGAAAACACCCATTTCCCTTCCGTAAAAGAACTTGGCGATTATGATGAAGAAATTGAAGAAGCAGGGGGTGTCGATTTCCAACTTCTTGGCATTGGACGCAACGGGCATATCGGGTTCAATGAGCCAAACACTCCTTTTGATTCAAAAACCCATATTGTCGATTTGACGGAATCCACCCGCGAAGCGAATGCCCGTTTCTTCCATGACGACATCAATCTTGTTCCAACCCAAGCCGTTACTATGGGCATTGGCACCATCAAAAAGAGTAGACGTATCGCCTTAATCGCCAATGGGGTGGATAAAGCGGAAGCGATCGCGATGCTTTATCGAGAAGAAGAAAATCCTCTTTTCCCAGCCACGGCCTTAGTCCATCATCCTGCTTTTGAACTCTACGTTACTGTGGACGTTGATGAGGCTGCCAAGAAACTCCTAAAGAAATAAAAAAATCGGTGAGGGTCATCCTCACCGATTTTACATCTATTTGGCGTTTTCGAACCCGATCGCGGCGGCTCCATATATTCCCATGTCCGCGCCAAGCGTGGAGATAAGGATTTCTACTTTCGGGCACCATTTAGAACCGAATCCATATCCGCGTTCTTCTAGGAAGTCCACCAATGGTTTTCGTAGATTCTCGCCTTGTTTGGATACCCCGCCCGATAAAATAATCGCCTCTGGGCGGAAGATATTCACGAAATTCAAGACGCCTTCTCCTAGATAATAGATGTAATTCGCGATGACTGTTTTAGCGGTTTCGTCGCCTTCCTTTGCGCATTCAAAAGCCAACGCTCCTCCAACTTTTTCGATGTCGGGGCAACGTTTCCACATCAAAGAATCCGGGTTTTCGTTCATCGCTTCTTTGGTCTCATTAATGAGGGCGGAAGCGGATGCGTAAGCCTCAAGGCACCCTTTTCTTCCACACGTACATTCTCTACCACCCGCAAAAACGACCATGTGCCCAAGCTCTGCGCCTTTGCCTTCGTTTCCGACATAGAGGCGGTCATTGAGGTAAAGCCCTCCGCCGACTCCCGTCCCAAGGGTCAATAAGATGGCGTTATGGAATTTTTTGCCACACCCGAAGCGGATTTCGCCAAGCATCGCAGCATTCGCGTCATTATCAATCATGACGGGAAAATGAAGAGATTCTTCCAAAATCTTAGCGACAGGCAAATCACGCCATCCAAGATTGTTGGAATAGTCACAAGTGCCTTTAAAGGTGTTAATTGCCCCAGGACACCCACAGCCAATGCCAACGAGTTTTTCATCACTAGGCAATTCATCGATTGCTTTTTGCACGGCTTCACTTAAACGTTTTAAAGTCAAATATTGATCTTCGTGATGGGGGACGGGTAACACAAACTTGTGCAATAAATTCCCCTCTTTGTCTACAAATGCGGATTTAATAGTGGTTCCGCCGATATCGATTCCTAATGCAATTTCTTTCATATGACCATATTCTAGGTCCTTATTCCTTTTTTGGGAAATAGGGAATGAGTCAATCGCCTTCCCCATCCGTTTAAAGCATTCTATGTCCGGAATGAAAATTAGCGACTTGCTTTGCTTGATCATTTATTGACTAAAGATAATTCGTCGAGACGGGATTACGTGGCGAGAATGATTTGCTTGATATAAAGCGAGGCTGGCTTACTATTACAAATCCTTCTCTTCTGTAGTGCCATCAGACCACATCCAGACTATCTAATGCAGGTTAATTCTCATCATAGTGTTGTTTTCTTTTGTATAATCACTACTGAAAGAGGGCGCACTAAAAGCGATTTATGATTAGAGACAAAAGGATATACGATTATCTCTTTAAATATCGTTTGTTGCGTCTCTTCGGATATAGCCAACGACATTGTCAGCGAATACGCAAGCCATCCAGAACGAAAAGAATTTAGCCCATATATTAATCTTTCGCAGAGGCCTTCTTGAGCTTAAAACTTTTTGCCTTTTGATGTTTAACGACGCTTGGACACAAGCGAGGACGATTCTACGCGTTGCAATCGAAGAAACGTCTTCCTTGTATTTTTTAATAATGGAGAGGCAAGATTTGATTCAGGAATATTTGAAATTGCTGGAATTGAAAAAACAATATTGGCATCTAGAAGGCGAAGACGAAAAAGAGCGGTTTCGAAGGGACATTCTATTTAAAGTAAAAACAATGCGAACGCTTTCTTTGATTATGCTTGGTTTAGAGATAGCGCTGGAAGCAATGATCGTAGGCAAATTATATGCGCAGCGCATTTGGGGCAAGTTGAAGTAGGTATCAATGAAAAACATAATCAGTTTACTCATGGAAAATTGAGCATTTTCGAGTTCTATAGCGAAAGAAGGGTGGGGCTTAATGAAAAGGTTCGGTCGGAGAATGACCGCAATTTGCTATCGGTTGTTTGATTGCCTTTGCTGCTCATATAAATGTTGGTCGGAAATTCCTTTTATAACAAGCCTATAAATGATCGATTTTTGGAGCTTGAAGAGCGCTATTTGCAATATTTAGAAGATACAAATGATAACGACCACTGGAATAGTCACTAACAATCGTTAAAAACTAGGTGTTTAAATCTTTGTCTCTTAGTCTATTTTGTGCATCGTACTCAAGCGATGCTATCTATTGTAGCGAAACTTGTTCGGTTTTTATACGAGCGCGCTTCTTATAAAAAGCAATGCCATAAAGCTGAACGAGGCTAGGAGAATAAGGCTTTAATTCATCTAGATATTCGTTTTCTTTTATTTGTTTGATAGCGTTAGAAGCATAGTTTTCGAGCCTCGTTTGACTTGCGTTGGAACGAAGAGCCTTGGTTTCAATGATAAAAGCGGGCATATGAGGTTTGACTGAATAAACCAAAATGTCTGCTCTGCCCGTTCCAGCATTCACTTCATTTTTCACAACATAGTCCTCGAATATTAGCGATAAAGCGGTGGACAACATGACTTGATAGTTCTTTTCTTTGCCCGTTTCGTAACAAGAAAAAGAAGATAAAAGATATTTCTCAAGGGCGTTTTCTAATGCCTCAATATTCCCCTTTTCAAATGCGGATTTCACACTTAGCAAGACTGGGAAATCGTTTTTCGGGATATATCGGAGGGATATTTCTCTTTGAAAGACACTTTCGATTTCTTTGTTTGGAAAAGAAAGCGAATAAAGGAAGTCCCCCAACCTTTCTTTTACCGTTAAGTAGCCACTTGCGAGCAAAAAGGAAATAACATTTTCTGACCCCGAATCCAAATCATGATAACTTAGAGCAATATCGATGGGTGCAGAAACACATTGGTGGCCGATAAGGGGGATCAAAGAGCCGAAGCCGTTCATCTTTTCGATGGCGTTCCCCAAAATGGTATTATCTGCAGTGTTATTCCAATAGGTGGCGGAAACTCCTCCACTTTGGATAAAACTTAAAACGGATAAAGGATTATAGACTATTGCGTTGCCGAAGCGATAATTCCCGTACCAATCTTGCAACTGATTAAGTTTGTTGTAGTAGCCGTAATACTTTATAAGCTCTTTAACCTCTTCTTCTGTGAATCCAAAACCTTCGTCCATATTTGTCGATAGAACGGAATTTGTAATGAGATTATTTAAACCTGAAAATAAGGACTCTTTTGCGATTTGAAGAACACCGGTAAGGATCGCAAAATGCATTGATGGATTACTTTTTAAAACGGAGGAAAAAAGTTGCTTCAAAAATAGAATTGCTGGTTCGTAGAATCCGTTTTGATAAGCATAATGAGCGGGGGCGTCGTATTCGTCGATCAAAACAATCGTTTTCTTTCCTTCGCCCTTCTCTAAAAAGATGGTTAACTTCAAAAGCGAAGAAGTGAAATCGAGGTCACTCGCCGTTTCATCCAATATTGAGCGGAAATAATTTTTGTCTTTTATAGAGAGTTTGTCACTTTCGAGAAGGAAAGCGTGTCTCTCGTATTCTCCAGAAATCAACTCTCTTATTTTTTGAATTAGATCTTCGTATGTGCTTCCAATCGCGTTTTTTAAGTTGAGATGCACAACAGGAAAACGCTGATTAACATACATGGGGGTGGCCTTTTATTAGGAAAGAAAGAAGAGAATCGAGCTTCTAATGCTTATTACGCAAAACATGGATTTACAGTGATTAGTCTGAATTACCCTTTGGCGCCAAACGCGAATGTTTTTACGATGTTCGAGGATTTGACGAAAGCAATCAATGAAATCGCAAAAAATAGCAAGAAAGAAGAAGTATTTTTGTATGGCGATAGCGCGGGTGCCTATCTTGGCGTTTATTTATCCGCATTTCAAAATAATCCGAAGCTTATCGCGAGTTTGCCTTTCAAAGAAACGATAAAACCAAAGATCAAAGCGCTCGGTCTCATCAGCGGCATGTTTTATACAACAAAATTTGATTCGACAGGCGTATTTCTTCCGAAGATGATTTATGGGAGAAATTGGAGAAACAACCCATTCCGTCCTTATATGAATCCAGACGCGAAAGAGATTTCCGCTTTCCTTCCGCCAACGATCCTCGTGACGGGTAAGGGCGATTTCCTTAGAGGATATAGCAAGCACTTCTATCATGCGTTAAAGAAAAACGGAAACGATTCCATTCTTATCGACATGGTAGGGGAGAAGCCTTTGCCCCACGCTTTTGCGTCTCTTCTCCCCGAATTAAAGGAATCAAAACAAGCAAATGATGAAGCAATCCGTTTCTTTACTTCTATTTAGATTTTCTTTTTAAGCATTTTATATTTTTCAAGTCTCGTTTTTTTGGCGATATTAAATTGAATTTTTATGCGTATCTGCTTGTTTTAAACAATTCGCCCGTTTTTTAGCCTTTTTAGAAGGTCTCTACGGCAAGAATATCTATAAACAAAACCTTGAAAAAATGATACAGTGGGGGGTATTATTTTTTACGAATATTAAATATGAAGAGTTTTCGGATGAAATCGAGTTACTAAAATAGCCGTTTTCGTTTTGAAAAAATTCAAAAAGGAGAAATATGTCCATCAATATCGAAGTCATCAAATATGATCCGAAATCGACTGAGTCCAATGACATTATCGTCTATAAGCATGAATCAGAAGATTTTGGGTCTCATGCTCAGCTTCTTGTCGCTCCATCGCAAATGGCGTTATTCGTCAATGAGGGTGAAATCATTCCTTTCTTGCCAGGACATTACACATTAGACGAATCCAATAACAGCCCTTTCAGCGCGATTAATCGGTTGAAGAGCATGTTCAGCAAAGGCGTGTCCTCGTTCCATTGCTCCGTGTATTTCATCAATCTTGTCACTTTGAATGATTTACGTTTCGGCACGCAGACCCCGATTCAAATGGAAGACCCGATTGAGGGAGTGAACATCCATGTTCGCGCCGCGGGTTTATTTGGCGCCCATCTCAATAACGATGATAAAGATGGAAAAGAAATCATCAAATTCTTCACAAAAGTGAATGGGACGAGAGCCATTTTCACAAAAGACGATTTGGCTGCTTATTTACGTGGAAAAATCGTGGAGCGCATCACCGATACGCTTGCGAAATTGATGCTTGATAGGAAGATTGGCATTTTATCGGTCCCTTCTCATTACACCGAATTATCGACGGCCATGAAGGAACAAATGGTTCCTTTCTTTGCCGACTATGGCATTGGCATCGACAATTTCTCTTTCATGACGATCAATGTCCCAGACGAGGATCTAGCCGCCATCAATGAGATGAAAATCAAAGCCAGAAGGATGGATATGGAAAGCGAAGCCATGGCGAGAAAACGTGCTCGCGAAGGCTATTCCTATCAGCAAGAAAAAGGTTTTGATGTCCTTAAGACTGCGGCAGGAAATGAAGCGCAACCAGGCCAATTCATGGGCGCTGGCATGGGCTTAGGCATGGGCTTAGGCATGGGCGGAGCCGTAGGAGGAGCAATGGGCGGGCTTGCCCAAAATGCCTTCGGAAGTATGAACAATCAGCCACAGCCACAAGCAGCAACAGAAAAGTGCCCACACTGCGGCAACGAAATCGCAAAAGGCGCGAAATTCTGCCCAAGTTGCGGCGAGAAACTCGTTCCTACTTGCCCTAAATGTGGTGCCGAATTGACGCCAGGCGCGAAATTCTGCCCGAATTGCGGTGAGAAGCTTGTCAAAAAATGCGCAAATTGTGGTACTGAGCTTGCCCCGGGTGCGAAATTCTGCCCGAATTGCGGCACAAAAACGGAATAAATAAGGAGAACCTAAAACAATGAAAAAGATTTTAACAAGTAGAGTCCCATTACTCCTCGTCATCATTTGTTTTGCGATACTTAATTGCGTCTTCTGGCCGATTGCCGCCCCACATCTAGATAGTGCGAAAGCCACTTTGTGGATCGGGTACAGTTTTTTGACCGCGACTTTTGTCATTATCGCCGCAGTGACATTCATTAAAGTTTATAACAAAAACACAGTGACCTCATTGGCTCCGATTTTCCTTGTCACTTTTGGCTATTTATTACTGAGCGCCATCATCAATATCATCGCGATGGCTCTCAATTCCGACAATTATATTTGGGCATTGGTCACCAATTTCATCCTTTTGCTCCTTTATGTGGCTGCTTTCCTTGTCGCGAATAAGCACTTTGCTCGCGTAAACGAGAACACGGCTCGTCGCGAAACACGCGTGAGGGATTGGAGAATGACCGCTGTCAGCGTCAGCGGCTTAATCGCTCTTTCTAGTGACGAGGAAGTTACCGCCGCGTTAAAGAAACTAAAAGAGGACATCGAATATAGCTCCAGCGCCTCTAACGAAAAAACGAAAAACGTGGAAGAAGAGCTCGATGAACAAATCGTCACGATTAAGTCAATGCTCAAAAACGGCATGGATAAAGAGACTATTCTCAAAGCCATTCATGTTGCCGAAGCCATTTTGAAAAACAGAAATCAAATTTTGATGGTCAGATAATTTATGGAAGGCGAGAAATACCGTTGTCAAGGATGCGGCAGCGAAATACCAGCGTCCTTGATCGATTTTAAAACGAGACATGCCAAATGCCCGTGGTGCGGGCTTGATGTGGTTTTCCCAAAACGACATTCGACTGCGTCTCCAAACGCACAAATCGCGTTAGAAGAAGCAATGCATTTATTTTTGGAAGGCAGTTACGAATCGGCGAAAAACTGCGCCGAAAACGTTTTGACGATGACAAGCAACGCCGCGGCTTTGTTCATTGTTGATTATTACAAAGCTTTCTTAGGGGAAGTGAAGTCCTCTCAAACAATCGAATCCTTTTTCAAAACCAAACTCCCAGACGCCGAATTTGAGATTGAAGAAGAAGATATGTTCAAAAAGCTTCTTCGCAAAACGATTGTCAATTCCGGCGACTACGAAGAAGAGATATTGGCGAAATTCGCAGAGTACGATGATCCCAAAGAGCTTGCCGAATTCGTCGAGAATTTCTCCCCTTATTTAATTACGAGCCGCGTTTCCATCGATTGGCTCACACCCCACATGGTGGAAATCTATAAAAAGATAACTAAGAGGGTTGCGATACCAAAAACGTGGTATGCCCTTTATAGCGCGATTGCCAAAAATCCGGATTCCCCTTTATCGAGCGACTCCTTTTTCCTCAAAACAAAGTCCGCTCGCGTCTATAACGAACTTGTGGTACCTGTCGGAGAAATTTTCGGTCTCATTACCGACGAGACCTTGAAGGCGAAATTCTCCAAGGCATATACAAAATTAAGAATTGCTTATGAAAACGGAATGAAGAATTCATAAGCGGAAAGGTTAAAAATGTCAGACACTATTTCAATCGATTTGTCCGGTGTGTATCGCGCGCTGAGCAACGTGAACGACAACATCAACCACAACCTTAATATTTTGGACAATCACATTAAGGCCGTGGATCAAAGTGTTGAGAACACCCGCCGACAAACGATGCAAGAGATTAACTATCTCAAAGCCCAATTCGTCGAAATGCAAAGACAGCAAAAACTTCAGGCTGCTTTGCAAAGAGCCATCACAGAAGTCATCCGCGTGAGACAAGAGCTCGAGCAACGCTTCGGAACGCACAAACTCGTTCGCGATAACATGCTCGGTATCCTCCAAGCCACCGATTTGGGACTCATCACAAAAACGACCATCAGCAAATGCACGGAAGAACTCATGATTTCCGCGCCGAAATATTGGCTTGCTCCAGCGCTTGTCGCCTTAGCCGCTTGGATCAGTGACAATAAAAATCTTGCGGAGCGTGCCGTGAAAGAAGCCGTAAAGAGAGACGAAGAGAAAACATGTCTCTTATTCGCGTTAATCACCCGCCGTGTTAACGCCGGGCGTGTTGCCGCTGGCAAAAAGCCAAGCAATACTTGCTTCTTATGGCTTGACCGTTATTTCCGTCTCCAAAACCCATTCAAGATGCGTACATCCATCATCGCCTATGTCGATGCTTACGCCAACGGGGTGTTCGGTTTAGACAAAGACCACATTTGCCAAGACCACATTAACAATTGGATGGCTACTTTATCAAAGCAAAACCCAGATTTCGCCGAAGAGCAAAAGAGATACTGGCTCCATTTCTTTGGCGAGCGTGTCCAGCATATGAACACGGAGCAATTCGCTTGCTTACAAAGAATCTGCCCTCAATACAATGCGATTGATAATTACTTATCCCGCATCGGTGCGAGTGAAGATGAAGGCCATGGTATTAAGAGCTATATCCGCGGAATCGAAGAGCAAGAGGCGGATAGAGAGAAACTCGTTCACGACATTGATGAGCAACTCATGAACCTCGTCAGCAAATACGAAGAGGACGAAGCGCCTCTCCGCGACGAAGAAGAATATCTTGATTACGTCAAGAAATATAATGGTGACGAAGACAAAGCGAGAAACATGGTGAACGCGATTCACGCTTCAAAGAAAGACGATCCTGTCGACTTTGCGCAAAGACTTTCTGAATCCATTACCGCGGATAATGCGACTGTCTCTGCCAAAAAGACCGCCCTTTCCATGCTCAAAGGATACATTGGAACAGCCTTCAACGAATTCATCACAGAGTATAAGGATTCTTATCCAGAGACCATTGACCTTGAGATTAAAGAGCCTGCCAATGTCGCAAATGGAAAACCATTCACTTGGAATGGGCAAACGACGAATGGCGAAAACCGCGATGAACTCGTCTCCTCTTTAAAGAAACAGTACGACAGCGAGCGTAAAGCGGCCATTGATCGCGTGAGCGATGAACAAGCTTTGAAAGACAAGAAAACTGCGAAGATTTGCTTCTGCTTATCTTTCTTGATCATTCCTCTCTTCATTGGCATTAGTAAGAATAAGAAAGCCAATGCGGCTTTAAAGGCAAACGCCACGACTCGTACGAATATCAAGAACTACTACACCAATAACGAGAACAAGGCTGTTGACACTCTCTCAAAGGCTCTTACCGCCCGCGAAGAAGCCAATAGCTACGTCGAGCAGTTCCAAAAGCAAGACAATGCTGAGAACATTCAGTTCTAATGAAAGGAGACCGTATGCTAGATAACGAAAACATTCAAACAGAAGTCACTCCGGATGATGAGACGAAAGTCGAAGAAGTGGCGGTGATGGAAGAAACCGTTTCTGACGATCTCGGTTCCGAGTTTGGACTTGACGACGAACTGAGTTCCTCTTTCGAGCAAGAAATCGAAAAGATGAAAGAAGACAGTGCTCTTTCGGAAGACTTAAGTGCTTACGCAAAAGGCTTCCCGGATTGGGACCTTCTTCCACCAGAAGAAAAGAAAACTCGTAAATAATTAATTCCTTTCCTCCAAACTGCCTTAGGTTTCCTAGGGCAGTTTTTCGTTTGACTATTCACGAGCAAACCTCGATTAATCATAGGATTAGGTGAGAAAGTATGGTGTTTTGTTGCTGATTCATTTGCCAAATTGCCAAATGAAAACGCGCCAAATTGCCAAATGAATCATTGCCAAATTGCCAAATAAAGGATAGAGTATTAGCAAGAAACATATGAAAAAGTATTTAAAAAGATGTATTGATACCAGATTAAAAGACAAATTGGAGAGCTCTGGTGCTGTTTGGATTAAAGGACCAAAATGGTGTGGGAAATCCACAACGGCGGAGCGCTTTTCAAAAAGCGCCGTTTTTATGCAGAGCAGAAAAGATCGCGACCAAAATATAGCCTTAGCTAAAAATGCGCCTGATTTATTTTTAGAAGGAGAAACCCCTAGACTTATAGACGAATGGCAAATTATTCCATTCATTTGGGATGATATTCGATATGAAATTGATAAACGAGATGCGTTTGGTCAATTTATTTTAACAGGCAGCGCCACTCCGCTAAATGATAAGGAAGAAAAACTAAAGCAACACAGTGGCGTAGGAAGAATTTCCTCGCTTATTATGAGGCCTATGAGTTTATTTGAATCCTTGGATAGCAATGGAACAATTTCTTTAAGCAATCTTTTCAATCATTTGAAAACGAATCCTGCAAAATGCAATAAAACCTTACTGGATTATGCACAATACGCATGCAGAGGAGGCTGGCCAAAGTCTGTTGGGCAGCCAGAAAATGTATCTGTTGAAATTGTGAAAAACTATTACGATGGTTTGGTGGAAAATGATATTAGAAGCGTCGACGGCGTTTCCAGGGACATAGATAAAGTTAAGGCGCTTATTCGTTCTTATGCTAGAAACGTATCGACGGAATGCAGCATTGACACAATCATTGCCGACATTAAAGAGTACGATAACAAATCAGTTAGTGATGAGACCATCAAATCCTATATAACCGCTCTTGAAAGACTTTTTGTTATCGAAGATATCAAGGCCTGGAGCCCAAATTTGAGAAGCAAAACCGCGATAAGAACTTCCCCAACTAGGCACTTTATTGATCCTTCCATAGCGTGTAGAGCTCTCGGCGCGTATAAGGGAGATTTAATAAATGATTTGAATACTTTCGGCTTTATATTTGAAGACATGGCTGTTAGAGATTTAAAGATATATGCCGATAAGCTTGGCGGTGAAGTCTACCACTATAGAGATAAAAACGATCTTGAAGCTGATGCAATAATTCATTTAGATAACGGAAAGTGGGCTGCTTTCGAAGTAAAACTGTGCGACTCGGATAGAATAGAGGAAGCGGCACAACATTTACTCCAATTATCTAATTTAATTGATGAGAGGAAAATGAAGAAGCCAGAATTTTTGATGGTCATAACAGCTACGAATTATGCCTATCAAAGAGAAGATGGGGTGTGGATCGTCCCGCTCGCTTGCTTGAAGGATTAAAAAGACCGCTCTTGCATATTTTCGTGCATAATTACTTTGGGGGAAGATATTAAAATACATTTTCCCAAAGTGTTAGGATGGCTTATGATCATTCGACGTGACAGATATCTGAATAAATTAATCAGAAAAAAGATAACGGCCTAATCAAAGTCGTTACGGGCCTTAGGAGGTGCGGCAAAAGTTCCCCCTTTTCCGGTTGTTCTATGACCACTTGGTTCAAAGCGGCGTTGACGCGAAAAACATCATAACATTGTCTTTAGCCGATGATGAAAACGCAAAATATCGGAACCCTGACGAACTATCTTTGTTTTTGCGATCCTCAATCAAAAGCGAGAACGAAAAGAATTATATTTATTGGATGAGGTTCAGCTCGCCATTACGAAAAAGGAAAGGAAAGGGGAGAAACCCCATTAGATTTAATCGACGATTCATTCAAGAAGATTATCGTCACGCAGCATTTCGCGAAGCCCTGGAGAACAAAAAGGGCTACCTTGTCATCAATTTGTTCGACTTCCTTTTAAATGAAAGCAATATGGATTTGTAAAGTTGATCACGGACCTTTGAAAAGAGCTTTCATTCTTTCGTAAATGATAGAGTATGGCCATCGCGTTGTTCGCGAACATTATCTTGATAAAAAGTCTTACTGGATTGAGTGATTGATTCATTTTTGGGTATCGAAACCGTGGCTGGACATGGTAAGGCTTTGCCGGTACTAATCATTTTCAAAGAAGGAAAGGGAGGTTTAAAACAAACCAGCTTTTTGAAATGGGTGTAGAATACTGTGAGAGGGAAAGGTATCAACATATGTCCGATGTTGCGAAACGAGAATTTGATTTTTTCCTCCCAAGGAAAGATTTCGGGAGGATACTAAGGCGTGAGAGGATATGGTATTTTCTGTCTCATATTGCCATTGTGTTACTTCTATCGGCGGATGGAATTGCTTTGGGTCTCACGATAATGGAAGGCGCTCCTTGGTGGCTTTTCGCGGCAATTCCGGTCCTTGCCATCGCTGATGCGACAATTTGGTTTTTCGCATTCACGAACGGGGGAGTGCAGATCTTCAAGCAGTGCCACGCCTCTTTCAAAGAAAACGGCACACTGGTGCTCTCCTGCGTAAGAGAATCCGGATTCACTTTCCAAGGCACGACGGGATTTACGAAGACAATGAAGGTCAAAAAAGTAACGGAGCGAAACGGATATTGGGTTGTCTATGGCGATAGAAGGCAGTGGGGCGTCCTCCCTAAGGAAATTCCAGTGAGAGAATTGCTTCATTTATAAAGGACCCCTGGCATAGGCGTGAATGGCTTTATAGTAACGATATACCCAAAAGAGGCACAAAATAATGAGCGGTGAGTATATTGAGCGTCAGTCAATCGAGTAAACGTGACAATCAACATCTGTGTGGTCGATTGCGAGCTTAAGGCAATTGATAAGCTTATTGATTTTCCTAGAAGGATTTGATGCGTATTTGATGAGCCCATTCCAATTCATTTTTAAGTAATCGTACATGGCGTCCCCATAAACGATTACTTTTCTCTCTTTTAGTTGTTCTTGGAGAAAGGAAAGCTGCTCGAAAGAAGAGATAAAGAAAGTGTTTTCGTTATTTTCTAAGATTTCCTTTTTAATCGTGGGCGAATTGAGGTCGTAATGGAGGAGAGCGTAGTCGCTTATATAATACTTTTCTTTGACGTCCGCCACGATTGAGCTAATCTCGAATATCCATGGTTCATGGACGTGGGTGTCTACTCCTAAAACAGGGATGAAATTATTTTTGCAGACAGTCGCGAAATCTTCTTCGGAAAAATCCAAGCAGATAATCGCGTCAACAAACTGGATTTCCTTAGATACGGTGTTAGATAAAAGAACGCTGCGATAGCCGTTTAGGGCGAGCGCATCAATGATCCCGTTTAAGAATTTCATCTTATCGGCGACCGCTAAAGGGAAATCGCTTTTTCCTATGTAAAAGCCAATGCAATTGGTTCTGCCGGTCGCTAACGCGTTTGCAATCGGATTCTTTTGATAGCCCAAAAGAGAGGATGCTTGAAGGATTTTCCTTCTTGTTTCCTCATTAATCTTTTGCTTCGGATCATTATTTAAAACATATGAAACAGTCGCAGTGCTGCATCCGACTTCTTTTGCAATGTCGATCAATTTAACCTTAGCCATCTTCTTTTTCCTACATTATAAGGGTGTGTTACAGAAAATCAAATTGAAAATTTAAGTAAAATTAAGTAAAAACTTATCAAAAAATGCCTTACTTTTTGAATGTAATCGGTTACATTTTCTCATTTACAAACAAAAAATCGTGAATTAATATAAAAATGCTTAAGCGATTAAGCAGGAGGATAAAATGAAAGCAATACGGAAGCTTTTTGCTAGTGCGTTCGCATTAGCCTGCGGCATAGGGATGGTGTCCTGTGCGAGCAGTGAGGCAAAGACGTATGAAGTAAAATTCTACGATGATGCCTCCGTTTTAAAGACGGAAAAAGTGAAAGAAGGGGAAAAAGCCACCAACTGGACGCCGGAAAAAGATGGTTTTAAGTTTGTCGATTGGTATGCTACGCCGAACTTCAAATTCACCTATGACTTCGATCCCGTTTATAAGGACACGTCAGTTTATGCCTTATTCCAGTCTACTGAAGTCATTCAAGACACACGCGCTTGGGCAATTGTCGGAAGCGGGACGAGCAAGGTTTTGTCTACGTCCGGTTTCGGCAAGACCATTGGCGAGGAGCATATGCTCACGAAAAAAGAGAACGCCAATGAATTTACGATCACTCTTGATTTAGAGGTCGGAGACGAATTCCAATTCGCGATTAATTCGGATTGGGCCGATCAAAGAGGCGGTGGCTATTTGGATAACACAGGCAAAGATGGGACAGAGTATTTTGAAGTAAAAGCATCCCACCTTTCCACCAACACCAAAAAATGCAACATCGGAGTCTTGGTTTCCGGCAATTACACTTTGACGTTAACCACGAACCCAAAAGACGATTATTACGATACGACAGATCCCTATTACACCGAAGAAAAGAAAGAATCGTTCAACTATAACGATTTCGACAAAATCACCTGGGTCAGAAATGGCGATGTGACAGAAGTCGTCGATAAGGTTTATGACCTTTATGTCAAAGGCAATCTAATCACGGGTTGGGCCCATCTTACCGATCCCGAATACAAAATGAATTACGATCCTGCCACCAAGACATACACCTATACGCATCAATTCTATGATTATGATGAATTCATGTTCTATTCTTTAAATGGCGACGGTATTACTTCTGGACTTGGACCAGTTTCGTTGAAATACGGGCAAGTCGACGTTGAAAATTCAACCGATAAGATTACCGGAGACAAAGCGAAGGACAGCAATTTCCAAACTTTAGCGAATGGCACTTATACGTTTACCTATAGCTTAGAAACAAGAATCTGCGTTGTTACTTACGATCCGACCTTCACTTTGGAATATACCCCAAATACCGAATGGTACATTGTTGGTGGCGGTTCTTCCGAACTCCTATCCATCAGCAATTGGGGGAGAAAAGATCTTGATGATCGTTTCAAGCTCAAACAAGTTGAAGGCAAAGAGCTTTCCTTTGCCATCACTCTCGATCTTCAAGTGAATGATGAATTCCAAATTGTGAAAGATGGGCAATGGGGGTTAGCGCATGGCTATTCCTTCGTGAAAGACCCATCCGTTGATGGCACTGTGTATTTCGCCGATTCTGGCAATATCCAATGCAAAGTGTCTGGCAATTATACCATCACACTCAATGTAAGCGATTCTTCCAAACGCTTTGATGAAATCGCCTGGGTCAGAAATGGCGATGTCATCTCTCAGCCAGTCAAGACCATCGACGTTTATTACAAGCTCTCCTCTCATGAAGACTGGGCGCCTGTTTTGATTGATTCCGTTCTTTCTAATTCTGAGGTGAAGGTGACCTTGGACTTAGCCAAAGACGATAAACTTTGCTTCGTTTACACTGATCACGAACAAAAAATCACCGCAGTCTATCCTGGCAACCTTATCCGCTACACCGCGATGGGCGAAGCGAAAGAAGACAACGCGAATGCGAATTTCTCCACGAATGCCGATTACAACTTTGTCTGCGATGTCGCAGGGAAATATGAATTCACGATTGACTATTCGACCGGTGCGCCTATCGTTAACACGGTCTTGGTTCCTGAAGCAAAGGCATTTGAAGTCATCATCAAAGGGACAATGACGAGCTGGGAGCCTTCCGAAAGGATCGCTTCAGTCGGCGATACGGTTTCCTTCAATTACGAGTTCCCGCTTGACGCCGAATTCGGATTTGCTTGGTTCGATGAGTCGACAACGACTTCTTGGGGTAACTGGATTGGTGCCAAATGCCTCGGGAGCGAGGGCGACGCCAATGACAAATTCACTGGAGAAAACAACTTCAAGTGCACAGTCGCGGGTACCTATAACATCAAAATTCAAAAGTCTGGTAGCGATGTCGTGACCGTGAATTTCTATAACGTATAATCACAAAATGCTAAGGAGTCGCCTAATCGCGGCTCCTTAGCCACTTACTGAGGAGGCTCATTAAATGAATCAATTTGCATTGTTTCATTCCATTGAATCGGCATATTCCTTCCCTTTAAGTCAAGACGAATTGCTTCTGCGCGTGAGAGTGGATAAAAATGATGATATCTCCCATTGCTATTTGCTTTATAACGCCAAACATCGTTTTTTCTTAAAAAGGAAAAAGCTCGAACTCACTAGAAAATACGAGGATGACCTTTACGCTTATTACGAGACGAAGTTGCTCGCAAAAGAACATAGCGTCGCTTACGTTTTCCGCTTTGACTCCGAAGGGAGACATTATTTTTATTCATGCGATGGCTTGAAGGAACAATACGATTTCGGGACCTCTTATTACAACTATTTCCAACACGCCTTTATCAACGAAGCCGACGTGATGAAAGAAGTGCCATGGGCGAAAGATGCGATTGTCTATGAAATCTTCGTGGATCGCTTTTATCGAAGCAAAGAGGATAAGGGAGACGATTATATCAATTTGAAATGGGGCGATACCCCCAACCCTCGCTCTTTCGCAGGCGGCACACTGAATGGCGTTCGAAAGAAACTTCATTACTTGAAACGCCTTGGGGTAAACACTCTTTATTTAACCCCGATATTTGAAGCAGATTCCAATCATAAATATGACACGAAAGACTACTACAAAGTCGATGATGAATTCGGCTCTGCAATCGCCTTTCGCCATCTTGTCGAAGAAATTCATAAGCTCAAAATGAGAATCGTTCTCGATGGGGTCTTCAATCACATTTCATCAAAAAGCGACATCTTTCTCGATGTTGCAAAAAACGGCAAGGAATCCAAGTATTACGATTGGTTCATTATTTATGACGACGATTTGAAAAAAGGGCAATATGAGAAATTCGCCTCCTGCCTTTATATGCCAAAGCTCAACACGTCCAAAAAAGAAGTGCAGGATTTCATTTGCGAAATTGGTCGTTTCTACGTCAAAGAATATCAAATTGATGGCTGGAGGCTTGATGTATCCGATGAAATTAGCCATGACCTTTGGAAAAGATTCCGCAAAGAAATCAAGGCTTTAAACCCAAATGTTCTGCTCATAGGCGAAAACTGGCAAGACGCTTCTCCTTATTTAAGGGGAGATGAGTTTGATGGGATCATGAATTATTCGTTCACACGTTACGTAAACGATTACCTATCGTTCAACAAACTGGATTCGGTAGGGCTAAAAAACAAATTGGAGAATCTCCGTTTACGATATATTCTTCAAGCGACGAATATGAGCTGGAATCTTATTGATTCCCATGATACGTATCGTTTTTACACTCAAGTCAACAAAAACAAAAATCGTGCATTGCTTGGCGCGGCCATCCAAATGTTCTATCAAGGGATTCCATGCATTTATTATGGAGATGAGCTCCCACTAGAGGGTGGCTATGACCCCGATTGCCGCAGGTGCATGGATTTTAAAATCGCAAACGAAAAGAACGAATTCTTTAAGATGTATCGCGAACTAGTGCGATTAAGGAACAACAATTCTATTGTCAAATACGGAGAACTTGTTTTGAAGACGGAGAACGGGTTACTGGTTTTTGAAAGAATATACAAGACAAAGAAAATCGATTTGATCATAAATATGACTGGGCATGATAAAAAATTGGATCAAAGCTTTGTAATATTGGCAAACCGATTTGAGGGAAACGTGCTTAAAAACGAAGGATTTGTGATTCGACATGAATAGGAGAAAAATAATGAAAAAATTCGTTTCAGTTTTATCGCTTTCTTTGATCGCCGCGCTTTGTTCTTGCGGAAAAGGAGGAACGAGCGGCGGAGGAAAGGATGTATATTCCAAGTTCAATGGCGAGCTTGAAAAAGGCGCTGTTTTGCGGATTCTTGAAAATGATACCGCGGTCAAACAAGGATATTTAAAAGAACTCATTGACGGGTTTAATGAAAAATACAAAGAACACGGAATTACCGCAGTTGATGCCAACATGGATGAGTATTCCGATCTTGAAAACGACGGCCCCTATGGCTATGGGCCAGACGTTTTATATCAGGCCAACGATTCTTTGATGAAATACGTTTACGGAAAGCATATTACGCCAATCCCCGTGGAACGCCTTGAATGCTATTCTAAGGTTGACCAAAACGCGTGGAACGCATACAAATCCAAAGTCGGAGAGCAAGAATATACCTTTGGGGTCCCCATCAATATCCAAACCTCGCTTATGTATTATCGCGAGGACATGGTCCCTGCCAATTCCGACCAAAACGGCAACGGGACTCCGGATATGCTTGAGAATTGGAGCAAGCTTTACGCTTATTCGAAACAAATTCACGAAAAAGACACAAAGAAATACGGGTATATGAAATCTTTGGACGATTTCTATTTCGCTTCTGGATATTTGTTCTCATATGGCGGATATGTTTTCGGCAACAGCGGGAAGGATTCCGATGATATCGGCTTGAATAAAGGCGAATCTTATAAAGGGGCGAAAGTGTTAAGGCAACTTGCTTCCATCATGAATGAGTCTTGCATCGATAATTCCATTACGTTAAATCAATATTCGAAACTAGCGAAAGGCGAATACTTTGCCACAATGACGACCCCAGACGTCAAATCATTGTTCTTGGACGAGCTCTCTTTGGAATATCAAAAAGAGGGCCTATCCAAAGATCTTGCGGATAAAAAAGCGAAGGCGAACTTAAAACAGGTTTCCGTTCCTACGCTTCCACGAAGCGGCGATTTGAATGACGTAAGTGGAGAAACAATCGATATGAAAACGATGGGAGGAATCAACGGGTACGCGATTTCCTCTTATACGAAATACCCGAATGCCGCACTTGCGTTTTTGGATTACGCTTCCTCTTATGAAATGGTCAAAAAGCGTTATGAAATATTAAGCATTGCCACCTGCAGGGCGGATTTGGCGGAAGAGGGGGACACTCTTTCGAAAAAGCTTTTCGAACAATTGAGGGATGGCAAAATCGAAATCATGCCTTCCATCCGCGAAACCTCTCAAATTTGGACACCTGCAGGCACGTTCTGCAAAGATATTGCAAATGACCCATATCGTCCCTCTTCGGATCAAAAATACGGTGATGATGAGGCGATAAAAACCAAGTTAAATGAGGTTTGCAATCAAATCTATGAAGCCATCCACGCTCTTCAATAAAATGAAAGAAAAAGTGATTCGCTTATTGCACTCTTTCTCGGATTTCTTTTTGAGTATCAAACTCAAAGTTCTTTCCTCATCGAATCGAGCGAAAGCATCTTTCTTTGTGATGGGACTTGGGCAAATTTTATACAAGCAATACATAAAAGGCATTCTCTATTTTCTATTAGAAGTCGCTTTTATCCTCTTCTTTGCTTTAAAGGGAGGGGAACTCATCTACGGTTTTTTCACTTTAGGCACGGTTGAAGCGGACGCTTGGCTCGGCGTTGAGGGTGATAACTCCATCATCATGATGATTCTTGGAATCTTCAGCTTCCTTATTCTCGCTTTATGGTTCTACGCTTATCTCTCTAATGTAAATGACGCTCTCAATATTTCCGAAATGGTCGCGGAAGGAAAAAAGCTTCCCTCCTTCAAAGAGGCGCTTAGACAATACGTTGATAAGAAGTTCTATAAAATCACCCTGACGCTTCCGATCGTCTTCGTTCTTGTTTTCAACGTGATTCCGATCATATTCATGATTTGTATCGCTTTCACGAATTATGGCGGAGACATCGTACCTCCGAAGCTTGTGAGCTGGACGGGGTTTCAGTCGTTTGAAAAGGTCTTTTCGTTAAGTGGAATCCTGCCTACTTTCGCTAAAATTTTGGGATGGAACATCCTTTGGGCTTTTGCCTCGACGTTCTTGAATTATTTTTTGGGTTTGGGTCTAGCTTTATTGCTGAACAAAAAGATTGTGAAAGGCAAAGCGATTTGGCGCGCTTTCCCGATTCTAGCTTACGCAATTCCTGGTTTTATTACTTTGTGCGGTTTTAAGTTTATGTTCTCAAATGGAGGACCCATCAATCAAATCATTGTAAGCAATGGGGGATCGGTCATCCAATTCTTGGGTCTTGATTCGAAATGGGTTGCGCGTCTAATCGGCTTACTTGTGAATGCTTGGTTAAACATCCCTACGACAATGCTTCTTGCGACTGGCATTTTGTCTAATATGAATACCTCATGTTATGAAGCCGCGCGAATTGATGGCGCTAGCGCAGCGAAGCAATTCAAAGATTTGACGCTTCCATTTGTCGTATTTGCCACCACGCCTACCCTCATTTCTCAATTTGTGAGCAATTTCAATAACTTCGGTGTGTTCTATTTCTTGCGGGGCGGTTTGTATATGGATGGCTATTTCAACGCTTCCGATACGGATCTGCTCATTAACTGGCTTTATAATCTGTCGATTGCGAATAACTATTATTCCATTGGTGGGGCGATTTCCCTCATCATCTTCATTATCACGGGCGCGATTTCGCTCCTTGTTTATGTTCGAAGCAACGCTTATAAGAAGGAGGATATCTACCGATGAAACGAACGAAAAAAGTCACGAAAGCGGTGGATGCGGTCATCACATATCTTATTCTTTTCGTTGTTGCCTTTATTTTCTTATTCCCATGTCTATGGCTTATTCTTGCTTCTTTTTCCAAAAGCGGATCGATTTATTCCTTTAACGGCTTCTTCCCTACGGAATATTCTTTTGATACTTTTTATAAACTATTCTTCGACACGACAATGTACGATTTCCCAAAATGGTTTTTAAATTCTTTGTTTGTTGGCGTTTTCTCTTCCCTTTTTGGAACATTACTTGTGATTTTAACCGCATACGTGATGTCGTTTTTCCAGTTTAAGGCTAGAAAACGACTCATGAAAATCACTCTTGTTTTAGGCATGTTCCCTTCGTTTATGGGGATGTCGGCTGTGTATATTCTCATGACCCAATTTAAGATGGTGAACAATCTTTGGGGGCTCATTCTCATTTATTCGGCGGGTGCGCCTATGGGATATCTTGTCCAAAAAGGGTTTTTCGATACCATTCCATATTCGATTTATGAAGCCGCGCGAATCGATGGGGCAAGCAACGCACGGATATTTCGGACTCTGATTTTGCCTGTCTCGAAGCCGATGATTGTTTATACGGCCCTCACCTCCTTCACTTGGCCTTGGAGCGATTTCATCCTTCCGAAGCTTTTGTTGAAAGAGAAATCGAATTATACGGTCGCGGTTGGTTTAATGTCATTAGGCGAAACGGAATTTGCTCGTTTTGCCGCTGGTTCCGTTTTCATCGCGGTGCCAATCGTTATCTTTTATTTCCTTTTACAAAAGAATCTTGTTTCAGGCTTATCGAGCGGAGCTTCAAAAGAATAGGAGAGTGCATTTATGGCTAGTGTCAAATTAGAAAACGTTTATAAGATTTACCCAAACGGGGCGAAAGCAGTAAAGGATTTTTCCTTGGATATCCAAAATGAGGAGTTCGTCGTGTTCGTTGGTCCGTCCGGGTGTGGAAAATCCACGACCCTTAGAATGATTGCGGGGTTAGAAGACATCACGGCTGGTAAAATTTATATCGATGGTGTTTTGGTGAATGATTTAGAGCCAAAAGATAGGGATATTTCCATGGTGTTCCAAAACTACGCACTCTATCCCAATATGACCGTTTTCGATAATATGGCTTATGGATTAAGATGCCACCACGCCAAAGAAGAAGATATCAAAGAAATCATCATTAGCACGGCCGAGATTTTAGGGATTACCGAATATTTGAACCGCAAGCCGAAAGAACTTTCTGGCGGGCAAAGGCAAAGAGTCGCCTTAGGAAGGGCGATTGTAAGAAAGCCTAAAGTGTTTTTGTTGGATGAGCCATTAAGCAACCTCGATGCAAAACTCCGCGTTCAAATGCGAAGCGAAATATCAAAATTGCATGAAAAGCTGAAAACGACATTTATTTACGTAACTCATGATCAGACCGAAGCCATGACGATGGGAACAAGAATCGTCGTCATGAAAGACGGGGTGATTCAACAAGTGGACGCCCCATTAAACTTATATAATCATCCGGTCAACACCTTTGTCGCGACTTTTTTGGGCTCCCCCCAAATGAATCTTCTAGAAGGCAAATTGCTAAAAAAAGAGGGTCATTATTCTTTTTCAAGCGGTGATTTGGAAGTCGAAATTCCGGATTCTTTGCTGCAGCAAATGAAGAATTATGAAGATGGGATGGAGGTGTTCCTAGGCATTCGCCCATCAGACATCTCTTTAGCGGAAACCGGTTATAAAACAAAAGTCGAATTGACTGAGCAATTAGGGAATGAAACGATTCTTTATATCACTTTGCCTGGCAAAAAAGATATGTCCATCGTTTCGAGCACCGATAAGAATCTTCGTATCCGGAACGGAGACGAAATCGCTTTGCGTTTCGACTCGAATCAACTCCATTTGTTTGACAAAAACACAGGATTGTCCCTTGTTCAGTCAAATGTGATGAACAAAATTCCTCTGTCTACGAGTGAAAAGAACAAGGAGTATTATCTTGAGGATTTCCATGTCAATAAAGATAGAATGAATCATTTTTTGACAAGCGATCTCTCCTCTCTTAATGCCGAAATCGCTTCTAGCGATATCTCTTTCGAACCGCTTGCTGATGCTATTGAAATGGATGCGCGCATCAATAAAGTAATTCAGTACCTGTCTTATAACGTCGTTTTTGCCACATTGGAAAATCACGCTCCCATCGTGGCTAAAACAGCGAACAACGGTTTAAAAGAAGGGGGTTCAACAAAAGTTTACTTCCCGTTTGATAAACTTGATTTCTGTCAAGACGGCCAAAAAATCTATTCGAAGCTATTGAGCAAGGATACGAAATGTTTAGATCTAACCTATAAGAAAACAAGATTCTCATCAATTCTTGTTCTTCCAAAAGGAAATAAAGTAAAAGAAAAACAGTATCGGATCAGCAAAAAGGAAGAAATTAATGATTTGCTGATTCTTGAACTATGCGGGACGAAAACAAAAGAAACGCTTTATGCCCGACTGAAGAAAGCGGACTTATTCGAAGGTCAATTCGTTTACGTGAAATAGTTTTACCCGCCCGCTTTGATCGATCAAGAGCTACAAAACACGATTGATAGCTGTTTTTTCGTTGGATTCGCAAACGAGCGATTTGAGCGTTTCGCCGCCTTGAGCAAGAAGGCGGCATTTACATACGTCTATATTTGTGCCAAATTGCCAAATGGGGCCATCGTCAGGCCGCTAAAAACAATGACATTACCCCTTCATTCGTCGCTTTTGCGTCCAATTTCTTCGGAAAAGGTATATCAAGACGTTTTCCCGAGGTATGAGTATTTATGGTTATTCAGTGCGACACGTGTTTGAACAAAATGAAGAGAAAAAGAGATGATGGTTCGATGAAAGTCGCTATGACTTTGGGGAATTGAAAGAACTGGTTTATTCCAGCAGGTCTTCTTAATTGCTTACGATAAAAGGCTACCTTCAATAGAGCGAAGATAGCCTTTGGCGTTGATAAAGTTGGTTTTATCTTACGGGAAGTGGTGGCGGAGGTGGTGGGAGCAATCCTCCACTTTCGAAAGTGGCTGTCACTTCGCCTGTTTCCGCGTCAAGCGATAGATAGAAATAATCAAGCGCGCTTGGGATTTTCATGGCGAGCTTGTTGTCTTTGATTACAATGGTAACGCTAGAGAAACTTACGGCAGTTCCGCCTATCGTTATTGCGTAGGAAACGCCATCCCTTTTCACGCTGAGCGTCGTATCATTAGCGGTATATTCGCCAACAAATTTCTTATAATCCTCGAAACCGAGCTTACGCTCATAATTAACACTATCGAAAGTGGCTGTCCAAGCATCAGTTCCTTTGGTTAAAACGAGCGTTCCTTTGGAAGTGTCCATCGTGATGGTGCTTTCCGTTTTCGCTTTGCTATTGATAGTAAGGGCCTCGCCATCGTAATAGGCTTTATCGTCTTGCACGAATAAGGCGTGAGTCATGCTTTCGTCTACGTAAGTCCCCCATGAAAGCGTGGTCATTTGCTCATAATAGTTTAAGCCCATGATTTTCACGTAATCATCGTAAAAATAGATGAAAATGGAATTGTTCTTATAAGTGAAAGCAAGGAAGGCTTTTCCATTGAGCTCGTTATCCGACGTCATGATTAAGTAATCAAATGGCTGATCGCGGAGCAAGCCATCTTTGCTATCGTTAACAAGGTCAAGATAAAGCTTACCGCTTTCTTTGAAAGTGATGTTTTCAATTCCATAATCGCCATAAGCGGAATAAGTCCCTGCGATGTCGGCGAATACGCTTGTTTTGACGAAGCTCCGCGTATTGTCGTAAAGACAGCCGGCTAAGTTGGATTCGAAAGTTCCGAATTCGCTTGAAATGGCAAACAGGTAAATGCCGGTCCCTTTTTGATAAAGCGGCTTGAATTCGTAATCATAAGCGGTTCCTTCATAGGTAATCGCCGTTTCATTGAGCGCAAGAGCGTCTTCCCCGTTGCTGCTATAATCGCCGAAGACTTTATCGAGCACTGCTTTGCTATAAAGAGTGACTTCTTTTACTCCGTCTTTGAGGATAAAGTAGCCGATATCTCTTTGCTTGATTTCAATGCTTAACCCCCCTTCCAAAGAGAGCGATGGGAATTTATCGCCATGCCAATAGTGATAACTTGCCTTGCCGGTTTGGTTTTTATAGGTATAGGCAAAATCCGTGTTGACTGCGATGGAGAATTTGTTCGTTTCATCATGAGCAAGGAAAGTATCGGCGAATAATGGGCCGTATATAGCGTCATTAATGAAATAATTGTCTTCCCCGTTTTTCGATAGATAGAGCGAGGAATCTTCTTTGTCCGGAGCAGCGATGTAGCTATCTTCGCCCACTTTGAATGACAGTGCTTTGCGGTTTCTAGCGATAACATAGCTATAAGCAACCTTTGTGCCGTTCCATAGGAGGTCATATCCTCCTTCTTCGTTTTCCGTGAACGAATAGGTGTCTTTTTTATCGGTGAATTCGCCAACGAGAGGTGAAACATCGTCGAGCGGATAGATTTTCTCTCCTTCCTCCGTGAGGCAAGAAAGATAGCGGTTGCATAAGCGAAGCGTCACTCCTTTTTCTCCGAGCGTCGCCTTGAGATAAAACCCTTTTTCATCCAAACCGGTTACATACGTTCCAGAAACGCCAAGGAATTCAATGGTTTTTGCTTCTGGATCGCTAGTCAATGTGACGTTATTCTCCCCATCAAACAGTGATAAGGAACGGAAAGCGCCAGCATCAGAAACAAAGTTCATGGCATCATCATTATCAAAAAGAGCCACTTTTCCTTCTTGAAGGGCGAAGTGCAACTCACCATACCCATAATCGTCCGCATCATAGAATTCGAGCGTATAAAGGGGCTCGTTATCTGAACTGAGACGTATGCGTGATAAGGCATACCATGATTGTTCATAACTCCAGAAACCGTTGCCAGTAAAAGAGACGGGGTAGACATCGCGGTCAAAATCGAATTCCCCATCAAAAACATAATAAGTGTTGTAAATGTCGCCGGATCCATCATAGGAAACAGGACTTGCGTATTTGCTTACATCAGGTTGAAACGTTGCAACAGGGGTATATTCTTCGCCAGTTTTCTCTTCCAAATGGACGAAACCGTCGCTTTTGACATCGGCGTATAGTCGATAGTCGATGCCGTTATTGTAGGCGGAATCGAAATAGACACACAACGTATCGTAACCAGCGCTCATTCCACCGACCGAATAGGAAGCCCGTGCGGTTCCAACTTTCGTTGGGATGAGTTTCAGCTCCTTCTTACCAGTGAGGGTTAACGCATCCTTATTGAGTGACAACGATCCCTCCTTTCCGAAATAAGTTCCTTTTAAATAGGAAAGGGATTCGTCTGAGATATTAGGGGATGGCAATGTTGAACTCGAGATAGGACTGACGCTGCTATCTGAATTTGAACTTGAGGCGGCGCTCGAATTCGATGATTGCTCGCCGCCACAAGAAGCAAGGGTGATTGCCCCAAGCGTCAATGCCATCGCTAAGGTAAGTTTCTTTTTCATAAAATTCCTCTCTTTCTTTAGGGCAAGAATAAGTGAAGGTAATTGATTGTCAATAATTAAATTCCAAAGGTGGTTTTTATTTTTGCAGGAGAGATAATATCCGCTTCAGTGTGTTTTCGATTTATCCAATTATCAGAGCCTATGAAGAAAATGGTTTCCTCGTCGTTTTCCCCTTAAACTGAGCTACTTCGGACGTAACGATCAACCTAAGGAACAAAATCGCCCACGGCTATGGTCGTATCGTTTCGTCGATTATTTAATCCATTGTGGCGGAAGAATTGAACGCTTTAAAAATATCGAAAAGATGAAAATTATGAGCTCATACAACGGCTGTCTTTGAGGTGCAATAGTGATTGGGTTCACTATCGTTTATGCGATGAAACGTAGCATAAAATCGCACGCCCCAATAATCGTGAACCCGTTTTCATCCACGCATTCATCAATATTGTTTTTTATAACTACAATTTTTCTAACTTGATCATTCAAAATACGATATGGTTTGATTTCCCTTTGCCTCGTTTCCGCATCATCAATGTTTAGGGCGACTTGGATATAGTATTTTTCGTTATCTCTTGAAGCAAAAAAATCGATTTCACCGGTTTTTCGAATCGTTTTGCCATTCTCATCTTTATCAAAATAGTTGAGAGCGCCTACGTTTATGGTAAACCCCCTAAACAAAAGCTCGTTGTAAATCACGTTTTCTAAGCCGTGTCCGTCATCGGAGAAAGCGAAATTAAGTCGGGCGTTTCTTAGACCGATATCTGCAAAGTAATACTTCTTTGTGGCACCAATTTCTGAGCGCCCCTTCACGTCGAATCTTCGCGCCTCCGAAATCAAATAGGCGTCAACGAAAAAATCAATATATCGTTCCACGGTTTCTTTGCTGATTTTGGTATGCATTACGCTTTGATACGTGTTGGCTATCTTTTCTGCGTTAATAAGTCCTCCAACGGTTTCGCTTAAAATGTTACACAAGGCATCCAGAGACTCGCTTTTCCTAAGCCTGTTACGATCGATGATGTCTTTAAAATAGGTTGTTTGGAATAATTTCTTTAGATAGTCCCTCTTCTTTGATTTTTCCTGAAGAACGCATAAGGGCATTCCGCCATATTGCAAATATTCGGTTAAAGCGTCGCTATTTGATTCTCCTCGATAGGAGGCAAATTCATAAAAAGAGAGGGGCGCTAGATAAATATTCGTTGCCTTGTCTCGAAAGTCGGTAACGATATCCGAGGATAGCATCTTTGAATTGGAGCCGGTGACATATATGTCAATGTTTTTATGGCTTGCCATGCCTAAAACAACATCAACGAAGCCAATCGTTTCAGTGTCACTTGGTTTAGCTAAGACATGTTTTCCACCTGTTAGAACAGGGTTGACAATGGTGAATACTTTTTGAATCTCGTCTACGAATACGTAAATTTGTTCTTTCCCCTCACTAAAAGACAAAATCCGTTCGCTAAGATTGAGGGGGTCTCGTAAATCAAAATTCAGAGCAGAATTTAGGTCGATATTTAAAATAGAGGATTCGCTCACCCCGTGCGTCAATAGATATGAAGCATAAATGTTGGATAAAAGATAAGATTTTCCACAGCGGCGAATGCCAGTAATTACTTTTGGAAAGCCATTGTTCTTGGCATCAACCAGTTTTTTCAGATAAATGTCCCGTCGTATCATACCGAAATCTCTTTGACTATATTTTAGTTATGTATGCGCGCGAGTCAACGCTTAACTCTCAAAAAACGTGTATACACACACATTTACTGGTTTTAAAAATACGCATAAAACCTTTATAAATATTATTAAACTCTCAAAAAACGTGTATACACACACTTTTAGCGGTTAGTTTTTATGGGTTGAATGTGACAAGGTCTAATTCCGATTTGGATGCGTTTTGTCTAAAAATGATTCGCGATTGTTGAGCGACCGCTACGTTCATATCGAACAACCATTAAAGACGAAAATACGTTTTCCATTAAAACCAAAAAATGTTATCTGTAATGTATTCTTCCTCTTGCTTCAGTATGATTTTGTTATGAAATCTTTGAAAACGCTCCTCATGCTCGGTCCTGGTCCTTCATCCAGCCATACCATCGGTCCTTATCGCATCGCTTTGTCTTTTAAAAAGGCACTCTTGTCCAAAAAAGTGAAGAAAATCATCGTTACTCTTTTTGGCTCGCTTGCTTTGACGGGAAAAGGGCATTCCACCGACGCAATCATCAAGGAAACGTTTGCTGGAAAAGACTGCGAAGTTCTTTTTAATCCCTCGTTCAAAGGAATTGCTCATCCAAACACGATGGAATGCGAAGCTCTTTTAGAGGACGGGTCGAGCATTACAAAACGCTATGAGTCGATTGGCGGTGGCTCCTTTTTGGAAGAGGGAGAAACGCCTAGCGATATGGAGCGTTACTCCTTTTCGACATTCGAAGAATTAAAATCCTATATGGAAAAAGAGGGAATCGTTGATGCTTTTGAAGTGATTCTTCGGAACGATGAGAAGGATATTTTCGAATATGGGAAGGATATGCTCCTCCATTCATTTCAAACGATTCAAGAATCTTTAACGAAAGAAGGGACTCTTCCTGGTCCTTTGAGATTAAAAAGAGTGGCTAAAGAGATTTACCAAAAAGCGAAAGAATGCCACGATGAGGCGGACCAAAGGATCCTTTATTTGACAAGTTACGCCTATGCGGTCGCTGAAAGCAATGCGAATAACGAAATGATCGTGACCGCTCCAACATGTGGCGCGGCTGGTGTTGTCCCCGCATGCCTTTATTACGAATGGAAGAACCTTCATCGCTCCCTTGATGATTTAGCGAAAGCGTATCTCGTGGGCGCTTTAGTGTGCTCCTTCATCAAAGAGAACGCAGGCGTGGCAGGGGCATTATTGGGATGCCAATCCGAAATCGGATCTGCATCGAGTTTTGCGAGTGCCTCTTTAGCTTATTTAAACAAACTATCTTTGTATCAAATCGAATACGCTGCTGAAGTAGCGATGGAGCATTTCCTCGGTTTGACTTGCGACCCAGTGAACGGATATGTTCAAATTCCGTGCATCGAGCGAAACGGAATCGCCGCAATTCATGCTTATTCGAGCTATTTATATGCCAAAACAATTGCTCTTAGCAGAAAAAACACCGTCTCCTTTGATAATGTCATCAAGGCAATGAAAGCGACAGGCGATGAACTTCCCCAAGATCTTAAAGAGACGAGTTTAGGCGGTTTAGCGAGCGTTATCTGCAAGTAAAGTTGGCTTCCCTTGTTGCTTTCTTTATAATTTGAAAAGCGAATCGCGAATAGAGAGGGTGACACTATGCTTGAAGTAAAACATTTAAGACGGGTATATAAAATTAAAAATGCCCAGTCGGTTTATGCCTTGGACGATGTTTCTTTGAAATTCCCGGAAACCGGACTTATTTTCATTCTTGGAAAATCTGGTTCTGGCAAATCCACATTGCTCAATGTCATGGGCGGGCTTGATGAAGCGGATGAGGGGGAAATCATCATCAATGGCAAATCGAGCAAAGCATTCTCAAAAGGAGAAATGGATTCTTATCGTAATACGTATCTAGGTTTTATTTTCCAAGAATACAACATCCTTTCCGATTTTACGGTGAAAGAGAATATCGCCCTTGCACTCCAACTTCAGCATAAAAAAGCGACGGATGAAGCGATTGAGCATATCCTTCAAGAGGTCGATTTAGGCGGATATGGGAAAAGAAAACCGAACGAATTGTCTGGCGGGCAAAAGCAAAGAGTTGCGATTGCTAGAGCGCTTGTGAAAGAACCGCAAATCATTTTCGGCGACGAACCAACAGGGGCGCTTGATAGCAATACGGGGAAACAGGTATTTGAGACACTAAAGAAATTATCCAAATCCAAATTGGTGATAATCGTTTCCCATGACCGCGATTTCGCGGAGCATTTTGGTGACCGCGTGATTGAACTAAGGGATGGCAAAGTCATTTCCGATATCACAAAAACAGCAGTGGAGTCGGTAAAACCAAGCACTGGACTCTCCCTTATTGGCGATAACATCATTCGAATCAGCAAAGGTAGGTCGTTGACCGAAAAAGATCTGCCTCTCATCAATAAAGCCATTGCTCGAGGGCAAGGAGAGGTTTATATCAGTGCGGATAGCCACGTGAATGATGCTTTATGCGAAGCGGCAAAAATTGATGATAACGGTAACCGCGAAGAATTCATAGAAACAGATCCTACGCAAATCAAAGAAGGAACGGGTCTATTTAAAGCGATTAAGAGCAAGTTCTCTTTGAAAAACGCTTTTCGCATGGGTGCGAAATCCTTACGTGTCAAACCGTTTCGCCTTGTGATGACCATTCTTCTTTCCACCGTTTCCTTTTCCATGTTCGGTGCGAGTATGACCCTTTCCCTTTTTAATTCGAAAGAGGCAGTCAAATCTACGATTGAAAGAAATCAATTATCGGCGGTTACCGTAAACATCTCAGGGAAAAAATGTTCTCCTACTTTCTCGGACGAGGTGAAACAAGAAATTGAAACAAAAACAGGTGTGAAATTGTATTCAACAAACTCCATCTCCACTTATTTAAACACGCCTACGCAGATGGATTCTGACCAATTTCACACATTTAGATTGTCTCGTTCATTGGAGGTGAGCGATACAATACTGAATGACTTCCAAATTAGCCTTGCCTATGGCTCTATGCCAAAAAGCGAATACGAATGTGCGATTTCTTTATATTCGTATTACACCTTTGAGGATTTTGGTATAGGGAAGAACAAATATGATTCTGATTACGTTCCCTCTAGCGATGTTACGATGAGTAAGGTCGTCGGCACGCGACTCGTGACGGGTTCCTCGGACTCAGGTAGCGGGGATAGTGTCTCTTATACGATCACGGGTATTATTGACACCCACGTTCCTTCTAAGCTTCTTGTCTATCGAAATAGTACTTCAACGTTAGATTACACTCACCCCGATGCGAGCTCTTTGTCGGCTTTGAGAAATGATGACTCTATTCACAACATTCTTTTCGTTGGAAAGGGGGAAAGGGAGAAAACCGTCGTTCCTTTGAATTTTTCCTTTTATGGTGGGACTAATGAGACAAAAACAAGCTTAAGCGTTCTCTATTCTCGCTCCGCGGACGATAATGCGTTTTATTTTGACGAAACGAAAACATCCTTAGCGAAAGATGAAGCGCTTCTGTCTTTGAATACTTTTACCTATCTTGATTATACTTCCGAAAAGCTCACGACCATTGATCAATATTCTTTCGAAGGCGCGTATTTGTCTTCTATGCCAAGCGATGGGGTTTATAGCATTTCAAATACCGCGCGAAGCGATGCTTTGTACAAGTCGATATATAAAGCTGCTGCTTATAAAACAAAATACGATAAATACCAAGACTTTTACCAAAATCATCTTGATATTGCAAAGAGAATCAATGAAGGCGACGATCCCCGTTCTTCCATTAACGCGATCACAGACTTCGATTATCAAAACGCGACAAAGGAACAGCAATATCAACTCTTTGCTTCTTATTTCAATGGTTATGTTGTGACAGAGCAATATGACATCGATAAATCGAATGAATATTATCAATACTATCTATCCGTGGCGAAATCATATGAGGATGCGCTGAAGAAAGACTATCCACCCCTCATCGGCGATGCGATTGAAGAAATTAACTACTCTTTTGAAATCGCAATCAGAAATTACGTCGATGAGCATTATATGGAAATCTATAACAACCACAAAAATGACGGCGATTTGTATTTGCAAGACGCTTGGAGTGAAAGGGATAAGAAACAAGCGATTTATGATTATCTTATTGGCGTTGGCCAATATAGCGGTGAATGTATTGAGATTCAAAAATCTTTTCTTGCAAAGAAAAAAGAATTGTTGCGGGCCGTCCCTTCTTTCACAGAACTTGTCGTGAAAGGAACTCTCCCCGTTGGTTCGTCCGAGAACCCTTATCAAGAGGTCTCGTTCCGAGTTGTCGGCTTCGAACTCTTCGGCAGTAACAATGAAAGCCGTTTGTTCGTTTCGAAAGAGACGGTGGATTTTTTGAATCAGAAGATTGCCGAAAACGGGTATTATTCGTACGGCCAAAGCGAAACGGTTTTTGCCGCTTTCGGGTCGAACAAAGGCGCCCGTGATGCATTTTTGGATTACTATTTCAGCAAAAAGCCGACTGATTACGATAAAACGCCAAATGGAACATGGTGGCTTTCTTTCAAGACGAGAGCTGTTTCGAACGCGGAAAGCATATCCAGCATCGTCGTTATTTTGACGCAGGTGTTCCTTTATGTAGGGATTGCTTTTGCAATCTTTAGCATGCTTCTTTTCTACAATTTCATGTCCGTTTCCATCAATAACAAAAAACGGGAAATTGGCATTCTTCGCGCAGTCGGCGCAAAACGAAGCGATGTATTCAAGATTTTCTATTCCGAAGCATTTATGATTGCGACGGTCAATTTTGTGCTGTCGACTGCAGTGGTTCTTATCGTTTCTTCCATTGTGAACGATAAATTTACCCAGAGTATTTATTTCGATTTCACAATTATGAATCCAAATGCATTCGTCGTGATTGGCCTTTTTGCAATCGCTCTTGTTGCAAGCTTTGTATCTTCTTTGCTACCAGTCACACGCATCGCGAATAAGAAACCGATTGACGCAATTCAAAATCGGTAGTGTTTTCCTTCTCATCATCTTACCAAAAAAACACAATTCGCTATTTTAGGGGAATCACGTCGTTTTGTTTCTTATATAATCATATTCGCGAATCGAGAAAAGTATGAGTGTGAACGACGCGACAAAACGGAGACAGAGTTTAAAGCCGGGCGATTACGGCCATTTAAGCGATCTTAGGAAAGGGCAAGTTGCTAAAGTGCTTGATTTTCATAATGACAACGCCGCTTTGAAACGCCATTTGCTCGATATGGGCATCACGAGGGGTGTGATTGTGAAAGTGAAGAAAATCGCTCCTTTCGGCAATCCGGTGGATTTGGAACTTCGCGGATATGAACTTGCCATGCGTGTCGAAGATTTGCGGAATATCGATATCGTTGTGCTGAAGGACGAAGATAGATGAGCGAGAAGTTAATTGGACTTGTCGGCAATCAAAACGCTGGCAAAACAACCCTGTTCAACGCTTTGACGGGCGAAAACGCCACAATCGGAAATTGGCCAGGCGTGACGATCGAACGTAAAGAAGGGTATATCAAAGGGAGCAAAGGCAAAGACTTGCTTTTAGTGGACACTCCTGGGGTATATTCGCTTTCTCCTTACACAAGCGAAGAAAAAGTGACCCGTTCTTTTTGCTTGGACGCCCACCCAGAATTGATTATCAACATCGTTGATGCAACTGCATTAGAACGTTCCCTGTATTTAACAACTCAGCTCATGGAACTCGATTCCGATGTCATTGTCGCGATGAACATGGCGGACATTTTGGAGAAAAACGGCATCACGATCGATTTTGATAAACTTCAAAAGGAATTAGGCGTATCCGTGGTGCGCATTTCCGCAAAAACGGGAGAGGGGATTGATTCCCTCATCGGTATGATTCAGGATCGTAGTTATCTAAAAAACCCAAAGAAAAAGATATACGCCCCCGATGTGCAAAAAGAGATTGACCATCTCGAGAATGATTTGCGCTCCGAATTAGAAGAGCCCCGCAACATTCGCTTTGGTGCGGTGAAGCTGTTTGAGCGTGATCCTTATTACATTACATTGAATAATTCTTCTACAAACCATGAAGTGGAAGCGTTAGAAAAAACTTATGACATGGATAGCGAACAAATTATCGCGAATCAGCGTTATGAATTCGTCACCAGAGTCAAGGCGATTTGCTGCTATCAAAAGCCCATGCCGGAATCTTTCACTGATCGCTTGGACAAAATTGTCCTTAATCGGTGGCTTGCTCTCCCTATTTTTCTTCTCGTAATCGGCCTTATGTATTTTCTTTCTGTTGGTCTTGTTGGTTCTTTAACGTCCGATTTCATAGACGCTTTGTTTAATGGAGCGACGGAGATTGACGTTTTTTGGCATGCTGTGCCTTTTGAAATAGAAGGGCTTGGTCCTATCTTGGGACGGCTGATCGAAAGCTCTGGCGGTTCGGTTTGGGCTGCCGATTTATTGAGCAATGGCATCATTGGAGGTCTTTCTACAATCCTTTCGTTCATTCCCCAGCTGATTGCTCTATTTGTTTCGCTTTCTCTTCTCGAGGCTAGTGGCTATATGTCTCGCATTGCTTTTTTCTTAGATGAAATCTTCAAGAAATTTGGATTGTCTGGAAAATCGATTATTCCGTTTATTGTTGGCACGGGGTGTTCCGTTCCTGGGATTATGACCGCAAGAACGGTGGAAGATCCGAAAGAAAAGGAAATGACCGCGATGCTTGTTCCTTTTGTTCCGTGCAATGCCAAGCTGCCGATTATGGCTTTGCTTGCCAGTGTTATTTTCCCTAACGCGAGCTGGCTGATTACTTTTATTTGCTATTTGCTTGGAATTACGATCACTCTTTTAGTTGCCGTCTTGTTGAAAAAAATATTTTTCCGTGGTGGCAGCGATTCTTTTATTTCCGAACTTCCTGCATACAAAATGCCAAACGCCTATTATGTTTATCGAGACGCAAAAGACAAAACGCTCGATTTTCTTGAAAAAGCGGGGACCATTATTTTCTTATGCACTTTCTTGGTTTGGGCACTCACGCGCTTTTCTTGGAGTGGGGAATATGTTGGACCCGTGGGATCGTTTTTGAATACGGACTCCATGCGAATCGAAGAATCTATACTTGCAAGTGTTGGCAAGGTTTTGGCATACGTTTTTATTCCTGCTTTCGGTGGGCATTATTCATGGGGTCTTACGATTTCTGCGGTGCAGGGGCTCGTTGCCAAAGAACAAGTAGTCAGTTCCTTGTCGGTTATTGCTGGCGGGGGAGATAAGATTTTGAGCGCTGGCTCTCCTTTCGCTTTCTTAGCAAGTGGCGACGCGAATGGCGTATTAAGCGCTTTCTCCTTCTTGTGCTTTAATTTGTTCTCTGTTCCTTGCGTTTCTGCGGTTGCAACGTTGCGTAGAGAACTGGGCTCCATGAAAAAACTGTTCTTGACGATGGGGATGGAACTTGCCATCGCTTATATAATCTCCACTTTCATCGGCACGATTGCTTGGGCTTGTAATGGTTTTACGGGAGTGAGCGGCTTATGAATTGGGTTGATTTTTGGGTTTGTTTTGCGGTTGCTTTAGCGATCGTTGCAGTTATCCTATATCGCCTTTACCCTCTTTTTACAAAGAAAAGAAGGCTATCTCGTAAAATAAAAGAGATGGTTCATGATTATTACTCCGCCAAACGGAAAGAAGAGAAAAAGGGCAAGAAATAAGCCCTTTTTCGTATTTGAAATCACTTTTTAGATTCTATTTACATCCAAGTGTCGCCCGCGTCAAAAAGCACCTTGTAGATACGCGCTTCCTCACAGACGAAAATCGGACGATATCCTTCTTCAACTGCTTGTCCGTCCACTTCAAGAACGGGATAATCTTCGAAAATTCCACCATTTCGGTTAAACGTTTCGCCTATAGCCATGTGATAGACAAGCTTGATTTTCTCATAAAAGAACGCGGTTTCCTCGCCCGTTACTCTATCGGCTGTCGTCCCTTTCACTTTGAACCACGCTTCAACGAAAGCGCCTTTTTCAGTATTGAGACGGATATATAAATCGAGCGCTTCCGTCATGATTTGCCCTTCGAATGGTTGTGTGAACTCTTCGTCTAGGAAAAGATCGAACAAATCGGTCCGGTTTTCGATGCTAGAGTCTGTGATTAAGAAAGAGTGGCTTTGATCCAAAAGTGATTTTGCGCGTTCCAAAGAGTAAAACTCGTCAACCAAACAAGCGCGATAATCGTTTTCGATCTGGTAGCCATCCAAATAGAAATGAGCCTCACCGTAATAGTTATTTTCTGTCGTTTCCGTGTCAATAGAAATTGTCTTATACGTATCTTCGTCGAAAGCGTAGTCAACGCTGTAAGTCTTTATAGTCTTGCTGTTTTCATCGTTCTTTGTCGAGTATTCGGTTACTTCATCCATGATATAGGAAACGGAACGTATTCCACTAGCTTCGGCAACGATGTCGATTTGATCGCGGCAAACGCTTTTTGAATAGTCGCTATCATTTTCTTGCAGGTAATCATTGACATAATCGTAGTTAATTGCAAAAGAGAAAGTGACGGAGTTGTCTTCGTTTTCGACGAATTTCAAGTATTCGAATTCATGGATCCCTTCTCCTGCCTCCCACTTTTCCTTGAACGCACTGACGAAGCTTGCAAGTGTGTCTCCTGTCGTCTCGATGTAAGCGCCATCAAAAGATTCGCTTGGCTTATAACGAAGGAAATTTTCCGCGTAAGTAGGAGAAACATAAGACCCTGTTTTTTCGATATTTCCTTCTTCGTTTAGACTCTCTTCATAATATTTGGTCCTTGTTTTGCCATTGTCGTCTATCTCTTTAATGCAAATTAATCCTTGGTCGCTTCTAGTAAGCGCGCCGCTCTCTTCGTCGAGACTTTCTTCATAGCTTTTGAAGAAGTAACGATTGCCTCCTCTGGATTCGGTGACTGTTCCTTTGTAGCTTAAGATCCCGTCATAGTGTTCTTCTGATTTCTCAGTAACGGTATAATCATCTTCTCTTGCCAAAGCGATATCTCTGCCTTGCTTCCAAATAAGGAAGAGCTCCTCGTCGGTTTTCTTTGTTTCGCTAGAAGAAGTTGAAGCGGAGGAAGAAATTTCACCATTCGATGAGGAATTCGATTCAAAGGGTGAACTCGTTTCCTTCGAAGAGCTGTCAGCAATGGATGAGGGGACACTATTCTCGCTGCCGCTATTTTGATTTTGGTTGCAGGCGAACAATGCACTGGATGTCGCTAATAAAGCGGTGACAAGCAGCAATTTGTTTTTCTTCATGATTATCTCTCCTTCAATTTGCGCGATACCAATTGGAGTAGGGACCTTTCGCAATCTAATGAATATGATACTTGAAAGGAGACGAAGAATGATAGGCTGGTCTTTTTACTTTTTTGAAAAAGAGAAAACTAAAGGGCTATTTAATGGCGGTTTCATTTTTTGACACATATCACCCTCGGAAAATGATATGCATGGGGGACCATCGGTGTGATTTTTATCTTCTTCCCCGTTTGGAATAAATATGTTTTCATTCGAACAAACTTTTAAAAAAACGAAATTGGCGGGCACTCCTTAGTTCAAAAAAATACATACAAAAAGTCAATTCATCATCTACTAAACGTTTTTCTTCTCCCTTAAAATTAACGCTATCAATACGAAACATAATGGAGTGTATCCATGGACAAAAGCGAAAGAAGAAGTGAACTTCAGCGAATCAAAGCCGAAAAAAGAGAAGAGCGAATCAAACAGAAAGCTTTAGAGAACCAAAGGGAACGTGTCTATAACGACATGGTCGCTTATGAGAAAAAGCACAAAAGAGAAAGAAAAATCGCTCCAAAAGGTTCATTCATTTCTCTTCAACACATCAACAAGATTTACGATAATCGTGTTCAAGCCGTCTTCGATTTTAATCTTGAAATCAAGCAACATGAATTTATCGTATTCGTTGGTCCGTCTGGATGTGGAAAATCCACGACACTCCGCATGATTGCGGGATTGGAAAACATTACCGCTGGCGATTTGTATATTGATCACGTATATGCGAACGATTTGGAACCAAAAAATAGAGATATTGCGATGGTTTTCCAAAGTTATGCTCTTTATCCACACAAAACCGTCAAAGGTAACATGTCCTTTGGCTTAAAAATCAGAAAATTCCCGACCCTTGTAGTCGATAAAGACGGCAACCCCGTCAAGGAAATTAATAAAGGCTTGATTAAGGATTTAGAAAAAGAAAAGAAAAACCTTCTTCTTTTCCGCGAAGATTGCTTATCCTCAGAGCCAAACTTAATTCCCCAAATCGACAAGGATTTAGAAGAACTCACCACGAAGATAGAATATTTGAAAGTCACACCCGTTGATAAGTACATCAAAAAGCATTTGCCAAAGGAAGAAATTGAAAAACGCGTTCAAAACGCCGCGAAGATCCTCCAAATTGAAGAATACCTCGACCGCAAGCCAAAAGCCCTCTCTGGCGGTCAATGTCAACGTGTTGCTTTAGGAAGAGCAATTGTTCGCAATGCAAAAGTATTTTTGATGGATGAGCCGCTCAGTAACCTTGACGCGAAACTTCGTGTCCAGATGAGATCGGAAATCATCAATTTGCATAATCAATTACATGCGACAACCATTTACGTCACCCACGACCAAACGGAGGCGATGACGATGGCTACCCGCATTGTCGTTATGAGCAAGGGATACATCCAGCAAATTGGAACACCGGTCGAGATTTATAACCATCCAGCAAATTTATTTGTCGCAAGTTTTATTGGCTCTCCTGCGATGAACCAGTTCAACGTTTCTTTGAAGAATGGTGAAGTAACTTTCCAGAACGGTTATAAAGTAAAGCTCGGTTCCGAGTTTAAGAAAAAGAGCGACGAATTCTATGAAAACGAACTTAAGAATTGTCTTCAAGAGAAGGAAACGCTTCTAAAGAATTTCAAAGAGAGGAATGACCTTATCGCGAAGCTTGATCATTTGAAGACGCTTCCGCCATCGGAGAAGGTGAATGTGCAAATTGGGCAAGTCGAATCCGAAATCGATTGCGTAACCACGTCCAACGAAAGACTGTCACATCTCGAACACGCAATTCGAAAATATCAAGAATTCATCAAAGATAAGAAGTACGAGGTTGTTTTTGGTATTAGGCCAGAGGATATTTACGAAAAAGATAGATCACTCGCGGATGGGGAAGTCAGTGAACCGATCCTTGGGAAAGTCAAAATTTCCGAGCTTCTTGGCCATGAATATTTCCTCCATATCAATTTCGATGAGAAGGATTTAGTCGCTAAAGTCGCAGCCAAACGGCTCATTCAGTCAGGCGAGCCAGTTGAAGTCGTTCTTGATTTATCCAAAGCCCATATCTTTGATTCCGTTTCAACGAAATTGATTTTATAATTTTTTGCTGATGGGAAAAGAATACGTCTCGCCATATCGAAATGAAGGCGCTTTGCCAATATCAAGGAGACTATATTCCTCTTTAATTGATTCCTTGATGATGATTGTCGTTTCTTTTTGCTTGCTTTTGGCTTCAAATGCGATTGTAGGGGCAACTCCTACTTATCAATCGAAAATCGAAATCATCAACGTGCGGAGAAACGACATGTATCGTCTTGAAGAGGAAACGAAACTCTTCGAATTCGAGAAAAACGAAGATGAATCTACAAATTATGGGAACATCGTAAATCAAAATGACGTATTTAAGAAATACGCCCTTAGCCATATCCTTTATTCCTATGACTTGCACAAGGAAGAATGGGATGCGAAATACACCAAAGAGAGTGATAACCCATATTCGATAAAAGAAAAATATGGGGTCGAGAGTGCCTCTTTCGATAATGATTATCTAGGTTATTTTTATGTCAATTACGCGAAGAATAACAATGAAAACAATAATCTATTCTCCTTAGAAAACGGCGAGAGTTATATTTCTCATTTTAAAAGTGTTCTCCTCAATCATTCCAAAGGTGCGGAATGGAGCTATTACGAGGATAACGATATGTTGCCCTCTTTGTGGGCAAGCTACGCACATACCTTATACCGCTATCTCTTTTTCGATGAAGGCGGGCAAAACGGGTTAACAACGTATAATTTTCTCATCAGCCAATATCAAGGCGTTTTCGAGGAAGCGAGCAATATTCTTTTCCATAGCAGCCGTTATCAAAGTTTGTATCTGAAATATAAAGAAGCGTATAGGGATTGCTCGAGGATTATTTCTCTATTTTCCTTTATCAGTTATCTTGCCACGTTCTCACTTTGTTATTTGCTTCCGACTTTTCTCTTCAAAAACGGTCAAACCGTTGGCCTGTTTCTTTGGAAAGGCGCCGTTATTCACCATGAAGGATTGGATGTGTCAAAAGGGCAACTGCTTCTACGAGCTCTCGTTTCTTTCTTTTCGTTTTTCCCAATTATGCTCTTTTCTTGCTATTTTGCAGGCGGGCTCAATAGTGGCTGGATGTATCCGTTATTCTCCATTGGAGGCAAAGGCATCTCTTTATTCAATATCACCGTGATGCTCTTTATCGTTCCGATTGCGAATTTCTTCGCTATGGTAATTAATAAGGAACGACGCTCTCTCACTGAACTCGCCAGTGGGACGATGGTGATTGACACAAAATATCACGTCGAGCCTAAAGACAAAGAAGAAAAACAGGAAGAAGAACAAAATGGTTCCGTGGCAGTCGAATCACCATATTTCGATTCTTCAAATTTCGACAATACCGAGCGAAAGAAAGAGGGCTAATTTTTTAAATCGACCCTGTTTTTCTGTTTATATTTGGATGGAGGCACCCCATAGTATTTTTTAAATCTCTTTGTGAAATAGAATTGGTTATCATAACCGACTGCCTCTGCGATTTGGTCAATGGTAAAAGACTGAAGGGCTAATAACTCGATCGCCCGTTTCATTCGCAATTCATTTACATATTGAATCGGAGTGATGCCCGCTTCTGATTTGAATAGGCGCGTTAAATACGACTGAGAAAAAGAGAATACCTTCGCGACTTCTTCCATGGACAGATTCGGGTCATCGAAATGAGCCGCTAAGTATTTTTCAATTTGTATCAATGTGTTCTCACGCTTAGAAATATTCGTTTTTTGGTTCTTTGGATAGTTTTTTAGCAAGAAAGAGAACGTTTTTAATAGATAACTCGTGATAAGTAAGCTCTCTTCATCGTCGTAGAGTGTGTTGTCCTTGTATATCATTTCGATTAAGGAGCGCTTGAGCATGTGATTTTTGTCATCTTCGAAAACAAATAAGTTTTCACTATAACTGGTCTTATCAAGTAATGTTTTGACTGTCGATCCTCCGAATTCAATCCAGATATAGGACCAGGGATTATCTTTGTTTGGATAATAAACGACGTCAGAATGAGGGGGAAGAATGAAGAAATTACCTTCTTTTACTTCGTAGAGTTGCCCTTGCCTTTTTACAAAGCCAGAACCACTCAAGATACAGTGCAAAATATAACATGCTTTGTCCGAATGGATTGGCCCTTTTGTTTTCCGGCATCGCTCGAAGCCAATAACGAGTGGAGTGATGGGAAAAACGTAGCTGCTCGACAAGTAACTGTAATAAACGTCCTTTTTTAAAATATCGCTATAATTGCTATCCATGTAAACCATTATAAGACTGAAAAGTCAAAAAAATACATATTTATGGGTGTTTAGTTGATTTTATGGAAGTTTTTCATCACTTACAATGGAAGCGCTTCCTTAAATATGAATCAGAACGGAGTGAAATTAACGAGTGACGAGCTTATTCGGAAACCGAAACCGAGAAGCTTATGGTCAAAGTGGGGGATTACCCTCTTTTTGATGGCCCTTCCAACGATCGTATATATTTTTATTTTCCATTACATGCCTTTAGAAGGATTGATCATTTCCTTTAAAGATTACAATTCCTTTCAGGGCATTTGGGGTTCCCCTTGGACAAGCATGGGTGGGTTCTCACATTTTTACGAATTCATCACTGCGCCGAATTTCTGGACGCTAGTGAAAAATACCCTTGTTTTAAGCGTATTAAGTATCGTTTTCAATAGTGCCCTCCCTATCATTTATGCCCTATTTCTTAATGAAGTGAGATACAAATGGGCCAAAAAGACGATTCAGATCATCATGTACGCCCCATATTTCATTTCCACCGTTGTCATGGTAGGTATCCTTTTCATTCTCTTCCGCGCGGATACGGGCGTTATCACCAAAGCGCTTGTCGCTTTTGGGTTTGATTCTTCCAGCGCGATGAGTGATCCAAAAGCTTTTGTTGCCATTTACATCGTTTCTGGGTTATGGCAAGGGCTAGGATGGTGGTCCATCGTCTACATGGGAAGCCTCGCTAACGTCGATCCCAACCTTCATGATGCGGCAAAAATTGATGGAGCTGGAAGGTTTAGAAGAATTTTTTCCGTCAATTTTCCTTCCATTGTGCCACTTGCCATCATCATGCTCATTATGTCCATCGGCAATATTCTCAATGTCGGATTTGAAAAGGTTTATTTGATGTATACCCCAGGGAATAGCGTCAGCAGTGAAATTATTTCCACCTATGTGTATCGCATCTCTTTCCCAGACTATGGTTTGCCACAGTTTAGCCGCGCTACGGCAATCGGTTTGTTCAACAGCGTCATCAATATCATCATCCTCGTTGCCGCAAATTTCGTTTCCAAAAAAGTGAGTGACAACTCCCTCTGGTAATGCTTATGAGAAGAATCAATCATGACAAATTATTTGATGTAATCATCACCGTGATCATGGCTCTTGTCGCCGTTCTTTTCCTTCTTCCTTTGCTCAATGTTCTCGCGTGTTCTTTTTCGAGCGCGGATAAAGTTGTAGCTGGAGAAGTTGGACTCGTTCCTGTTGATTTCTCTTTGGAAGGGTATAAAAAAGTTTTCGCAAACGATAGTCTCGTTACCGGATTCCTCAATTCCCTTCTGTATACGTTCTTAGGAACGGTTATTCAAGTCACCTTGCAAATGCTTTGCGCCTATCCACTCAGCCGTCGCGATTTTAAGGGTAGGAAGTTCTTAAACATTTTCCTTACTTTAACCATGTTTATTTCCGGTGGCATGATTCCGACATATTTGCTCATCTCCGAGCTCCAGATGTTCGACACTATTTGGGCGATTATTATTCCTGGTTGCGTTAGTGTCTTTAACATTATTGTCATTCGCACTTATATGTCGAATTCGATTCCGAACGAAGTGCAAGAAGCGGCAAGAATCGATGGGTGTGGCGATTTCCAAATTTTCTTACGCGTTGTCTTACCTCTTTGTCGTCCAATCCTTTTTGTCATGGTTCTTTATGCGATTGTTGGCTACTGGAACAATTACTTCAATTCTTTGCTTTACATCCAGTCATCGGATTTGTATCCACTTCAAAGAGTTCTTCAAGACATGCTCGTCTCCAATAGCGGTTCATTAGGGGGTGGCGATCCAAACGCACAAGAGCAACTTAAATACGTCACTATCGTCATCAGCTCTTTGCCGCTTCTTATTATTTATCCATTCTTCCAGAAATATTTTGAAAAAGGCGTCGTCATGGGCGGCGTGAAAGGATAGGAGGTTTCTTTATGAAAAAAGCATCCAAATTTCGTTTCATCTCATTATTTGGAGTAATGTTTGCTTCACTTGCGAGCTGCTCGTCGGGGTCGAATTATGAATCGGATAATTTCTTACCAAACGGAACGGAAGAGAATCCATATCAAATCGTTAAAGAACCTGTGACGATTAAAATTTTCGCCCCGCATAGTAGCGGCAATCCTGAGTATAAAGACCTTAAGATGTTTAAATATCTTAGCAAAGTCACGAACTTGAACTTTGAGTTCACGACTCCGGATACGAGTGCTTATCAAGCGCGTCGAGCGGCGGTATGGGAGGACAAAAAATATAAGCCCGATCTTTTCTTGTTCAATAACCCCATCGCAGAGCAAGTTCAGTATGCTGAAAATCGTTTCAACGCCTTAACGCCTTTTAATGATCCTTCTTTGAAAGATGGCAGTCTAGAAATCGGCTCCCTTATCGACAACTACATGCCTCATTACAAAGCGCTTCTTGATAACAATTTCAACATTGATCCAAGCAAAGAGAACGCGAAACAGACGGCGACGATATCTGACGGGAAGATGTACTGCACGATTTCCGCCAAAGATGTCGCTAGAGACCTTACATACAAAATGTTCATCAACAACGTTTGGATTAAGAATGTGTATTCCTCCTATTCTAACAGTTATGCGCGTAAAAACGGCATCGACGATGCGAGCAAGATTTTAACGATCGACGATTACGTTGGTATCTTGACCGATTTCAAGAAATACGACGCGAACAACAATGGCAAGACGAATGACGAGATTGCTGTTTCGAGCAAAGCGTTCGAATATCTCCGCAATTTCATTCTTCAAAGCTACGGCTACGTCTCTTACGCTACGGAAATCGAGAATGATGGCAGCAAATTCACCTTTGTTCCAGGGACGGAAGCGTTCAAGAACTACCTTAAGACCGCTCATTCGATGTGGGAATCCGGTTTGATGGATCGGAACACAACAGAAAACAAAACCGATTCCCAAATGGCGACAAATGGCAAAAAACTCGGCTCATTTGTTGCCGCTGCTCCGTATATCATCACTGGGCAAAGCGAAGATGAATTGAATCAAAAAGAAGATGGGACCAACTATCGTTATGACGAAGAATATGTGACGGTCGGACCACTTCTTAGCTCTTCTTATAGCGGCTCGAGAATCCAATTAGGTCTTGGATGCTTTAGACCTGATGGCGCTTGCATTCCAACAATGAGCACCTATAAACGCGAAGTTGCACGCCTCATCGATATTATGTATAGCGATTTGGGCTCACAGCTTATTTCTTATGGCGTTGAAAACGAAGACTGGACTTGGGATGACGAAGCCAAAACCAGTTGGACTTTCCATGTTCCAGAGACCTGGACGGGGAACCAAGAAGATTATCGCGCGACGATTACACCGAACGCAGGAAGCGCTTCAGCTTTATATTGGAATAACGATTTCGTCGGGAAAATGAACGACGATGTAATCACTAGGCTCAATCGCCAAAGCGAGATTTATATGCCGTATCTAAAAACGCCAGAGCCGGCCTCTTACAAATTTACTAGTGCCGAATATTCGGAAATCTCCACCATTAAAGCATCGCTTGACAATCAAATCACCCATTATGAGGCCTCTTTTATCACCGGCAGCATGGACATTAATAGTGAAAGCGAATGGCAAGATTATCTTAACACGATTAAGCGCTTCAAAAGCGACCGGTTGGAAGAAATCTACAACACGATGTTAGCGAGGTATAAGTAATGAACAAGAAAACATTGACTGCTCTTACTTTAGTCGCAGCTTTGCTTGCTTCTTGCGGAGGAAATAAGGCTTCTTCAGCCCCTGTAACGAGCGAAAGCGGAACGCCTTCTAGCGAGAGTCTCAATTCTTCCACAAACGAAAGCGTCTCCTCGTCTATGCAAGATTCGCCCGTTACGTCTTCAAAGCAAGATAACAAAGTCACTTCCATTCAGCTTTCCATCGATAAAGCGAATCTAGAAGTGGGGGAGAAGGCCACTCTTTCCGTGACCATTCTTCCAAATAATGCGACAAATAAGCAATACGTCTATTCCGTTTCAAAAGAAAACATCGTCTCCATTTCAGGCGATACGGTTTCCGCGGTTAGCGTGGGCAAAGTCACCATCACAGTCACTTCTAGCGATGGCGGGTTAACCGACAGCGTGGATGTGGAAGTGAAAGAAAGGAGAAACGTCGTGAGCGATTTAGATTTCATCAATGGTATTCACCAGGACGAATACACGAAAAACGCCTATCCGACCACTTCTTCGTGGGGGGTGAACAACCCAGCGAATGTTGGGGTAAATAAAAATAACCTCGAAAACGAAGAACGCTACCCCGTACCGACGGAAAACGTGACGACTTACGTTGCCGAGGATTATGGGATTTCCGCCAATGGAACCAATAACTCGGGGAAACTCACCCTTTTATTGAAAGATTTGGCAGAAGTCGAGGGTACGAAAGTCATCAAATTCAAGGCCAACACAACCTATCAATTTGGCAATGTCGTAAGCGGGGAGAAAGTCAAGGATTGCTACATCGTTGGCGGAATAGGGACCAAATTCGTATACACGGGCTGGATGAGTTACATCGTTCTTTCCCAATGTGAAAATTTTCATATCAACAATATTGTTTTCGATATCAATCCTTCTCCGACTATCACAGGGAAGATCGCTCGCGTAGAGGAAACGTCTTCTTCCGCCGATATCTATGTTAAACCGGATGAGGGCTACGATTTATCAAACAGCGAATACTCGAAGTATTCTCTCAAGAAAACCGCGAGTTATGCCGAGTATTATTATGATGATGAGTTTAAAGCGTATGTTCCTGACCGCTCTGGGAATCTTTACTATAACCCAGGCATAACCAACCTTGCTTACAATTCCTCGACGGGTCTACTCAAAGTTTCGTTATCCAAATCATTCGCATGGTGCAGCTATAAAACGCCAGAGACTGACACGATTGTTTCGGTCGCTTTCCAAGTCTACGAGAGTCATGGCTTTTATTTCAAAGAATGTACGAATACATATATGGAAAACGTTACCACTTACACGGTTGGTGGCATGGGCTTAAGAACGGACAATGGCAAAAATCTTTATCTCAATCGTGTGAAATTCATTCGTGAACCTGGGACAAAACGGTTATTAACTTGTACCGCGGATATTCTTCATACCTGCAATTTAGAAGGGGATGCGGTTTTCTCTAACTGCGTGCTTGAAGGAAGTCACGATGATGCGATAAACGTCAAATCCTTCTACACCAAGATTGATTCCATCAAAGGGAACAAAGTCAGCGTCACTCAAACCCAAAGTGAAGTGACGATTGGCTTCGATGTTGGAGATAAAGTCGATGTTTATAACCCGACAGGCATGAAATACATGGATTCTTTCATCGTCACCGCGGTTTCCAAAGCCGGCACCAATTTCGATTTAACGCTCGATAAAAATATGCCGTCGCGTGGTTCCAATAGTTATCTTGGATTCAATTTGGGAAATGTCACCAAAGCGGTTCATCTCACGCTGGAGAATTCGGTGATCAAAAACAAGAGAAATCGGGGGATCCTCCTTCAAGGAAGAGATTCCGTCATTAAAAACTGTACCTTCTCCAACGTCAATATGGGTGCCATCCAAATTCTTGGAGTCGATGACACGTTCAAAGAAGCCATCGTTCCAGAAAATATCAAGGTCTACAACACCAAGTTCCTCAACTGCTGGGATGATTTACAGGTTTTCACTTTCGATGCGAGCGGGAATTCCACTGCGGGAACGCTCAAAAACGTCGAGATTTATAACAATCTCTTCTATCACGACACAGGAACCTCTCTTTACATGAAAGGTGTAGGGGACGTTCGTGTTCATGACAATCTTTTCTATGAAAAACCATCCAAATCTTATTCGTGCCGCGTTGATTATGCCTCCGATGTGACGATTGAGAACAATGCTTACTATTTCGGCGAGAAGGTTCTTAGCTATAGCTTCGTCTCCCAAACAGCGAATAACCAAAATATTTCCATCCGAGAAAATACACTGAAAGGAGTTCTCTAATATGAAGAACAAGTCGTTATTATTGCTCAGTTCCGCCTTGCTTCTATCCGTAGGGCTAACAATTACCTCTTGTACGTCAAGTGGTTCTTCTAGCTCAGAGGGATCGAATCAAGAAAGTGGCTCTCCCACTTCTAGCGTAAATAGTGCTCACAATGAGTCCAGCGAAACCGTAAACGTGAGTTCGATTGAGATCCAAAACACGGAGAATCACGTTTCCGTTGGGCAAACGTTAACCCTTAACGTGAAAGTGCTCCCAGAGAACGCTTCAAATAAAAAGATTCATTATTCTTCAAGCGATGAAAGCGTTTTGACTGTTGATACGACAGGCACAGTAAGCGCGCTTAAAGAAGGCAGTGCGACCATCACCGCGAAGAGCGATGACGGCGCGAAAACAAGTTCCATCACCTTGCGTGTCATTAAGGCCGGATATGATTATTTGACCGTCAATGACATGGGCGATGTTCTTGCTTCTAGCGAATACAAAAACAATGTCGTTGGCGCAGAGAAATATGGTTTATCGAGCCCTGACCAAGTCGGCGTTGACTTGGAGGAGAGTAAACAAGAACTCTACGCTCCGAAAGCAGATGATCAGTATGACGAAGTGATTGTTGCTAAAGATCTCAGTATCGCGGATATTTCTGCCGTTTTACCAGGCGCAACAGAAATCAATGGCTACACCATGATCCAAGGCGCAATCAACTTAGCCAAGAAATATAACGATGAAGGGAAAACCGTCAAAATCAAACTTCCTTCGGGCACGATTGATGTCGATACGACAAATGTCAGTTCGACGCGTGCCTTCGTCCTCGATGGGCTAAACGGCACAGCGATCGAAGGGAAGGGGACTACCATCAATATTCGGATTGCCGCTCTTTCCTATAAAGGATATATGACGGTCACTAATTGCAAGAATCTCGTCATTTACGGCATTCGTTTTACTCAAGCGGTGGGCGCGAATGTGACGGGGGTTGTCGAGAATCAGGACCTCAATAATTGGAAAATCACCGTCAAAATCGACAAAGCCTACAATGAAACGATGAGGCGCGCTGTTGCGGCAAATAAGAAACTCAGAAGCTATCTTGAATTCCATAAAGCGACGAAAGCCCCGCTTCAAGGTGGCAATTTCGCGGTGGATAATTTCGCAAGCACGAACATTACGGAAAATAATGGCGAATACACCGTCGTCATTGCTTTCAAATCCGCGATTAACGAATCGCAGCTCGGAACGCTTGCCTCCCTCCAATTCGCTCAATATGACATCAGCGGCATGACCGTCAGCGGTTCGGAAAACATCTATCTCGAGTCTCTGACAATGAATAAGTCGTATGGCATGGGCATTACTGCCGATGGAGTGAAAAACTTTTATCTCAATCGCTTCAATCTCGTGGTGGAAGAAGGTAGCAAAGATTTAATGACCTCTTGTGCGGACGCCACCCATTTCTCCATGCTTACGGGCGATGTGAAATTCACTAATTCCATCATTGAGTATTCTCACGATGATGCCCTCAACATCAAACATGGGTATTGGTACAAACTCGATAGCGTTATTGCCAAAGACAAGCAGTTTACGTTGAGCAACATCACGACCAGAATGGCCCTTCCAAAAGAAGGCGACAAAATCGGCGTTTATAATCAGGAAACGTTTGAAGGATATGGGACATACACGGTTGCCAGCGCGACTGAAGAATCTGGGAAAATGATTGTCACGGTTAAAGAAAGACCGAGCGGAAGCGCAAGCTGGGGCAATGCGAGGGTCACATTCTATGCCGATACACCGACGTTCTTATTCAAGAACAATATTGTCCGCAATAAGCGCAATCGCGGCATTTTGATTCAAGTCCCGAATGCGGTCATTGAAAACAACACCTTCATGAATGTGGGCCATGGTTCGATTCAAGCCGGTTCGGCAATGGATAAATTCAACGAAGCCACACTCCCACAAGCTTTGACGGTCAAAAACAATAAATTCATCAATAACAATTATCTTTCTAATGGGAACCTCTATGGTGACGTTTCTGTCTTCGCGATTGCCAATAATGGCGTCGTCGCGCCTCAAGGAACATTGAAGAATTGCGACATCGATAATAATTTCTTTACACAAAACGGAAATGCCTGCGTTTCTTTGCGTGGGGTAAGCGCTTCTCGCGTGAAGGATTGCTTCTTCTATGACGTTAGTGCGTCTCAGCCATCTGGCGATGCTTATAACTGCATCTTCAGCTTGTCTAATACGGGAAACGTCACGATTGAAGGATCTTATAATCAATATAATCTCGGCCAAGGATTAAGCGGGATTATCCCACAAGGATCAACCAGTCCAGACGAGATTACCCTTACCGATAATAAAGGCATTGCTTTCCAGGTCATTGACGATGTAGGCCCAGAAGTGACAATCAAAAAAGCTACCGGCGCGATTGCGCTCGACGGCAATCTTGACGAATGGGACAATATCGGCACCGATATTGAAATCGCCGGTTATACGGATGCTTTGGGCGCGGAATGGAGCGCTTCTCAAATTCAAGACACTTTCAAGGTCAACAAGCTGAAGATGACCTATGACGATACGGGTATCTATCTCGCCTTTGATATTTTCGATGACAAAATCGAATGCAAAACGGTGAATGATTTCTGGCTTGGGGATTGCGTCGAAGTATTAGCGAGCACCATCACCAATAAGCCGAACGCTGATTTAAGCGTCTATAAAGAAGACGGTGGCGTCATACAAGCCGCTTTCGCGCCAACGTGGGCGAATAGCAACTACAACGTCGTTGCTTCTGTTCGCTCCAATAGCAAATACGTGGCGAACAAAAACCTATTACAAGCCAAACTCGTAACGAATTCGAACGGATATACGGGCGAGATTTTGTTCCCATTCACCATGATTCCAGAATTTAAAACTTCTATCGATGAAGGGAAACGCATTGATTTCGCGATTGTTTGCGCGGATGCGGAAAGACCAGCGCATAAGCGCATTCAAGCCGCTAATGTCGCTCATAACGTCGAAGCGAATAAGACAATGACGGCGAGAATGCCGCAATACCTTTTCGATTAATTCGGTTTTATCAGCACAAAAAATGCTGAACAAATAAAAAAGGAATGAATTTTTTAGGAGGCAAAACAGAACCATGAAAAAGAAATTTCTTCCCATCTTTGCTGCGGCAGCACTAGTTGCTTTAGGCTCAGCCACAGCCCTTGCATCATGTGGCACAGATCCGGCAAGTTCGTCAAAGACCCCCGAATCCAGTGTCACCCCGGTTTCTTCCGAGACCCCGAAGCCATCTTCCGAGACTCCAAAGCCATCTTCCGAAAGCAAAACCTCTTCCGAGTCTATGCCGGAAGTGATTCACGTCACTACAGTCAATGTCACTTTGGCGAAGACGGAAATCAATGTCGGCGAAACCACAACGGTGAGTGTTGAAGTTCTCCCAGAGAATGCAACAGACAAGACATTCACGCTTTCGTCAAGCAATGCCAATGTTGCGACCATTGAAGGAACGACTATCACCGCAGTTGGAAAAGGCATTACGACCATCAAAGCCGTGAGCACGGATGGCGCGATTGAAGGTACTGCGACGCTTACCGTCAACGTCGTGATGACTGATCCAACCCTCGTCAATGAAGGCGAAGCGACTTACACTGTCGCTGCAGGAGAAGATCTTCTCCTTCCAAAAGTCAAAGCCACTTCTGGCGATGGCGAAACTGATATTTCCGATAAGATTGAAGTCGAAGATTATAACGACAGCGACTCTTTAAACGCGGATGGAACAACATTCAATAGCAAAATCGCCGGCGTTCACACCTTATCTTATTATGTCGAAGAAGGCACGGGCGACGATCTTAAATATGATGAGCTGGAAATCACCATTACCGTCACCCCAGCAACTGCTGAAACAGAGCTCGATGAAACGACTTATGATCCAGCCGCAGTTGGAACATATGGAACGTTTGCGGATAACTTCAAAGAGGGAAAAGAATCCAAACTCTATAAGAGCCTTGGCGGCGGAAACGACGGCTATTCTTTAAGCGCGACTTCTGACGCGATCGCCGGCAATTCCTTACTTATCGATTTTAATAAAACTGCAGGATCGGCTGCGAATGCCGTGTTTGTTAACACCTTCTCTGATTCTTTCTTGAGAGGGAAACCAGTCACTTACGAAGTCAGCTTTGATTATAAGCCGATTGTGGGAACGCAGTTCCAATGCTATTTCGGCATTAATTATGATGGAGCTAATGGGACAAACGCCCAATTTGTTAGCGATAAAACGATTGGGAAAACATCGCATTATTCTATCTCTTTCTCCGAGTTTACGTTCCCGACATCAGGGAATGCGTGGTTCCAATTCTTCAATCTTAGTGCCGAATCTGGTGATTGCATTGTGGCAATCGACAACTTCAAAGTCACTGCAAAGAAATGCGCCGAGACCACATCAGTAGTTCCAACTGCAGAAGAGCTTCAAGCGGAAGGCGGATATACTTTCAATTGGAAAGATAAAGGCGGAACCTTTGGCGGAAAAGGTCAAACAGAAGTGGTCGAAAATATTGAAAACGAAACGATTAAAGCCGCTTTAAAGAATAGAGAAGGATTTGGCGAAAATGTCATGCACTTAACTGGTTCTGATGGACACGTTTTTAGCGGTCTTGATGCTACGAACCTTATTGGCGGAAAGAAGCTTAAAATCTCCTTCCTCTATTATTGCGTCAACGAAAACAACTTTAACATGATTGTGATGACTGCTTCAGGAAGCAACCCCACGATGAACGATGGGTTGTCACGCACAGTCGTCGATGGAAACATCAAATCGTTCGTCTACGAAATCACAATTCCTGCTGGCGCAACTGGTATCAATTTCTACCCTCAAGGTAATAATAGCTTTAGCATCTATATGGGCGATATGAAAGTTGAACTTACAGAAGCCGATCCAATCCCTGAAGACGAAACTGCCCTTGGAAATAAGGTCGGTGATAAGTGGACTGTTACGAGTAGGTCCTTTGGAAGCGAAAAGAAGGGTTGGGGCGGTAGTGTGACCAATAAGGTTGCCACCCCTGAAGCAGCCAAAGGGAACGAAGGAATCGGCGATACGATGGCGAAAATTCAGTGGACCGAAGAAGCAAACAAAACGCTTGAATGGTATAGTTCCGCTGGAAAACAAGTCGAAATTGGGCATCAATATAAATTTACCCTCATTTATTATGTTGAATCCTGGACCGAAGGAAGAAGAATGCTCATCAATATCGACAACGGAAAATTCCTTCCAGCGGATTCAGATGAAACGCCAGACAACACCCTTCCAATGACGGTTGGGTATCACAAATACGAATTCACCTGGACTTCGACAACTAGCATGAATTTCTTCTCATTCTATTTGCCAGGAGACGCAACTGGCGCTGCGACAGACGTTTTATATGTCGCTTCCACAACCATCGAATTGATCAAAATCAACAAATAAGAATCAATCGATAATCATTAACAAAGCCTGTGCCCTCTGGAGGGAAACTTCCAGGGGGCACGAGAAAGTATCCATATATGAAAAGAATTGCTAAAGGGGATCTCCTTAGAAGGATCAAATTAAATCGAAGAAGATTGCAATCGAAATGCTATCGCTATCCTGACGTTTTTGAGCAAAACAAATCATGGCCAGGCGATTGGCAAGGCAGATGCATTCTCGCTTTAACGAGCCTTTATTTTTCATTATACGGATACGAAGATGAACAAAAAGACGTACTTGATCAGCTTAATGAGATAATGAATCATCTTAAGGACTATACGAACGCGGATGGCTATTTTGGCGAACTCGTGAATGATAAATATGTCAACGAACAGCAAGTCAGCGGGAATTCATGGTATTTAAGAGGGCTCATTGAATATTACCAAATCACGAAAGACGAGACGTATTTGGATTTGATTAAAAAGGTTGTTAATAAATTCATTTTCCGCATGGCGGATTTTTATTCCCATTACCCACTTTCTGATCGAGAATCCGGTGGAGTTGGTGGACATAGTGAAAACAAAGTGACGGACGGTTGGCTTACAAGCAGCGATGTTGGCTGCGCCTTCATTATGCTTGATGCGATGAGTGAGGCGTATTATTTGCTCCGCGATGAAGAATTAAAGCATGTGCTGGTCAAGACGATTGATTCGTTTATGAAGATCGATTACGTGAAATTAAATTGTCAAACGCACGCGACATTATCTTGCGCGAGAGGCATTTTGACGTTTTATCGTGCGAGTCAAGATGATCGATATTTGCGTTTTGCAAAAGATATCTTCGATACCTATATCGATTGTGGGATGACAAGGGACTATTCCAACATCAATTGGTTCAATCGCCCAAACACCTGGACGGAACCATGTTGCATTGTGGATTCCTTTATCTTAGCCAGTCAACTGTATGAATCGACTGGCGAAACAAAATACGTCCGATTGATGAACCGCATCTATCTTAATTCGTTCCGCATGGCACAAAGAAGCAATGGCGGAGCTGGGTGTAATACTTGCTTATACGAAGACAAAAAAGTGATTCAAGGGTATCTTTATGAAGCTTATTTCTGCTGCACGATGCGTTTTGCGGAAGGGCTTCGCTTCGTAAAGAAATACTCATCCATTTCAAGCGAAGACACGCTTACGATTACTATGCTGAATGAGGGTGTCGTTTCTAGTTGCGACGGCGAAGAAATCTCCATTAAAGGCGATATTTATAATAAAGAAAAAGTGACCCTGTCATTTTCTTCCATTAAGAAGCCGCTTCACATGAGAATCTATCTTCCTGACTCGATTGGTTTCTCATTAAAAGGTCCCGACTACAAATATGATGGTAATTATTTAGAATTTGTCGTGGATGGTGATATGGATGTTTCTCTTCATTTCTCGTTAGCACTTCATCACGAAGATGATCTTCGTTTTGTTGGTGACATGCTTTTAGCGAAACGTGATAAATATCTCGACAAAAAATCTTTCATTGATGAAGGGGATGCGTATTACTATTTGGTGGATTATAGTAAGGTGCACGGGAAGAATCATTCCCTCGAATTGAAGCAGATTATATGAAAACTTATTTTCAAAAGGCTTTGCCGATTTGGGCAAAAGGTCATGAGCAAGAATTGAATTCCTCGCTCTTTTTCAAGGCTGTTATCGAAAAGAAAACATTTGATATTGTTATCGCGGCGAATAATTTCTACCGCATATATGTTGATGGGCAATTTTTTGCATATGGACCCAGTCGTGATGCTCATGAATATTACCGTGTTGATAAACTTCATTTTCGTAGCAAAAAGAAGGGGCATGTCATCGTTATTGAAGTTTCTGGATACAACTGCAATTCCTTTTATGCGTTGAACCGGACACCATTTCTTCAGTGTGAGATTTTAACGAAAAACCAAGCCATCAAGGCTACTGGCTTCGATTTCGACATTTTCAATAACGATACGAGAATCCGAGAAGTCACGCGTTTCTCTTATCAGAGGGCGTTCAGCGAATCCTATAATCTCACAAATGACTTCAATTCGTTTTTGATAACGGAGAGGAATCCTTACACAAAGCTTGAGCCACAAGTCATGGAAACAAAGCGCTTCGAAGAGCGAATCGTTCATTATCCGGCTTATCCGAAAGTTCAATTCCTTCGTAAAGAAACGGGCGAGGCCTTCATCAATGAAAAAAAGAAGATTTATGAAGATCGCTATCAGGTTTTGGATTATCTAAAAATCTTTCCTAAAGAGTCTTGGAAGATCGATTCGAATGCAATTGCGTCTCAGCTTGATTTCCGCCTAGTGGAGCAAAAGAGCTTGTTTTTGGAAAAAGGCAGGTTCCTAACGTTTGGGACTAAAGCATCCGTTACGGGGTTCCTTGATTTAGAAGTAGAAGCAAAAGAGGACACACTTCTTTACATCATTTTTGACGAAGTGGACATCCGCGATGAGAATAATCCTGAATTGATTGGCATTTGTTTTTATCGAAATACCACCCATAACTGTGTAACTTATTCGCTGAAGAAAGGAAAATACCATCTTGTTTCTTTTGAGCCATATACGTTATTGAACGCGAGGGTCGTGTGCTTGCAAGGGGCTGCTAAAGTCTCTCGATTCGGCGTGATCGCTTATGAGAACCCTGACACTCACGAATTCCGATATCATTTCAAAGACGATAGGATCAATACGATATTCGATGCCGCGGTGAACACATTCAAACAAAACGCGGTGGATTTATTGACGGATTGCCCTTCTAGAGAAAGAGCGGGGTGGCTATGCGATTCTTATTGGAGCGGTGCTTCCGAACCGCTGATAACAGGGGGTAATCTAGTCGAGAAAGCGCTTTTGGATGCCTATTCAAAATGTGATAAAAGCAATCTTCCTGACGGAATGGTTCCGATGTGCTATCCTGCTGATTTCCCAAGCAGGGAATATATTCCGAATTGGTCTTTGTGGTATATTCTCGAGTTATATCGCTATAAAGAGAGAAATCATGATTTGTCCCTAATCAAGAAAAGCGAAGACAATATTCGAGGCATTTTGCATTATTTCTCGCAGTTTGAGAACGAACTCGGCTTATTAGAGAATTTGACGGGTTGGGTTTTCGTAGAATGGAGCAAAGCCAATGACGAAGAATTCATCAAAGGAATTAATTATCCATCTAACATGCTTTATGCGGAGGGCTTATTGAAAGCGGGCCTCTTGCTCAAAGATCACGCTTTAGTTTGCAAAGGCACGAATTTAAAGCGCGTAATCCGTGAGCTGTCTTTCAATGGCGAATTTTTCGTCGACAATTCCGTACGCGATGAGAATCATCACATAATCAGAACGAATAACATAACTGAGACATGTCAATATTACGCGCTTTATTTTGGAATTATTACCAAAGAGGATAATCCTTCGTTCTTTGAAAAAATGATTAAGAATTTTGGTGAATATCGTGATGATAAAACAGTTTACCCATATGTATATAAATCAAACCTGCTCATGGGTATCATGATGAGATTATCTCTTTTGAACCGATACGGACTCAATGAACTCGTGTTTAAAGAAACCATTGAATATTTCCTTAAAATGGCAAAAATGACTGGGACTTTGTGGGAACATGATTCCGTTTTTGCGAGTCTTAATCATTGCTTTACGAGCTACATTATCAATATCATCTTGGACGCCAATTTCGGATTAGAGGGTATCGATTATAAAAAGAAAGTCATTTCTATGAGAAAGAGCGCACTTCATGAAGAAGGGGGTTGCGCCATCCCACTTGGCGGAAAGAAACTTTTCCTTAAGGCAAAAGACGGCAAATTGATAATCCGTAAGCCAAGAGGCTATTCAATCAAATGGAATTAAAATTCGACAAAGAGCAATTGCTGTTATATTTGAAAAGTTTTTATACGTTGACGCATATGCGCATCGTTCTTTTCGATAACCAATCGAAAGAAATTTGTTCTTATCCAGAAGAGGACTCTCCTTTTTGCAAGATTGTACAAAACGGGCTTTGCTTAAAGGAAAAGTGTATGGAATCGAATCGTCTTTCTTTTGCTGAATGCAAGAAAAATAGCCGCATCGCGATTTACCATTGCCACGCTTCTTTGGTGGAAGCGACCGCTGTATTAAAGAACAGAGGAGTCGTTTTGGGCTATGTCATGATTGGGCAAAGTAGTGACATCAAAGACAAAGACGAACGTTTTCAAACGATGAAAAAATTCTTCGCGCAAAGAAACATCGACATGGAAAAATATAAAAAAGAAATCCAGGCGATTCGCTATAAGAATGACGAACAATTTAAAAGTGCCGCTTTGATTTTGGAAGCACTCATCAACTATTTGTCGCAAGAAAACTATATCAGTATGAACAAAAACCAGTTCGTTCAGGAAATAAATGAGTATATAGAAAGACATCTAGCGAAGAAAATTGAAGTGGACGATCTTTGCAAACGTTTCGGATACGGGAGAACGAAGCTTTATGAACTTGCGAATATGAGTCTCCATATGAGCGTCTCTCGTTACATTAATCTCATCAAAATGGAAAAAGCGAAAACGCTTTTGCTCGACAATCGTTTCAAAATCGTTGATGTCGCCGATATGGTTGGCTATAGCGATCTGAATTATTTTTCAAAAGCGTTCAAAAAGATGATTGGCTTTACACCAAGCGATTACCGCAAGAAGAATGCTTAACGCATAAAAGTCCGTACGATTTTACGATATATCGAAAGAATCTTCATTCCCTCCTTTTTAGATCATTCGTAATCTAGTGATGTGAGGTAATAGTTATGAAGAGAACCACTTTCGCATTATTTTTCGGCAATCGCGGTTTTATGCCAGCCGAGCTCATTAAGGGCGCACGCGAAGACATGAAAAAGGCCGTTTCGGATGCGGGATACGATTATCTAATCATGGATGAGGATGCGACCCGCTATGGCGCGGTTGAAACAAGAGACGAAGGTATAATCTACCATGATTGGCTTAAAAAGCATGAAGGGGAATATGACGGAATCATCCTTTGCATGCCAATTTTCATCGATGAGAATGGCGCGGTGACAGCCCTTCAAGATGCTCACGCTCCGATTTTGATGCAAGCCTATCCTGACGAAATCGGCAAAATGGATTTCCAGCATCGTCGCGATGCCTTTTGTGGCAAATTCTCCGTCACAGACGTTTTCTCACAATACAAAATTCCGTTCACGGTTCTTAAGCCGCATGTAGTCAATCCTTTAAGCGAGACTTTTAAGAAAAATTTGGATGAATTCGCGGCGATTTGCCGTGTCGCCCAGGGGATGAAACGCTTCAATCTTGGCTGCATTGGCGCGCGTACGACGGCGTTTAAGACGGTTCGCTTTGACGAAGTCACTTTGCAGCGATATGGCATCAATGTCGAATCGTTTGATTTAAGCGAGCTCATTTTCAAAGTCCAAAAAATGGCGGATGACGACTCGAGGGTTTTAACAAAAATAGAACGATTGAAGAATTATACGAATTGTTCGCTTGTGCCAGCCAAGAACATGGCCACTTTAGCGAAGATTTCCGTGGCGATTGACGATTATATCCAAGAGTATCATCTCGATGCGATCACGCTCCGCTGCTGGAATGAAATAGAAACGATTCTTCGTGTGTGCCCATGCGTCTTGCTTAGCGAATTGAACGACCGTGGCATCGTGGCAAGCTGCGAAATCGATTTATGCAGCGCGATTAGTATGCGTGCAATGAACCTTGCAAGCGGACTTCCCACCGCTTGCCTTGATTGGAATAACAACTATGGCGAAGACGAAAACAAAGTGATTCTTTTCCATTGTGGCCCAGTGGCACAAACGCTCATGACGGGGAAAGGAACCGTCACAGAGCACAAGATGTTCATCAAAGGCGATCCGGGCTCAGGCTGGGGAACCAATGAAGGAAGAATCAAAGACTTTAAGATGACCTTCTCCAATTGCAAAACTGAGGATGGCAAGCTCTATGTTTATGAATCATTAGGGGAGTTTACAAAAGACCCAATCGAGAAAGACTATTTCGGATGCGGTGGGGTTGCTAAAATTCCGGATTTGCAAAATAAGCTGATCCGCCTTGCGCGCAATGGCTTTAAGCATCACACCACAATTGGCGTTGGCGATATGAAATCTATTCTTGATGAAGCGTTTTCGACATATCTCCATTACGAAGTAATTGATATCGATTGCTAATATGGTTTTTGCTGGTTTGGACGTTGGCACGACTGGTGCAAAAATTACCTTATTCGAAAGCGATAAGGAATTGAGACAATTTTACGAGCCATATCAATCTTCTCGGAGCGCCGAATACGATGAAATCGATGCGACTATTATTTTGAACGCGGTGAAAAAAATCATTGTTGAAGCGTATTCTTATCGGAAAGATTTACGCTATATCGGTGTGACGAGCTTTGGGGAAACTTTCGTTCTGTTGGATAAAAACGATAGAGTTCTCTCTCCGTCGATTCTTTATAACGATGTTCGCGGAAAAGAGGAAACACAAACGATACTATCAAAAATCTCGCGCGAAGAAATAGGACGGATTACAGGCCTAATGGTTCATGAAATGTTCTCCTTGCCGAAACTTTTGTATACCAAGAACCATCGCCCCGATCTGTTTGCCCGAGCGGACAAAGTGCTTTTGATTCAGGATTACATTGTTTATATGTTAACAGGGGTGCGGCAAATCGATTATTCTTTAGCGAGTAGAACAATGCTTTTCGATGTCAATAATCACGAATGGAGCGATCGGCTTTTCTCTTTGTTCGACTTAGATAAAAAGCATTTTTCCATGCCGGTAAAAACAGGCTCTATTGCTGGGAAAATGAAACTATTTGATGGCATTGACGGTGACATCACCATAATTAATGTCGCGCATGATCAAGTGAGCGTCGCTATTGGAAGTGGGCTCCATCAAGAAGGGGACGCTATTGATGGGTGCGGCACTTGTGAGTGTTTGATTCCGTTTTTATCAAGTATTCCAAAGAATCGCATGATTTACGACGATGGTTTCGGAGTTGTCCCGTACATTTATGACAATACTTATGTGTCTTATCCTTTGATTTTCTCCGGTGGCGCGTTGATCGAATGGTTTGTGAAAACATTCGCGAAAGGGAAAAATGACCCCTATCGCTATTACGAAGACACGATTTCGGATTTTTCTCCATCTAGACTTCTTGTTTCCCCACATTTTTTAGGAAGTGGCACTCCATTTATGAATTCTTCAAGCAAATCATTCATTTATGGCCTAGATATATCTTCTACGCTTGATGATATTTACAAAGGAATACTTGAAGGGGTTGCTTACGAAATGCGTATCAATTTGGAAGAACTGAGAAAGTGTGGCATTTCAGTAAACCATCTTTTTGCAAATGGTGGTGGGAGTAAAAACAAAAAATGGTTGCAGATGAAAGCAAACATTCTAAACGTCCCGATCACGCGAATTGAGAACTATAACGCTGGAACAGTCGGTGGAGCGATTGTAGTGGGAACATCAATTGGCGTATTCAAGGATTATCAAGAGGGGACTGCTAAGCTTGTGAAAACGGGAGAGACTTATCTCCCCGATGCCAAAATCCATCGATCATATGAGCCATTCTATGCGCTTTATAAAAAACTTGTTTTTGAAAAGGAAAGGAGTGGTTCAAATGGCAATCAGTGACTATATCGGTGATGGTTATCAGCTCTATGGTGCTAGGCGTTATTCATTGACGGAAGGGAAAGCGAAAGGGATGGAGTTCATCCATATTAAAAACGGCATTGGTTTGGAGCTCGATATTTCCTTGAATAGATGCGGGGATATTTCATCCTTATCCTACAAAGGGGTCAATTTATCTTATTTGTCTAGTTGTGGGTGTGTCGCTTCTTCTTATTACGATCCAAAAGGGTTAGGGTTCCTGAAATCGTTCACCGCTGGTTTCCTTACGACGTGCGGGTTAACGACATTTGGGACGCCTTCATTTGATGGTGAGGAATTGCCACTCCACGGCACGATTAGCAATACCCCAGTCTCGAATTCTTCTTATGAGGTGTTGGGCAACACCATTGTTATTAAAACGCTGACAAAAGACGAAACGATTTTTTCACATAAATTGACGCTTTCTAGAGAAATCACCCTTGATTTAAAAAGAAACGCCTTCAAAATTCATGACTACGTCGAAAATCGTGGTGATTTGCTGACCCCGCTTATGATTCTCTATCACATGAATTTAGGGTATCCGCTTTTAGATGAGGACCTATGCGTGTATATAAATAAAGAGAGCGTTAAAGGAAGGACGGAGCAGGCAAGCGAGACAATCGCTAGTGCTCTCACAATGGAAAAACCGCAAAGGGGGTATATTGAACGGTGTTATTATTACGAAATGAAAAAGAACGCATTCGCTTGCGTTTACAATAAAAAACTTGGCTTTGGGTTAAAGATTTCTTATGACAAGACGTCTCTTCCTTCGTTTACGGAATGGAAAATGATGGGTGTTAGAGATTATGTTCTAGGCTTAGAACCCGGAACGAATTTCCCTGACGGAAGAGCGGAAGTGAAAAAACAAGGGAAATTAGAGTATCTGCAACCTGGTGAAAGCAAAGATTTCGAAATCGCTGTCGAAATGATTGAAAATCAAGAAACTTATCAGAAATTCATAAAGGAGTAAATCGATGTTAGTTACCATGAACGAAGTTCTTCATTATGCGGAAGAGAAAAATATCGCTATTGGGTCTTTCAATACACCTACACTGGAGAACATATCTGCGGTGATCGAAGCAGCGGAAGAGCGCAATGTCCCCGTGATTCTTATGCATGCGGAACTGCATGAACCTATCGCGCCACTATCCGTAATTGGCCCAGTTATGGTATTAATGGCCAAGAATAGTAAGGTTCCTGTTGCTGTTCATTTGGATCATGGCGAGCATCTTGAATACATTCAAAAAGCGCTCGAACTTGGTTTCACATCCGTGATGTATGATGGTTCACTTCAACCTTACGATATTAATATGACGAATACGAAAAAATGCGTTGAGATGGCTAAAACGTTCGGTGCCAGCGTGGAAGCGGAAATCGGAATCTTAGGCGGAAGAGAGTCGTTGGATTCCAAGGTGATTCATAAACAAGAAGATTTGTACACCGACCCGCTTCTAGCAAAACGATTTGTCGATGATACCGGTATTGACGCTTTAGCGTGTTCTTTTGGCACTGCACATGGTATTTATAAAACCACCCCGAAACTCGATTTTGAGCGAGTGAAAAAAATCCGCGAATTAACCTCTCTTCCCCTTGTTATGCATGGAGGAAGTGGCGTTTCTAAAGTTGATTATGTGAAAGCCATCGAATGCGGCGTTCGGAAAATCAACTATTATTCTTACGCCGCTAGAGAAGGCGTTAACGCGACAAAGAAGCTTATTGAGGAGAATAAAAGCTTAACCTTCTATCACGAAATCGCTTTTGTCGCAAAAGAAGCAATGAAAGACGATGTGGGAAAGGCTATGGATGTGTTCTATTTCAAAGTAACGCGATAAACGATTGCTTCGTTATTCACTCCGAGTGTGAAATACATCTTACTCGAACCAAAGTTTTTGAAAGATTGTCAGATTTTCCAACAAAATGGGTTTTTAGTGAATCATAGGATGATTATGCTCATGTTTGCTTGCTATTGTTTGTTTTAATCATCCTTAATAATTTATTTGGAATTAAATGAGCAAAAACGATAGTAGTGAAGCGAATGTGATACGATATCTTTGCATGAAAAAAGTAATTGCTGTTGATTTAGGCGCGACAAGCGGAAGAGTGATGGTAATCACTCACAATAATCATCGCTTTTCGTTAGAAGAGATTGCTCGTTTCCCCAACCGGACCTACACGGATAAAAAGGGGTATCTTCGTTGGGATTTCTCCTATCTTTTGAGCAATGTTAAAGAAGGCATTTTTGCCGCGTTGGAAAAGCATCCAGACGTCTCTTCTATCGGCATTGATACTTGGGGCGTGGATTATGGACTGCTTAAAGATGAGGAGTTAGTCGCCGATCCAATCTGCTATCGAGACCTTCATTCTTTTGCGTCCCAGGAAAAGATTCTGTCCGAAGTTCCATTTTCATCCATCTATTCTTTGACGGGCATTCAAAATCTTCATTTCAATACGATTTATCAGCTCGCCGCTGACCCAACCGATTTTTCAAACGTGAATGACTTGTTGCTCGTTCCGGATTTGATTGCCTTTTTCTTGACTGGGGCAAAGAAAATGGAAGAAACCAACGCTTCCACGACCTCTCTTTATTTACGAAATGAAGGAAAAATATCGGAACAGCTTTTATCTTTAGCCCACGTACCGCCTTCGATATTCCCTCCGATGATTCACGCGGGGGAAATGTATGGATATTTGAAGGAGGAATACGCCCCCTCTTCGCTAAAAAAGAGGATTCCTGTCATCGCCGCCCCAACTCATGACACCGCTAGCGCGGTACTTGGGGCTGCAGGCGTAGGCAATTTCGCTTATATTTCCAGTGGCACGTGGTCCTTAATCGGCACAGAACTTCAAGAACCAATCATGAACGAACAAAGCCGTGCTTATAATTTCACCAATGAAATTGGTTACGGTCATACGATTCGTTTTTTGAAGAATACGATGGGGATGTTCTTGCTCAACGAAATTCGTAATGATTACAAGAAAAAGGGCCTCGATATTAAAGTCGAAGACATCGTCCCTTTGGCGGAAAAAGCGAAGGATGTTGGCTTTTATCTTGATGTGGACGATCCTTTGTTCGAGCAGCCAGGGGATATGCTTTCGAAACTGAATCAGTATTTGAAACAAAATCATTGTGATGTTGTTCTTTCCATAGGGGAGACCATCAAGTTGATTTATCGTTCCATGGCCAAAAAATATAATGCGATCATCAAACAATTAGAAGAATTAGCCCATATTAAAATGGATTCGATTTTGATTGTAGGAGGGGGCAATCAAGCCTCGTTACTAAACCAGTATATTGCCGATGAATGCAATATTGATGTCATCACGGGGGCGAGCGAAGCCACAATCATGGGCAACGCTTTGGCTCAATTCATCGCTTTAAAAGAAATTGCTTCCGTAGAAGAAGGAAGAAAAGATATCCACGGATCCTTCCCTTCTTCTATTTTTCGTCCAATTCACTAATTCAAAGGAGGACAATCATGTCACAAAAAGAGAACTTCAAAAAAGCAAAAGAGACGTACGAATCGTTCGGCGTTGATGTGGAAAAGGCCATTGAGAAAGTAATGAATATTCCCATTTCCGTTCACTGCTGGCAAGGCGATGACGTCTTGGGATTAGAAGGATGCACGAATTTGGAAGGTGGAATCCAAACGACTGGCAATTATCCTGGCAAGGCCCGTAACAAAGATGAGCTCATGATGGATTTAGAAAAAGCTTTATCCTTAATGCCAGGGAAGAAGAGACTCAATTTACACGCCTCTTATGCGATTCTTGGCGATGACGCTGGGAAAGTGGACCGCGACCAATATACCTATCGTTATTTTGAAGAATGGGTTCGTTTTGCAAAGAAAATCGGTTTGGATGGAATCGATTTCAACCCCACTTTTTTCTCTTCGCCAAAAGTGAAAGACAATTTGACTTTATCAAGCCCCGATGAAGCCACAAGGCATTTTTGGATAGAACATGGAAAGCGCTGCCTCGAAATTAGTACGGAATTAGGCAAAGCGTTTGGCAAACCCGCGATGATGAATATCTGGATTCCCGATGGGTATAAAGACGTGCCAAGTGACCGTTTATCCCCGAGATTGCGATTAAGGAATTCTTTGGATGAAATGCTTTCGAGCAAAACTTGGGACAAGGAGTATGTCATTCCGACCGTGGAAAGCAAGGTGTTTGGTATTGGATTAGAATCCTATACGGTTGGTAATAGCGAGTTTTATCAAAATTATGCGGCTACGCGCGGAATTACTTGCCTTATGGATATGGGGCATTATCATCCAACGGAAGTAGTCTCGGATAAAATTTCTTCTTTACTTTGCTTCTATGACAAAGTTGCGCTTCACGTTTCTCGCCCTGTTCGCTGGGATAGCGACCATGTGGTGATATTCGACGACGAATTAAAGGAAGTCGCAAAAGAAATCATCCGCAACAATGCCGAAAACAAAGTCATGATCGGCCTTGATTATTTCGATGCTTCCATCAATCGTATTTCCGCTTGGGTTACAGGAGAAAGAAGCGTGGAAAAAGCACTCCTATATGCAGCCTTGCTTCCGAACGAAGAGTTAGCAAGGCTTGAAGAAGAAGGCAACTTTACGAAACTCATGTACATGCAAGAAAAAGTGAAGATGCTTCCTTTTGGCGACGTCTGGAATGAGTATCTGGCGCGCCAAAATATGAATGACGATTATTACGATGATGTGACGAAATACGAAAAAGAAGTACTTACGAAAAGAGGATAAAAGATAATGAAAAACATTTTAACCGCTCCGTTTTTGATAGAATTCTGCAAAACCGCGTCCAATATGTATCGCTTAGGATGGGATGAAAGGAATGGAGGCAATATCTCTTATTTATTAAAAGAAGAAGAGGTTGCCGAATATTTGGATATCCATCACGTTATTCGCAATATCCCTTTAGCGGGAATTCGTGCTTCTTCCTTGGACGTTTCTTCTTTATCGGGGCGCTATTTCCTCGTCACAGGAACGGGGAAATACTTCAAGAATGTGGAAGACGATCCTGAAACAAATGCCGGTATTTTCCGAATTGCGAAAGATGGCACTTATGTCGAGCTTCTTTGGGGATACAAAGACGGGGGAAGATTCACCAGTGAGCTTCCAGCCCATCTTTTATCTCACATTGCGCGTTTGAAGGTTGATCCAGAAAATCGTGTCATTATGCACACCCATCCAACGAATATCCTTGCAATGAGTTATGTCCACCCGTTGGATGAAAAGAGCTTTTCCCACACATTATGGACGATGTCGACGGAATGCGTCGTTGTTTACCCTGAAGGCGTTGGCGTCCTTCCTTGGATGCTATGCGGCACGGACGAAATCGGCATTGCCACCGCGAAAAAAATGAACGATTTCCGTATCGTCATTTGGACAAACCATGGTATTTACGGGGCTGGAAAGACGCTGGATGAAGCGTTTGGCCTTATTGAAACGGTCGAAAAAGCGGCAACCATTTATAATTTGATTGGCAACCGCCCAATTCTTAATAACATCACTGACGAAGACATGGTCCAATTGATTCACATCTTCAAAATCGAAGACAAAGTCCGTTGGGATTTCCTCTCTATCCCTAGGGAATAAAGAAAAAGGCTCGCTAAGCGGGCCGATTTTTTTCTTGACTATTTATTGATGAGATTTTCCATGCCCTCATCTCGGTATTCTTTCAAAACCATGTCGGATGCGTTCGTGTAAATCGCATCGTATTCTGTTAAACGATGCGTGCGGAACAAAGAACGATTTCCAAATTTGTTTTTATCAACAAGAAGACACTTTTTTTCGCTTCTCTCGCTGGCTTTGCTTTTGATTTCCATTGTCGAAAGTGTTTGCTCGTAGCTCCCGTCAAGAGCGATAGAAGTGCATGAGGATAAGAATAAATCGAAACGGAAACGATCAAGTTCTTCAATTGCAAAAAAGCCGTCTGTGGAATAAGAAGAATATTGGATGACGCCACCAAGAAAAATCACCTTCACATCTTTTTTGGCGGAGAGTTGCATCGCGAGTTGAAAACCGTTTGTGATGATGGTCTTCCCTTGAAAATCCATCTTATTCGCAAGCGATAGACATGTGGATGAATTATCGATGAAAGCAGTGCTGAATGAAGGAAGACTTCTCAAGGCGATTAACGCTGTCTCCTCTTTATCGCCGACGTTGGTTTCGCTCCGCGCGAAGATGTTGGCTTCGCTCACCAAATCGCCAGAGATTGCGCCACCATGGGTGCGCTTAATTTGGCCTAGTCCTTCCATCTCTGTTAAATCGCGGCGGATGGTGGCAGGGGAAACATAAACGAGTTTCGATAGTTCCTCGATGGTGGCTCGTGAGTTTTTCTTTAAATAATCTTCAATGATTTTATATCGCTCTTTGGCGAACATATCTTTAGCCATGCGAAATCACCTCATACACTGCTGATGAAATGATGATAGACAAATGGCGGCGGAAAGGGAAGCGAATGGGCGTTCATTCTTCATAAGAATGTTACTTTCTTCCTCTTTTTGGCATTATACTTATGCAAGCGAAAAGCGTTTTCGCTACAAGTTCTATAACGTCAACGAATTTCTTATAAGTCACGAAATTCCCACATAGCGAACTATTTTTTCAAGGAGACAGCAATGAAACAAATCATCTTAACGGGGGACCGTCCGACAGGACGACTCCATATCGGTCACTATGTTGGTTCTTTAAAAAGGCGCGTCGAGCTTCAAAATTCAGGGAAATACGATGAGATTTATATCATGATCGCGGACGCTCAGGCGCTTACTGATAATGCAGAGCATCCTGAGAAAGTAAGGCAAAACATCATGCAAGTGGCTTTGGATTACCTTGCATGTGGGATTGACCCCTCAAAAAGCTGCATTTTCATTCAGTCTATGGTTCCTGAGCTTACTGAATTATCGTTCTATTATATGAACTTAGTTACCGTTTCTCGTGTTCAAAGAAACCCAACCGTCAAAGCGGAAATCAAACAAAAGAATTTCGAATCCAGCATCCCCCTTGGTTTCTTTACTTATCCGATTAGCCAAGCCGCCGATATCACCGCTTTCCGTGCGACGACCGTCCCCGTTGGGGAAGACCAATCACCAATGATTGAGCAATGCCGTGAAATCGTGAGAAAATTCAATGAAATTTATGGTGATACCCTAGTGGAACCGGAAATCGTATTGCCTTCTAATGAGGCTTCCCTCCGACTTCCTGGAACGGATGGCAAAGCGAAAATGAGCAAATCGTTGGGCAATTGCATTTATCTTTCGGACGAACCTGAAGTTATTCAAAAGAAAATCATGTCGATGTTCACCGATCCTACCCATTTGCGCCGCGAAGACCCAGGCCACACGGAAGGGAACCCCGTGTTCATTTATTTGGATGCGTTTTGTCGTGATGAATATTTCGCGAAATTCTTGCCAGAATACAAAAATCTCGATGAATTAAAGGCTCATTATATGCGAGGGGGGCTCGGTGATATGGTGGTTAAGCGGTTCCTCAATAACGTTATCCAAGAAGAACTGCGCCCGATTCGCGAACGTAGAAAAGCGTGGGAAGAGCGTCTTCCTGAAGTGTATGAAATCCTCAAAGAAGGGTGTGTAAAAGCGGAGAAAAAAGCCAAAGAAACTTTACGTGATGTTCGTCGTGCGATGAGAATCGATTACTTTGACAATAACAATTTGCTCAAATAAAGTTTGGATCCACTTGCCGATTCGCAAAAAGAACACCAATAGGCTTAGACAAATGCACTTTTTCTTTTTAGATGCCAATCGAAAAACGGAAGCGAGTCTATTATCTTAATCTATTTTGCACACTTTGTCGCTAGAATACGTGGTGACTATGGGACAATAGCGCTTTCTATATTGCTCTTCTTTACAAAACGCGTATCATTTTGGTGTAATTATTTACATGGTTGTTTTAGAGAAAGAAACCAATCGACGATAGAAAATCTTTTGCTATTTTTGCGTTTTGATTGTTTTTAACGAGTATCTAGGCAGCCATGAAACGGGCAATTGCCCTGAAAGGAAAAAAATAACCATGAGAAAACAGCATGGACTACTCCTCCTCACCGGCTTAGCGGCCATCACCATCCTCACTGGATGCGGCGGCGGTGCTGACAACACTGGCGAAATCGCTGTCGTTACCGACGTCGGCTCTTTGAAAGACGGCGGCTTCAACGAAGGTACCTATAATGGCGCCAAAAACTACGCGGAAAAGAATGGCAAAACTTATAAGTATTACCAACCTGCGAATGGCTCTGATGCGACGGACGATGATCGTATCGCTGCTATGACTCTTGCCGTTGAAAATGGTGCGAAAGTCATTGTTGCCCCAGGCTACTTGCAAGCTACTGCTATGAAGACCGTTGCCACAAACTACCCAGAAGTGAAATTCATCTTCGTCGATGGTTGGGCACTTGGCTTAGACAACGTCACCGCGATTACTTATAAAGAACAAGAAGCGGGCTTTATGGCTGGCTACGCTGCTTATGCGGAAGGCTATCGCAAACTCGGCGGCACTTTCGGTGGCGGCGGATCCAATCCTGCTTGCAACCGCTTCGCCTATGGCTACGTCCAAGGCATCAATGCCGCTGCCCTTGCCGAAAACGGCACCGAGGCTGAGGTAAAGATCAGCTACAAGTATGGCAATGGCTTCAGCGCAACAACCGAACTCCAAACCCAAATCAGCAGTTGGTATCAGGCAGGTACCGAAGTTGTCTTCTCTTGTGGCGGTTCCATGGTTCAGTCCGTTATCTCGGCCGCGAACAGCTACACCAATGCCAAAATCATCGGCGTTGATACTGACCAATCCAGCCTTTCCCCAAAAATCATCACTTCAGCGACAAAAGGTCTTGCTGTCTCCGTCGAGAAGATTCTTGGCGAATTCTATGGTGGCGAATGGGATAGCAAACTTGCCAACAAAGCGTCCAATCTTGGCGCTTCCGACAACGCGACTGGGCTTCCAACGAATGATGAAAGCTGGAGATTTACAAAATTCACCAAAGAGCAATACAACACTCTCTTCAAAGGCATCAGCGACGGCACCATTAAGATCGTTGCCGAAACGCCAGAAGACTGCAATTTAGAAGCGGTTTGGAATGTGTTTGACGTCGCTCTCACTAAGACCAAAATCACTCTCGAAGAATAATTAATGTCGATTACTGGACCCTCCTCATTTTTGAGCGAGGGTCCTTCTTCTAAAGAAAGGAAGAAGCTTATGGAAAACGAGAATTATGTGATTGAAATGCGCCATATCACAAAAGAATTCCCTGGAATTATCGCTAACGACGATATCACCCTTCAACTTCGCAAAGGGGAAATTCATGCCTTGCTTGGCGAAAACGGTGCAGGAAAGTCCACTTTAATGAGCGTCTTGTTTGGCATGTATCAGCCAGATAAAGGCGAAATCTACAAAGATGGAAAACCAGTGAAAATTCAAAGCCCAAATGATGCGACCGCTTTAGGCATTGGCATGGTTCATCAACATTTTAAACTCGTTGAATGTTTCTCGGTTTTGGATAATATCATCTTAGGCGCTGAGGATGCGAAATTCGGATTCGTTATGAAGCGAAAATCGCGGGAAAAAATCCAAGCACTCATGGATAAATACGGTCTTCACGTTGATTTGGATAGAAAGATCAGCGATGTCACGGTTGGGATTCAGCAAAGAACGGAAATTCTCAAAATGCTTTATCGCGACAATGAGATTCTGATTTTTGATGAGCCTACCGCTGTTTTGACGCCTCAAGAAATCACCGATCTCATGCAGACGATGAAATTCCTTGCAAGTGAAGGAAAATCCATTCTTTTCATTTCCCATAAGCTAAACGAAATTAAAGCTGTTTCTGATCGGTGCACTGTTTTAAGAAAAGGGAAATGCATCGGAACAGTCAACACGAGTGATGTTACCGTTCAGGAATTAGCGGACATGATGGTTGGGAGAAACGTTTCTTTCACTGTCGATAAAAAACCCGCTACGCCGGGAGAAGACATTCTTCGTGTCGACCACTTGTGCGTTGAAGACAAACGAACCAAAAAATTCTCTGTCAAAGATGTGTCTCTGGTCGTCAGATCCGGTGAAATTGTCGGCATTGCCGGCATTGATGGAAACGGGCAAACAGAGCTTGTTCAATCGATTACCGGCTTAGGCCCCATCACAAGCGGAACAATCACCTTAAAAGGGGAAGACATTACGCACAAAAACATTTTCAATCGCATTAAAGATGGCATGTCTCATATTCCTGAGGATCGCCATAAGCATGGCCTTGTCCTTGATTTCAACTTGGAGGAGGATTTTGTGCTCCAAAAGGCGCATAGCGACGAATTCTGCAAGCGCGGTTTCATCCGCTTTGGCGAAAGAAACGAATACGCAAAGCGCTTGATTGATGATTATGACGTTCGTTCCTCGAGTGGACCAGCAACTCAGGCGCGAAGTATGTCGGGCGGAAATCAGCAAAAAGCGATTGTGGCCCGTGAGCTTGATCGCGCCCATGATTTGCTTATTGCGGTTCAGCCGACCCGTGGCCTTGACGTCGGCGCGATTGAGGGTATCCATAAACGGATCATTGCCGATCGTGACGCTGGGAAGGGTGTTCTTCTCGTCTCTTTGGAACTAGATGAAGTATTGAGCTTATCCGACCGCCTTTATGTGATTTACGAAGGAGAAATCGTTGGTGTTTTCGATCACCCTGAGACCTTAGATACGAAAGAACTTGGCCTTTATATGGCAGGCGCAAAACGTTTTGGCGAGAATACAAATAAACAAAGCGAAACGGAGGTCAGCGAAAATGAATGACTTTTTCAAGAAACTCAGTTCGGGAGAATTATTCACGAAACAGAATTTACACGATTTTGCGCGCCAAGATGGCACAAAATCAATTCTTTCCAGTTTAATTTCAATTATCGTTGGTATCCTTTTCGGCTTTGTCTTGATGCTTGTTTGTTCTTTCTTTTTGAAGAACGCAAACCCAGGACGAGGCTTTGGATACTTATTGAAAGGTCCTTTCGGAAGCACGACGGGTGCCGCAAGCCAATTTGGCACGATGCTTTTTTACGCCGAGCCTCTTATTTTCACTGGTTTATCGGTCGCCATCGCGTATAAGACGGGTTTGTTCAATATCGGCGCTCCAGGTCAGTTCCTTATGGGAACGATGGGATCGTTGCTTGTCGCATTGAATATCAATACGACAGGAAATCGTGCCGCAGGGGTACTTGTTTGGCTACTTGCCCTTCTTGTCGGAATGATATTCGGCGTGCTTTGGTCTTTGATTCCTGGTGCTTTAAAGGCGTTTTTTGGCATCAATGAAGTCATTGTTTGTATCATGACCAACTGGATTGCTGCGAATATCGTTACATGGGTTTTTACAGCACAACCTCACCTCGCTAATGTCGGAGAGGGGAAATCCGGCTATTTGATCAAAACGGCCGCCACAGGGAATTACACTCCAACTTTCGGCAGCTGGTCCTATCTAGACATAGGCATTATTCTTGCCATCATTGCAGCCGTCGCCATATGGGTTATCATGAAAAAAACGGCATTGGGTTACTCTCTTAAGGCGTGTGGCTATAACAAAGACGCGGCTCGTTACGCCGGCATGAACGAAAAACTATATATCATGATCGCAATGGGGATCGCGGGCGGACTTTCCGCTATTGGTGGTGCGCTTTATTATTTGAACCCAGGCATTGAGCTTCAGTTTAAGAGCTGCTATCAAGTATTGCCTAGTTATGGCTTTAACGGCATTCCGGCCGCTCTCCTTGCTAACTGCAACCCGATTGGCGTTATTTTCTCTGCGATATTCATTCGCTGGCTGAATGCTTCTGGCTCTTTCCTCCAGCGCGCTGGCTATAACAAATATTTCGCTGATATCATTATCGCGGCCATTATTTATCTAGCTGGCTTCTCCCGCTTTATGCGTGAGGAACTTGATCGCTACTACAAAGCAAATGATAAGCGTGGCTCTACTTTTACAAAGTGGTGGATCGATCGGTTGACTGCTTCCATTCGTTTGAAAAAAGAAGAAAAGCAAAACGGAGAAACAACTCCTGAAATAGATGCCGATAAAGAAGAAGGAGGGAATGAATAATGGATTTTGTTTTTATCTTGCAGCAAACAATTATTTGCGCGATTCCTTTGCTTATTGTCGCTTTGGGTGGCGTATTCGCAGAAAGAAGTGGCATCATCAACCTCGCTCTTGATGGCGGCATGATTTTCGGCGCTTTCATAGGCGCGATTGTCGCGAAAGTTATTATTGCTAGTAATCCGGCTCTTGCAACGAACCAAGGCATCTTTGTCCTTTGTATGCTTGTTTCCGCTGCTAGCGGCGCGTTATTCTCACTCCTATTGTCCTTTTCCGCGATTCAATTAAAAGCGGATCAAACGATCAGCGGAACGGCGCTCAATATGCTAGCTCCCGCGATTGTTTGCGCGTTTGGCCTTATTTTCTTCGACAGTGAGAAAATTGTTTCCAATGGTAATTTTGTTATTCTCACAAGCAACTATTCGCCTTCCTTCCAACCTGTGTTCGATTCTTGGGCGGGTGGTCTATTCCGCCTCTTCCTCGACAAGATGTTCATCTCGACTTATATCTGTATTGTGATTTTCGTCCTTCTATCCATTTGGTTATATAAGAGCAAAATTGGCACGCATTTAAGAGCATGCGGTGAGCATCCTCAAGCAGCCGCTTCTGTCGGCATCAGCGTTACGAAGATGAGATATCTTGGCACGACGATCTCTGGCGCTCTAGCGGGATTAGGCGGTTTCGTTTATATCGCGACTTCCGCGGCGACGACTGCTGAAAATACAGTCGCTGGTTTAGGCTTCCTTGCCCTTGCCATCATGATCTTTGGTAACTGGAATCCGCTTTGGATTGCCTTGGGTGCTTTGTTATTTGGCTTCTTGAAGTGCTTGGGAGTTTTGTCTGCCCAAATACCGTTTATGGCAGATTGGGGCCTTCCATCCTATTTTTACAACATCATCCCATACGTCGTTGTCATTGCTGTTTTGATTTTGACTCGGAAAAAATCAGGATGCCCGAAAGCAGAAGGCATACCTTATGATGCTTCACAACGATGAAAAGAAAAGTAATTGATATCGATTCGTGGAACCGAAAAAGCGTTTATAACTATTTCGGATCTTTCTCCAACCCATGTTATGGATTTAACGTGGAAATGGATATCACCTCTTTAGTCAAAATCACAAAAGAGCGGAAAGATAGTTTCTTCATTAACATGCTTTTTCTTGTCTACCTTGGCTTAGAGTCGATTGAGGAAATGAGAACACGCATCGTGAACGAGGAAGTGGTTGTCTATGAAATGATCAACCCTTCTTATACGGTCATGACTGAGCTTGGCGCATTTGAGAATTGCGGCATTGAAGGAACGCATGATTATCGAGAATTCTATGACCGCGTGCACGTCAATGTTGAACGGACAAAAACACAAGGCTTCATCAAAGATAGCTACAACGACTCCAAATTGATGGATGAATATTACATTACTTGCATTCCGTGGCTTTCTTTCACCTCAATGAGCCATCCTCTTCCTGATAACGATCACTCGAATGCGAGCGTGCCTCGTGTTTGCTGGGGTAAGTTTTATCAAGACGGCGATAAAACAAAAATTATGTTGAATATTACCGTGAGTCATATGCTTGTGGACGGAAAAGCATTATCTGACACTTTTAAGGCCATTCAGAGCAATTTCGATAACGCGGAAACACTCCTTCAGTAAGTAATCGTTTTCAGAATTGTTTTCATATATTTAGTGCATTACGCTTGATTTTTCTTATTTATTCGATAGAGTTAGAAATCGCTAACTGAGGTGAAAATGATGCAAAAAGTAACATTGGATATTGATGGGATGAAGTGCTCGATGTGCGAATCCCATGTCTGCGATGCGATTCGAAAATCCCTTCCAGAAGCGAAAAAAGTGAAGGCTTCCGCTTTGAAAAACGAAGCCCAGTTCTTGCTGGAAGACGGTTTTTCCCCGGATGAGGCCGTGCGTGATATTGAAAGACAGGGATATCGCGTCCTCCATGTCTATAGCGAGCCTTATCAAAAGAAGAAATTTCTTTTTTTCTAAAGCTTGGCGCCCCCTAGCCGCGAGTTGCGGCTTTTTCTTTTGCGTCCTCCATGAAGTTAGCCAAAACTAATTATTCTGCTTGAATCAAGAGTTAGACATGACTAATATATAGCAGGTTAGAAAGGACTAACTGGAGGTATGAGTATGCCGTTATCACTTGCACCAATCGGACAAGAACTCCTCGTAAGAAGAGTTGGTGGAGATGAAAAGGTGAGAAATCATCTTGCATCTTTAGGCGTTGCAAAAGATCGCCCAATCCGCGTCATGAGCCAAGGGGCTACGGGAACAGTGATTGAGGTTTGCTCGTCTCGCCTTGCGTTAAATACAGAAATCGCAAGAACAATCATTGTCGGTTAGTCAAAAAAGAAAGGAACATCATGGGAGAAGAAATTGAAACCAAACCCGAAATTAAGGTAGGTAACCTTGTCACGCTCGATATGGTGGAAATCGGCACGAGCGGAACCATTTCGAAGGTGAACGGCGAAGGAAAAATCCGCCATCGCTTGTTTGACATGGGGCTTACTCCTGGCGCAGAAGTATTCTTAAGAAAACGTGCGCCACTCGGCGATCCTCTTGAAATCACGTTAAGAGGATACGAATTATCCCTTCGCCATAGCGAAGCAAGTTATATTGTGATTAAAGTGACCGATCTTCCTGAAGCGAAGGAAGCGGCGAGGGAAGGAGAAAGCAAATGAGCGAAAAACTGATTAAAGCCGCTCTAGCGGGGAACCCAAACTGTGGCAAAACAACGCTTTTCAATTCCTTAACTGGGTCGACCGCCTATGTTGGCAACTGGCCAGGCGTCACGGTTGAAAAAAGAGAAGGGACTTATATAAGCAAAGGCAAGGGTGAGAAAGTCGATATTGTCGATTTGCCAGGGATATATTCTCTTTCTCCATATTCTCCTGAGGAAGTGATTTCTCGGAATTATATCCTTCACGAATTGCCAGACGTCGTGATTAACGTCATCGACGCCACAAACTTGGAACGCAACCTTTATATGACCACTCAAATCCTTGAAATGGATGTGCCGGTGGTTGTTGCAGTGAATATGACCGATGCTTTGAAAGAAATCGGCCAAACAATCGATTATAAAAAGCTCGAGAAAGCGCTTGGCGTTCCAGTTGTTGCCATTAGCGCCCTTCGCAATACAGGGCTCGACGAATTAATGTCTGAAGCGATTAAGGCGAGCAAAAAAGAACGCAAAGGACATAGCGTTCTTTCGCTTGAGAAAATCTTAGAAGCGGAGAAGATTTACGCCGATAATGACGTGAATAGTCCATTATTCCACGCTGTCAAAGCACTAGAAAAAGACGAACTGGAAGAGCAAGACCACAAAGACGAATTCAAAAAAGTTCAAGGTATTGTGGCAAATGAGACAAAGGATTATGAAGCGGATATCGCGGATGCTCGTTATCTTTATCTCACTCCGCTTTGCGATGAGATTCTCAAAGGCAAAGAAAAGAAAGAAAAAGACAAACTCACCAAGAGTGACAAAATCGATAAAGTGCTCACCCACAAGGTGTTCGGTCTTATTATTCTCGTTGTTTTACTTTTCCTTGTTTTCCATGTCACTTTTAGCGCCGATCTTTTCTATCTCCATGCGATGGGCGTTGATTTTGGAGAGGGATATGCGGGAGCCATTTCCTTCACCCTCGGTGAATTAAACGATGCGGGCGAGCTTGTTTACTACAACCCGTTCGCCGGCCTTTTCTATACAGGGGATGGTATCAATTCCATAGGTGAATTCTTCCATGTGCTCGCCGGTGACAACGAGACGGGTATCCTTGGCTTGATTTCCCTTGGCATTAAAAAACTACTTCTTATGTGGAATTCTCCAGATTGGGTTATCGGTTTCTTGTACGATGGCGTGATCAATGGCGTTACTGCTGTTTTGGGATTCGTTCCACAGATTATGATTCTATTCGCCTTCTTCTCTCTAATGGAAGATAGCGGATATATGGCGCGTGTCGCCTTCATGCTCGACCGCATCTTCCGTAGATTCGGCGTTTCTGGTCGCGCCTTCATCCCGATGATCATGGGGTTTGGATGCGGCGTTCCTGCCATGATTAATACCCGCACTCTTACTAGCGACAAAGAAAGAACGAAGACCATCCGTGTCGTTCCTTTCTTCACGTGCGGTGCGAAAGCGACCTTCCTTGCGGTTATTGCAGGAACCGTGGCTGGCGCGGTTGGAATGGACGCTGGATTGTTTACCTTCTTAATGTATTTGATGGGCATTGTGGTTGCCATTGTCTCCGTTATCGTCATGAATAAGACGTCTCAGCGTGAAAAAGTTCCTCCATTTATCATGGAGCTTCCTAGTTATCATCGCCCACAATTGAAAGCGACGCTTATCCATGTTTGGGATAAAGGTAAACATTTCATCCAAAAAGCCTTTACGATTATTCTTGTTTCCACGATTGTGATTTGGTTCTTTGCCAACTTTGACTGGAGTTGGCACATGGTTGAGGAAAACGGACAAGGATCCATCCTTATGTCTATCGGCTCCCTCATCCAGCCAATCTTTACACCAATGGGATTTGGCGTTCAAGCAGGTAATAACGGCTGGGCATTAACAGTCGCTTCCTTACAAGGCATTGTCGCCAAAGAGAACGTCACTTCCGTTGCTGAAACGCTTGCGAGCGTTCTTGGTGTGAATGGGTTCGAAGGCATTGTCCAAGCGACGGGCATTTCTACCGCTGCGGTTGTCGCCTTCGCTGTCTTCAATTTGCTTACGATTCCTTGCTTTGCATCCGTTGCGACGGCGAAAAGCGAGCTAGCGAACAAGAAAGCCTATTGGTTTACAATTCTTTTCTGGCTCGGACTTAGCTATGTCATGGGCTGCTTCACCTACATCAGCATCCAATACGTTTGGACGCTCGCCATCACTTTACCGGTGATCGTGCTTGGGTTCGTCGGTCTATATTTCTATGACCGCATGATGAAAAAGAAAGAGGCTATCGCGGAAGCGCAAGCCTAAAAGAAAGGAATTCGCATGCATTGGACTGGAATTGTCACAATAATACTTGTCTCAATTTATCTCCTTTTCATGCTTGTCCGTACGATTCGAAAGATTCGTAATGGTGAAAGCCTCGAAGAGTGTTCCTGCGCCCCAAAAAAAGGCAAAGGGAACGCTCTTGTCGAAGCGTATCATGCAAAATACGGGGCCAGCAAACAAAGTGGGTCCAATGAGCAAGCTCCAATCAAAATGAATCAAAAGCAGGGGTAGTTCCTCCTTTATAAAACCTCTTCCTTAAATATAGATGACTCGCGAAAAATGAAGCGCAAAAGCCCTTCATACGCTCGCGAGTTTTCTATATTTGCAAATTATTTTGGTAAACAATAGGAAAAACGTCTAGTAATGAGTGAGGAGTAGATGCATATGCTTCCTCATAGCCTCCCCGGGAAAGAAGGCGGGGAAAGGAGAAAAAGGGCATGGACGTCACGGCAACCGTGATCATCCTGATCTTGATCTACCTCCTGGTGAAAGAAAAAGACTCTAACGGCCCAGAAGGGCGTTAGGGTCAAAACTCTCGCCATCATTTTAACTTAGTCGCAAGACTTTGCAATAATGTCCGTCCTCTTCCCGGGGCCGGACTATATATAAAAAGCCAGTATAAGGAAGAAAATTTGTTAAATATCTTCGAAATCGAAAAAAAGTGACACTATAATAAATACACCATAAAAAACTATGTTTTTAATGTTGCTTGTTTCTTGACGGTAAAAAACATCGTGAAACCAGAGAAAAGAGGACTGCATGCCAGAGAAAAACGAATCAATCAAAAACAAATACGAAGGCGAGAAAAACCCCGATAAGAAGATTTTGAAATTGGGTCGTAAAATTACCGATTGCGTTCCACATAAGCTTTTCGGTGTGAAGAGCACGGATCCCGAATATTGGGGGCTTAAGGAAGTCGTTACCGATGAAATGGCGGATATCGCTAACAAAATGAAACTTCGTAAGTTCTATACCTTTGACCAACTTTTGAAGATGAATCCAAAATATGAAGCGGCCGATCTTCAAAAGATTCTCGACCAAATGTCAGTTGTTGGCATTCTTGAATACGATTATGGTGACAACTATGACCACACCCACGAGCTAAAAGACAAACCGAGAATTCGTCGTTATCGTGTTGCCTTCTTTGTCCCAGGAAGTGCTGAACTCTTTAATTCCACCAAAGATAGAGTGGACAAAAATCCAAGTGTTGCCTCTTTCTTTGAACGCATGACCTTCATCCCGCTTGCTGGCATCACTCAGATGGTTCCTCCAGGAGGCGATGGCATTGGCATGCACGTTATCCCGGTCGAAAAAGAAGTGAATGCAAACAATGAGTCCGTTGATTTGGAGCATATTTCCTATTGGCTTAATAAATACGAAGGTCATATTAGTGCTGGTATTTGCTCTTGCCGTTATTCCAGAAGCAAACTCGGCGACGGCTGTGCGGATGATCCAGATGATTGGTGCATCCAACTTGGTGATATGGCTGATTACACCGTTGAGACGGGTAGAGCCCACTACATCAGTAAAGAAGAAGCGCTCGAGATTTTGAAAAAAGCGGAAGACAATGGCTTCGTCCATCAAATCACAAATATCGATGGCAGTGAGAAGATTTTCGATATCTGCAATTGCGATGTGAAAATCTGCAATGCTTTGCGAACCTCTCTTTTGTTCAATACTCCAAATCTTTCAAGAAGTTCTTTCACCGCAAAAGTCGATCCTAGCAAATGCGTTGCTTGCGGATATTGCGTTGAATCTTGTCCAGCAGGCGCGGTGAAACTCGGTCAAAAGCTTTGCAAAAAAGATGGGAAAGCGCAAACGTATCCAAAGGCTCCTCTTCCAGACAACAACATTTGGGGAAAATACGCCTGGGATGAGAATTATCGCGATACGCCTCGCCTTCATAATACCTATGAAACGGGAACTGCGCCTTGCAAAGTCGCTTGCCCAGCCCATGTTCCAGTGCAGGCCTATTTGAAGAAAGCCCATGAGGGGAAATATCAAGAGGCCTTGGCTCTCGTTAAGAAAGAAAACCCATTCCCAGCCGTTTGCGGTCGCGTTTGCAATAAACGTTGCGAAGAGGCATGCACCCGCGGCGATGTCGACCGTGCCGTTTCGATTGACGCGGTGAAAAAATTCATTGCGGAAAAAGACCTCCACGCGGAGACCCGTTATGTCCCAGAGAAAGTCATTCCTTCACTCCATGGCGAATGGAAAGAGAAAATTGCGATTATTGGTGCTGGTCCTGCGGGATTAAGTGCCGCCTATTACTTAGCGGAAATGGGGTACAAACCAACCGTTTTCGAAAAGCACAAGGAGCCAGGGGGCATGCTTCGATATGGCATTCCTACCTATAAACTTGAAAAAGATGTCATTGATGCAGAAATTGAAATCATCAAAGAACTCGGCGCTACGATTCAATGTGGTGTCGAAGTTGGTAAAGACATCACGATTGCCGATTTAAAGAAACAAGGATATAAAGCGTTCTACGTCGCAATTGGCTGCCAAGGCGGAAAACGCCCAGGTGTAGCAAACGATGAGGCAGAAGGAACCGAAATCGCGGTTGATTATCTTCGTGACGCTTATGAAAACCAAGATAAGAAATTCACGGGCGATGTGGTCGTCATTGGCGGCGGTAACGTTGCCGTTGACTGCGCGAGAACAGCGACACGCTTAGGCGCAAAATCCGTCGGCATGTATTGCCTTGAATCTCGAGACACCATGCCTGCTTCAAAAGAAGAAATCGCCGAAACCCTTGAGGAAGGAATTTCCATTTGCAATTCCTGGGGGCCGAAAGAAGTTCTTACGGACGAAAAAGGTCACGTCACTGGCATTGTTCTTAAGAAGTGCACGCGTACAATCGATCCAGAAACGAAAAAATTCTCACCTCTATATGACGACAATGAAACCATCACCGTGAAAGCTGATAAAATCGTCTTTGCGATTGGTCAAACCATTGAATGGGGTAAACTTCTTGAAGGGACTGGTGTCACTTATTGGCATGGCAATTATCCAATCGCTGACAAGCTCACCTATCAAACTGCCGACCCTGACATTTATGTTGGCGGCGATGTCTTCACGGGCCCGAAGTTCGTTATCGATGCAATCGCAGCCGGACACGCTGTCGCTGAATCGCTCCATCGTCACGTGCAATGGGCTGCTTCTCCGACCATCGGCTTGAATCGTCGCTCATTTGTGCCTCTTGATAAGAATGATATTTCTCTTCCTGATTACGATCACGCTGGCCGTCAAGAAGAAGCCATGGATAGCTCGATTGATGCAAAGCACAGCTTTAGAGATGCCCATAAAACGCTCACGGAAGAGCAAGTGAAGATTGAGACGGGACGATGCTTAAGCTGTGGCGCGTCCGTTGTCGATCCGAACAAATGCATCGGGTGTGGTATTTGCACAACACGCTGCAAATTCGATGCGATTCATCTTTACCGCGATCATCCAGAGATGACTACAATGGTCGTTGCGGAAAAGAAAGTTGGACCTTTGCTCAAGCATTCCATCAAACGCGCTGCAAAGATTATCGCTCATAGCGGTTCGGCTGAAGCGAAGATGATGCGCAAGAAGAGAAAAGAGTTCAAACGAAAGAACAAAGCCACGGCGAAAACAAAGAAATTCACAGGAAACGCCGTCGATCTCAATGCATGAGTTAGGCATCGTCTTCTACGTTATCGAAGAAGTCGAAAAAGTCGCCAGTGAGAATCATGTGAATAAAGTGACCGCCCTCACTCTTGAAGTGGGGGAGGTCTCTAGCATCGTTCCGGATTATTTCGTAGATGCCTATAACTGGGCCATCAAGAAAACGAAATATATGAAAGAATGCAAACTGAATCTCGTGATTTTGGAAGGCGTGTCATATTGCAAAGACTGCAAAAAGACGTTTAAAACTGTCACAAATGGTAAGATTTGTCCTCACTGTCATAGTGAGAATACCTATTTGGTCAGTGGCAGCGAAATCAATATCAAAGACATCCAGGTTGAATAAATCTGGATGTTTTTTGCATATTTCTTGAAAGTATGAAACCCCCTCTCTATTCTTTTGGTCATGGAAAAAATACGTCTTGCTAAGAAAAACGAAGTTGAAGATGTTTACTCCTTGTTTTTGCGTGTGAAAAAACAAATGGAAACGGAAGGCAATTTCACTTGGAGCAATGGCTATCCGGATAAAGAAATATTCGTAAAGGACTGTGCAAGTCACAAACTTTTCGTTTTCGTGAAAGACGATGTGATTATCGGAAGCGCGGCGACAACTGATGGTGTGGCGTCCTATTTCTTCCCTTCTTCGCTTGATGAAAAGAAAACGCAAAGGCTATTGAACTTCTCTCATTGCGATAATGGCCGCTCTTCTTATGTTTTGGAACGTTTCATGATTGATCCGAAGTTACAAAAGAGAGGGGAGGGGGGTCGTTTTCTATCCTTAATTCATAAAAAAGAGAAAGCGAGAAATTGTCTTCTCTCCGTTTTTTCGGACAACAAAAAAGCCGCCGCTTTTTATCAAAGTAACGGTTTTTTGATGTGCGGGGATTGCAAAGACGCTGAGTGGGGGATTGATGGCTCGACTTGCCTACTCCTTTCCAAACCTTTTATTTATGAGGATTAGCGATGGACGATTTTTCTTCTTTGCTTTCCATTTGGTATTCCAAAAATCGGCGGATTTTGCCATGGCGAGAAGATCCCACTCCGTACCATGTCTACTTAAGCGAAATCATGCTTCAGCAAACTCGCGTGAGTGCTGTGATTCCTTATTACAATCGATTTCTTAACGCTTTTCCGACGATAGAGTCTTTAGCGAAAGCGAGCGAAGATGAAGTCAATAAACTTTGGGAAGGGCTTGGCTATTATTCCCGTGCTAAGAATTTGCGAAAGTCCGCGTTTGAAATCATGACAACTCATGGAGGCATTTTTCCGCATACGAAAAGGAAACTAGAAAAGCTTCCGGGCATTGGTGAATACACCTCTTCCGCGATTCTTTCCATCGCCTTTGAAGAACCATATATAGCGGTAGATGGGAACCTTGTTCGAATCTACGCCCGACTCACGGAATCCCCTTTGGAGAGTGACAGCGTGGAAATGAAAGATAGTGCACGTCAGTTCTTCTTTTCCCGTCTTTCGATAAGCCCAAGTGTATTCAATCAAGCACTTATGGATTTAGGGGAGCTTGTTTGTTTACCGAATGGAACACCTCGTTGTGTGAATTGCCCTTTTGCCTCTTTTTGTAAAGCCAATCTCTCTTCCCACCAATATCGGTATCCTCTGGTAAAAGAAAAACGGAAAAAGAAAGCCATTGATATGACTCTTTTTATTATTCGTCTCGGTGATTCCGTTTTGATACGAAAGCGTGCTGACAAAGGTCTTTTTGCTTCCATGTACGAACTGCCGAATGTAAATGGAAGCCTCACGAAGAAAGAAGCGGAAAAGGAATTAATTCGTGAGGGGTTTGTGATTCAATCCATTAAGATGTTAGGGAAAAAGAAGCATACTTTCACTCATTTAGTTTGGCACATGCAAGCGTATTTGGTTGAAATATCGTCTTCCCTCCATGATGGTCTATTCGTGAAAAAAGAGGATCTCAAAGGTAAGTATTCCTTACCAAGCGCTTTTCGGCATTATGAAGCGGATTTCTTCCGCTAAGAAAACTGCTTTTACCCTTTCTTTTTGAACTTTATAATATTGCTCAAGAAGTTAGAATATGCGATTTGCTTCGGTTCTAATAAAAGAATGAAAGCCGTGAGTTTTATCTCACGCGGAGGTAAGAATATGGATAAAATTCGAGTGATTGAAGTCAAACAAAGCGTTTTTGCGAACAACAATGCACGTGCTGACGTTTTACGAAACGAACTCAAGGAAAAGAATGTCTATTTGATTAACTTGATGTCTAGCCCAGGAAGTGGGAAGACCACCCTTCTTGTTTCTTTGATCAATCGCCTGAAAGAGAAACTTCGCATCGGCGTCATGGAAGCGGATATGGATGCGGTTGTAGATGCTGAAACGATTAAAAAAAAGACTGGTGTGAAGACGATTCAACTTCATACATGCGGCGAATGCCATCTTGATGCAAAAATGACCAAAGAGGGTTGCGACGCTATCGGGTTAAACGATATCGATTTGCTGATTTTGGAAAATGTCGGAAATCTTGTTTGCCCTGCTGAATTTGATACCGGGGCAACCTTGAATATGACGATTCTAAGCGTCCCAGAAGGGGATGATAAGCCACTTAAATACCCGCTTATGTTCACTGTTGGGCAGTGCTTCGTTTTTAGCAAAATGGATGCGAGAGTTGTTTTTGATTTCGATGTTGAAAAAGCAAAAGCAAGAATTTTGGGCTTGAACCCAAAGGCAGTTTTCTTCCCTGTGAGCGCCAAAACTGGAGAAGGAATGGACGCACTTGCGGATTATGTCATTTCTCAAGTAAAAGCCTACCAAAAGAAATAAAGAATAAGATTTTTTCGTTTATCGCAAATGGGCAAAACGTCAATCACTTTTCGTTTTTAAAACCATAACGAATGTATTTTTGCAATTAATTTACTCGATAGATACTTATCATCTAGAATAATTAGCACTCTACACTTGCGAGTGCTAATTTTTGCATTATAATGTCGGTGTCTTCGGTAACGGAGAGAAAGGAGAGAATCATTATGCAGATGGAACAAATGGAAGATTATAGCAATGATGAACACGTCCTTGAGAAATTTGGCCGTAATATCAATGATGACGTCAAAAAAGGAAAAATTGACCCTGTTATTGGCAGAGACGACGAAATTCGCAAGGTAATTACGATTCTCGCTAGAAAAACAAAGAACAATGTGATTTTGCTTGGTGAGCCTGGCGTTGGCAAGACAGCGATTGTGGAAGGGCTTGCGGAGCGTATCGTCAAAAACGATGTCCCAAATACTTTGAAGGACAAAACGATTTACGAACTCGATATGGGGGCGCTTGTCGCTGGTGCGAAGTATCGCGGCGAATTTGAGGAACGTTTAAAGGCGGTCTTAAACAAAATTAAGCAAAGCGATGGGAAGATTATTCTTTTTATCGATGAAATTCACCTTATTGTTGGTGCCGGAAGAAGCGATGGGGCGCTTGATGCTTCCAATATGCTTAAGCCAATGCTTGCAAGAGGCGAAATTGATTGCATTGGGGCAACCACTTTGAACGAATACCGTGAGTATATTGAAAAAGATCGCGCGCTTGAACGTCGTTTTCAACCTGTTCTCATCGGAGAACCAACCGTAGAAGATACGATTACCATTCTTCGTGGGCTAAAAGAGCGTTTTGAGTCTTACCATGGCGTCAAAATTACCGATGGTGCTTTGATTGCGGCGGCTACCTTATCGAACCGCTATATCACAAACCGTTTCTTGCCAGATAAAGCAATTGACCTTGTGGATGAGGCTTGTGCGAACATTAAAGTGGAAATTGAATCAATGCCAGCAGAGCTTGATGAGACTTCGCGCAAAATTCGTTCTTTGGAAGTCGAGAAAGTCGCACTTCAAAAAGAAAAGGACGACTCTAGCAAGCGCCGTCTTGAAGAACTCCAAAAGGAACTCGCGTCCTATCGCGAAAAAGAAGCCACATTGACCAAAGAATGGGAAGCGGAAAAAGCCGATATCAAAGAAGCGAAAGAGTTGAAGAGCAAGCTTGAAAAGGCACGCTTTGACCTCAATACGTATTTCGGAAATGGCGAATACGAAAAAGCGTCGCTTCTCCAATATAAGACGATTCCCGAGTATGAGCATCGCCTTCAAGAAATTGAAGCGAAAGGAAAGACCCAGGAAAAACTCGTTGATGAGGTTGTTGATGAAGAGTCCATTTCTCGTATTGTCAGCAAAATCACGGGTATTCCAGTTTCTCGTATTCAAAAAGGAGACCGTGAAAAAGTCCTTGATTTAGCGAAGACGCTGGAGAAGCGCGTTATCGGCCAAGATGAAGCCATTCGTCTTGTGAGTAACGCCATCCTTCGTCAGCGTGCTGGCATTAAGAACCCAAATCGACCCATTGGCAGTTTCCTTTTCCTTGGACCTACTGGCGTAGGAAAAACGGAAGTTGCTCGTGCGTTAGCAGAAGCCCTATTTGATAACGAGAATAACATTATCCGTATCGATATGAGCGAGTATATGGAGAAATATAGCGTATCGCGTCTTATTGGTGCGCCGCCAGGATATGTTGGTTACGAAGAAGGTGGCCAGCTTACTGAGAAAGTACGCAGAAATCCTTATTCGGTTGTTTTGTTCGATGAAGTCGAAAAAGCAAACCCAGAAGTTCTCAACTTGCTTCTTCAAGTCCTTGATGATGGCAGATTGACGGATTCACAAGGTCGCCTTATTGACTTTAAGAACACAATCATCATTATGACAAGCAATTTGGGGAGCGAATATCTTCTTGAAGGCAAAAAAGAGCCTGTCAAAGAGCTCTTGGATCATACCTTCAAGCCCGAATTCTTGAACCGTATTGATGAGATTGTTTACTTCAATCCTCTTTCGAAAGACGTTCAGTACCGGATTGTGGAGAAGATGCTTGGCGAGTTAGATGTGCGCTTAAAGGAGCAGTACTATAGTTTCACCTTCTCTGACGCGTTGAAGAAGTTTATTCTCGATAGTGCTTATTCACCTTCCTTTGGCGCGCGACCATTAAAGCGTTTCATCCAAGATAACGTGGAAACGGTTATCGCGACGGCGATTGTGAAGGGCGAAATCGACACAAAGAGTAAGTATCTTGTCGACGAGGAAAAAGGCAACATCATAATTAGGCCGGTGAAATAATGGCGAAGCGAGGCTATGAAAACATAGCCTCGCTTTTCTTTTGTTCTTCAAGAATGCTTGGTTTTGGGTTAGACTCATGAGAGCAGAAAAAGAGGTTCGGTTCCCGATTCTTCTTGATCGTTCGTTTATAGAACCTCTTTTAAAAAGAAGGAGTGATTGGCATTTCTCGAAAATGCAAATAACAGTATGGAAACGATAATCGACAGTCGCGCGAATCGGAATGCTCAAGCGCACGAGATTTCAAAAATCTACGGAAAAACAACCATTAATGATTCGTTTTTACTCTCTTTAAGCCCTAAAACAATCATTGGGGTAAACGGTTTAAAAAAGTGTGCTCCATTTTTCAAAATCCTTTTCGCAAACGAGAATGTTGCTTTCTTTTGCCACGCTCTTCCAAAAGGAAACAATTATCTTTTTGAAATCCACGATTCTTCTATCGTTCTTTTCAATATGACAAATGAAGAAAAGATCAGTTTTCCATATCAGAAAGAAGCGATGGATGCAGCAATGAAGAGCAATGCGTTTGGAGGGGGGTTGGATCAAGATGGGGACCAAGTTATCGATTTGAAGACTCCTAACGTTGGACCTCATTATGCCATAAACCTTTTGCTGGGTAATCGAGAAGGGTTTGACCATCCGCTCCAAAGCACGCCGAAAAGCGTCGTGGATGCCTTTGGAGGAGGTTCTTTCCGTGGAGAAGCTTCTTTTCAAGTGCTAGCGACCGAATGGGGGCTTTCGCCAGAGCAAAACGGGCACCCCACGAACCGACAATTTTATGTTATCGAGAAGGACAGACCACTTTTCTATAGCGGTCATATTACGAAACATATTTTAAAAGCAGCAACCACACATCATACGAATTTCACGACGATTGAGTATCTTTTAGATAGCGAGCTAGCAATTCGGAGAACGATCTTTTTATTACCACAGAAGAAGGGCTTTCCAAGCGCGATTGAAATTCAAATGATTCAATTAGAGAATCTTGCTACCATGCCTCGCGAATTAAGCGTTGTGGCGACAGGGATGTTTGGCTCCTCTAATCCAGATACCCAAAAGGCGGATGTCATTTATAGCACCGTCATTACTCAAAACAAGGCTTATTTCGATGAAAAAGGGAAACTCCGTTGCCTCACTCCCGATTATCACCCAGAATACTTTAAACGCGAGATTCGCTTTGCGAGCTTTCGCGATAATGAAGGATATGCCGATTCTTTCGAAACGAGTTACCAGAATTTCATTGGTCGAGGAAGCATTGAGGAACCTGAAGAAATTTACGCGTTGCCGTCATCTTTGTCTCTAAAAGGGCCGAATTTCTTCGCATTAGAGAAACGAGTAACTTTGCAAGCAAAAGAAAAAAGAACGTTGTGGGAAGAAGTTGGACTCAGTAATCAATCTCTTACAACCGGCGAAGACCATCTACGCAACTTCGAGCAAGAATTTGATACGCTTCAAGCATTCTTGAAAACCGATAAAGATGTCCAAAAATGTTTACATGAGGTTATTAATTCGGAAAAAAAGTATTCCGCTCCCCTACAGATTGAAAGCGACGATGATTCTTATTTTGCATCTTATGTGAACCATGTTCTTCCTTTCCAAATTAAGTATCAAACATTTGTGTCTCGCTCCTTCTCGCAAACCCAAAAAGGGTATCGTGAAATCGGATTTCGAGAGGTACAGGACTTATTTGCCTCGATGCCGTATTTTTACGCGGAAGGCAAAGACAAGCTCATTCAATCTTTATTGAAAGAATGGATTGAGAACGTTTATGAAATGGGCTATGCCAATCACAATTTCTTTTATGTTGGCAAAGAGCCGGGGATGTGTAGTGACGATTCCCTCTGGCTATTACAAGCCGTGAAACGTTATGTTGATATTTCCGGAAATACTTCTTTTCTCTCTAAGAGGTTCAAAATCGCGGGAAAAAACAAGAAACGTACGCTTCAGAAGACACTAAAGGCCATTTTGATTTATAGCGGCAAAATTTCGATTGGTAAGCATTCTCTTCCGCTTCTTGATAGCGCAGATTGGAACGACTGCTTGCGCTTAGACCCCGATTATTTGGATGGTCCAAGCAAAGAAAAAGCCTACCGCAAACAACTACGTGCCTTGAAAGAATCCTATGGGGCTCCCTTTCGATCTTCGTATAGCGAGTCTGTAATGAATGCGTTTTTGTTGATTATTGCCGCGAATGATTATGCTTCTTTAATGAAAAGGGTTTGTTGGAAAGAGGAAGAAGAATTCGGCCGTGCCCTTGCTTCTTCTATGACAAAAAACACACAAGAAAGTGCCTACATCGAAGGCTATTTTGCTCGCGTACTGCTTAACCGCGATAATCCCGTTCATACTCAATTTATTGGTAGTAAAGGCGACAAAATTTCAATTGACCCGAAGATTGATGGCTCCTATTACTTGAATAGTTTTTCTTGGTCTCTGCTTTCCAAAGTCGCTAGTGAAGAGCAAATCCGCTCGATGCTAATCGTTGTGGACACTTATTTAAAATGCCCTGCTGGCTATAAATTATGTACCCCAGAAAATTTATCCTTAGCGGGCGCAAAATCTAGCGCAACCGATCATTATTTTCCCGGTGATAGAGAAAACGGTGGCGTATTCAAACACGCGACGATGATGATGAGCGTCGCATTGTTGGAGGCAAGCAAAACCGTTCAGGACGATAAATTAAGAGAGAGAATGGTGGATGACGCCTTCTATATGATTGACCTTGTTCTGCCTTATCATGTTTTGGACAACCCTTCTCTTTATAAAGGAAATCCGCGTTTTTGCACGCAGTACAACAATAGTGAAACGGAGGAAAACATCGGCCCAATCCTTTCAGGAACGGCCTCATGGCTGACTTTGGCCGTTTTCTCTTTGCTTGGTTTCAGGGCGGAAGGAGATTTCTTTTCTTTTGCGCCGATGCTACCAAAAGAAAGCAAGGGAATTCGTTATCGCTTATCAGTTGGGAAGCTGACCGTGCATGTCAAAATAAGCAAAAAGAAAGGATGTGTCTTTTCCCCAAAAGAGGCAAAGTATTTTCTTGATGGGGTTAGAATCGCGGAAGGAAAGATTTCACGCGATTGTGTAGGCGAGCACTCTTTGAATATTGATTATGACTAAAAGAAAAATCCACCCCACAATAACGCGGTGTGGATTTTTCTCTTTGCCCTGTCTTAGGCGATTCTTAATTCGCTATTTGGATCGAACACATGGGCTTTTTCTATATCGAAGTCATAGGAAATGCTGTCACCGATTTTGATTTCGTGGGTCAATGGGAGCTTTGCGACGAGATCGATTCCGCAGAAGTCGCAATGGATGTAGTATTCATGGCCAAGAAGCTCAGCGACCGAGACCATTGCCTTATGGGCTTTGCCTTCATGGATGTCCTCTGGGCGGATACCGAAGATGATACTCCCCTTGCCGGTTTCAAGCGCTGCTTCAGCAGAAGCGAGTTCCTTTTCTTTTGCAGCGATAAGCTCTTCCGTTTTCTTCGCTGGATCTTCTTTTTTGGCAAGGCTAAGGCGTTTTTTCTCTTCTTCAACGGGGGCTCCTTTAAGTTTTTTGAGCTCTTCTTTAAGCACTTTGACGCGTTTTTCGTAGAATTCATGGAAACTCTTCTTAAACGCCGCAGTCGTTTGGACTTTTTCATTATTCATTAAGACGATAGAATCGCCGTCATATGTCGCTTTCATAAGATTCATGGCGGGGGAACCGATGAATGAGGCAACGAACATATTCGCTGGTTTGGTGTAGATTTCCATTGGCGTTCCGATTTGTTGAATGTAACCAGCCTTCATGACGACGATGCGGGTGGCCATTGTCATTGCCTCGGTTTGGTCGTGAGTGACGTAAATGGTGGTGGCGTTGAGTGCTTCATGAAGTTTGATAATCTGGCTTCTCATTTGAACGCGGAGCTTTGCGTCGAGGTTGCTCAAAGGCTCATCCATTAAGAACACTTTGGCGTTACGAACGATTGCACGACCGAGCGCGACACGCTGACGTTGACCGCCAGAAAGGGCTTTTGGTTTGCGGTCGAGATATTCTTCGATTTGGAGGATTTTCGCCGCTTCGTGAACACGTTTATCGATTTCTTGCTTGTTCAAATGGCGAATCTTTAAGCCGAAGGCCATGTTGTCGTAAACGGTCATGTGTGGATAAAGCGCATAGCTTTGGAAGACCATGGCGATATCACGGTCTTTTGGGGTTTTCTCGTTTGCGAACTCGCCATCGATGTAGAGTTCGCCGCTTGTGATGTCTTCAAGACCAGCAATCATGCGAAGCGTTGTGGATTTTCCGCATCCTGAAGGGCCAACGAAGACGATAAATTCGTGCTTTTTTATGTCGAGATTAAAATCGAAGACCGCTTGCACGTTGTTGTCGTAGATTTTGTCGATGTGTTGAAGAGAAACATAGGCATTTTCATGCCCTTCTAGAGGCATTGTTTTCTCCTTTTCCTCAACTTCTTCTACGGCTTCTTTCTTTTTGAATGGATTTTTTAGCATTATTTTTCTCCTTTTTTATTCCATTGATTTTTTCATATTTGTTTCACTTTCATACGGGAAAAGTATTCTCATGTGTCACCGCGAAAAAAAGACTCCTCTCTTTGCTGAGATATATGAGAAAAAACGTTAATTAACGATATGTATGCGTATATTTTTCTTCTAGCATGGTGACTGGAAGCAGATTCGTTTGCGGCAGCGAGCAATGACAGTAAATTATCTTGTGGTAGCACTTCCTGAGTAGAAATATCTACATCTTCGGGGGAGGGGGAAGACGAATTCATGTGAAAAAAGCGTGCAAAAGCTTCTTGAGGTTCTTTCTTTTCGTTAAGAAAGCCTTCATTCACAAAGGAATAGCTTGCTTCATTGATGTAGCGAGCCAAAGCATTATTGCGGAGATGTTTTCCATTGACGCGACGCTTCATGTTCTATCCTTTGACGCTTCCTTCCGTCATACCGCCAACAATATACTTCGAAAGGAAGAAATAAACAACAACAAGCGGCATAATCGCGAATCCTATTAATGCGTACACCTTCCCTAAATTGAACGAAGACGGGTCGGATGTTTTTACGGCCGCGATGATAAGAGGCAACGTCTTTTTGCTGCTATCACTAATAAGAAGAGCAGGAACAAAGAAGTTGTTCCAATTGCTAACGAAAGCGAAAATCAATTGAACGGCAAGGGCAGGTTTGATGATAGGGAGACACATGGTATTGAAAATGTGAAACTCGTTTGCACCATCAACGCGAGCAGCTTCGATCATTTCCATTGGGAGGATTGATTCCATGTACTGTTTCATATAGAAAAAGGTGACAGGGGAGGCGATGCTTGGGATGATGAGCGGCCAAAGCATATCGCTTTGCCCCCATTCGGAAAGCATTCTTGCCAATCCGACACCGGAAATCGTGGTCGGAATCATCATGATTACTAATATGAATTTGAAGATAAGGTCTTTTGCTTTGAAACTGTAAACTTGGATGGCATAAGCCGTTAAAGCGCTGAAATAAACGCAGAGCAGCGAAGCCAAAACGGAGACGATGGCACTATTTCGTAGTGCGGTTAATACTGGAAGATGGTCATCGGTAAATACAAGTTTTAGGTTATTAATAAGTTCCGTTCCGAACCACATAGAGAAGCTGGTGGAAATTTGTCCATGGCTTCTTGTCATATTGACCAAAAGCGTCCAAATCGGGAAGAGACAAAGGAAAGTCAATAGAATAAGGATTAGATAAACGAAAGTGCGGCGGATGCGAAGGATAGCGCTCATCCCGAGCGTTGCCTTCTTTTTCGATGTCGTGGATGCTGAAGTCATTTTATTTGCCTCCTTCTTTCAATGCGGTCTCTTTTGTAATTTCCGCGATTGTGTCAGGACAATCTTTGTAGGCTCGGAGGCGCTTTCTACGATCTTTCAGCGCCGCCTTTTCGGGATTTTTCGAATGGTAATTCGAATAATAGACGGTAAAGGAAAGAATCGCAGTGATTACGAAAAGAACGATACTCAAAGCACCGGCCTCGCCATAATTGTGTTTCACCGTAACCAAATTAAATAAATACATCATCACGGTTTCGCTGCTTCTTAAGTTTCCACCGGTTGTTTGCGTAAAGATTTGGGCGACATCAAATAGCTGGACGCCGCCAATCATAGATGTTATAAAAACGTATAAGAAAATCGGTTTGAGCAAAGGCATCGTGATGCTCCAAAAGGTCTTGTGCGCGCTCGCCCCATCGATGCGTGCGCTTTCGAAAATGGATTCATCAATTCCCATGATTCCAGACATCAGCAATAATGTGGTATTACCAAACCACATTAAGCAGTTTAAGAAAGCGATGATGATATGTGTCCACATTTCATCGTTATCGAGGCTGATGGCATTGCTAAGGTCAATCCAACCCCACTTTGCGAGGATTTGAAAGACAGGGCCACTTCTTCCAAAAATCATCAAGAAAAGCATGCCAAACGCTGCGGCCATAATAAGATTAGGCATATACATTACTGTTTTCCAAAACCGCTGACCGCGAATCTTCAAACGAGAATCGGTGAACCATACGGCGAGGGCTAAAGATATGATAATTTGGGGGATGAATCCAATAATCCAAATAATCATCGTGTTCATTAAATAATAAACAAAGGTTGGCATATGAGCGGTCGTCGTTAAAACTTGATCAAATAAGACGATTGTTCGGTCCATTTCTGCACCTGACTCAAAGATGGATCTGAAGTTTTCAATCCCATTCCAAGACGGGCCGACACTCATAAGGCCTTGTTCATAATATTCTTGGAAAGCATAAATGAATGTTTTACCAAGCGGCACAAGCTGAAAGATAATGAAAACGAGAAAGAAAGGAACAAGGAAGAAATATCCCCATTTGTCATATCTGACACTTTTCTTTCGCTTAGAGAGTTTGTTCATTTTTTTCTCCTTTCCGAATGCTAGAAAGAGGGAGAGGCAATTGGTGCCTCCCCTCCACGTATCGACTTAGATGGTTTTTCCGTCCCAGTTATCCCAATCTGAAGAGAATTCGAGATTGTTTTCTTTTTCTTGGACGCCTTCCTTAAAGGATGCCAAAGCGGCTTTGTAGTTGCCTTTGTTGACGCCGAAGAAGTAGGATTCGAAAGCGTTTTGGATACCTTCATTGAGTGTTTGATCGCTTGGACCAGCGTTCTTCATGCTGATTTTCGCGGCGCTTTCCTTAAAGAGAGCGATGTGGTTTTGCCCACCGAGAAAATCACTACCATAGGTTGGATCCGCGGCGAGTTTTTCCATGGCACTCTTGCTATTTGTGTAATCTTGCGTCTCGCGGGTGATGCTCTTTGCTATTTGGGCGCTGCAGGTAAGTTTATACATGACATCGTTGATTAAAGATTTGTTGTCTGTACCTTTTGCTGCGCAGAGCCAGCTTCCACCCCAATACCAAGAAGCAGGTCCTTTGCAGACAGCATAATCGCCATAAAGGGATTTTGTGGTATCGATGGTACCGTCTTCCTTTAACACTTTTCCTAATCCATCTGGATCGGCGTTACTTGCCAAGGTGAAGTTAATTCCCCAGGTGCTATAGAAGAAGCCGAAGGTCTTTTTGCCAGTCACGGCCTCGTCGCCTTTTCCGATTGTTTTTCCATCTGGCCCTTGATCAGCTTGCCAGGCCTGGCTCCAAAGCTTATTGTCATCGATATAGCCTTTGTCGGCATAATTGTATGTGTTGACAATCCATTTTTTGATCATTGGGTCAAGACGGACTTTGCCGTTTTCAATCCATGGTTTTTCCATGTTGTTGCTATAAGGACGATAATTATCCGCAAAGCCAGAGAGCATCTTGACTCCCTTTTCATGCATTTTGGCAGCGACTGCATCGAACTTCGTCCAATCGGCAAGCTTTTCTTGAACCTCACTTGGGTCATCGGTGCCGAGAACGTCTTTCGCAATGTCGCGGCGATAGGCGAAAAGCCCCGGGGTGGCTTGCCAAGAAGTGGCCTTTAAGGCATTATTGTAGGTAACAATATCTTGTGTATACTGATATTGGTCAGAAAGGTCAGCGTCGGTTAATCCGATATCCTTCTTCAAATCAAGCGTGTAATCGGTCCCTGTGTATTTGGTCGCATAATCCGCTTCGATGAGGAACATATCGATTTTACTATCGGCACTGGCTTTTTCGTTTGCTTTCAATTTCTCATCGAGTTTGTTTTGATAGTTGTTATTGTCGTTTGGCTCGATGATGAAGTTCACTTTGGTGCCGTCGCGGAGAAGATCATAAGACTTTCCTCCCTCGGTGACCGTTTTGACGTAGTCTGGATAGAACGATCTGAATCTGCTTTGGAACTCGTCATTCCAGCACATGATATTGAGGATTTTGCCTTCCTCGGTCGTGTTTCCACCATTGCTGCAGGTGCTATTGCCGCCATTATTGCAGCCAACTAACGATAGGAGCCCGACTGCCGATATTGCGGCGATTGCAAACATTGACTTTTTCATTGAATTAATATTCCTCCTTTCAATATTTGCTATTTTTCATCCGGCGTTTGAATGCCGGTTAAAACCTGAATGGTGCCACCTTTTTGAAGATAGCCTTTTACTTTTTTTATTCTCGGAACAAATAATTTCGGTTCCTCAATCCTGGAAATGAGTTCTTCAACTGCGAGTGAACCAATGGTCTCGCTGTCTTGGCAATACGTCGTTAAGGACGGCTCAATCATTCTAGAAAGGTTAATGCCATCGTAACCCGCGATTGATATGTTGCCTTTTGCGTAAGAGCCGCCTTTTGAGCTAATGAGCATTGCTAATGCACTGATATCATCTGGGCACAAAACACAAGTTGGTTTCTCTTTCAAGGACGCAAACTTTTTAAAAGCCGTTCTCACAGAATCTGGATTGTGATAGACGGCATCGAGAAGGTATTCTTCTTTTGGCTCAATCCCTAGCTCGCGGAGAGCGCGCAAATACCCTGCGATTCGCTTGTGTGTGACATTGGTATCTTCACCGTGTATAAACGCGATTTTTCGATGTCCTTTTTCGTAAGCGTAGCGAACTAGTTCATAGGTTCCATCTTCGTTATCGCTCATGATTGAACTGCAGCCTTCGAAGGTGTGATCGATTGTGACAACGGGAAGTCCGCTATAGGCAAGCTCAGCAACGCTCGGATCAAAGAAGTCAACCGAAGCGATAACCACTCCATCGATCGCGCGGCTTTTTACGTGTTGAAGGTAGCTTGAGCGAAGCCCGCTGTAGTTCTCGCTATTGATGAAAGTGATGTCATATCCTTTCGCTTCGGCTGTGACCTTTACGGAATTCAAAATTGAAGAAAAATATTCGTGTCGCAATCCGCTTTCCGTTTTATCGACGAAGAGAACGCCAATGGAGAAAGAGCGGTGCATTTTTAAAGTTCTGGCAAAGCTCGATGGAACGTATCCACACTCACGTGCTGCCTCTTTGACCCTCTTTTGAGTCGATTGAGGAATTTCCCTGCTTCCATTAAGAGCTTTGGAAACGGTCGCGTTACTTAGACCTAATTTTTTTGCGATATCAGAAATCTTTGCCATCTGTTTCCTCACGGCACGAAATCGTTTTCGTTAAGTTAAGCATAGCGGCAGTAAAAAATTGTTGTCAAGAACCAGTTTGTAAGCGTTTACAAATTAAAATTTTCAATCGTTTCGATAGCACGAAACGTTTTCGTTGATTTTTTCGTGGAGAAAAATTTTTGCGGCTTGTAATCGGTACTTTTTCCACTAAAATTGAGTTGTAGCGAAAACGTTTAAGTACGTGAAAATGCTTATTTTATTAAATAAATGTTTCGTATTTATATCAAATTCGCAGATACACGTAAAATCATTTATGTTGATGGTCAGGAGCGAGCATGAAATTCGGATATTTCGATGATGAAAAAAAAGAATACGTCATTAACACACCCTTAACCCCAAGTCCATGGATAAATTATCTTGGGCAAGATTGTTTTTTCTCATTAATATCCAACACAGCCGGCGGTTATAGTTTTGATACGGACGCCAAGCTTCGACGCCTTACGCGTTACCGATATAATGATGTTCCTTGCGATTTTGATGGTCGCCACTTCTACGTGAATGAGAATGGGCTTGTTTGGTCGCCGACCTATCTTCCGAGCAAATGTCCTCTTGATGAATATGAATGCAGGCATGGCTTGGGCTATAGCATTATCCATGGTATGAAAAACGATTTATCCATCGATATCACGTTCTTTGTTCCGAATGACGTCCACTGCGAAATTCAATATGTTCATTTGCTTAACAAATCCAAACGAAAAAGGGCGTTTAGCTTTTTCGCTCAAGAGGAGTGGTGCTTATGGAACGCAAGCGATGATGGCGAGAACTTTCAACGCAACTTATCTACCGGCGAAGTGGAATGCTATAACGGAATTATCTATCACAAAACGGAGTTCCGCGAGAGAAGAAATCATTATGCGTTTTATTACGTGAATCATAAAACGAGCCATTTTGAGTCAGACAGGGATGCGTTTTTAGGAATGCATAATGGTTACGATCATCCAAGTCAGGTATTTGAATCGAAGCTAGGGGACGGAGTCGCAAGCGGCTGGCACCCTATCGCCGCTCATCAAGTTGACGTCACGCTTGAACCAAACGAAGCGAAAACGCTTATTTTTATTCTAGGCTATTGTGAAATTCCTGAAGGAGAAGCCAAATTCATTGCGCCTGATGTGATTAATAAAAAACCAGCCGAAGAATTGATTGCTCTTTTCAACACGGACGAAAAAGTACTTTCCGCTTTCCGCGCTTTAAAAGAAAAAATGAATCATTTCCTGGACGTTTATCGTGTGGATAGTGGGAATGAAAAACTAGACCGTATGGCCAATATATGGAATCCATATCAAAGCATTATCACTTATTGCATGTCTCGTAGCGCTTCTTACTACGAGTCAGGTATCGGCCGTGGGATGGGCTTCCGTGATAGTTGCCAAGACCTTTTGGGGTTTGTTCATATGATCCCAGGAAAAGCACGCCAGAGAATTATTGACATTGCTTCCATTCAAAAAGAAGATGGTTCAACGTATCACCAGTATCAACCGCTCACGAAAAAAGGAAATTCCGATATTGGCAGTGGATTCAACGATGACCCTCTTTGGCTTATCGCTGCGGCAAGCGCTTATATAAAAGAAACTGGCGATTACTCTATTCTTTCTTGTCCTGTCCCCTTTGACAACAAAAAAGGAAGCGAGAAGCCTCTGCTAGAGCATCTACGCCGTTCCGTCCATTTCACAATGAATCATTTAGGGCCACATAATCTTCCTCTAATTGGCCGCGCGGACTGGAATGACTGCTTAAATTTAAACTGTTTTAGCGTTACCCCAGGCGAGTCATTTCAAACGACGGAAAACAAAGGCAGTGGCAAGATCGCCGAATCCGTATTCATTGCTGGAATGTTCGTACTGTATGCAAAGGAATATGCAAATATTCTTCATCATTTAGGTCTTGTAGACGAGGAAAAAGAAATCTTGAAAGCTAAAATGAAGGTAGAAGAGGCCACAATAAAATACGGCTATGACGGAGAGTGGTTCTTACGCGCTTATGACGCGAACGGTAACAAAGTTGGTAGTCACGTGAACAAAGAAGGCAAGATATTTATTGAGCCTCAAGGTTTTTGCGTCATGGCGGGAATCGGGCATGAATTAGGCTATGGAAAGAAGGCTTTAGCAAGCGCGGAGAAACTTCTCAGTTGCAAATACGGATTAGAGTTATTAGCCCCATGCTATCATGGATATCATGTTGAATTGGGTGAAATATCTTCTTATCCGCCAGGATATAAAGAAAATGGTGCTGTCTTTAATCACAATAACCCGTGGGTCGTTATCGCTCATTGTATCGAAAAAGAAGCGGATGAGGCTTTCGCTCTCTATTCCAAGAACGCACCTGCATTCATTGAAGAAGAAAGCGATGTCCATTTTACGGAGCCCTATGTTTATAGCCAAATGATCGCGGGTCATGAGGCACCGCATTATGGGCAAGCGAAAAATAGCTGGCTCACTGGAAGCGCGAGTTGGTCGTTAGTTGCGTTACAAGAATATTTGCTAGGGGTTCGTGCAGACTATGATGGGCTCGTTGTCAATCCTTGCCTCCCAAAATCGCTATTCCCACATCTCCATGTGAAACGTCTTTTCCGTGGAAACATTTACGATATCGTTATCGACAATACGAAGGATGATCCTTCTCTTTATGTAGAGGGCGAGAGGATTGAAGGCAATACGATTCCTTATCAAAAGACAAATGGCGTTATCCACGTCGAATTCAGATAATTTGTTCTTTCAAAAGCCTTGCAAAAACGGCACTCTTTGTTCGGTAGGCGGCAATTTTTGAAAGTATCGTGAAATGAATCCGTTTTTCTTCGGCGACATTTGAGCCGAATCTTTGACCCGGAGAATGAAAAAAATAACGAATTCAGACGATTCGCCATTATAATTGAGATATGCCTATTGAATTTGAGTCAACATACGCGAGAGCAAAACGCGATGATGAGGGGTATCGAAAAACGATATCTTCTTTGGACAGTTGGGGCGAAAAGCTTCATTTGTTATCAAGCACTCCCGACCTGTGCTCTTTTTATTACCCTGGCGGAGATACGTTAATTATCAATATACATGGCGGTGGATTTTGCCATAAGCATCCTTTAGATGATGACGCTTTATGCAAATATATTGCCCAGACTTATTGTGTATCAGTTCTAAATGTTGATTTTTCTAGCAGCGTGAAATGGGGATTTCCCGTTCAAATTGTTGAAATCGACCGTCAAATTCATGCCTTCCTTGAAGAACGAAAGATGAAGAAAATCATTCTTTTGGGGCACAGCAGTGGAGCGAATCTCGCTTGCGCCCTATTGGAACGGCGACTGAAGAATGGCGATCGGCGTTTTGACTCTCTAGTTTTGAATTATCCGTTTTTGGATTTAAGTATTGAAGCGAAAAACCGCCCAATGCGAGAAGGACTTTGGCCAGACGACCTTTATGAGGATTGGCTCCGTTTCTATTCACCGAACAAAAACAATCGGAAAGACCCTATGATATCGCCTCTTTACATATCGAAACACGTCGCGAAATTCTTCCCAAGCACCTATATCGTATCTTGCGAATACGATCGTATTCAAAGCGACGCCATCCGTTTTTCACAAATTCTCAAAGATGCTAAAGTTGACGTTCGTTATTATGCAACCAAAGAAAGGCACGGCTTTATTGAGCGTCACATGAAAGATATTTATCGTCTTCCAAATGAACCATCCGTTCGTTTCGCCAAATCAATCGTCGATCAAGAAATCGTTTTTGCCTTGACTACAAAATAAGCTATTTTTCAAATTTCCATCGCAAAGCGGAAATAAAGGTAAGAGGGATTCCAATAATGAAGACAAAAGCGAGGTTCCACCCCTTATTGTCACCGATATGGAGTCCGATTTCTAAATATGTTGCGGCGAGAAACGCCCAGCAAAAACAAATGCGGTAAGCGAGCAAATGGAGGCTGAGTTTGTAACGCCATGCGTATGACATTAAAACGAGAAACGTTCCTGGAATTGCCCAAACGAAAGGCATCCATGGGCTATAGACGTTTTCTTGATGAAGAATCAAAACCCCACCACAAGCAACGGAAGCAATCGTCCAAACGCCTAGTATCCACAAACAACAAATAATGATGCGGTTGCGCAAATCGATTTTGTCTCTACTTTTTGCGTATAGAAGTTTATTGTCAACGGTCGGCTTATGCGTTAAGTAGTCGATGGTAACGCCATAGAAGTCGGCAAGCTCTTGAAGCGTAGCTAAATCTGGGGTAACCTCACCTCTCTCCCAACGAGAAATGTTCTTATCGCTATAATTGAATTGCTCTGCTAATTCGCCTTGTGTTAAGCCTCTATCTTTACGAAGCGATGAGAGATTATTTGCGACGATTTCTGCAATTTCGTTTTGAGTCATACGATTCCTATTTTATTCTTTTTCTTCATTCTCTAGAAGGGTACCTTTGCAAGTTTGCGCGTAAACAACTAGAATTACAGCAAGGAAAATGGTCAATTTAGTTTACTGTGGCAATAAATATATGTTTGATGGGCTCTTGCTCTCCCTATTAAGCGCGAGCAAAGTTACGAAGGAACCTTTAAACGTCATTATATTGACGGGTGATTTTCGAAAACTGAACCCTTCATATGTCCCACTAGAAGGATTTGAAGCGGATTTTCTTCGTTCTGTGATTCAAAAATATAATCCAGAGAGCCGCTTAGAGCTTCGTGATGTGACGGAACTCATTAAAGGGGAGCTTTCTCAAACGGTGAATCTCGATAATGAATACACCCCCTATTGCCTTCTTCGCTCGTTTTTAGACCTTTTGGATAATATTCCGTCTCGTGTGCTTTATCTAGATTGCGACACGATCGTAATGCGCGATATTAGCGATTTCTTCCATAGCGATTTGCACGACAACGATATCGGATGCGTGCTCGATAATGTCCGAATCATCGTTTTCCATCATGGATATTTCAACGCAGGCGTTATGCTTCTGGATTTAGATAAGATTCGCCATGATGGATTGATGGTAAAATCCCGTGAACTTATCGCAACAAAGAAAATGAAGCATCCTGACCAAGACGCAATGAACAAAGTGTTCCGCAAAGCGAAAAAAATCGAAATGTTCTCCCGAGATTATAACGAGCAAAGACGCGTTTTCCCCTCTACGGTGATACGTCACTTTACCCCTCAGTTATCCATGTTCCCTTTTCCGCATTTCATCAGCGTGAAGCCATGGAACTATGATCAAGTTCACACAATCTATCACAACCATGAATTTGATTCTCTTTTTAAAGAGACAATTCAATTGAAGAGAGATTTTTCAATTAATAATGCCTGGAGATTTAAATAGTGGAAGTTTGCTACTGCGGAAATTCGAAGATTTTCGTGGGGGCGTTTCTTTCAGCATTCTCGCTCGCTCGCAATTCTAGCGAGGCCGTTACAATTTATTTATTAACTGCGGACATCACCTATATTAAAAAGGAATATACGCCTCTATTAGAAGAACATCGAAAGAGAATTGAAGCTGCAATCAAGACGTTTAATCCCGAGAATAAAGTCACCCTTGTCGATGCAAGTAAAGAGTTCAAAGACGTTTTTTCCAAGGGTCGAAATACCCATTCTATGTATACCCCTTTCGCGTTTTTGCGATTACTCATGGATGTTGTTCCTCGTATTCCAGACCGCGTGATTTATCTTGATACGGATACTGTTGTGCTTCGTGATCTTTCCCCATTTTTCCATATGGATTTGCAAGGAAAAGATTTGGCGATGGTCCACGATGCAATGAGGGAAAAATCTTATGCCAATAGTGGTGTGATCCTTTTTGATATGAAAGCAATCAAGAAAGACGGCACTTTTCAAAAATGTCGTGATTATCTTTTCACGCATAAATTAATGATGCCTGACCAAGATACAATCAACTATATTTACAGAAACAATCGTATCTTAGTCGACCGAAAATACAACGAACAAAGGAAACTCCGTGATGAGACAGTGATCCGTCATTATTGCCAATCCATCCGGCTCCTTCCTTATTTCCATATCATCAAGACAAAGCCTTGGCAGTGGGAAAAGTTCTGTAAAGTGTATAAGAAAGACAGCAAACTACCTATCTTTGCTGAGTTCATGAAAGTATTTAGCGAAAAGTGATTCTGCGTTCTTCGTTGCATAAACATTAGCTTTTCTTTTGAACGGAAAGAAATGCAATAGAAGGCGAAATCGTTGTAGTATTATGCGTAGGAGGTAAATAAAAACAAAATGTATAGTGAGGAGAATAGATCCTCGGGCCTAGCAAAATTCTTGTCGAATTATGACTATGTGTACCTGGATACCTGTTCTCTAATGGAAGATGGATTCCCTCTCTTCATGGACACTCTTGTCGCATCGAAGGAGTATTGGAAAGAAGGTCTTCACGTAATTGTTACGAATGAGTGTGTTAAAGAACTCAAGAAACACACCAAAAACAAAGAAAAGAATGAGGCGAGAATTGGAGCGACGCGCGCTTTAAAAATTCTCCGCCATGACAGGTGGCATGGCAAAACAATCGAAATCGAAAAAGGAATCACAGATGGCGATTTCGGGGATCAAGCAATTACGCAAGCGGTAATCAAATTACGAATCAAAAACAAGATTCTGATTATCACGCAAGACAAAACCCTTGCTCATGATTTATTGAATTTAAATCAGCTTGGGTCACAACACGGCCAATATCTTGATGTCTATAAGATTACTCCAACAGGAGAATTAGCGAAGAATCTCGGCGAAAGTGGTTATTCTCGTTCCATTGAGAACAAAGAAAAAAGCAAACAGCATCATATTTTTGGTTTTAAGAATTTGTTCAAAAAGAACAAAACGCCAAAAACAAAAGAAGGTTCTACTCCTTCATTAAAGCCAGTGGAAGAAGCGGATAAAAAATTAGCCGCCAATCTTCGAAACGCAAATTATCCTTCCGAAAAGAAATTAACGGATATTAACACTCAACTTTCGTCTTTGTCGCGCCTTTCTTCAAAAGACAAAAAACAATTGTCGATTGTTTATACGGAAGATCGTTTGCTTAAGGAAAAAGAAAGCATTATCCAAAGCAATGTTTCGTCGCTACAAAAGAAAGAGAACGCGACTAACGAGCCGCATCTCCATTTCGAAAAACCGCTTCCCAAAAAGACATTGCCTAGCTTAGAAGATAAGCGTTTAACGAGCATTGGCAAAAAACCACCAAACGCAGGAACCGCACTTCAAGATTTTTTCACGAATCTTGGCGTCATCGTCCGCGATGATTCTGTCACCTACGTCCCTATGGTCCATGGGCCTATCGATGTTACCAAAGGGTCTCTATCTGCCGTATTGAATCAACTGGCGAATCTTAAAACAAACGGCAGAAAGGAAATCCAGTTTGGTGATAAATCGGTTTCAGTCACGCTTTTGCCTGATTCATATGAAATAAACCTCATAAACAAAAAAACACCGCAAAAAGCACCTAAAAAGGAAGAAAACAAAGCCAAAAAGGCATCTCAAAAGGCAGCCAAAACGAAAACTGCTTCGGCAAAAGAGAAAAAACAAACTATCACCAAAGCCAAGCAAGAGAAGCCAAAAAAAGAGAAAAAAGTGCCTAGCAAAAAGATTACGGAAAAGCAAAAAAAGAAAGAAAAGGAGAACATTATGAAAAACGCATCTTATGAGAATGGCAACACGAATTCTGCCTCTATAGAAACGAAAGAACAAAAAGTCTCTTCACTGAATGAAGGAAGTTTTGTTTTACCAGAAGGGGTGTCTCTTTTCGTTGGAGAACCTCACGAAAGAAAACGCCCTTTGAAAAAAGTGGCTAGCAAGCCGATAGAAGAAGGGGCTGTCGAAAAGAAAGTCGACGTTAAACGCTATTTAAACACCTCACGTCACGCGGAAAGCCTTGCAAAAGAACATAATCCCGAATTGCTTCAAAAAGCAATCGCCTCAGAGCTCAAATTAAACGCGAACATTCATAACCCAACCTATCCTGTTGCGAATAAAATTCGCGATTTGCGTACCCAAGATGTGCTTATTGATGATTTGAACGAAGAAGATCAAAAACAGCTTAAGCTTACCCATGCGGAAATTGAGAAGAAACTCAAAGAGCTCATGAATCAATAAAAGCTTATTAGGCAATTATGAGGAATTTGACGATATCGAAGACCATTCCTCTCCTCCTCTTTTTATCTTTTTTCCTTTGCGGCTGTTCAATTCATGGATTAACGAATTCAAACGTGGGTTCCTCTTCTCTAGAAGTGGGCGAAAAGCCAAAAACGATTCGCGATATTAATACGTCGAACGGGGATTTCTCGATGCCTTCTATTGGGGAGTCGCATCTATTGGTCATACCGGTAATGCTTACAGATTTTGCCTCGAACGCCACCGAAGCGAATCGAAAAAATATTGAGAAAGCATTTTCTGGTTCATCGGATGAGACAAGTTGGGAGTCTGTGGCTTCCTTTTACGAAAAGTCTTCCTATGGAAAGTTCCATCTTTCTGTAACTGTTTCTAATTGGTTTGATTGTGGCTATTCTTCTAGCGAAATCGCTTCATTCACCGATAAATCATCCTCCCTTTTCGACCCTACTTGGCGAATTGCTCAAGAATCGATGGAATGGTATAAATCAACTTACCAAACAAACGGCCAAGAATTGGACGCGGATAAAGATGGTTTAATCGATGGTTTATTCCTTGTTTATAGTGCCCCGAATTACAAAAAGAAGCCGAGTTTAAATCATGATGTTTATTGGGCTTATACCTATTCCCTTTACGATTCAAAGGAAAGGAATATCAAGAGTCCAACGCCTTATCGATATTCTTGGGCAAGTTATGATTTTGTTTATGCAGGATACGGTTCTAGCGGCGTAGATGCTCACACTTACATTCACGAAGCCGGTCATCTTCTCGGCCTTGGCGATTATTATGTTTCGAAGACGGACGATTCTATCAAAGCAAACTATTCCCCGGTGGGCGGAGTGGATATGATGGATGCTAATATCATCGATCACAATTCTTTTTCCAAACTGGCTTTAGGTTGGATCGAGCCAACGGTGTGCCTTTCTTCTGGTGCCTTTTCGCTAAAGCCATACGAAAGCAGTGGAGACTGTTTACTTATCCCAACAGATTCTGGGTGGAATGGAACCCCTTTCGATGAATATATGCTCCTTGAGTTTTACACTCCGGACGGTTTGAATGAAAAAGATAGTCTCAGTGCTTACCCAGGAAATTTTCATAAAGTAAAAGGTTTCTCCACAAAAGGAATTCGCATATTTCATGTTGATGCGAGGATGACAGCGATTTCTATTAGCGCTTCTGCCCATTATGTGAATTCCGTGAGTCAGAGTTCTAATATCTCAACTTTCCTCGCCCACAATAACAGCAGCGCATATAACTTGTTGAATCCGGAATACCGGTTAATTCAATTAATGGATAAAGCAGGGAAACGCAATTTTGATATGGATAATGACCGCAAAAGCAGCAATGCTTCTGTTTCTTCTATGGCTTATGCTGATAGTTCTTGTTTGTTTACTGAAGGCGATTCATTTTCTCTCCTTGATTACAAAGACAGTTTCCCCAATTATCGGTATCACTCGAAAATAGAAATGAACAACCACTCAACGTTTTCTAAAAAGGTTACGATCACTTCTCTTGACCAAGAAAACGCGACAATCTCTGTTTCCTAAATAAAGGAAGGGGTAATCCTTTCGTTCTATTGCTTGCTGCTATTCGCTTATCTGCTCCTAGGGCGACTAACTGGTGAATAAATGTGAACAGTGAGCAGGCACGAGCGATACATATTAATGAAGGCCGTGACAAAACGTCATAAGGGAAATATGGGCAAGGGAATGAAAACAAACTATGTCCTAGATGGCTGGAAACAAGGAAAACTAGCGAGGTTGTTATTATAAGAATAATCTTTATAATTACAATCGCTCCGTTTTTATGCACAATGTTTTTGAACTTCTATTAAACGATTATTTAGCAAAGCCAGACGAAATCCTCTTTGTGGATTCGGAGAATGAAATCTCCGTTAGAGATGCTTTTCTTTCTTCTTGCGGAATTGCATCTTCCCTTATAAAAAAAGGGGTAGAGAATTCTCCAATCTTGGTTTTCGTAGATCGTTCTATGAAAGCCTTGATTTCTTTCTTTGGCATTGCTCTAAGCCATAATTATTATTTGCCGCTTGACGAAAACATTCCGGAAGAAAAGTTAGAGCAAATCTTAATAGACTCCCACGCGAAAGCCTATTTCGCTTTCCATAATAGGGAGATTCCCGCTCTTACTAAGCTTGATTTTGACTCTGCTATCAAAGAGACTCTTTCCAAAGAAAAAATGGATAGTCTCCTTTCTTCTAGCAAAAAAGATTCTCCTTTATATTTGATGTTCACATCAGGTTCTACGGGGAAACCTAAAGGGGTCTTAAAATCCCACGATAACATCTTTTCTTTCGTGGAGAATTTTTCCGACACTTTCCCATTCATTGAAAATGGGCAAAGAATCATGAACCAAACCCCATTTTTCTTTGATGCGTCGAGCAAAGATATCTATTTAACTTTGAAATATCAAGGAACCCTTTATATTCCAGATAAGAATTCTTTTGCTCTCCCTCAAATTACCATCGAATATTTGAATCGAAACAAAATTACGATGATTTCCTGGGTTCCGTCCGCTTTAACGTTAATTGCTAAATTAAGAACTCTTGATTTTATGAAACCAGAGTTTTTGAAATACGTTTTCTTTGTGGGCGAGGTTTTTCAGCCAAAATACCTGAATATGTGGATTCGCTCTTTGGCGAACACTCGTTTCTTCAATATCTATGGGTCAACTGAGTTAGCGGGGGTTGCTCTCTACTATGAAGTCACTCATGAAATAAACGAAGGGGAGCCCTTACCGATAGGGGGGCCTCTTAAGAACAACAAAGTATTCTTGGACAATGGGGAAATCGTGATTTCTTCTAAACAAATCGCCACGGGATATATCAACGACCCTGAAAAGAATAAGATGACTTTCCGCACAAACGCGGATGGAAAGAAGCTTCTCTATACGGGTGACTACGCCTATCTAGATAAGGATGGAAATTTCGTCTTTTCTTCTCGCAAAGATTTCCAAATCAAGCATCTAGGGTATCGAATCGAACTTCAAGAGATTGATACCTTGCTCACGTCTTTAGAATATATCGATTCTTGCTGCGCGCTCTTTGATAAAGAGAAAGACAAGATCGTTCTTTTTGCTACGTTAAATCAAGAGATTGCGAATCCAATCAAACTGATTTTGGCGGATGCAAAGAGGAAGCTGCAGTTCTATATGATTCCCAACAAAGTCATCATATTGGAACGCATGCCTATGAACGCAAATGGTAAAATTGATAGAATCAAATTGGGTGATTACTTAAAGGGGTAATACATATGGATGAAATTAAACAACAAGTACTAGACATTCTATCCGAAATCAAACCAGATGTGGATGATTTCGAATCTATCCAAGAATTGGTGCACGGAGGAACGCTTGATTCCTTAAATATCGTCATGCTCGTAGGTGAACTCTCGGACACGTTTGATATCAGCATTCCGCCTCAAGAAATCTCTTATGAGAATTTTGATACGGTGGATGGCCTGGTGAATATGGTCAAACGCTTGCAAGACTAGTTTTAAAAATGTTTGGCTTCAATCTCAAAATCAATTCTTATTACTTTTTACTTTTTTTAGCGGCATCGCTTCTTTTATATTGGCTTTGCCCTAAGAAGCGTCGCCACATCCCTCTTCTTGTGGAAAGCGTTGTTTTCTTGCTGCTGGTGGATTGGAAATCCATCTTCTTCATTCTTTTTAGCACGATCGTGGTTTATCTTTCCGCCTATTTTATTGATAAAAACACTAAAAGACAGAAAGAATACATTGCCCTTCACAAAGAAGAGATGACTCTCGAAGAAAAAAAGTCCTATAAAGCCAAGAATAAACGCATCCGTAAGAGTTTGCTACTTTTTGGCATCCTTGCCGTAGTCATCTTATTGGGCGTGATGAAATACTTAAATTTCCTTCTAGGAACCGTACAATCCATTATCCAATTGTGTGGAGGAAGCTTTGCTTTTGAATTGAAAGGGTGGTTCCTTCCTGTTGGCATTTCTTTCTATACTTTTCAGGCTATTGGTTATTTAGTTGATGTTTATTGGGGAAAATACGATGCGGAGAGCAACCCTTTCCGTTTTGCTCTTTTTATGTTCTATTTCCCTAAGCTTCTACAGGGGCCAATCGTTCGTTATGACGAGATGAAAGACGCTCTTTTCGGAGAGAAAACCCTGACCTACGATAACTTCACAAATGGCATGAAACGCATGGCTTTTGGGTATCTAAAGAAAATGGTTGTGGCGGATGTCTTGATGGTTTTCTTGAAATTTGCCTTTGCGAATGTTTCCGAATTGTCTGGCGCGGAGGCTTTCTTGGCGGTGGTCCTATATTTTATTCAAGACTATTCCGATTTCTCAGGCTATATGGATATCGCAATTGGTGCATCCATGGCTTTTGGGATTGCTCTTCCAGAGAACTTCAATCGCCCTTATTTTGCTAGAAGCATCGATGAGTATTGGCGTAGATGGCATATGACCTTAGGAACGTGGTTCAAGGATTATATTTTCTATCCTCTTTCTACCAGCCGCTTCTCTCTTGGGATTGGAAAATTCTTCAAGAAATTCTCCAAAACATTAGGGCAAAAGATGCCTGCCGTCTTTGGCTTAATCGTGGTTTGGCTTTTAACGGGCCTTTGGCATGGCGCTAGCTGGAATTATGTCCTTTGGGGAGGATATTATGGGGGCATTATTATCGTTTCCATTTTCCTCGATCCATTGAAGAACTGGTTCTATGAGAAAACACAGATTTCTCGTAATAACGTCTTCATTCAGATTTGGCAACATATTTTGACCTTATTCCTTCTTGCCTTTGGAAAGATTTTGTTCATGTGCAATGATTTGCCTTCCTCTTGGCAAATGTTCACTCAATGTTTCGATTGGAGGAATCTTTCTCTTCAAAACATCTGGAATCAAGTTGGCAGCAGCTCCTTTTTCACAGCAATCTGTTGTTTCATCCCCGTCTTTATCGTGGATTTGATTCAAGAGATTTGGCCGAAAACCACTTTCCTTTCCAAGTTTAATCGTTTACCTATTTATGTGCGCTGGCCATTTTTAATCGCTCTTGTGGCGCTCGTTGTTTGGTTTGGATGGTATGGAAAAGGCCTACCTCATTTCGATTTCGGCTATACCCAGTTTTAGGAGAATCGCGATATGAAAGTCAAAAACGTTGTCAAATGTGTTCTCTTCCCCGTCTTGTTATCTATGACGTTAGGCTTAATGAACCATTATGTTTTTAGTCGTCAACCCTTTACGGAAAACTCCGTGACAAACTACGTCAAAGAGGAGGAGAATTCCCTAGATGGAACTTTCTTAGGCTCTTCGACGGTATGGTACGGAATTATTCCGACGGAGATTTGGAAACAGTCTGGTTTAACCTCTCGTGTTATCGCTAAGGCTCCATTTCATCCGGGATTAAATTTAGATACTTTGGAATTTGTCTATAGGAAGCAAGAAAAAAGCTTAAAGTTCGTTTATGTCGATTTGGTGAGCTATTTCACCCTTAGCGATGATAATGTCCACGATTTCTTGGTGGATTATTATTATTCCTTCCCTCGTGATAGCGAGGAAAGACGTAATCTTATCTATAAGTACCCCTTTTTGGAATCTTATCAAGAGGAAAATCGTGACTTGGATGAAAAACTATTTGAAGGACATAACGATTACCGAAGAAACGATTTTTGGCAAACCTTCGCTAACGAAGATCGAAACTTCACCAAAGGTTTTTATCCCCAAAACTATGGGTATGCCTGCGATAAACTTGCTATACCTGATTGTGAGCCAATCTCTTTAAAAACGAAGAATCCAGATGGGTTTAAATATCTTTTTGACGTTCTTTCTTTTGCGGATAAACACCCTGAAACAAAATTCATTTTTGCGCGGACGGCAAGGAAGCTTTGCGATCAGGAGGAGACCGAAGTCGATACATTCGTTTTCAAATGGGTTCAAAACTATATTAAAAACGAAAGGCCGAAAGAAGTGAAAGGGGCAAGGACGGATTATATCGTCAAAGATTTTGCCCTAGACGCGGATGAAATCGGGATTGATGAAAAGACCGACCTTAGAGACCCCGCCCATCTGAATGTCAGAGGCGCCATTAAGAACACGAAATATCTTTCTAAGTTCCTAAAAGAGAATATTGATGTTTCCAAAATCAAACATTCTGAGAAAGTGGAAGAAGACTTTGAAAACTGCTATAAAAAAACCGAAGAATACTTGAAACATATCTTAAAAAACAACATTAGGCATTGATAAAGCGCAATCAACATTGACATCGTTTTGCTTAATGTCACAATGACGCCTTTCGCTCTATTGTCTTGAAACCATTTCCATGAGTGAGTAATATTATTTCGTTTCACGAAAAGGACGTATTTATGAAAAAGAAATTGAATTTGTTTGCGACATTTGGCTTCCTCGGTGTTTTGTTCACCATTGCTGCCTTCTTATTCCCGATTGGTACTGGTGTTGTTTGGGCGACCGCTCAAGCCGGTAATAGCTATAATGCTGGCTATGATTTCGTCTTCGGCAATGATGCAAGTCAGATTGTTGCGAGTGGCTATTACATTTGTGCTTTCTCTTTATTAATCATCGCCGTTGTGTTCCAAATTCTTGGCACTGTCTTCACTTTGCCAAACCCAGATGCAAGCCATAAGTTTTCCGGATTCCTACATTTGGTCTCCGCGATTGCTTTGGTTGTTGTTGCTCTTTTCTTCTTCCTCGGTGCGAAGCTCACACCTACTCCAAATGAGTCTTACGTTCCTTCTTTGGGCTATGGTTTTATCGCCGCTGGCGCTGCTGCAGCCGCTAGTGCGGTTTCCTCTCTTACGACCTTCCTCGTCTCTTTAAAGAAATAACAAAAGTCAAACATGAAAGCCGCGGTTCTCCCCGGCTTTTTATATTCAATTTCTTAAGTCAATAATATATAAATGGAAAAAACGAATGTGATGCGTCTATTAGACGTGAGTAAAATCGAATACACTCCCCACGAATATGATGAAACGATTGTTGATGGATTACACGTCGCTTCTACGCTTAAAGAGGATCCTGAATGCGTTTTCAAAAGCCTTGTCTGTGAAGATGGACATCATCATCATTTCATCTTCGAGGTCCCGGTTGACCGTGAATTAAATTTAAAAAAAGCCGCGAAAGCGTGTGGCGCTAAAAGTATTACGCTAATTAAGCAAAAAGAGCTTCTTCCGTTAACGGGGTATGTTCATGGTGGCTGTAGCCCCATCGGACTTAAAAAACCGATGCCTGTCTATATTGATGAAACGGCGCAACTTTTCGATACAGTTTTCATCTCAGCAGGCAAAAAGGGTTACCAGGTCGAACTTTCTCCAATCGATTTGGCAGATTTCGTTCAAGGCAAATTTGTCCCTCTTGCTGATTAGTTTTCCCTCTTTTTGGTAAATCGCTCTTTTTTTGACTATAAGAAGAGTGAGGGCCAAAAATGTTGAATGAAGTTATCGAAGAGTTTGTTTCGTGGTACGAATCGTTAATAGAAGGGGCGCTTGATCCTTTTCGGCGTGAAATGAGTGGGGACTATGTTGAAAGGAAAATAGGTGAAGAAGCAGGGTTAGCAATAAAGAATGCCTACATGAATATAGAAGAATCTATCTTTTACTCACTACTTGAAGAAATCACTTGTGAATTGCTTCTTAATACAAACAAACATATAGCATCCTTCTTTTTGAAAAGTCCCTACGAATATATGTTTATGCCTGATTTTCTTTGCTATAAAAATGAAGTAAAAAGCAAATTAATATCGATTATATATGAAAAAGACACGTATTAATCGATGAAAAATATCGATTGTAAAAGTTAGCACTCAAATGTTGACAGTGCCAAAAATGAAGGTATCATATAGTTAGCACTTAGGAATGATGAGTGCTAAATGATATGGAGGAAAAAGTATTATGTACGATCTCAAAAATAGAAATAATCCGCTTGAACACGTTTTGTTCGATGATTGGTTTATGCCAGAAACCAACAAAGGTCTTCAAATGAGAACTGATATCAAAGAGGACGAGAATAACTACGTCCTTGAAGTTGAACTTCCAGGCATTGATAAGAAAGACATCGATATTTCTCTTGAAAATGGCTACCTCACCATTAAAGCTTGCGCTCACAATAAATTTAAAGAGCATGAGAATGGCAATGAAAATAAGAAATTTGTCCACAGAGAACGTTTCTATGGCGTTTCTTCGAGAAGCTATTACATCGGAGATGTCGATAAAAAGACGATTAACGCGTCCTTCGAAAATGGAATTCTTTCTGTGACGTTCCCAAAAGAGAACCAAGCCAAGAAAGAAGAAGACCGCCGTATCGAAATCAAGTAACCCTAGCTTGATTCGAGATAAATAAAGGAGCAGGTTACCCTTTCTCACCTGCTCTTTTCTTTTTATAAAGATTATAAAGACAAGATAGGGACGATTTGCTCTTGCCTACCCGCAACCACAATCGGCCGATTGTTTTCAATATAAACGTTTGTTTCGCTTCTCATGCCGAAATCGGGTGCATAGATTCCTGGTTCCAAGGAGAAGCATATTCCATTCAAAATCGTTCTATCGTCGTGGGATTCGTAATTATCCATATTTACGCCAGGGCCATGGGGACCTACATCGACAGCGATATTGTGACCAACGCGATGGACGTAATAATTACCATATCCTTTTTCTTGTATGTAGCGTCGTGAAACATCATCTACTTCATAACCTTTGATAGGGTGTAGAGGAAGTTCCCTCTCTAAAAAATCTACGCAACGATCAATATCCTCTTTTAGAATGGCAAAACGTTCTGCGTATACTTTTGGAACGCTATCTCCAACGTAGCCCATCCAAGTGATGTCGGCGTACACTCCTTCTAGATGATTCATTTTCGCCCACATATCAATCAAAACTAAATCACCTGGTTTGATGGGTGAATGAATCTCTTTTGTCGGTCCATAGTGGGGGTTACTAGCATTCTTTCCAATTGCGACAATTGGTTCGTCATCATAAACCATTCCTTCTTCGTGGAAACGCCGACAGATAAATTGTTGGATTTCGTATTCGTCCGTTTCGCCGTTTTTGAGGACGAGTTCCTTTATTTTACGGAATGCTTCATCTTTGATTTTAAGGGTTAACGTATCCGCTTGAAGCTGGAGCTTATGTGCGTTTTCTGAATAAACGGCCGTGAGTGTTTGCAAAAGATCGCCACTCGAACTCACTTGGATTCCTAGGCTCATAATGTAAGAAACGGAGCCATAGTCGGCAAGGGAGACACGAGGGAGCAATCCACGGTCGGATATATCCATGAGCACGTTGTGATAAGAAGAGAACAAACGTTTCTCGAGCTCAAGCATCTCTTGCCAAGTTTTATAAACATACAAATCGAAATATTTTTTTGTTTTCTCGTCATTAAGAAAAACCGTGTCAATCGCATGGCATATTAAGTAAGGACGCCCAACCTTCGGGATTATAAGGAAAATTTTCCGTGTTAGCATTTTGTTCCCAAGTAAAGAAACGAGCGCTTGATTCTTGTTTTCATAATCAACGATGATCCATGCGTCTTGATTCATTGCGAGTATTTGTTTTTGTATCGTTTTTATATTTGCCATAAATTCTCCGCGGATATTGTTTCACTATTTTAGTTCGTTTCCACTAAAATGATTGCATGAAACGAATTGATAAAAACAAACTTCCAAATCCATATTTCGCAAGAGAAAAAACTTATTTGCTCAATGGTGAGTGGGAATTCGAAATGAACCACGATGATTCAATCCCCGATCACTTTTCGAGTAACATTATTGTTCCCTTTGCTCCAGAAACAAAAGATAGCGGCATCGAGAAAACGATAACGAAAAACGATATACTTCATTACCATTTAGAATTAAATTATGATGAAGATATTATTGGAAAGAAAATCCGGTTGGTATTTCAAGCGGTTGATCAAGTATCAGATTTGTATTTTAATCGTATCCATAAACTTCATCACGAGGGTGGCTATCTTCCTTTTTCTTTAGTGATTGAGGAGGCTAAAAAAGGGGATACGATTGACTTAACAGTAAAGGATGATACGGATTCTACAATTTATCCAAAAGGGAAGCAAACACTTCACCCCCATGGTATGTTTTATCATGCCACCAGCGGAATTTGGGGAGACGTTTATTTAGAAATCCTCCCAAAAGGCGGTCATATTGATGATTTTTTTGTTCAAAGTGATTTTGATAATAAAAAAATCTATCTTAAAAACATCCATTTATCGAACAAGGAAGATACATTAGTTGAAGGATATCTACTTTACGAAGGAAAGACGGTTCAAACATTGAGTTTTGATTCCAGCTTCGATTTAAAAGAGTGCTTCCATCCGTGGTCCACTTTCGAGCCCTCTTTATATGAAATTGAACTTCACTATAAAGACGATATTGTTACTACATCTTTCGGGGTGAGAAAGTTTGAAATTAAAAACTATAAAGACATTAAATTATTCTATCTGAATAACCATGCGATTTACCTCAATGGATTGCTTGATCAAGGTTATCATTCTCCTACAGGCGGAATGACGCCTCCCTCCGAAGACCTTGTTTTAAAAGATCTTCAATATGTCAAAGACTGCGGATTCAATTTTTTAAGAAAACACATCAAGGTGGAAAGCCCAAGATGGTATTATCTTTGCGATAAGCTAGGCATTGTCGTAATGCAGGATTTCGTATCTACGGGTGATCGTTATAATACGTTTCGCCTAGCCGTCTTGCCCACGATTGGCTTTTTAAAAGGGAAGAAAAACGCGAATGCTAATCGCTCTGAATTGAATTCGCAAAAATTCTTTGAACAGGAGATGCCTATTTTTGTCGATCATTTTAAAAACTACACATCCGTTTGCCTTTGGTGCCTCTTTAACGAAGGGTGGGGGCAATTTGATGCGACGAGATTGACCGAAAAACTTCGTTCTCTTGATCCTATTCGCCCAATCGATTCTACTTCTGGCTGGTTCGATGAAGGCGCGGGGGATATTGATAGCAAACATGTCTATTTTCGGAAACCTCGCTTAAAAAATAAGAAAGACAGGGTCTTGTTTTTAAGCGAATTCGGTGGTTTCGCATTAAAGGTACCTGGGCATGTTTTCACTAGAAAATCATTCGGATATAAAATTCTTTCAAGTCAAGAAGAGCTTACTCGTTGGTTAGAAAAAACGTATCTTAAGCAAATTGTACCTTTGATTGAAAAACAAGGCCTCTGCGGAACTGTGTATACCCAGTTAAGCGATGTGGAAGACGAAATCAATGGGTTGGTTACTTATGACCGCGCTGTTTATAAAGTTCCCGCTTCCCAGATGTTTAGTATTAATCAAAAAGTGTATTCCGCCTTTGAGAAGTTCACAAAAGAATAAGGAGAAGAAAGCACTTTCTTACATGAAACAAGAAAAAAGACCATATAATCCTTTTCTATGACGAATCAGAGAATTCACATTGCCTTCTTCGATATCGATTGGACTTTGTATGACCATCAAAATCGAGCATGGTCAACGAAGTCGCTTGAAGCAATCAAAGAACTTCAAGCAGAAGGGGTCAAAGCTGTTCTTTGTAGTGCGCGCCCCTTTCACTCTATGAAAATTTTCGGCGTTTTTGATTTGGGGATTCATTGGGACGGTTATATTTCCAGCGCAGGAGCATGCGCTTACGTGGACGGCCAATTTATTCGCAAGACGTTAATGGACCCATCGCGCGTTCGGGAATTTTTGTCGCTCGTGGAAGAAAACGGGCTCACGACTGAAATCGTTGGTCCTCTTTACCGAAAACTAGCTTTTCCGCAGAATGCGATTTCAAAAGAATACTATGCTAGATTCACAGAGCAGATTCCCACCTTATCTCCTTATGAAGGAGAAGAAGTAACTGGGCTTAATTTATTTTCTCATGAAGATACGGACTCCCTTTTTCTTTCTCGTTTTCCTGATTTTACTTTTTATCGCTATGCTCCCTTCGCTGTTGATGTTGCGGGTGAGCCACATCAAAAAGGAGATGCGATTGACGTTGTTTTAAAATATTTCGGATTCAGTAAGAGTGAAGGCATTGGCTTTGGAGATGACTACCAAGACATTTCCATGGCGGAGCATCTTGGAACTTTCGTGGCGATGAACAACGGCCGTGATGAAGTGAAAGCGGTTGCTTCCTTCGTTGCTCCTGATGTCTGGAACGATGGTGTTTATTGGGGACTAAAGCATTATCGACTTATCGATTAAACACACTTTTTCGCTTTTCTTTAAAGAAAAGAGAACAACTTCTTTTTTTCTTGGAGCGAATGAGTATGATATGCATACTATATGGCTAAATTGAATCAACGAAAAACGCCGTTTGTCGATAGAGTAAGAGAATATATAGCAGAAGATGTTGTCCCTTTTGATGTGCCGGGTCACCACATGGGCAATATTATTAACGCTGCGACCGAACTTCTTGGTCAAAGCGTTTATCGAGCGGATATCAATGCGCCGATTGGCCTCGATAATCTTGCTAAGCCCCATGGCGTAATTTTGGAGGCGGAGCAACTTCTTGCCGACGCTTGTGGCGCTGACGAAGGTTTCTTTTTAATTGACGGAACCAGCAGCGGCATTATCGCCATGATTATGACGGTTTGCAAAGCGGGGGAGAAGATCATCATGCCTCGCAATGTTCATAAATCCGTTATTAATGCGCTCATCCTCTCAGGTGCCGTACCCGTCTATGTGATGCCAGAAATAGATAACGATTTGGAAATCGCGAACCAGCCTTCCCTCGAGACGTGGAAAAAGGCGATTATTCGAAATCCAAGTGCGAAAGCGGTCTTCGTGATTAATCCTACTTATTTCGGTTCAACCTGTGATTTGAAAGAGCTTGTCACTTTTGCTCATGCGCACAAGATGGCCGTTCTTTGCGACGAAGCTCATGGTGCTCATTATTATTTCAAAACAAAATCGCATCCTATTTCTGCAATGGAAGCTGGCGCAGACATGAGCGCAGCGAGTTTTCATAAAACCGTTGGTTCTTTGACTCAAAGTTCCGTTCTTTTATTGCATACTTATTCGTTTAAAAGAGAAGATGTTCAAAAAAATATCAATATTTTGAATTCGACTTCTCCTTCGCCGACTTTACTTTGCTCTCTTGATGCCGCCCGTTCGTTTATGGCGACAAAAGAAGGGGCAAAAGCCATGGAGGGGGTGTATTCTTTGGCAAAATATGCGAGAAACGAGATTGCAAAAATTCCGGGTTTCATAGACGAGGGGAGAGAACATTTTTTGGCTCATGGATCCTACAACTTTGACGAAACCAAGCTCGTTATTGGCCTTGACCGACTCGATATTGATGGCTATGAGCTATATCGTTTACTCAAAAGCGATTACGATATTCAAATGGAACTTGCAGAGCCCTATGCCGTTTTGGGAATTCTTGCCATTGGCACAAAGAAAGAACATATTGACCGTCTCGTTTCCGCTTTAAAAGATGTCTCTTCTAAGCACTTCAATAAAGGCATTGTTTATGAAGATCATCACTTCGACAGCAAATTTCCTTACCAGTTACTAAGGCCGCGTGTTGCTTATGCCGCGCCAGGGAAAACGATTGAGCTCGATGACTGCGATGGAGAAATCAGCCAAGAGCAAGTCATGATGTATCCGCCAGGCATTCCTCTTATCGTTCCAGGCGAAGTTTGGAATAAAGAACTGATCGATCGCGTAAAAGATATCCAAAAGAATGGCCTCACTCTTCTAAGCAATCATCGTGAAGGGTTTGATGTCATTGACACAACAAAATGGCGCCGCTTCTACATCTACGAGAAAAAACTCAATGATTATTACGAAAATAAGAAAACTACACCTTCTGCTGATGGTTTCCGCCTTCCTTTCGAAGGAACGGCTCATCAATCAACGGTTGTTTTAATTCCTTTCCGAGCGGATACGTGGCGCGAAAAAGGCATCCCCGCAAGAAAAGAGTTCTTCGAGATTATTTCTGCGATCGCTGAGCACGAAAAAGTCATCGTTGGGGTTCACCCAAATCTTTTTAAAGACCTTTATCCGCTTTTAAAGGCAATCCCGAATGTGGAACCGATATCAATTCGCTATAACGATGCGTGGGCTCGCGACAACATGCCTTTGTTTGTAACAAATCAAAAGACGAAAGCAATGCGAACGGTTGATTTCCGCTTTAATGCGTGGGGTGGCGATTTTGACGGATTATACCGCAATTACAAAGACGACGACCGTCTCGGTTCTCTCTTTAGCAAACGCATGAAACTTCTTTCTTATTACTTACCATCTTTTATTTTGGAAGGCGGAAGCATTGCAGTAGACGGAGAAGGAACGCTCATCACAACGGAAGCGTGCTTATTAAGCAAGGGGAGAAACCCAAACCTTTCAAAGCCAGAAATCGAAGAGGTTCTTCGTGAGTATTTAGGCGTAGACAAAGTCATTTGGGTACCGCATGGTATCTATGAAGACGAGACGGATGAACATATCGATAACATGGTCGCTTTTGTAAAACCTGGTGAAATTGTGATGGCGTGGACAGATGATAAAAACGATCCTCAATACGCTTATTGCGAAGCTACTTATGAGGTTCTGCGTAAATCGGCCGATGCCCAAGGACGCAAACTTAAGATTCATAAGATTCCAGTTCCTTCACCCGCTTTGTTCGTCACAAAAGAAGAAACAAAAGGTTTGGTGAATGGCAGGGGCACCATTAAAAAGCGGATGGCTGGAGACCGCTTATCGGCAAGTTATATTAATTTCTATCAAGGAAAAGATTTTGTGATTATGCCTGCTTTTGGCGTGAAAGAAGATAAAGAAGCCAATCGTATTTTATCTTCCTTGTTCCCAACAAAAACGATTCACCAAATTTATACGAGAGAGATTTTACTAGGCGGTGGCAACATTCACTGCATCACAATGCAAATTCCGCAGATAGGAGAAAAACATGAAAATTAAAGCCGCAATTACGCAATTTGCCATGTCTTCCAAATATGAAGAAAACATTGCAAAAGCCGACTATCTTATCGAAAAAGCTGCAAAAGAAGGAGCGAATGTCGTTCTTTTGCCAGAACTTTTTGAAGGACCTTATTTTTGCCAAATTGAAGACTACGATAATTTTTCTTTAGCAGAGCCTTTCAAAACAAGTAAAACTATCGCCCATTTTTCTCAAATCGCTAAAAAGTTTCACGTTGTTCTTCCTCTTTCTTTCTTTGAGAAAGCAGGGGTAGCCTATTTTAATTCCCTTGCTATGATTGACGCAGACGGTACAGTGTTGGGGCTTTACCGCAAAAGCCATATTCCAACAGGCGAATGTTATGAGGAGAAATTCTATTTTTCCGAAGGGGATACAGGCTTTAAAGTTTTTGAAACTAAATGCGGGAAGATTGGCGTCGGTATTTGCTGGGATCAGTGGTTCCCAGAAGTGGCGAGGATTCTTGCTTTGAAAGGCGCTGAATTAATCGTGTATCCTACCGCAATCGGGAGTGAACCGGTTTTGCCAAGAGATTCTAAGAACCACTGGCAAAATGTAATGAAGGGCCACGCGGCCGCAAATTTAATTCCTGTTTTGGCGAGCAACCGCATCGGCAAGGAAAACGCTGGTTCTTCATCAATGACTTTTTTCGGCTCCTCTTTCGTCGCAGATCACCATGGCGATTTTCTAGTAGAGATGAGCCGTGACGAAGAAGGGGTCGCCGTTTGCGAACTGGACTTGTCTATTTCTAATAAAGATCGCATTGATTGGGGCGTGTTCCGCGACCGCAGAACCGATCTTTATTCCGGGATTTTAAAGAAAACTTTGGAGGATTGACGACCCGTGGAGTGGCTAGGGCTATCTTTTGTTTTCGGAATTGCTTTGGCGATGGATTGTCTCGCCCTCTCGGTTTCTGATGGGCTCGTTTATCAAAATTTAGATAAGAAAAAACCGTTTTTCATTGCTGGCGTTTTTGGCCTTGCGCAAGGTATTTTTCCTCTCATAGGCTTCCTCCTAGGTGAGGTGGTCGCGAAGCAAATTGATAAATATGATCACTGGATTGCCTTCGCCCTATTGCTCATTATCGGTGGAAAGATGCTTTTCGAAGGAATCAAAGGATCGATTAAACCAGAAACGAAAGAACCAAAGAATTTCTCATATGGTGAAGTGTTATTGCAAGGCGTGGCCGATTCTATTGACGCTTTAGCGGTTGGCATCACAATTCGGACGAACATTCATGCGACTGCCGATTACCAAGTTTATATCGCTTTCTTAGTGATTGCTTTTTGCTCTTTTGTGATTTCTCTCGTTGGATTATTCCTAGGGAAACAGATTAACAAATTGCTAAAAGGCAAATATGAAATCAGCGAAATTATTGGTGGCGTCGTTCTTGTCGTTTTGGGGACTTTGTTGTTACTTGAAGGTCTAAATGTTATTTCTTGGTAATACCCTTATAATATGAATCATAAGATATGAAAAAGAATCGGATTAAATTCTTGATTGGTGGCATTGCGCTCTTATTGGGCGCGTGTTCTCCAACGACCGGAAGTATCGGCTCTTCTGTTTTTTCTTCGGAATCATCTTCTTTTCTTTTTTCCGAATCCAATTCTTCTTCAATTTCTTCCCAGGAGTATTCTTCTTCACATAGTTCTTCCATCGAGTCAAGGTCGAGTCAGGTTTGTTCTAGCGAAGATGAAAGACCATCCTCTTTTTATTCCGAAAATAGTTCCTATGATTATGTTACTTTTCCAACCTTTGATTGGAATGAAAAAGTCACTTCCTTTGACGAAGAAGGGAAAGCGATAGTCCATAATGAATACGCTTCTTTTTGTATCGAAAAAGGATACACGGGTACTCTATTTTCTTTAGCAAAAGGCGGTTTTTTCGCAAATTCGACGCCTCTTACTTATGTGCTTGGGATAAAAGTTCATTATGAGCGGACCAGTGAATATGGATGCCTTTATTATCGGACCAGTGATTATTCTATTTCCTCGCCGAATAGCGCGATTCTCCCCCTCCCTGACAACCAAGTCATCACGTTCGGCGATGGGGGTTACCCTTATTTTGCGATTTATGCAGCGGTGGGAAGTTTCGATATCAAAAGTCTTTCCGTTATTGGTACCGAGGAGCGAGCAGAAAAAACTTCGGACGATATTGATTTATACACCGTCAACGACGTCCATGGTGCGATTGATTACGACGTGCAATCGGGAAATAAGCAAATCGGCGCGAGTAGAATGACAACCTATTTTGCAAATAGAGGCCAAGAAAACAAAGACGGGAGTATTTTCCTTTCAAGTGGTGACATGTGGCAAGGCAGCGCCGACAGTAACATGACAAGAGGGAAAATTGTCAATGAATGGATGAATATGGTTGGTTTCGAGGGCATGGCATTGGGGAATCACGAATTCGATTGGACCCCAAAGTCGATTGAAGAAAATGCCAAAGAAGCAAATTTTCCTTTTTTGTGCATCAATTTGCGGGACCCCGATGGAAAGCAGCCATCATGGGTTTCTTCCAGCAAAACGATTCTTCGCCAAGGCGTGAAAATTGGGATCATCGGTGCGATTGGGAAACTCGAATCATCCATTGAAAAGAATTGTTTATCCGGTTATTCATTTGCCTCCAATTATGATTCTTTAGTTCGCGAAGAAGCGAGACGCCTTCGCTTTGAAGAAGGGTGTTCGCTCGTTTTCCTTTCGCTTCACGATTCCGATTTCAACACCGCGAATTGCCATAATATCGATGCGGTATTAGAAGGACATACCCATATGGGCTATAGCAAGATTGATTCGTACGGCATCCCACATGTGCAATGCTATGGCAATGGCTCTATGATTCAACACCTAAAATTCAAAAAAGGTGCGGACGGGGTATACAAATTCGATTCCAGCAATGCTTTTGATTATTTGTCTTCGTCCTCTCTTGAAATGAACGTTCCTTTTGAAGAAATGAATGCCTATTTCTCTTCTCAGATCGAAACTGTCAAATCCAGAGTGATCGGTACCGCGAGCCACACTCTTTCTAAACCAGAAATCGGAAATATTGGCGCGCAATCTCTTTATCGCTACGCTAAGAAAAAATACCCAAATTACAGTATTGTGGCCGCTTTCATTAATACGTATGGCGTCCGTCAAACGGTAAGTGCGGGGAATGTTACCTTTGGTGATATCTATTCCGTATTCCCCTTCGATAACACAAACAATTTATGCACGATTACGGGCCGCAATTTGCGGAAGAATTTCATCAATAGCTCCTATTACTATTCCTATTTTGAGAATCAAAACGATATCGATTCGTTGGAAGCAAATAAACGCTACTACGTAATGACTTTATCGTTTGTGAGCGACGGAAGTTATGGGTGGCCGCTTACGGTGAAAGAACGAGACGATTATTATTTGCGAAATATTGTCGCCGACTATTTTGCGGAGATTGTGAATGGCTGAGTGGGGGTTAGCGATTCAAGGGGGTGGAATCCGTGCGGCATATGCGGCTGGAGCTGTCGATGCTTTAATGGAAAATGGGCAATTTGCATCCATTTGCTACGGAACTAGCGCTGGCGCGCTTATTGGAGCCAATTATTCCGCACGTGAATTAGGGAGAACGCTCGCGATTATGCTTAAGGCGATGCACGATCCTCGTTTCGTCTCTTTAGGGCATTTTTTGACAAAAGGGAATTTCTTTGATTTTTCTTGGCTTTTTCATGATGCCACAACTCTTTTTCCCTTTAACGAAGAACGTTTCTTTCATTCTTCTACTGATTTTTACGCAGTGTCCACAAATTGTGTTTCAGGAGAAGCCATTTACTGGAGCAAAAATGACGAACGCTTTTATGATGGCCTTGCCTCCAGTTGTTCTCTTCCCATGTTCACGAAAAAGCCAATTATGGTTCACAATGTCCCTTGCTTGGATGGTGGTATTGTGGAACGAATTCCGTTTCACAAATTGTTGAAAGATAATGTGAATCCACTCGTGGTTGTGACAACACACCCAAAGGGCTTCCGATATGGCGAAATAAGTCCAATCGAGAAAAGCATTGTAAAAGATCGCTTTAAAGAATACCCCGTTTTTGTGAAGTGTGCTCTTCAAAACCACATTTTGTATAACGAGCATATGAAAGAACTTGAAAGATTAGAAGACGATGGGCGTGCTATCGTGGTTTGGCCATCCAAAGAAATCGACATCGGATTTTTCGAGTGGAGAAAAAAGAAAATCATGCCTTTATATGAGCTTGGGAAAAAGGATTGTGAGCAACTTTTGGATAAAATAAAGAAAACTGTTCGCTAATTTTTAAGACATTTGTCTTATAATTCTTTCGATGAACAAAAACGACAGAAAAGCGCATCGAGGAAAAAGAGGGTTAGTGAACCCCAATAGAATCAAAACATTTTTGGTGTACAAAGAATGTGAGTTACTTCCATTTTTAGAACTTAAAATGCCTGGATTAAATCGTTCACAAATTCGGCACATTATCGCGAATCAACAAGTTTCTGTCGGCGGTGCTCCCACGACTCTTTTCACTTTCAAGCTATACCCCGAAGACGAGGTTGTCGTGAGCTATGACCGCATTGCGAGAAGGAACCGTCATGACCTTCCGATTCTTTTTGAAGACGACGACATCATCGCGATTGATAAGCCATCTGGCTTACTTTCCGTAGCCACGGAGCGAGAAAAAGGGCATACGGCTTATCGTCTTGTGAGTGATTATGTAACGGCAAAGAATCATGACGCGCGCATTTTTGTCGTTCATCGCCTTGATGAAGATACGTCAGGCGTTCTCGTCTTCGCTAAAAAGTACGAGGTGAGAGAGGCCCTTCAAAATCATTGGCAAAGCATTGTGAAGAAGCGGGGTTATTACGCAATCGTTGAAGGGGAGGACATCCCCGATTCTATGCATTTAGAAAATTATTTGGCGCAAGATAATTTCCAACTCGTTTATGTCACAAAAAACAAAGTGAAAGGAAAACTTGCCATCACCGACTTTACAAAAATAGCATCGAAAAACGGATATTCTCTTCTTGATGTGAATATTTCTTCTGGAAGAAAAAATCAAATTCGCGTTCAATTAGGGCATCTTGGGCATTATGTTATCGGTGACGATAAATATGGAGAGCCATCTGATCCTTTGCATCGATTGGGGCTTCATGCTTACGAACTTGCGTTCATAAACCCTTTAAATGGCAAAGAATACGATATCCAAAGTCCGATTCCAACATCGTTCAAAAGAATGATCTGGGGGAATGATAAAGAAAAAAAGGAGGTAGCAAAGAATGGAACAAGAAAACGTTTCACCGAGTCCAGAGACGATTCCAGTACCCGTCGAAGCGAAATTGGATTCCGCTCAAGAAGAAACGGGGAAATCCGGAAGTCCCAAGCAGGGAAAAAACAAAAAGCACAAAAAAGATAAAGACAGCGCGCTGATTTTTTGGATTAAAAAGTTCTGGGAGTCTCTTATTTGCGTCCTCCCTATCATTGTCGTCGTTTGCATTTTAGCTGGCACGCTTCCTCTAATGACTGGCGAAGGCGTGATGGAATGGCCGGAAATCGTTTGCTTTTTAATCTGCGCGCTTTTGATTGCTCTCGGCCTTACGTTTTTCAATAATGGCGCGGAACAATATATGTCCAAAGTCGGCACGATTATCGGTGAGACTTTGTTCAAACAGAAAAAACTGGTTCTCGTCATTTTGATGACATTTATCATTGGCGTTTTGGTGACTATTGCTGAACCTGATCTTAAAGTCATGGCGGATCAAATTGGTTGGAATGAACAATTGCTTATCGTTTCCGTCGGCGTTGGTGTCGGCCTTTTCGTGGTTTTTGGTGTCCTCCGCATTCTTTTCAAAAAGAATCTCAATGTCATGTTTATTTGTTTCTATGGCATCGTTTTTGCTCTTGCGGGCATTGTGAATCCAAAGTTCTTACCGATTTGTTTTGATTCAGGCGGTGTTACGACCGGACCAGTTACCGTTCCGTTTATTCTTGCCTTTGGCGCAGGCTTGGCGGCGAGTAAGAAAAGCGATGACGGCGCAGGGGATTCCTTCGGGCTTACCGCTTTGGCTTCGGTAGGTCCTATTTTAACCGTCATGGTTCTTTCTCTTTTTGAGCAACCGGATACACTGATTTATCACGAAGTTGTCGTTCCCATTGATTTCTCGAGCTGGGAAAAGTTTTGGCCGACCTTCCAAAGCAATCTGCTTGGTCATTTTGTAGAAGAGCTCAAAAACGTTGCGATTGCTATCGCTCCTGTATTCTTTTTCTTCATTATTTATAACTTCATTTTCGTTCGTATTTCTTTGAAACAAATCCTCCGAATTCTTGTCGGTCTTGTTTATGCCTATATCGGCTTAGTAATTTTCTTAGGGGCCGTGAATACGGGCTTTTTACCTGTCGCTAATCAGATTGGCAAATATGTTGGCGCTCATGAAAACCTCTATCCGATTGCCATTATCACGGGCGCTTTATTCGGCTTATTCGGCGTTCTTGCCGAGCCTGCCGTTCACGTCCTTGTTCACCAAATTGAAACAGTCAGTGAGGGGACGATTAAGTCGAAAACGGTGCTTTGTGCACTTGCTTTAGCTATCGCAGGCGGCGTTGCTTTGGCGATTGTTCGCGCTCACTTTTCTTTCAGTATCTTGTATTATATGGTTCCGGGATACATTATTGCCCTTGCTCTCTCTTTCCTCGTTCCGAAGATTTACACTTCAATGGCATTTGACTCAGGTGGCGTTGCAAGCGGCCCTATGGCATCCACGTTCGTTATGCCGTTTTGCATCGGCTTTACAATTTCTCAGCACGGCACCGATTACGTATATCAAGATGCTTTCGGCTGCGTTGCTATGATTGCGCTTATGCCGTTGATCGTCATTCAACTCGTTGGTTTGTGGGCTGGGCTCAAGCGCGCCTTTATTTACCGCCGTGCTCGTCAGCGTTTCATCGAACCCAACGATATCCAAGTGATCCACTTTGAGGAGGAATTATGAGCGAAGATAAGAAAATAGCTTTCATTGTTCGGAAATCCTCGCCCAAAAATGAAGGGAGCGTTCTCGCGAACGAGAAAAAAGCTGAACCATCTATGGGCGAAGGAGAGAATTTCGTCCCCTACGAAAAAGAACATCATTTAGAGAAATTAGGCATCGTCATCACAGTCATTAATGACGGACAAGCCAGCGCGATTGTGAATCTTTTCGATGGTGTCAATAGTGCTGCAAGTTTTATTACGCATGGCGAAGGAACGGCACAAAGCGATTTGTACGACGTTTTAGGCTTCGGCGAACAAAAGAAACAAATTATCTTTTCCACGATAAAGCGCCGTGACTGGCCAACAGTGGGTGAATTATTAAAGGAAAGATTTTCTATTTCTCGCGCTGCGAAAGGCATTTCTTTCATGCTCGATATCAACGCGGTTGCGGGTATCAGCACCTATAAATTTCTCACAGATCGAAGGATTGAGCCCAAAGAGGCGGAAAGGGGTATAACCCAAATGGATAATGCGAAAAAATACGAAGTCATCTTTGCCGTTGTAAATAACGGTTATACGGATCTTGTCATGAACGCCGCGAAAAGGGCCGGCGCAAGAGGTGGCACGATTATCAATGCCAGAGGCACAGGGAATAAAGACATTGAAAAATTCTATGGTGTTGTCATTTCTCCAGAAAAGCAGATTGTAATGATTTTGGTTCCGAAAGAGATTCGCGACGCCGTTTTAGAGCAAATTACCGCAGAAGTGAACATTCACTCCAAAGGGCAGGGAATTGCGTTTTCTATGCCAGTCGATGGCGTTATTGGCATTACAAGCGAAGAGAATGAGGGCCAAGAGGAGCGCGTTCAATAATCCGCTCCGCGGAGAATTTCAATATGGAAACCACCGTTTCGTTAGAAGAGCTCAGGAAAAAACAAGAAAATCCTTTTTTGGGTTGGATTAAGAAACACACCCCATGGCTTTTAAACTGGAAGAGTTTGTTTTGGTTCTTCGTGTTTGTTTTCGCGTTAGGAATCCTTTGGATGGGGTATTCGCTCATCACCAATAGCGGCACTCAACTCTATGGATGGGATTATTCGAGTCAATATACCCAATTTGCTTACCGCTTTTACGATGAGTGGCATTATTTTTTCAAAACAGGCGTATTCACTTTATACGACCCGTCTACTTTCTTCGGAACGGACAACATCGGATCGAATAGCTATTATGGTCTATTCGATCCCTTTGTTTTCCTTTGCGTGCTTTTCCCTCGCCAATCCGTTCCTCAGGTTTTTGCTTTCGCCGCATGTTTAAAAGGAGCGATAGGGGCGCTTACCATGCGTGCTTATCTCCGTTACATGGGGGTCAGCGAAAAAAGCGCACGCGTTGGCGCGACGGCTTTCGCTTATTGCGGGTATCTTAATTTCATGGTCGGCTTCCCTAGCACGGTCAGCATGTGTCTTACGGTTCCGCTTATCCTTTTAGGAATTGAAAAAGTGATTCGTGAGAGGAAACCAACGACTTTAATTCTCGGCCTGTTTTTGCTTGGCGTTATTTCTTTCTTCTTCCTCGTTGTTTTATGCATCTTTGGTGTCTTATATGCTTTGTGGCGCTTCTTTTGGACCATTAAAAAGAGAAACGCAAAAGAGAATTGGTACGTCATTGGTTTAGGAATCGCTTCTTTCGCACTAGGGCTCATGCTTTGTGCTTGGACGCTTCTTCCCTCTTTACGCGAGACCTCTCTATCTGGAAGAACTATCTCTATTGGTGCGGCTTATTTATCTTCTTTGAAATCTGCTTTTTCTCGCTTTGATGTTGGTGCGGCTTTCTCCCTTCTTTTCCAAATGGTCGGGGGCAATAGTAGTCGTGAACTTATGGGTTTAGTGAGCTTCTTTTATCCTACTTGCAATTACTTGTGGCTCCCACTTATTCGAAGCACGACGGATTACGCTTATGACGCGTGGACGGCCTCTCTATTTTGCTATACACCGATGGTGATATTCTTCATTTATCAATTGATTGGCACAGTTCACAAAAAAGATTGGGAGAACATCATTGGCTTTACCATTTGCGCCTACTTTGTCTTTACGACATTCGCTTATTATTTTTTCTATGCTTTCACAGGAGACGGCTACGGAAGATGGTTCATCGTTTTGGTTCCACTTATTATTCGAGAGGCTTGTAAAGGCATCGATAATATTAAGAAGAATCCGGATTGGCAGCTTCCTCTAGCTTCCTTGTTTGCGTGCTTAATGACGGTGCTCACTTTCTTAATTACGAAAGAGGCTCTATCGGGTAAACAGATTAATTGGATCGGGTTCAGCTCCTATTATTATGAAGAATTCAATGTTCCAGCGATTGTGAACGGCAATAGCCTTATGTGGGTTGTCATCTATCAGATATGCTTGACGTTCATAGAAGTGGTCGTCATTTATTTCTTACGGAACAAAAACGCACTGCATTATGTTCTTACTGGTTTCATCGCTGTCGAAATCATCGTCTCTGGGAATATGAGCTTTGCTTATGGCAGCTCTTGGAGCTATGCAAGAAGCTACAACGGGGGCGAGAAGAACGCTTCTTTGCTCTTAGATGCGACCGAGCACATGAACGCGCAAGATAATTCCTTTTTCCGTACCTACCAAGAAGGAACATCAGAGAAGAATGCTTCGATGGCTTTTCAATATAATGGTTCCAGTAATTTCCATTCCTTATTTAATTATGACGTTGCGGAATTGGGGCGCTTCTCCCATATTGTCGGGAATGAGCGTGTCTATGGCCCAGTTTATGGAGAGATGATTACGAACAAAACGTGGAGTGGTTATTACGCCAACAAACGGGCGGATTTTGATTATGCCATGGGCTACAAGTATTACATTATCCGCAACGAAGGATATGGCGATTGGGAGAAAGACGAAAGCTACGCCTACAACGTTCCTTTTGACTCAAAAATTATTTACCAGAATGAGCGTTTCCGCGTTTATCAAAGCCCTTATTCGAATGCCTTTGGTCACGCGTTGGATCACGTTTATTCCATAAAAAAAGTGGAAGACTCTTCTATTGCCAACCACTCGAATTTCTACCGCAATTCTTATGGGACTGACGCTTATAAAGAAATTGCTCGCAACGAGGAATGTTATCTTAATGGAGCGATTTTCGGAGAAAAGGACGAACTTCCGCAGGGATTTTCGAGCATTGAATCGCCAGTTACCTTCTCTACTTATACGAATTTAACCGACTCTTTGACAGCAACCAAATATACGACTAAAGCAGGATATGGGTTTCATTATGAGGACCCAGGAAGTTTCCTAAATGACTCTAGCGTTTGGGAAAAGAATCCGGATACGAGCGCAACCAGCATCCGTTATGGGCAAGACGATGACAAAGTTGTTTGGAAAAGGGTAGATGGCCAATATTTTAACGAAGATAATAATGGTGCTTATTTCCTGCTTGGCTATAATTCGAATGCTCGTACACGTATTTATATGATTGGCGATACATTCGATGAATTTGGCAATTTGCTCAAAGAAAATGCTCTTTTAAATTATGAATATTGGGCAGTCAGCAATCTGATTACAAGCGGTACTTCCTCATACGGCGGTTTGTATGGTTTTTATGCACCAGGAAAAGTTAAGGCGATTGTCTATTGTAGAAAGAAAGAAGGGAATGGGACAGAAGTCGCTCCCCGTCCGTTCTTATTGAAACAAGAACGTTCCGTTTTTGATGAACGGTTCAACCGACTTTCGACGAACAAAGAATATGCATTGACGGATGTTACATATTCTCCAAACAAATTTTCCTTCAAGTCCTCTTTCTCTAGCCAGCGGATCTGCGTAACAACGCTTGGCTATGATGAAGGATGGAGCGTTCTTGCTACCTATCGCGATGAAAGCGGGAAAGAAATAACGGAGTTTTGCCCGACTTACAAATTGGATGGCGGTTTTGTTGGTTTCTTAGCGCCTAAGGGCGAAGTAACATATTCTATGACGTATATGACACCGAAGCTTAAAACGGGCGTCGCTCTTTCTATCACTGCCATCGTCCTCTATTTTGGTTATGAGCTAACCCTCTACTTCTTATGGAAAAAGAAGAAAATGGGTGCTGCTTCTCTTCGCGAAAATACTCCTGAAAAAGTAGCGGCGAAGCCAGTTGATTCCACTCAAGAGGCGACAAAAGAGCAAGATGATAAAACTAATCTTTCTTAAGGGATAGAAATAAATCATAAACGCGGTTCTTCGGAATCGCGTTTTCTTTCACTATTTTAGCGATTGCTTCTTTGCTTTTCATCGTTTTGGTATATTGGCAAAGAAGCGATTTGATATCTTCATCACTCATTTCCTTATCATTTTTCGTCTTCCCTGCGACGACGATTACCATTTCTCCAAGGAGCGTTTCAGGCTCGATATCCGCGAGTTCTCCCAAGGTTGCGTGAATGTATTCTTCATGTATTTTGGTTAATTCACGTGCTAGACACGCTTCACGATCCTTTCCAAACGAGTTCGCCAATGCGAGCAAGGTTTTTCCGATTCGATGAGGCGATTCGTAAAATATGATGGTTTCTTTTCTTTCCTTAAGTTCGTTTAATTCACGAGACATTTCGCTTGCTTTTGCAGGTAAAAAACCTTCGAAATAATAATGAGAGGTATCTAATCCGCTTGCAGCAAGAGCACAGATAGAAGCGCTTGGGCCGTTGATGACTGCCACTTTGATATTTTCTTTGATTGCTCGTTTGACGAGCCGACACCCAGGATCGCTTACCGTTGGGTAGCCAGCATCACTTACATAAGCGATTTTTTTGCCTTCTTTTAATAAAGAGATGATTTTATTGGCCGCTTCTTCTTCATTGTGCTCATGGCAGGATATCAATGGCTTTTTGATTTCGAACTTAGAGAATAACAGTCCTGAATTTCTGGTATCCTCGCAGGCGATGTAATCCATTTCTTTTAAGGTATTTTGTGCACGAAGAGAAAACTCCCCAAGATTTCCAATCGGGGTTGCCACTAGATAAAGAAGGGGTTGTTTCCCTTCGTAATTACCTTCACGAAACACTAATTCGCTCCTTGTGTAGCATCGTTTTTTTGCGAATGGGCTTTGTTTCTTTTCGCAAGATTATTGTATTCCTCTAACGGAATAATTTTGACATCTAATGGATTTTCGAGTTTGACGGTTCTAGAAAGAATATTAAAACCGCTGATGGAATATTCTCCTTCTGGTAGGCGAATAACGGTACCAATATAGGGGTAATCTTTCTTTGCTTCCGTGTACATGTCGTCTTCGTAAAGCAAACAGCAAATTAATTTACCACATGGACCGGATAATTTCGGGATATTCAAGGTGAGCATTTGATTTTTTGCACGCGAAATAGAAATGCCGTCGAATTCGTTAATGAAAGTGGAGCAGCATAAAGGGAGTCCGCAAATCGCAATACCGCCAACCATTTTCGCTTTATCCCTACTGGCGATTTGGTGGAGTTCGATACGGCAGTGGAGCTGAGGGGCTAGTAAGCGCAGGAGTTCGCGAAAATCAACACGTGCATCGGAAGTATAAGTAATTGTGATTTTGCTGCCATCCAATGTGTAATTCGCACTTAGCAAATTCATTCCTAGTTTGAGACGGCGGACCTCCGTTTCCGTGATATCCAAGGCGATTTTCGCTTGTTTTTCGTAATAACGGTATTCATTGACGTCTTCGCTTGTCGCCTTCCTAAGGATAGGTTTTAGCGCCAAAGAGGAAGCGTAAATACTCGTTGGCATTTCCGCGCCAGCGATGGTTCCCATTTCAAGACCGGAAACTGTTTCCACAACGACGTAATCGCCAATGCGAAGATCATCGAAATCCGTTCCGAAATAATACGCCTTGCTCGCGTTTGCGAGGCGCACGCCTACATAGTATTGATAATCGGTCGCTGCCATAAACATTACTCCTTCGTTAATTCATTGGATAAGTGATCCAGCAAAAGAGCTGGAGATAGATTCAAATCTAATTCGCCCCTTGTTTGCAAAATTAGTTCTAAGCCTCTTTCTGGGTCTTTAATGATCTTTACGAGGGGCTTAAGCAAGTCATTATAGCAAGATAAAGCAATTTCTCCTCCATAGCGCATGGAAATCAAATCATGATAAGCTAGGGAGAGCATATCAAGGAAATAGCGGCACCCTTCTTTGTTAACGACTAGTTCCGTGACGTCCTTTTCAAAACGAAATACGCATTCCTCTTTAGGAGATGAGAGCGCTTGAAGAGCGACGAGGAATGCGCTTTTTGCTCGTACATAAGCGTCTGTACTCTTTTCGGCAGCGATAATATCGCCAGAGTTACAGAAATGGGCTAAGATTTCCGCGTCTCCTCGCTCGACACCGTTGGAAATGGCCTCTTCGATGACTTCGTTTGTCGGCAAAAGCAATAATCTCATGGTTTCGCAACGACTAATGATCGTTGGAAGAATACGGGCTGGATTTTGACTTGTTAATATCGCATAGCAATTATCTGTAGGTTCTTCCAAAAATTTGAGTAAAGCATTGACTGCTTCCGGTGTCATATTCTCGACAAGATGAATGATGTAAACCATTACCCCTTTCACCTCATTTGGCGTTTTGGCGAAACCACTTACGATGTAAGAGACGTCGTCTTTCTTGATGGAACCCTTTCTGCCATCTAAAAACAAAAGGTCCGTGTATAAGTTGTGTTCTACTCGTTCGCATGTGGCACACGACTCATCCGCAAGAGGATTGGCATGATTGCAAAGAAGCGATTTGGCGATGAAATAAGCAGTTTCTTTTAACGGGGTTCCGCTTTCCCCAGCCAATAAATAAGCGTGCGAGATCTTATGACTAGAAAAAGCCTCGACAAGCGACTTGTAGAGCAAAGGCTGATGCTTTTCTAAAAATTGCGAGAAACGCATTATCGCTTGAGCCTCTTTAAAATTTCTTCGTATGCTTCTTCTGCGACAGTGGCAGGAGATTTGCTCGCGTCAATTCGAACGATTCGATTCGGGAACATTTCCATAAGTTTTTCAAAAGAATCGTAAACTTTTTCGTGAAAGGACATTTTTTCAACGTCAAGACGGTTGACCTCTCTTGAGGCGTTCGCTTCAATCCGTTTTAAACCATCTTCCGGTTTGAGCTCGAAAAAAATTGTAAGGTCAGGGAGCAAGCCATCCGTCGCATATTGGTTGAGCTCATATATTTTTTCAATGCCTAATCCTCTTGCTCCGCCTTGATAGGCTAAAGAAGAGTCGATGAAGCGATCGCTAATAACAATTTTGCCTAAGCGAAGTGCAGGGAGGATTTTTTCTTGAATGTGTTGACGGCGGCTTGCGGCGTATAAAAGTGCTTCAGCCATAGGATCCATATTTGTATTCTTTTTATCCAAAATAACGTTTCGGATTTCTTCGGCAATAGGGGTTCCACCTGGTTCGCGCGTCAAAACGACCTCGTATCCGAGCTTCTCTAAACGCGGAACGATGGTTTTAATCGCGGTACTTTTTCCTGAGCCTTCTCCGCCTTCTAGTGAGATAAACATCTATAATTTCCTCCTTCCTTCAAACGCTTTTGATAAGGTGAGGGAGTCGGCATAATCGAGATTCGACCCCATCGGTAAACCATATCCTAAGCGGGTAACAAGCACACCTTTGCTTTCTAGCAATTTTGCGATGAATAAGCCGGTGGTTTGGCCGTCTAACGTTGGACTAATCGCAATAATGACTTCTTGGATTTTTCCAGCATCGACACGATGAAGCAAAGATTCGATGGCTAGATCACCGCTTCCAATGCCTTTTGAAGCGCTGATTAACCCTCCTAACACATGGTACAAGCCATGATACGTATTCATCTTTTCGATCGCGAGAGCGTCTTTATAATCGCTCACGACAACAATCGTACCATGGTCACGTGTTTCATCATCGCAAGAAGGGCAGGAATCGCCTTCCATATAAAGACCACAAATAGGGCACTTATGAATTTTTGTGCCTACATCAATAATGGAACGAGAAAACTGTTCTTTCGCATCTTGGGGCAAATTCAAAACGGCGTAGGCCATCCGCTCTGCAGATTTTGCCCCAACGCCAGGAAGCTTCGAAAAGCTGTCGATTAATGTTGCGATTGAAACGAGCTCTTTCATGAATATTTAGAAAGGGAAGCCAGTTCTGCCAGTGATTTTCGATTCAATCTCGTCGGTGGCTTTTTGAATTTTTTCTAATCCTTCGTTTATCGCCATCACGATTGCTTCTTGGAGCATTTCCGCGTTTTCCGGGTCGAGCGCGTCTTTGTCGATGACAAGAGAAGAGATGGTTTTGTTGCCTTTCAAGGTAACTTCGACCATGCCGGCTTTTGTGATTTTGAATTCTTTCTCCGCAAGTTCATTTTGTGCTTTTGCGAGTTCGCGTTGCATTTTTTGGGCTTGCATGAGCATTTGCTGCATCTGATTCATATTATTCTCCTTCTAAATTATTATTTTGGTAAATTCACTGTGATTGAATACTTGTCTGGCAAGCGATTGACTTGCTGCAATGAATAGAAATAATTAAGCACTCTGCTTCTTTCGATTGGGTCAAGCGTATAGATAAATACTTTTCTCCCAAGTAATTGTCCAACCATTTCTTCTAATGTTTGTTGATTGGCTTTGAAATTTGCCTTATTTCTTAATTTGGTGAAATCGGTGACGAGGATCAGTGCCTCTTTCGATAAGCATAAAGGGTGGGTGCTAGAAAGAAGCGTTGCAAAAGGTCCTAAATTAGGATCTTCTCGGAGACCTTCGAATTCTTTCCAGCTGGATACGAGTTTCGTTCTTTCTTGCTTGTTGCCAAGCACCATGATTTTCACGATTTCGTCATCAGCAAGCTCAAACATATCGCCTTCTATCGCGATGGGCAGCTTTTTGATTTTGTTTACTTGGATGTGGCTTGGAGTAGACACTGGTTTGCTCTCTTTTGGAGCAGCAGGCTTCATTGTTCCCTCTTTCTTCGGTTCATCTTCGAATAAGAAAGCAGGCGGCTCTTCAAGAGCTTGACCGTATTCATCATTTATAGAAGGGGCAGGAAGTGGTTCCTCTTTCTTCGGTTCAACTCGTTTTGGGGGTTCTGGAATACTCTTTGGCTCTTCCTGTTTTAAAACCGATTTCGGTTCTACGGGTTTTTCTAGAATCGTTGCCGTTTCTTTTTTGGAAGCTATTTCTTTTTTGGCCGCCACGTTTACGCTTTCGATTTTTGTTGGTATCGTTTCAGTAGTGGAAGCGAGTTTAATCAGACATAATTCAAATAAAGAACGCACGTCATTCACGTTTTTGTAGTTATTCTGTGTGGCGACAAATTCCAAAACCATTGACAATGCTTTCTGGGATGTAAGGAGACCCGATAACGCTTTCGCGTCCTTTTCTCCCACTTTTACAAGCAAGGTGAAGTCATTCGTCTTCTGATAAACAATAATGTCTTTAAGGACCGCGATGATGTCGGAGGTAAGTCTACGAATATCGATGCCGCTGACACTATATTCTTTGACGCGATTCATTAAAGATGCGACATTGCCTGAAATCGTGTCACGCAATAACGCAATTTTTTCCTCTAAAGAGGCCAATCCGTATAATTCGAGAACGTCTTTTTCGCGAAGTTTATTTCCACTATAGGCAAGAACTTGATCCATAATGGATAAAGAATCACGCATTCCACCATCGGCCAGGGAAATAACCGCTTCTACGCCGGCTTCATCGAATTCGGCTTTTTCGCTTTTCAAAACCTCGCGAAGTTTTTCTTTCATGTCTTGTTCGGAAATTTTTCCGAAATCGAATCTTTGGCAGCGACTTAAAATCGTGGGCAATACTTTGTGCGGCTCGGTTGTGCAGAGAATGAAGATGACGTTTTCCGGCGGTTCTTCCAAAGTTTTTAATAGCGCATTAAAAGCACCAGGGGTCATCATGTGAACTTCGTCAATAATATAAATCTTATATTTGCCTTTTATAGGAGCGTATTTTACTTTGTCGATTAATTCACGAACTTGGTCGACACCGTTGTTACTGGCCGCGTCGATTTCAATAACGTCTGGATGAGAGCCTTCAGCGATGGCGATGCAATTAGAGCATTTGCAGCATTGATGCCCAACTCCTTCTTCACAATCAAGCGCTTTTGCAAAAAGGCGAGCCATCGTTGTTTTTCCTGTGCCGCGAGGGCCAGCAAAAAGATAGGCGTGACCGATTTTATTTGCGGTCAAAGAGTTGCGGAGCGTTTGGATGATAGCCTTTTGGCCAGCGACTTCTTCGAACTTTTGAGGACGGTATTTTAAATATAAGGAACGATATGCCATATGCAAGATTATAACCTCAATGCCCCTTTCTAACTAGTTAGAACATGGGGCAAGTGATATAATCGCTCCGCAAGAGGACGAGTTATGGAAGAAAGCATGCGTAAACGTCTTGAAACGACGAAAAAGCGTTTTGAGGAAATTGAACAAGAATTAGGGACAGAAGATTTCTCTAATAATGTCCCAAAGCTTACTGCACTTTCCAAAGAACAAGCTTCGCTTCGTGACGCCTACGAGGCATATTCCCGATATTTAAAGTTAGAAAGTGATGCGAAGGAAGCCAACGAAATGGCGAATGGGACAGATGAAGAACTCGTTGAGCTCGGAAAAGAAGAAAAGAAGGCCTGTGAAGAAGAAATGAGCCGAATCGAATCCTCTCTTCGCGAACTACTTCTCCCAAGAGATCCGAATGATTCAAAAAATATCATTGTCGAAATTCGCGGTGCGGTTGGTGGTGATGAAGCCAATATTTTCGCTGGCGATCTATTAAGAATGTATACGCGCTACTCTGAAAACCAGGGCTGGAAAATCCAATATTTGGATGGCGAAGAAGGAACGGCAGGAGGATATTCCTATGTTTCTTTTATGGTCAAAGGGGAAAATGTATATTCCAAATTAAAATTCGAAAGCGGCGCTCATCGTGTTCAAAGAGTGCCAAAAACAGAAGCAAGCGGCAGAATTCATACATCTACAGCCACAGTTCTTGTCATGCCTGAAGCGGAAGAAGTCGATGTTCAAATCAATCCAGCCGATTTAAAAATTGATACCTATCGAAGCCAAGGAGCGGGTGGACAAAACGTCAATAAGACCGAATCCGCGGTTCGTATTACGCACCTCCCGACAGGGATTGTCGTTTCTTGTCAGACGGAAAAGGCCCAGCTTCAAAACAAAGAAATTTGTATGCGCATGATTCGCGCGAAAGTCAAAGCTTACTATCAGGGAATCGAAGATAGTGCTCGCGCTAGCGAAAGAAAGCTAAAAGTTGGTACGGGGGAACGCTCTGAGAAAATAAGAACATACAACTACCCTCAAAACCGTGTCACCGACCACCGAATTGGCTTTACGACAAATACATTGGACCGCGTGATGGAAGGGGGATTAGATGATATCATTGCTGCTCTAATTCATTTCGACCAAGAACAAAAATTGTTGGAAGAGGAACATCAAAATGGCTAGTGTCGGTGAAGTATATGACCATGCGTTAAAGATTGCCAAGGAGTACGATCTTTCAGGCGCAGACATTCGTTGCCTCATCGCCCATGACGAAGGGTTTCAAACGCAAATCGACGTTATTTTCAATCGCTCCAAAGAAATGAAAAATGAGGCCCTTTTTTATGAACAGCTTGAAGAACTTAAGAGCGGAAAGCCAGTCGAATATGTGATGCGTGAAGCTTCGTTTTTGCAAAATAAACTCTATGTGGACGAGCGCGTACTTATTCCGCGTGGGGAAACAGAAGAGCTAGTTTCTAACATTACCGAACGAATTCATGATTATTTCGATCCGAGAAACTATTTGGTTGTTGCCGATATCGGGACTGGAAGCGGAGCGATTTCCGCTGCTCTTAAGGAATTTTTTCCGAATTGGCTTATCACCGCAACAGACGTTTCTCAAGGCGCATTAGAGGTTGCAAAAAAGAATTTTGAAATGCTGAATCTACCTATAGATACGCTAGAGGGGGATGCGTTAACGCCATTTATTGAGCGAAAACAAAAGCTGGATATTATCGTTTCTAATCCGCCTTATATTTTAAATAAGGAAGACACGCAGCCTTCTGTTCGTGACTATGAACCTGGCATCGCTCTTTGGCTTAATAAAGACGACAGCGTTTATGAAAAGATATTCGCCAATGCGTATCGAGTAAAAAAGCACGCTTTGTTTATTGCGCTTGAGATTTCTCCAGACTTGGTGGAATGGCTTGAAAGTTTGATGAAAAAATATCTTCACGATTATGAATACGAATTTGTTGACGATTTGAACGACATGAAACGCTTCTTATTTGTGTTTCTGAGAGATGAAAATGAAAACGATTAAATTGACGGAAGGCGATATTGAGACAGCGGCGAAAATTTTGCAAGCTGGCGAAGTTTTGATTTTTCCGACTGAGACGGTTTATGGACTCGGTGGTATTTACGATAAGGAAGATGCTTTCCAAAAAATGGTTGCTATCAAAAAAAGACCTCCGAATAAACCATTCGCCCTGATGTGCACTTCCGTTGATCAGGCGCTTCAGTATTGCGATGTCAGCAATCGTTCAAAAAGAATCATGGAACGATTTTTGCCAGGGGAACTCACGGTCCTTGTTCACGCGAAAAAGAATCTCCCTCAATGGGTTACTTTAGGCACAGATGTTATTGGAATTCGTGTACCAGATGACGACTACATTCGTTCTCTATTCGCGGCAGTGGGCAAACCTTGCTTAGTAACTTCTGCTAATCGTAGCGGCGAACCAACGAGCCGTTTTTATGAAGACGTCCTTCCTATTTTTGATGGAGAATGCGCAGGCATTGTGAAAGGGAACTGTGTGTCATTAACGCCTAGCACAATTATCAACCTAACGAATGAGGATTCGATATCTCTTGTTAGGGAAGGGCCGATCCCCTTTGCTAAAATAGAATCATATTGGAGGAATTTGAAATGAAAGTATCTTTAGGATCTGATCACGCTGGTTACGAATTAAAAGAAGCGATTAAGAAACATTTGCTTCAAGAAGGCTATGAAGTCATTGACGAAGGCACTCATAGTCTAGAAAGCTGTGATTATCCAGATTTTGCGAGCAAAGCGGCTCACGATGTAGTGGAAGGACGTGCTCAATTTGGAATACTTTGCTGTGGCACAGGGGAAGGGATCTCCATCGCTGCGAACAAAATAAAAGGCATTCGCTGTGGAATCGGATATGGCCTTGAAGTGACAAAACTTACAAGACAGCACAATAACGCAAACATGATTGCTTTTGGCGCTCGGTTTATGGAAAAAGAGGATGTACTCGTTCGTGTTGACACCTTCTTAACGACTCCTTTTGAAGGAGGACGTCACGCCGATAGAATCGCTAAAATTAGCAACTTAGAAAAGTAGTTTTAGAAGACCAACCCCATCTTTGCATATGAAGATGGGGTTTTCTTTTTGGTAAAGCGATACAAAACTGACTATATATGAGTGATGGAACAAGAATCATTCATTTGCTCTCGATGCGGGAATAATGACCCTCGCTACATTGGCTATAACAAAGGAAAGCCATATTGCAGGCGATGCATTTCTTTTTTGGGTGAGAAGGCGCCGCCATCTTGTGTTCAACCCTCAAAAGCGCCGCTCATTCTTCATTACCCATTGAGTGAGGAACAAAAGAAAATTTCGAAAAAAATCCAAGATAATTATTTAATGGGGATAGATACTTTAGTTTATGCGGTTTGTGGCGCTGGGAAAACCGAACTAAGTTATGGGGTTATCGCTCTTGCTTTGCGAAAAGGGAAACAAGTTGGCTTTGCACTTCCTAGGCGAGATGTTGTGGTTGAACTTTATTGGCGAATTAAAGATGCGTTTCCTGAGAATAAAGTTGTAGCGGTTTATGGGGGGCATACCCATCAATTGACAGGTGATATCATCATACTCACAACGCATCAGCTTTACCGCTACCCGCATTATTTCGATCTTCTGGTCATGGATGAAATCGATGCTTTCCCCTTTAAAGGAAACGAAGTTCTGATTTCGATGTATAAAGCATCCAAAAAGGGGCCATGTGTCATGATGAGCGCCACTCCTTCATCATCCATCGTTTCCGAATTCAAAAAACCAGGCCATGACATCGTAGAATTAAGAACAAGATTTCATAAAAAGCCAATTCCTGTGCCTCGCTTTGTATGCGTGCCATCCTTCCTTCAAAAATTATTTTTGGTCAAAAAATTATTAGAATTCAAAAAGAGCAAAAAGCCGTGTTTTGTATTTGTATCTACAATCGAGAAATGCAAAGATATTTTTTATTTTCTCCGCATTTTCCAGCCAAACGGAAATTATGTTAGCAGCGTACGAAATCATCGTGAAGAGATTATCAACCATTTTAAAAAAGGGAAATATGACTATCTTGTAACGACATCTGTTTTAGAAAGAGGAGTCACGATTAAAAACCTTCAGGTCATTGTATTTGAAAGCGATCAAGAGGCGATTTATTCCTCAAGCACTCTCATTCAAATCGCGGGGCGAGCAGGAAGAAAAATGGACGCACCGACAGGCGAAGTTATCTTCTTGGCGAATCGTATCAATAAAGAAATGGAGAAAGCCAGAAATGAAATCCGCTTCTGCAATACGTTTTTGTAAAATATGTTTTATGCCAATTGAGGAATATTGTTTGTCTGATCTTTTTGTGAAGGAACGCTACGTTTGTTCTCGTTGCTTAGCAAAAATGAACCCTCAAATCGAACGTTACAAAATCAAAGGATTATCCTTCGTGAGCGTTTATGACTATAACGAAGAGATTCGCAATCTTTTGTTTCTATTTAAGGCTTGCGGGGATGTGGAACTGGCGCCTGTTTTTTTAAGCGAACAAGCACGACTTTTACACGTTATTTTTCACCATTATTATTTAGTAAAAGCGCCTAGTTATCATACACGTGATGAGAAACGTGGTTTCTCTCACGTTGAAGAAATGTTCCGCGTTTTGAATCTTCCTTTTATTGACTGCTTAGAAAAAACAAAAGACGTCAAACAGGCTGATTTGAACTACGCGGAACGCCAGCATATTGGTGAAGCTATTTGCTTGAAGAAACCCATCACACTTGCCGGGAAAAAACTTTTGTTTGTTGATGATGTTGTGACAAGCGGGTCAACGGCGATTGCTGCGGCAAAATTGCTTTACAAGCAAGGAGCAAAGCGAGTCAAGATTCTTTCTATGGCACATACTCACTTGTCGTAATTGCTTACAATTACGTGTAATGGTAGAATTCTAAAGATTTTCGTTTGAGGTAACAAAATGGGAAATTTTATTGAAAAACTATTCCGGCTTGAGGAAAGGGAAGTCAATAAATACGCAAGAGAAGCTGAACACGTTCTTGCGTATGATGAATCGATGGGTAAATTAACTGACGAGGAACTCATCGCGAAGACCAAAGAATTCCAAGACAGGTTAAAGAACGGCGAGTCCTTGGAGTCAATTAAATATGAAGCGTTTGCCGTTTGCCGTGAAGCCGCATGGCGCGTTTTAAAACAAAAGCCTTTCAAAGTTCAGATCATGGGCGCTCTTGTTTTGAATAATGGTGACATCGCTGAAATGAGAACAGGCGAAGGAAAAACTCTTACCGCAACGATGGCTGTTTATCTAAATGCACTTACGGGAAAAGGCGTCCACGTTGTCACCGTTAACGAATACCTTGCCGAGCGTGATGCGGAATGGATGGGCCAGATTTATCGTTGGCTAGGCCTTACCGTCGGTGTGAACCTCGCACGTAAAAGCCCAGAAGAAAAGCGCGCAGCGTATGCTTGCGACATCACTTATACAACGAACTCTGAATTGGGCTTTGACTATCTTCGCGACAATATGGCACCAAATCTCCAAGGCCGCGTTTTACGTGGGCTTGAATTCACTATTGTAGATGAAGCCGACTCGATTTTAATCGATGAATCGCGCACCCCTCTTATTATCTCGGGCGGAAGCCGCGCTCCTGCGAGTCAATATCAAGTCGCCGACCGTTTTGTCAAATATCTCAAAAAAGACATTGATTACGAAATCGATGTGAAAGATAAGACGTGCTCTTTGACCGACTCTGGTAACGAAAAAGCTGAAAGAATGTTTGGCATCCGCAATCTCTATGATCCAGAAAACCAAGATCTTGTGCATCGTATCCACCAAGCTCTTAAAGCAAACTATATCATGGCTAGAGACGTCGAATACATGGTGGACAAGAACCGCCAGATTCAATTGATTGACCAGTTTACTGGCCGTATTATGCCAGGTCGTGAATACAACGATGGCTTACAACAAGCAATTCAAGCCAAAGAGGGCGTCGAAATCAAACAGGAAACTACCGTCATGGCGACGATTACCTATCAGAATTTCTTCCGCCTTTACCATAAGCTATCGGGAATGACTGGCACGGCGAAAACAGAAGAAGAGGAATTCAACACCATTTACAATATGAAATGCGTTATTATTCCTCCAAATCGCCCTGTTCAAAGAATTGATGACACGGATTTGATTTTCGCAACTCATTCCGCAAAACTCAAAGCGCTTGTTAGAGACGTAAAAGCGCGTCACGAAAAAGGGCAGCCAATATTGATTGGTACTGTTTCCGTCGAAAGCAACGAAGAAATCTCAAAACTTCTTACCGAAGCAGGGGTTCCTCACGAAGTTCTTAATGCGAAGAACCAAGCCCGAGAAGCCGAAATCATTTCTCACGCTGGCGAAAAAGGCGCTGTCACTTTGGCGACAAACATGGCGGGCCGTGGAACCGATATTAAGCTTGGTCCTGGCGTGAAAGAATTGGGCGGCTTATGCGTTTTCGGAACTGAGCGCCATGAATCACGACGTATCGATAACCAGCTTCGCGGACGTGCTGGCCGTCAAGGTGACCCCGGATACAGCCGTTTCTATGTTTCGTTTGATGATGATCTGATGAGGAGATTTGCTCCTGAAAACCTCCGCAAACTATTCACGGAAAACCTCAAAGACGATTCTTATGAAAATAGGATGCTTACTAACGCGGTTACTAACGCGCAAAAGCAAATTGAAGGTAAAAACTTCGATATTCGTAAGAATTTAAAGGATTATGATGATGTTCTCGCAAAGCAAAGACAAATCATTTACAACAAGCGAGACTCAATTTTGTTCGCGGAAGATATTGTTAATATGGTTCACGATTTCTTTACTACTGCCGGGAACTACCTATGTAATAAAGCAATCGATCCCGATTCTTCCGTTGGCGAGATTTCTGGAGAAGCGTTAAAGCGACTCGTGGAGCCTCGTTTCATGCCGGAAGGAAGCCTTAACGTCGCCGCCTTTGATGGTGCTGCGGCCGAAGAATGTGGATATGACCTAGGGGAACTCCTCTACAAACGTTATGTGGAAAAGCGTAAGCAATGGCCGAATGATGTCGCTGACCAAGTGGAGCGTCAACTTTCGTTAAGCGTGATTGACCGCAATTGGCAAAAGCACATTGACACAATGTCTCACCTCCGTGAAGGTATCAATTTGCGTAGCTATGCGCAAACTAACCCGCTTCAAGATTATGTCAACGAGGGTTATGACCTCTTCCGCGAAATGAATGAAAAGGTTGCCGTGGATACCGCATTTAACCTTTTAAATGTCCAAGTGGTGAAAAAAGCACCGGAACCACAAGCGGAAGCCCCTATTGAAAACAAGGTAGAGGCTCCAAGTCCTGCAGTTAATGATGCGAAGAGTAACGACGAAAACAAACAATAGAAATTAGGAAAAAGGAATAAATGGAAGAGCTAGTCGAATTAAAACAAAAAGCGGATAAACTTTCCGCACTTGTCTCGCAGCTCGGTGACTCTCTTTGACCTCGATGCGTTAAAAAAGAAAATTGCCGAACTTGACGAGAAACAAAATGCAGATGGCTTTTGGAATGACCAAAGAGCCGCTTTAGTTGTCGTTAATGAACTTGCAGACGCCCGCAAAAAAGTGGATTCGTATCAGCGGATTCAGTCCGACTTCAAAGATTTACAAGATTTACTTCAAGAATCTTCTAATGATCAAGAGATGCTCGAACTCCTGAAAACAATGGAGACGGACCTAGAAAAGAACATCCATGATTTAAGGAATCTCCTTCTTTTCTCAGGCGAATTCGATGCGTTGAACTGCACTCTCGATATTCATCCAGGTGCTGGAGGCACAGAAGCCCAAGATTGGGCGGACATGCTTTTCAGAATGTATGGAAGATGGTGCGAGCGTCATAATATGAAATGGCAAGTTCTCGCTTATGAAGATGGCGATGAAGCAGGACTAAAAAGCGCAACGGTCAAAATTTGTGGGCATAACGCTTATGGCTTACTAAAAGGGGAGAAAGGCGTTCATCGCCTTGTAAGAATTTCTCCATTTGACGCGAATGCCAGAAGGCACACTTCCTTTGCTTCCGTGAACGTTGTTCCTGAGTTCGGAGAAGTGAGTGATGTCCAAATTCGTCCAGAAGATTTAAAAGTCGACACTTTCCGCAGCGGTGGCGCAGGCGGTCAAAATGTCAATAAAGTATCCAGCGCCGTCCGTATTACTCACCTTCCAACAGGAATTGTCGTTCAATGCGAAATCGAACGTAGCCAGCTCATGAACAAAGCTACCTGTATGGAAATGCTTCGCGACAAATTGATGCAGAAGAAGCTCGAAGAACGTGATGCACAGATGAAATCCATCGTCGGTGAACAGAAAAACATTGAGTGGGGGTCACAAATTCGTAGTTATGTATTTTGCCCTTACACAATGGTGAAAGACCATAGAACAGGGGAAGAGACGGCTGATGTTAATGGCGTAATGGATGGCGACATTGACCGTTTCCTGTATGCTTATTTAGAGATGGAGAGTCGTAAAAGTGTCACTAATAAAAAATAAGAAAAAACTGACGAAGCCAGAAGTGCTTAGGATTGTGCGCAACTATTCCTTGGTTCTTTTGGCTTGTATCGTTTTGGCTTTTGCTGATGCGGCATTCATCACTCCTTGTAATATCGTAAGCGGTGGCGTTGCCTCTGTCGGAATTATCGCGAATCATTTTCTTGAGCCGCTTGTCGGTTTTGATACGAATTCCCTTGTCGTCGGCATCATTCAAGTCGTTTTACTTATTGTTGGTTTCTTTGTGCTCGGAAAGGAATTCGCTGCAAAAACTGCTTTTGCTTCGCTTGCTTTTCCTGCTTTCTTTGCTCTATTTATGTTCGTGGACATTGGCAAAGTAATCGGGCTAAGTAATTTTTACGCCAAAGTGCTAGGCGGTGATGTTGGTTATTCAATTCTCGCCGCACTATTTGGTGGCGCTTTAGTGGGGACGGGTGTCGCTCTTGGCTATTTAGGCAATGGCTCAACTGGTGGCTTTGACGTTGTGAGCGGCATCATCGCAAAATATAGCGACATGAAGCAAGATGTGTCTGGATTCATCATCGATGCTTTGCTCGTCATCGCGGGGATCATTGTATTTCAAAACATTGTTTCTGGTTTGATCGGAATTCTCGCCGCCTTCGCGTGCGCGCTCGCGGTCCAATATGTTTATATATCTCTCAATGCCTATGTTATTGTGGATATCATCAGTGACAAGGTGGAAGAAATTCAGGCCTACATCCATAATGAAATGGAACACGCGACTACGGCTTTGGATGTGCAAGGTGGCTACACTGGCGAAGATAGAAAGATGATTCGTGTGGTTATTTATCATGAAGAACAAGCGGAACTAAAACAGCTTGTTGCGAGTATCGATCCGAAAGCGTTTATGTCATTAACAACCGCCAAAGCCATCAACGGCGAAGGTTTTGAACCATTGATGGTTCGCTCTCATTCGAAGCGTTTTTTGCGAAAAAAAGAACAACAAAATCTGATTAAAAAACAGCAAAATCCACAGCAAAAACCATCTACTATAGATAATTTTACAAAACATAATGAGGATAAGGATTAATGGATTATTCACATCCTTTTGAGATTGTCTCCCCTTATAAACCGACTGGTGACCAACCTGCTGCCATACATAAAATCTTGGAAGGAATTCACAAAGGAAAGCAGTTTCAAGTTATTTTAGGTGCGACTGGCACAGGCAAAACGTTTACGGATGCCAATATTGTCGCAAAGCTTAATCGGCCGACTCTTGTTTTGGTTCACAATAAGACATTGGCGTCCCAACTATATGGCGAATTCAAAGAGCTCTTTCCAAACAACCGTGTTGAGTATTTCGTCTCCAATTTCGACTTTTACCAGCCTGAAGCATACATCCCAAAAAGCGACACTTATATCGAAAAGAACGCAATGATGAATGACGAAATTGAGATGATGCGCACGAGTGCTGTCAATTCCGTCATTGAGAGAAACGATACAATCGTGGTCGCTTCGGTGGCCGCGATTTACGGATTAAGCGACCCTGAGGAATATCGCGGTCTTGTTTTTGATATCCATCAAGGTGAGACCCTTGACCGAAAAAGACTTTTTCAGCGTTTGATTGAAGCTCAATTCAAGAGAGACAACCTTGATATCGCTCCTGGTTCTTTTCGCGTTCACGGCGACGTGATCGACATCGCGCCAATGAGCACCAATGAATTTTTTATCCGCGTTGATTGCTTTGGCGATGAAGTGGAACGTATTTCAGCGGTGGATAAGCTCACGGGAGAGATTCGAAAAAATTTCCTGACCTATCCTATTTATCCTGCTTATGATCACGCCTCGACAAAGAAACGCATTGAAGAAGCCTGCGTCACGATTAAAGAAGAGCTCGAAGAACGATTGAAATGGTTCCGCAATAACGGAAAACTCCTTGAAGCAGAGAGACTTGAGATGAGGACAAGGCAAGACATTGAATCCCTCTTAGAATTCGGTCGCTGCCCTGGCATTGAGAATTATTCGCGTCATATTGATAAACGCGCTGAAGGTCAACGCCCTTGGACCCTTATTGATTATTTCCCAAAAGATTTTCTTTTGCTCATCGATGAATCCCATGTCACGATTCCTCAAATCCGTGGCATGTTCAATGGTGACCGTTCTCGCAAACAAACTCTTGTCGATTATGGTTTCCGTTTGCCAAGCGCCTTGGACAACAGGCCTTTAAATTTTGCCGAATTTGAATCGCTTTTGCCTTCCGCTGTTGTTTGTACATCTGCGACTCCAGGTGAATACGAATTAAACCGCTGTGGGCGCGATGTAGCCGAGCAAATTATTCGTCCAACCGGATTACTCGATCCAAAGATTGAAGTTAGAAGAAGTCTTGGGCAAGTGGATGATATTCTTCAAGAAATTAAAGAACGCATTCAAAAGAATGAGCGTGTTATGCTCGTCACACTAACCATCAAGATGGCGGAGGATTTAACCGCGTTCTTAAAAGGAGAAGGCATCAAAGTAACCTATCTCCACAATGAGACGAAAACATTGGAACGAACCGAAATCATTTATCAGCTTCGCAAAGGAAAATACGATGTCCTTGTCGGTATTAACTTACTAAGAGAGGGTCTCGATATTCCAGAAGTGTCATTGATTTGCATTCTTGACGCGGATAAGGAAGGCTTCCTTAGAAGCACAACCTCTTTGATTCAAATCATCGGCCGCGCCGCTCGAAACGCGAATGGCAAAGTAATCATGTATGCAGATCGGGTGACCGATTCGATGAATGAAGCGATTCAAGAGACGAATCGAAGACGTTCCATCCAAGAAGCCTATAACGAAGAAAACGGTATCATTCCAACCACAATCATCAAAGAAATCAGACCGCCGTTATCCAACAGCGATTCGCTGAATGATTCTTTGGTTAAATCTCTTCAATCACATAGTTCTCGTAGTGAGATAGAAAAGAAGATTAAGGAACTTGAAAAAGAGATGAAACGCGCCGCCAAAGAATACGACTTTGAACGTGCGGCTGAGATACGTGATGTCATTCTTGAAGCAAAGGCAGGACTAAGCAAATGAAAGAATATGATGTTTATTTGTTCGATTTCGATGGGACACTTGTCAATAGTTATCCTTCTTTAATTGGCGTATATCAAGATGGCTTTGCCGCGGTCGGCGAGAAAGTGACGCCCGAAGAAGCGGCTCAATATATGCATGAGGCCCTTGTTGAGACATGCGCTAGAAGAGGGCTCACTCATGAGCAAACAATGAAGGTGATTGAAGCTACGGATGATGCGATTGACCAGCCAAAGCACCTTGATGAGATGCTCATTTACGAAGACACGATCCCAACGATTCGTGCGCTTTTCCAAAAAGGGAAGAAACTTGCTATCGTAAGTGGAAATTCCCCAAAACATATTGAACTCGTATTGAAACGGTTCGGTATCGAGTCTTATTTTGATGCTATCGTAGGGGCTTCCTTGACGCGCCGTCCAAAGCCATTCCCAGATCCAATTCTTGAGGCTATTATCCCCTACAAAAATGTTGAGAAAGAGAAAATTGTGTATGTGGGCGACTCCCTTCAAGACCCTCTTTGCGCTTCGAACGCAGGTGTAAAAGGTTTGCTTGTTGACCGAAATGAGGAGTATCCTCTTTTTAAAGGCGACAAGATTCGCTCATTAAAAGAATTATTAGTTGACGGAACAGATGAAATCAAATAACGACTTTATTCATATTTGCTATTGCGGGAACGACAAGATGTTCGACGGCGTTCTTTTGAGCGCATTAAGCGTTGCTTCTAGTGTCATTAAGCCGGTGCGTGTGTACATTCTTACTGCTACATTACAGTGCGGAAGAAAACATTATTCCGCCTTTACTGAAGAACAAGCAAAAAGAATTGAAGCGGTGTTGAAGAGACATAATCCTTATAATGAGGTGATTTTAAAGGATGTCCGAGATCTTTTCTTAAAAGACTTCCGGCATTGCATCAACTTTCATAGTGCGTATACTCCATATGCTTATATGCGCCTTGTCCTTGATAATATGGAAGGCATGCCTTCGCGCATTCTTTATATGGATACTGATACCATCGCCGTTCGGTCGATTGAGCCCCTTTTCGAACTTGATATGACTAACTACGACATCGGAATGGCTCCTGACCAAGTTGGGAAACACTATTTTGGGAAACGATATGGTAATAGTGGGATTTTGCTCATTAACCTAGATAATGTGCGCAAACACTCAAGCTTTGTAAAAGCGCGTTGGCGAGTCAATCATATTCGTATGTTCATGCCCGATCAAACCGCCTTAAATATCGTTTGTGGACGCCTAAAAACGAAATTGATGCTTCCTGGCAAGTACAATGAACAATTCGATACGAAAGAAGATACTGTGATTCGTCATTATTGCAAGCGCATGTATTGGTTCCCCATCGTTCATACGGTCAACATCAAGCCATGGAATGTAGAAACTTTTCGAAAGCGGTTTGGAGAGAACACGCATAAAATGCTTCTTGATGAATTCCTCATTGAAAAAGAAGAATATAGGAGAAATGGAATCATCGATGGGAAAGCGGCACCTACAAAAAAAGAGTGACTTTTCACCTTTAGGTGGTACAAAATTCAGGTTGCTTATCCTTCTTGATTAGATTAAAGTTATTGGGCGCAAAAAGCGCTGGAGATTGTTTCGATGCTCAAATGGTATGACATTATATTCATCATTGTATCGCTGATTGTCATTATTTTGAGTTTGCTCCAAGGTGGGAAAAGCGAAGGTGCTTCTGGCGCAATTACTGGTGGTGGTCTCAACGTTTTTGCTAAGACAAAAGAAAGAGGAAGCGAGAAAATTGTCAGCTGGCTAACCTTTGGCTTCGGTGTCTTGTTCCTCTTTATGGCCTTGCTCATTGTGGTGCTGGGCGGCAAGTCAAGTGGTGGTGATGCTTCTTCAGCAAGCGAAGCCGCTGCGATTGCCTTACCTCTTCTATTACGTTAAAAATTACGAATTATTAGCCGCGGGTTTCGCGGTTTTTTATTTGTTACATGTAGCAAAGTGTACTTCGTTCGCTCATAAACGAATCAAAAAGCACTTATCCTCTTCTCACTCTATATGTACCAAGAGGATTTATTTGTGCATGCCATTGATCTAGCCTAGACGATCGATTGAAAATGGGACTAAAACATAGTAAGGAAAAGCTCAACATGGAATGCTTGCTAAAGCGAGTAATGAAGGAGGTTCGTCCATTCGTTGACAAAACGTCACCAATAATTGAAATAGAAGTGAGAAAATTGCAGGAAGAGGATGAACGTTTATTAGATATTCAGTGAAAAAGTTGTAACATTCATCGGTTGCTATGGTCTTTAATGTTTGTCTCTACATTATTGTCAATCAAAAAAGTACAAAGTATAAAAAATAAAAATCGTCAACTAAAACCATGCAAATATTTAAGTAGAAAATTCATTTTTATTGCTTTTTACAAATAATGTAAATCGTTGATAAAAACGTGTTTAACATGAGAAAGAAAAGGAAAAAAACATCAAGAAAAAAAGTGTTGAAATAAAGATACTGGGGGGGGTACAATTCTTTCAAAGAAAGGAGAAATACAATGAAAACATTAGGGAATATTCTTTGGTTTTTGTTCGGCGGTCTTGAATGGGCCATCGTTCTATTGATTGAAGGAATTTTTTGCTGCATTAGTATCATTGGCATTCCTGTCGGTTTGCAACTCTTTAAAATGGCGAAGTTTGTCATGTGGCCATTTGGCAAAAAAGTTGTTGAAGTTGGAAAGCCAAGTGGCATCAAGATGTTTGCGAATATTCTTTGGTGCGTTTTCTTCGGATGGGAAAATGCGCTTGGATACCTTTTAACTGGTGTTCTTTGGTTTATTACAATCATCGGCATCCCATTTGGCAAGCAATATATGAAACTTGCTCAGTTCATCCTGTTGCCATTGGGACATGATTTCGCGGACGAACCAGCCAACAAGACGAAAAACGGATCAACAGTCACTGTTAACGTTAAAAACAAATAGTGTCGTTAATAATCACTAAGCGCGTCGAACAGTCGCGCTTAGTGATTTTTTATCAAAAGATTCTCATTTCAAAGGAGTATTTATGAAAAGTAAGACAACTGCCGGTATTTTGGCTTTATTTTTGGGCGGATTCGGAGTCCACAAGTTTTATCTTGGCAAAACCGGATCGGGTATCTTGTATATTCTCTTTAGTTGGACAGGTATCCCTGCAATCATCGCCTTCGTTGAAGGGCTTATTTATCTTTGTGAAAGTGACGCTGAATTCCAAGCGAAATATGGCGTTTCAAAAGGAAGTACTTCAAATCCAGACGTCGTTGTAAACGTTGACAACAGCGGCACTAAAAGCGAATAGTAAACGCGCTTTATTAAAACATGCGAATTCTTCGCAAAAAATTTCAATAGAAATGAAGCGAAGAATTCGCTATTTTGTAGGCTATTAATATGTATTGCAAAAAATGTGGTTTCATTACAAAAGGGAAAGAATCCAAATGCCCTTATTGTGGGACGGAATATGAAACGAGCGAGAAATTGAACCAAAAGCTCTTTCTTTTTGATTGGCTAGAGATTTCGCCTAGACAGATTATCAATTTGGTATTGATTAATATATTTATTATCATTGCGGTGGTTGACTTGATTTTGAGTATTAACTTGTCACTCAATTATCATTTGACACCATGGGCTTTCGCTGGCATTTTTGCGTTTTTACTAATTTTTAACGGGATTGTTTCTGGCGCCTCTATAAGTTCTGGAATCTCTTTTTTGAAAACGTTTCTTTACGTGCTATTTTTGGGCGGAATCATTTTGATTTCTTATCAAAATCAAAAATTGCTCAATTACCCTTCTTATGTATTTGTATTGGGCTTTTTGTATCCGATCGGCGTGTTTGTCATTACCCTTGTTCGGTCGATCAAAACGTTTGCGGAAAAGAAATACAATATGCTCTCTTCCGTCTTTTGTTCTTGCTTCACTATTACTTTGTCCTCGGTGCTTTTCGCTTTCGCTTTGACAAACACTTTCCAATTAGGAGACGATATGGCAACGAGACTTGTTTGCATATTGAGTTTTGCATTCGTTTTACTAGTTTCGTTCAATAGTGCCGTTTTCAGCTATATCAAAATCAAATCGAAGTTTACCGCTCAAGGATAAATATGAAAATCGGTTTGGTGCTAAGCGGTGGGTTTGCTCGTGGAGCGGCCCAAGAAGGTTTTTTAAAAGGGCTACTTGAAGGAGTCAAAAGAGAAGAAATCGACATGATTTCGGCTTCTTCCATTGGAGCGCTCAATGCATTCGGCCTTTCTACGAATAACATGGGGTATTTGGAGCGCCTTTATCAAACGTCGGATTATTTGAATTTGCGTAAATTGAAATTATCCTTAAAGAACCATTTGGTCGATTCAATCGTCGACGAGATGCTTTCGTTAAATAATAAAATAGAGATACCATTTTATTTAACTGGTACTTGCATGAACAATTTGTCCACGCATTATTTCTATTTTGATTCAAATAGCGATTTTGATGAGTTAAAAAAGGTGTTGAATCTATCGATGGCGTTCCCTGTCGTGAATGGCCTATATAAAAAAGAGTTTAATCGCATTTATATTGATGGGGGAGCAACAGATAATATTCCCGTGTTCCCTTTTTTGGCTCACAATGAGGATATCATTATTATTTTGCATTGCTATGCTTCCTATCTCCCTCCAAAGATGCTTTTGGAGAAAAACCATTTTGTAATCGATATTGATGTGACGACACGATGCCGGGAATCTGTTTCGAGTTTTGCTCTCTCGAAGAAGAATTTAACGGAAATGTATCGTGATGGGTATGAATATGGCAAGGAGTTTTCGCGATACGTGTTTTGCGATAATCGTTTAGAGGGGATTAAGCAAAGGGGGCAGTATTTCATTCGGCAAGAGGCGGAAAAAAGAAATAAAAAGAAACCTACTTTTTTCTCTTTGGTTTCTTTCTTGAACAAGATTCAGCTATCCCGTGGCTTTAAGATTGATAACAACTAATATTTCATCCCCCCTTAACTAAAACGAGTTCCTTTTTCGTTGATAAAACAGACGCTTTCCTTCGTGAAAGGCCTCTTAATTTGTGCTAGCCTTATGGAACTTATGACAATCAAAGAATTTGTGGCAAAGCGAAAACAAGAACTACGAGACGAATTGAAGTCTTTACCAAGGGTTCCGCATCTTTGCATTATTCGCGTTGGAGATGATCCCGCGAGTGAAGCGTATGTCAAAGGGAAAAGCAAAGACGCTATGGAAGTCGGCTTTTATTGCGACGTCATTGTTTTGCCGAGCGATACCAGTGAGGCGGGGCTCTTGTCGTTGATTCGAGAAAAAAATCTGGATAAGGAAATCGATGGCATCCTCGTTCAGCTTCCTCTGCCTAAAGGCATATCCACCAAAGCGATTAATGACACAATCGCACCAGAAAAGGATGTTGATGGTTTTGTGCTAAATAGTCATTTCATCCCATGCACGCCGAAAGGAATCGTGAGTTACCTTCAAGAAGAGGGGTTTTTGTTTGCTGGAAAAAACGCAGTCGTCCTTGGACGTAGTCAAATCGTTGGTATCCCTATGGCAAGGCTTCTTTTATCCTTGGACTGCGACGTTACGGTGCTTCATAGCAAAACCAGCGATGAAGATCGAAAATTTTATCTTAAGCATGCAGATTTAGTCGTATCCGCGATTGGAAAAATGGGCTATTTGAATGAGAGTTATGAATTCAAAAAAGATGCGATTCTTGTGGATGTGGGGATTAATCGCGATGAAAATGGGAAGTTACACGGCGACTTTGTTCCTTCTTTGCCTGTAAAAATGCAAACACCAGTTCCAGGCGGCGTTGGTTTATTGACGAGGCTCGCTTTATTAGAAAATTTATTGGAGGCTACCAAGAATGAATTATTACGTCGGAAATGAATACGTGTACGGCCTTGAGCGTGCCGTTAAGGCAAGCGGCAATCCGATGCGCATTCGATTAGATACGAGCGAAGCGAATGAAAAGGATTTTTTGCGCGCAGCAAAATTAGGCTCATGCCAAAATGGTTTGGGTCACGATAATTTCTTAAAAGGAATCACGGTTCAGCTTGATGTGATTGCCCCTCTTTATTGGTGGAAAGAAGCCCAGCGTTACCATTGGTTTGACTTTGTGAGCAGCGAATCGACAATGCACTGCTTGTTAAAATTCGACGTAGAGGCCCAGTGCGTAGAGGAAACCGATTCTTTGATTTTAAAAAGAATGAAAGAGCTCATCGATGAATACAACGCGATCCCATCGGACGAGAGCCACGCCGAAGAGCAAAAGAAGAAGTGGAGGATCCTTGTTGCCTCGCTTCCAGAGGGATTCTGCTTGGGCGCTACCATGGTCACGAATTACCAGCAATTGAAAACGATGTATATCCAGCGTCGCCATCACAAATTAAAGGAATGGCATGTTTTTTGCGATTGGTGTGAAAGACTCCCTCGCTTTTTAGAGCTTACTGGAGCGGATAAATTTGTAAAATAGATTTGCGTTTTTTTCATTACATTTTTTCAAATTTGTTTAAATTAAATGAAAGGTTTTGATTGGTGTTTTTCATTTATTTTTCCGATGGTGACAAAGGATTAAAAAGACACTATTGACAGTGATAGTTTTTTTGTTTCCAATAAAAACATATTCAGGGGAAAATTATGAAGAATCATTCTCTTTCGCGAAGGCTTATCTTCCGAATCCTCCTCATGCTGTCCTTGCTCCCTGTTTCCCTTAGCGTGACAAAAATCGCGCGAGACGATTGCGGAAAGTCTGGATACTTTAGTACTTCTACATCAGAGTGTGGCAAGTCCAATCAAGATGCTGGTTTGCAAGCAAACGCCGCACCGCCAACCACACCATTTACAGGAACTATTTCAGGGACGATAAATAAGGGACAGCGAATTTCTTCAACATTCCATTACCCAAGAGAACGTCAGTATTTTAGCTATCATAATCAGGAAAGAATCTATGCTAATCTCAATTATTCTGGATCGGATGCCAGCATAAGAATTTTTTATAGTAATTATTTTTCCGATTCTGATTATTTAGTGTCTTATCCTCATATTCTAGACGCAAAAGATTGCTATCTTTTCGAGACAAATGCAGATTACATTATCGAGTTATCACCATATAGCATCGGATCTCCGACTAACTATTCTCTTTGTCTAAACAAGCTATCGACTGAATCACTTACAAATCATCAAAAATATGTGATGCATCAGACTTTCGATTCTTCAAGCAATCTTGGTTATCATTACGAAGTCTTATATTTTGACGTGAGTGAAGATAGCAGCACTGGTACAAATTCATCTATCAAAAACTATGGAACCGCTCAATATCTTGATGCTCTCAGTTCAAACACCTATTTCTATTCTCCAAGTGAATATTCAATCGAAGATAATAGGAGACTTGTGGTCGATACTGGCTATGATGAATATAACGCAATTGCCTATGGTAGAAATACAGCCGTCTATAATTCTGCTAATGATGGATATCAAAATGGTTATTTTCGATTTAGTGGAACGTTCGTCTCTGAAACAGCAGTTGTTTCTTGTGCACACTCTATGTATCCATCAAAAAGTGAAACAATCTCTGGAAGTACGAGAACCGTTTCTACAGGCATGAACAAAGAACTATATTTCTACCCAGGGCGAAATGACTACTCAGGTCACTCGTACGATTATTATGGCTTGTATAAGACTGTTGATGTCTATTCTTCTGTAAGCTATGTGTTGCAGTTTTCTGACAAGGATCACAGCACGAGCGCATGTGCAAATTATGATTGGTCGATATGTCTTACCGAACCTCAAAGCATAGGGTCTCGAGAGCATTCATACATGGGAATTTCGAATTTCTCCTCTTCCGCTTCTTATCCATTCGCTAGGTGCGCTGGTTACCCTGCTTTAGTCAAAACTTCTTCCACTTCATACAACTACTCTCTTTGGGCAACTGTTCCGGAAGAAAATGATGTGGCAATCGTAGGTAATCACATTTCCTCTTCCGATATTGTTATTTCTGGTGGCAATTCTGGTGGTCCATTGTATTTAAAGACGACAGCAGTTCAAAATGGCCAAGTTGTCAAACGCGCTGTTCTTTTAGGAATTGTTTCTAGTGTTTACATTCCGCTTGCTAGTCCAACAACCGGGAAGCAAAACTTTGGACTCAGCTATTTTTGCCGAAGTACCTCATTAATTGTAAATATTTATAAGGAGATTATTTCATGATGAAACACAAACTAGTAATCGTAATGCTATCAACGCTTGCACTTATTGGCTGCTCGTCTAACGCAGGTTTTTCTTCTACGTCCTTGTCTAGTGACGAGCAAAAGAGTTCGAGCGGATTAACGGATTATAAAAAGGAAGAGCGTCAAGAGTTTTTACAATGGACGAAAGATAATTATTATCGTTTGTCGGAAGAGCAACAGAAAGACGAATTAATTGGGTTCACATTTTCGGATGACGTATTCTATTTTTCCCACTCTTTCGCCATTGATGATGACTTTGCCGGTTCTTTTGTGTTTGATCTTATTTCCGAAAAAGGGCTTGGAGGCGGAATTGCGACGAATGATGGGGGAAGCGAAAAGCATTTTTCTTTCACATTTAAATGCGACTATGATCCATCATTTTCTTGGGGTGACGACATTTCTTATCGTTTCAATTCTTTTTATGTTTTTTACCCGGAAGATGAACGAATCAGCGTTTTTGATGATGCCGTATCAGCAAAAGTAAATGCGGAAATCGATTCGGTGATTAAAGAGCAATGCTTTGCGCCTTTGGCGAGGTTGAATCATTACTACCCACCGATTGTAATGCCCTCTTTCATAGAGGGGGAGTGAACTCGACGCCTATCGATACTGATTTAAGGAGGTTTTATGAAGAAAAATACGATTATTATAATTGCAGCTTCGCTTGCATTAATCGGATGTGGACCCACTAACGGTTCGAAGGAAACGAAGCAAAACGACCATGAGACGGATTTGATACTCAAAAAAGCGCATTACTATCTCACCTATTCAGACGAGGATGTGAACCGATATTTTGTCATCTCAGAAGATACTTTTATTTTCAAAGGGTCTGCAATCCGTTCTGAATTATACGAAGAAGACAATCTCACGAACCTTATTGCATCTTTCACTTATGATTTATATTCAAAAGAAGGAAAGGGCAAGACCATGTATACATTTTTTGATACTGGAATGGTGGAAACCGCCTTTTCATTTGTTTACGATTTTTCAAAAAAGAGTTCCGATAAAGGGTTCTACGGGGAATTCTTTTCATTCGATTTGACATATCCGGAAAAATGGCCAGCATCTCACAACAACAATTACGCTTCTTTGTTTTTAGCGGATACGGTTAAAGACACGATTCAGGAAAAGTGCCTTAATGTTATTGACAACATTGCGAAAACACATGATTTTCTACCCGCTTAATTAATCACTATCTTTATTGAAACATAGTGGAATAGCAAACATGCTTTCGATTTGTCAAAAGTAAGTTTTTTATTTACAATTCTCCTTTGTGAGGAGAATGTTATGCGTTTATTTGTCTTCGATATGGATAATACTTTAATTCCAAGAGGGGAGCATGATATTCATAGCGCTTCTATAGATGCATTGTCAAAACTTCTTCTTCAAGGGGATGCCGTTTGCTTTGCAAGCGGAAGGCCATTTTGTTCCCTTCAATATCATTTACGACAACTTCCAAGCGGGAAGAAATTCGCGATTGTTGCTAATGGCGCAGCCTTAATGGATCAAGAGGGGAACGTCATCTCTGCTTCGCTCTTTCCAATGGATGATTTTTACGAGATAGCTGCGTCTTATCAAAGCGATACTGTTACAGTCTATGCCTATGATACTGACTCTGGCCTCGTGATTTTTCGCGAAGACGAATGGACGGACTTAGAAATCTTTTTAAACGGTATTCCGAAAAGCGATTTTCATTTCGCGGATTTAAAAAAGAAAGACGCCCATTTTTCGTTATTGAAGACAATGATTGCCGCACGTCCTGAAATCAGCGAGAGAATTGTTTTCCCACCTGATTATTATGAGAAGTATAGCATCAGTCGTAGCGATCCCGCTTTCTTGGAAATCCTCCCTAAAGGAGTTGATAAAGGGAATCGCGTAGAAGCGTTGCGTCAGTATCTAGGAATAAGTAGAGGGGACGTGTATACGTTTGGCGATGGAGACAATGACGCTTGCATGCTTCTTCCTTATTGCGGAGTAGCAATGGGAAATGCGATGGACAGCGCAAAAAAGGCTGCTAAATATTTAACAAAAGACGTGAAAGAAGAAGGAGTAAGTTATGCTTTGAAAGAAATTCTTCACGTCGTTGACTGAATTCTGTTTTTCTATTTCCACGTTATTTCTTTGGAAAAAAACCGAAAAATGTTACTCTTACTTCTAGCGAGGTAGCCTACATATGAAAAAAGCAATGGTTTATTTGCAAAGCGGAGGTCCTACGTCCGTGATTAATTGTTCCCTTTTGGGCGCGGTGGAGGAAGCAAAAAAACATCCTGCCGAAATTGATAAGATTTATGGTTCCCATTATGGGGTTGAAGGTTTATTGAACGATGATTTAATTGACCTCACAGATTTACAGAGTGAGAAGCTTTCTTTGCTTCGACAAACACCAGGTGCGGTGCTTGGCTCAAGCCGTCATAAAATTGTAGACGGGGAAGAAGAGGCAATTTTGCAAACATTATTGAAGCACAATATTGGCTACGTTTTCGTGAATGGCGGGAACGATTCGATGGATACCTGTGACAAACTAGGCAATTATTTTGCTAGAAGAGGTATCGATATCCGCGTGATTGGCGTTCCTAAGACAATGGACAATGATTTGGTGAATACCGACCACACCCCTGGATTTGGAAGTGCTGCAAAATATATTATTAACACCGTGAAGTCTCTCGTGATTGACGCCTCTTGTTACCGAAACGGAAAGGTGATTCTTGTGGAAGTAATGGGGAGAGATTCTGGATGGAACGCTGCTTGCGCTGATGTTTTGAAACCCCCTTATCGTCCAGATTATATTTATTTCCGCGAGAACCATTTTGATTACAAAACCTATTTAAGCGAGATAACGGAAACTTATCGTAAAAAGGGGTACTGCCTTTGTGTCGTCTCAGAAGGGATTGAAGTGCCGCACACGAACGCGACAGCAGTAGACGGCTTTGGCCACCAAATTCTCGATGGCGCGACAATTGAACTCGCTAAGCAAACAAAAGAAGATACTGGATTAAGCGTTCGTTCCATCTCGTTGTCTATCCCAACACGATGCGCTCCACTTCTTACAAGCGGGAATGACCAAAAAGAAGCATATGAAGTCGGTGCATACGCGCTTAAAGCGGCGCTAGAAGGAAAAACGAAGATGATGGTGTCACTCATTCGCGACTCTTCCATTCCTTATCATATTCACTATGGCCTTACTCCCGTCAAGGAGGTTGCAAACGATATCAAGCTCATCCCACAGGAATTTGTTGTCGATCATACGCGTTTAAGCGATTCGTTCCGCGAATACATGTTACCCCTCATTCAAGGAGAACCTACTGAAGTTCAACAAAATGGCGGAGTAATTGAAAGCTTAGTTCTATAAATATATATAGGTTTATTAATACTCATAGACTGGAAAGGTGGCTTCTTCGTTAGAAGCCATTTTTTCAAATTATTCTTCGGGTAAAAACTATAAAAGTAAATACTTTTTATCGCAATAAGCCGATAAACACTTAATTAATAATATTTACAATTACTATTGCACGACAAAAAAGAAAGCGCTATCATAAACTACAATAATTCAAGGAGAAACACATGAAATCCAAAAAGATTCTTGTTGCGCTTGGAATGCTTGTCCTCTCGACAACCGCATTAATCGGGTGCAACAACAACGGTGGCGATAGCAACACCACTGAAGCCGTCGTTAAGAAAGCGAGCCAAATGACTCTTGCCGAGCTTGAGGCTGCCGCCGAAAACGAGATGGCAAATGCTGCTGCTGGAGAAAAGTTCAAGATCGTCGGTCTTACTTCTACTCTCAGTAAGGCGGCTGCAAAATTCGAAGAGAAATATACTTGGATCAAAGACAAGTGGGATTGCAACAACAGCTACAAAGACTATGCTTTGTTGACCGCTCTTAACGCCGCTGAAACCAGCTATTTCGCTGACTTCGCATTAATTCAAGATGCGCGTTCCCTTTCCGATTATCTCGAAGAAGGGGTTACGCTCAACTTTGTTCCAAAAGATTACAAAGAACTTGGACTCGCCGAAAAGGATACCTATCCATTAAAGGGAATCCACTTCAACAAAATCTTCTATTCCAACAAACACATGGGCGAAAATGACCAAGGCGTGAAACTTTATAACGTCTGGCAGCTCTCTGGAAGCAAAGAAGATAAGGATCATATCCCATATCTTTCCTTCCAAAGCCCAGTTACCGAACAAATCAACATGTCCTTCCTTCTTTCGCTCTATAGCGATGATGGCGTTGCGCGTTTAACCAGCGCTTACAAGAAGTTCTACAACAAGGATTGGGCTGCTAGCGAAAAGTATTCCAGCATCGCAGAAGAATACGTCGAGAACTTCGTGAAGAATGTCAGCGTTTGGCATGGTTCAGATGGAACAGCGATGAAGGAAACGCAAGCCAAAGAAACCGATCCATCAAAAGCAACCCTTTATTATGGCGCTTATGCGAAGATGAAGGATGCGGCTGCCAAATACTACGATGTGTCTTATCCAGACGGACACAAACTTAGCACAACCGATGAAGAGGGAAAGAAATACGACAGCAAAACGTATTCCGTTCCATCCGCTAGTGCGATGAGCACCGTCAAATGGGATTACGAAATCGAAGGCTTCAATGGCTTTATGTACACCATGTATAGCCAAATCGTGAAAAACGCGAAGCATCCATATACCGCTTGCTTGTATGCTCGCTTCATGCTTACCCCAGATTGCTATAAAGCCATGTGCTACAATAGCACGACAGTGAACAAAGCTGGCGAAAAAGCCAATATGTATGGTTATTATTACCCAGCAGCCGTTACCAACACTGCCGACGGAGTATCCGATAACGACAATGACTGGACGAAGAGCAAATGGATCGAAAAATCCATCAATGAAGATTACGATTATCTCAAGACAATCAAAATCGGCCAAGTCAACAAGATTATTGCCTGGGTCTCTGCAAAATAATTAGATTCATCCTTATTTCAATGAATCATTTGGAGTAGGGGAACCGCATTGGTTCCCCTCTCTTGCCTTAAAGGAGGGATTATGGAAAATACCACATTGAATCCGGAACAAGATTCATCGTTGACCCTCAATCAGAATGGCGGCTCCGCTCCTATTGAGCCAAAGAAGAATTACGCTTTCCGTCGCTTTTTCAGTAAAATCGGTACTTATTTAAGCAAGCCGGAAAACTTGATTATCATTATCTTTTTCGCCCTTCTGTGTTTGACTGTCGTTTATCCGCTTGCTCGTTTGATTTTAGACTCTCTTACCGTGCAAAGTGGAATGGAAGCGAGAGCTGTCAGCGATGCGTTTGGCACCAGAGTGAAATCTGGCGATTTTACTTTCTTGCTTTGGCCTTTGCTTCTATTTTGCCCAGAAGAAGCCGGCGGAATGGAAATCTCACTCACCAATTTTTGGACGCCTTTATACCAGTCCGCATTAATGGCACTCATTGCTTGCGCAATCGCGGTTATTTTTGGCGGACTGCTTGCCTGGCTCATCACTAGAAGTAACATGCCATGCAAAAAATACATTTCGACGATTTTTGTTTTCCCTTACATCATGCCTTCTTGGTCTATTGCGATGTTCTGGGAGAACTTTTTCAAGAATACCAATTGCTCGGCCTGCAACTTCCAAATGGGCATGCTTCAGTCCATGACGGGAATTTGTGTCCCTGATTGGCTACTTTATGGATTCTGGCCAAGCGCATTCGTACTTGGTCTTCACTACATTCCATTCGCTTACATTCTCATTGGTGGAATTTTGCGGAACATGGACGCAAACCTCGAAGAAGCGGCCATTATTTTGAAAGCAAATCGATTCAAGATTCTTACAAAGATCACACTTCCGATTGTTGCTCCAGCAATCATTTCCACAATCCTCCTTGTTTTCTCTAGTTCCATTTCCAGCTATTCAGTTCCTGCTTTCTTAAGCAAAGCCAATAGCTCGGGCGCAAAGTTTACTGCGATTTCTATCGTTATGAGAGGAAATCTGAATGATCTTACTCGAAAGGGGCAAGGGTATGTCATTGCCGTTATTCTTCTTATTTTCTCTGTCTTGATTCTTTCCTTGAACAACTGGTTCACAAGAAGCCGCCGTTCTTACACTACGGTTTCGGGAAAATCTGGTCAAGTTGCAAAAACTAATCTTGGCAAAACGGGAAAATGGATTGTCGCTGTCATTGCGATTATCGTTGTCACCTTCTTTACCATCTTCCCACTCCTTAGCTTCGTGCTTGAGTCGTTAGAAGAAAGCTCAGGGGATATCACTACTGTTACATGGAAATATTGGTTCTCACAACAGGATTTAGGCGATACACGACTAGAAATGCAGGGTCAATCTACTGCCGGTATCTTCTATAACTTCACTGTTTGGAAAGCGTTTGGTAGAAGTGTTCTGGTCTCCGTTATTGTTGCTTTATTAGCAGGAACGTTCGGCATTCTTATCGGATATGGCGTCAGCAAGAAGAGGAGAAGTAGACTCGCGAATGCAGTGTCTTCTCTTGCCTTCCTTCCGTATTTGATTCCTGCCTTAAGCTTTGGGGCCGTCTTCTTCGGTTTATCTTTCTTACCAGGATTCTCTTGGTTGAGCCATAGCCAAAATGGAGAAAAAGCCGCCATCCTGGCATGCGTTATCGCCGGCTCCGTCAAATTCCTTCCATTCGCTTCTAGAACGGGCACAAACGCGATGCTTCAGCTTTCTGGAGAAATCGAGGAAAGCGCGATTATCTTCCGCGTTCCATGGATCAAGCGTATGACGCGCATTCTCTTCCCGATTCAAAAATCGAGTTTCATGTCTGGGTATCTTCTCCCATTCATCTCCTGTATGCGCGAACTTACTTTGTTCGTTCTCATTACGGGTCCGTTCACTCTCATTACCAATGTCTTACAGTATTATCAGACATATGGATTAGACCAACTCTCGAACGCGATTAACTTACTCATCGTCGTGTTCGTTATCGCCGCGAACCTTATTGTCAACAAGGTCACCGGGGCTTCAATTGACAAAGGCATCGGAGGTTAGTATTTATGCCAAAAATTGTATTAGAGCATGTTACAAAAAAGTGGGGGAACTTCTATGGTGTCAAAGATTTAAATCTTGTGATCGATGACCGTGAATTCGTTACCCTTCTTGGTCCTTCTGGATGCGGCAAAACGACCACGCTTCGCATGATTGCTGGTTTAGAGACTCCTACTAGTGGCAAAATCACCATCGGTGACCACGTCGTTTTCGATAGCGAAAAAGGCATTAACGTCGGTGCTGGAAAGCGTGACGTTGGCTTCCTTTTCCAAAACTACGCTTTGTGGCCACATATGACCGTGTATCAAAACATCATGTTCGGTCTTAAGAACGTGAAAGAGGAACTTCCATCTTATGATTTTAAATGCATTGGTTATGATAAGCTCCTTGTTGCTTTAGAAGACGAAGAGCATTACTTCACAATCATGAACGAATCTGTGGATGCAGAAGGCAAATTCGACAAAAAGAAAGCCCTCATTCAATTAGAGAATACGTTCATCATTTCGGAAATTACCGCGAAGAAGATCATGAGTATGAAACTTACGAAAGAAAACTTCGCGGAAAAGCGCCAAATGGTCAAAGATGCACTTGCAAAGCATCTTGAGGATCTAGCGAATCGTGGCATTAAACTCGATGAGCAAAGAAGATATTTGGGGAATGCTCCAATCCTCCTTGATCAAGTTGTTAAAGCAACTGCGGATAGCGCCGCTTTGTTAAAGGCCATCAATGAATGCACAGACCCTCAGAAAAACAAAATTAATCTAGAAGCGTTTATGCAAGCAGCCGGGATATCGCTAGAAGCTGCCAAAATGATTGTGCGTGAGCATATTAGCGATGGAGTTTCTTGTTTAGCAGCGCACGACAAATACGTGAAGAAGATGGAAAAATATGCGAGCGTCGTCGGCATTAAATATAATGCGAGCGAACCGCTTAACGCCGATGTTCTTCCTTTAACGAAATATCGTCATCTCTCTCCTGAAGAAAGAGATCAAAATCTCCGTCGCGTTTCCCGCACGCTCAAAATCAGTGAGTTTATGCCTCGTTATCCAAGCGAATTATCGGGCGGTCAGCAACAGCGTGTTGCCATTGCAAGAACCCTTGCGGTTTCGCCGAAAGTCCTCTTCATGGATGAGCCGCTTTCTAACCTTGACGCAAAACTTCGTGGCGAAATGAGAACGGAATTAAAGCGTCTTCACAAAGACACCAACTCCACCTTCGTCTACGTTACTCATGATCAGCTTGAGGCCATGGCGCTTGCGACGAATATCTGCTTAATCAATAATGGTGTTCTCCAGCAATTTGATCCACCTCTTGTTGCTTATAGTAGACCAAACAATCTCTTTGTCGCTGACTTTATTGGAAACCCAACCATGAACTTCATCCCCGCTCATATTGAGTCCGTTAAAGGGGGAGACGTGAAACTTAATTTCTTCGGAATTTCTGCAACGTTCCATTGCGAGAAAGAAGTTCAAGCTAAGAGCGATGAAGTTGTTCTTGGCGTTCGTCCAGAGTTCCTCCCTATCAAAAAAGACGGGAAGATCTCCGGCAAGGCCTATAGCACTCTTCCAACGGGCATGGAAACGACAGTCAAAATCGACTTGGGCGGAGATATCCTTTCTGCGGTCGTCTTCGGCTCGATTGACTACGCGACTGATGAAGAGATTCGTTTCGACATCGTTGGTAATAACATCCTCTTGTTTGACAACGTGACCAAACAATCCTTAGGTGCTGGATCCCTTGAAATTGCCGGTACCAATAACAAAGCGAAGCCCTATAAAGGCTTCAAAATCGAACTCGTCTCCAAAGACGATCGTAGCGCTTCTGCCGAAGAAAATGCAGCTGACAAGAAAGCGGAAGCGGCTTCGAAGAAAAAGTAATCATCCTTTTTCTCCTTTCAGGGGAGGCCGAGAAATCGGCCTCTTTCTCTTTTAATCACTACGCCCATCTATGGTAAAATCTTCTTATGGCAAAAAAGAAAATCGATAAACAATCTCTAGGCAATATGCCGATAAACGAGCCGCTAAACGAAGCACCTCTTTATTATCACCGGAAGCAGCCATATCTAGTGACTCGCTTTGGGGTAGGCTTACTTGATTTACTTGTTTCTATTGCTTTAGTGGTTGGCATTCAATACCTTTTGGCATTCCTTCTTTTTGGCCCGATGGGTTATTATTCCGCCCACGATGCGATTATTGATGATTTAGCTTCCTCCCATTTGTATTACAAAACAAACGAGAATAACTATGAATCATTCACCATCCATTACGATGACTCTTTGACTCCGGAAGAAAACTACGAAGTCCCCATTCTTTATTATTACGAGAATTGTGATTACCCGATGTCAAAAGACGCTCTTACGAATTATGAACGCGCAAAAGCGAACAGCGGTTTTTGGGTGAACGAAAATGGCTCTTGGAGAAGAAACGATGTCACGTGGGAAGTTGTTCCCGTGAAGGCGTTTCTTGCGAGTCAATATGAGGATGCATGTACCCTTCTAGAGAACAATCCTTCTTACATCAAGAACGTGAATCACATGGTTTACGTTACCTATTTCACGCTTCTTATGTCTATCACAATTGGAAGTATGCCAGCCTATCTTATTTTCCCTCTCCTAAATAAGAATGGCGCTACCCCCTTCCAAATGATTTTCAAAATTGGACTTGCGGATAAGTGCACTGATTCTGCTCCAAAAAAGAGCCAAATTGTGCTTCGTTATATCTTCTTGCTTGCCTTTGACTTCCTTTTGCCAGAAGTGTGGTGGTATTTCTTTGGCACTGCAAAATTTGGCTTCGGCATTCCTTTCTTTATCGATCTTGCCTTCATGTGCCTAGCTCCAAATAACATTTCCATCCACGATTTCATATCAAAAACGTATGTAGTTTCATGTCGCGATGAGATGGGCGATCCTTTGTCTGACCTCAAGCAAGAAAAGAAGAAAAAAGAGAAAGAAGAAGAGAACCGTTATTTAGATGGAAAAGTAGAAAATAATTTCTTTGATTAGGTTTCTTACTTTTCGCTTTTGTCTAATTCGTGAAGCAGCATTGATTTTTTGATGTTTTTCCACGAGAATACTTTTTATGAAAAGCATTCCCTTAACAAATTTTAGAGAGCTTGGTGGATATCAAACGTCGAATGGTAAAAAAATCAAAGAAGGATATCTTTTTCGTGGTAGAGCTTTACGCACAAACGATCCTTCCATTATCTCTTCAATTGAAGACTTGCATATTGATTCTATTTTCGATTTTCGCGATAGTGATAACCGCCTTCATGAGCCAGATATTTCAATTAAGGGTGCGAAATATTATCCATGTGGTGTTTTGGAATCTTTAGGGGAATCAATGGATAAAAATCCGATAGATGTTAGAGAAATTGAAAAAACATTAGAGGGGGAAACGTGGACAAGGAAGGATTTTAAAGCCGCATTAGCCACCTATGAAAGAATGTATCTAGAGATGCCTTTTTCTCCAGGATACAAAGCAATGTTTGACGCGCTTAGTCGTCATGAGAAGATTTATGTTCATTGCACGGGTGGCAAAGATAGAACAGGGGTTGCATGCATGCTCATTTTGTGGGCTTTAGGTGCTTCAAAAAGGACGATTCTTCATGATTACCGCCTTTCTAATAAGTGCCGGCGAGAAAGAAATATTTGGCGCATCAAACGTGTACTACAAATGAGTAAAAAACTCTATAGCGTTTACTATATGAACAAATTCATGTTTTGTAGAAAACGTCAGTTTAAACTTACTTTTAAGGCAATTTTCGCAAAATATGACAATTTGTATGAGTATTTCGATAAAACCTTTGGAATTAGCAAAGAAACGATTGAAGATTGGCGAAAATTTTATTTAGAGTAGTCTCTTTCTTGTTTATAGACGGCATAAAAAGTAAAATAAAGGTAAGATATGTAAGTATCTTACCATTTTTAAGGAGAACATTATGCCATTAGTTACCACAAAGGAAATGTTCAGAAGAGCCTACGAGGGGCACTATTCCATTGGTGCTTTCAACGTCGACAATCTTGAGACATTTCAAGCCGTCATCGAAGCCGCTCATGAATGCAAATCTCCTGTGATTATTGCGATCACGGAGAACGTCATCAAGTACTTTGGAATCGATTATTTACGCAAAATCGTTGAAGCTGCAGTCGAAGAAACGGGTGTAGAAGTCGCCCTCCATCTTGACCATGGCAAGAGCGTCGACATTTGCAAATATTGCTGCGACAACGGATTCACGTCCGTCATGATTGACGCTTCCGCGCTTCCTTATGAAGAAAACATCAAGGCGACCCAAGAAGTAGTTGCCTATGCCCACGCTCGTGGCGTCGTCGTCGAAAGCGAGCTCGGCGCAATCGCGGGTGTTGAAGATGGCGAAGTTACTGGCGATAAATATGGCGTTTTCACCCATCCAGACCAAGCCGTCGATTTCGTGACGCGCACTGGCATCGATTCTTTGGCGGTCGCTGTTGGCACTGCCCATGGTGCTTATAAGTTCAAACCAGGCACCACCCCATATCTTCGTTTCGACATCTTAGAGGAAATCGGCGAAAAATTACCTGGATTCCCTCTCGTTCTTCATGGTTCTTCCATGGTTCCTCAAGACCGCATTGACATCATTAATAAATATGGTGGCCAAATGCCAGCTGCCATTGGAATTCCAGGGGACCTATTGAAGAAAGCCTCCCAAATGAGCGTTTGCAAGATTAATCAAGGCAGCGATTTACGTGTCGCCTTCACAAGCGAAATCCGCAAAATCTTTGTCGAGCAGCCAAAGGAATTCGAAATCCGTAAATACACCGCTCCAGCGAAGAAAGTAGTCAAAGAGATGATTAAAGACCGTTTGGACAATGTCTTTATGAGCAGTGGACATGCAATAGAAGGCAAGTATTGATTATAGAAGGAAAAATAATATGGCTTTAGTTACCACGAAAGAAATGTTTAAGCGTGCCTATGAAGGGCACTACGGAATTGGCGCTTTCAATATTGATAATATCGATGTTCTTCGCGCGATTATGAGAGCCGCGAATAATTTAAAGGCCCCAATTATCATCATGGTGAGCGGTGGCGCGTGGCGCTTCATGAATCCGCTTTATATCCGTCGCGCTTGCGATGCCGCCGCGGAAGAATTCCCAGATGTGGAATTCGCGCTTCATCTGGACCATGGCAAATCGGTTGAACTTTGTAAGCAAGCGGTGGATGCTGGTTTCACTTCTGTTATGATCGATGCTTCTTCTCTTCCTTATGAAGAAAACATCAAGGCTACCCAAGAAGTGGTTGCCTATGCCCACGCTCGTGGCGTCGTCGTCGAAAGCGAGCTCGGCGCAATTGCTGGCATCGAGGATGATGTCAATGTTGATGACAAATACGGATGCTTCACCCATCCAGACCAAGCCGTCGATTTCGTGACGCGCACCGGCATTGATTCGCTTGCGATCGCCATCGGAACCGCCCATGGTGCTTATAAATTCAAACCAGGACAAAATCCAAAGCTCCGTTTCGATATCCTTGATGAAATCGAAAAGCGTTTGCCTGGATTCCCACTCGTTCTCCATGGCGCAAGCAGCGTTCCAGCAAGCTCTTTGAAACTTCTTAACGATTATGGCGGAAATATGCCTGCCGCGATCGGCATCCCTGAAGAGATGCTCGCAGAGGCATGCAGACGTGGCGTTGCCAAAATCAATGTTGGCACGGACATCCGTGTCGCTTATGTTGGCGCACTTCGTAAAGCCCTTCACGACCATCCAGAAGCTTTTGATCTCCGCACCTTCATTACACCTGCGCAAGATGCCATTACCGCGCTTATTGAAAGCAAGATTAACGGCTATCTCCAAAGTGCTGGTAAAGCGGTCACGAAATAAGCAAAATCGCATAATAAAAAAGGTTGGGATTTCCCCAACCTTTTTATGATATCCTTGCAAAAACGAATTATTTTTCTGCCGATTCGTTATCAGGAGTAGATACTTCTTTGGTTTCTGCTTCCACTTCGATGATAGGCTCTTTTACGGCTTCTTTGACATCGCTAATGACTGTTTTTACTTTCTTCACTTTACGAGCGATCATGATGGTCCCTATTGCTAAACCGATACCGCATCCAATGAGAAGGAGACCAAAGATGATTAAGAAGAAGAGCATGATGGTTTCTTGCTTCGTAAGATAAACAATTGTCAATACGCCAATTGTGATTACTAGAGCCGCTCCGATGATGGAGAAAATATTCCCGATAAGTGAGTTTAATTTTTTTACGATATAAACTGTTGCGTAAATGAGAGCAACAACGCCAATCGTGATTAAGAATATGCCGATAAATAAGCCAATGAATTTGAAGATTACTTCTAAGCTTGCTGCTTCCGTGTAAGACAAAATGAGGATGATACCAAGTGCGAGTTCTAAAGAACCGGTAAGAGCTTGGAGATAATCCGTTTTCATGACGGAAAGATCACCGATGCGAATAATGTCGATGACGCCAAGCGTTAGGCGTAAAGTAGCGTCAAGCGTTACCAATATGCCAACGATGAGTAGCACTGTTTTTTGAAAATCGGCATTGTTGCAGTAGGCGCAGCATAAAACCCCGCCAGCGACAAGGATGACCGCTTCGACAAGATTCCAGATGATCCAGCCTATACTTCCACGTTTTAACATAGTGATTCCTCCTAGGATAAACTTACTATATTGCGGAAAGAAGATTAGGACAAATAAAAACCCACTTTTTCAACAAAAGTGGGCGATTCGTCGCTATTCTTTCGGACCTTCGATTTTTTCTACCTTGCTTACGCCTTCGATTTGCTTGGTTTCGTTTTGCCTATCCTCAACGACGGCTTCTTTTGTTTTTGAATCCTTTTTCTCCTCACTCTTCTCATCGGGAACGACGACATCTACTTCATGCACATTGCCCATTTCTCTTTTGGCTTTTTTCAATGTGATAATCGTAATGATACCTTGGGCGATACCCGCGACAGATAATACCGATCCAGTCAAAACGAGAACGATGGTGGTGTTATTTTGCTTATAATAAAGAACAAAGATTGTGATTCCAACACCGACGAGAATAGCGGAGAAAAGGATTTCAAGGATTGGCATGAATAAGCCGGAATATTTTTTTACGATTGTCACTACTGAGAAAATGATAAGCAATAGCCCGATGACGATCAGAAGCGTGGCGATAAAGTGAGCGATGAGAAAAGTGAAAACGTGTTGATTCGTTAAGGCGAAGAAATGGACTTCTAGCAAAATCATGACGATGCCGACCGCGAACTCGAATCCACCGACGAGCATCCCTGATTCATCGGTATTTTTTGGCCCCCGATAATGAGCGAAACTCATTACGATTCGTAAAGAACCATCTAGCAAAATGAAAGCACCAACGACATAAGCGATGACGGATTCAACATTCACGTTGCTATTTCCCTCATTCGTGAAAGCAATCACGATGGCAAGAATTCCAGCAGCAAGCAAAATCAAGGCTTCAACGAAATTCCAAATACCCCAGAAACGATTTAACTTTAGATTTTTTTGCTCGTCCATAGTTTTTTCTCCTTCGCGATTTCTTTCCCTAGGGATATAGTATATCCCGAGGCTTAGAATTATGGATGAAACTTTGATTAAAAAATACGCAAAATTAATCGCGGATGTCGGTGCGGCAGTAAAACCAGGGCAGTATGTTTTGATTCGTACGACTCCTGATCAAGAAAAATTCGCTGCGCTTGTGGCAGAAGAATGCTACAAAGCAGGAGCCAAGCGCGTCTGCATGGAGTGGAGAAGTCAAATCCTCGACCGTGTGAATTATACATATGGCACAGCGGAAGACCTTGGAAAGCTTACCGCCTATGATTTGGGTTTCCAAAAATTCCAAACTGAGGATTTGCCTGTTTTGATTTGGCTTGATGGCGAGGACCCGGATGGCTTAAAGGGGCTAGATGCGAAAAAGATGGCGGATGTCCGTGCACTTCGCTATAACGGCGCAAAGAAGTTAATTGAGGAGCGCGAAGGAAAGTACCAGTGGTGCATTGCTGGATGCCCAAGCGTGAATTGGGCGAAGAAAGTGTTCCCAAAATTAAAAGAAGAAGAAGCCTACGAAAAACTCTGGGAAGCCATTCTTTATACTTCTAGAGCGCTCGATGGCAATGGCGAAGAAAACTGGAAAAAGCACGAAATCGATTTGAAAAAACGCTGCAAAGTTTTGAACGAAATGCATCTTAAAAAATTGCATTATCTTAGCAAAAATGGAACAGATTTGACGATTGGCCTCATTCCTGGCGTCATTTTCTTGGGTGGAGGAGAGCTTGCTCCAGACGGAACGATTTATCAGCCAAATATCCCAAGCGAAGAATGCTTTACTTCTCCAATGAAAGGCGAAGCGGAAGGTATCGTCCATTCATCGAAACCGCTTGTTTATAATGGGCAAGTCATTGAAGACTTCTATTTTGTTTTCCACGAAGGCAAAGTTATTGAAGCGCACGCCAAGAAAGGGGAAGACGTTTTAAAAAGCATCCTCACGTTAGACGAAGGCGCATCTTATTTAGGGGAGGCTGCTTTAGTGCCATTCGATTCCCCAATCAACCAAACGGGCCTATTGTTCTTCAATACTCTTTACGATGAAAATGCATGCTGCCATTTAGCAATCGGAAGAGGCTTCCCGTCTCTATATCCAGATTATCAAAAATACAGTGCTGACGATATTCTCTCGTTTGGAATTAACCGTTCCCTCTCTCACGTCGATTTCATGATTGGCACACGCGATCTCAAAATCAATGGAACGAAGGAAAACGGGGAAGAAGTCGCTATCTTTGAAAACGGAACATGGGCTTTTTAATTCAAAACGATTCCACCTTCTTGACTCACGAGTGCGTTATTATCGTTTCGATGATTCCCTGAATCGATTGGCGTTTCGCCTTGAATGAGCGGAGCGGCATCAAAGAAAGTGATGTCGGACTCCGCGATTTGCTTCCCATCTTGTAGAAGCGATTTAAAGGAATTCTCATTAAGATTGCGTTTGATTGATTCGCGAATATCGCGGAAGCAAGAATAAAAAGCGCCATCCAATTTCTTTTCGTTTTCTTCAGAGAGTTCCACAAGATAATAAGCGTCTTTTTGAAGCAGCTCCTTCATCTTGCTTTTTTGCTTTTCGTCGGAAATCGGTAGAGAGTCGACGGTTTCGATGATTTCTTTTTTCTTTTCTTCGATAAAAAGCGATTCGGAATCATGACTTTCTTCTTTTGCTGATTTGCACATCGAAGCGGTTGCCCGTAACACTCCGTCGAGCGTTAAAGGAGATAACTTTGCTTCTTTAATCGAGGAGAGCGTGTCGACCATTGTAGGAAGAATGTCGCTTCTTGTTTCAAGTAGATGACGGATATCGAGTAAGGACTCTCCGTCTTTTGTTTTTAAGCTGGAATAAACATCAATGATGGCTTCCCTTGTGGATTCATCAAGCTTTTGAAACGTGGAAAGATCCATATTGTGACAGCCATCCTCAAACTGGAGCGAAGCATAAACTCCAAGTCCTTTCTCTGCGCGTTTTAAAGCGCGATTGAAAGCAGCTTCATATTCTTTTTCTTTTTTAGAAACGCGGTCTTTTTGAAGCGTGAAATAAGTGATTTTGATTTCATTTGGGGCAGAGGGGTCATCGTTTTCTAGGTAACCCATATTGTAAGCGGGGCGTAATAAGGAAGTAGCAAAAGAAACATCACTTGTACAAAGTGTGTTTATGAATGGGGTTGATTTCTTCACGAGCAAAGCGCTGTAATTATTCGCTTTTAGGGAAGAAGGGTTAACATTTCCATTTGTCTCGACACGGAAGGAGAAAGAAAGGGTGTAGGGGTTCATTTTTCCCTTGCTTTGCTTATGACTTGCTGGGGTAATCGTCAAAGACACTAATGCACTTTGGTCTTCTTTTTCCCATGGGCGCAAGGAAAGCAATGTCGTGGTTGAGACAAGGACCGTTACAAGAACAACGCCAATAGATAAAGCAATAGGGTGGTTTCTTCTTAGCCAACATTTAAATGGTCTTTCCGCCTTGGTTGTTTTTAAAATTTCCTTTCTCACATTAGGAATGATGCTTTCGCTTTCGGCATGGATTTTGCCTCGTAAAAAAGACGCGTCTTCAATTGGTTCACATTTGAGCGTGGTTTCCGTCTCGATTTCATCCCAGTTATTTTTTACGAAAAAAGGGGCTTCTTTTTGTAACAAAGAAAGGATTTCTTCATCGCTACGATTAGTTTTCTTGCTTTGCTCTTTCAAGACGTCTTCTTTCATACTTGCGGTCTTCTTCCTCTAAGGCCTTTTTGATTTTCTTGATAGCGTTATTGTATTTCCAAGTTACTGTTCCTAGTGGCAAATGAAGCAATTCGGCGATTTCCCTATGTTTATAGTCGCCAATCGCAAACATCATGACGATGTTGAATTCTTCTTCAGAAAGAATCTTATTTGCTAGGGTAATCGTAGGAGTATCGACCTCTCCTAAGTAATAGACACCATCGGGGCGAGTTTCTTCGCTGAAGTCATAAGAAATTTCTCTATTCTTTTTCTTCAATGTGCTGATCGCGGCGTTTTTTGCGATGGTGAGCAGCCAATTTCTGGCATTGGTCCCAGGTTTGTAATCTTGAATGTGGTTATAGCAAGAGACGTAAGTATCTTGCATGACATCTTCCGCGAGTTGGTAGTCGTGAAGAAGTGGCAAAACAAAGGTGAAAACACCACGCGAAGTAAGCGAGTATATGTCCGCCAAAGCGTTACCATTGCCATTTTGGAGCGACACCATTGATTTTTCTAATTCTTGTTCGTTCATTGCTTTAAAAAGAGGACGTTACTCATCTAGGGGCTCGGTAACGCCCTCTCGAGCACAATCATGTACTCATTCAATAAAAACGCAATCCTTATTTTTTATTGGAGCAATTTATATTTGCTCTAGGCCAACGATTTCAGAAAAGCGGATGCGAATGTCATTCATCTCAACGATTTTATAGATAGGGTCAATTCTTTTAATTTCCCCACGTGATTGCTTAACGTGGCCTCCGCTATAAAAATATAAACATACCGCTTCACCAGAATAAGAAAGAAGGAGTTCATTGATTTCTTCCGCCTTTTCGTTAGAGATAGATGGCTTCTCTATTTTTGTTTTCTTATTCCACATCTCTTCCAAGTAGCGTTCTTGCTCGCTTAAGGATTTGTAGGATAGCCATTTCATCATTCCTCTGTCTTTCATTCTTTGTGCCCTCCGATTTGCTGATGACGCGTTTTCGCGGTCGAATAACTCTTAAGCGATGAGCAGCGTAACAAGCTGTTTTTGCCAAATAGTTCTTTTATCGCATCTATGGAGCGATATAAAGAACGCCTCTCATTTTTAGTTTCGTTATCTAAGAACAAACTATTTTGTTCATAGGTCGGGTCGCATAGTTTTCCAAGCGAAAGAGAGATATTCCGCAAAGGGTAATCGCTTACGCATTTCTTATAGAGGGAAAGAAACGCCATGCATATTTCTTCGTCATCGTCACTAGCGATGGGGAGCGATTGCTCTTTGGAGAAACCACCATATCCGTTAGCGTAGCCGACAAATAGAGAAATTTTTGAGGCAAGCATATGTCCTTTTCGCAAGCGGTATACCAAATCATCGCATATTTCCTTGACCAAGAGTTCTCCTTCGGCTTTTGAATAATCTTTCATGAGCGTTTGCCCAACGGAAATGCTCTTTTCTTTTGGCGTGTATTCTTCTTGAATATCACTGTCGTCGATACCGTTGGCGAGTTGGCGCAATTGATTGCCCATAATCCCGAATTCTTCCTCGAGCAAGGGAAGAGGGGCATGCGCTAATTGCTTTACGCTATGAATTCCGATGCGTCCAAGATGGGCCGCGGTTCTTGAGCCGATCCCCCATATATCTGTGATGGGCTCAATTTTCCATAGTTTTGTGGGAACGTCTTGATAATCCCATCTTGCCAAATAAGGGGCTTTTTTCTTTCCCTCGTTATCGAGAGCGAGCTTAGCCAAAAACATATTTGGGCCAATCCCTACTGTTGCAATTAGCCCGAGCTCTTCATAAATCCGTTTTTGGATTTCCTTCGTAATCTCTTCTGGCGTTTTTTGGTATAAAGACAAATAAGGGCCGAGATTTAGGAAGCTCTCATCCACGGAATAAACGTGCAAATCCTCTTTTGCGACAAAGTCTAAGAAAATGGATACAACCCTCGCTGACATTTTGAGATAAAAAGACATTCTTGGCGTTGCGTAAATCATTCCTTTAATTCGCGGAAGGTCTTTTTTTCGGCAGACATTCGGAACGCCATAATGAGTTTTAAGATAAGGAGTGACGCTCATGACGATGGTACCATCCCCACGTGAAGCATCCGCGCATACAAGCGGCGTAGAAAAAGGATCAAGGTGTCTAGCGCTGCACTCGCAAGAGGCGTAGAAGCTTTTTAAATCGATGATGGCAATGACTCTTTCCATGGGCTTCACAAACACGAATTTTATGAATACTAGCCCGATAAAAAAGTCTTGTTTTTTAAAAAACGAGCCAGGAACTTTTAAAAACAGACACTTTCTTTACAATTCATTTAAAAGTCAAGAGAGATAACAATTATTGATTCATTGCTATTGAAGCAAGAAACGCCGTTTTTCCATACAAAATAGCCCATTTTTCATATAGTGTATAGTTTAGTTAAAATGGTGACATGCTTTGCGTATTGAAAAGCGTTGGTCGAAGGAAAATGTCATCCTTTACATTTGCGTCCATCTTTAGACATACGTCCATGCTTTTTACTTAGAAGAGGCGGTTGTTTCCATCGAAACAGTTGTTTCCGAAAAATACCTAAATTTCTTTTAAGTGCGATTTCAAAACCAAGTCGAACTTGCAATGTTTGAATGGCTCATGCAAGATAACGATGAGGCGCACGCTTCAAAACTGTTAAAACGATTTGAGGCATTTCTTCGATTCACTTTTTAAGACGTATATCGCTTATATTGGATTTCTCATTTGACAATTAAATTAAAAAAGATTTGGAGGAGCAATTATGAAAAGAAAAATTCCATTTGTCGCTTCACTTGCTTTATGCGCGATAACGGCCATGAGTGCTTTAATTTCATGCATATACAAACCTGCCAAAATGGAAGAAATTGTGGGAACGTATAAGCTTGTCACGGATACCACAACAAAATACGAGGAAGAAGCCGTTGACAATATCGCTAAATATGGCAAAGAAGCTTATATTGTGCTTACTGGCGAGAGCTATGGGTATTACGTCTATAAAGACAATGACACGCCTGTTTTTGCGCGAAAGGCCAAATTCGACTATTCTAAAAACGACGAAGGCCAAGTGGTTTCCACGACTTACATACTCGGCGAAGGGCAGAAATCGCATGTCCTCAGCATCCATGCGCAAAAGACAGTTTCTCTTGTGTATCGGTGGACTGCGGCGACCAAATTGACGGATGCGTGTGAGCTGCAATATGACAGAGTCAGCAGCGCAATCGATTTGTCGAGCGTTAAAAACGTTTTTAATGAGCTCCCCGTATTTGATTACGACGTGTATCAATATAATTCAATGTTCTGTGCTGAATTGACCGGAGGGCTTCAGAAAAATTACAGTGAGTATATCTACAAATACTATGATGTGAATGCCGCCTCTTGTACCGCCACATTGTATTATGCGCTCAAAACGGATCAAACCCCTAGGGCTATTCCCGAATTAGCTGTGTCTTTTGATAGAAACTCCGAGACCGATAAACCCACATCAATGACCATCGGTGACAATACGTTCACCTTTGAAATCGGTACGCCGCATAGAGAGGTAAAAGTAAATATAGATGGCGAAGAATTTGATAGATATGAAGAGCTGAGTTGGTTTTCTCTTTCCCAAACGGAATATGCCGATTACGAATCTTATTTTCGTAGTCTCATCGATGCGTATAAGGAATCTTTAAAGCAGGCATAGCCTTATGAGCGTCTTGATGCCGATTCCGTTTGGGAATAGCAGCAAATAGCATCATTGTTTTGACCTATCGTTTGTGACATACGATAACGAGCTCGGAGCGAGAGTGATTAACGTAAGATAGCTGAAGGGGATAAAACATTTCTTTTAGTTGTATCTTCCTCTTCCGTTGCTATAATAATCGAGCCGTTTAGGCACATTTGGGGCATTAGCTCAGCTGGGAGAGCGCCTCGTTCGCAACGAGGAGGTCGGCGGTTCGATCCCGCTATGCTCCACCAAATCGAAATCTAAGCGAACCTGTAGAATGCATCAATTGCAACGGATTCTGGGGTATTGTTGTTAATTGGCACCCTTAATTGGGTGTCTTTTTGTTTGCCTCTTCCGAGAACATAAAACGAAAAACATTAAATGATGGGGGAT